>OCLW01000009.1_pt1 | contig 614499 bp, 531 predicted proteins | sample 1496041 | NCBI WGS metagenome assembly OCLW01 (sample SAMN04168690, study PRJEB22393) | synthetic metagenome | isolation source: purchased from BEI Resources HM-276D | reverse complement strand
AAAACACCGTGACCCCCACCACACACCCCACAAACCCACCAAACACAACGAAAAGAGGGTGCCCGATTGTTATCGGACACCCTCTCTCCCAGAAAGCTCAGCTGAGCTCCAGCACCGCGAGGTTCTTACGGCCCTTACGAATGAGAGCCAGTCCACCGGCGAGAACGTCTTCTTCGCGCAGAACAGCCTCTGGATCCTCAACCTTGACGTTGTTGATGGAGGCGCCGCCGGAGGAGATCGTACGGCGTGCCGCAGTCTTGCCCTTCTCAAAGCCGAGGGCGACGAACGCATCGGCCACAGTCGACTCACCGACGGTGAGAGAAGCGCGCGGCAGATCGGCGGTTGCTGCGGCCAGGGTAGCCTCATCAAGATCACGGATGTCGCCACCGCCCCACAGGGCGTCGGTCGCCGCGAGGACGCGCTCGAGCTGATCGGCGCCGTGCACGAGCTCGGTGACGGAGGCAGCCAGTGCTTTCTGCGCGGCGCGCTGGTGCGGACGCTCGGCGACCTCGACGGCCAACGCTTCGATCTCTTCACGCGACTTGAACGTGAATATCTTCAGGAAGCGCACGACGTCGTCGTCCGCGACCTGGAGCCAGAACTGGTAGAAGGCGTAGGGGGTCATCATTTCGGGGTCGAGCCAGATGGCACCGCCCTCAGACTTGCCGAACTTGGTTCCGTCGGCCTTGGTGATAATCGGCGTGGTCATCACGTGGGTATCGACGCCTTCGACCTTACGGATCAGGTCGACGCCGCCAACCATGTTCCCCCACTGGTCGTTACCGCCGGTCTCGAGCGTGCAACCGTTGCGGCGGTAGAGCTCGAGGAAGTCGTTGGCCTGGAGCACCTGGTAGGAGAACTCCGTGTAGGAGATACCCTCGTCCGACGCGATACGGCGGGCAACGATGTCCTTATTGAGCATGGTGCCCACGCGGAAGTACTTACCGATCGTGCGCAGCAGGTCGATCGCACTCATCTCCTGCGTCCAGTCCAGGTTGTTCACCATCGTGGCCGCAGCGGGTCCCTCGAAGTCGAGGAACTTCGAGATCTGCGAATGCAGGCGATCCGCCCATCCCTTCACGACCTCGGTCGACTGAAGCTGACGCTCGCCACTCTGACGCGGGTCGCCGATCTGCCCGGTGGCACCGCCCACGAGAGCGAGCGGACGGTGACCGGCGAGCTGCAGGTGGCGCATCACGATCAGCTGAACCAGGTGTCCGTGATGCAGAGACGGCGCGGTCGGGTCATAGCCGCAATAGAAGGTGACAGGTCCGGCGTTCAGGTGCTCGCGGAGCGCCTCGAGGTCGGTGTGCTGAGCGAGCAGCCCACGCCACTGCAGTTCGTCCAGAATGTCTGTCACGAAAGTTGTCCTTCCTTGCGGATTCGACGGATGAGTACCGTTATAGTGTATCGGCTTGCGAGTACTGGCGTTAGCGCAGCGCCGTAGCCGCCCACTTGCGCGCATCGGCGAGGCCTGCCTCGGCCTCGGCGATCTGCTCACGGACGCGCTCAGGGGCAGTGCCACCACGCCCACGGCGGGCACCGACTGAGCCTTCGACAGTCAGCACCGAACGGACCTCGGGGGTCAGGGCCGACGAGGCCTGGGCGAGCTCCTCGTCGGTCAGGTCAGCGAGCTCCACTCCCCTGGCCTCGGCCAGGCGCACGCACGCACCCGAGATCTCGTGTGCGTCGCGGAACGGAACGCCCTGCTTGACGAGCCATTCGGCAATGTCGGTGGCGAGCGAGAATCCCTGGGGGGCCAGCTCCTCGAGACGGTCGAGATGAATCGTCATCGTGTCGATCATGCCTGCGACGGCCGGACACAAGATGTCGAGGGTGTCGATCTGGTCGAACACCGGCTCCTTGTCCTCCTGAAGATCGCGGTCGTAGGCAAGCGGAATACCCTTGAGCACCGCGAGCAAACCGGTCAGGTCACCGATCAGTCGGCCAGCCTTGCCGCGGGCCAGCTCCGCAACGTCGGGGTTCTTCTTCTGAGGCATGATCGACGAACCCGTGGAGTACGAGTCGTCCAGCGTCACGTAGCCGAACTCCTTCGTATTCCAGATGACAATCTCCTCGGACAGGCGCGAAATGTCGATGCCGATCTGCGCGCACACGAAGGCGAACTCAGCGACCACGTCACGAGCAGCCGTGCCGTCGATCGAGTTTTCGACGGAGTCGGTGAAGCCAAGTGCAGCCGCAATACGACGCGGATCCATACCCAGCGTATTGCCGGCGAGCGCACCGGAACCGTACGGGGAGATAGCCGCGCGCTTGTCCCAGTCATGCAGACGTGCGACGTCGCGCAGCAGCGGCCACACGTGTGCCAACAGATGGTGCGCAACGAGGACAGGCTGAGCGTGCTGCATGTGCGTACGACCCGGCATCACCGCGTCGCCGACGCGCACAGCCTGCCCGATGAGAGCCTGCGCGATATCAAGAACGCGACCGGCAAGGTGACGGGCCTCCTCGCGCAGGTACACACGGATGAGCGTGGCAATCTGATCGTTGCGGGAGCGTCCAGCGCGGAGCTTGCCGCCCAGCGTCGCTCCGGCTCGCTCGATGAGGCCACGCTCAAGTGCAGTGTGGACGTCTTCGTCGTCGGGCGCGGGCACAAAAGCGCCCGAAGCGACATCGGCGTCGAGGCGTGCCAGAGCATCGTGCATATCGGCGCACTCCTGGTCGCTCAGAAGGCCAACGCGATGCAGCTCATCAGCGTGCGCGTACGAGCCAGCGATATCCACGTGTGCCAGGCGGAAGTCGAAGTGCGTCGACACGCTCAGTGCAGCCAGCGCCTGTGAAGGCCCTCCAGAAAAACGGCCACCCCACAGCGAGACGTGCGTTTCGGACTTCGACATGAGTTCCTCCTGGGTCGGTGACAACGATGCTGTTCGCATGTCTTAAGAATATTCGAGATGTTGGCGGGCCGCCGACGGCCAGACCACGGGAACCTCGCCTCGGACCTTCACCCACGTCGCGATCATGACGAAGAGCATCCAGTTGCCCTCGAAGAGCAGGCGCGACTCAGTAAACGACTGAATAAACATCGCGATGATGATGACCGCCGGAATGACGTCCCACAGGTTATCGTCGATATGGGCCACGGCGACTTTCACAACGCGGTAGAGCGTCCAGACGATGGCGACGGTGATCATGGCTGCTCCCACAAAGCCTGTCGTGAGCGCCGCCTCGACGTACACGTTGTGCGCTTGATTAGTCGGCGTCCCATCGGGCCGGATGACGAGAGAGGCAAAAGGTTCCTTCTCCGTGGGCCAACCAATAAACCAGCCCCACCCGCCGATCGGACGCTGCCTGACGAGCGGCGCCACCGCATGCCAGATGACGGAACGCCCGCTCATGTCGGGGCTGCGCCCGAAAGCATCCGCAATCATGTGGCGGCAGAAGAACGCTGCGATCGCGGTGAGAACACCGATGCCTGCGAACATGCCGACGACACGTAGACGCAGATGCACCGGAACGCGACGCTGAACGACCAGGCCGGCGACGACAACCAGGCAGCCGACCGTCGACAGAGCGACGGTCGCGGACTGGGTCAACAACATGACGACGCCACATGCCGTCAGCCAGAGCGCCGTCGGCAGCCGCGCCGCACGAGTCTGCATATATCGGAGAATCAGGCACACGGCCAGCAAGAGCGCGACAAAAGCAAGAGGGTTTCTGTTGCCCGGGAAGCCTTGAATTGGCCCTCCTTGAAGGAGGTATCCATCCACCCAGTAGTAGGAGGCGGGAAGCAGACCTCTCCCCCACATGATGGGAGGGGCGAGCGGGCCGTGACCACAGAATGCGACCAGGGCTTCGAGCACGAACGACGATCCGATGATCCACTGGAAAGCTAGGATGAGCGCGCCCACGATCTCGGTCAGCGGGAGTGCGACTGCCACACCAATCGACACGAGCGTCAGCGCTACCGACAAGACGGCGTACTGCGCGCTCTGCAAAGGGGCCACGGACCACGCGCACGACAGAGCGCACCAGGCGACAAAGAGACACGTCGTAGTTGGAAAGCGACGCAGCAACAGCGAGCGACCGGAGGTACGGAAGAGCACCACAAACGACACAAGCAGGATCAGCATCGGAACAAGCGAGCCAATCTCCCCGAAGATGCCACGAACGCCTTTGCCGGCAAAACCGACAAAGAACATCGCAGCAACCGTGTAGCGCATCATGCGCGTGCGCAGGGCGTCATCACGATCGCTCCCCACGGCATCGCTCACGGCGCTCGCCTCATACGTCATACACGAAACAGTAAGCGAGGCGGGAGCAGCCTTCTCGCCGCTCCCGCCTCTTGAAACCCAACTGAGACATTCTCTGTGAGAACGCCCTCAACCTATCGTTCAGTAACCCATGTTCACGCCGAAACGCACATCGCGGGCCGCTGCAAGCTTCGACTGCAGGCCGTAGATGTCGATAAAGCCGCGCGACGAGGACTGATCGAAGGTATCGCCGGTCTCGTAGGTCGCAAGGTTGAAGTCGTACAGCGAGGACTCGGAGCGGCGACCGTTCACGGTCGCACGTCCGCCGTGCAGCACCATGCGGATATCGCCGGAGACATACTCCTGCGTGTGCTCGATGAAGGCATCCATCGACTTCTTCAGCGGCGAGTACCACTGCGCCTCGTACACAAGTTCTCCCCAGGTCTGCTCCAGTTGACGCTTGTAGCGGCGCTGCATGCGTTCCAGCGTCACCGACTCGAGAGCCTGGTGCGCCTCGATGAGCGCGACGGCACCGGGGGCCTCGTAAATTTCACGGGACTTGATGCCAACGAGGCGGTCCTCGACCATGTCGATACGACCGATGCCCTGAGCGCCCGCACGGCGGTTCATTTCCTGAATGGCCTCGAGCGGCGTGACAGGGCGGCCGTCGATGGCGACTGGGATGCCCTTATCGAAGGTGATGACGACCTCGTCAGGCAGCGGCGGGTAGGTCGGATCGTCGGTGTAGTTGTAGACATCCTTGGTCGGAGCATTCCAGAGGTCTTCGAGGAAGCCGGTCTCAATGGCGCGGCCCCACACGTTCTGGTCGATCGAGAAGGGATTGTGCTTGGTTGTTTCGATCGGCAGGTTGTGCTTCTCGGCGTAGTCGATCGCGACGTCACGCGTCAGCGCCAGGTCACGGACAGGGGAAATGCAGTCCATGTCGGGCGCCATCGAGGTAATCGAAACTTCGAAACGGACCTGGTCGTTGCCCTTGCCCGTGCAGCCGTGGGCGACTGTCGACGCACCAAACTCGCGAGCCGCCTTCACCAGGTGCTTGGTGATGACGGGACGCGACAGTGCCGACACGAGGGGGTACTTGCCTTCGTACAGAGCGTTAGCCTTGAGCGCGGGCATGCAGTACTCTTCTGCGAACTCGTCGCGGGCGTCTGCCACGTAGGCTTCCACGGCGCCACAGTCGAGGGCGCGCTGGCGAATGACCTCAAGGTCTTCTCCGCCCTGGCCGACATCAACGGCAACGGCGACGACCTCGCGGCCGGTCTGCTCACCGATCCATCCGATGGCGACAGAGGTGTCCAGGCCACCTGAATACGCCAGGACGACGCGATCTTTGCTCGACATGTGGGTTCCTTCCAATTGTTGGGTTCGTAATGCCCGGGGCGTCAGTAAGAACGAGGCCGGGGCTAGTTTTCGGGGAGCGCGCCAGGTTCAGCGAGGGCCAGCAACGAGCGTTCGACGTCGGCCGCGCCTTCTTCGCTGCGGCAGATCACGAGGATTGTGTCGTCGCCAGCGATTGTTCCGGCGATCTCGTCGCGCCTCACTGCGTCGATCGACGACGCAAGGAGGTTGGCTGCACCCACCTGGGTACGCAGGACGAGCTGGTTTCCCACCTTCGCGGAGGTGACAAGGAGCAGCTGGCACCAGCGCGCCAGACGGACGTTCGCGGCTTCAGCGTCGTGGGTATGACCGCCGTCATGGTCCGGCACCGTATAGATGAGCGCCCCGGACGTGTCACGGATTTTCGTCGCACGCAGGTCCATCAGATCGCGAGAGAGGGTCGTCTGGGTGACGTCAATCCCCCGCTCGGCCAGGCGAGCGCGCAGTCCCTCCTGGCTACCGATCGACTCGGACGCCAGAAGATCGCGGATCATCTCATGCCGCGCACTCTTGGTGCTCGGAAATGCGGGTGTTGCACTCATATGCATGATCATACACATGCATGCATATAAATAAGCAAGCGGGCGAGGAATGTCCCTCACCCGCTTGCCATCAACGTTCTCAGGCGCCCAACTGTGCCGCGATATCGTCGGCCCATGCGTCGATCGCGTCCCAGTCACGGAAGTCGCCCTCAACGACACCGGCGAGGCGCGCAACCGAGCGCTCGCGCAGCGACAGAAGCTCCGGCTTGTAGCGCCCCGGGAAGGTACGCAGCTCACGGCAGTTCACGTGGGTGAGGAGCGGACCGACACGGTTGCCATCCTGCTCCGAGTGCTTCGGCACGCCATTCATGCCGACGGAGAAAGCCCACACCGGCTTGTCGCGCAGATCATCCTTGAAGCGCTCCATGAAGTCGTGAGCCTCAGGCATCCACTGGAGAATGTAGACGGCAGAGCCGACAACCACGGCGTCGTAGGATTCAACCGTGGTCACGTCAGCAGGCGCGACACGATCGACGGTGAAACCCGCCGCTTCGAGGCGCTTCGCGATGGCGTCGGCGACCTCATCCGTCGCCCCGTGCTTTGATGATGCAGTAACAAGGATGTGCATGTATCCATCGTAAGGCGAATACCGGTCGAATCGATGGGCACAACGCCCCAAATGAGTGGCGTGCCACACCGCCGATTCGACCGGTCTGTCGCTTCGTGGACCTTATGCGCGCAACGACGCCCCAAGGACCTTGGCTGCCTTCGCGACGACCTGCTCGCGCACCTGCGACGATTCCTTCGCAGTCAGCGTGTGGTCGGCTGCGCGCAGTCGCAGCGCAAAGGCGAGAGAGCGGTGGCCCTCGGGCACTTGATCGCCCTCGTAGATGTCGAACAGCGTCACGGACTCGGCAAGCTGGCCGGCTCCCTGGCGCACGATCTGCTCGACGCGCGACGCGGGAATATCGGAGGGCACGACGAGAGCGATGTCTTCCTTGGCCAGCGGGAACGTCGAGACACCCTTGACCTGGATGGGGGCCTCGCTCATCTGAGAGATCAGTGCATCCATGTCGATCTCGAACGCGCACGAACGGGCCGGCAGGCCGAAGGCGCGGCACGCAGTGGGTGACAGCTCGCCAGCAAGAGCCACATCAACGAGGTCACGGCCAGCGCGCACGAAGACGCGCGCGACGCGGCCGGGGTGGAACGGTGCAACCGCAGCGGGATCCGTCGCCGGAGCAGGCATGGGGGCACCCTTGTGCGCGGGCGCCTCATCCATCCAGGCACGGGTCACTTCAACGCGAACGCCGAGACCCGACGCCACGCGACGCACATACTCGAGGGCGTCGGCCCAGTCGTAAGCGCGGGCGTTCGCCAGGACACCGGCCGGAACAGCCTGACCGGTCAGAACACCGCCAATGTGCCACGGCTGCGCAGGAATACCAGCTTCAAGCGCCGCGATCACCTCGTCGGAGGGACGTTCCTCGGCGCTGGGCAGGTCCGCCGGGACAGTGCCCACGGGGCGGGCAACCTTGGCGACCTCGAAGATTGCGACGTCTGCGTTGGAGCGCGACACGTTACGGCCGGCGACGTCGAGAAGGGTATCGAGCACCGTGGTGCGCAGCCAGGGGGCGTCATCCGCCATCGGGTTGCGCAGGCGCAGGGCCTCGCGACGCGGATCGTCGGCGGGAATACCCTGACGATCCCAGGTGTCGGACACGAACGGGTAGGACTCGACCTCAACCAATCCGCCATCGGCCAGCGTAGCGGCGGCCAGACGGCGCGCCTTCTGAGCGACAGTCAGACCGTGGCCAGCCGGAGCAGTCGGTATCACGACGGGGATATTGTCGTAGCCGTCGAGACGCGCGACTTCCTCGACCAGGTCTGCCGGGAGCGTGAGATCGGGACGCCACGAGGGAGCCGTCACCGTGAACGCGCCATTGTCGGGGCCTTCGACGACGCAGCCGACGGTGCGCAGTAGCTCGGCGATGCGCTCGGGAGCGTGAGCAACGCCGGTCAGGCGCTCGACCTCGCCGACGGGCAGCGAGATGACGACGGCCTTACCGCGCTGATCCACGTCGGTGACACCGGCATCGACGGTGCCTCCGCCGTATTCCAGGAGGAGCTCGACCGCACGCTGGGCAGCCACCGCAGGAAGCTGCGGGTCGGTGCCGCGCTCGAAGCGCTTCGCGGCCTCGGAGTGCAGCTTGTGCCGGCGCGAGCTGCGGGCGACGGACACCGAATCGAAGTGTGCTGCCTCGAACAGCACGTCGGTCGTACCTTCGCCCACCTCGGAGTACGCACCGCCCATGACACCGGCGATGCCGATGATGCGCGAGCCCTCTCCCTCGGGCGAGTCAGTGATGAGCAGATCCTGGGGGTCGAGCTCGCGCTTTTCCTCATCCAGGGTCACAAGCGTCTCGCCCGCGCGGGCACGGCGCACGACGATCGGGGCGGCCAGGGCGCCCAGGTCGTAGGCGTGCATCGGCTGACCGAGGTCAAGCATGACGTAGTTCGTGATGTCGACGGCCAATGATAGCGAGCGCATGCCCGCGGCCTCGAGCCGCTCGACCATCCAGCGTGGAGTCGGAGCGTTGGGGTTCGTGCCGCGCACGATACGCGCAACAAAACGGTCCACTCCGACGCGGCCACGGATCGGCGCGTCATCGGAGAAGACGACCGGGAAACCGTCGGAGTTTGCCGTCGGCGGCTCAGCCGCGATCACGCCGGGCAGGCCGGGGTCGCGGAAGGAAGCGCCCGTCGAGTGCGAGTACTCGCGAGCAATGCCGCGTATCGAGAAGCAGTAGCCGCGGTCCGGGGTCACGTTGATCTCGAGGACCTCTTCGCCCAGGCCGAGCCACGTCACGATGTCAGTTCCAACCGCGGGAATCTCGCGGTCAGGGAAGTACTTCGGCAGCACGATGATGCCGTCATGGTCCTCCCCCAGTCCGAGTTCGCGCGCGGAACAGATCATGCCGTCAGAGACATGACCGTAGGTCTTGCGCGCGGCGATCTGGAAATCTCCGGGCAGGATCGCGCCCGGCAGCGACACGACAACGAGGTCATCAACGTCGAAGTTGTGGGCACCGCAAATGATGCCGCGGCTCGGCAGATCGGAAGGCTCCTTACCGGTGCCGGGAGCATCGTTGTACTCGCCAACATCCACGCGGCAGTAGTTCACGATCTTGCCGTTCGAAGCGGTCTCCTCGACGCGGGTCAGGACACGACCCACGACGAGTGGGCCGGTGACGCGCGCCGGGTGGATCTCTTCTTCCTCCAGGCCAACCTTCACGAGGGCGGCGGCAAGCGCCTGTGCATCCGTCCCCTCAGGAACGTCAACGTGGTCGGACAGCCAGCTCAGCGGAACCATAGGCATGTCAGTTACCCCTTCCATTCACTCCGAACTGCTGGGAGAAGCGAACGTCTCCCTCAACGATGTCATGCATGTCGGCAATGCCGTGGCGCAGCATCAGCGTGCGCTCGATACCCATGCCGAACGCGAAACCCGAGTAGACCTCGGGGTCGACGCCGTTAGCGCGCAGCACGTTCGGGTTGACCATGCCGCAGCCGCCCCACTCGATCCAGCCGGGGCCGCCCTTCTTCTGCGGGAACCAGAGATCCATCTCAGCGCTGGGCTCCGTGAACGGGAAGTACGAGGGACGCAGACGGGTCTTCGCCTCAGGACCGAACATGGCCTTGGCAAAGTGGTCGAGAACGCCCTTCAGGTGAGCCATCGTCAGGCCCTTATCGACGGCGAGGCCCTCCACCTGGTGGAACACCGGCGTGTGGGTCGCGTCGAGCGCATCGGAGCGGAAGACCTTGCCGGGGCAGGCAACGTAGAGCGGCACGCCACGCGACAGCATCGCGTGCGACTGAACCGGAGAGGTGTGCGTGCGCATCACCAGGTGAGCACCGTCCTCGGTCTCGGCGCCGACGCTACGGCCATCGATGTAGAGCGTGTCCTGCATCTGGCGAGCGGGGTGATCGATGTCGAAGTTCAGGGAGTCAAAGTTGAACCACTCGTGCTCGATCTCCGGCCCCTCGGCAATATCCCAACCCATCGCCACAAAGAAGTCCGCCACCTCTTCCATCAGGGTCTCAAGGGGATGACGTGCACCCGCCGGGCGACGCGTGGTCGGCAGCGTCACGTCGACGGACTCCTCGACCAGCATACGAGCCTCATGCTCAGCAGCAAGAACGGCCTTGCGCTCCTCAAGCGCTTCGGTCAGCACCTTGCGCGCCTGTCCGAGGTTCTTACCAGCGAGACCGCGCTGCGCGGGTTCCAGCGAGCCGATCGTACGATTCGCGATCACGAGCGGAGCCTGATCACCAAGGAGCGCCGCACGGACGGCCTTCAGGGCATCAAGCGAATCCGCAGCTTCAATATCGGCGAGGCCGGCCTCGCGAACGGCGTTAACGGCTGCCTCGTCAAGAGGATCAAGGTCAGGGGCATTGCCAGCCATGTCCTGCTTCCTTCTTCTTTCCAACTGGGGTCATTACTGCGCGCAACACGCGCACCGACAACCATCCTACCCGTTCGCCTCTCCTCACAGCTCACCGGATCCACGGGCGCGCTACCCTGTAAGACGTGAATGCGCTCTCGCGCTCCAACAGCTCACCGAAGGATTTCCGTGTCCCACATTACGCAACCGGCGGGCGGGGCCCCGGCCTCGTCGCAGACGCCAACCCTCTTTTCCGCTCAGCGCGTGCGCATCCAGCACATCGCGCGTGCCAAGGCAGAGGGCATTCCCCTCACGATGCTCACCGCCTACGACGCTCTCACCGCTCCCATTCTCGAGGCTGCGGGCGTGGATATGCTGCTCGTCGGTGATTCGCTCGGCAACGTGATTCTTGGCCACAGCTCGACGCTGCCCGTCACTCTGGAGGACATGGAGCGCGCCACCGCCGCCGTTGCTCGTTCGACTTCGCGCGCCATGATCGTGGCGGATCTACCTTTTGGCACGTACGAGGACACGGCTGAGCATGCTTTTGCCTCCGCAACGCGTCTCATGAAGGCCGGGGCACACGCGGTGAAGCTTGAGGGCGGGCAGAGCCGCGCCCATATCATTGCGGGCCTCGTCTCGGCAGGCATCCCCGTATGTGCCCACCTGGGCTACACGCCCCAGTCCGAAAACACTCTGGGCGGACCTCGCATGCAGGGCCGTGGAGCCGGCGCCGATGCGCTCCGCCGCGACGCCGAGGCCGTCCAGAAGGCGGGTGCTTTCGCCGTCGTCTTCGAGATGGTACCCGCGTCGATTGCCACCGAACTGACCCAGAGCCTGAGCATCCCGACCATCGGTATCGGCGCAGGTCCGAATACCGACGGCCAGGTGCTCGTCTGGTCCGACATGGCCGGATACTCCGACTGGACGCCGTCGTTCGTTCGCAAGTTCGGTCAGCTCGGACCAGCCCTGCGCGAGGCTGCATCCGACTACGTCAAGGCCGTGCGCGAGCGCTCCTTCCCCGGACCCGACAACTACAAGAACGACTGACGCCACCCGCTGAGAAGAGGAAGACACATGGAAGCATCCGCACTCGCTCACCGCGCCCCTCTGGGCACTCTGAAGCCGGGACGCGTCTCACCGATGCGCGCTGTGCCAGAGCACATTGAGCGCCCCGAGTACATGTTCCACGACGGACCCGAGCGCGTCACCGCCTCGGAGATCAAGAGCCCCGAGACCATCGCGAGGATTCGCGAGGCCGGACGCATCGCGGCGGGCGCCATCGAGGCCGTCGGCGCGGCCATCGCGCCGGGCGTCACCACCGAGGAGCTCGACCGCATCGGCCACGAATTCATCATCGCGCACGACGCCTACCCCTCGTGCCTGGGATACATGGGCTTCCCCAAGTCCATCTGCACCTCCATCAATGAGGTCATTTGCCACGGCATTCCGGATGACCGTCCACTCGAAGACGGCGACATCATCAACATCGACATCACCGCCTACAAGGACGGCGTGCATGGCGACACCTGCGCGATGTTCGAGGTCGGCGCTGTCGACGAAGAATCCCATCTGCTCATCGAGCGCACGAAGAACGCGATGATGCGCGGCATCAAGGCCGTCGGCCCGGGCCGCGAAATCAACGTCATCGGTCGCGTCATTGAGGCCTACGCGAAGCGTTTCGACTACGGCGTGGTGCGCGACTACACCGGACACGGCGTCGGCGAGGCCTTCCACTCCGGCCTGATCATCCCCCACTACGACGCTGCCCCGGCCTACGACACGGTCATGGAACCCGGCATGGTCTTCACAATCGAGCCGATGCTCACCCTCGGCACGATCGAGTGGGAGCAGTGGGATGACGACTGGACGATCGTCACCGCCGATCGTTCCCGCACCGCCCAGTTCGAGCACACGATCGTCGTCACAGAAGATGGGGCTGAGATTCTCACGCTTCCGTGACGCTCATTCCTAGAGGCCCGCCTTTGACTCTCACAGTCTGGGGCGGGGTTCGCTATTAGTCGTGACATCCCATACAATTCAGGTACGGGGGCTTCAGGGGCCCGCGGACAACAGGACTTCATTACCCGAGGAGGGGTCATGGCTCAGGTCGCATGCGGCATCGATATCGGCGGATCGGGCGTCAAGGGCGCGCTCGTTGATCTGGACACCGGCGAGTACGTCGGCGATCAGGTTCGAATTCCCACCCCCACCCCCGCGACGCCCGATGCTGTCGCAGCGGTGTGCCGCGAGGTCATTGATCAGCTCGACGTCAAGATCGGCGTTCCGATCGGCGTCACCTTCCCCGCCCCCGTCTTTGACGGCGTCATCCCATACATGGCGAATCTCGACCAGTCGTGGGTCAACATCAACGTCGACGAGCTGATGGAGCGCTACCTCGGCCGCGCCGTCGTTGCACTGAACGACGCAGACGCGGCGGGCATTGCCGAGGTCGCCTACGGCGCAGCCAAGGGCCGCGACGGCGTCATCGTGTTCACCACTCAGGGCACCGGTATCGGCTCAGCAATCATCGTTAACGGTACGCTCCTGACCAACACCGAGCTCGGCCACCTCGAGATCGACGGCACCGACGCGGAGAAGAACGCGTCCTCGGGTCAGAAGACCCTCCAGGGCCTGAACTGGGAGCAGTGGGCACAGCGCCTCCAGCGCTACTACAGCCACGTCGAGTTCCTGCTCAACCCCGACCTCTTCGTGGTCGGCGGCGGCGTGTCTGAGAACCACGAGAAGTTCATGCCACTCCTGGATCTCAAGACCCCGATGATCCCCGCGAAGCTGCTCAACACCGCCGGTATCGTCGGCGCCGCCTACTACGCGGCGCAGCGCAGCGCCTGAACGCTGGCACCCGAACACACAGAAGGACCCCGACGCGCGTCGGGGTCCTTCTGGCATCTGTCGGCCTGTACGCCGGGTTCTGTCGCGCACGCCGTTACCGGTCGTGCGGTGGCGACCATCTATCTAGGACCGTCGTTACCGACGGCCTCCAGCGACCTACCCGCAGGCATTGGACGGGCCGCCCTGCCTGCTGCTCGGTCTTGCTCCGGGTGGGGTTTACCTAGCCGACGCAGTCACCTGCGCCGCTGGTGAGCTCTTACCTCACCTTTTCACCCTTACCGCCGCATACGCGTCGGTGGTTTGTTTTCTGTGGCACTGTCCCGCGGGTTACCCCGGGTGGCTGTTAGCCACCACCCTGCCCTGTGGAGCCCGGACGTTCCTCGAGCGTTTCCGCGCGCGGCCGCCCGGCCGGCAGATCCGCATCGATCATAGCGCGCGTGGTACCACCCCCGCGATAGGGTGGTCACCATGCTGATCTGGTTGCCCCCGTCAGAGGGAAAGAACGCGCCTTCGCAGGGTCCGTCTTTGGACCTCAACGCACTGTCCCGCGCAAGCCTTGCGACAAGCCGTCGCACCGTATGCGACGCGCTCGCAGCTCTCGGAGACGGCCCCGAAGCAGCAGCCATCCTGAAGGTCGGCGCCAGGATCAACCTGTCCGTTAACACCGCGCTCGATTCCGCCCCCTGTGCCCCAGCCTCGTCGCTATTCACCGGAGTGCTGTACGAGGCGATCGAGGAGTGCGCGCCAAGCGCGTGGTCGGGTTTAGGTGCGGCGCACGTGTCGATCTTCTCCGGGCTCTTTGGCGTTCTCTCCCCCAGCGACGTCATTCCGGACCACCGCCTTGCGATGGGCGTGTCCCTGCCCGACCTCGGCGTCCTGTCGACCTGGTGGGCACCGCGACTCGATGAGGCCCTGTCCCCCGAGGCATCGGAGCGTATCATCGTCGACGGCCGATCCGGACCCTATCGCGCCGCGTGCAAAGCACCGTGGGCGCGCGTCTGGGAGCTGCGCGTCGAGCGCGAGACGGAAGGCAAGCGCTCGGTCATCTCACACGATGCGAAGCGCTGGCGCGGCGCCATCACCGGCCTGCTGCTAGCCTCTGACGGCTATCTGGCCGAAGAAACCTCGGCAGCGGAGAAGGCCCTGGAGGAGGCCGCGTACTCGTTGTCACTCGGTGACGCGAAAGGACACGAACACCGCGTGACTGACGTGGAATATGGCGCCGAAAAGCAGACGAAAAATGGCGGATCAACACGCACAGTAACGTTGGTCACGCACTGATAGGTAGGCTATCCTTTATCCGGAACCTGCAGGGTGCAGGACCGGCCGAGGCATCGGCCATCAAGCGGAAACCATAGGCATGATCAACGAGGACTACCTGGCCAATATTCGCCCCACCCACCGTCAGCTTCAGTGGCAGAGGATGGAGATGTACGCGTTCATCCACTTCGGCATGAACACGATGACGGACCGCGAGTGGGGCGAGGGCCACGAGGATCCCGCCCTGTTCAATCCGGGCAACGTCGATGTCGATCAGTGGATGCGCGCCCTCGTCAGCGCCGGCATGACCGGCGTGATCCTCACGTGCAAGCACCACGACGGCTTCTGCCTGTGGCCGTCGGCCTACACGAAGCACTCCGTGGAATCGTCGCCGTGGAAGGACGGGCGCGGCGACCTCGTGCGCGAGGTGTCCGAGGCGGCCGCCCGTCACGGCCTCAAGTTCGGCGTTTACCTGTCCCCCTGGGACATGACAGAGCCGACCTACGGCCAGGGCGAGGCCTACAACGACTTCTACATCAACCAGCTTATCGAGCTGCTCACCCACTACGGCCCGGTCTTCTCCGTGTGGCTGGACGGCGCGTGCGGCGAGGGGCCCAACGGCAAGGTGCAGGTCTACGACTGGCAGCGCATCTACGACACGGTCCGCGCTCTGGCACCCGAGGCCGTCATCTCCGTGTGCGGTCCGGATGTGCGTTGGTGCGGCAACGAGGCTGGGTCCGTTCGAGCTAACGAGTGGTCGGTCGTTCCGGCTTCTCTGCGCGAGGCCGAGCGCACCGCAGAGAAGTCTCAGAAGGCCGACGACGGCGAGTTTTCCCGTCAGGTGGCCTCCGGTGACGAAGATCTGGGCTCGCGCGAGGCGCTGGCGGACTATCCCGGCCCTCTTGCCTGGTATCCGGCCGAGGTCAATACCTCCACGCGCAAGGGCTGGTTCCACCACGACGTTGAGGACTCCCAGGTGCGCACCGTCGACGAGCTGTTCTCGATCTGGAAGGGCTCGGTCGGCGGTAATGCCACCTTCCTCCTGAACGTGCCCCCGAACCGCGACGGCATCCTCGCAGACGCCGACGTCGACGTCCTGGCACGCCTCGGCGAGAAGATCACGGACTTCAGTTCGCGTCGCATCGAAGCGTCCCGCGAGGACGACGGCGACGTCGTGACCCTGAGCTTTAACGCACCGCACGCGCTTGGCGCGATCGTCCTCGAGGAGGACATCTCCCAGGGACAGCGCATCGACGAGGCCGTGGTGACCGCGTGTGTCGACGGCGACGGTGAGCAGGAGATCGCTCGCGTGCACTGCGTGGGCTACCGCCGCATCGTCACCCTGGAAAAGCCCGTGACCGCCACCCGGGTGCGGGTGACGGTCACGAAGACCAGGCAGGGCTTCTACCTGGCGGACGCCTACATTATCGAGGCCTGAGCCTCAGCGCGGCGTGTTCGCCGCCGTGCGCACGACGATCTGTGCCGTATCCTCGGTCAGGTAGAGCTCGTCGGCGGGCGTCAGGCGAATGCGCTCAAGTTCCATCGGGGTCAGGTCGGCGGCGACGCCGATGCCATTACCATCGCGGACCTCGATAACGGCGAGAGCGCCGTTGCGGCGGCGCGCGTCCTCGTACTCCTCGAGAAGGTCCGCGGGCAGACGATCGGCGAGTTCACGACGTGCAGCGATGACGCGACGCAGTTCCTCATCGGAATCGGCGACGTCGGCCTCGAACTGGGCCTTGAGCGCCTCGATGTCGGCGGCGATGGCCTGAGCCTCGGCCTTCATCTTGTCCTGGGCCGCACGGGCAGCCTCGACGCGCTCCTCGGCCTCCACCTGATCGTCCTCGAGCTTGGCCAGGCGGCGGTCCATCTGAGCGATCTCGTGTTCCATGGCCGAGATATCGCGCAGGGGCACCTGGTTGTTGTCGATACGGCTCTGCTGGCGCTTCCGACGCTCAGTGACCTTCGCGATCTCATCCTCAATGCGAGTCACCTCGCGCATCGTATCCGCGATAACGGCACTCTGGCTGATCGCGGCGCGCTGCAGGTCAGCAACACGGCCGGCGAACTCGCGAACTGTCGCGTGCGCGGGGTGAGAATCGCGCTTGTGGCGCAGCGCCGACTCCTTCTGGTCGAGCTTCTGGAGCTCGAGAAGCTCGAGCTGGTCGGTGTGCGATGCTTTCACGCTAGTTCTCCCTGGGTGACTCGGTGGCTGGTCCATGGCTCGGTGACAATCGTAGAGACTTCCACGCGAAGTTCCACATCGGCCGCGCGTGCAGCCTCGCGCAGCTTTCGTGCGAGCACCGGGAGCCACGGGGACTCCGTCGCCCAGTGGGATCCGCACAGCAGCGCGGGAGCGCCGCCCTCGAGGTGCTCGGAGGCGGGGTGATGGCGCAGGTCCGCCGTGAGATACGCATCAACTCCCGCGGCGCGCGCCACCTCAAGCGCGCTATCCCCCGCGCCGCCCAGAACGGCTACGCGCTGCACGGTGGCGTTCTCGTCGCCGCCCACAAAGAGACCGGAGGGGCCCGCAGGCAGCACGGATGCGACGTGGTCAGCGAAGGAGCCGAGCGTGGTCTCGTCGACGGTGCCGACGCGCCCCAGACCGATCTCGTGTCCCTCGGCGTCGGTGCCACACGGCTCCAGCGGCGTGGTATCGCGCAGACCGATCAGATCGGCGAGCGCCGTCGCGACGCCGTCGCAGGCGACATCCGCGTTGGTGTGCGCATTGAACAGGGCGATACCGGAGCGGATCAGAGTCGTGACGACGCCGCCCTTCGGGTCGGTCACGGGCAGGAAGGACGCGCCGCGCAGGAGCAGCGGATGGTGGGTGATCACCATGTCGAAAGACTGCCCGTCACCGGAGGGACCTGCAACGGCCTGGTCCGCGATGGCCGCCGTAGGATCAAGCGCGAGAAGGATCGACCGTACGGGTGCGGCAGGGTCGCCGACAATGAGGCCAACCCGGTCCCAGGACTGCGCCGTAGCCGCCGGGTACCACGACTCCATGAGCGCCATGACGTCACCAACGGTCCAGGTGGAGGCGCAGACTCCGAACATATTCTGATGAGACGAAGACTGCATAGATCAAGCATACCGGACCCCCATCTAGCAAGGGACCCTGCCCGCGACTATGATCACAACGTGCAGATTTTGAGCCTACTCGACCAAGGGTTGGTCGATTACACGCAGGTTGACGCGCTTCAGCGCTCCCTGCACGAGGAGGTCCTCGCCGGCGGCGAGGACACACTCATCGTTTCTCAATTTACGCCCACGTGGACGGCGGGCCGCCACACGAAGCCTGAGGACATTCCTTCCACGACTGTTCCCGTGATTCGCACCGACCGCGCTGGTTCCGCGACGTGGCACGGCCCCGGACAGGTCGTCGTCTACCCCGTCGTTTGCCTGCGCGAACCCGTCGACCTCGTGCAGTGGATCCGCGCCGTCGAGGCCTCGGTGGTCGACACCGTGCGGGAGGTATGGGACCTACCCGTCCACCGCGTCGAGGGCCGCGCGGGCGTGTGGCTCACCGAAGAGGGGCGCCGCGACCGAAAGATCTGTGCGATCGGCCTGAAGGTAGCGCGCGGAGCGACCCTGCACGGCATCGCCCTGAACGTCGATATCGACCCGGTCCACGCTTTCGAGGGCATCATCCCCTGCGGCCTCACGGACGCCGATGTGACCTCCCTGTCGTGGGAAGGCATCCACACAACTGTCTCCGACGCCGCATCCGAACTTCTCCCACGCATGGTGGAGCACATCTCCCCGTGCCTGGCGACCACTCCCACTTCCGTTTCCTATACGACGAGGTCAACGCTATGAGTACCCTGCCCGATCCTGAAGGACGCAAGCTCCTGCGCATCGAGGTGCGTAACTCGCAAACTCCGATCGAAAAGAAACCCGAGTGGATCCGCACGACCGCCAAGGCCGGCGAGAACTACCAGGACATGCGCTCGCTTTCGCACGCCAAGGGCCTGCACACGGTGTGTGCCGAGGCCGGCTGCCCCAACATCTACGAGTGCTGGCAGGACCGCGAGGCGACCTTCCTGCTCGGCGGCGCACTGTGCACCCGCCGCTGCGACTTCTGCGATATCGCGACGGGGCGCCCCACCGAGTACGACAAGGACGAGCCGCGTCGCATCGCCGAGTCCGTGCGCGACCTCGACCTGCGCTACGTCACGATCACGGGCGTGACCCGAGACGATCTGCCCGACGGTGCCGCGTGGCTGTACGCCGAAACGTGCCGTCTCATCCACGAGCTCAACCCGGGCACCGGCGTCGAGCTCCTCGTCGATGACTTCCGCGGCCAGGACGCCTCGATCGACATGGTGATCGACGCCGGCCCGCAGGTGTTCGCGCACAACCTCGAGACGGTGCCGCGCATCTTCAAGAAGATTCGCCCCGCCTTCAACTACGATCGCTCACTCGCGATGATCAAGCGCGCCCACGACGGCGGCATGGTCACCAAGTCGAACCTCATCCTGGGCATGGGCGAGACGCGCGAGGAGATCAGCGCGGCGATGCGCGACCTGCACGAGTCGGGCTGCGACCTGCTGACTCTCACGCAGTACCTGCGTCCCTCTCCCCTGCACCACCCGATCGACCGCTGGGTCCACCCCGAGGAGTTTGTCGAGCTGGCAGCGGAGGCCGAGGAGCTGGGCTTCGCCGGCGTCATGGCAGGTCCCCTCGTGCGTTCCTCGTACCGCGCGGGCCTGCTGTGGGCTAAGGGCATGCGTGCCCGCGGCTTTGAGATCCCCGAGCAGCTGCGCCACATCGAGAACTCCGGCTCGACGCTGCAGGAGGCCGGCTCCGTCCTGGCGCGCCTGAAGGAGCGCTCGGAGCGTCATGCGGTGATGGCCGCGAAGGCCGCCTCGGCCTCGTGATCCCCGATTATTCGCCCGCGCGTGCACTGCTCGCGGCGGCGCGCCGCCACCCGAAGCGGCTGTCCCTGGTGGACGCGGCAACCGGCGGGGAGTGGACCGTACGCGAGGCGGCAAACACCGTCGCCCGCCTCGCCGCAGCTTTCGACACTGCTGGTATCGGCGAGGGAACGCGCATCGCGGTCATCGGGGCGAACTCGCCGTGGCACTACATCGTCCACGTGGCGGCCTCGTGGCTGCGTGCGGTCACGGTTCCCCTGTCTCCGCGTATGCCCTCAGGCGCGCTCGCCTCGATGTGCGAGCAGGTGGGCGTCTCGTGGGTGTTTCTCGACGAGGCCTGCGCACCCCACACTTCCGCGCTGACCGACGTGGGCGCACAGGTCGCGTCGTTCACGGATCTGGCGGCGTGGGCGGATCGCACTGCCCCCATCGGGCGCTCCCCCGCGCGCTGCGGGACCGAGCTCGCCGCCATCTTGTTCACGTCGGGCTCTACGGGCATTCCTCGCCCCGTCGGGCTCACGCACGAGGTCATGTGGTGGGGATCGACGAACTTCCGTGAGGGATTCGACTACGCTCCGACCTCGTCGGTCGTGGGCGTGTGCGCGCCCGCGAGCCACATCGGGGGTTTCAACGGCACCTCGATGGACGTGTGGACGCACGGCGGAACCCTGGTCACGCTCGGTTTTCCGGGATCCTTCGACGCGCGCGGCGTCATCGACGCGATCGAGCGCTACGGCATCACGATGATGTTCGCCGTGCCCGCGATTGTCCGCGCTCTCCTAGACCAACACGCGCGCGGCGGCGGCGACCTGTCGTCGTGGGTCCGTCCCCTCATCGGCGGCGACGCGATGACGGCGGACCTGGCAGAGGCGATGCGCGCAGTCGGCCTGTCCCCCATTCACGTGTGGGGCATGACCGAGACCTCCGGGGCCGGCACGGTCGCGACCCCCGGTTCTTTCGCGCCGGCCGGCTCGCTGGGGGTTCCTTTCCCGTACGTGGACCTGCGCGTCATGGCCTCCGATGAGCGCGAATCCGGCGTCGATGAAATGGGCGAGATCTGGGTGCGCGGTCCGGGCGTCGTGAGCGGCGAGGAGTGGCTGCGTACAGGCGACCTGGCGACGAAAGACAAGGACGGCTGGCTGCACATGGTGGGACGCGCCCACCGCATGATCAACACAGCCGGAGAGCTCGTCGCTCCCCCGACGGTCGAACGCGCCCTGCGGTCCCTCAAGGAGGTATCGGATGCGCTTGTCGTGGGACTGCCGGACGAGCGCTGGGGGCAGATCGTCGCGGCGCTGATCGTCCCTTCTGCGCTGGGCCGGGCCCAGGCCTCGTCGTTGAGTGCCGATGCGCTGTCCGAGGCCCTGCGCGATTCCCTCGCACCGTGGGAGAAGGTGCGTCGTGTCCTGGTCGTCGACGCGCTCCCGACCACGACGACGGGCAAGCCCGATCCGGTCGCGGCAGCACACCTCTTCGACGCGTGAGGACATTGCGCCGGGATGCGCCAGACCTCACAAAGTGCGAGCACCATATTTAGGTAAGATTAGCCTTGCTTAATTGAAGGAGAGTCTTATGTCCCGCCACCGCATTGTCATCATCGGTTCCGGCTTCGCAGGCCTGACGGCAGCTCGTCGACTGAAGAATGCCGACGCCGACATCACCATCCTGGCCCGCACATCGCATCACCTCTTCCAGCCTCTGCTGTACCAGGTGGCCACGGGCATTCTCTCCGAGGGCGACATCGCCCCCACCACGCGCGAGATCCTGCGCGGCCAGAAGAACGTGACCGTCTTGCAGGCCCTCGTCGAGGAGATCGACGTCGAGGCGCGCGTCGTCAAGTGGCGCAACCACAACAAGTACGAGCAGACCGAATACGACACCCTCATCGTCGCGGCGGGTGCGGGCCAGTCCTACTTCGGCAACGACCACTTCGCGGTCTTTGCACCGGGCATGAAGACCATCGACGACGCCCTCGAACTGCGCGCGCGTATTTTCGGCGCCTTCGAGCTGGCCGAGATCGAGACCGACCCGACTGCGGTCGATAAGCTCCTGACCTTCGTCGTCGTGGGCGCGGGTCCCACCGGCGTCGAGATGGCCGGACAGATCCGCGAGCTCGCCTCTCACACGCTCAAGGGCGAGTTCCGCAACATCGACCCGACCAAGGCGCGCGTCATCCTCGTGGACGGCGCAGAGCACCCGCTCCCCCCGTTCGGCGAGGAGCTCGGCATCAAGACCGAAGAGGCCCTGGCTAAGCTCGGCGTCGAGATGAAGATGAACGCCTTCGTCACCGGCGTGGACTCCGAGGGCGTCACCCTCAAGTACAAGTCCGGCGAGGAAGAGCGGATCGAGTCCGTGTGCAAGGTATGGGCCGCCGGCGTCGCCGCGAGCCCACTGGGCCGCGCGCTGGGCGAGGCCACGGGCGCCGAGGTGGACCGTGCGGGGCGCGTCACCGTCAACAAGGACCTCACGCTGCCGGGCCACCCCGAGATCTTCGTGCTCGGCGACATGATGGCCTTCCCGGGCGTCCCCGGCGTCGCGCAGGGAGCGATCCAGTCCGCGCGCTTCGCCGCCGACACGATCGCCGCTCGCCTGGCCGGGCGCACCCCCAAGGCCACGGAGTTCGTCTACAACGACAAGGGCTCCATGGCGACGATCGCGCGTTTCAAGGCGGTCGTGAAGATGGGAAACACGAAGCTGACCGGCTTCGTCGCGTGGGCGGCCTGGTGCTTCCTGCACCTGCTGTACATCGTCGGCTTTAAGTCGCAGGTGGGCACGCTGGTCAGCTGGTTCTTCAGCTTCCTGTCCGGTGCACGCCCCCAGCGCACGACCACCAACCAGCAGCTGGTGGGCCGCCTCGCCCTGGAGCAGCTCGGCGCTGGCGCCTCCGGCAAACTCGTCGTCGGTGAAGAGGTCGTCGAGGAGCACGAGCAGGAGGACTGACGTGCCACGCTCTGACGGTTTGCTCTGGCGTGCCGTCGAGCGCACCGACAGCGCGCTGACAAAACTGCAGGCAAATGATGAGGGGCCGGAAGTTATCGCTTCCGGCCCCACTTCTATGCTTCGTTGAGTATCAACACTTGCCATGCAACAACTCTGTAGACTGTGCCCATGAGCACAAACCGTAACGTTGCCAATCTGTCGATCACAATCGTCAAGACCTTGGTCAAGATGGCAGGGCTCGGCCGCGTTGCTGACATGATCGACGGCAGCCAGGAGTGTCTCAACTTGCTCGCCGATATTAAGAACGATGCTCTTGGCAACCCCAATGCTGAGATGATTCGATCACTCAACGGCACAGTATAATCCGTACTTGATGCCATTCAGGGCGCGCTCCAGCGGGCCGATCTGAGTAGGAAGCAGATTTAGGACGCCGTAGCTCAGTTATCCGATGCAGCGTGCCAAACGATTAAAGACCTAGCAGAGGACGACGACGCCCTTATCCGCGCGGTAGAGCAACCCGAGCGCTTCAATGAGGAATTAAAAGCAAAGCTGCACCACTTCCTGACGGCTTAAGCACGGATATGCAGGCCAACTACGAAACTGTTCTCGATCAAATCGCGGAAAAATTCCTTACCCTCGCACCCTGGTCACCGAGCTTTGATCGCGTCGCTCTCATTAGCCTGCTGCGCTGTTTTCCAGCCCTATCAGAACGCATCGACCGTCTTCACCAGCAGATCAATGAGGGGTTCAGCAGTGTGCGTGAAGATGCTGCTGCGCACCACCAAGACCTCAAGGACAAACTAACGTCAATTCACAAAGATCTCCAGGACATAACTCCCAACAATCATCCAGTAACATTGAACAACAGAGTCTGGGGAAGTCGCCCAGCTAGGCTGAAGCATTGGATTGACCGCCATCCCACCAACAATGGGACGACCCTACAGGACGTATTCTTCAACTCTCCGTCATCCCAACGTGGTTCACACAGCGTACTAGTTGCTCGCGCGGGTAGCGGAAAGACTTCCCTCGCCGCCTCCATCGCGAACAGGTGTGAATCCGATGGTTGGTCGCTCGTCGCCTGGATTGACGCATCAACTCGCAGCACCATCGAAAGCGGATTGATCGCGCTGGGCGAGTCAGTTCTGGGAGTACAGACAAACACCCAGCGAGAGATAAGACTCAGGGGTGAACAAGTATTAGCAACTTTCCGAAACGTCAGCAAGAACAAATGTCTGTTCGTTTATGACAACGCGGAAGGTGTCGACTATCTCGAAGGCGTTTTGCCGGACGGGCCTGGGGTTCACATCCTTGTCACTACGCGGCGTAATAGCGGGTGGTCTAATCAAGAAGATTGGAATGTCTTCACACTCGGCAACTTTTCGCGCGACGAGTCAGTGACACACCTTTTGAGCGTGACGAGAGATACAGATCAAACAATAGCGGATAAGCTCGCCTCGCATCTTGGCGATCTTCCACTTGCTATAGCTCAAGCGGCGGCAACGTGCTCGAGATACTATTCAAACCTGCATGACTATTATGCTGACCTTCAGAACGCTAATGTTGAAGAACTGTTGGAACCAATCGAAGGAGGTCATTACAGCAACGGTGCCATCACATCCCTTCAGTTGGCTGCAAGTTCAGCACTCTCTTCTATAAGAGATCCCCAGGTCCTCACAGAAGCTCAGACAATCTTAGCCGCCCTATGCTATTTGGCGGAATCTGGCGTACCTACCCAGTGGCTCAAATCTAGAAATCACCTTCCTTCACAAAGAGCCTACAAAGTACTGCAAGACACCTCGATTATCGATCAGTCAAACGATGGTAAGACCACCAGCATCCATCGCCTCCAATCTGCAGCGATTCGCGGCAAGTTGACTAAGGTCGAACAGGAACACGCAATTGACCACGCATGCGAGATACTAGATCACATTGCAGGATCACTCAAAGAATGCGACGATGCAGAAGTCAGGCGAAGTTCGATAATCCACCTAGTTGACAGCATTCTCAGAATCGGCGTTTATGATCAATCTTTATCGGAGCGATCATTGTCTAGTTTGCTCAAAACGTCCATCACCTGCCTCGAACAGTGCTACCGACTCGACACCTTTGACGTCGCATTACGTTTGCAAACTCTGCAGGACACATTCAGCGTCGCTCACCTACACCGCAGCGACCGCCTAGCGTTTGCCGACCTCCTCGGAAACTGTCTCAGGTCGGTTGGATACGCCCAGCAGGCAATTGAGCTACACTCGCACATACGCGACGAAGCATCCAGCTCCGACGAGCACTACTATGCATACCAAAATGACCTAGCAAAAGACTTCCTTTTTGCGGGAAGATTCAACGAGGCGCTCACATTATTCGAAGACACGCTGAGTCACGTCTCGACCAAAACGCCGGCAACTGCCGCCTACGAGATGGATCTTGCACACGCATACTTCCTAATGGAGCAACCCGACGAAGCGATTGTCCACTACAGGGAGGCACAAAGTATCTTAGCAGACTACCACCAAAGCAACGAACAGGAGGTGTTTCGAGCAGCACTCGGTATAGCACTGTGCGTACCGAGTGATGACTTCTACGACTACAAGGACATTGAACGTCTCAAGAACACCCTGGACTGCGCAGAAGGCACGCAGTGCGCCGAAACCCCTGAGTTTCTGATTGCAACAACTATTCTTGTGGAACAGCTGATGTTCAAGAATTACTACATAGAAGGCATAAGGCGTCTCTCCAAGGTTCTTCAGCAGCAATACAGTTCTCTGGGCTCTTCACACCCATACGTGTTAGACGCGCAAGAACAGGTAGTGGAACTTCTAGAATGTGCAGGCATGAACGATACGGCAACAAAGTTGCTTAATATGTTCATCATTAGTCTTGAGAGCGAAGCTCACCGACATTACACGCCTCTTGCAGTTCTCTACAGAAAGCTGTCCGAAATATGTCTTCGGACCGGCAAGATCGATGAGTCAATATCAGCTTTCACAAAAGTACAAGAGATGAAACGAAAAGGTGAGGAAGAACTTAACACTGCGCAGACGAACAACAACTGCATGCGATTCACCTGCAAGTTTGAGAGCGCAATCACACTACCCAAGGAGGCGCGCAGTCAATTATGGAGAGACAAAGACGCCGAAGCTCGAGGTAGCTCCGATGGCCGCTACGAACTTTCCATTGCTTTAGATAAACAAGACCTCTTACAGAGTCAACTCAACACTCTTGCGAACAAACTCGAGCCATTTCAAGATAATACCTAGTTGAAGTCTCGAAGCTCTAACAAAGGCTCCTCCAATAGGTGCAACGATGTGGTGCCTGTCGAGCATCGTCGAGGAGTATGGCGTAGAAGTCCACCACCAGACTCCCGCTAGATAACAGTGACGCTAGATGACGGCGGGGCCGGAAGCTTTCGCTTCCGGCCCCTCGCCGTTTGTGGGCCCTACCGGGCTCGAACCGATGACCTTCTGGGTGTAAACCAGACGCTCTAGCCAACTGAGCTAAAGGCCCCACGCACGCGCCAATCTACCAGAAGCGACGGGTACGGTCACGTCCGAGGCCGAGCGTCACAGCACAGAACTGCGCTGGCCCACCCAGGCCTCGTCGAAAAAACTAGCGGCGCGAACGCGGACGGGCCGTCAGGCGCACGCCCGCCCAGTTCTGCCCCAGCGCCGTGGAGGTCGTCGCGTGCAGGCCAGCGATCTCAGCGGCCTCCTCCACGTCACCCACGCGCACCGAATTGGGGCGCCCCGCCTTGGGGATCAGCACCCAGATCAGCCCACCGTCATCCAGGTTCGACATCGCGTCCACGAGCACGTCCGCGAGGTCCTCTTCCTCGGCGTCGTCCGCGCGCCACCAGACGATCGCGCCGTCCACGACGTCCGCGTAATCGACGTCAACGAGCGGATGTCCCGTCTCCTCTTCAATCGCATCGCGCACGGCCTGATCGACGTCGTCATCGACGTAGAACTCCTGCACGATCGCATCGGACGCAAAACCCAGGCTCACTGCCATCACGCAGCACCGCCCATCAACGAGCTGGCGCTCAGTGTCATATCAACGTTCACGCCTTCATCCTAGGGCATTGGAGCTACTGGAATGCAAGGGATGGACCACAATGAAAGACCCCCGCGAGCACTCCCCCGCCAAAGCTGGGCAATTACCCGACTGTAGGCGACCGCAGTCCGGTGATACGCACGTCATAGTACTTATCCAAGGCAAACACTCGCAAAGCCACCCCAACAGTGGGACAATGGTCCTGATATGTGCGGTGTCGCCAGAGGACACCGCTCACGCACGCTGCGCAAGCAGCACCGAGTCAAGCGAGAAGGTACACCGTGAGCCAACTCCACGAGTCCCACCCCGTCGTTAACGGCCTGATTCCTCAGGTTCCCGACAACGATCCCCAGGAGACCGCCGAATGGGTTGAGTCCCTGTCCGGGCTCATCAACGAAAAGGGCGGTCCCCGCGCACGCTACATCCTGCTGCACATGCTGGAAGAAGCGCGCCGCAACGGCGTTCAGCTCCCCCAGGAGTACACGACCCCCTACGTCAACACCATCCCCGTTGACCAGGAGCCGTACTTCCCCGGCGACGAAGCCATGGAGCGCGAATACCGCCGCTGGATCCGCTGGAACGCCGCCGTCCAGGTGACGCGCGCTCAACGCCCCGGCGTCAAGGTGGGCGGACACATCTCTTCCTACGCCTCGGTTGCCACCCTCTACGAGGTCGGCCTCAACCACTTCTTCCGCGGCAAGGACCACCCCGGCGGCGGCGACCACGTGTTCTTCCAGGGACACGCCTCCCCCGGCCCCTACGCCCGTGCCTTCCTCGAGGGTCGTCTCTCCGAAGAGCAGATGGACGGCTTCCGTCAGCAGGTCTCCACGGAGCACGGCCTGCCCTCGTACCCGCACCCGCGCCAGCTTGAGCACTTCTGGGAGTTCCCCACGGTCTCGCTCGGCCTGGGTCCCGCCGAGGCCATCTACCAGGCCTGGTTCGACCGCTACCTGCACATGAACGGCATCAAGGACACGTCACAGCAGCACACATGGGCCTTCATTGGCGACGGTGAGATGGACGAGCCCGAGTCCCGCGGCATGCTCCAGCTCGCCGCTCAGCAGCGCCTGGACAACCTGACCTTCGTCATCAACTGCAACCTGCAGCGTCTCGACGGCCCTGTGCGCGGTAACGGCAAGATCATCCAGGAGCTCGAGGCCTTCTTCAAGGGCGCCGGCTGGAACGTCATCAAGGTCATCTGGGGCCGCGGGTGGGACCAGCTGCTCGCCGCCGACAAGGACGACGCCCTCGTCCACGTCATGAACGAGACCCTGGATGGCGACTACCAGACCTTCCGCGCGAACGACGGCGCCTACGTGCGTGAGCACTTCTTCGGCCGCGACCCGCGCACCAAGGAAATGGTCAAGAACTGGACCGACGAGCAGCTCTGGGAGCTCAAGCGCGGCGGCCACGACTACCGCAAGGTCTACGCAGCCTACAAGGCAGCCATGGACCACACCGGCCAGCCGACCGTCATCCTCGCGCACACGATTAAGGGCTACGCCCTCGGCTCGCACTTCGCCGGCCGTAACTCGACGCACCAGATGAAGAAGCTGACCCTCGAGGACGCCAAGCAGCTGCGCGATCGCCTCCAGATCCCGATCACGGACGAGGAGCTCGAGCGCGATCCCTACATGCCGCCGTACTACATGCCGCCAGCCGATCACCCGGCCCTGCAGTACATGAAGGAGCGCCGCGAAATCCTCGGCGGTTGGGTGCCCGAGCGCCGCGCCGACCGTCAGCCGAAGCTTCCCGCCCTGCCCACGCGTCCCTTCGAGGCGCTCTCGAAGGGTTCCGGCAAGCTCGAGGTCGCCACGACCATGGCTCTCGTACGCCTCATCAAGGACCTGCTCAAGGACAAGGAGGTCGGCAAGTACTTCGTGCCGATCATCCCCGACGAGGCCCGTACCTTCGGTCTGGACGCGATCTTCCCGTCGGCGAAGATCTTCAACACGACCGGCCAGTCCTACACGCCCGTCGATGCGGACATGATGCTGTCCTACCGTGAGTCCGAGCAGGGCCGCATCCTGCACACGGGCATCACCGAGGCCGGCTCCTCCGCCGCGTTCCAGGTCGTCGGCACGGCGTACGCCACGCACGACCTGCCGATGGTGCCGATCTACATCTTCTACTCGATGTTCGGCTTCCAGCGCACCGGCGACCAGTTCTGGGCCGCGGGCGACCAGCTGACCAAGGGCTTCGTCATCGGCGCGACCGCCGGCCGCACGACGCTCGCAGGCGAGGGCCTGCAGCACATGGACGGCCACTCTCAGGTCCTGGCTGCCACGAACCACGCGTTCGTCTCCTACGATCCGGCCTACGCGTACGAGATCCGCCACATCATGGCGGATGGCCTGCAGCGTATGTACGGCGACGCGGACGGCCGCGATCCGAACGTCATGTACTACATCACCGTCTACAACGAGCCGATTCATCAGCCTGCGGAGCCGGAGAACGTCGACGTCGAGGGCATCATCAAGGGTATCTACAACGTCGATGAGCACCAGAACTTCGGTGGTCCCAAGGCTCAGCTGCTCGCCTCCGGCGTGGGCGTGCCGTGGGCGCGCGAGGCTCGCGAGCTGCTGGCCCGCGACTGGGGCGTGGATGCCGCCGTGTGGTCCGTGACCTCGTGGAACGAGCTGCGTCGTGATGGCCTGGATGCTGAGGAGCACAACTTCCTGCACCCGTCCGAGCCCCGCCGCACGCCCTACGTGTCGACGAAGCTCGCGGGTCGCGAGGGTCCGTTTGTGGCTTCCTCCGACTTCGACCGCATGCTGCCCGACCAGATCCGTCAGTGGATCCCCGGTGACTACCACGTGCTCGGCGCGGATGGCTTCGGCTTCTCCGACACCCGTCGCGCGGCCCGTCGTTGGTACCACATCGACGCCGAGTCGATGGTCGTGCGCACACTGGCTGCCCTGGCCGACAAGGGTCAGGTTGACCCGTCCGTCGTCCAGCAGGCGATCGAGAAGTACGACCTGTTCAACTACTCGATCCAGGGCAACGACCATGCTGGCGAGGAGTGATCGTCGCTAGGCCCGCGCTCCTCCATCGCGGTGCCCAGCGGTCATGAGAACGAGGCCGGGGATCCCCACGCGGGGTCCCCGGCCTCGACGTTTGCGCCAAGCAATGGGATCGGCACTGCCTGCCCGCCCTATCCGGCAGACAATAGACCCATGCACGTTCCCTACGAAACCGAGAAGTTCTACTACGGCTTTCCCGTCTACATCCTGGCCTACCCGGACGAGGCCGTCGGCGTCGGCATCACGACGGGTTCGTCGTCATACTCGCTGGGGCAGATGGTCATGATCGGCTGCGACTCAACGACGCATGCTGCCCGCGCGATCAAGCGCTCTGGCGTATGCTCCCTCAATCTGTTCGGTGCCGAAGCCATGGGTCTTTTCGAGTACGCGGGAACAGTTTCCGGCGGTCACAAGCTCCGCGACGCGCACGTGCCTTCGAGCGATCACGACGGCATCCCCGTGCTCGACGGCTCCCAGATGAGCCTGCTGTGCCGTGTCCTGGAGGCCACGGATGACGGCATTTACACACACTTCCGCTGCGCGATCACTCAGCGCCTGGTCGACTCCGCACTGATCGATGGTCACGGCCGCTTCCGCTACGAGGAGCTGCGCACCGTCGAATACGTGGGCGACTCTCGCAGGCGCATCTACCGTTACTTCTCGGACAGGGTGGAGCGTTTTGGCACTTTCGTGCGCTCCTTCAAGGAGTCTCTCCTCCCCTAGCGACGCCAGCGCACAATGAAGGCCGGGGATCCCCACGTGGGGTCCCCGGCCTCGTCTATAAAATGAGTCGCTCAGTCTTCCTCTGTACCCGCGTACTTCGGGTTCGCGAGGTTGTCCGGCGAGAGGATGCGCTCGACCTCTTCCTCCGAGAGGAGCTCCATGTCGTGGATGACTTCGCGAACGGTCTTGCCCTCCGCCGCGGCGCGCTTACCCACTACATCGCCCAGATGGTGGCCGATGACGTCGTTGAAGTACGTGACGATGCCGATCGAGTTTTCGACGTAGCCGCGGCAGACCTCGGCGTTCGCAGTGATGCCAGTGATGCAGCGTTCACGCAGCGTATCGCATGCGTTGACGAGCAGGTTGATGGACTCGATGAGCGCCTGTGCGATGACGGGCTCCATGACATTGAGCTGGAGCTGACCGGCCTCGGCGGCCATGGTAACGGTCTGGTCGTTGCCGATGACCTTGAAGCACACCTGGTTAACAACCTCGGGGATGACGGGGTTGACCTTGGCGGGCATGATCGACGAGCCTGCGGCCATCTTCGGCAGGTTGATCTCGTTGAGGCCGGCACGCGGGCCGGAAGCCAGCAGACGCAGGTCGTTGCAGACCTTGGACAGCTTGACGGCGCTGCGCTTAATCGTGGCGTGCATGGACACGTAGGCGCCCGTATCCGACGTGGCTTCGAGGAGGTTCGGGGAGCCGACGACGCGCGCCCCCGTGATGCGGCGCAGGTGGCGCACGACGACCTGCTGGTAGCCGTCCGGAGTGTTTAGGCCGGTGCCGATCGCAGTCGCGCCGAGGTTAGTCTCCAGGAGCAGTTCAGCGTTGTTGACGAGGCGCTCATCCTCCTCGCGCAGCGTGTGCGCGAAGGCGGAAAACTCGCTACCCAGGGACATCGGGACGGCGTCCTGCAGCTGCGTGCGGCCCATCGTCAGAATGTGGCGGAACTCGGCGCCCTTCTCATCAAAAGCATCGGCGAGTTCATCGATCGCCTTGCGCAGGCGGTTCACCTTGCGCCACAGGGCGATACGGAACGCCGTCGGGTACGCGTCGTTCGTCGACTGGGAGCGGTTGACGTGATCGTTGGGGTTGATGATGTCGTAGCGGCCCTTCTCCTCCCCCAGGATCTCGAGCGCCAGGTTCGCGATAACCTCGTTCGCGTTCATGTTGACGGAGGTACCGGCACCGCCCTGGAACTGGTCGACGGGGAACTGGTCCATGCAGCGGCCGTTTTCGACGATCTCATCGCAGGCGGCGATAATTGCCTCGGCCTTGGCCGGCTTCATCGCCTTGAGCTGCATGTTCGCCAAGGCGCACGCCTTCTTCACCTGCGCGAACGCGCGGATGAGTTCGGGTGCTTCATTGATCGTGCGACCCGAGATCTGATAGTTCTCGATTGCTCGCAGCGTATGAATGCCCCAGTACGCGTCCTTGGGTACTTCGCGGGTGCCGAGCAGATCTTCTTCGGTGCGGGTCAACGTTGTTCCTTCCGTCTGTTCGCCGGCCGGTTCATTCCGGCAGGTGCGCCTCCATAGTAGGCCCTGTAGGCCCGAAATTCCGGCACTTTACGAACATTGGAAACGTCATTGAAGCTCCGCTGGCAAGGTTTTTCGCTAGTGATTGGACGCGGCGTCAGAAACGGCGTCAAGCAGGTCCGCGAGCGTCACCCACTTCTCAATCTGAGAGTCGTTAAGCGTCACCTTCGCCTCGCGCTCCACGCGCGCGACGACGGCGTAGAGGGATACGTCGTCCATATCCAGATCGCCGCGCAGCGTGAGCTCTCCGCGTGCGTCTACGGGATCGAGGTCGGCCTCATCGACCACGGCCTCCATCGCGGCCTCGCGGGCGCGATCCTGGGCGGTCTCAGCGGCACTTTCGGACGAGGCAGGGGCCGCGTCGGGCGCCTCGTCGGGCACATCGGGGTTGACCAGCTGCGCTAAGCCTGCACGCAGCTGGTCACCGAGCAAATCGGCAATAGAACCCATTAGCCCACCCGATTGTTGAGCCAACGCACGGGCGCACCGGCACCGGCGTGGCGGAAGGACTCAAGTTCGTCATCCCAGGCCTGGCCGAGAGCCAGGTCGAGACCCTCGCGCAACTCCTCGTACGTCGTGGCGGACTCCAGGGCCGCACGGATGCGATCCTCGGGCACGACGACGTTACCAATGGTGTCCATCTGGGAATGGAAGATACCGAGGGAGGGCGTGTGGCACCAGCGGCCACCGTCGCTCGAGGCCGTGGCCTCCTCCGTCACCTCGTAACGCAGGTGTTCCCAACCGCGCAGAGCGGACGCCAAACGGGCGCCCGAGCCGATCGGTCCGACCCACGAGAACTCGCAGCGAACCATGCCCGGCGCCGCTTCCTGGTCCGACCACTGGAGGTGCACCTCCTGGCCGAGCGCGGTACCCAGCGCCCACTCGATGTGCGGGCACAGAGCGGGCGGTGTTGAGTGCACGAAAAGTACACCGCGGGTGTATGACCCTCTCATTGTTCCTCCTGGTGGCTTTGTCAGGATCGTCTTCCCCTACGCCCTAAACTGCCGCGAGTCGCAATGATCTGCGCCGAGACGACGCACACGATGTGGTTACAGGATAGTCGAACGCGCCGGGGAATGCATTCCATTCCCCGGCACGTCCACGCCTCGACGAGGCCAGATGCTCAGAAGCCAGCGTTGCGAATGTCGCGCAGCGCCTTCTTGCGGGTCGCCCGATCGAGGCGGTCGATGTAGATGTGGCCGTCCAGGTGGTCGCACTCGTGCTGGATGCAGCGCGCCATGAGCTCCTCGCCCTCGACAACGACCTTCTTGCCGTCCAGGTCAGTGCCCTCGCAGCGCGCGTACCAGGCACGTTCAGTCGGGTACCACAGCTCGGGAACCGATAGGCAGCCCTCGTCGCCGTCCTGGTACTCATCGTCGCTCAGAGCGACGATGCGGGGGTTCAACACGTAGCCGATCTCGCCGTCGATGTTCCAGGAGAACGCGCGCAGGCTGACGCCAATCTGGTTGGCGGCCAGGCCGGCGCGGCCGTCCATGTCGACGCCCTCGAGTAGATCCTCGACGAGCGCCTTCACATTCGGCGTGATCTCCGTGATGGGATCACAGACGGTGCGCAGGACCGGGTCACCGATGATACGGATGGGACGAATAGCCATGTCATTCCCCCTTCAGGGCCGCAGCGTGAAGCTCGCGCAGGCGCGCAACGGCTTCCTCGACGGGTACGACGATGGTCTCGCCGGTGCCGCGCACGCGGATCTCCACGTCGCCGTCGGCCAGCGAACGTCCAACAACCAGGCCGAAGGGCACGCCCACGAGCTCGTAGTCCTTGAACTTCACGCCAGCACTCACCTTGCGGCGATCGTCGACGAGAACATCCAGGCCGGCCGCGTCGAGCTCCTCGCCCAGAGACTGCGCGGTCTCAAAGACTTCGTCACCCTTGCCGGTAGCCAGGACATGCACGTCAAAGGGGGCGATCTGCGCGGGCCAGCTCAGACCCTTGTCATCGCAGTTGGCCTCGGCCAGGGCTGCCATGACGCGGGTAACGCCGATGCCGTACGAACCCATGGTGACGACCTGGGTCTTGCCGTTCTCGTCGAGGACAGTCAAACCGAGAGCCTTGGCGTACTTACGGCCCAGCTGGAAGATATGACCGATCTCGATGCCGCGCTCCAGGTGGAGGGGGCCCGAGCCGTCGGGAGCCAGGTCGCCCTCGCGCACCTCGGCGGCCTCGATCGTACCGTCAGCGGCGAAGTCGCGGCCCATCACGAGATTCAGGACGTGACGCTGCTCGGCGTTTGCACCCGTCACCCAGGCGGTTCCCTCGACGACGCGCGGGTCCACCAGGTAACGCACGGAACCGGAGGCGTTGCCCTCCTCGTCCACGACGCGCTTCGGGGAGTTCGGTCCGAGAACCGTCGGGCCGATGTAGCCGCGCACCAGCTCGGGGTGCGGCTCGAAGTCGGAATCCGACGCCATCTCGACCTCGGCGGGAGCCACGGAGGCCTCGAGACGCTTCATGTCAACGTCACGGTCGCCGGGCACGCCCACGACGAGGAGCTCGTGCTCGCCGTCCGGGTGCGTCAGCGTCACGACGACGTTCTTCAGCGTGTCGGCGGCGGTCCAGGGACGGTCCTCGCGCGGATACTGATCGTTGAGCAGATCAACGAGCGACTCGATGGTCGGAGCGTCGGGGGTCGGAACCTCGAGGGGCGCGGGCACGCCGGACGCATCCTGAGCCTCAGGCACGGGGGTCGTCACGGCCTCGGCGTTGGCGGCGTAGCCACCCGGGGACGCCACGAAGGTGTCCTCACCGATCGGCGAGGGGTGCAGGAACTCCTCGGAGCGGGAGCCGCCCATCGCGCCGCTCATCGCGGAGACGATGACGTAGCGCAGACCCAGGCGCTGGAAGATGCGCTCGTAGGTATCGCGCTCAGCCTGGTAGGAGGCGTTCAGACCCTCGTCGTCAATGTCGAAGGAGTAGGCGTCCTTCATGACGAACTCGCGGCCGCGGATCAGACCGGCACGCGGGCGGGCCTCGTCACGGTACTTCGTCTGAATCTGGTACAGCGTGGCGGGCAGGTCCTTGTACGAGGAGTACATGTCCTTCACCAGCAGGGTGAACATTTCCTCGTGCGTGGGGGCAAGCAGGTAGTCGCCGCCCTTACGGTCGTTGAGCTTAAATAGCGTCGGCCCGTACTCTTCCCAACGGTTCGTCGCCTTGTAGGGCTCGGCGGGGATCAGGCCCGGGAAGTGCACTTCCTGAGCGCCCATCGCATCCATCTCCTCGCGGACGATGTCCTCGATCTTGCGCAGCGTGCGCAGGCCGAGGGGCAGCCACGTGTAGATGCCGGGGGCGGAGCGTCGAATGTAGCCGGCACGCACCAGAAGCTTGTGCGAATTGACCTCGGCGTCGGCCGGGTCCTCACGCAGGGTTCGCAGGAAGAAAGTCGAGAGATTTCGAAGCATGCTCCAAGAGTACGGCACGCAAAGGCCCTGGGGCCACCGGCACAGCCGTGGAGCCTCCCATCGAGGCGTTGGGAAGCCCTCAGATGACCGCGCGGGCACCCAGCTCGCGCTCACGGGCGCCCGGGTGCGACGCGTAGTACCGGCGAGCCATCCAGCCCGGGTACGCCCACGCGGGGAGCCCGCCCAGGTACAGGGCTCGCACAGCGACGCCGACCATTGCAGCGAGAACCAGAGCGATGAGCAGGCAGGGACCTGCCGTGGCAAAGCCCGAGGCCTCACGGGCCATCAGGTCCCCCGTCAGGAACCACAAGAGGGAGAGGAAAGGCATGAGCGGCCACACGAGCGCCGACATCTCACCAGCCGCGCTTCCACTACCGATCTCCAGACGCACCGACATACGTCGGGCGCTCGCGCCGAAACCGAGCCACGCCCAGGCCCACACGGATGCGATGACGAGACCCACCATTGCGATGACGGCAGTAGAGTTGGACACAGCGTCCCCCTTCGGACAATGCAACATCCCCGTTGGCGTTGCGTACAGGCCGATACTACAACACCAACGGGGAGTAATGTCCAACCGAAACGGCGGGAACGAGACTAATCAGGCATCAACGAGCCCGCCTACGCACGCATCGCGCAGATCGCGCAGCATCGACAACGAGGACAGCGACTCGGCTGCGACACCCGCCCACGCGAGCACTCGGTCACGCCCCTGCGCCTCGTGACGTTCACGGATGTGCAGGAGCGTGCGCGAGGGAGACAGCTGCAGCAGAGCGATGACGCACGTGCCCGAGGCCTCGGCGCCTTCCGGGGCGGCCGGAGGCGCGACGCGCATGAGAATGTGGTCCTCGTCCTCAATGTCAATGATCGTGGACTCATCCTCCGGCTCGAACACGTGGCCGAGGACATCCCACACGACGGACGCGGGCGCATCGATCGCGATGCCGCGATCAACCACGACGTTCGCACCGGGCAGGATGAGATCTCCCGGGAGCGACACGTCCGCCTGCGAAGCCGTCAGGCCGATGCGCCGAGGAAAGCCGGTGGCCGCAACGGCGCATGCGCCGGCGACGAGGGACAGAGCGGCAAGAGTGCGAATACGCATCCGATAGTCCTTATCAACAACTTAGAAATCGATGCCCGGGAGCTTGACGTCCGGGGCGGTGATTGGGCCGACCTCGACGCTGCCGGAACCGGGCTCCAGGCCCAGTTCCTCCGCGAGGGCATTCGCACGGCGAATGAGGGTCTCGACGATCTGGTCCTCGGGCACGGTCTCGACGACCTCGCCACGAATGAAGATCTGTCCCTTGCCGTTGCCGGAGGCGACACCCAGGTCGGCCTCGCGAGCCTCGCCCGGACCGTTCACGACGCAGCCCATCACGGCCACGCGCAGCGGGACCGTCAGGTCCTTCAGGCCCTCGGTGACGTCCTCGGCGAGCGTCCACACGTCCACCTGGGCGCGACCACACGACGGGCACGAGACGATCTCGAGAGTCTTCTCGCGCAGACCCATGAACTCCAGCATCTTCGTGCCCACCTTAATCTCCTCAACGGGAGGAGCGGACAGCGAGACGCGAATCGTGTCACCGATCCCCTCGGCCAAAAGCACCGAGAAAGCGGACACGGACTTAATCGTTCCCTGGAAGGCGGGACCGGCCTCGGTGACGCCCAGGTGCAGGGGCCAGTCCCCCGCCTCGGACAGCATGCGGTAGGCCTGGATCATCGTCAGCACATCGTGGTGCTTGACCGAGATCTTGAAGTCGTGGAAGTCGTTCTCCTCGAACAGGGAGGCTTCCCAGATCGCGGACTCGACGAGGGCCTCGGGCGTGGCACGGCCGTACTTCTTCAGCAGTCGAGGATCGAGCGATCCTGCGTTCACACCGATGCGCAGCGACACGCCGTGATCGGAGGCGGCCTTGCAGATGTCCTTCACCTGGTCATCGAACTTGCGGATGTTACCCGGATTCACACGCACGGCACCACAGCCGGCCTCGATCGCCTGGAAGACGTACTTCGGCTTGAAGTGAATGTCAGCGATCACCGGGATACGCGACTGCCTCGCGATGATAGGCAGCGCGTCCGCGTCCTTATCCGTCGGGCAGGCGACGCGAACGATGTCGCAGCCGGCGGCCGTCAGCTCGGCGATCTGCTGGAGGGTCGCGCCGATGTCGTGCGTCTTCGTCGTCGTCATGGACTGGACGGAAACCCGCGCGCCACCGCCCACGGGAACGTCACCCACCATGATGCGACGCGTCTGCTTGCGCGGGAACGGCGATGCCGAGACTTCGGGCATACCAAGATTGATTTCACTCACCGTGTCATTATCGCGCACAGTGGCCTTCCTTCCCACACGGACCACGAACGCGTGGTCAGAGTCGCTTTTCGGGCAGATGTGTGAACCTGCCTGCGCTCAGCCGAGCGACACCGGCTTCACGATGTCTGCAACGATCAGAATGACGCTCATCGCGACCAGCAGGCCGCCGACAACCCAGGTAACGGGAACGAGGCGAGCCGTGTCCGCCGGGCCGGGATCCTCCGCCCCACGCACGCGGGCCACCGTTCGGCGCACACCCTCATAGATCGCCCCGAGAATGTGCCCGCCGTCCAGCGGCGGCAACGGGATCAGGTTAAAGACGAAAAGGGCCATGTTGAGCGATGCCAAGAGGCTCAGCAGCACGGCGACAACCTGACGCGTGTCGCGCAGACCCAGCGCCTGCGAATCACCCGTCACCTCGCCGGCCAGGCGCCCCACGCCCACGACGGACACGACACCCGAGGAGTCGCGCTTTTCGTCAGTAAACACGGAGCGGCCGACCTGCCACACAGCCTGAGGCAGGCGGGTCACGACCGCCGTCGTCCCGGTGAACATCTGCCAGTTCGCCGCTGCCACATCGGCGGGCGACGCCGACACGTACTCGTATCCAGCCGTCACGCCCACCAAGCGCGCCCCCTGAGCGCCCGTCACAGGAGAAACACTCAGGTCCACGGTGCTGCCGTCGCGCTCCACCGTCAGCACGGCAGACTCGCCCTCCTGGGTGGCCCCAACCGCGTGCTGCAGCTCCGCGAAGGTGGCAACCGGCTGCCCATTCCACGCGACGACCGTGTCCCCGGGGCGAACCCCTGCCTCGTACGCGGGGGAAGCGACCTCACCGGAAGCGCTCATGATCGTGGCCGGGACGTCCGCAATCGTGCGCGAGGCCGTGGGAGCACCGATGCCGATCATCGTCACCGCCGACAAGACGATGCAGATCAGCAGATTCATGAGCGGGCCACCAAGCATGACCGCGATCTTCTTCGGGGCGCTCAGACGGTAGAACGCGCGGTGTTCCTTGCCCTCAGGGATCTCCACGGCCGAGGCCTCACGAGCTTCCTGCGCGAGCGTCGGCTTACCGCCGCGACCCACGAGCCGAGTACCCGGTCGTGCCGGCGCGTACATGCCGACGATCTTCACGTAACCGCCAAGCAAAATCGCGCGCAGCGCATAGGTTGTGTCGCCGATCTTCTTCTTCCACAGGGCCGGACCAAAACCCACCGCGTAATCGGGGACCAGCACCCCAAACTTCTTCGCGGGGAGCATATGCCCCACCTCGTGCAGGGCAACCGAGGCCAAGATTCCGATAACGACAACGACAATACCGACGATTGAGCCCACGCTCACATATCCTTCCACTGGCCGACGCGAACGAGTTCGCGCGCACGCTGATCAGCCCAGCGCTGTGCGGCCACGATGTCATCCAACGAGGGGTCAGCGACGCCCTCGTGCTCATGCACAACGCTCGCCACCGTGTCCACGATCGCAAGCCACGGCACCTCCCCCGCGATAAACGCGTCAACTAGCACCTCGTTCGCGGCGTTGAGCACCGCGGGATGCGTCGCCGAGGCCGCGACCGCGAAGCGAGCAAGGTTGATCGCGGGGAACGTCTCGTTATCCACCGGCTCAAAGGTCCACTCCGATGCGGAGACCCAGGTCAGCGGCTTCTCGACGTCCTGGAGGCGCTCGGGCCAGGTGAGCCCAAGCGCAATCGGCAGACGCATATCCGGAGGTGAGGCCTGGAGCGTCGTCGCACCGTCGTACCACGTCACCATCGAATGCACGATGGACTGCGGGTGCACGGTCGCGATGATGTGCTCGGGCGCGACGTCGAACAGCAGGTGGGCCTCAATGAGTTCCAACCCCTTGTTGATCAGGGTCGACGAGTTGATCGTGACGACGGGCCCCATCTGCCACGTCGGATGCGCCAAGGCTTGCTCGGCGCGCACGCCACGCAACTGATCGCGCGTGCGGCCACGGAAGGGGCCACCCGACGCGGTCAGCACGAGATCTGCGACCTCGGAGCGGCCAGACACCAACGAAGAGGTGAGACCGCGTTCATGCACACCCGAAGCCAACACCTGGGCGATTGCCGAATGCTCGGAATCCACCGGGACGATCTGCCCCGGGAAACGCATGGCGTTCTTCACGAGCGCACCACCGACGACCAGCGACTCCTTGTTCGCCAGCGCCAGGCGCGCACCGCACTTCAAAGCGGCAAGCGTCGACGACAGGCCCACACCGCCCGTAATGCCGTTGAGCACCACCGGCGTTGCTCGCGGGTACAGCTGCGCCGCACGCTCAACGGACGCGCACACAACCTCGACGGACGCGTTCTCGCCGACGAAAACCTCCGGGCACGTGCCACCCATCGACTCCACAGCAGCCGACAATTCCTCGCGAACGTCGCGAGCCACGCCCACGTACGCGGGATTCAACGCGACGATCTGCACGGCAAGCTCGGTGATCGACGCACCGCCGGCGCTGAGGCCAAGGACGTCGAAACGCCCGCGGTTCGCCTCGATGACCTCACGTGCCTGGGTACCGATCGATCCCGTCGAGCCAAGCAGGACGACGGGGATAGTGGACGTGTGTTCTTCCACCGACACGGGCATCAGTCAACCGCAAGCAGAATCTCGACGGCACGCCCGAGGTAGGCGTCCACGGGGCCCTCCATGTAGGCCTTCTTGCCGCGCTTGGGGCGGAAGGTCGACAGACGAATCTCGTCAGCGGTCAGCTCCCCGGCCTCGTCGAAGTACGCCGCGATGCGATCCAGCAGATCGTCAACTTCCTCGCAGGAGTAGCCACGTCCCGACGTCGGGTGTGCGAAGCGCTCACCGCGGGGGCGCTGCAGACGCGGGTACAGGGTCGTCGCACGGTCGGCGACCCTGTCGTACCACGCTGCCTCACCCTCAGCTGCGACCGAATCCGCGCGATCACGTTTCACGAAAGCCGCCTCCAGGCGGTTCATCGCAGCGTCCACGGCATCGATGTTGTAGCCGCGATTCTTCAGCTCAAAAGTGGCCAGACGCACCTGCTCGGAGCTGAACTGCTCCGGGGGAACACCGCCCTCATAGGCGCGGCGAGCGTCTTCGAAGAACGCATCAACCTGTGCGCAGTCGTAGCCCTTCGAGAAGAGACCAACCCTAGGAAACTCAGTCATGACTGCTCCTTTTCCTGTGTCATGGAACGAAGAATCTGTTCGACGGCCTCAGGCGTGCCGAAATCAGCATACTCAGAAGAAACGGTAGTCGGCTCCGTAGCTGGCAGCGTCGCAGCGTGAACGTCACTGCCCACACTGTTCGCACGGCACGCCACTCGCCTGCGCTCGGCGTGACGCAGCATGTCAATGAGACGGTCGATCTCTGCATCGACCTCCTCGTCATTGAAGCCGCGCAATTTCGTAGAAAACTCCACATCCAGAGCCTTCTGAGCCGTCACGATCCTCTCAGGATCCATCTCCTCGCCAGTCAGTGTGCGTTCGACGTCCGCGAGAAAAGTCAGGACCTCGCTCACGTCGTAGCCCATCCGCAGGAAACTACGGGAAAAATCTGTCCTGATCACGCGCGCACCTCCCCGACCGGGCGCTTACCGTCAGCGACCACCGTCGCCAGCTGCCCGCACGCGCCGTCAATATCCGAGCCGCGCGTATCGCGGATCGACGTCGCGATGCCGTTGTCCTGCAGGCGCTTGACGAACGCCTCCTGAGCAGCCCGCGTCGATGCCGTCCAGATGGACCCGGGCGTCGGATTCAAGGGGATGGGGTTCACATGCACCCAGCCGTGGCCGCGCTTATTGAGTTCATCGGCCAGCAGCTGCGCGCGCCATTCCTGATCGTTCATGTCCTTGATGAGCGCGTATTCGATCGACACGCGCCGACCCGTCGCGAGGAAGTACCCGCGCGCCGCATCGAGCAGCTCGCCGACCTTCCACCGCGAGTTGATCGGGATCAGCTCGTCACGAAGATCGTCGTCGGGCGCATGGAGCGAGACCGCGAGCGTCACCGGCATGCCCTCCCCCGCCAGTTTCTTGATCGCGGGGACCAAGCCGACCGTGGACACGGTGATGTTGCGGGCACTCATACCGAAGCCTTCCGGCGCCGGATCGATCAAACGGTGGAGCGCGGCGACAACCGTCTTGTAGTTAGCGAGGGGCTCACCCATGCCCATGAATACAACATTCGACAGCTTCGTCGGCCCACCCGCGAGCTTGCCGTCTCGGCACGACGCCTGGGCCTCGCGAACCTGGTCAACGATCTCCGCTGTCGACAGGTTACGCGTCAGGCCCATCTGTCCCGTCGCACAGAACGGACAGGCCATGCCGCAGCCCGCCTGCGACGACACGCACAGCGTCGTTCGCTGGGGGTAACGCATGAGAACAGACTCGACCTGCGCGCCGTCGTACAGGCGCCACAAATCCTTGATCGTGCGCCCACCGTCAGCCTCTAGGGATACAACCTTCGTCACGAGCTTGGGCAACAGGGCATCCGAGACCGCTTCATGCATCCCAGCCGGGATATCGCTCATGTTCGCAGGATCGGCCTGAAAATGCGTGAAGTAATGGCGCGACAGCTGATCGGCGCGGAAAGCGGGCAACCCCAGGTCCTTCAGCACCTGCTTGCGGGCTACAGCATCCAGATCAGCGAGATGCGACGGAGCCTTTCCACGCCGCTTCGCGGTGAACGACAGGACCGGCTTAGCGTCCTTGTGAGTCGCCCCCTCCGGCGGCTGATCGGTCGGACGAACCTCACGGCGCGGGCTGCGACGCTGCAGATCCGACACCCCCAGGGTGTTCGGCGTACGCGCCTGCGCCCCACGGGGCCCCTTCGTCGATTGACTCAATGGCTAGACTCCCAAGAAATACCCGGCAGCGCCCACGCAAAAATGAAGTAGGCAACCGGCGCGCTCATGAGCAGCGCGTCCACTCGGTCGAGAACACCACCGTGGCCCGGCAGGATCTGCGACATGTCTTTCAGGCCGGCCTCACGCTTAATGAGAGACTCGGTCAGGTCGCCCATCGTACCCACAAAGGCGATGGAGATACCCGCAACGACACCCCACCACCAGGAAGCTCCCAGCAGCCACAGCCCGACCACGCCGACGGCGATAGCCGTCAAGGCAGAACCTGCGAAGCCTTCCCAGGATTTCTTGGGAGACAGTGCGGGAGCCATCGGGTGCTTGCCGAACATGACGCCAGCAGCCCAGCCGCCGGTGTCGTTGGCGATGACCATGAGCTCAAAGACGACGAACACCCAGGCGTTGTGCCACGCCGCCATCATGAGCACAACGAACGAAGCCAGGAACGGCACGTAGACGGCGGCAAACGTTGACGACACAACGTCGCTCATTCGCGACTGTTGACGACGGTCCAGGAGTCTCCACGCCGCGCAGACGAATACCGTGATGTACAGGGCGAAGAGCATGCCCTCTGTGCCCAGCCACCACGCGCAGGTCACCATGCCGATAGCGCCGACATACAGGGGCGTCACCGTCAGCGTGATGCCCATGCGAGCGAAAGCACCCGCGAGTTCCCAGATTCCAACCAGGCACACGAAGGCGATGACGCCCACAAACGCGGGCAGCGAGGTGAATAGAGGAATGGCGACCGCAGCAATCAGGACAACTGCGGTCGTGATCGCCTGCGGAAGGTTACGCCCGGCCTTCCCCGTTGCCCCACCCGCGGGATGATTGTCACGAGTGGGGCCCGGGGAGAAGACTCGGGCAAGAAGTGAACGATCCGTCGACGCCATCAGATCGTCAGCAGTTCGCTTTCCTTCGTCGCGAGCATCTTGTCGATCTGCTCAGTGTGGGCCTTCGTGAGGCCATCAAGCTGCTTTTCAGCGCGCTCGACATCGTCCTCGGAGGCCTCGCCGTCCTTCTTCAGACGGTCGAGCTGATCCTTCGCCTTACGACGCACGCCGCGCACGGACACACGACCGTCCTCAGCCTTGCTCTTGGCCTGCTTCACGTACTCCTTACGGCGTTCCTCCGTCAGGGCGGGCAGAACGACGCGCACCACGTTGCCATCGTCGGTCGGGTTCACGCCAAGGTCCGACTCACGCAGAGTACGGATGATCTCCTGGGTCGCGGTGCGATCGAAGGGAGAGATCAGGACGGTGCGAGCCTCGGGAATCTGGAAGCTAGCAAGCTGCTGCATCGGCGTCGGAGCGCCGTAGTAGTCCACCAGAAGCTGCTCGAACATCGCAGACGTCGCGCGCCCGGTACGAATGTTCGAAAACTCGTGGCTGGCCGCTTCCACGGCCTTGTCCATCTTTTCCTCGGCCTCGAGGAGAATATCGTCGATCACTATGAGCTCCTTTAAGTCAGTGGTCTGTGAAGGTTATATCACGCCGTCACTAGGGTACCGATTTCATCGCCCATCAGCGCGCGGGTCACGGCACCGTCGCCACCCATACCAAAGATGCGCGTCGTCAGTCCATTGTCGCGGCACAGGGCCAGCGCCGAACCGTCAATCACCTTGAGATCGCGACGCAGCGCCTCAGAATAGGTCAGCGTGTCGAAGCGGTGAGCGTCGGGATTCTTGTTCGGATCATCGTCGTACACGCCATCCACGCCGTTCTTGGCGACGAGGAGTTCGTCGCAGTGAATCTCCAGAGCACGCTGTGCGGACACCGTGTCCGTCGAGAAGTACGGCAGGCCCGCGCCAGCGCCGAAGACAACGACGCGCCCCTTCTCCAGGTGACGAATCGCTCGAAGCGGCAGGTAGGGCTCGGCAACTTGAGCCATCGTGATGGCCGTCTGCACACGGGCGGGGACACCGGACTGGTCGATAAAGTCCTGGAGTGCGAGAGCGTTCATAACGGTGCCAAGCATGCCCATGTAGTCCGCGCGGGAGCGCTCAAGACCCTCGCGAGCAAGCTGTGCACCACGGAAGAAGTTGCCACCACCGACGACGATCGCCACCTGGACACCTTCACGCACAGCCGTCGCGACCTGCTCCGCAATGCTGCGGACAACCTTGGGGTCCAAACCGATCGATCCACCCCCGAATGCTTCTCCGGACAGCTTGAGCAAAACGCGGCGGTTCGTCGACATGACGCTTCTCCTTTGTAACGGCCCCGGAAGGGCGGAACGGTTAAGAACCATACTACCTGGTAAAAGGGAAGCGGCCCCGCCGTTCGGCGGGACCGCTCCCATTTGTCAGCAAGCTGACGACGTGGCCAGATCAGGCACCGACGTGCACGCGCACGAAGTTGGTGACCGTGGCGCCCGCCTCCTTGAGGACCTGAGCGACGGACTTCGAGGGGTCACGCGCGAAGGCCTGGTCAACGAGGCAGTTGTCCTTGTAGAACGCGTTCAGGCGGCCCTCAACGATCTTAGGAACGATGTTGGCGGGCTTGCCTTCCTCAAGCGTGATCTTCTCGAGGGTAGCGCGCTCCTTGTCGAGCACGTCGGCCGGAACCGAATCGCGATCGAGGTAGGCGGGCATGTAAGCGGCAACATGCATCGCGATGTCGTGGGCGACGGACTTGCCGGCGGCGTCGGTGACGACGAACACGCCAACCTGCGGGGGCAGGTCAGGGTTGGTCTGGTGCAGGTAGAGGTCGACGTTCTCGCCCTCAACGCGCACGATGCGGCCAACCTGCAGCTTCTCGCCGATGATGGCGGCGAAGGCATCCAGGCGGTCCTTGACGGTGCCCTCACCCATGGGGGCGGCGAGCAGCGCGTCGAGGTCGGCAGCCTTGGAGGCAACGGCGGCGGCCAGAACCTCGTTGGAGAAGTCGATGAACTTCTGGTTCTTGGCGACGAAGTCGGTCTCGGAGTTGACCTCGACCAGCACGCCGACGGTGCCGTCGGTCTGCGCGGCCAGCAGGCCGGCGGAGGCCTGGCGGCCCTCGCGCTTGGACAGGGACTTCAGGCCCTTCAGGCGGATGATCTCGAGAGCCTTCTCGGCGTCGCCGTCGGCCTCGGTCAGAGCCTTCTTGACATCCATCATGCCGGCGCCGGTCTGCTCACGCAGCGCCTTCACATCTGCAGCGGTGAAATTCGCCATCGGATGATTCCTCTCAGTTAAAAGTTCAGTCCTGCTTGGGGGCGTCGGCGGCCTCTTCGGCGGCAGCGGCCTCGTCGGCCGCAACCTCGCCCTCGAGGAGCTCGCGCTCCCACTCGGCCAGAGGCTCCGCGGCGGCTTCTTCGCCCTTGCCCTTGCGGACGTCGGAGCGAGCGATCAGGCCCTCGGCAACGGCGTCGGCGATCACTCGGGTCAGCAGCGCGACGGCGCGGATGGCGTCATCGTTGCCGGGGATGCGGTAGTCGACCTCGTCCGGATCGGCGTTGGTGTCGAGGATGGCGACGATCGGGATGCGCAGCTTGCGAGCCTCGGAGACCGCAAGGTGTTCCTTCTTGGGGTCGACGATCCACACGGCCGAGGGAACCTTGGTCATGTCGCGGATGCCGCCCAGGGTGCGCGAGAGCTTGTCCTTCTCGCGGCGCATCATGAGCAGTTCCTTCTTGGTGTGACCGGAGGAGGCCACATCGTCGAAGTCGATCTGCTCGAGTTCCTTCAGGCGCTGCAGACGGGTGGCAACGGTCGAGAAGTTGGTGAGCATGCCGCCGAGCCAACGGTGGTTCACGTAGGGCATGCCGACGCGCTGGGCCTGCTCGGCCACGGCTTCCTGTGCCTGCTTCTTGGTGCCAACGAAGAGCAGAGTGCCACCGTGGGCAACGGTCTGCTTCACGAAGTCGAAGGCGATGTCGATGTCAGCAATGGTCTGCTGCAGGTCAATGATGTAGATGCCGTTGCGCTCGGTGAGGATGAAGCGCTTCATCTTCGGGTTCCAACGGCGAGTCTGGTGGCCGAAGTGGACACCGGACTCGAGGAGCTGACGCATGGTAACGACTGCCATGGTTCGTCCTTTCCCCGCAAGTCGCGAGTGATCAGTGGGGTTTCCCCCGGGTTATCGGTTAGCTATGCGCGTTGCGCACCCTGGTGCCATGACCGGCGACCATCCCCGAAAGGACCGAAGCCGCCGCGCCTCGCTCCCCTGGCGGTTTCCCGTGGGTCGCGATAATGGCACGCGAAGTCACCTGCACAGGGCAAGTGCCCGGCTATCTTACCTCACAAGTGCACAGATGTCCGAAACCAGGCGCATGAGACGTTGCCTACTGGATTCATCTTCGACGAGGCCGGGGCAGCTCGGTACAGACACGCCGTCTTCGCTCGTTATCCACAGGCTCCTTTCGCGTCGCAGCAGTATCCACAACCAACGCCGGGCGACTAGACCTGTGCGCCGTGTCCCCTCACGCTGATGTCATGACCTCTGTAATCCCGAACCGTGGCCGATTGAGAGCGGCTACACTGATCGCCACCTTCGTCGGCACGCTGCTCCTTGTCGCGGCAACGCCGGGCGTAGCAACCGCGCACCGCGAGCGGTGGCAGTGGCCAACAGGTGGGCCCGTGGCCGTCGTCGAAGGATTCGCCCCACCCGCCCACGACTGGCTTCCCGGGCGGCGTGGGGTGACGTTGCAGTATCCGGCTCCCTCCCCGGTGTACGCGTGCGCATCGGGCACTGTGACCGTTGCCGGTCCCATCGCGGGCAGGGGCGTCATATCGATTCGACACGAGGTCGGCGGGCGCGTCGTCTGGTCGACGTATCTGCCCGTGACGCCGTCCGTTGCTGTTGGCGATCACGTCCAGAAAGGAAGCATCATCGGCCTCGTCGAAGGGGACTCACCCACGCTGCACTGGGGTGCAAAGACCGGCAGGCGCACGTACATCGATCCAATACGTATGACGCTCGGGCGTCCGCGCCTTCTCCCCTGGGACGACGCGTTGGCGCGATAGCCTCATGCGAATTACCGACCGCGGTCGGCGATCACCGGCGAGACAGCGCGTCCCAGCCCGAGGGTCCTAGGCGCGGGGGTGCGCCCGCTGATAGATCGCGCTCAGACGAGCGGTATCCACGTGGGTGTAGCGCTGAGTGGTCGACAGCGAGGAGTGACCGAGCATCTCCTGGACCGCACGTAGGTCGGCTCCGCCCTGCAGCAGGTGCGTCGCCGTGGAATGGCGCAGCCCGTGTGGCGCGATGTCGTGCACGCCTGCGCGAGCCGCCGTCTTGTGTACCATCGACCGCACGATACGCGGATCGATGCGACCACCCTTATCGCCGAGGAAGAGGGCGTTCCCGCTGCGCTCCCCGGCCAACTGGGGACGGCCTCGTACCAGCCAATGGTCGAGGGCGTCGGCAGCAGGAGGACCGTAGGGAACCACCCGCTCTTTGTTGCCTTTACCAACGACGCGCACGGTGAGGGCGTCGCGGTTCAAGGAGGAGATGTCGAGGGCACAGACTTCGGAGACGCGAAGCCCGCACGCGTACGTCAGCTCGAGGATTGCCCAATTGCGAATCTGGGAGGCCCCTCCCGCCGCGGCTTCATCGCGAGCAGTATTGAGGAGCACCCTCGCATCGGACTCATCGAGCGGAGACGGCAGAAGCTGGTCCGCGCGCGGAGACGACAGGAGCGCTGCGGGGTCGCTCACCAGGATTCCTTCACGCATTGCCCAGGAGGTGAAGTTGCGAATCGCGGCGGTGTGGCGCGCGATCGTCGAGCGTGCTCCCCCATCCGCGAGGGTGCGAGCCAGCCAGGAACGCACTGCGCGCTGCGTGAGCGCCTCACGCAACTGCTCGGGGGTCGCGTCCGCGTCGAGCGAGAGGAACTCCATGAGCGAGTGAAGATCCCCGAGGTACGCGGAAACTGTGTGGGGGCTCATCCGCCGCCCAAGACGCAAGTACTCTTCCCAGCGCTCCCCCACATTGCGTGTCATATCGATATCCTACGGTCTGCCTCCGCCTGTTCGCGTCCACCCACGCGTCGATCCGGCCACTAGACCCGCAACCGAGAGCTCCATGAGCGCATAGTTCACTTCTTCGCGCGACAGTGCCGCAGCAACACAGATCGCTTCGACCGACGCGGGAGCACTCCGGGGAAGAGCCTCCCACACCCGACGCTGAGTCGGCTCTAGGGCATCAACCCCGTGATCATCGTCGACCGGCATACCGAACAGAGGCTGGGCGGCGTCAACGCTCACCGGGCGCACGAGTTCGAGGGCGTCACGCCCATCGCGGATGATCGTCGCTCCGTTGCGCGCAAGCTCAAGGCACCCCACTGACATCGGCGCGTCGACCGCGCCGGGGACTGCACCTAGCTCACGCCCGTATTCCATGGCACGCCGCGCCGTCGCAAGGGCACCGGAGCGCGCTCCCGCCTCGACGACCACGGTCGCCCCACTCCATGCAGCAATCAGACGGTTACGGGTCAGGAAACGCCACTTCGCCGGCCTCGCGGTGGGAGCGACCTCGGAGATCAGGGCACCACCACCATCTATGACGGCGCGAAAGTCGCCACCGTGGCATGCGGGGTAGGGATTGCACACGCCCCCTGCGAGGATGCAGATCGTGCGCCCACGCGCAGACAGTGCACCGCGGTGAGCCTCAATGTCAATGCCGATCGCTCCCCCAGACACGACCGTCACGCCTGCCGCAGCGACGAATGCCGCCATGTTGCGTGCACACCTGTTTCCCGCACCGGTGGAAGCGCGAGCTCCCACGATAGACAGATGGCGATCCACCCGCGGAGCCTCGACCAGCTCGCCGAGGAACCACAGCCCCATCGGCTCCTCCTCCCCCAGGCACGCAAGGTGCTCTGGCCAGCGTGGATCGCCGGGTGTCATGAACCCGCCGCCCGCATGAGCGACACGTGTGAGCTCACTGTCGATGTCGACCGAGAGGGCGCGCTGCCTCCACCGATTCCACTGCGTGTGCCAGTCAATCCTCGAGTGACGGGCAAGCGCCAACGGCGGCGCCGACCAGCTCCCGATCAGCCATGCGCGCGCATCTCGATCCCCTAAGGCCTGACGAAGGATGCGTGCGCACGGATCAGCCGGCTCGGCGACGGCAGACCACCAGGCGGCCTCCCACAGTTCTGTGTCATTCATAGTGATCCGCTCCGTTCCGCAGCTGCTGCGCTGCAACAATGTGGTCAAAGGTCGGCCGAGGCGCAGCCTCGAGATCGGCGAGCGTCCATGCCAGGCGTAGCATCCGGTCGATTCCGCGCATAGACGAGTGACCGGAATCGACGAGCCGATCAAGTTGATGAATGAGCGAAGCATCGATGCCTGAGTGGTGTCGCAGCCACGCTCCCGGAAGCTGCGCGTTCATGGTCCACGGCGTGCCCTTAAGGCGCGTGCGTGCCCTCGAGCGCGCCTCGATAACACGTCCACGTATCGACGCGGAATCGCGTGTCTGTGTCGACGCCAGGTCCGCCCGACTGGGGGTATGCACGTCGATGCGGATGTCCATCCGATCCAGCAACGGCCCGGACAAACGTGCGAGATACCTGCGTCGATTCATCGAGGAACAGGTGCATCGCCGCCCTCCGTATCCGCCTCCACACGGGCACGGATTAGACGCCATCACCAGTTGGAATGCGGCGGGATAACGCGCCTGAACGCCCGAGCGGTGCACATGGATGACACCTGATTCAAGGGGTTCACGCAGCGAGTCAAGGACCGAGGGAGCGAATTCGGCGGCCTCGTCGAGAAAGAGGATCCCTCCATGCGCCAGCGACGCTGCGCCGGGGACGAGGGTGCGCGTGCCGCCACCGATCAGCGCCGGCATGGTCACCGAATGGTGTGGGGCTTGGAATGGAGGCCGCGTCATCAGCGATATCGAGGAAGGCAACAGGCCCGCCACCGAATGCAACGAGGTGGTGACGAGAGCGGTGTCGGCGTCGAGATCTGGAAGTATCGTCGGCAGTCGGGAGGCGAGCATCGTCTTGCCGGATCCGGGCTCTCCGAGAAGAAACACGTGGTGCCCACCGGCAGCTGCAACTTCCATCGCCGCAATTGCCTCGGGCTGACCACGCACGTCGGCCATGTCTGCGAGGGTCGGATCAGCATCACTGTCTCCCTCGCGGCGCACACCCATTCTCCCGTGGAACGGAGCCTTCACAGCCTCTCCCCCGGCCCAGGCGATGAGGTCAGCCAGATGCGCGAAGTCAAGGACCTCAATGCCGCTGACCAGACGCGCTTCCTGGGCGCATCCCGACGGCACGATCACCCTGCGCACGCCCCGCGAACGTGCGGCCAGCACAGCCGGCAGCACCCCGCGCACCGGCTGAATACTTCCATCCAACGCAAGCTCACCAACGAGGACCGCGTCCTCAAAAGCCACCGGCGAGACGAGGCCTGTGGCCAGAGCGATGGACGCCGCGATCGAGAGGTCAAAAGCCGACCCCGATTTCGGAATACCAGCAGGGGACAGATTCACGGTGATGCGTTGGTCCAAGACGTCCAGGCCACACGACTCGAACGCAGCACGCACGCGATCGCGTGCCTCGCGCACGGAGGTGTCGAGCAGGCCGACGAGCGTGAACGCCACGAGGCCCGACCCCGCGTATGTCTCCACGTCGACAAGGTGTCCCTCGATGCCGACGATGCTCATGGAATACGTGCGCGCAAGTCCCGGCCCTCTCATTGCACACCCCTCAACCACACGACCTGTGCCCCCAGAGCGCGAAGATCCACTGCCTCGTCCATGGGAGCCGGCCAGGATTCCAGCGTCCGCACATCCACGGTGATGGCGACGACGTCGATACGCACACGCGAAGCAAGGTGACCGTGTGCCCTGCACCAGGCACCCGTCAGCGCCCGAAGCCGCGCCACCTTGCGATGATCGACCGAGGCAAGCGCACTCCCCTTCCTGCGCCCGACCCTGGTGCGCACCTCCACGATCACGGTCCACGAACGCGACGGATCGGTCTCGTCACGCGCGATGATATCGAGCTCGCCCCGACGACCATCTCGCCAGTTGGTGTCAAGAAGGCGCAGGCCTTCCTCTTCGAGCGCCAGTCGAGCGGTATATTCACCCGCAGCGCCAATGGCCCGACGATCGGGCCGTATTGAGCATCCCATCACGGATCACCTCCGCACCCACAGTGCGCCTGAGACAGTCTGTGACACAATGCGAAAACCGCCCCCTGTGGATAGGGAGCGGTTCGCAAAAAGGCCTGTGGACAACCGCGGAGCGGCTCATCCGCAATTACGGGATGTCGAGCTCCGGCTTGGAGAGCTCCTCGACATTCACGTCCTTGTAGGTAATGACGCGCACAGAGCGCACGAAGCGCGACGAGCGGTAGATGTCCCACACCCACGCGTCACTGAGCGCCAGCTCGAAAAAGACGTCGCCGCCGACCGGGCGTGCCTGCACATCAACGTGGTTGCACAGATAGAAACGCCTCTCGGTCTCCACGACGTACTTGAACAACCCGATGACGTCGCGGTACTCCTTGAAGAGGTCCAGCTCCAGATTGTTTTCGTAACCTTCGATTTCTTCGCTCACGCAACCATCATGCCGGGCCGCGCGCCCAGCCGAGTCACGCCACCCCGGCGCGCCCTACTTTGTGGCCTGCGTCGGCATCTTCCACGAGCGACGATGCTGATCCGACACGCCGAGCTCCACGATCGCGCGAGTGTGGGCGGTCGAGCCGTAGCCTTTGTTCGATGCCCATCCGTAGCCCGGATCCTCGAGCTCCGCCATGAGGTGATCACGTTCAACCTTCGCGAGGACGGACGCTGCTGCAACGACCGCGCAGGACGCGTCGGCCTTCACCTGCATCTGGACGGGCAGATCGACGCCGAAAGGATCCCCAGGCCCGTCGATGGCACCGAACAGATCGTCGGGTGCGGACAGCCAATCGTGCGAGCCGTCCAGCAGAACACCACCGGGAACGAGGCCGTGGCTGGCTACCTCGGCCAGGGCGCGCCGACCCGCCAGACGAAGCGCGGCGATGATGCCCCAGTCATCAATCTCCTGTGGGGAGGCGTAGCCAACTGCGCAAGCCAAGGTCCATTCACGCACGGGATCGACGAGGGCCTCCCGCCGACGAGCAGTCAGCGCTTTCGAGTCGGTGAGGCCTTCAGGAACCGGTGCGGCATCGATGCCAATGAACGCCACACCCACGGCGACAGGACCGGCCAGAGCCCCGCGCCCCACCTCATCCATCCCCGCAACGATCCCCCACCGACGCGCGAGAGAGACCTCAAGGTCACGCGAGGCGGTCGTCATGAGGCGTCCGGAACAGACGCGAACACCTCGTGGTGCGCGATGTCCGTCGTCCAACGCGACGTGGGCCAGATGACCGCCTGAACGGTACCGACGACCGAGGAAACCGGCACGTAGGGAGACTGCCCCGACCCCATGTGGTAGCGAGAATCAGCCGAGTTCGAACGGTTGTCACCCATCACCCACAGGTGTCCCTCGGGAACGACAACATCAAAAGTGCGCTCGCCACACGGCACCTGGCCATCGGGCACGTAGGTCTCGTCAAGCTCAACTCCGTTGACGCTCACCTTGCCGTTCGCACTGGTGCATGACACACGATCGCCACCGACGCCGATGACGCGCTTCACGAGCGTCTGCTCACTGCCTCCCGGAACGAAACCGGTGAACTCCCCCAGCCGGCGCAGCACTGAGGGAGAAGTCACCTGCGACGAGCCCAGCCAGCCGAGGGTATCATCGAAGACGACGACATCCCCGCGGTGCACGTTCGAGCGAAGCGCATCGATACGCGAGACGGCAATGCGGTCATCCTCCACCAGCGTGTTGTGCATCGACGGTGAAGGAATCCAGAAAACCTGGACGATGAAGGCACGCAGCAGCGACGAAATCACGAGGGCAACCACGATGATCATGAGGATCTCGCGCAGCCACACGAGAGGGTTGCGACGAGCGCGAGCCTCCGCGCGATCACGATCCCGAAGAGAAGGCGAATGCAGTGGGCCGAGTGACGGTCCTGCTGTCGGGGTCATGCAATCTCCTTGTCGTTGCGTCAACCATCCCAGGATACGGCGAGGCCCGACACCGGCGCGCGGTGTCGGGCCTTTCCGTGAAAAATGCCAAGGCGTATGCCTGGCAAGCCTCAGGCGGACTTGCCGGAACGGTGTTCCTTGATCTTCGCAGCCTTACCGTGACGCTCACGCAGGTAGTAGAGCTTAGCGCGACGCACGTCGCCCTTGGTAACGACCTCGATGTGGTCGATCGTGGGGGCGTGGACCGGGAAGGTACGCTCGACGCCCACACCGAAGGAAACCTTGCGGATCGTGAACGTGGAGGACACACCGTGACCGCGACGAGCGATCACGACACCCTGGAAGACCTGGATACGAGAGCGGTTACCTTCGATGACCTTGACGTGCACCTTGAGGGTGTCGCCAGCTCGGAACGAGGGGATGTCATCGCGCAGCGAAGCCGCATCAACGGCGTCCAGCTTCTGCATTTCTTCTCCTTGACGCAACTGCCGCAGGTCGGAAGCGCCTGGTTGGGCGGGTCGAACCCGCTCACTTGACGTGTGATCGTGCGCCTCGGTGTCCCCCTGCGGCAGGATGAACCGCGCACAATCTCGTTTATTCTCCCACAGCAGGACACACCAAGGCTAGTCCGCGGATGTGTTATGCGGTGAGATCACGCACCATGACAACGTCGTAGTTGCGTACGCCGCCCACATCGAAGGTTCGGCTCGAACGCTTGCGGAATCCGTGGCGCTTGTAGAAGGCCTGCGCCTCCTTGTTCCCTCGATTGGTGCCGAGCACAACAGCGGCATGCCCCAAGTCTCGCGCATCGGCGATAGCACGCTCGATGAGCGCATCTGCAACACCGCTGCCACGCCACGCCTCGTCAACATAGCACTTGGACAGGTAGGCACTACCTTCCTCCACGCGCCCGGGACGCACCATGTCGCTCGGCAGCGCATCGGGTCCAACGTGGGTGAGCACGTAACCAACGAGGCCACCCCAGACCTCGGCGACGAACAGGCGATGATGCTCGGGATCGGAAACAAGATCGTCAAACACGTCGGCACTGAGTTGCGTGGCGATGTGCTGCGCAATCGCTTCCTCGGGCAGGTTCTCCGGGCAAGCATCCGGGAACGTACGCGCCGCGAGCTCGCTGACTGCGACGACGTCCTCAAGCTCAGCCTGTCGCACGTCGAGCCGTTCCGCCCCGCCAGCTCGCGGATACGCAACACCGCAGCGGGCCAGCATCGCACGGTCCTCGCGCGTCAGCGACGAAGCATCCAGCGACAGCGCGAGATCGGGGCGCACGCGTGCCGTCTTCTCAATCGCGCGATCGCGCCGCCACCGCTCAATCGCCGCGTGATTACCGCCGAGAAGCACCTCGGGGATCTCAAGGGAGCGGAACTCCCTGGGCTTGGTGAACACGGGGTATTCGAGGAGTCCCGCACCCGAGTGCGATTCTTCAACGAGGGAGCCCGGGTTTCCCATAAATCCTTCGAGAAGACGCGCAACAGCCTCAGTAAGAACCATCGCGGCGACCTCGCCACCATTGAGCACATAGTCGCCAATAGAAAACTCGACAACCTCGACGCCAGCGCCGCGGTAGTACTCGGCAACGCGGGCGTCGATCCCCTCATAGCGCCCACAGGCAACGATGATCTGGTTGGCGCGCGCAAGATCCTCAACCCGCGCCTGGGTCAGCGGCGTTCCCGACGGCGTCGGGATCGCGAGGACGCGACGCAGCGAGGCCTGAGTCCCATCGCCGTCGCGCTCCGCGAGCGGCGTGGCAAGCACCTCGTCAAGGGCGCGAGCCCACACATCCGCACGCATTACCATGCCCGCGCCACCGCCGTAGGGGGTGTCATCGACGCTACGATGCTTGCCGGTGGCCCACTCGCGCAGGTCGTGCGCCTGGAGATGCACGAGGCCGGCATCCTCTGCCTTCCCCATCAGCGAGAGACGAAGAGGCGCAAAATAGTCAGGGAAAATCGAAATAAGGTCGAAGCGCACGGTGTCAGTCGCCCTCGCGCTCCGACACGGCATCGTCGTCGAACAGGCCGGGGGGCGCATCGATGACGACAAATCCACCCTCGACGTCGACGGTAGGAACGAGGGCCGTCACGAAGGGAACCAAAACAGTGCCTCGATCCGTGGCAACGAGAAGCAAATCCTGCGCCGCGCCCGGAGTCAGTCCACTGACGCTACCGAGAACATCGCCGGACGGAGTACGCGCCTGGAGCCCCTTGAGTTCGTGCGGATACCAGGCATCCTCCTCGGGGTGAGCGTCGACGAGCAGGCGGGCACCGCGCAGAGCCTCAGCATCCTCGCGCGTCACGCATTCCTCAAACGACGCAAGCACGCGATCCTTGTGCACGCGAACGGTGCGCACAGTGAGGCTGCGCTGATCTCCCGCAATGTCCAAGCGCGAACCGGGTGCCATGACCTCGGGATCGTCGCTGCGCACGTCCACGATGACCTCGCCTCGCAAGCCGTGGGCGGGGCCGACGATAGCGGCTGTGAGCTGCATGTGTTCTCCTGACGGTAAACGGGGACTCCCCCGAAGGATACAACGAAGGGGCCCGGCAATGCCGGACCCCTTCGTGACGTGTGCGAGTCTTACTCGCGATCCGTGTCGACGACGTCAACGCGGACGGTGCCACGCGTGGACAACGCACCCATGACGGTGCGCAGCGCGCGAGCCGTCCGACCGCCGCGTCCGATGACGCGACCCAGATCCTCGGGGTTCACGCGAACCTCAAGAAGCTGGCCACGTCGCATGGAACGAGGCGTCACCTCGACATCTTCGGGGTGATCAACGATGCCGCTGACCAGGTGCTCCAACGCGTCGGCGAGCATGCTCAGGCATCCTCTCCGGCGGCCTCTTCGGAAGCCTGCTCGCCGGCCTCAGCCTCAGCAGCGGCTGCGGCGGCCTCTTCCTCGGCCTTCTTGGCGGAAGCAGCGGCCTTAGACTTCTCGGCAGCAGCCTCGGCGTCCTTGATGGCCTGCTCGGCCTGGGCGGCCTTGTCAGCCTCGGAGACGATGACGCGGGAAACAGCGTCGGCCTTGCCGTTGAACTTGGCGATATCACCGGTCAGGACCAGCAGCTTGCGGACCTGGTCGGAAGGCTGAGCGCCAACACCGAGCCAGTACTGGGCACGCTCAGAGTCGATGCGGATGATCGACGGGTTGGGCTGAGGATCGTAGTAACCGACCTCTTCGATGACGCGGCCGTCACGCTTCTTGCGCGAATCGACAACGACAACACGGTACTGGGCAGCGTGGATCTTACCCACGCGCTTCAGGCGAATTCGAACTGCCACTTGAGTGGTCTCTCCATTTCAGATTGGTGTGGACCTTTGCGTCCCAAGGTGGGAAACACAGGGGTCGCATTGGGCCGGGACACGACGGCACGCAGTGAGAGGGTCTACGAACCGCCGGGTACAGCTAGCGATTATGCCATATGTCGCCCCTGAATCCCAAGTCAGGAGCGAGTGCCGTGTCGTGCGAATCGGTTAAATCGATCACTGCCGCGAACTCAGGAGGACAGACGCTCCCACATGGGCGTTCCACCCACCGTGACGCGCACGGGGTTCGCAAGGATCGTCGGATTGACCCTCGGATCCTCGTCCAGGATCAGGAAATCAGCGGGACCCCCCTCGACGAGGCCGGGGTAACCGAGGTAGCGCTGGCTCACCCACGTCGCAGCGTCGATCGTGAACTCAGCGGGCGCGCCCCATCGGAGCCACCGGTCAAGCTCGCCGGCGATCGTGCCGTGATCCTGGTAGCCGCCCGAGTCGGTTCCCATCAAGAGAAGGACGCCGGAGTCGACGAGCATCTCGAAGTGGGAGCGCCGCTCGTCGTACATTGCCCGCATCGTCGCCGCATAGACGGGGTACTTCGCCCCCGCCTGGGCCGCAAAATCCTTGAAGAGCTCGACCTGGCGCAGCGTCGGCGTCACCGCGATGCCGCGTGCGGCAATCTCGCTGGCCTGATCCGCATCGATACCGCTGCCATGTTCAATGTCGTCAACGCCGGCCTCAATGAGCGAGTCGATCACGCGGTGCGAGAACGCGTGCACGGCGATCCTCGCCCCGGCCTCGTGCACGGCGGCAACAGCGTCAGTCAACACCGCGGGATCCCACAGAGGCATGAGGTCAGAGTCTGCTCCAGCGCTGCGGTCGATCCAGTCACCGACGATCTTCACCCACCCGTCGGAGGAGTGCGCCATTGACGCGAGGACCGCGGGAAGCTCGCTCTGATCGTCGACGTCCAGCGGCAGGTCACGCATGTAGCGCTTCGGACGCGCAACATGGCGACCACAGCGGATCAGGTGCAGGCCGGTTGCGCGAGCGGCAAGCGAGTTATCAACCGGCACGCCACAGTCGCGCACGACGGTTACGCCGCTCGCGAGCGTCGCGCGCGCCTGCTCGACCATCTCAGCCTCGGACACCGAACCGGACTCCGAGTACCCAATGTGGCAGTGCGTATCCACCATACCGGGGACGACGAATCCCGCCGACGGCGCGGTTTCCACCTCGTTCACACGGCGAATGACTCCCCCATTGACACGCCACGTGCCGCGCACCCACGACGGGCGCTCGGACTCGTTATCCGCCCACAGGGCGAGCCCACTGAACTCCATGCCTCAGAGCTGGCCGAGCATGCGCTTGACGTCGTCCGGCAGATCGTCGATCGTCGGACGCGGAGCGGGGGCCTCCTGGGCAACGCCGAAGGAGGAACCCTGGGGCGCGCTGCGCTCAGACGGAGGCAGCATGGCCTCCAGCTCCTGCTGGCGACGCTTCGCGGGGTTACCGGATCGTGCGCTCTTCTTCATGCGAGCACGCTGGGCCTGAGCCTTGCGGGCGTTGGCCTTCTGCTTCGCCTTGCCGCCGCGGCCGGGCAGTGCGCCCATACCGGGAACACCGCCACCCATCTGGCCCATCTGCGCCATCATCTCGCGCGCAGCCTCGAAACGCTGGACGAGCTGGTTCACCTCGGTGACAGTCGTGCCGGAACCGAGGGCGATACGCGCTCGACGCGAACCGTTAAGAATCGACACGTCCTCGCGCTCGGCCGGGGTCATCGAGCGGACGATGGCCTCCACGCGGTCGACCTCGCGCTCGTCGAAGTTCTCGATCTGCTCGCGCATCTGGGCGGCACCCGGGATCATGCCGAGCATCTTCTTCATCGAACCAAGCTTCTTGATCTGCTGAAGCTGGCTCAGGAAGTCGCCGAGGGTAAGCTGGCCGGCCATTGCCTTAGCCGCAACCTTCTCCGCCTCCTCGGCATCCATCTTCTTTTCAGCCTGCTCGATGAGGGTGAGGATGTCACCCATATCGAGGATGCGGCCGGCCATACGGTCGGCGTGGAAGCGCTCAAAGTCGTCAAGGCCCTCGCCCGTTGAGGCAAACAGAATCGGCGCGCCGGTCACGCCGCGAACGGACAGCGCGGCACCACCGCGCGCATCGCCGTCCAGCTTGGATAGAACGACGCCCGTGAAGCCGACGCCGTCACGGAAGGCTGTGGAGGTGGAGACCGCGTCCTGACCGACCATGGCGTCAAGGACGAACATGATCTCGTGGGGGTTGACGGCATCGCGGATGGCGATAGCCTGCTCCATCATCTCCTGGTCGACGCCGAGGCGACCTGCCGTATCGACGATGACCACGTTGATGCCGCTCTGGCGGGCGAACTCGACGCCGCTACGCGCAACCTCGACGGGGTCGCCCACGCCGTTGCCAGGCTCGGGCGCCCACACCTTGACGCCGGCGCGCTCGCCAACAACCTGGAGCTGCTGGACGGCGTTGGGGCGCTGGAGGTCGGAGGCGACGAGCAGGACCGTCTTGCCCTCCTCGCGCAGCCACTTACCCAGCTTTCCGGCGAGCGTGGTCTTACCGGCACCCTGGAGGCCAGCGAGCATGAAGACGGTGGGACCGGACTCAGCGAAATTCAGCTCACGCGTGGCGCCACCGAGGATCTCAACGAGCTCCTCGTGCACGATGGAAACGACCTGCTGACCCGGGTTGAGGGCCTTCGAGCGGGCTGCGCCGTAGGCCTTTTCGCGCACCTGCGTGGTGAACTGGCGAACGACGGGGAGCGCAACGTCCGCGTCGATGAGGGCGCGACGGATGTCGGAAATCGCGTGATCGACGTCCGACTCGGTCAGGACGCCGCGGCTACGCAGGCTACGGAACGACTGGCTCAGACGATCTGACAGGTTTCCAAACACGTGTTTACTCCCAGGATGGCGGCTGTACTAGGCACAGGTTAGCGCACCTCGGCCCCGGGAGTCGTCTCACCGGGGCCGAGGTACGCGTCATGGTGGCGGGGTTCAGCCCTGCGCGGAACCCACGATCGCGTCAACGAAGCCCTGCGGATCGAAGGGGGCCAGATCGTCGGCCCCCTCGCCGAGGCCGACGAACTTGACGGGAACGCCCAGCGCACGCTGGACGGAGACGACGATGCCACCCTTGGCGGAACCGTCGAGCTTCGTCAGAACGATGCCGGTCACGCCGGTAGCTTCCGCGAAGACCTCGGCCTGCTTCATGCCGTTCTGGCCGGTGGTGGCGTCAAGCACCAGAAGGACCTCGGAGACCGGGGCCTGCTTGGTCATGACGCGCTTGATCTTACCGAGCTCGTCCATCAGCGTGGACTTATTCTGCAGGCGTCCCGCGGTATCGACAAGAACAACATCAACGTCGCGCTCGACGCCTTCGCGCACGGCTTCGAAAGCAACAGAGGCCGGGTCTGCACCCTCGCGGTCGCTGCGCACGACATCGACGCCAACTCGCTCGCCCCACGTCGCCAGCTGATCGGCGGCGGCCGCGCGGAAGGTGTCGGCGGCGCCCAGGATCACGGACTTGTCTTCCGCGACGAGGATGCGCGCGAGCTTGCCAACGGTCGTGGTCTTTCCGGTGCCGTTCACACCGACCATCAGGACAACCGCGGGCTTGACGGAGCCGTCGACCTCGGGGCGTTCGAGGTTGAGAGAGCGATCCATGGCGGGATCGACGAGCTCCAGGAGCTCCTCGCGAAGAATCTCACGGATGCGCGCTTCGTCAGTCACGGACTCGACCGCGACGCGGCGCTTGAGGGCTTCCATCAACGTGTCAGTAGCCTCCAGGCCAAGGTCAGCGATGAGGAGAGACTCCTCGATCTCCTCCCAGTCGGCGGCACCGAGCTGGCCGCGGCTGAGAACGCCGAGGATCGCACGCCCAAGCGAGCCGGAAGACGCGAGGCGTTCGCGCAGGCGCTCCATGCGTCCGCGCACGGGTTCGGGGCGCTCGATGGACGAGGCCGGGGTTGCGGGAGCCTCAGGGCGCTGCTCGGGGGTGGGCGCGAGCTCATCTACCGGACCCGCTCGAGGCTGGTCCGCTGTATCAAGCGGCGCCTCGGTAGGCGAATCGGGACGAGCCTCAACGGAAGCCTGAGCCTGGGGCTGAGGGGTCACGTCCTGCGAGGAACGGCGACGCGAACTCACGACAAGACGAATAACGACACCGATAAGCACGGCGACCGCCAGGGCGATAACGACTGCCCACGGCGATTGGAGGGTAGAAATAAAAGCGTCCATAGGGTCATTATCCCCTATGGACGCTCGTGACAGAAAACCTGAGTGCGGCATCACTGCCTTATAACTGCGTTGACTCCGGCACGGACTCGCCCCCTCCGTCAGCGCTACGACGGCCACGGTCAAAGCGCACGCTCACGCGGTCGGTCACCGTTTCGAGGCGGTCGATGCCGGGTAGGCGGTCAGCGTCGAAGTAGGCGCTCGTCGAGTCAGCACTTTGCAGGAGCGAGCGCAGGGACGCCGTACGCGGAACCACGGGTCCGTCGGGTGAGGAGGAGGCACGCTTGGGTAGCGAGTGATGGGTCTTCACCTCGTCGGCGATTTCCTCACTCTCTCGCTTGATGACGCCCTTCCATTCGTCCGCGCTACGGCGCGACAGCGCCAGCACAGCGACGACGCCGCCAGCAACGACGAGTACCAGAACGACAGTCAAAACGAGAATCAATGCACCCTCAAGCATGTGATCATCCTGCCTTACGAGAACCTCAATGCGCGACGATGCCACCCGCACATGCACGCATTGTGACGATGTTGTCACGAGGGCCGGGAACGATTGTTCCCGACCCTCGAACGCATCGATAGCACGTCAGTCGAGGTAGTCGCGCAGAACCTGCGAACGCGAGGGGTGGCGCAGCTTCGACATGGTCTTGGACTCAATCTGACGGATACGCTCGCGCGTCACGCCGTAGACCTTGCCGATCTCATCAAGAGTCTTCGGCTGACCGTCGCCCAAGCCGAAGCGCATCGACACAACGCCGGCTTCACGCTCAGACAGTGTGTCCAGGACGTGGTGAAGCTGTTCCTGCAGCAGGGTGAAGGACACGGCGTCCGCGGGCACGATGGCCTCGGAGTCCTCAATCAGGTCACCGAACTCGGAGTCGCCGTCCTCGCCGAGGGGCGTGTGCAGCGAAATCGGCTCGCGACCATACTTCTGAACTTCGACGACCTTCTCGGCGGTCATGTCGAGTTCCTTAGCCAGTTCCTCGGGAGTGGGTTCGCGCCCCAGGTCCTGGAGCATCTGGCGTTGGACGCGCGCGAGCTTGTTGATGACCTCGACCATGTGCACCGGAATGCGGATCGTACGAGCTTGGTCCGCCATCGCGCGGGTGATCGCCTGACGAATCCACCAGGTGGCGTAGGTCGAGAACTTGTAGCCCTTCGTGTAGTCGAACTTTTCGACAGCGCGGATAAGGCCCAGGTTGCCTTCCTGAATCAGGTCCAGGAACTGCATACCGCGGCCGGTGTAGCGCTTGGCCAGCGACACGACAAGGCGGAGGTTCGCCTCGAGCAGGTGGTTCTTCGCCTGCTGACCATCCTGCGCGAGGAAGTGCAGCTCACGACGCTCGCGGCTGGTCATCTCATCAGCCTGGTTCTTCAGCTTGTACTCGGCGTAGAGGCCTGCTTCGATACGGCGGGCGAGGTCCACTTCCTGCTCAGCGTTCAGCAGGGAGACCTTACCGATCTGCTTGAGGTAGTCCTTCACAGGGTCGGCGGTTGCACCGGCGACCGTCACCTGCTGGACAGGTTCGTCGGTCTCATCGGAATCGGAGACGACAAAGCCGCCCTTGACGTGGATACCATCGTTCGTGCGTTCACGAAGTGCGGCGCCCTCAGCGAGCTTCGGATCCTCTTCCTCCGCTTCGTCCTCTGCGTCGACGTCGTCTTCGTCGACGGTCTCAGTACCGAGTTCGGGGTCCTCAAGGTCCTCGCCAGTCGGCTCGAAGTCTTCGTCGACGGTGTCAACGAGCTCCTCGACGGCCTCCTCGACGATCTCTTCTTCCTTCTTCTTGCGACCGCGCGTCTTCGTCGCAGCGGGCTTCTTCGTCGTCTTCTCTTCGGAAGCGTCGGTGGCCTTCTTCGCCGTCTTCTTAGCAGCTTTCTTTTTCGCGGGGGCCTTCTCGGCGGCCTCTGCGGCGTCGGCGGCTTTCTTCGCCGTCTTCTTGGCAGCCGTCTTCTTCGTGGGAGCCTTCTTCCCGGTCTCCTCGGCGTCGTCAGCCTTCTTCGTGGTCTTCTTAGCAGTCGCCTTCTGTGCCGAAGCCTTCGGCTCGGCATCTGCAGCGCCAGTAGCCTTCTTCGCGGGAGCCTTCTTCGCCGGGGCCTTCTTCGCGGCAGACTTCTTCTCCTCGGCGGGAGCGCTCGCCGCGTCGACCGTGGGGGCAGCCTTCTTGGCGCGCGCGGCCTTCTTCGCGGGGGTCTTCACCTCCGTGGTTTCCTCAGTCGTCGCGGAGTCCTTTGCCGAAGCGCGAGATGCACTCACACGGGTCCCTTTCATTGATGGGCATGCACAACGGAGCCGATTGCAAATCGGCATACCAGCGCCAAGTCTAGTGCCTTGCCGTTTAGTTTTCCTGACGGTAGGTGTGAGGATCCCCCGCCTTGGGCTCACGCACGAACTCGAACCTCGGTTAGAGTGGGCGTATGACTCTGAGCGACAGTTTCGCAACGCTGCGTCCCTTCATCGACGAGGCGACGGCCACCAGCCTCGCACATCTCCTCGCCCGCGCAGGCACTTCCGACCGTTCTGAGGAGTTCTCTCGTGCGGTCCTCGCCTCCGTATCTGGAGGGAAGCGCTTCCGCGCCCTCATGGCCCACGTGGGCTACGCGCTCAGTTCCGGAACATCCGTCGAGGAAGTCTCACTCCCCCATCTCAGCGCGGCACTGGAGCTCTATCAGGCTAGCGCCCTCGTCCACGACGACATCATCGACAAGGCTGACGAACGGCGCGGCATGCCCACCCCTCACCGCAGGCTCGCGAATTACCACACCGCACAGTCGTGGATCGGATCATCGACGGACTTCGGTCAACACGGCGCTATTTTGGTCGGGGACTTCCTCTTTTCGGCAGCAACAGCTGCCGCAGACGAACAGGCCCTGACACTGCGCGAGGACTGCGCGCGTGCTTTTTCGCGTCGTTTCGCGGATATGCACGCGGAGGTCGCGCTGGGCCAGTACCTCGACATCACCGCCGAACAAACCCCGCTCGATCCTGAGCGCACCGATGCACTCAGCACGAGCGACTCGCTCGAGGTGGCATTGCACAAGTCGGCCCACTACTCAGTCGTCCACCCGGCGCTCCTCGGCGCGATTTGCGGAGCTTCATCGTTCGATCGCGTCGCCGACCTGCTCGATGTTCTCGAGACGATTCTGACCCCGTGGGGCCTGGCTTTCCAGCTGCGCGATGATGATCTCGGGGTCTTCGGAGACCCGGCAGTGACAGGCAAGCCGGCCGGCGACGACCTGCGCGAAGGAAAGCGCACTGCACTCCTGGCGCTCACGTGGGAGGCCTCCTCCCCCGCCGAGCGACGCGCCCTCACCGACGTCCTCGGGGTGGCCGAGGCTTCTCCTGAGCAGATCGCGACTGCAACCGACATCGTGGAGCGCAACGGACGCGCCGCACACGAGGCCGAGATTGCACGACTCGTCGCCGACGGACATGCCGCCCTTGAGGCCACCACCTTCGATGAGGATGCTCGCGCCATGCTGCGTGAACTGTGCTCGCTCCTGACCGCCAGGCGGGCTTGAAAAGACGGAATAGCCTCAGAAGGCCAGCGTCGAGGCGATTCGATTCACTCGGTGATGACGGCCCGACGTCAGCGCATCGATCGGGCGCTCACCCAGCTCGTCCTGCACGGTGTACAGCCACGCTGCTGCTTCCTCAGCCGTGAAGCCGTCGTCGGCAAGCAGGGTCAGTGTGCCCTGCAGGAACGGCAGCGGCTCCCACCCGTTGTCGCCCTTGACGATAACCTCCTGCGGGACGCCAAGCACCCCGCTGGCGTCGCGCGCTTCGATGAGCACACGATCGCGGATCAGCTGCTTGAGGCGGCGTTCCTCGATGCCGAGGAGACGGCAGACCTCGTCGGTGGAGAGCACGGTGATATCAACACTGGTCATGAGCGCAAGAGTACCCCATTCATGCGCCGCACCGACGTGGGCACTTCCAATGATTTCGCGAAAACTCCCATAGAATCAAGCAAGTGAGCGACGAACAGACATTCGACCAGACGGACCCGTTGATCGGCCTCCTCGTCGACGAACGGTACCGGGTGACGCGCAGGCTGGCGCGTGGCGGCATGGCCACCGTCTACATCGCGCAAGATGAACGCCTTGATCGCCCCGTCGCCCTCAAGGTCATGCACCCGCACCTGGCAGACTCCGAGGATTTCGTCGCACGATTCCGCCGCGAGGCGCGCTCGGCCGCACGAATCGTTCACCCCGGCGTCGTCTCCGTGTTTGACCAGGGCGTGGTCACAGGCCAGGGGTTCCTCGTCATGGAGCTCATCGACGGCACGAACCTGCGCCAGCTGCTGCGCGCGCAGGGTGCCTTCACGATCCCGCAGGCACTGCGCTACACCACCGACATTCTTGAGGCGCTGCGCGCCGCCCACCGCGTCGGCGTTATTCACCGCGACATCAAGCCCGAGAACATTCTCGTTCCGACCGACGGTCCGGCGAAGGTGACCGACTTTGGTCTCGCACGAGCTGCCTCCGAAGTCTCCATGTCTTCGACGGGCAACATGCTCGGCACGGTTGCGTACATCGCCCCTGAGATCGCAACGACCGCTCAGGCCGACGCACGTTCAGACATTTATTCGGTCGGCATCATGCTCTACGAAATGCTCACAGGCTCCGTTCCGTGGGCGGGTGAGTCACCCCTGCAGATCGCGACGCATCACGTCTCCGACGACGTGCCTAGCCCGTCGGAGGCGCAGCCGTGGATTCCACGAGAGATTGACGATCTCGTCGCCGCCCTGACCGCCCGCGACCCCGCCTCGCGCCCCGCCGACGCGTCGGACGCGATCGACCTCGTCACTCGCGCTGCTGCCGCCATTCCGTCGGAGCTGGCCAACCGCCGCGCGGACATCGCGCCGGCTGACCGGGCGGGCGCCTCGGAAACGAGCGCGCTCAACACTGAGCTGATTTCGGCTCAGTTCACGAGGCCTCTGCCCCTCCCGGCGCCGTCGACAGTCGCCACTGTCCACACGTCGGCCCCGCTTCCCAATGCTTCGGAGAACGGCGGCACCAAGACGTACAAGCGCGCCGCCCTGTGGGCTACCCTCGTTGTTCTGCTCCTCGCCGCCGCAGTCGTTGGCGGACGCTGGTGGTGGACCGAATACGGCCCGGGCTCCTACCTGACCATGCCCGCGACGGATGGTCGTCCCCTCGCTGATGTTCAGGCAGAACTAAACGCGATGGGACTTGCTTCTTCCGTTGCGGAGGAGTTCTCTGACGACGTCGCCGCCGGTTCGATCACTCGCTCCGATCCGGAAGGCGGCGAGCCCGTCCACAAACGCGCTGAGGTTCAACTCCACGTCTCCAAGGGCGTGGACATGAAGACGGTCCCTGACGTCGTCGGTAAGAACCAGGAGGACGCACGCAAGGCCCTTACCGATGTCGGCCTCGCCCTGGGTGCCATCACCGACGCATACTCCGAGGACGTCCCGCAGGGCCAGGTCATCTCACAGTCCCAGGCATCTGGTTCACAGCTGGCGCACGACAGCGCCGTTGATGTGGTGCTGTCGAAGGGCCGTGAGCCCCTCACGGTGCCGTCGCTGAACGGGATGAACGCCGATGCCGCAAAGAGCTCCATTGAGGGCCTGGGCCTCGTGGCTGCACCGACCGAGGCGTTCTCGGACACGGTCCCCGAAGGCCAGGTCATCTCTCAGCAGACCAATGAGGGCACGATCCTGCACCGTGGCGACACCGTCGCTTACACGGTGTCGAAGGGACCCGAGAAGGTCGCGGTGCCCAACGTCGTAGGCCGCCAGCGTCAGGATGCTCGCGCTGCCCTCGAGGCAGCCGGCTTCACCGTGCAGGAGGAGGCAATCCTCGGTGGCTTCTTCGGAACCGTCCGACAGACCGATCCCGCCGCCGGAACAATGCTGAAAAAGGGCAGCGTCGTCACGATCACGATCGTCTGAGCGCGCCCGAGCCACTCACTCGTCATCAGTATCCCCGGCCTCGTCCATGACCGACGAGGCCGGGGCACTTGTGCGGTGAACTCACTCCTCGTGGGAGGAACACTTCGCCAGGTACTGGGCAACCTGGAAAGCCATCTCCAGGCTTTGCTGGTGGTTCAGGCGCGGATCCACGAGCGTCTCGTAACGGTCGCGCAACGACTCGTCATCGATGTGCTCACTGCCGCCGATCACCTCGGTGACATCGTCACCCGTCAGCTCGACGTGCAAGCCACCCGGGACAGTTCCCGAGGCCTCGTGTGCTTCGAAGAAGCCACGGACCTCGTCCATGACCGTCTCAAAGCGACGCGTCTTGTAGCCAGTCGACGACGTGATCGTGTTGCCGTGCATCGGATCAGTCATCCACGTGAGCGGACGACCGTCTTTCCGAGCAGCCTCCAGCAGCGGCGGGAGCGCCTCGCGGATGCGGCCGGCGCCCATACGCGTAATGAACGACAGGCGCCCCTCCTCACCATCCGGGTTCAGGCGATCAATGAGCGAGAGCATCTGATCCGGCGTGGTCGACGGGCCGAGCTTAACCCCAATCGGATTGCGAACACGCGCCAGCAGCTCGATGTGAGCGCCCTCCTCCTCGCGCGTCCGCTCCCCCGCCCACAGGAAGTGGGCAGACGTGTTGTAGGGCTCGCCCGTCCGCGAATCAATGCGTGTCATCGCCGACTCGTACTCGAGCAGCAACGCCTCGTGCGACGAGTACAGGTCCACATCGCGCAGCGTCTCAAAATCGACGCCCGCGGCACCCATGAACTTGATCGCTCGGTGGATGTCTTCTGCCAGCGACTCGTAGCGCGCGTAGGCAGGGTTCGACATGAAGCCCTGATTCCAGCGGTGCACCTGGCGCAGGTCCGCGTAGCCGCCCTTCGTGAAGGCGCGAATCAGGTTCAGGGTCGAAGCCGCGTGGTTGTACAGCGACAGCAGGCGCTGCGGGTCGGGCTCGCGCGCCTCGGGAGTGAACTCGAAGGAGTTCACGGCGTCGCCGCGGTAGCTGGGCAGCGTGACGCCGTCGCGCGTTTCCATATCCGACGATCGCGGCTTAGCGTACTGGCCTGCGATACGGCCGACCTTGATGACCGGCAGCGACGCACCGTACGTCAAGACGACCGCCATCTGCAACAGCGTCTGAATCTTCAGGCGCACGTGATCCGCCGTCGCCTCGGCGAAGGTCTCGGCACAGTCCCCGCCCATCAGGACGAAGGCCTCGCCGCGGGCAGCCGCACCCATCCACGTGCGCAGATCGTCAACCTCTCCAGCGAACACGAGCGGCGGCTGACGGCGCAGCTGCGCCGTCACATCACGGAGGTGTTCCGCGTCCGCGTAGGAAGGCTGTTGAGCAGCGTCCAGGCCGCGCCACGTGTCCCAGGGAGCGCGCTCCCCAGACTCGGGTGACCACAGACGCTCGGGGACGCGGCGGGAGCGAGGCTTACGCACAGGCTCACCGCCGCGTCCGGGAGTGATCGAAGGAATCACGCGAAGCGACTCACTCGCCGGCAGGCTCGACGGTCTGGCCGATCTCGGCCATCATCTCGAGGAACCAGGGCTGGGAGATGTCGAAGGGCTTGCCGCCCGCGATGCGCGGGAACGGGATGGCCTTCAGGCGATCGCCGTCCTCCTCGTCGTGGCCGATAACGCCGGACTCGCCCTTGAAAGCGCACTCGACGGCGAGGTCGGTCATCGACTTGATGAGGCGCAGGTCGTCGGCGTTGGCGCGCGAGGAACGCGAGAAGTAGCCGGACTTCTGGACCATGACCTTCTCGGCGTCGATCTTCTCGGCGAACTGCTTGGCGAACCACTGGCCGGGGTTGATCGTATCGAGCTTGACGTGGCCGAAGGGGTCACGCTGGACCTCGCCACCGGCGGCCTCGATCTCCGCGATAATCTCGGGGACGCCTGCGCCCTCGGACAGGAAGATGTTGACGTTGCCCTGCTCGTCCATGATGGCCTTGAGGCGCGCGGCCTCGGCGTCCAGGTCGATCTTCATCTCGGGCAGGAAGATGGCGTGGATGTCCCAACGCTCCTGCGACAGCCCGATCGAGGGCACCCATTCCTGGGTCTTCAGCCAGTCGTGGTAGCACTTCGAACCAGCGGCGGTCAGCCAACCGCAGTGGCGGCCCATGATCTCGTGGATGATAAGCATGCGCGGGTTGGAGCGGTGCTCGCCGATGACGTTCTGGGAGTACTCGGAGACCTCTTCAGCGGCGGTCCATGCACCCAGGGACTGGCGGATCGGCACAACGTCGTTGTCGATCGTCTTGGGCAGGCCCACGACGGTCAGGTGGTAGTCGTGCTCCTCCAGGTAGGCGGCCAGGTCAGCGGCCGTCGTGTTGGTGTCATCGCCACCGATGGTGTGCAGAACGTCAACGCCGTCGGCGCGCAGCTGCTCGGCGGCCTTCTGCAGCGGATCCTCATCCTCGGACACGAGACCGCGCTCGACAAGGTTCTTCTTGTTCGTCAGCTTGACGCGGGAGTTACCGATCGGGGAACCACCGAAGCGATGCAGGACGGCAGCGTGCTTGCGCGCTTCCTCGTCCACCAGCACGTAGTTGCCGGTGAGCAGGCCGTGGTAGCCGTTCTGGTAAGCGATGATCTCAACCGTGGGATCAATCTCGTTGTAGCGCTCAATGAGTCCGCCGACGGCGGAGGACAGGCACGGGGCGAAGCCACCTGCGGTCAGCAGGGCAACACGACGGACCGACATGAATGTCACCTTTCTCAGGTTGGTTAGGTAAGAGCCCGCGCGCGCGATCCGCGTCACCCCGGCTGCCCGATGGGGCTGCCTAGTGCGCGGAGGCGCGCGTGCGCGAGGCACAGTTCATTCTACCTGGCCCACGTCACGTTTCGCCCGGGACGCCCGTCCCACGAAACGCGATTGCAAGTACCAACCGTTGGTGACGGCCCGGCCATGTTACTCCTTGTCCGAGGCCTTCTCGTCCTCGCTGCACTCTTCCTCGGGAGCGGTCGGAACGGGCACCTCGGGGGCGGTGCGCCCACCGGGCGCGGGCCGACCATTGGAGGGCACGGGCCCTTCGAAGGCGCCCTCGGCTGCCAGCTGAGCCTTCACGTCGGCGGCGTACAAGTCCACGTATTCCTGGCCGGACAGAAGCATCAGGTTGTACATGATCTCGTCGGTGATCGCGCGCAGGACGTAGCGGTCCTTGTCGAGGCCGCGGTAGCGCGAGAAGTCCAGGGGCTCGCCGATCACCATGCCGATGTTTGTACGCGAAGGGATCTTCTGGCCAATCGGCTGCGCCGCATGGGTGCCGATCATGGCCACCGGGATAACGGGGGCGCCGGACAGGAGTGCGAGGCGCGCGACGCCGGTCTTGCCGCGGTAGAGGCGCCCGTCGGGGCTGCGCGTGCCCTCGGGATAGATGCCGAAGAGCTTGCCCTCACGCAGTCGCTTCAGTCCCGCTTTCAGTGCCGCCTCCGAAGCGCGTCCACCGGTACGGTCGACCGGGATGGTGCCGACGGCGCGCATGAACTCCTTTGTCATCCATCCCTTGAGACCGGTGCCCGTAAAGTAGTCGGCCTTGCCCATGAAAACGACCTCACGGTCGAGCATCATCGGCAGGAAGACAGAGTCCCACACGGCGTTGTGGTTGGACGCGAGGATAGCGGGTCCCTCGGCGGGAATGTTCTCCTTGCCGCGGATCCACGGGTGATAGGCGGCCTTCAGAATGGGGCTGCCGGTCGCCTTGAGAGCCTGATAGAACGCCACTGTCACTCCTGAAGTCTCGACGGGCGCGCGAGCGCGCGAACGAATTAGTATCAACTGTATGACGAAACGAACTGCCGTGCGCGATTGTGGGGAAACCATAGCGCCCGGTGAATCGGCTCGTCCTTTCGCGCGATCAGTGGTGTCAGCGACCCTTTCGAGGGCCTCGTCGGTGGAGCTTCAACCCAGCCTCGATGCCGTCGGGACGCCGACCTCGGGCGGGCACTGGGTTGTCGTCGACCTTGAGACAACGGGCCTGGGTGCGGGCGCAGACATTACTGAGATCGGCGCTGTGCGCATCCGTGATGGAGCGGTCGTGGACGAGTTTTCTTCCCTCGTGAAGCCCTCGCGTCCGATTCCACCGTTCATCACATCTCTGACCGGCATCACTCCCGCGATGGTGGCCGATGCAGCCCCGATCGCATCCGTTCTGGAACACTTCTTGGAGTGGTCAGGCCTTGGAGCTTCGGATTCCCCCGTCCTCGTCGCGCATAACGCGTCCTTTGACGTGGGCTTCCTACGCCGTGCGGCCCGCGCATGTGCGCGCCCGTGGCCTCGCGTTCGCATCGTCGATACGTTGGCACTCGCTCGGCTCGCCCTGCCACGCCCGCTCGTGCGCAACCACAAACTGGGCACGGTCGCCTCCTACTTCGGTACCGCCACCGTTCCCGAGCACCGAGCACTCGGAGACGCGCGCGCGACGGCAGAGATCCTCCTGGGGTTCATCGACCTGCTCGCCGCAGCCGGCGCGACCGATGTGGAGGACCTGATCGTGTTGACGGATCAGGCTCCGGCGCGCCGCCCATCAACGCCCGACTTCGTCACGGACCTGCCGACCTCTCCCGGGGTCTATCACTTCATCGATACCGCGGGAGGCACCCTCTACGTGGGGTCGGCCTCGTCCCTGAAGTCACGCGTGGGCAGTTACTACACGAAAGCCGAAAAGCGCCCGAAGGTGCAGCGCATGGTCTCCCTGGCCGCGGGAGTGCGACCCTACCCGACCGCCTCGATTCTTGAGGCGAGGATCCGAGAACTGCGCGACATCAAGGCCCTCGCCCCGCCCTATAACTCCGCGTCGAGGCGTCAGGGATCCCAGCACTGGGTCATCGCCGAGGCCGACCGCCCCCGCGTCGTTTCGTCCGTGACGCTCGACGACCTGCCCAACGCCCTCGGCCCCTTCGGAACGCGCGCGCACGCTCAGCGGGCTGCAGGGGCGATCGAGCGGGTCCTCGCCCAGGCCGATCACGACTCCTCGCGCGCCATCCTCGACGAGGCCGTGGAAGCCTCGTCACTAGCGGTCCCAAACGCGCTCACTTCCCTGATGGAGCGCCTGTCCGCGCAGGGGCTGTTCGAGGCGGCGGCTGGAGCGCGCGACGAACTGAGCGCCTACATCGCGGGCGTTGAGCGCGCAACCATGCGCCCCCTCCTGGCGGCTTCGCGTATCGTCTGGGGCGCGCGTCGCGACGGTGGAGAACCCGGCTGGATTCTGCATGTTGCCTCCTACGGCCGCCACCTCAGTTCGGTCGTCGTTCCGCCGCGCTCCGACCCGTCGCCGTGGATCGATGTTCTCACCTCCACGGAGCCGATCGAGACCGGCGGGATGGCCGCATCCGTCGCCTCGTGGGCTGAGACGTCACTCCTGTGCGCCGAGCTGTGCCGCGAAGGGACGCGCCTCGTCGAATGGAACGGTCCCCTCCCCTGGGCGCAGCCCGTCGACAGCCCGCTACGCGACGGGCGGCTGCGCGAGCTCTTAGCCCACGCAACCGCCCAGCAGCGTCACGACCCGCGCACCTGACGCAGGCGTTTTCCTTACGCGTTCGAGGCAGCCACCCAACGCTCAATGAGTCGCGCGCCCGAGCCGTCGGCCAACGCCGCTAGGGCACGCTCGACGGCGCCGCGCATGCGAGGCTCGAAGTCGGAGTGTGTCACAGGGTTCTCCAGGCCCTCCCAAGCCAGGATGCCGGCTCCAACGTTGAGGGCGACAGCGTCGCGGACCGCGTCCGCCCCACCGCCCGACAGCACGTCGCGAGCGACTCCCGCGTTCTCGGCTGCCTCGCCACCTGCGAGGTCCTCGATCGAGGCGGAGGCCATGCCCAGGGATTCGCGCGCATCGAACGCGGTTTCCACAACCGCTCCACCCGACACGAGCCAGACCTGATTGGCGTCGGTCGTCGTCAGCTCGTCGAGGCCGGTGTTCGCGCCACGGAACACGAGTGCGCTGAGCCCGCGCGACGCGTACACGCCCGCCATGAGACGCGCATTCTCCTCGCGAGACGCACCAATCGCGCACGCCTGTACGCGTGCCGGGTTGGTCAGCGGCCCCAGCACGTTGAACGCCGTCGGGAAGCCGAGAGCGCGGCGCACCGGGGCTGCAAAGCGCATCGACGGATGCATCTTGTTCGCGAAGAGGAAGGCGATGCCGACCTCGTCAAAGACTCGGCGCAGCGCGTCGGCGTCGAGGTCAAGGTTGACGCCGAGTGCCTCGATGACATCCGCGGAGCCAGACTTCGACGTCGAGGCACGGTTACCGTGCTTGACGAGCGGAATCCCCATCGCGGCGAGCACGATGGCGGACATCGTCGAAATGTTAACGGTCTTGTATCCGTCTCCGCCCGTACCCACGATGTCGAGAGCGCGACTAGGCAGCTCGACGTGTGCCGCGTGATCCTGCATGCCATCAGCCAGGCCGTGGATCTCATCCACCGTGGCGCCCTTGATGGCCATCGCGGTCAGGAAGGATGCGAGACGCGCCTCGCCGAGCTCGCCGCTCATGACCTGGTCCATCAGCCAGTAGGACTGGCCGTAGTCGAGGCTCTCGCCGACGGTGAGGGCGGCAATGATCGGCGCCCACTCCTGCGTGGCCATCACTTGGCTCCGCGCAGCACGTCGGCGACGGTCTCCTGAAGAATAATCGGGTCGATCGGATCGGCCACGACGGCGGCTGCTCCGGCCCACGTAGCCAGCCACTCATCCTGGGCGCGTGCGGTCAGAAAAACGATCGGGGGAACGCCGTCACGAGTCTCGCGCAGGTCCTGAGCGATGGACATGCCGCCTTCCTTCTTGGCCTCAGCGTCGAGGATCAGCATCGCAAAATCCTGCTGATCGAAGGCATCGCGAACGCCGAAACCGGTTGCCGCCTGGACCCACTCGATGCGGGGCGTGTCCTTGGAGGCACGCAGGCCAATGCCGTTAACGACGGCGTGACGGCGATCCTTGTCGTCGCTGAAAACCAGGATAGTGACGGTTTCTTCACTCATGGAAGCTCTCCTTGCATATGTCGGCCAAATCGACGCGATGACCCCATTCTAACGGGTAGCGGGCGGCTCCCCCACTGGGAGCCGCCCGCTACCGTCGACCAAAGCCGTGACGTGGTCACTGCATCGAAGAAGTACCCACGATGTCGACGACGAATACCGTTGCCTGCGCAGGGGTCGCCTCCTGGCCGGACTGCGCTTCCTGAGGCGGGATCGGGACCACGATGAGGATGCGCGATCCCACGGTCACTCCCGCGAGATCAGCCTGCGCGACGGGAGCCTCAAGAGGATCCTGGCTCCACGACGACTGAGTCTGGCCCTTGGCACCAAAACCACCAACGACCTGCTTGTACAGGACTGTCTGATCAGAGGTCAGCGCCTCTCCCGCGCCCTTGTAAATCGAGTACATCTTCTGCTCGGTCGGGGCAGCAACGCTCTCGTCGATCGTCAGGGTGGGCTCGGCGCCGGGGTCACCGGAAACGGTGATCCCCGCGGGAAGCTCCTCGCCGGTCGCGACTGCGCTGCTGAGAACGGAGTCATCTGCGACGTCCTGCGTCGCGACACCCACGATATCCACGACAAACACGAGGGTCGAGTTTGCGGGAATGTTGCCGCGAGCCTGGCCGCCGTAGCCGAGAGACGCCGGAATCACGAGCTCGACGCGATCGCCGACGTGGGTGTGCGCCAGGCCGTAGGTCCAGCCCTTGACGACCTGGTTAAGGGAGAACTCGCTGGCATCGCCACGCTGGTAGGACGAGTCAAAAACGGTGCCGTCCCACAGGGCGCCCACGTAGTTCGCCTTGATCGTCGCGCCCGGGCACACGACCGCTCCGTCACCCTGCTTGAGGGTCTTGACAAGGACCTTCGAGGTGGGCTGGGATCCGCTACCCGCCGCAATCACGGGAGTATCCTCGCCGGAAACGGACGGGAAGTCACCCGTGCCGCTACGGTCAACGTTCGTGTTCTGTTCGGCGGAGTCGTCCGCCGCGCAGGCGGAGTAGTCGATGTCCGCAGCGGGAGACGAGGACGAAGACGACGAGGTCGCGTCGGTACATGCGGCGAGTCCGAGGACAAGCGCAGCCGCGCCGACGAGGGCGCCGAGGCGGCGCAGAGAGGACATCATGAGATGGTGTTCTTTCGGCTCAGTGGAAGGACTCACCGCAGGCGCAGGTGTTCTGGGCGTTGGGGTTATCGATCGTGAAGCCCTGACGCTCAATCGTGTCAGCGAAGTCGATCGTGGCACCGCTCAGGTAGGGCACGCTCATGCGGTCGACGACGACCTCGACGCCGTCGAAGGAACGAATCGCGTCGCCGTCAAGCGTGCGATCGTCGAAGTACAGCTGGTAAATCAGGCCGGAGCAGCCGCCCGGCTGAACGGCGATACGCAGGCGCAGGTCATCGCGACCCTCCTGCTCGAGGAGGCTCTTGACCTTCGCAGCAGCGACGTCGGTGAGGATGACCTCGTGGGTGGGAGCCTGAGTTGCGGACTCGGACATGATGCTCCTTATTGTTGCGGATAGACGTATTCCCTTGACACACTACTCCCCCGCAGGCGCCCCGCGCCACGGGTGGAATGCGCGCTCAGCGTAACCAAGTGCGGGCAACGCGACATCCAGCGTCTTCGAGCGTGACGGATCCCTCCGTCTCGAAGACTCCGTGGAGCCCCCATTCGGCCTTTTCGAAGTGCGACAGGCTGGACCTGCGGGTGATGGCGACGACCGGCAGCGCGTGCGTCGCAGCTGCACGAGTCACGCAGTCGAGGGTCGACTCGGCGAGAAGCGGGGAAGCCAGTTCTGGCTCGGCGACGATCACGACGTCGGCGCCATCAAGCATCTCTTCCAGACCCAGAAGCGAAGACAGCAGATCACCCGTTGCAACGATGCGTCCACCGATGGCCGCGATGACTGCTCCGAGGCCGCCGCCTGCACCCGAACCGCGCTGGCGAGCCGGGTGCACGTCCGCTCCGTCAAGCAGCTGGTGGCGCCCGAGCGGGCGGTGGGCGAACGCCTGCGTAAGAGCGGCAGTAAGAGCGGTGTCCTGCGCCTCGATCGGCTCCAGATCGGGAGCAACGGCGAGGACCGAGTCGAGGCCCAGAAGCGGGCGCGCGGTTGACGCCGCGCACACGAGATCCACACCCGCTTCGGCCACGAGGCTCTGCGCGAGCGTCAGAGCATCGGCGAAGGCCTCAGGATGCCTCGGATCGATGCCGGGGACGTCCAGGAGGCCTTCGAGAAACCCGGCGCCGCAATCGGGAGAGGAATTATGTCCACCTTCGACAAACACGGTGCCGCCGTTGCGGAGTGAATCCGCGACGCGCTCCCCCGCCTCGCGCGACGACGAGGCCCGGGTGGGTACGCGCACGAACAAGGCATGGGAGCGCAAGTCTGCCACGGCCTCGTCGAAGGTGGGTCCGGTTCCGAACGGAACCGTGAGCACTGTGGGCTGCGAAGCGCCGGCTACGACACCCCGGCGGATGGCGTCGAGCGCCTCGCCGGTCGGCAGGACGGGAGCTCCCCCATCCCACCGACCGGCGACAACGACACGTTTCACAGGGAGGCCACGCGCGTCAGCAGAAGCGCCTCGGCGAGGATCGCGGCCTTCAGGTCGGAGATCGACTGCGACTCGTCCTCGGAGTGAGCGTTCGTCAGCGGATCCTCGACGCCGGTGACGACGACCTGAGCGTTCGGGAAGATGCGCTGGAAGTCCGAGATGAACGGGATCGAGCCGCCCACACCGATGTTGACCGAGGGAACGCCCCAGGCCTCGGTGAGGGACTCGTGCAGTGCCTTCGTCACGGGGGAATCCATATCGGCCTGGTAGCCGGCACCAGCATCCTCAGCCGTGACCTCGACGCGCGCACCGAAGGGGGCATGGGAGAGCAGGTAGTCGATGAGCTTGGCCTGGGCCTCGGTGGGATCCACGCCCGGCACCGTGCGCATCGACAGGCGGAAGCGCGTGTGCGGAGCGATCGTGTTCGAGGCGTTGGACACCGGGCGAGCGTCGAAACCGATCACCGAAATCGACGGCTTGGTCCACATACGGGCGGCGATGTCACCCGATCCTGCCAGCTGCAGTCCCTCAACCATGCCGGCAGCGGCGCGCAGCTCTTCCTCCGGCCAATCCACGTCCGCGTGATCCGAGCCGCCCAGGCCCGGAACCGCGACGTCACCCTTCTCGTCGAAGAGCGAGGCAATGAGCATGGAGGAAATCGCGACGGAGTCGAGCAGCGGGCCACCGAACGCACCCGAGTGCACCGCGTGGTCGGCGACGGTCACGTCGACGGTTACGATCGCGTTGCCGCGCAGGGTCGACGTGACGGCAGGCTCGCCCACCTTCCAGTTCGACGAGTCCGTCACAACAATGACGTCAGCGGCAAGCTCATCCTTGTGGGCGTCAAGGAATGCCGTGAACGAGGGGGAACCGATCTCTTCCTCGCCCTCGATGAACACGACGACGTTGACCGGCAGGTCCTCGCCGAGGATCGACAGGGAACCCAGGTGAACAGTGATGCCTGCGCCGTCGTCGGAGGAACCACGGCCGTAGATGCGGTCGCCGCGGACTTCAGCCTTATAGGGATCCATGCTCCAGCGGCTCAGCTCGCCCACAGGCTGCACGTCGTGGTGCGCGTACAACAGGACGGTCGGCGCGCCCTCAATGTGAGGCGTGTGCGCGACGAGGGCGGGCTTGCCCTCGGTGCCATCAGCGGCGGTCTCGCGCAGGACCTTGGCCTCCAGGCCCAGGGCGGCGAAACGCTCGCGGATGTGCTCAGCGCTGCGCTCCACGTCGGCCGCATGCGCGGGATCCGACGACACCGACGGAATCGCGACGAGCTGCGTGAGCTCCTCCAGCAGGGACGGGAAAGCAGCCTCCAGGCGCTCCTTCAAAACGGACGTGGACGGTGCATGTGAAGTATCAGCCATACGACCAGGGTAGACCATGGGAGTGCGAGGCGTGTGGGCTATCCGCTAGCCTTGAAGCGTGTTTGGACGAAGCAAGAACAACAACGACGACGATGCCTCGATGAATGTCGAGCCCGTCTCCACGACGCCCGACGGCAAGAAGGGTCGCCCTACGCCGAAGCGTAAGGCAGCCGAGGCCGCCCGCATCCGCCCCCTGGTCCCCAAGGACCGCAAGGAGGCCAAGCGAGCCGCCCGCGCCGCCCGCAACGCGCGTTTCGACGCCGAGCAGCGCGCGATGATCACCGGCGAGGAAAAGTACCTGCCGGCCCGCGACAAGGGACGCGCACGCCGTTTCGTACGTGACTACGTCGACGCGCGCCACTCCTTCTCCGAGTGGATCCTCGCCGTCATGATGGTGTCCATCATCCTCATCATGGTGCTGTCGATGCTGGGCAACAAGATCCCGCTGCAGTACCAGGCGTACATGCTCTATGGGTCGTCCATCCTCATGTACGGCTCCTTCATCGTCACCGCCATTGAGGCATTCTTCGTGTGGCGCACGATCAAGCGTGTCTTCACCGAGGCACACCCGCGCGAGGACATTCCCTCCGGTACCGCCTACTACACCTTCTCCCGCATGATCATGCCGCGGCGCTGGCGTTCGCCCCGTCCGCAGGTCAACCGCGGGCAGTTCCCGAAGTAGTCGCCTTTCTCGTCGGCCCCGCCCTATCCACGTGGGTGCGGGGCCGATGTGCTTTATCCACAGGGCACCTGGCGGCTCTCCCGCTATCCACAGGGTGTGCCGTGGCGCTGGCCGCCACGTCCTCATGTGCATGATCCTGTCCGTGTCGGAGCATCGGCGCTCCGTCACGAACGACAAGGAAGCATCATGTACACAACGATCACATTGCCCTCCACCGCCGACGTCATGCTCGACGAAGAGGAGCCCTGCCCCGAAGGCATGTACGGCCCACCTCGATGGCTTGAGGATCGAGGCATCTCCTCTCTGCTAGCTCCCTACCTGTGCGATGGGTGGGACCTGGGCGACTACGCACGCTTCGCGGAACTATCCGGGACTGACGCTCGTCGGCTCGCATCCTTGCTGCCAAAGGACGCGCGCAACGATCGGCAGAACAACGCTCCTCGGATCATCGACCTGCTACGCGCCGCCTCCCGCATCGACGGACTCACCCTCGAAGGCTACGTCATTCGCGCGCCACGACGAGACGAACGCGTCAGCATCGACACCGTACTCGTTCCGGAATCTGCGATCATTGCTCACACCGGATCTCCCATCGACGAGGAGAGGTATCCGAGCTACCAGCACTGGCTGACTCTCGCCTCGGTACTTGGCCTCGGAGAGGACGCGATCCCGCCGGACGAAATGCGTGCGCTCATTCGAGACGGATCAGCCACGCGATGGTGGTGGGCATGGTGGGACTGATCAACTATCCTAGGAAGCATGATCCGACGCGCGTACAACTGGGCTTTCACACACTTCATCTCGCGTTCCAACCCGGAGGATGCACACCACCGGGGTCTGGGAGCAATTTCCTTAGCCGGACGATTCGCCCCGACGCGTGGACTCATGCGCGCCACTCTGGGCTACCTCGATCCGACGCAGTCCCCCACGCGAATGGTTGGCGGCGTCGAGGTCCCCCTGACCCTGGGTGAGCGTCGCCTCCCGTCCCGTCTCGGTCTGGCAGCCGGCATGGACAAGGACGCCGAGGCAGTGCTCGGCATGTGTGCCCTCGGCTACGCCTTCGTCGAGATCGGTACCGTGACTCCTCGTCCCCAGCCCGGCAACGACGCGCCGCGCCTGTGGCGACTCATGGAGGAACGCGGCCTGCGTAACCGCATGGGCTTCAACAATGCTGGAGCAGATGCCGCCGCCGAGAAGCTGCGCGAGCTGCGCTCGACTCCTGCGGGCCGCGCCACGATCGTTGGCGCCAACATCGGCAAGAACAAGGTGACGTCTGAGGCGGACGCACCCGCCGACTACGAGTACTGCGCGAGGACGCTCGCCCACTGGGTGGACTTTGTCGTCGTGAACGTCTCCTCCCCCAACACGCCCGGTCTGCGCGACCTGCAGTCCGTTGATCACCTGCGCCCGATCCTGCAGGCCGCCCGCCGCGGCTGCGAGGCAGGCGCTCCCGATCGCACCATGCCGCTCTTCGTCAAGATCGCTCCCGATTTGGCCGACGAGGACATCGTCGCCGTCGTCGAGCTGACGAAGGAGCTCGGCCTGGCAGGAGTCGTCGCCACAAACACGACGATCAACCACAACCTGGGCGAGGGCGGCGTCTCCGGCGCTCCGCTTCTGCCCCGTGCGCTGGAGGTCGTCTCCCTGGTGGCACGGCACCTTGACGACGACCAGATCCTCATCGGCACCGGCGGCATCTCGTCGCCCGAGGATGCGCTGCGCATGATCAGCGCGGGCGCCGACCTCGTCGAGGCGTTCTCTGCCTTCATCTTCGAGGGCCCTTCCTGGCCGGGCGAGGTCTCGCGCGCCCTCCAGCGCGCGTAAGGGACCGCCGTGATCATCGAGCTCACCAGCGCGGACCTGGCAGCAGATCCGCGCCTGGAGGACTACACGCGCCTTAAAGACGTCAAGCTTCGTTCCAAGATCGAACCGGAACGCGGCCTGTACATGGCCGAATCCGCGAACGTCATTGAACGCGCGATCCGTGCCGGCCACACCCCTCGTTCCTTCCTCATGTCAAGGCGCTGGCTACCGACCCTCACCAACCTCATCGAGGCGGCAACGGGTGGCCCCGACGGCGCGGACGTTCCGATCTTTGTCGCCGACGAGGATGTGTTAGAGCAGATGACCGGCTTCCACCTGCACCGCGGGGCCCTCGCCGCCATGCAGCGCCCCGTCCTGCCGACCCTCGCAGACCTACTCGCAACTGCTCGGGGCGGCGCCCCGGCGCGTCGCGTCGTCGTCCTGGAAAACCTCGTCGACCACACGAATGTGGGCGCAGCATTCCGTAGCGCCGCCGCGCTCGGCATCGATACTGTCCTCGTGACCCCGCAGTGCGCTGATCCCCTCTACCGACGATCCGTGCGCGTCTCCATGGGAACGGTTTTCCAGGTTCCGTGGACTCGCCTCGAGTCCTGGCCCGGCGACATCGCCACCCTCCAGGAGGCTGGCTTCACGGTCGCATCGCTGGCTCTGTCGGACGATTCGGTGTCCCTCGACGACTTCGCCGCGCTGCCCGCCCTCCAGGGTCCGGACGCCCGCCTCGCTATGGTGATGGGCACCGAAGGTGATGGACTGGGACGTCACACCATCGCGGCCTCCGACTACACCGTCAAAATCCCCATGGACCACGGGGTCGACTCACTCAACGTCGCAGCCGCGTCCGCCGTCGTGTTTTGGGCGACCAGGGGCGTCGGCGCGCAGTAACGCGTCACCGCATGACGCCGCAGCTGCACAATCTCCGCAGCCGCAGACAACGAGGCCGGAGCTGGATACCCAGCCCCGGCCTCGTCATCGTTTGCTGCGATGTGTCAGCTCATGGATGCCACGATCTCGTCGATGACCTCCACGCATTCTTCCCATCCGGACACTGCGCGCGTCGCGTAGCCGGCTGCCTTGACGGGGTAGTCATTGCCTTCCGGGTCCAGGCGGTCGCCGATGAAGAGCATCTCGGAGGCGGGGATGCCCGTCTCTTCAACGAGTTTACCCATGCCGAACGCCTTGTCGATGCCACGGGTGGTGATGTCGACCGAGGTCGAGCCACCGCCGCGAACGTCGAGCTCAGGCACGTCGGGCTGCACAGCGTCGCGCAGAGCGGCCTTCTTGGTGCCGTCCGGATCCCAGGCGCGCTTCGCGTCAAGCGGAGCCTCCTGGCCCAGAGCGGAGAAGGTGATCTGCGAGCCACGGTCCTCAATGATGTTGCCCCACGGGTTGGACTCCCACAGGCCGAGCTCACACGCGTGACGCTCGAGCGAGTCGATAGCGCGGGCGGCGACCTCGGGATCCAGATCGTGCGCGTAACGCTCAACCCAGGCCCCACCCTCATAGCGGTAGTAACGCGTGCCGCAGGTGGGCATCAGGTGCAGCCGAGAGAGTTCCTCATCCGTGGCGTGCAGGTTGTCCAGCACCTGAGTGCGGAACTGACCCATCTGGCCGCCGGAGATGATGCACACCTCCACGTGGTCCAGCAGGGACCGCAGAGCGACGTCCATGCGGGCCGGCAGCGGGGACTTCGAGGGCGCCAGGGTGTCATCGAGATCAAAGGCAACGAGCTTCACGATGCCACCCTACTGCTTCGCAGCTTCCGCGGCTTCGATAGCGCGCTGCGCGGCCTCGGTCTCTTCATCGGTGGGCACCGAGAGGACCTGCAGCAGCACGACGGACGCGACGAGGCCACCCCACACGAGCAGGATCGTCAAAACCATGAGAGCGATAGCGGGAGCGGTCACTTGGCGCCTCCTTCGATCGAAGCGGTGTCATCGGCGTCGTCTGCGAGGATCTGAGCGACCGCCGCGTGGGTGTCCACCGGGCGGTGCTTCCACGGGATGAGAGTGAAAATCAGAGACGCGATGACCGCGACCGCCACAGAACCCCAGCCGAAGATCAGCACGTAGCTACTGGGGTAGCTCTCGTAGCCCTGCTTCAGGACCTGCACGATCGACATCGCCATCATGACGAAGAGGACGACCGGGATGACGATGCCAACGAGGGGCTCCCAGAGCTTGGGGACCTTCACGCTGGACACCGAATTGATGTGTGCACGGAGCACCCCGAGGCGGGGGCCGGCGACTGCGCACAGGACGGCAAACATGATTGCCGAGGACACGACGCCAACCGAGTTGATGAAGTTGTCGACGATGTCGAGGTTGTTCAGGCCCGATCGGGTGCCGAAGAGCACCAGCGAAATAACGGTCGCAGGGACGCCAAGAACCAGAGCGGAGCGAGCGGGCGACCAACCGAACTTGTCCTGCAGGCCACCGGAAACGACCTGAAGCAGGGAGAGCAGAGAGGTGACACCGGCCAGAACGAGGGACGAGAAGAAGAGCACGCCGAAGAGGGGCCCACCGGGCATCATCGAAATGATCTTCGGGAAGGTCACGAAGGAGAGGATCGGGCCAGTCAGGCCCTCAACCTCGGACACGCTGACGCCACCCTGGTGCGCCATGAAGCCGATGGCACTGAAGACACCAATGCCAGCGAGGATCTCGAAAGAGGAGTTCGCAAAGCCGGCGACCAAAGCGGTGCCCGTCAGGTTCGACTTGGGCTTCAGGTAGGAGGCGTAGGTCAGCATGATGCCGAAGCCCACGGACAGCGAGTAGAAGATCTGCGCGAAGGCAGCCAGCCACACGTTGGGGTCGGCCAGAGCGCTCCAGTTCGGGGTGAAGAAGGCGTTAAGGCCTTCGACGGCGCCCGGCAGGAAGAGTGCACGGACGACGAGCGCAAGGAAGAGGATGACGAGGAGCGGCAGGAACACCTTGTTCGCAGCCTCGACACCCTTGGACAGGCCGCGGCCAATCACGAAAAGGACGAGAACCCACACGAGAGCAAGCGGGATCATGACCGCCCATGCCGGCGCCCACGAGAAGGTGTCGCCAGGAACCTTCTCAAGGAAGGATTCCAGGAAGAAGGTCGTCGGGTCGGCGCCCCAGGTCTCATTCACGGAGTAGATCGTGTACTGCACGCCCCACGCGAGGACCGCACCGTAGTAGACCATGATGACGAAGCAGACGAAGGTCTGGAACCATCCGACGAACTCGCCGCCGCCGATGATCTTACGCAGCGCCCACGGCGGTGAACCGCGGAACTTGTGGCCGACCGCGTAGTCGAGCCACAGCATGGGGATACCGACGAAGACGAGGGCAACCAGGTACGGAACCAGGAAGGCTCCGCCGCCGTTGGAGTAGGAGACGCCGGGGAAACGCCAGATGTTGCCCAGGCCGATGGCCGAGCCGATGGCTGCCAGGAGGAAGCCTGTCTGGCCGCTCCACGAGTCGCGCGCGCGGGGCGCGGATTTGGATGCGGAGGATGACATGAAGTGAGTTCCTTGCAAACGTGTCTATTCGGGATAATTCCCAGCCAGACTAGGGCCGATACACCGGGAAGTCTCCCAGAGTCCACAATACAGAACGTGTTTTTGGCCTCTTTTTGACGGATTCTTTGCTGACGGGGGTCCACTCGAATACGCCGAGAACAGAGCTTATGCCGACAAACCCCAGTTAGGAAACGACCCCAAGCGCATGGAGAATCGCCGCAATTCCAACAACGACGGGCAGCGATGCAAAGGTCGTCACGAGGACCGTTCCCTGCGCGATACGCTCCCCCGCCCTGGCACGCGTGGCCGCGATGTAGGCGTTCTGCGCGGAGGGCAGCGCCGCCATGATGGTCACCGACATGAGAGCCGGACCGGTCAACCCGAGGAGCATCCCGACGCCGCACGCGATCGCGGGCTGGAGGGCGAGCTTAGCGACTACGGCGCACGCGATAGCTGGCACCCCCGCGTCGCCGGACGCCGTGCGGCGGTCCACAAGGGCGGCGCCGAAGGACAGCAGGATCATCGGGGGCGCCGCTGCCCCCAGCATGGACGTGGACACCTCGAGGAGCGTCGGCATCGACCACCCGGCCGCGGAAAAGAGGAAACCGCACGCCGCCGCAATGACCATAGGGTTGCGCACGATGACCGTCACGATGCCGCGCGCAGACGGGCGCTGGCCAGATCCGGCCAGATCCGCCAACACGAAGAACATCGGCGTGAAGAAACCGAGCTGAAACACCAGGATGGGCACAACCGCAGAAGCGTCACCCAGCACATAGACGGCGATCGGGATGCCAATGTACGCGCCGTTATTGAGGGACGAGGCCATGGCCCCCAATGTGGTTTCGCCCCGCGTGAGGTGCAAGACCAGGCGGGCGACGACCACGAAGAGGAGCGCTGTGCCCGCACCCGAAGCGGCTGCCACGGCGAGCGGAGCTCCGAAAACCCCAGACGTCCCCGTCGAGACGATCGCGTGGAAGAGCATAGCCGGGGACGCCACCCAGTACGTCACCGACGCGAGAGAGCCCGCCGCCTCGGGCCCGAGGGCACCCGCGCGGCGAGCCACCCAGCCGACGCCGATGATGAGGGCGATCGAGAGGACAGACCAGACAATCGACGCCATACGGAACGGTTACCGATCAGCGCCAGGAGGCCACGGCCTCGTCGACCTTGGTAAGGGCCGATGCGATTGCCATGTGCATGTCCAGGTACTGGTAGGAGCCCAGTCGACCGCCGAAGAGCACGTTCTTCTCCCCCGCCGCCATATCGCGGTAGGCGGCGAGTGTCGAGCGGTCCGACGGCGAAGCGATCGGATAGTAGGGCTCGTCGCCGGGGCGGGCGAAGCGCGAGTATTCGCGCTGGATGATCGTGTTAGTCGCGCCGGCGCGATCACGTTCGGGGTGCAGGTGTGCGAACTCGTGGATGCGCGTGAAGGGAACGTCGCGGTCCGAGTAGTTCATAACGGAGCAGCCCTGGTAGTCGGGTACGTCCACAACCTCGGTCTCAAAATCGAGGGTGCGCCAGCCGAGCTCGCCGGCCTCGTAGTCGAAGTAGCGGTCGATTGCGCCGGTGTAGACGACGGGGACCTGGCCGACGGTCGCGGCTTGCGAGAACGGCGAGCAGGCATCGAAGAAGTCCGCGCCCGTGTGCACGGTGATACGCGGGTGATCGACCATGTTCGCGATCCACGCTCCGTAGCCGTTCAGGGGCAGGCCCTCGTAGCGGTCCTGGAAGTAGCGGTTCTCGTAGGTGAAGCGCACGGGCAGGCGCGTGATGATGGAGGCGGCCAGCTCGCGCGGATCCGTCTGCCACTGCTTGGCCGTGTACCCCGCGATGAAGGCGTCGTAGAGGGGGCGGCCGATGAGGCTAATCGCCTTCTCCTCGAGGTTGCCCGGTTCGCCCGTAATCTCGGCGGCCTGCTGCTCGATGAGCGCACGGGCCTCGGCCGGCGAATAGGCTGCGCCGAAGAACTGGTTAATCGTGCCCAGGTTGATGGGCAGCGGGTAAACGACACCCCGATAGTTGGCGTAGACGCGGTGGCGATAGTCGTTGAAGGCCGTGAAACGGTTGACGTAGGACCACACGCGCTCGTTCGACGTGTGGAAGAGATGGGTGCCGTAGCGGTGCACCTCAACGCCGGTGGCCTCGTCGATCGACGAGTAGGCGTTGCCTCCGATGTGGTCGCGACGCTCGATGACGGTCACGTTCATACCGAATCGCTCCGCGGCCTCGCGGGCAAACGTCAGGCCAAAAAAGCCCGATCCAACAACGAGCAGATCCACGCCACTCCCCTTTCACGGTAGTCAGGACAATGGTAGCGGCCCCCACCTGCGGGTGCGCCTGCATGTGATCGACGAGGCCGGGGAGCGGACTCGCGCGAAGGGCGGGGCTGCGCTCACATATCCTTGTTGTCATCTGTCAGTACGTCAGGGAGGGCCGGGTCATGGTGCGCATCGCCGTCGTCGAGGACGAGGCCGTCTCACGCCAGCTTTTGGCCGACTACCTCGCGCGCTACAGCGAGGAAAACGATGTCTCCTTCGACGTCACCTATTTCGAGGACGGCGGAGCCATCATCGGTGATTACAAGCCGGTCTACGACATCATCCTCATGGACATCCAGATGACGCACGTGGATGGAATGACCGCGGCGCGCGCGATCCGCGAGGTCGACCGGGAGGTCGTCCTCGTGTTCATCACGTCAGCCGCGCAGTTCGCGATCCACGGCTACCAGGTGGGGGCACTGTCCTACCTGATGAAGCCGCTGCCCTGGTTCGCATTCTCCCAGGAACTGTCGCGGTGTCTCGAGGCCGTCGCCAAGCGGCGCCGTGCCTCGGTTCTCCTTCATTCTGGCACGTCGACCCACCGCATCGACATCGCCGACATCGTCTACGTCGAGTCGATCAAGCACCGCCTGGACGTGCACACGGTCTCCGACACCTTCTCGATCACCTCCACCTTGAAGGCCATGGAGGAACAGCTCGCCGGGCACGACTTTTTCCGTTCAAATTCGTGCTACCTCGTCAATCTCGCCCACGTGCGCGGCGTCGCCGACCAGGAGTGCCTGATGACGGGCGGGGACAGCCTGCGTATCTCCCGGCCTCGCAAGAAAGCGTTCATGACGGCTCTGGCGAGCTTCGCGGGCGGGATCCACTGACGTGTTCGAGTCCCTTCCCGACATTCCGCGCCTGTTCACAGCCCTCTCGGAGTGGGGCGCCGCCCTCGTGTACGTCTTCGTCGTCGCGCGCTCGGCGTCGTCCAATGCCCTGAACCCGAACGCCGCTATCCCCCGCTGGCGGCTCGCCGCTGTGGCCGTCGGTGGCCTCGTGGTGCTCGTCGGCGCCCAGGAACTGCTTGGCCGCGCTCCCCTGTCCCTGTGGGTGCCGGGCATGATGACGGCGTACGCGCTCGTGTGGTGTCTCATCCGCGTGGGAACTGCTCTGGACTGGCGCTGGGTGACGCATATGAGCGCACGTGCCTTCATCGTGGCCGAGCTCGCAGCTTCCCTCGCCTGGCAGGTCGTCGTCTACTCCCACGCCGACAAGCCCTACTGGCATCCCCTGTCATTCGGCGGTTTTGCAGCGATTTCAGCGACGTGCTTGGCCGTCGTCTACTTCTTCGAACGGCGCGTCTACCGCCAGGGGGCGCTGCCTGTTCTCCGTTACACGGACCTTGCCTCCGGCGTAGTTATCGGCATTTCAATTTTTGCTCTGTCCAACCTGAGTTTTATATCGACGGCCACCCCGTTCTCTGGAAGGTCCGGCTGGGAGGTCTTCTACATCCGCACCCTTGTGGACCTGGCGGGCTATACGATCCTGTTCGCGCAATTCGAACGTATCCAGCAAAGCGCGACCGAGCGCGAACTCGCATCCATCCAGGCCTCCCTCGACGCGCAGCACCACCAGTATCTGGCCGCCAAGGAAGATATGGAGCAGGTGGCGCGTGCCCATCACGACCTCAAGCACCAGGTGGAGGCAATTCGCGCGGAGCTAGACCCCGGACGCGCTGCGGCATCTTTTGCCGAGCTCGAATGTTCGATTGAGCAGATCGGCCAGCAGTACCACAGCGGCAATGCAGTCCTCGACGTCATCCTCACGACAAAGGGCCGTGCGTGCGCTGCAGCCGGCATTAACTTCACGGCGGTCGCTGACGGCGCCCTGCTGGGATCCATGTCATCGATGGACATTGCGACCCTGCTGGGTAACGCCCTCGATAACGCGATCGAGGCCTCGCGGCGCGTCGACGACCCCGCCAAGCGCCTCATCAAATTAGCGCTCTTCCGTCAGGGGCAGATGGTGGTCATCCGTGTCGACAACTGGTTCGACGGGCATCTGAACACAGACGCGGGTGGTCGGCTGACGACGATTAAGCAGGACACCGTGCGTCACGGATGGGGTGTAAAGTCGATCCAATGGACGGCGCGCAAGTACAGCGGCCAGGCCGTCACGGACGTAGCAGACCACTGGTTCACGCTCACGGTGCTTCTCCCGTCCACGAACACCCAGGAGGACAAATGACAACCATCGACACCCCCCGCCTGCACTTACGTCCCTGGAACGATACGGACGCAGCGGAGCTCTACGAGCTGGCCCGCGATCCCCGCATCGGGATGCTGTGCGGATGGAAGCCTTTCGAGCACATCGACGACGCCCACCAGGCACTGTCCACCGTCCTGGCGACACCCGACAGCTACGCGGTGACGCTCGCGTCGACCGGTGAGATCGTGGGCTCGATCGCGCTGCGCATTGACACAGACTCCCCCGAAGCGACCGTCGCTGACATCGGATACTGGATCGGCGCACCACACTGGGGCAACGGATACGCAACGGAGGCGGGGCACGCCATCATCGACCGCGCCCGGGAGCTGGGCGTGGAAACGATCATCTTGAAATACTTCGACGGAAACGACGCCTCGCGACGGGTCTCAGAAAAGCTCGGCTTTGCATGGCAGAGCCGCGAGGAGGACGTGGAATACCCGCTCATCGGCAAGCGCCTCACCGTCCACCGGACGGAACTCGTGCTCGCCAGACGCTGACGCCGTCCCTTAGTTGAAGCCGAGGACCGCCGCCGCGATCGTGTAGCCGCCGCGAACAACCGTCGGCGACGCGTGGCGCACGAGGCCGGCGAGCAGATCCTGGCGCAGGCGATCCGTGGCCTCGGGGTTGATCTGGTCCATGGTCTCCCAGATCTGTTCCTTGAGCGCCAGGTGCTCGGGCGTGCCCGAGAGCTGAGCCATGACGGAGCAGACAACGGCGTTGATGCGCAGGTAGTGGACCATGTAGCGCCAGAGCTTGTCCTCGACCTCGGCGCGCGGAGGCAGCGCACGGGTCATCGCCTCGTTGACACGGGCAAGCTGATCCAGGCGCGTGATCATGACCTTCTCGTTGACGGACTGATCGTCACGGCCGATGAAGTAGTGATACAGGTCCACGTCCAGGTAGCGGATCGTCGAAATGTAGGGCAGCGGCACGAACGAGTACAGGTAGTCCACGTAGAACGTGTGCTCGGGCATCACCAGACCGGAGGCTCGCACGACCTCCGTGCGCATCGTCAGGGCGTGCATCATGAGGTACTGGTCGTAGCGGCAGCGGCGCAGGTCCGCCCAACCGAAGCTGCGGCCGCGAGGCAGAACGTTGCGGTAGCGGATGACGGCCTTGACCGACTTTCCCTGCTTGTCGTAGACGTAGTTGGTAACGAGCAGGTCCAGGTCGCGCCCGGCCTCGCGTTCCTCGCGCAGAACGTCGAGAACGGCGTTTGTGGCACGTCGGTCCAGCCAGTCATCGGAGTCGACGACGCGCACGTGCGTGCCGGTGGCGGCGGCGAGGCCTGCGTTGACGGCACCGCCGTGGCCCTTGTTTTCCTGGTGGATGACCTTGACGGAGGGGTAGCGAGCGGCCCACTCGTCGGCAATCTCCGTAGTGCGGTCCTTCGATCCGTCGTTGACGATGATCGCCTCAAGTTCGTCGCCGTATCCGACGAGCGTGGTCAGCGCCCGGTCGAGGTAATCCTCGGAGTTGTAGGCGGGCACAATCACCGTCAGCAGCGGCGCGCTCATGGAGTCTCCTCTCGTGAAGTCTGCCAGTAGTCTACTGTGCTGCGCTGACCTGCGCGTCCCCCTGAGAGGGTTCCTGCTTGAAGATCACTTTAAAGATGGGGAAGAACACCCAGAAGGAGATGGCGGCGTTGATGATCATCGTGATGACATCGGCGACAGTCTCGCCGCCCGCGCCCATCGTCGCAATGGCCCACGCGTAGATCGGGTCCTTGTAGAGGACCTGAAGGGCGGCCGCCGCGATCGTGATGACGACGTAGGCCACCGCGTACCAGAAGGCCGCCTTACCCATCGACGAGTTGGACTTGAAGGTGACGTTACGCTGTGCGAAAAAGTTGATGACCTGGGCGATCAGCAGGGTGATCTCAACGGCGAGGAAGTACGCGAGGCCGCCGCCCCCACCCACCGACATCGAACCGGCCGAGTAGTCGAAGAGGAAGACCGTGTGCCCGTGCGAGACGCCGACCGGCAGGAACTGGAAGGCCGTATCGACGAGACTCGTGTGCGCGAAAACCGCCTTGAACGCCGGCATGAGAACCAGCTGCAGCACCGTTATGCCGTTGGAGAGGATGAAGAAGACGATGAACTGCGCGACCGTCGGGTGCTTGGATTCGAAGTTCTTCCACCACCGGGTAAGAGCCTGCATGAGTGTTCCTTTACGTCAGTGTGTTGTACGAGGCCGAGGCCGCGTCATCGGGTCTGGTCGAGTTCGCGCTGGGTGGCCTTATTCGCGCGGGCGTTGGAGATAAAGCCGAGAGCTGCTCGGGTGAGGCCCCGCAGGGGGTGTCCGTTCACGGCGAGGAGGATCGCATCCACCATGTCGGGGCTTGCCGCGCCGTTGCTCATCTTCGCGATGGCGCGGAAAGGCATGTTGAGGACGAAGAGGATGTTGAGGTCCGGGCTTCCCTTCGCGTCCGCCTTCGCTTTGAGGGCGTGGAGCTTGCGTCCGGCGACGCGGGCGAGCCAGGTCTTGGCGCGCGTCATCTCGGACAGCGGGTCGGAGGCGACGAGGTCGTCCGCGGGGTGAGCCGTCGGGATCGTCCGTCCCAGCAGGACGGCGAACTCGCCGTTGGTGATGCCAGTAACGTCGGCGCTCAGGTAGTGGCCGAGGGCCGGGTCTATCGGCGAGGGCGTGGTTCCTTCGACCTCGACGGTGGCGCTCAGCGGCGTATCGGAGACATTGCGTCCCACGTGGATCGTCCAGGTTCCTGCCTCGGTTTCCCAGGCTGCGCGCGACGTCTCCCAGTGCCGGAACGTGTAGCGGTCGAAGGGAATCGTGACGCTCACCGACGCTCCGGCGCCAACCTCGACTTTTGCGAAACCCTTGAGCTCGCGTGCAGGACCGAACACACCACCGGGTGCGCTCACGTAGAGCTGGACAACCTCGGCACCGTCACGCGCAGAGGTGTTGGTGACCGTGAGGGTCACCCCCTCCTCGTTCACGGCAAGGTCGGAGTATTCAAAGCTCGAGTAGGACAGGCCGTAGCCGAAGGGGAAGGCAACGTCGACGCCCGCGGTCGTGAAGTAGCGGTAGCCGACAAATGGGCCTTCGCGGTAGTACGAGAGTGGTCCGGTCGCCGGGTACCATTCGGCGGTCGGGTGGTCCTCGTAGGAGAGCGCGTATGTTTCGGCCAGGCGTCCCGACGGATTGACGACGCCCGTCAGGACGTCCAGCATTGCGCAGGCGCCTCCCTGCCCGGTCAGGTAACCGTTCACGAGCGCGGGCACGGACGATACCCACGGCATCTCGACGCTCGCACCGCCGGTCAGGACGACAACGGTGCGCGGATTGGCTGCTACGACAGCCTGGATGAGGCGATCCTGGCCCTCGGACAGACGCATGTGGGGGCGGTCCAGGCCTTCGGATTCGGCCAGCTCGTCGAGACCGACGTAGACAAGCGCCACGTCGGCGCGCTCGGCGAGGGCCACGGCCTCGGCGATGAGAGCGTCACTCGTACCGCCGTGGCGCTCATACCCGCTCGCATATCCCTCGAGAACGAGGCCTCGTGCGCCCTCTCCCCCGGCTTCAAGCAGTTCGCGCGGAGCCTCCACACGAGTGGGGTTGACCTGGGAGGAACCCGATCCCTGAAAGCGCGGAGTGTTGGCAAGATCGCCGATAAGGGCGACGCTCGTGCCGGGGCTCAAGGGCAGGAGATCCTCCTCGTTACGCAGGAGGGTGATCGCCTCGGAGGCAATGCGCGTAGCCAGCTCGTGGTGCTGCCCGAGGTCATAGGGCCTGGGCGCAGGCAAGCCGGCACTCGCGCTCGCGACGTTGAAGACTTCCTGGGCGCGCGCGTAGACGTCGGCCGCATCCAACTGTCCCGCCTCGACGGCCGCTACGATCTGGCGAGCACCCGCCAGGCCGGGGGCGGGCATCTCAAGGCTTCCGCCGGCGCGCGCGGCCTCAACAGCGCTGTTCGAACCACCCCAGTCGGAGACGACCATGCCATCGAAGCCCCACTCGGTGCGCAGGATGTCGGTCAGCAGGTGCTTGTTTTCGTGCGCGTACGTGCCGTTGACGAGGTTGTAGGAGCTCATGATCGCCCGCGGCTTAGCCTCTCGGCAGACGATCTCGAAGCCGGTCAGGTAAATCTCGCGCATCGTGCGCTCATCCACGATGGAATCCGACGCCATGCGGCGCAGTTCCTGTGAGTTGACGGCGAAGTGCTTGGGGCAGGCTGCGGTACCCGTGGATTGGATTCCGTCGACGAGGCCGGCGGCCATGCGCCCGGCCAGGATCGGGTCTTCGGAGAAGTACTCGAAGTTACGCCCGCACAGCGGCGAACGCTTGATGTTGAGGCCGGGACCGAGCAAGACGTCGACACCGAGGCCTCGCGCTTCCAGCCCCAGCGCCTCGCCCATGTCGCGCGCCAGCTCCGGGTTCCACGTAGCCGCGACGGCTGAGGCCGTCGGGAAGCAGGTCGCTTTCTCGGACTCCGCGATGCCCAGGTGATCAGCATCCCCGAGCTGGCGACGAACGCCGTGGGGACCGTCGCTCATCACGAAGGAGGGAATGCCCGCCGCGGGGATCGGGCGGGAGTCCCAGGCGCTCGAACCCGAGAGAAGCGCCGCGGCTTGCAGGAGGGTGAGGTCGTTGGTGTCCGTCAGTGCTGGATGTTCCATCGTCGTGAACTGCCTTTCGTGCTCCATCGCCGGTATCGTCGATGGTTCCAGTGTGGACCATGGGGGTTCCCTTCCAATCGACCGTGCGCATGATTTGTCGTTTGCGGGGCGTATTCTGCACGCGCAAGACCGGTTTCGCCCTGGGATAAGATAGATCCTATGACTGACACCGAGGTCCCCACGCGCGTCGAGAACGAATCCGCGTCTCCCCACGCTGTCTTTGTCGACATCGACGGAACCCTGTGCGATTCTCGCCAGCGGATTCCAGGATCGGCGCTTGAGGCCCTGGCACAGGTCAGGAACCGCGGTCACCGGCTCTTCGCGTGCACGGGGCGCTCCGCGCCCGAGGTCTACCCGCGCTTTTGGGACGTCGGCTTCGAGGGGCTCGTCGGCGGAGCCGGAGGGTACGCCTCCGTCGGGGACCGGGTGCTCGTTGACGAGCGCATGCCCCGCGAGCATGTCGGTCTGTTGACTGCCCTGTGGCAGGAGCTCGACGCCTTCTACATCTGGCAGGGCCCCGACCAGATGGGACCCAGCGAGGGATACCTCGACTTCTTTGTCCCCCGCGCGGGCAAGCATCCAGAAGACTGGATCGAATACGCCCAGTCGATCACCCCCTTTATCACGGACATCAACAGCGGCGCGTTCACCAAGGTCACAGCATATGTCCCACCCGAGAAAGCATCGATGGAGAGAGTGACAGCAGCCCTACCGGACAGCTACCGCGCAATCATCGGCTCCGTTGGCGCTGCAGGCTACATCCCCTTCGAGGTCGTTCCAGCGCATCTGTCGAAAGCAGTCGGCATCCGTGCCATCTGCGAGCACGTGGGCATTCCGCTCTCTCATACCGTCGCGCTTGGCGACTCCAACAACGACGTCGAGGCCGTGGCAACGGCAGCGGTCGGCATCAGCATCGGGGACGACTGCGAGGCCCTCGTAGACGTCGCGGATATCGTCGCCCCCTCCGTCTCCGAAGACGGCCTGGCCTGGGCTCTACGCGCCGCCGGCCTAACATCGGATGATCCGAGTGGGGGCCAAGGCCTCGGCGATGCACGGTGAGCGGATCACTGCAGCGCTGGCTGCACCATCCCCTCACCCGTAACTCCGCCTTCATGCACCTGTGGGCAGGGCAAACCGCCGCACAGGTGGGCTTCCAGGTCGGCACGCTGGCCACCTCGGCCATCGCGATCACCGTCCTGCACGCGACCGAAACGCAGATCGGCATACTGTCGGGCCTGCAAACCCTCGCGTTCCTCCTCGTCGGTCTACCGGCGGGTGCATGGGTCGACGGATGGCGCAAGCGCCGCGTCATGATCGCCGCAAACCTCGCACGCATCGCAGCCCTCGTGTCCATCCCAATCGCCTACGTGTTCTCCTCGCTGGCTCTCACCCACCTCATGGTCGTCGCGGCGATCCTGGGTCTGTCCACCGTCTTCTTCGACGTCGCCTATCAGTCCTACGTACCCATGATCGCCTCGAAGCGCTATATCGGGGCAGCCAACGGGCGACTCGAGGCGTCCTATCAGGTGGGACGCGCGGGTGGCCCAGGACTTGGCGGATGGCTTCTCGGTGTTATCGCCCCTCCCCTGACGTACCTGCTGACGGCGTCCACCTACGTCTGCTCCACATGGGCGATCTGGCGCATCCGCACACCCGAACCTCGTCCAGCCCACTCCGATGCACCCCTTCGCTCTCAGATCCTCGAGGGGCTCTCTTTCGTACGCGGGCAACGCCTCCTCTTCCCACTCTTCTCCTGCATCGCGTGCGCCGCATTCGCCGGAGCGGGCGTTCAAGTCCTCCTGCCCATCCTCGTGCTACGCACCCTCGGGATGAGCGCGACACAGCTCGGACTCCTCCTCAGCGCGGGCGCAGTTGGCGGGATCCTCGGTGCACTCACGCGACCTCTGTGGATCTCACGCCTGGGCATCGGGCGCTGCATCGTTTCAACCAATATCGCCGGCGTCGTTATTCTCGCGGTCCAGCCAGCCTCCGTGCACGTTCCCACTGCAGCCGCATGGATCATTGCTGCCGCTGGCGTCATCTCCTCCTACTTCCTGACGATCTACAACGTCACCCAGATGAGCCTGCGCCAGGAAATCTGTCCGCCCGACATGCTCGGTCGCATGAACGCGATCTTTCGCTTCGCGGTCTGGGGCGTCATGCCCCTCGGTTCATTCGTAGCCGGCATCGTTGCCGCCCACACCGGAATCGAGGCTGCGATGTATCTGTTCACCGCACTCGCTGTCGGCGCAGGCATCGCAATGGCCTTCACTCCGGCTGCCCACATCCGAGGTTCAAGCGCCTCCCCGACCATCTCATAATGTGACGCGCTCGGTCGCTGCAAGTGTGCCCATTCGTGCACGGTCGCGATACCATAAGTGTGAGGCAAACCGCAACGGTTTCGGTGACTGAGCCAAGGAGGACACCATGGACACCGCAACGACCCTCGTCGAGGCCCTGGGCGGCTGGGACAACATCTCCAATCTCGACGCGTGCATTACGCGTATCCGCCTGGACGTAGCCAACACGGACCTCATCGACGAGGCCAAGCTGCGCGAAGCCGGAGCCTTCGATGTCGTCATCGTTGGTGACGCCGTGCAGGTCGTCATGGGCCCCGACTCCGAGGACCTCGTCGAGCAGATGAACGCGAGCCGGTGAGCTTTCTCGTCCGTGCGCCTTTCGCTGCGCACGTCCTGCCCCTGTCCGAGGTACCGGATCCCGTCTTCGCCAGTGGCGTCGTCGGGGATGGCCGCGCGCTCCTGCCGGAAGCCGATTGCACGTGCGTGACCGTTCACTCCCCCATCAACGGAGTGGTCACCAAGCTCAAATCGCACGCGGCAATTATCACCTCCACGCGCGGGCCCTCGATCCTCATTCATCTGGGCATCGACACCGTCAGCCTGCGTGGCCGAGGCTTTGCCCCCCTCGTCGAGGAGGGAGACATCGTCGACGCGGGCACTCCTCTCATCCACTGGGATCTCGGACCCATCCGCGCGGCAGGTCTGTCCCCCTGCGTACCGGTCATCGTCGTCAGCCCTCCCGGAGAGCCGGTTTCTCCCGAGTTCGATGAAGCACTGCCCACGGCGGGGATTCTCGATCCGCTGTTTTCTCTTTCCGATGGTGACTGAACTCCGACCGTATGCATGAACCCCGCGGCCCTTTCGGGTCGCGGGGTTCACTTGTTCAGCGTATCTGAGTCCGTCAGCGGACGGTCTCGCGCAGCAGCGCGAACAGAGAGGTCAGGCGCTCGTCCGTGGGGAGGTCCTCGATCGCGACTTCTTCGCCATCGGAATCGCACAGCGGCACGCACCAGTTCGGGTACAGGTCAGCACCCGTGCCCGGCATGTTCTGCGGGCGCACGTCCCCGACCGCATCCACGAGGGAGGCGACAACCAGCTTCGACGGGGTCTTCGCGACGTAGCGGTACAGACCCTCAACGGTTTCCCGCTCGCTGGGTTCTGCGCCGTCGATGCAGCCGTACTCATGCAGTCGCGCGGCGACCCGTTCGAGTTCAAGGCGATCGCCCGCGCGAACCGTCTCGATGTCGTCCGTCAGCAGGCCGAGCTCGGAACGCAGCGTCGTCTGAATGCCGCGGATGTAGCCGAGCGTGGGCGGCAAGTCATGGATACTGACGGCTGCTAGAGCACGATCACGGTAGTGCTCGGGACGCAGCGGCCAACCGCCACCCTCCTTTTCGAACCACACAACGGAGGTACCGAGAACACCACGGTCGCGCAGGTAATCACGCACCCACGGCTCCACGACGCCCAGATCCTCGCCGATGACGACGGCACCCGCACGCTGGGCCTCCAGCAGGATGACGCCCATCATGGCCTCGTGATCGTAGTACACGTACGTACCTTCGGCGGGAACGCAACCGTCCGGGATCCACCAGAGGCGGAACATACCCAGGATGTGGTCGATGCGCACCGCACCGGCGTTCGCCAGCGCAGCGCGGACCATGTCGCGCAGCGGCAGGTAACCCGACTCCGCGAGGCTACGCGGCGACCACGGCGGCTGCGACCAGTTCTGGCCCTGCTGGGAGTAGACGTCCGGCGGAGCACCCACGCTCATGCCGCTGGCAAAGAGCTCCGGCCGGCTCCACTTTTCGGAACCGTAGCCGTGCACGCCGACTGCCAGATCAGCCATGATGCCGATCTCCATGCCAACTTCGCGCGCCACCTGCTGGGCGTGCCCAAGCTGTTCGGCGACGACCCACTGGCACCACTGGTAGAAGTCAACGCGCTCTGCCAGCTCGAGGCGCTCAAGCTCGACGCGAGGCGCAGACGAACGAGCAAGGTCCTCGGGCAATTCGATCGTGCCCTCGCGCTCGACAAGGGCGCACCACAGCGCATAGTTGGACAGCTCCGAACCGCCGCGCTCGATAAAGCGATCCAGCTGGCTCTGGCGGTGGTAGGAACGCGGAGCGGCAAAGATAATCTCAAGGGCCTTACGCTTAGCCTCCCACGAGCGATCACGGTCGATCAGGTCCTCGCGGATGGCGAACTGGCGGCTCCCGTCGCTCAGCTGCTCGATGGCCACGCGCGAAGCCTGGGGCAGGGAGGCGTACTCCTCGATGCTCTCGGGACGAATGTAGATCGGGTTGAGCCAACGGCGCGACACCGGCAGGTAGGGAGAGTTCTCCAGCGGGGACACCGGCTGTGATGCGTGGACAGGGTTGATAAGCAGGAAATCTGCACCCTTGTCCGCACACACGGCAGCCAGGTCAGCCAGGTCGGTGGCGTCACCAATGCCCCACGAGGAGGCGGAGCGCGTCGAGTACAGCTGTGCGTTGACTCCCCACACGCGGCGCGAGGACTCCAGGAGCGGCAGGGACAGCGTGTTCGGCACGATGATGAGGGTCGCGGACTCCACGTGTCCGCCCTCGACAGTCGCCACGAGACGATGCCATCCGAGCGGCAGCCAGTGAGGCACGTCGAAGGTCGCACGTCCGACGAGCGCACCATCGATCATGCGCGGAGGAACGTAGCGATCCACCTGATCACACGAGCCCTTACGGCCATCCTCCAGCACCCACTGGACGTTCACCCACGAGCCGTCCGGTACGTGCACAGGGAACATGTAGCCGCCGCCCTGGCGGGCGACGATCGTCGGCGGAAGGGTGCAGCGCCATTCGCGTTCTTCGGTCAGGCGCAGAGCCTCGTGCACATCGCCCACCGTGGAGGATTCGTCGAGAGGCAGCCCGAGAGCACCAAGGACCCTCAGAAGAGTAGACGCGCTGATGTCCACCCAATTCCCGTACCAATCCCAGAATCCGGTGGCTACGCCATTAGCATCGGCGATACGGCGCAGCTCATCGATGTTGTCAGATGCGGGTGCGTAAGTATCCACAAGAAAGCCTTCTACGTTGTGGGCTGATGACACCTCTAATACTAGGCGTGGACGCGCTGCGACAAAGACTCCGAGGGCGTGTCATGGGCCACGCTCTCAAGGGTTGAGATCATCGCAGCAGCCACATCGTCAGACTCAGCTCCACACACGATTTGAACAACGTTGCCGGAACGTACGACAGCCAGTACACCATCTACGCGCAGCGCCGCCTCATCGACATCTCTTTGAGATTTCACCTGGATACGAATTCGCATCGTGCAGGGTTCTACCTCGACGATGTTGAGGTGTCCACCCAGCGCGTCGATGAGCGTTTGTTCAATCGCCATCGGAGCCCCTTTCGCGCGGTCGGAAGTTTGCGATTCGTATCACATACTAGATGTGACCTGCGCAAAAGGCAAGTGGGATCCATAACACGAGCAATTCTCGAGAGAACAACCGCTGACAGGAGCACATTCCACAACGCAGGGCCATAACCCAACGCTCTGTCAAACTATTGACTCAGGCTGGCACCCACGACGCGATACCGCACACCGAATCCACCAATAGACACGATGAGGGGGAGGACCGCTAGGCCCTCCCCCTCACACTGCGTGAATCAGTCGCGCGTGAGCTTGCGGTGCGTCACGCGGTGCGGGTTCGCGGCAGCCTCGCCAAGGCGGGCGACCTTGTTCTTCTCGTACGCCTCAAAGTTGCCCTCGAACCAGTACCAGTTGTCAGGAGCCTCCTCAGTGCCCTCCCATGCGAGGATGTGGGTGGCGACGCGGTCGAGGAACCAACGGTCGTGGGTGACGACGACGGCACAGCCGGGGAACGCCAGGAGGGCGTTTTCCAGCGAACCGAGGGTCTCGACGTCGAGGTCGTTGGTCGGCTCATCCAGCAGGAGGAGGTTGCCGCCCTGCTTGAGGGTGAGAGCCAGGTTCAGGCGATTGCGCTCACCACCGGACAGGACGCCGGCCGGCTTCTGCTGATCCGGGCCCTTGAAGCCAAACGCGGAGACGTAGGCGCGCGAGGGCATTTCCACATTGCCGACCTGAATGAAGTCCAGGCCGTCCGAGACAACCTCCCACAGGGTCTTGTCCGGGTCAATACCGGCGCGCGACTGGTCGACGTAGCTGATTTTGACGGTCTCGCCGATCGTCAGCTCGCCGCCATCGAGAGGCTCGAGGCCGACGATCGTCTTGAAGAGCGTGGTCTTACCGACACCGTTCGGGCCGATGACGCCGACGATACCGTTACGGGGCAGGGAGAAGGACAGACCGTTGATCAGCGAGCGATCCCCAAAGCCCTTCTGGAGATCCTTCGCCTCGATGACGACGCTACCCAGGCGCGGGCCCGGCGGAATCTGGATTTCCTCAAAGTCGAGCTTGCGCGTGCGCTCGGCCTCAGCAGCCATCTCCTCGTAGCGGGCCAGACGGGCCTTCGACTTGGCCTGGCGGCCCTTCGCGTTAGAGCGAACCCACTCGAGTTCTTCCTTCAGACGCTTGGCCAGCTTGGCATCCTTCTGCCCCTGAACGGACAGACGCTTCTCCTTCGTCTCCAGGTAGGTTGAGTAGTTGCCCTCGTAGGGGTAGAGGTGGCCGCGATCAACCTCGGCGATCCAGCCAGCGACATGGTCGAGGAAGTAACGGTCGTGGGTGACGGCAATGACCGCGCCCGGGTAGGACGCGAGGTGCTTCTCGAGCCAGAGCACGCTCTCGGCGTCGAGGTGGTTCGTGGGCTCGTCGAGCAGCAGCAGGTCGGGAGCCTCAATGAGGAGCTTGCACAGCGCCACGCGGCGGCGCTCACCGCCGGAGAGGACGGACACCGGCTGGTCCGGCGGCGGGCAGCGCAGCGCATCCATCGCTTGATCAAGCTGAGAGTCGATGTCCCACGCGTTGGCGGCGTCGATCTCGGTCTGGAGCTTACCCATCTCCTCCATCAGGGCGTCGAAGTCGGCGTCAGGATTCGCCATCTCTTCGGAGATCTCATTGAAGCGGGCGAGCTTTTCGAAGATGTCAGCGGCACCCAGTCGCACGTTTTCAATGACGGTCTTGGTCTCGTCGAGAACGGGTTCCTGCATGAGGATGCCGACCGTGTAGCCGGGGGTCAGGCGAGCCTCGCCGTTGCTGGGCTCATCCAGGCCAGCCATAATCTTCAGGATCGAGGACTTACCGGCACCGTTCGGACCGACCATACCGATCTTGGCGCCCGGGAAGAAGCTCATGGTGACATCGTCGAGAATGACCTTGTCACCGATGGCCTTGCGAGCCTTGATCATCTGATAAATAAACTCCGCCACGTTACTCCGTTCGGGTGGTTTGGGGCGCGCCCTCGCGCGCGTGTTCCCTCCTATGGTACCGACCCTGCGCGCGCCAGTGAGCCACCCAGCGGGACGCAAGGGTCGGTGATCCTCATCTCAGCGCCTTTTGTCAGGATTTCTCCGCTCCCAATCCTCGCAAGGGTTCCGCGTCGGTTACGGATCCGTAGTGATTTGCCGAAAACTGTTCCAGTTTTTTAAGAAACGCATGCGTAGGTTTGATTTTTAAGACAAACTTTGAAGTACTCGGGGAGAATTATCTCCCCTGTCAAACACAAGGAAGACCCGACAGGAGGTGGCATGCAGCGCGCAGCACGCATTCCCATTGCGGGCGTTCACTCCCCCGTCTATCACGTCAGCGACACGTCCTCCACCCTCGATCTCGCAGCAACCCTCCTCGCCGACACGACGACCCCCACTCCCCACCTCACGACGATCATCGCCGACCGTCAGAGCGCGGGCCGCGGCCGCCTTGGGCGCACGTGGACAACCCCGGATGGTCAGGCCCTCCTCGCCTCCACCATCGTCTCCCTCCCCACCTCGTTTCCCACCAAGATGCTCGGCTGGCTCGTGCACGCGTGTGCGCTCTCCGTGCGCGACGCACTGTCCCCCCGTCTGACGCCCGTCGGACACACCGTCTCTCTCAAGTGGCCCAACGATGTGCTCGTCGACGGAGCGCGCAAAATCTGCGGCATCCTCGCCCAGCTCGCCCCGGCCTCGTCCCCGTTTACGACGAGCGCGATCCTCGGCTACGGCATCAACATCGCCCAGGACTCCGATCATCTCGCTACGCCGCAGGCCACCTCCCTGTACGCCGAAGGTGACGCCGAGGCCGGAGCCGATCCCACTTCCGTCTCCCACACCCTGCTTACGCAGATCCTCACCGGACTCGACTCTCGCATCCGAGGCCTCGTCACCCATGGAAACGCGCACGATTGCGGGCTGGCTGACGAGGCCGCGAACGCCCTGCCGCTCCTGGGGACGCGCATCGCGCTGGCGAAGCCGACGGATCCGAATGGTCACCCGGCGATGGAAGGCGTTGCCCTGGGGCTGAGCCCGACCGGCTCCCTCCTCGTGGCCACTGACGATGGCCGCACTCACGACATTAACGCCGGAGATGTCCTGGCAACCGGATTACCTCTGACAACTGTTCACGACACCAAGGAGAAGCGTGCGAACAATTAATCGAATCCTTGTCGCCAACCGTGGCGAAATCGCTCTGCGCGTGTGCCGCACGGCCACCGACATGGGCATCGCAACAATCGCGGTCTACGCCGATCAGGATATGGCCGCGCCTCATACACGCGAGGCCGACGAGGCCCTGTCCCTCGGTGGCGACGATGCAGCGTCGACGTATTTGAACGGTGAGAAGATCCTGGCGATCGCTCTGGAGACTGGTGCGGATGCGATTCATCCCGGCTACGGGTTCCTCTCGGAGAACTCCGAGTTTGCACGGGCTGTCGAGGATGCAGGTATCGCGTGGCTCGGCCCCGCGTCTTCCGTCATCGACGCGCTGGGCGACAAGATCAAGGCCCGCCGTGTGGCAGAGGCGTGCGGCGTGGCTCCCGTCCCCGGTGTGTCCGAACCCGTGACCTCGCGCGAGGAGGTCGAGGCGTTCATCGCCTCCGCCGGTTACCCCGTAGTGCTCAAGCGCGCCGACGGCGGCGGCGGCCGAGGCATCAGCATCATCCGCTCGCAGGCCGACCTCGACCTGTTCTTCGCGCGTCACACGGACGCTTCCGACCTGGGCGCTCACTTCGTCGAGCGTTTTGTTGAGGTCGCCCGTCACGTCGAGACGCAGTCGGCGCGCGACACGCACGGTAACTTCCACGTCATCTCGACCCGTGACTGCTCGGTGCAGCGTCGCAACCAGAAGCTGGTCGAGGAGGCTCCCGCCCCGTTCCTGCCTGAGGGCGCGCACGAGACCCTCGTGAATGCGTCGCGCGCACTGTTCGAGCACGTCGACTACGTGGGCGTGGGCACGGTGGAGTTCCTGCTCGAGCCCGACGGCAACATCTGGTTCCTCGAGGTCAACCCGCGTCTGCAGGTCGAGCACCCCGTGTCCGAGGAAGTCACGGGCATCGACCTGGTGCGCGAGCAGATTCGTATCGCGCAGGGCCTGCCGCTGACTACTCCCCCGGAGCCTCGTGGCCACTCCTTCGAGTTCCGCGTGACCTCTGAGGACCCGTCGAAGGACCTGACCCCCACGGCAGGCCGCCTCGACGAGGTGCACTGGCCCCTGGGCCCCGGCATCCGTCTGGAGCTGGGCATCGATCAGGGCGACTCCGTGCAGACCGCCTTCGATTCCATGATCGCCAAGATCATCGTCACCGGCGCGGATCGCGAGCAGGCGCTGGCCCGTTCGCGCCGCGCGCTGGCCGAGTTCTCGGTGCAGGGCGTGGCCACTCCGGTTCCCGTCTACCAGGACATCATCAACGATCCCGACTTCTGCGGCGTCGGCGGCTTCAACATCTCCACGCGCTGGTTCGAGACGACGTTCATGCCCAAGCACGACTACTCGGACCTGGCTGTGCCCGCCGAGGCCTCGTCGACGGCCGACCTGCCGCGTCAGACCTACATCATCGAGCTGGATGGGCGCCGCGTGTCTCTGACTCTGCCGGCCGGCATGTTCAACGCGCCTGCCGCAGCTGCCCCTCGTCCGCCCCAGCCGCTGCGCTCGGCCCCGCGTCGCGCGGGTTCGTCCACCATTCAGGCTGGCCCGCACCAGGGCGCCCCCGGCGACATCGTCGCTCCAATGCAGGCGATCGTCGTCGCGCTGGCCGTGTCCGAGGGTGACCAGGTCGAGGAAGGCCAGCTCGTGGCCGTCCTCGAAGCCATGAAGATGGAAAAGCCGCTGCTGGCCCCGCGCGCGGGCACCGTCAGGTCCCTGTCGATCAAGCAGGGCGACACCGTGACCGCCGGGACTCGCATCGCCCACATCGCCACTGAAGAGGAGGCAGAATGAGCACCCCCAGCCCGCTCACGCGTGACGGGTTTATTCAGGCCCAGGACGCGATCGCTCAGGCCGCCGAAGAGAAGGCCGCCCAGCGCCAGCACGCGAAAAAGAAGCTGACGGCGCGTGAGCGTCTGTCTCTCTTCTTCGACGACGGCGTGTGGCACGAGGTCGGTCAGTTCATCGGTGGTTCTGTGCGCGAAGGTCGGATCGGTTCAGCTGTGGCCGCCGGTTACGGTCGCGTGCAGGGGCGGATGGTCGCCGCCTACGCGCAGGATTTCTCGGTGCTCGGTGGCACCCTGGGCAAGGTCGAGGGCGACAAGATCGTCGACCTGATCGACCGGGGCATCCGCATGCGCATTCCGATCGTCGGAATTCAGGATTCGGGCGGCGCCCGCATCCAGGAGGGCGTCGTCGCCCTCGCCCAGTACGGCCGCATCTTCAAGAAAACGTGCGAGGCCTCGGGCCTGGTTCCCCAGATTTCGATCATCCTGGGGCCCTGCGCCGGTGGCGCCGTGTATCAGCCGGCCCTCACCGACTTCATCGTCATGACGCGCGAGAATTCGCACATGTTCGTGACGGGCCCGGACGTCGTCGCCGCGACGACCGGTGAGAAGGTCACGCTCGACGAGCTCGGCGGCGCACCGATCCACAACTTCCAGTCGGGCGTCGCCCACCACATGGCCGACACCGAGGAAGAGGCAATCGACTACGTGCGGTCCCTGCTGGACTATCTGCCTTCCTCATGCGAGGTCGCTCCCCCCAAGTACGAGTACATTCCCAATCCCGAGGACGAGGCTGCGGCCCGCGCGGTTGCCGACCTGGTTCCGACGTCGGCGCGTCAGCCCTACGACGTGCGCGACGTGGTGCGTTCGCTCGTTGACCACGGTGAGTACGTGGAGATTCAGGACCTGTTCGCTCCCAACGTGACGATCGGTTTCGCGTGTGTCGATGGCCAGTCGGTGGGCATCGTGGCAAACCAGCCGATGAACGACGCTGGCACGCTCGACGTGGATGCCTCGGAGAAGGCGGCCCGCTTCGTGCGTTTCTGCGACGCGTTCGGCCTGCCGATCGTCACCTTCGTGGACGTTCCCGGCTACCGTCCGGGCACCGAGCAGGAGCAGGCGGGCATCATCCGCCGCGGCGCGAAGGTGATCGTTGCCTACGCGAACGCAACCGTGCCGATGGTGACCGTCATCCTGCGTAAGGCCTACGGCGGCGCCTACATCGTGATGGGTTCGAAGTCGATCGGCGCGGACCTGGCGTTCGCGTGGCCCGACGCTCAGATTGCCGTCATGGGCGCGGAGGGCGCGGCTTCGATCATGTACCGCCGCGAACTTGCTGCCGCCCGCGAGAAAGGGACCTTCGAGGAGACGAAGGCCGAGCTTGTGGCCCGCTACGAGGAGGAGACCGTCAACCCCGAGGTCTCCGTGTCCTCGGGCCAGCTCGACGGCATCATCGCTCCCGCCGATACCCGCCAGACCATCATCGATTCCCTGCACCTGCTGGCCACGAAGGACCAGCGTGCACCCCACGTCAAGCGTCACGATAACGGCCCTCTGTGACCGGCGTCGTTTGAGAAGAATTATCCCCGAAGGAAAGTAAGAACATGTCGTTTGTGTCCTCTCTGAATGAGACCCCCTACGCGCTGACCTTTGCCGGTCAGGCCACCCCGTGGCGCACCGCCCTCGACGAGATTGCTCGCGATCCCGAGATCGCCGAGATCATCGCCGGCGTTATCAAGGCCTCGGACCAGGTACTCTCCCCCGTGCGCCGCTCGCTGGCCACCCAGTCGGTTGCTTCCCTCCCCTTCGAGCTGCCTGCTGCTCCCGAGTCTGCGGCTGTGCCCCGCGACGTGGCCGGCCCGGACGAGGCCGCCCTGTCGGTTCCCGGTATCGTCGCCGCCCAGCTCGGTGCGCTCATCGATCTGACGCGCGCCGGCCTGAACATCGTCGCCAACCAGCCCACCGCGTTTGAGGGTCACTCCCAGGGCGTGCTCGGCGTGGAGATCGCCCGCGCGTGGATCGCCGGGGACGAGGCCCGGGCTGCCTCCGTGTTCGCGCTCGCTCGTCTGATCGGCGCGGCCGCCGCTCGCATCACGCGCCGCGCTCGCGCCCCGCACGCCGGCGACGCGACCTACATGGTGTCCGTGCGCGGCGTGTCTGACGCTCTCCTCGGACGCATCATCGACTCCCTGCCGTCAACCTCGCATCCCCTCTCGATCGCTCTGCGCAACGACACCGACACGCACGTTGTGTCGGGCGCCCCGAACGACCTGGCGTCCCTCGTTGCAGCCATCGAGCGCGCCGCCGCCAAGGACAAGGCCGCGCACGACGCCCACGAGCGCGGTGGCCGCCCGCTGACCCCCGTGTGCGAATACCTGCCGGTGTACGTGCCCTTCCACTCCCCCATGCTCACCGACGCTCTCGCCCTCGTGGACGAGTGGGCCGCCCAGTGCGGTATCGACGCCGAGCTGGCCCACTCCCTGGGCGCCGCCGTGCTCACGACCCCCGTGGACTGGCCCTCCCAGATCCGCGCGGCCGCCGAGTCCGGCGCGACCTGGATCATCGACATGGGCCCGGGCACCACGACGGTTCGCATGACCCACGCCCTCGTCGAGGGCACCGGCGTTGGCGTCGTCCCCGCAGGCACCGCCTCCGACCGCGACAAGGCCGCGACCCCCGGCTGGGCCCCCGAACCCGGCACCGACTGGTCGTACCTGCGTCCCAGCCTCGTGACCCTTCCCGACGGCAAGACCGTCGTTGACACCGCCTTCTCGCGCCTGACCGGCCGCTCCCCCGTCCTCCTGGCCGGCATGACGCCGACGACCGTCGATCCCGAGATCGTCGCGGCTGCCGCAAACGCCGGTTTCTGGGCCGAAATGGCCGGCGGTGGCCAGGTCACCGAAGAGGTCTACAACGAGAACCTGGCGGGCCTGCGTGCCCAGTTGCGCCCCGGCCACACCGCCGAGTTCAACTCCATGTTCCTGGACCGCTACCTGTGGAACCTCCAGTTCGGTCAGGCTCGCATCGTGTCGCGTTCGCGCGCGTCCGGCGCCCCCATCGACGGCGTCGTTATCTCCGCGGGTATCCCCGAACAGGACGAGGCCCTGGCTCTCATCGAGCAGCTGCGCGCCGACGGCTTCCCCTACGTGGCCTTCAAGCCCGGCACGGTTGACCAGATCCGCAAGGTCATCGCTATCGCTCGCGAGGCCGACCCGATCAAGGTCATCGTCCAGGTCGAGGACGGCCACTCCGGCGGCCACCACTCCTGGGAGGACCTGTCCGACCTCCTGCTGGCCACCTACGCTCAGCTGCGCGCCCAGTCCAACATCGTCCTGACCGTGGGCGGCGGCATCGGCACCCCCGAGCGCGCCGCTGACTTCCTCACCGGCGACTGGTCGGCTCGCTACGGCCGCCCGCCCATGCCCGTCGACGGCGTCCTCGTGGGCACCGCCGCGATGACCACGAAGGAAGCACACACCACTAAGGCGGTCAAGGAACTCCTCGTGGCCACGCCGGGTGTGCCCGACAACGACGAGCTGGGCGGCTGGGTCGGCGAAGGCGTGACCCGCGGCGGCATGACCTCCGGCCTGTCGCACCTGCGCGCCGACATGCACGAGGTCTCCAACGCCGCGGCCGCAGCTGCGCGCATCATCGCCGAGATCGGCTCCGACGGCGCCCAGGTGCGCGCCCGCAAGGACGAGATCGTCGAGATCCTCTCCCACACGGCCAAGCCCTACTTCGGTGACCTCGAAGTGATGACCTACGAGGCCTGGGTGCGCCGTTTCGCCGACTTGTCCTACCCGTGGGTTGATCCCACATGGCAGATCCGCTTCCACGACCTCCTCCAGCGCGTCGAGGCGCGTCTGGCGCCCGTGGATCACGGCGAGGTCGAAACCCTGTTCCCGACCGTCGAGGACGTGGCCGACGCGCACGCCGCGGCCGACCGCCTGATGGCCGCCTACCCGAACGCCGCGACGACGCACGTCACCCCCATCGACGCTGCCTGGTTCCCGGCCCTGTGCCGCTCCTACCCCAAGCCGATGCCCTTCGTCCCGATCCTGGACGACGACCTCATCCGCTGGTGGGGCCAGGACTGCCTGTGGCAGGCGCAGGACGAGCGCTACACCGCCGACCAGGTCCGCATCATCCCCGGCCCCGTCTCCGTGGCCGGCATCGACCGCGTCGACGAGCCCGTCGCTTCCCTCCTGGGCCGCTTCGAGGCCGCAGCAGCCGATCGGCTTGCTGCCTCCGGTGCCGTCGCGACGCCCGTCGCCGCGCGCCTGGGTAACGGTAAGCCCGCCGCCACCCGCGAGGAATGGCTGCGCAAGGTCCCCTTCATCTCGTGGACCGGCCACCTCATGACCAACCCGGCCTCCATACTCGACGAGGATCGCGTGTCCCTGAACCCGACCGACACCGGCGTGGACATGGTCATCCACCTCGACACTGCGTGGGACAACGACCCTCGCGGCGCCGAGAAGCACGCGGTGCGCGAGCTGGTCTTCCCGCTGGTTCTATCCGGCGAGGACGGCGCGGTCCCGGTCATCGACGAGGCCAAGCTACCCCAGCGCATGTACGCGATGCTCGCGGCGACCGCCGGCGTGACCTCCGTGTCCGTCGCCGGTGACACCGTGGACGCTCTGCCCGCCATGGTTCCCTCCGCCAAGTCCGTCTTCGGCGAGGCACACTACTCCTTCACGCTGGCCCCCACCCTGGGCTTCGACCACGCAGAGGCCACGGGCGCGGCCCTTCCCGCCAGCTACGAGCTGGCTGCCTGGGCGCCCGACGCGCTGCTCGGCCCCGCCTGGCCGGCGATCTACGCGGCGTTGGGTTCGGCCATCCACAACGACTATCCGGTCATCGAGGGTCTGCTCAACGCGGTCCACCTCGATCACTCGATCACGCTGAAGTACACGCCCGAGCAGATGCTCGAGCGCGGCATCACGACGATCGATGTGACGAGCCACGTGGCCGCCGTCAACGAGTCCTCCTCCGGACGTATCGTCACGGTCGCCCTCGAGCTGAGCGCGAACGGCGAGTATGTGGGCTCCACTCAGGAGCGCTTCGCGATCCGCGGCCGCGCCACCAGCAACCGCGCACCCTCCGAGGCCGCGCCCTTCGGCGGCGCGAACATCGAAGTCGTCGACAGTCCCCGATCGGTCCTGCGCCGCGTGACCGTCAAGGCTCCAGACGACATGACGCCCTTTGCGATCGTCTCGGGCGACTACAACCCGATCCACACCTCCTACGCGGCCGCCAAGGTCGCTGGCATGGACGCGCCTCTGGTGCACGGGATGTGGCTGTCGGCGACCGCTCAGCACGCGGCTGAGGCCGTTGTCGCCGGTCAGGGCGGCGCTCAGATCGCCGGCTGGACGTACTACATGTACGGCACCGTCGACCTGAACGACGAGGTTGAGATCACCGTCGAGCGTGTGGGTCGCGTCGTCGGTGGCGGTCTGTCCCTCGAGGTCACCTGCCGCATCAACAAGCAGGTCGTCTCGCGTGCGTCGGCCTACACCTTCGCCCCGAAGGTCGCCTACGTCTACCCCGGCCAGGGCATCCAGAGCGCCGGCATGGGTCTGGACGAGCGCACCAAGTCCAAGGCTGTGGACGAGGTCTGGCGCCGCGCCGATGCGCACACCCGCTCGGCGATGGGCTTCTCCATCCTGGCGATCGTGCGCGACAACCCGACCGAGATCGTGGCGCGCGGCGTGACCTACCGGCACCCCGAGGGCGTCCTGAACCTCACCCAGTTCACGCAGGTTGCGCTCGCGACGCTGGCTATCGGCCAGACGGCCCGCATGCGCGAAGAGGGTGTCCTGGTTCCTGGTGCCGCCTTCGCCGGTCACTCGCTCGGCGAGTACGACGCTCTGGCCGCATACGCTGAGGTCTTCCCCCTCGAAACCGTCCTCGACCTGGTCTTCCAGCGCGGTTCCACGATGCACTCGCTCGTGCCCCGCGACGAGAACGGCCGTTCGAACTACCGCATGGGTGCCCTGCGCCCGAACCAGTTCGGCATCGACGACGCTCACGTCGTGGAGTACGTCGAGTCGATCGCTCAGGCATCGGGTGAGTTCCTCCAGATCGTCAACTTCAACCTGGCCGGCCAGCAGTACGCCGTCGCCGGTACGGTCGCGGGCCTGAAGGCCCTCGAGGAGGACGCCGCCAAGCGCGCCGCCGAGCACGGTGGCAAGCGTCCCTTCATGTACGTTCCCGGCATCGACGTGCCCTTCCATTCCACTGTCCTGCGCAGCGGCGTGGCGGACTTCCGTACGAAGCTCAACGAGCGTATCCCCGCCGAGATCGACCCCGCGAAGCTCGTGGGCCGCTACATCCCCAACCTGGTGGCGCGTCCCTTCGAGCTCACCCGCGAGTTCGCTCAGTCCATCCTCGACGTGGTTCCCTCCGAGACGGTGCGCGAGCTGCTCGAGACGGAAGGTGCGTGGGACGCCGCCCTGGCCAACCCGGGTGTCCTGACCCGCACGCTGCTCATCGAGCTGCTGTGCTGGCAGTTCGCCTCCCCGGTACGCTGGATCGAGACGCAGCGCGTACTGCTGTCGACCGAAGAAGCTGCCCCAGGCGTTGCCGGCCTGGGCGTCGATCAGGTCATCGAGGTCGGCCTCGGCGCCGCCCCGACCCTGGCCAACCTGGCCTCCCGCACCCTGCTCGCCCCCGCGTTCGCGCTCTCTCGCGTCGACGTGTTCAACGTCCAGCGCGACGAGCCCCGCGTCTACGCGACCGACGTCGCCGTGATCGAGGACGAAGAGGACGAGGAGATCACCCCGGCGGCTCCCGCTGCCGACGCTGCTCCCGCGCCTGCCCCGGCTGCCCCCGCCGCCGAGGCCGCTCCGGCCCCCGCCCCTGCTGCCCCGACCGGCGGCCCCTCGGGAGCCGACGTCGCGGACCTGCCCTTCACGGCGTCCTCCGCCATCGTCGCCCTGCTGGCGCTGTCCGCTAAGATTCGCATCGACGAGGTTGGCGCCACCGACACGACCGAGTCGCTGACCAACGGCGTGTCCTCGCGCCGTAACCAGCTGCTCATGGATATGTCCTCCGAGCTCGGCCTGAACTCCATCGACGGCGCCGGCGAGGCCGACGTGGCCACGCTGTCTGCGACGGTCGACAAGGCCGCCAAGGGCTACAAGCCCTTCGGCCCGGTCCTGGCTGAGGCCGTCAAGGAGCGCACGCGCAAGCTGTTCGGCGCCGCCGGCGTCAAGGCCGGCCACATCGCCGACCGCGTCACCGGCACGTGGCAGCTGGGACCCGGCTGGGCCCACCACGTCACCGCCGAGATCGTCCTGGGCACCCGTGAGGGCGCCTCGACCCGCGACGGCGATCTGGCCACCCTGCCGCTGGATGCACCGACGAACGCCGCCGGCGTCGATGCCCTCATCGATGCTGCCGTGGCAGCCGTCGCTGCCCGCGAAGGTATCGCCGTGTCCCTACCGAGCGCCGGTGGCGCGTCCGGTGGCGGCGTCGTTGACTCCGCCGCGCTGGACGCCTACGCCGCATCCGTGACGGGTGAGGACGGCGTCCTGGCCAAGACCGCTCGCACGATCCTGTCCGAGCTGGGTCTGAACGCCCCCGCCCCCACCGGCGAGGACTCCTCCGACGACGCGCGCGTCATCGACGCCGTCGCCGCCGAGCTGGGTTCGGGCTGGGTCGACCTGGTCGAGCCTCGCTTCGACGCCGCACGCGCCGTCCTGCTGGACGACCGCTGGGCATCCGCCCGTGAGGACGTCGCCCGTTACGTCGCCGAAGGCACACTCGCCGAGGGTGCGTCCTTCGTTGGCACCGGCCGCGCGGTGGCCGAGCAGGCCTCGTACTGGGCGAACAGCCTGCGCGCTGAGGGCGATCACGAACGCGCGGCTCGACTCGAGCAGATCGCGGCCGACGCGCTGTCTTCCTCCGAGGACCTGCCCTACGCGAACGACGTCGCCGTGGTCACCGGCATGACCCCCGCCTCCATCGGTGGCGCGGTCGTGGGCGGCCTGCTCGCCGGTGGCGCGACGGTCATCGCGACTTCCTCGTCGATCTCCGCATCGCGCCTGGATTTCGCCAAGGAGCTCTACCGCACGCACGCCGCTGGCGGTGCGAAGCTGTGGCTGGTTCCCGCGAACCTGGCCTCCTACCGCGACGTTGACGCGCTCGTGGAATGGATCGGCACCGAGCAGACGAAGTCCGTGGGTGCCGACGTGAAGGTAACGAAGGAAGCCCTTGTCCCGACGCTGTTCTACCCGTTCGCTGCTCCGCGCGTTTCCGGCACGCTGGCCGACGCGGGCCCGGCCTCTGAGAACCAGATGCGCCTGCTGCTGTGGAGCGTTGAGCGTTCCATCGCCGGCCTGTGCGCGATCGGGTCCGACACGCACGCCGACCACCGCCTGCACGTCGTGCTGCCCGGTTCCCCGAACCGCGGCATCTTCGGTGGCGACGGCGCGTACGCCGAGGCGAAGGCCTCCTTCGACGCCATCGCAACCCGCTGGGCGGCCGAGCCGATCTGGGGCTCGCGCGTCTCGATCGCTCACCCCCGTATCGGTTGGGTACGTGGCACCGGCCTCATGGGCGGCAACGACCCGATGGTCGCCGCCGTCGAGTCCGCGGGTGTTCGCACCTGGTCAACCGAAGAAATGGCCGAGCAGCTGCTCAACCTGTCGAGCGCCAAGGTGCGCGCGCAGGCTGCCACCGCCCCGGTGGACGCCGACCTGACCGGCGGCCTGGACTCCTCCATCGACCTGCGTGCGCTGCGCGCTCAGGCCGATGCCGCCTTCCCCGCTCCCCCTGCTGAGCAGCCGGTCGCGACCGTCTCCGCGCTGCCCTCGCCCTCGCAGGTCACCGTGCCGCACGTCGACCCCTCGCAGTGGGGTGGCACCACCGCGTCGCTGGCCGACACGGTCGTCATCGTCGGTCACGGCGAGGTCGGCCCGTGGGGCAGCGCCCGTACCCGCGTCCAGGCCGAGCTCGGTATCCACACCGACGGCTCCGTCGAGCTCACCCCCGCGGGCGTGCTCGAGCTGGCATGGATGACCGGCCTGCTGACCTGGTCGGACACCCCGGTGGGCGGCTGGTACGACAAGGACGACCAGCTGGTGCCCGAGTCGGAGATCTTCGATCGCTACCGCGACGAGGTCGTGGCCCGCTCCGGCGTGCGCTTCTTCCACGACGATGGCCCGCTGCACGACGGCTACACGCCCGAGTCCGCGATGGTCTTCCTGGACCGCGACATCACCTTCACGGTCGAGGACGAGGCCGAGGCACGCTCCTACGCCGAGGCTGACCCGCAGTTCACTGTCATCGAGCAGACCGCGTTCGGTGAGTGGCAGGTGACTCGCAAGGCCGGTGCCCAGGTGCGCGTGCCGCGTCGCGCGACGCTGAACCGCCGCATCGGCGGCCTGTTCCCGACGGACTTTGACCCGGCTCGCTGGGGCATCCCGGCCTCGATGCTGGATTCGATCGACCCAATCGCCGTGTGGAACCTGGTCTCCGCCGTGGACGCGTTCGTGTCTGCTGGCTTCAGCCCCGCCGAACTGCTGCGCGTCGTCCACCCGGCGACCGTGGCCTCCACGCAGGGCACCGGCTTCGGTGGCATGCGCTCGATGCACAAGCTCTTCGTCGACCGCTTCCTGGGAGAGGATTACCCGCAGGACATCCTGCAGGAGACCCTGCCCAACGTCGTGGCTGCACACACCATGCAGTCCTACGTGGGCGGCTACGGCTCGATGATCAACCCGGTCGGCGCCTGCGCGACCGCCGCGGTGTCCATCGAGGAGGGCCTCGACAAGATCAAGGCTGGCAAGGCGGACTTCGTCGTGGCCGGCGCGATCGACGACATCCAGGTGGAGTCGATCGTGGGCTTCGGCGCGATGAATGCGACGGCGAACTCCAACGAGCTGCTCGCTCGCGGTATCTCCCCGCGCTTCGTCTCGCGCGCTAACGACCGCCGCCGTGGCGGCTTCGTCGAGGCGCAGGGCGGCGGCACCGTGCTGCTCACCCGCGCGTCGGTAGCGCTCGACATGAACCTGCCGGTCCTGGCTGTCGTGGCCCACGCGCAGACCTTCAGCGACGGCGCGCACACCTCGATTCCGGCCCCCGGCCTGGGTGCCCTCGCGGTGGCGCGCGGCGGACGTGACTCGGTCATCGCCCGCAACCTCGCCGAACTCGGCGTGGGCATCGACGACGTATCCTTCGTGTCCAAGCACGACACGTCCACGAACGCCAACGACCCCAACGAGTCCGATCTGCACACCCGCGTCGGTACGGCGCTGGGCCGCACCCCCGGTAACCCGTTGCTGGTCATCTCGCAGAAGACCCTCACGGGTCACGCGAAGGGTGGCGCCTGCGTGTTCCAGGTGGGCGGCATCATCGACGTGTTCCGCACAGGTCTGATCCCCGCGAACGTCGCGCTGGACTGCGTCGACGACGCGATGGAGAAGTACAGCCCACTCGTGTGGCTGCGTTCCCCGCTCAACCTGTCCTCTCGTGGACCGGTGCGTGCGGCGTTCGCGACCTCGCTCGGCTTCGGCCATGTCTCCGGCTTCCTGGCGCTGGTCAATCCGGCCGCCTTCGAGGCCATCGTGGAGCGCGAGGCCGGACGCGAGCGCCTCGAGGCGTGGCGTGCCGCGTCGGATCGTCGCCTGCGCAACGGCCAGCGTCACATCGAGATGGGCATGCTGGGCCACGCCCCGCTGTTCACGTCGGTGGAGGGTCGTCGCCTGCCCGACGACCCGGCCGCGGGCGTTGCCGGTGACGCACACGAGGTCGAGGCCGCGATCCTGCTGGATCCGAACGCCCGCCTCGGCGAGGACGGCTTCTACCACCTGCCGGAAGGCAAGTGAGCGATGCGCGGACTCGGCGTTGACCTGGTGTCCCTCCCTGAGTTTGCTGCTCAGGTGAGGGAGCCGGGTTCGGCCTTCCTGAATGGCGTCCTGATGCCCAGGGAGGCCCGCCGGGTCCGCGCCCGCGCCGCCGCTACCTCTGGCGCGCACCCCAGTTCCGCCCGCTATGACGAGGCCGTGGCCCGTCACGCGGGCGGCCTGTGGGCCGCAAAGGAGGCCTTTATCAAGGCCTGGTCGTGCGCCCTTTTCGGTTCCCCTCCTCTCATCGGCACCGACGATGTCGACTGGCACGAAATTGAGGTCATCCACGACGAGTGGAACCGTCCCTCTCTCACGCTGCACGGCCGAGTCGCTGCTGCCTGCGAGGAGTCACTCGGAGCGCCTTCCACGTGGAGAGCGCTCGTGTCCATCAGCCACGACGGGGAGTACGCCATCGCGCAGGTCGCGATCGTGGACGCGTCCGGCTAGGCGGCATCGGGCGGCTCGTCCGCGTCGCCATCAAGAGGCTCGAACGCATCGTTTTTCGTCGGATCGGCGTGTCCGCCTTCCAGCGCCGAATAGTCGAAGCATGACAACAAGCTCCTACCCGGGTCCGAGGAATGTTCCTCGGACCTTTCGTGTTCTTCGAGCGCGGGAAGCACAGAGAGTTCTACGCCCACTGCGCCAGTCGGAGCGTGGGGCGTCGGCTCACTCTGAGAGGGGGCCGCCTCATCGGGCAGGATGTCCGTTCCCTGATCCGGCGCTGCTACGTGAGCGTGCACGTCAGTGCCCAGGTCGCCCTGGTGCTCCCCAGCCTGAGCCGTCACCGCCGATCCCGGCCCCTGCCTCGTCGAATAGGGATCCCCCTGCGTCCCGCCCGCAGGCTCATCGGTCGCGTGCGCGCCATTCTTCGTGAACTGGGAGGTGCCGCGGGCCAAGTCGTGGCCGACCGAGGAGGCCCGGTAGACGATCGATGACCGAATCTGCCCATTACCGTCGATCCAACCGTTTGGAACGGGTCGGGCGACTACGACGACGGGATCGCCCTTACGGCAGCTACGGAACACGTTGGAGGCAAGCGTGTCCCAGGTTTCCACCGTGTACCAGTAGGCACCGTCCTCCACGTAGGAGGCGTTGCCCGTGCGCGCGTCGCTCGTGAAGCGCCACTTCGTAATTGCGAGCCGGAAGGTCGTCACGCAGACGTCGCCCTTGACGTGCTTCATCATCGGTTCTGATCCGATACGGCCCCTCAGGGTCGTCGATATGTCCTGCATCGTTGCATCCTTTGTCCGTTCTGGCCGGCGTTGGCCGGATGCATCCAGGAAAGCCCCACATGCCACACCACTTCAAGCGCCACAGCTCACCCTGTGGATGACGCGCGTTCGCCTCGTACCCCTGTGGATAACGAGCATTGCGTACACGCCCCTGTGGACGCCACGCTGCGCCCAGCCAGCACTCCCGAAACAGCGAAGCGGCGACACCCCTCGGGGATGCCGCCGCTTAGCGTCACGAATGAAATCAGGCCTTGGCGGCCTCGGCAGGAGCGGGAATACCCAGGGCGACGACCTCGCGAGCAACCTCACGCGCGCGCTCCGTGGTGACCGGCTCGGCCGGGAAGAGCACACGGCGGTAGTACTCAAGCTCCTGGATGGACTCCAGGATGTCCGCCAGCGCACGGTGACCGCCGTGCTTGTCGGGCGACTCGGCGAAGGCGACGCGGTACCACCGCTTGGCCAGTTCCTTAATGGAGGACACGTCCACCAGGCGGTAGTGCAGGTGGTCGATGACGGAGGGCATGTTCGCCTCAAGGAACATCTTGTCGGTGCCCACCGAGTTGCCCGCCAGGAGTGCCTTGCCCTGCTGGGGCACAAAACGCTTGATGTAGGACAGGACCTGCTCGGTTGCCTCTTCCATGGACACGCCCGACGTCTGCAGGTCATCAAGCAGCCCGGAGGAGGTGTGCATGTTGCGCACGAAGTCGTTCATGTTGTCGAGGGCTTCGGCGGGCGGCGTGATCAGCACGTCCATGCCGGGGTCGACAATCGTGAGGTCGCCGTCGGTCACAACCACGGCCACCTCGATGAGGGCGTCGCGCTGAACGTCCAGGCCGGTCATTTCGCAGTCAATCCAGACCAGGGGGTCTTTCACAGTTTTCACGCCTTCTATGTTAGTGCGCTCTGGGTCATACGGTTGGGTGGGACCTGGGGGCGGTGGCCACTACTACACTAGAAGGGTATTGGAAGGAGTTCCCATGACCGCTAGTTCTCACGTGACCACGCCGAAGGACATCCGTCAGGCAGCCACCGCCCTGGAGGGAGTTGCCGTTCGCACGAACCTGGATCGTTCCGAGCGTCTGTCCACCGAGGCCGGCGTGGATATTCTGCTCAAACGTGAGGACCAGCAGAAGTGCCGCTCCTTCAAGGTGCGCGGTGCCTACGCGCGAATGTCGCTCCTGTCCCCCGCCGAGCGCGAACGCGGCGTCGTGTGCGCGTCGGCCGGTAACCACGCACAGGGCCTGGCATACGCCTGTGCCCACCTGGGCGTGCGGGGCACGATCTACCTTCCCTCGAACACGCCTCGTCAGAAGCGTCGCCGTATCGCGACGATTGGTGGGCAGTGGATTGAGCAGGTCATCGTGGATGGCACGTTCGACCGCGCGAACGCGCTGGCCCAGGAGGCCGCGCGCGCCACGGGCCGCACCTACGTTCATCCCTACGACGATCCGTTCACAATTGCCGGCCAGGGCACGATCGGCGTCGAGCTCGAGGAGCAGATGCCCGAAGACACGGCGGCCATCCTGGTCCCCGTGGGCGGCGGCGGCCTCATCGCGGGTATCGCGACGTGGCTGCGCGCGAACCGGCCGGAGGTGAAGATCATCGGCGTGGAACCCGCGGGCGCGGCGTCGATGCACGTGGCCCTCGAGGCGGGGCAGCCGATGTCCCTGGCGAAGGTTGATCCTTTCGTGGACGGCACGGCGGTGGGCCGCGCGGGTTCGCTCCCATTCCACATTGCCTCGCAGTTCGTTGATTCCGTGCTGGTCGTCCCGGAGGGCGCGGTGTGCACGGAGATGCTGGAGCTCTACCAGTCCGACGGCGTCATCGCCGAACCTGCCGGCGCTCTCGCGTCCACAGCCGCGCACGTGTACCTGACCGATCCGGCTGATCGCAAGGCGCTGCTGGGCCGCTCCGACGGCGCAATCGTGTGCGTCGTGTCGGGTGGTAACAACGACCTGACGCGCTACGCGGAGGTCATGGAACGCTCACTGCGCCACGAGGGCCTGCGTCATTACTTCCTCGTGACCTTCCCGCAGCAGCCGGGCATGCTGCGCGTCTTCCTGTCGGATGTGCTGGGTCCCGCGGACGATATCGTGCATTTCGAGTACACGAAGAAGAACAACCGCGAACTCGGCCCCGCGCTGGTAGGCATCGATCTGTCGAACCCGGATGACATCGACGGGCTTCGACACCGCATGGAAGCCTCCCCCCTGCATGTGGAGGAGCTGCCGTTGGATTCGGAGATCACGCGACTCGTGATCTAAGGGAGTCGATACAAACGCCTGAGAGGGCGCGGTTTCGGGGACGAGGCCGCGGCCTCTCTCCCCTTTTATCGGCCCGTGCGGATGGCTGGGCTGGGAGCCGCCCAGGGTGGCCGCTGGGCCGATGCACGCGGTGGCGCGGCTGGGTGTGGCGGCGGGGTCCGCCTCGAGGGCGCTTAGGCGGCGAGGGTGACGGGGCGAGTGACGCGAACGCGCACGGAGGGGGTGGAGTTGAAGCGGTAGCCTTCGCCGCGAACCGTGGAGATGAGGTCGGGCAGGATGGAGAGCTTCTTGCGCAGGCGGCGGATGTGGGCGTCCACGGTGCGGGAGTCGGAGCCGAGCTCGGAATCGGCCCACACGGAGGCGAAGAGCTCGTCGCGGGTAACGGAGCGGTCGGCGTTGGCGGCGAGGTGGGCCAGGAGGTCGTGTTCCTTGGCGGACAGGCCGGCGTCGCGCCCGTCGAGGGTGACCTGGCCGCGATCGATGTCAATGTCGATGCGGGAGGAGCTCAGTCGCAGACCGGCCAGGACGTCGAGGAATTCCTCGTAGGAGGTGGGGGTGTCGTTGGCAGCGCGGACGGATGCGGCAGGGGTGTTGACGAGGGTCATGGGTGTATCCGATTCTTCGGGGCCGCACTCCCACTATCGGCGTGGGTATATCACTGCGGCGGTGATTGACAGGGGTATCTGGGGCGTCAATCACATACACATTCGCGACATCATGCCACCGCAGGGGCAGCACATGGGGTTCGCGAAGGTCGTCATGGCATTAAGTCTGTCGGACGGATTCCGTCCGAGCAACATGGTGTCCACACAATGAGACTGTGTGACAGCGTATGTTCGTATGACGGACGAGCATTGTTCGCTGCCCACTCCCCCATGCCCATCCATTAAACATTGCAATACCGCCGAATAAGCACCGTGACGGGAGGTCGCCCGCTAACTCCCCCATCGGCCATCACATTCTCTCGCCGTTACATTCGCTGGCACAGATGCCCGCTCCCCCGCACGGATCACCACCGCACACGTCCGCGCGCCCACCCAGACGCAAACGGTGAGGGGCGGGACCCATAGGGCCCACCCCTCACCTATCGCCTAGGAGAACGCTCAGCTCTCCAGGCCGCGCTGGGCACGCACTTGCCGAGTAGCAGAGACAAGGTTGTCCAGCGACGCCTTTGTTTCCACGTAGCCGCGGGTCTTGAGGCCGCAGTCAGGGTTGACCCACAGGCGCGAGACCGGAACGGCGTCGGCGGCCAGGCCAATGAGCTCGGCGAGCTCTTCGGTGCCGGGGACACGGGGGGCGTGGATGTCCCACACGCCGGGGCCGATGCCGTGGTCGAAGCCTGCCTCGGCGAGCTCGGGAACGACCTCCATCTTGGAGCGGGCCGCCTCGATGGACGTCACGTCGGCGTCCAGGCCCTTGATGGCGTCGATGATCTGGCCGAACTCGGAGTAGCACAGGTGCGTGTGAATCTGCGTGTCGGGACGCACCGAGGAGGTGGCCAGACGGAAGGATCCCACGGACCAGTTCAGGTAGTCGGCGTGGCGGTCGGCGTCCAGAGGCAGGAGCTCACGCAGGGCGGGCTCATCGACCTGGATCGCGGCGATGCCGGCGGCCTCGAGGTCGGAGACCTCGTCGCGCAGGGCAAGGCCGATCTGGTCGGCGATCTCACCGAGGGGCAGGTCATTGCGCGGGAAGGACCACGCGATGATGGTGACGGGGCCGGTGAGCATTCCCTTGACGGGCTTGTCGGTGAGCGACTGGGCGTAGCTGGTCCAGCCCACGGTCATGGGCGCGGGGCGCGAGACGTCGCCCCACAGGACGGAGGGACGCGTGCATCGCGAGCCGTAGGATTGCACCCAGCCGTTGCGCGTGGCCGCGAAGCCGTCGAGCAGCTCGGCAAAGTACTGGACCATGTCGTTACGCTCGGCCTCGCCGTGAACGAGCATGTCGAGTCCCAGCTCCTCCTGGAGCGTGATGACCGAGGCGATCTCTTCGCGCATGCGGGCCTCGTAGTCCGCGTCGGACAGTTCGCCGCGTGCGTTGGCGGCGCGAGCCTTGCGGATCTCGGTGGTCTGCGGGAACGAGCCGATGGTCGTCGTGGGCAGCGGGGGCAGGTGCAGGCGCTCGGTCTGGGCGGCCTCGCGCTCGAGGTAGGGCTCGCGGGCGCGGTCGGCGTCGGTCAGGGCGGCGGTGCGGCTACGGACCTCAGGGCGCACGACGCCGGGGGCGGCGGCGCGCTGCTCGAGGACGCGGGTGGCCTCGGCGACCTCGGCATCGATGGCTTCCCAGCCCTCATCCACGCCGCGGGCGAGGGTAACGACCTCGAGCACCTTCTGGTCGGCGAAGGCGAGCCAGGCGTGCAGGTTCTCGTTAAGGGTCGCGTCGTCCCAGGTCTCCAGCGCGGTGTCGTGAGGCACGTGCTGGAGGGAGTTGGAGGTGGCGACGGTGACGTGGGCGGCACCCAGGGCCTGGGCAGCCTTCAGGGTTTCGCGCAGCTGGGCCAGGTCGGCGCGCCAAATGTAGCGGCCGTCGACCGCGCCGACGACGAGGGTGACACCGGACAGGTCGGCGCCCTTGGGCAGCGCGCCGCGCAGCGTGTCGACATGGAGGGCCTCGACACCAGTCTTAGCCAAAGCGCCCACCGCGTGGGAGGCATCGCCGTAGGGCGTGGTGAGCAGGATCTGGGGACGGTTCTGAGAGGCGGCCAGGCGCTCGTAGACGCGGGCGGCCAGCTCGCCCAGCTCGACGCGGGTGCGCGACAGGTTGTCCGAAGTCAGGGCAGGCTCGTCGAGCTGAACCCACGGGGCGCCCGCTGCGTGCAGGGAGGCCAGCGCCTCCTCGTACGCGGCCACGGCCTCGTCGATGCGGGTAAGCGGGTCAAAGTCCGGGGTCGCCGGGTCAGCCTTGGCCAGCGCCAGGTAGGTGACGGGGCCGACCAGAACCGGGCGGGTCACGTAGCCCCACTCACGGGCATCCGTGAAGCGGCGGGTAATCGTGTCGTCGGCGAAACGCAGGGGCGTGTCGGGGCCGATCTCGGGGACGAGGTAGTGGTAGTTCGTATCGAACCACTTCGTCATCTCTTCGGGGCCGACATTGTCGTCACCGCGAGCGAGCGCGAAGTAGAGGTCGAGGCCCTCGCGCCCGGCGAAGCGCGGCGGGATGGCACCCAGGAGGATCGTGGCATCCAGGACCTGGTCATACAGGGAGGGCGCGTCGGCCAGGGAAGCATCGGAGGGGTTCAGGCCAAGCTCGACGAGGCGCGCGAGGTTCTCCTTGCGCAGATCGTTGGCAGCCTGGATCAGCTCGGCCTCGGTGATGCGGCCGGCCCAGTGGGCCTCGAGGGCACGCTTGAGCTCACGGCCACGGCCAATACGCGGATAGGCCAGGATCGTGGCGGTGGGGAACTGCGTGGTCGCAGCGGACATGGTTTTCTCCTTGGGTGTGCTACTCGTTCGGCGTGCGCGGGAAGCCCCGCACCCTGCCGCAGGGTGGATGGTGATGCGCTCAGGCGCGCGTTTCGGGGGACGATACCTGGGACCGCAGCAGGTCAGGCTTCACTCCCATGAGGGCCAGGATGTCCAAGACGGGCTTGGAGCGGTTGAAGGTGTAGAGGTGGACGCCGGGCGCGCCCGCCTCCAGGACGGAATGAATCAGTCGCGAGCCGAAGACTGCGCCGAACTCGTCGCGCGCGTCCTGGTGGGGATAGTCGGCGAGCGTCGTCAGCAGGTATTCGGGGACCTCAATACCGGTGAGGTCTTGGACGCGGCGCAGACGGGCCGGGTCGGTGGCCGGCAGCAGGCCGGGCACGATCGGGATGGTGACGCCGGCGCGGCGGGCACGTTCGACGAAGGAGGCGTAGACCTCGGCGTCCCAGAAGAGCTGCGTAATCGCGAAGGAGGCGCCTGCGGCCTGCTTGACGAGGAGGCGCTCGACTTCCTGAGCAGGCGTGGTTCCGGCTGCGGGGTTGCCCGCAGGGAACGCGGCGACGGCGATGGTCAGAGGCTTGAAGGCGGAGCGCAGCGCCTCACCCGGGTGGGCGTCGCAGCGACGCTTTTCGACAGTGCGGATCAGGTGAATGAGCTCAGTGGCGCTGCCGACGCCGCCCGGGCCGGGCTCCCAACCTTCCTGTCCCACCGGCGGGTCCCCGCGCAGCGCCAGGAAGGTGCGTACACCAGAGTCCAGGTAGTCGTAGACCGTAGAGACGACCTCTTCGGTCGAGTTACCCACGCAGGTCAGGTGCGCGATCGGCTGGATCGGGGTGTCACGCACGAGGCGATGGACCGTCGAGCGGGCGTTAGAGCGATCCTTGCCGCCCGCACCGTAGGTGACGGACATGAAGTCGGGGCGCACGCGCAGAAGCTCATCGACCGTGTTCCAGAAGGGTTCTTCCAGGGAGGGCCTGCGCGGGGGCATGACCTCGAAAGACAGGAGCGTGGGCTCGTGGTCGTGGGTGCAGGGACAGGCGTAGGTGTCGTCTGAGAAGGGCACGGTGTAACTCTCGGGTGGCGGCTGGCTTCCACGTGGGTGCGCATTGTCGCGGGTGGTGTGGTGGTGGAGCGCGAGCCTAAGGAATGGCGGACGTCGGTGTCAGCTGCACATTCGGGCACGAATAGACCCGCACATGCGACGGGTGGTGTTCGTTCGCGCGTTCATGACTCCAGTATGTCCGCCTTCGTGCAGGTGGCGCAGGAGGGGTCCACGTAACGGGAGTTTGTGACAGCGCCCGTCTCATCTCCATGAGTTATTCGTATTGACAGCCCCACAAGACTTCACATCGGCGCATGACGTGGCAGCTTGCGGACCTACGCGCGGCAAGCTGCGTACGGCACCGCAGGCTTGCTCCCCCACACGCACCCCACGTGTCTGACCATGCTCCCCAGCCTCAGTGCCGCGCTGGGTCGTACCCAAGGTTCTGACTGGGCCCCGCGACACACCTCGCCCAGCGCGTTCGCGGATAGGTTATGCACATCGTCACAACCTATCCGTATGCGCGAGCTAGCCCCGCCGAGTGCACCGGCGACAACGCCGATTCACCGCTCCAGCAAAGCGATTCGCAGTCAACGCGCTGAGACAGCGTCGATTGACGCGCTCCGATAGTTACCGCCATCAGTGTTTGAAAGTTGCCCATTGCACGTATGTATAGAGCGGCCTCACGGGCAACAACGTCGAGGAAAGCACTGATAGCGAATGTTGTGATTGATGTTGAGATAGAACGCGAACGAGAGGAATGAGCGAAGCAGATCCAAGCAATCACTAATTGTGCCGCTACTGACTGTCCTAAGGTCGGTCAAGCAACATCATGCCCACCGAGGCAAAGCAGCTCACGACGCGTGATATCGTCGCGGCGAACGTTCGCGCTGAAGCAGCGCGCTTGGGGTACAACCAGGTCCGATTGGGCCAGATGCTGGGAATTACCCAGTTTTCCGTCAACAAACGCTGGACCGGAAAGCGCCCCTGGCAGCTTGAAGAATTGGACAGCCTGGCATCCGCGCTAGGCGTCTCGGTTGCAGACCTGGTAACGCCTACCGGTCGGGAAACGCGCCTCCGACAGGACTCGAACCTGCAACCTCGGGATTAGAAGGCCCTCGCTCTATCCATTGAGCTACGGAGGCGTGGCGCGGTGCGCCGCCTGTAAGACTAGCGGAGGTTAGCGTGCCTTTCCACCAGCGCGGCCCAGCAGGAAGGCGACCAGCGGGAAGAGCAGCACGGACAGTGCGCCGGCGACGACAAGCAGCGAAGCGAGCCACGAGGGCAGAACTCGCGTCGAGACGCCCAGCTCCGTGACGGCGACGATGATAGGCAGGCCCGTCGCGCCGTACAGGCCGATGCGCATCGCGTCCATCCAGTCGACTCGCTCGATCGATCCGTGGAAACGTTCGAGAAGGACGATGGGCACGCCGCGTACCACGAGGATTGCGCCGACGAAGGCGACGAGCAGGAACGGGTAGCCCGCGACGGCGCTGAGCGAGATGTTCATGCCCGAGGTCACGAAGAACAGCGGGATCAGGAAAGAGAAGCCGAGGGTGCGCAGCTCGCCCTCAACCATCGTGAAGTTGCCGGGCGCCAGCGCGCGCACGATGATGCCAGCCGCGAACGCGCCGAGCACCATGTCCAGTTCCATGACCGCGGACAGCGCCATGAGGCCGGTGAGGACGAGCATGACGACGCGCATGAGCGTCTTTTGCGAGGTCTGCGCCCCGTGGAGGATCGTCCGCCCGATCGCGGGATGTTTGAGGATGAAGCGCGTCGGGATGGCAACCGCAAGGACCGTGGCCAACGCGAAGAGCAACAGAACGATCGCCGCGGCCCACGGGCTGCGTGCCGACAGCAGCAGCGACATAGCGATGATGGGTGCGAGCTCGCCGACGGCGCCGTGGACGAGGACGGCCTTGCCGGTCGTCGTCCCCATGACGCCGGCTTCCATGAGGATGGGCAGCAGGGTGCCGAGCGCGGTCGAGGTCAGCGCGATCGCGAGCGCGATGTAGGTGGCGGTGGCGACACCCGTCGTCCCCGACGCGGCGACCGCCACCCAGGAGACGGCCAGGCCGATACCGAAACATGCCAGCCACGTGAGCAGCGAGCGCCTCCCCGCCCGCCCATGCACCTCTTCGACGTCGATTTCAGTGCCCGCGATGAGGAAGAGCATGCCCATGCCGACCTCGCGGAACACGGAGATCGGCTCGGTGAGAGATGCGAGCCCAAGAACGTTCGGCCCGATGATGACGCCGAGGATGAGCAGCCAGACAACGTCGGGCACGCGCTTGCGCGTGAGCGAGGACAGCAGGGGCGCGATGGCCGCAGCGGCGGCAATCAGGAAGAGGGAGACGATGGCTCCCTCGGTGTCACTTGTGCTCGACGCGGCGAAGAGGCCGTGGCCCACTCCCACGCTCGCGGCGGGCAGAGACATCGGCAGGCTCATGTGCGTTCCTTTTCGGGTACTCGTATGAGACGCGCGCCGACCACCGATGGGGCCGGGGGCACGTATTCAGGAATTGCGGGCATGACAAAGGCCCGGGACAACAAGTCCCGGGCCCGTGCGTGGATACGAGGTCAGCCCTCGACGTCCAGGAGGCCGTTCTTGTAGGCCTTGGCCAGGCGGCGGGGCACGCGGATCTCACGGCCGGCAACCTTGACGGTGTTCAGCTCGGTAAGATCAGCCTTCCAGGTAGACCGGCGGGTGCGGGTGTTCGCACGGGACATCTTGCGCTTAGGAACTGCCATGTCTTACCGCTCCTCTTCTTTCTCGACGACTATTCTGATCGGTGCGCCACGCGGGCGCACGGCGACAACCCGACAAGACTACCACGGACCTGCCCCTGAAGCACATCGCGAGAGCCTACGCGCCTGCGATCCTGGTTACAGACTGAGGGCGGCCCCTCTCCCTTAGACTGGGCGCATGTCCGCTCTTCGCACGCTCACCTCCGGCACGCTCCTCACCCACGAGATTGAGATCAAGCGGTCCCGTTTCATCACGACGCTCGCCCGGACGGACACCCCCGAGGAGGCTCGTGAGCTCATCGACGCAGTCAAAGCCGAGCACCCCCAGGCCCGCCATAACTGCTCCGCATACCTGATCGACCCGCCAGACGCCGCACCCTTGCAGCATTCATCGGACGACGGCGAGCCCTCGGGCACGGCCGGAACTCCGATGCTGGAGGCCCTCCGCGCCTCTGACACGTGGAACACCACGGCGGTTGTCACCCGCTACTTCGGCGGAATCCTCCTGGGCGGGGGCGGCCTCGTGCGGGCCTATTCCACCTCCGTGTCCGAGGCTGTCGCCCGCGCCCCCATTGCCTATCTGGTCGGGCGCGACATCCTCAAAACCCAGCTGAACCCCGGGGACGCGGGCCGCATCGAGGCCGAGCTTCGCGCGCGAGGGGCGGCGGTCATCGACACGATCTGGGGCGCGGATGTCACGCTGCGCATTGCCATCGATCCGAGCGACCGCGACTCGATTGACGCGTGCCTGGCCCAGGCCTCGTCCGGTGTTGCAAAGTTTCGCTACGTGGAAACACGGCGAATTGAACTAGACGAAGCTCCGAGCGCGGGATGACAATTCAGGGGTACACCTGCTTAGGAAGGACCCCTCATGGCTCGCATCGCCTCCACCGTCGCTGATCTGATCGGCGGCACCCCTCTCGTCCGCATTAACCACGTTGCCGGCGACGGCGTCGACGTGGTCGCCAAGGTTGAGGCCTTCAACCCCGCCTCCTCCGTGAAGGATCGCATCGCCCGTTCGATCATCGAAGCAGCCGAGGCCTCGGGTGCCCTGGCTCCCGGCGGCACGATCGTCGAGGCCACCTCCGGTAACACGGGTATCGCCCTGTCGATGGTGGGCGCGGCACGCGGCTACAAGGTCGTCATCGTCATGCCCGCCTCGATGTCCGTCGAGCGCCGCGCGATCGTGCGCGCATTCGGCGCCGAGTTGGTCCTCACCGACCCGAAGGGCGGCGTCTCCGCCGCTGTCGCCGAGGCCGAGCGCATCGCCTCCGAGCGTCCCGGCGCGATCATCGCCTCCCAGTTCACCAACCCCGCCAACCCGGCCGCCCACGTGGCGCACACCGGCGAGGAGATCTGGGCCGACACCGACGGCCAGGTTGACGTCTTCGTCGCCGGCGTTGGCACGGGCGGCACCATCTCTGGCGTCGCGAAGGTCCTCAAGGAGAAGAACCCGAACGTGCACATCATCGCCGTTCAGCCCGCCGAGTCTCCCCTGCTGACCGGCGGCACCCCCGGCCCGCACGGCATCCAGGGCCTCATGCCCAACTTCGTGCCCGAGACTTTCGACGCGGACATCGTGGACGAGGTCATCTCCGTCGAGACCGCGCAGGCCCTCGAGTTCGCTCGCCGCGCTGCCGCCGAAGAGGGTCTGCTCGTGGGCATCTCCTCGGGCGCTGCCCTGGCCGGAACGGCCGCCGTTGCCGCCCGCCCCGAGCTGGCCGGCAAGAAGATCGTCACGCTCCTTCCCGACACGGGTGAGCGTTACCTCTCGACTGCCCTGTTCGCGGGCCTCGAGGACTGATCTTTCCAGCTCGACGCGCTAAGGTGGCCCCGGATGGAATGTCCGGGGCCACCTGTGCGTTTCTGTCTCAGTCGACCGTCCAGGAGGAACCCGTGAAGCTGACCGTACGCGCCCTGTCGAAGACCCTGTCGCGCGCCCTGCCCACCAAGGCACTCGGGCTTTTCCGCGAGGATCTCGTGACAGCGCAGCGCCGCGACCCCGCGGCCACCTCCGCCCTGGAGATCGCACTGACCTACCCGGGCGTGCACGCCCTGTGGACGCACCGCGTCTCCCACGCTCTGTGGACTCACGGCGCCCACACCCCCGCGCGCGCCCTTTCCTCCATGGCCCGGGCCGTCACCGGCGTGGACATTCATCCCGAGGCCACCATCGGGCGCCGCGTCTTCATCGATCATGCGACGGGCGTCGTCATCGGCCAGACCGCCGAGGTCGGCAACGATGTCGTCATCTTCCACGGCGTCACCCTCGGCGGCGTCGCCATGACGCCGGGCAAGCGCCACCCCACCGTCGGTGACCACGTCATGATTGGGGCGGGCGCAAAGGTCCTGGGACCCATCACCGTGGGCACGGGTGTCAAGATCGGCGCGAACGCCGTCGTCGTCAAGGACGTGCCCTGCGGCAACGTCGCAATCGGCGTGCCCGCGCGTCTGCTGCCCAAGCCGGAAAAGGACACGCGCGACCGCGATCTCATTGTCGATCCCAACTACTTCTTCGAGGAGCCGGCCCTCTACATCTGAGGGGCGTTCGCCCTCATCAGATACGGTCTGTGAGAATCCGTTCAAGACCCATGACAAAGTGAGCATCCTCACCTATAGTTGGTTTATGGAAGCTCGAACTCTACATGCCCCCCTGGACGCGTTGTCAGCTGCGAATCGGCCTCAGGGTATTGAGATCGCCACGCTCACAACATTCGACATCCCCGCGCTCGCGGCGCTTAGCCTCGAGGCGTACGGCGACGACGTCACGCCCGAGGCGCTCTTGGAAACCTCCGAAGAACTACGCCTGACGTTTGAGGGCGCTTTCGGGGCGACTACGGAAGACTCGTTCATTGGCGCGTGGGACGGGGGAACGCTCGTCGGAGCGATCCTCGTCGTCCGCGAATCCCCCTGGGATGATGCGCCGGACTGCCCCTTCGTGGTGGACCTGATCGTCGCCCCCGACTACCGCAGGCGTGGCATCGCGACAGCCCTCATCTCCGAGGTCGCCACACGCTGCTCACGGTGGGGCTTCGACTCCCTCGCCCTGCGTCTCGACACGCGCCACGGCGGGGCCCGCGAACTCTACTCGGTTCTCGGATTCGAAGAGATCGCCTGACAACGGGCGAGGAGTGCGAGCCTTGCGGCCCGCACTCCCCTGACGGTTCTTCGCGCGCTCAGCGCTGGCAGGACGGACACCAGAACAGGCGTCGGTTCTGCATGAGCGCCTCGCGGATCGGCGTCCCACAGCGCAGGCACGGGCGGTCCGTGCGGTGGTACACGTACCAGCGCGAGGCCTCCTCGTCACCCTCAATCGGCGGATTGGGGGCCTCCTCCGGATCCATCGTGTCCAGGCGACCTGCGGCCAGGCCGCGGTTCATGAGGTCGCAGATCAGGACCCACAGCTCGCGCAGGCGCTTGATGGAGATATTGGCGCCCTTACGGTGCGGCGAGATGCCCGCGAGGAACAGGGCGTCGGCACGGTAGATGTTCCCCACGCCCGCGATAATCGACTGATCCATGACAATCTCACCGATCGCTCGCTTCTTCGAGTGGGCGACCTGAGCGAAACGCTCCATGGCCTCGGCATCGGAGCGGGCCCCGGCGTCCAGGGGATCCGGCCCCAGCTTCGACTCGGCCTTGATGCGCTCCTCATCCGTGATGAGGTCACAGCGGTTCGGACCCACAAGGTCAGCGACGGCATGGTCGTTAAACAGACGCAGGCGCACGGCACCAACCGGCTCCGGCGGCTCCCACTCCCCCGCCTTGGCCTCGCCAAAGCCCTCGCCCCAGCGGGTCTCGGAGTGGCCGTTCCACTCCCCCTTCGGGACGTTGGGGATGCGGTGAGCAACGCCGTGCCCCTCGTCGACGACGGTCTCGTCGCCGTTGAAGCGCCACCAGCCGTACAGGCCCAGGTGGATATGCACCCACCGGTCCGGCCAGGGAGCATCCTCGCCGAGGATCGGCTCCCCACTGCCGGCCGCGGCACCCTCCAGGAGGGCCACCCCGGCCTCGTACGTCTCACCTTCGATGGGCGGGACAAACCCGATGAACATGTGTTTGCCGTGCACGCGCACCCGCTGCATGACCCACCCGTCCAGGAGGGCTGCGGAGGACGCGAAGCGCCCCTGCGGGGACGACGCCGAGACGATACCCCCGACGAAAAGCTCATCGAGGGTACCGGCTAGGCGACGGACTGCATCGCCTTCAGGCATGCGACCTCACTTCTTGACGACGACGTTGACCAGCTTCGGCGCGCGTGCGATCACCTTGAGGGGTTCTGCCCCGCCGAGGGCCTTGACGATCGGTGCCTCGGCCAGGGCGGCCGCAATGAGGTCCTCCTCGGAGATGGAGGGAGCGACCTCGATGCGGGCCTTGACCTTGCCATTGACCTGGATGACGGCCGTGACCGTATCCTCGACCAGCAGCGAGGAATCTTCGACGACCGGGAAAGGCTCGCGGGCCAGGGAGGCCTCGTGGCCCAGGCAGCTCCACAGCTCTTCGCACAGGTGCGGGGCGACCGGGGCGAGCATGAGGATCAGTGGCTCGATGGCGTCGCGCGGGACGGCGTCCAGGCTGGTCAGGTGGTTGTTGAGGACGATGAGCTTGGAGATCGCGGTGTTGATGCGCAGGTTCTCGTACTCTTCGGTGACCTCCGCGATCGTGCGGGCCACGAGGCGACGCGTCTTGTCGTCCGCGGGCTCGTCGGTGATCGTGAGCTCGCCGGTCTCCTCGTCGACCGCGTTACGCCACAGGCGCTGCAGGAAGCGCTGGGAGCCGACGACGGCGCGGGTGTCCCACGGGCGCGACAGGTCGAGGGGGCCCATGCTCATCTCGTACACGCGGAAGACGTCGGCGCCGTAGGCGTCGTACATCTCGTCGGGCGTGACGATGTTCTTCAGGGACTTGCCCATCTTGCCGTACTCGCGGTTGACGGGCACGCCCTTGTAGGTGAAGCCGGTCGTCTCATCGCCTTCAACCTCGTCGGCGGGCACGTACTGGCCACGTTCGTCGGTGTAGGCGTAGGCCTGCACGTACCCCTGGTTGAAGAGCGTGTGGAAGGGCTCGGAGCCCGGCACGTGACCCAGGTCGAAGAGGACCTTCTGCCAGAAACGGGCGTAGAGCAGGTGCAGCACCGCGTGCTCGACGCCGCCGACGTACATGTCGGTGCCGCCGCTGACCTTACCCTCGCGCGGACCCATCCAGTAGGCCAGGTTTTCCTCGCCGGAGAAACGCTCAGAGTTCGTCGGGTCGGTGTAGCGCATCTCGTACCAGCACGAGCCCGCCCACTGGGGCATCGTGTTGGTCTCGCGACGGTAGGTCTTGGGGCCATCGCCCAGGTCGAGCGTGACGTTCACCCAGTCCTCGGCGCGGCCCAGCGGGGCCTCGGGCGAAGAGTCGGCGTCATCCGCGTCGAACGTGCGCGGGCTGTAGTCGCTGACCTCGGGCAGCTCGACGGGGAGCATGTCCTCGGGCAGGGCGTGCGCGACGCCGTCCTCGTCCCACACGATCGGGAAGGGCTCGCCCCAGTAGCGCTGGCGGCTGAACAGCCAGTCGCGCAGGCGGTAGGTGACGGTGCCGTGGCCCAGGCCCTTGGCGACCAGCCACTTGATCATGGCGGCCTTAGCCTCGTCCTTGGCCAGGCCATTCAGGTTGATCTCATCGTTGGCGGAGTCGACGGCCACGCCGTCGCCCGTGTACGCGCCGGCCTCGAGGTCGGGGCCGTAGGGGTCGTCGGCCGGACCAATCGTGCGCACGATGTCGAGGTCGTAGGCGCGAGCGAACGCCCAGTCGCGGTCGTCGTGGGCAGGCACGGCCATAATGGCGCCGGTGCCATATCCCCACAGGACGTAGTCGGCAACGAAGATCGGAACGGGGCGGCCGTTGACCGGATCGATGCCGAACAGGCCCGTGAACACACCTGTTTTGGTGCGTTCTTCGTCAGCGCGTTCGGCCTCGGACTTCGCAGCTGCCTGGGCGCGGTACGCACTAGCGGCCTCCTTCGGGGAGGCAGCGCCTCCCGTCCACGCGTCCTTCGTGCCCTCGGGCCAGGAGGCGGGCAGGGTGAGGGCGGCCTCATCGCCGGGGTCGCCACCGACGGTTCCGCCGAGGATCGGGTGCTCGGGAGCCACGACCATGAAGGTCGCGCCGAACAGCGTGTCGGGGCGCGTCGTGTAGACGTCCAGGGAGTCGAGGGAAGCGCCGGCCTCGCGCGCTCCGGGCACGTCGAAGCGCACGGTCGCACCCTCGGAGCGGCCGATCCAGTTGCGCTGCATCGTGCGCACCTTCTCAGGCCAGTCGATCGTGTCGAGGTCGTCGGACAGGCGCTTGCCGTAGGCGGTAATACGCATCATCCACTGGCGCAGGTTGCGCTTGAAAACCGGGTAGTTGCCGCGCTCGGAGCGTCCGTCGGCGGTGACCTCTTCGTTGGCCAGGACGGTTCCCAGGCCGGGGCACCAGTTGACGGGGGCCTCGGAGACGTAGGCGAGGCGGTAGGAGTCGACAACCTTCGCCTGGGCGACGCGGTCCAGGGAGTTGTAATCGGAGCCGTCCTCAGGGCGAATCTCGCCGGACTCGAGCTTGGCGATCAGCTCACTGATCGGGCGGGCCGCACCCTGGGAGCCGTCGGGGGCCGTCGCCTCGGGGTCGAACCAGGAGTTGAAGACCTGCAGGAAGATCCACTGCGTCCAGTGCACGTACTCGATGTCGGTCGTGGCGAAAGAACGGCGCGAGTCGTGGGACAGTCCCATGCGGCGCAGCTGGCGGCGCATGTTCGCGATGTTCTGGTTCGTGGTGATGGCCGGGTGCTGGCCGGTCTGGACGGCGTACTGCTCGGCGGGCAGGCCGAAGGCGTCGTAGCCCATCGTGTACAGGACGTTGTCGCCCTTCATGCGGCGGTAGCGCGCCAGCGTGTCGGTCGCGATGTAGCCCAGCGGGTGACCCACGTGCAGGCCCTTACCCGAAGGGTAGGGGAACATGTCGAGAATGAAGAAGGGGTTGTGGGAGGCCAGCGGGCCAGCCAGGTCGCCCGTGGGGTTGTCCGCGTAGAACGTGCCCAGCTCCTCCCAGCGGTCCTGCCACTTCGTCTCGATCTGACCTGCGAGCTCAGCGGTGTAGCGCTGGGCCGGGGCACTCTGCGGATTTTCGCTCATCTGTGCGTTCCTCGCTTAACGATGGGTCGCGTAACAATACTCCCCACCAGGGTAGTTCACGCCTGCCCGCCCCGCCGGACGCGCCCACCTACCGAAGTGAGCGCGAATAGGTGACAATAGTCGCATGAGCACTATCTTCGACAACATCATCACGGGTGTCTGGCCCGGCCGCTTCGTGTGGGCCGATGACGTGTGCGTCGCCTTCGCGACGATCGAGCCGACCTCGCCGGGCCACGTCCTGGTGGTTCCGCGCACCGCGTACGACGCGTGGACGGACGCTCCCTCGGACGTCGCCGCCCACCTCATGACTGTGGCTCGCACGATCGGACTGGCGCAGAAGGCCGCGTTCGGCGTGCCGCGCGCCGGCCTGGCGATCGCGGGATTCGAGGTGCCCCACACCCACCTGCACGTCATCCCCCTGCGCGACGAGACCGACATCCTCCTGTCCAAGGCGGCCCCCGCCAGCGACGAGGAACTCGATAGCGCGATCACCGCCCTCCGCGAGGCGCTCCTGTCCGCCGGCCACGGCCGCCACGTGCCCCCGTCAATGGGATCATCGGCCCTCGCCTGAGGACTGCGCTCCCCTCGAGCGCGTCCGCGGACGGGCGTTCCCAGCACGCCCGGCCGACTCGGTCAGGTGGGCTGGATCGTTTCCGGACCTTGTCAATGGGAAGCGGGGGCGTGCCGGTGTGGCTCAGTCCCGGACGACGATGCCCGAGGCCTGGGCGGGGTCAAGGAGGAGCATCTGCCCATCCTCAAGCAGAACGGTCACTCCCCCAGCATCAGACGCGACAACGGCCACACGAGCGCCGGGCACGAGGCCAGCTTCCTTCCACGCGCGCAACGCTTCGGGGTCGCGATCGGGCAGCCGGACGACGATTCCCCCGGCGGTGCCGTCGAGCGCATCGAGGGGACTACCCGAGACATCGTCGCTGGAGCCGTCGGCTCGCGGGATCAGATCACCGTGCGGGTCACGGCTCGGGTAGCCGAGGACTCGGTCAAGACGGTCGAGAAGCCGATCGGAGACCGCATGTTCGAGAATCTCGGCCTCCTCGTGCACCTCATCCCATGAGAAGCCGAGCGCTTCGTGCAGGTAGGTTTCGAGCAGACGGTGGCGGCGCACCATACCCAGGGCGATCGCACGCCCCTGTGGGGTCAGTCGCACGCGACCGTACCGCTCGTGCGTGACGAGGCCCTGGCGGGCCAGGCGTTGAATGTTCTCCGTTGCCGTCGAAGGGACAACGCCCATGTGTTCGGAGACATCCTTGGGCTTGACGCCGTCACGGCCGGCTTCCTCGGCGCTCCACACAAGCTTGAGAATGTCCTCCACGACCGCGGAGTAGTTGCTCGACGCGTCCGACATGGCGTTCCCCTTTCATCTGAGGCCCCATTGTAGGTGCCCTTGTCACTCGCGCCCGCCGAGTGTGCGACATAGGCCACGACACCCCTCATTGACTTGCGCAGGGCGTGGCGCGCCTGTATATTTATCTCTCGGTTGCAAAACCCCCGCGTCATTAGCTCAATTGGCAGAGCAGCTGACTCTTAATCAGCGGGTTGAGGGTTCAAGTCCCCCATGACGCACAGCTTTCCCGGCTCCTGCTGGTGAAAGTCCCCCGCGTCATTAGCTCAATTGGCAGAGCAGCTGACTCTTAATCAGCGGGTTGAGGGTTCAAGTCCCCCATGACGCACAGACAACCGGCGCCCTTCGGGTCGCCGGTTTTTCATATCCGTGCCCCCGTTTGTATTTTCGGTGTTGGCCGTAGCCCACCAGATTTCCGGCCGCCGCCAGGCCTGCCCGACAGCTCACCGTCCGCGCGGCCGACAGCCCTACGTCCGCAAACTTGTCGTTCCTATAGTCAACACTGCCCACAGCCCCGCCAGATCTCCGGCCGCCGCGAGGCCTCCAATCGAGCGACTTGTCACACTATTTTCCATCGCTTAGCCAGGCATCGATGCCACATGCGATACAAAACTCGCCCAGCGCACCCTTGCTCATCCCGCACCCGCGACAAAATACGCCCAGCACCGGCAAAACACCCAAAAATCGCCGTTTTCTTGCTTGCAGGGTGATCTTTCTCGCGCCATGACATGCCACACCGCTCGTCACGAAAGCTCAATACCCATGTGCGGGCCTTTGGAAGCGCACGTGGACCCGACGATACGCACGTAAGCCCGAAGATTTACCCGTGGGCCTCATAACCTGCGAGTGGGCAACGCCGCCCACGTGCGCATCTAGAGGTTTGCGTGCGTATCAAGAGGTTCGTACGCACATTCAGGGGTTTACGTGTGCATAGCTGTGCTCAGATGACCACCGAGGGGGCGCATTAACACTCGTACAAGACATCACTGTGGCAGCGGAAGAAGCAGTCCTCGGAACTTTAATGGAACTCTTAACCCGATGACACGCACGGCAACCCGCTTCCACACGTTAACCCGCTATTCCGTATCTGGGCGGGGCCGCCAACGCTCGAATTAGAGAGTTTACGTGCAACTTAGAGGGGTAACGCACGGATTCGCGGATTAGCGTGAGAACGTACATACACACGTGTGCGGATAGGTTACGCACGTACGGATAGGTAACACGTATGCGGATAGGTTACTAACCTATCCGCATACCAATAAGCTATCCGCATAGTCCACCGGTCAACCACGCGGAGCACCCGGACGACACCTTCTATGCGATCCTCAGCCTCTCAGACGCCACCCATACACAGCGAGGCCGGGGCACCCCGTGGGTAACCCCGGCCTCGTGCGTGCAGTGCAGACGAGATCAGTGTCCCGGCCAGCTGCGGATCGACGTGAGCGCGGCGACCGAGTAGCGGTCCCATACGCGCCCGCCAATCCGAACGGCTGCCTCAAGGACGAGCACCGACCACGCGAGGGCCACGACGTAGGCGACCCAGTTGGGAACGAAGCCGAAAGACGCCAGCACGAGCAGCACGTAGGACGGGATCTGCAGAACCGCGGTCCCCGCGAAGCCCACGAGCTGCAGCAGCATCGTCATCAGGAAGGAACCGGTACCCTTCGTCGCCAGCGGGGACGTGCCCGGAGGCTGCACCGGGTAGACCCAGCGCGCGTTCACGACGAGGGTCGTCGCAGCGGCACCAGCGAAGAGGACGACGCCCATCACCTGGTGGAACACGAAACTGGAGGCATTCGCACCGGTGACGGCATCGTAAATGAGGTAACCGATGACCTGGGGAACTAACACGATGAGCGAACCCACGAGGCGTCCGCGACGTTCCTCGCGACCGCTCATACCCGACGAGACCACGATCCAGGCGCCCGTCGAGTCGTATTGCATGAGCGCGCCGGTCGTCAGGCCCGTCGTGATGGGCACCAGGTAGAGGAAGATGCCCGCCGAGAAGGCGAATGGCTGCCCCTCAGTAACCATCCGTCCCATGAAGATCGCGACAACCGGGAACAGCAACGCGAGCGCCATGTTCATATTCAGGCGCGTATCGACGATCCAGTAGCGCAGCGTGCGCGCCGCCAGGGAGGCGCTGCGCACACCGAGGCCGAGGCGCGTGAACAGGTCGACGCTGCGCAGGCCGGCGGCTCTCGACTGCTCGGAGCGGCGACTGCGCGCTTCATCTTCGAGGGATTCGTCGATGAGGTGGCGTCCCTCGTCGATGGCGCGCTGCGCGTCGGCGCTGATCTCACCGGCGTAGCCGCTCATGACGGGGCGCAGGACGGCGAGCCAGGCCCGCCAACCGACGACAGCGGTCACGACCGTGATGAGAGCGCGGATCGCCGCGGCCACCCACGCGCCCTCGAGCAGCGAAGCAACCACACCGAAGGGAGCGCCGAAGGGAGTCCACAGTGCGACGTTCAAGCCCGCCTTGAAGGCCTCAACGGAAAAGTTCCGGGCCAGCAAAGACATCCAGTAACCCAAGGGGGTCACCACCATCATGAAGACGACGGCGCCCAGGGCCGTGACGGCATCCTTCTTACCCGAGCTGTCCAGGCGTACCGCGAACCAGGTCCCGACCGCGCGCGCCCACAGCACCGCGAGAGGCAGCGTCACGACACCAGCGATAAACCAGCCGAGCGCCTCAAGCCACTGGGCACGCCACAGCGCGAACCAGACGGGTAGGAAGAGGATCATCGCGGACAGGAGCCCGCCGGGACCGACCGCAGTCGAGGCGGCCAGCCCCGCCCCGAGGCGTTTGCTGGGTCCCACGTAGGGCGACAGGCGCACGGGATCGAGAGAGTTGTCCATCGAGGCGAAGATGATCGGGAGGACCAACCACAGCAGGAAGATGAAGGGCCCGACGATCGGCATCACCGGTGTGGCCAGGTAGGCCTCGTCGGAGCGAGCGAAGAAAGCGGTGCCCAGGAGCACCGAGCCGTAGATTCCGCCGAAGTAGAGGACGCCGAGAACCGCGAGAACGAGGACGACCGTCTGCTTGCGAACCGTGTTCCAGATGATGCGGAGCTTGAGGCGAATCAGTTGCCCAACCACGACAGGCCTTCCTCGGAGTGGACGCCGCCAACCAGGGAGGTGAAGCGCTCCCCCAGGTCGCCGCCCTGAGCGACCTCGTCGGTGGTTCCGGAGACGAGCACGCGTCCCTTGTCGATGATGGCCACGTGCGTGCACAGCTGTTGGACGGTTGCCATCACGTGCGAGGAGAGAATGACGGTGCCGCCGCGACGCGTATAGTCGGTGAGGATCTGGCGGATGTTCGTCGCGGAAACGGGGTCCACGGCCTCGAACGGTTCGTCGAGGACCAAGACTCGCGGCGAGTGGATGAGGGCGGCGGCCAGGGCAACCTTCTTCGTCATGCCCGCAGAGTAGTCGCTGATCAGCTTCTTCCCGGCCTCGGCCAGGTCGAGGGCCGCGAGGAGTTCGTGAGCACGCTCACGGGCGACGGACGCGTCCAGGCCGTGGAGCATGCCCACGTGGACGAGGAAGTCAGGGCCGGATAGGCGGTCGAGGAGGCGCATCCCGTCGGGCATGACGCCGAGGAGAGCGCGCGCCTCCTGGGTTCGCGCCCACACATCGACGCCGTGCACGTAGGCGGTGCCACGGTCGGGGGTGAGCAGGCCTGTAGCCATGGTCAGCGTCGTTGTCTTACCGGCGCCGTTAGGACCGACGATCCCGTAGAAGGATCCGGTGGGAATATCGAGGGACAGGTCGGCGACGGCGACGAGGTTGCCATAAATCTTGACGAGGCCTCGGATCGCCAGTGCAACATCTTCCCCGACGGGGGCGACGGGTACCGCAGGAGCGGCGGGCTGCGAATCGGACACGAGATACTCCTTCACGCATTGAAATACCCGCTCATTTTACCAGCGATCCTAGGCAATGCTTCGAAGCAAGTCTCAGATGATGACCCCAATGAATAGGGAGGAGTCCTACTCGCGACTGATAACAACATGAAGCCCTTGATCAGGGTGATACGTCCACGTTGCTCGATAGGAACCCCATGTCTCCTCCCGAGTGCCATCAATTGCCCGCGTCGTATCCATGCGTTGCATAAGCGACTCGGGTGCATCCAACTCCTGAAGAACACAGCCGAGGGTGACCACACTCATCCCGGACTGCTTCTTACCGAAGGTATTCATCTCCAAGCTAGATCCATCGGAGGCAACTGTGGCATGCGGAGCTGCCTTACAAGCAGTGACGGCCTGAGCAAACGCTTGATTCTGGCCTCCAACCAGCATGGCCAAACCAACAACCGACACGATGGTGGCAATAATCCCAGAGAAGAAGCCGAGAATGAACATTCCAAGCCCCAGCTTCCAGCGCCGTTTCTTGCGTCGAGGCTCGCGATACTCCGCCGGAATGTCCAGCCGATCATGTCGATACGCCATGGCGTCGCGACGCCGAGCTTCCTCAACTTCCTCAGCGGGCACGTACATCTGCTCGACAGCTACTAGACGCGAAGCAGGCCGCACAGGGGCCGGATCGGACAGAGCACCAACACGGTCTCTATCCGAGCCTTCGTCACGTCGCCTGTCCCCGCCATAGCGAGATGAGTCGAGAGACAAACCAACGGAAGACTCATCGTAATGCGCATACTCCCGTTCGGGCGTCACCTGCTGCTCGCGAGGAGCAAAAGGACTTGACTGCGCCGGCGAAAAACCGTGATCCTCATCTGCCCTACGATACCGGGCAGCACGTTCAGTCGGCACTGAAGGAGCACTACCGCCTCCCGGCTGCGGATACGCCCTCGCAGGCTGACCACCACCGTACCGATACGCATCTGGCATGTGTGCTCCCATGAATCCTCCATTGGCGGGAAGCTATCGATTATTCGACAATCATAACCGTAGATTACCCAGAAAGCAATGGAATAGATCCACACCCACTCTCCTACGCGAACACCCCCTCACCCATCACCAACACATCAAAACGAAGCATGATGCCCATTTCGTCGGAGTGAGCCACACAACGACCAGACAAAATCCAAGCTAGTACTACAACGGCTTCTACCCAGCCCCAACAGGTCTACACCCCAAGACACGCAGATGCCCAAGCAGACATCAAAAAGGCAGACGACGACCTAATTCTTAGCAATAGCCTGCACGAATATCCACAGACTCAACAAACGCGCAAGCACCAGAGCTAACGGCACCTCGCGAAGACATGCCAGACACGCGCGACACATACAAGCCGGCAACAAACGCCGCAACAATCAGGAGCGCCGAGATGAATCCGAGGAGGAACATTAGGAGGCCACCGTGGCGCTGCCCGCGGCGAGCGGGACGCTCCCGGCGATCCAGGCGCGACTCAATCTCGCTGGCACGACGAGCCTCGGCCTGGCGCCGAGAGGCACCTCCGACACGAGAGCTTTGAACGCCCCCCTGCTCCGACGGCGACACAGCCTCGGCAAGCGCACGACACTGCCCGCCATCTCGTTGTTCGAGCGCACCCACAACACGCATAGTCGTGCGATGCCAGTTGCGGTGGACGGGAACGCCGGGGCATGGATCTGCCCCGTAGGTCGCCGCCGCCTCGTCCCGATGCGCATATTCGCGAACGGGAGTGGAAGGCTGAGCGACGCGCCCAGCCTGCGAGGAAACCACGTCGCGCGCGACCGCGGCCTGCTGCGCCACCGCGGCAGCATCCTCCGACGGTCGAGATTTCCTCGACGGGCGAGGTGAACCCGGGGCCTTTCCCCGAACCACTGCGTCCTCGGCGCTCACAACCTGTTCGACGAGAGATGACTCGGGGGCGCGGGCAACCGTAGGCAGGCTCGGCTGTTTGCGCAGGCGAACAGGCACAGCGTCGGCCGGATAGTCCCGCGCCACCTGTCCCGTGCCGATCCGATACGCATCAGGCGTAGCGCCCCCCATGAACCCTCCATCAGTAACAAGCCGTTTATTTCTCAACTACCATACTCGCTAGTTACCGAAAAAGCAAGGGCATTAGTCGATACCGAGAGTCTTCCGCAATCGAGCCACGTGACCGGTTGCCTTCACGTTGTATTGGGCCAGGGCGACCGTGCCGTCAGGGTTCACAACCACGGTCGAGCGGATGATGCCCACGTAGGTGCGGCCGTAGTTCTTCTTTTCACCCCACGCGCCGTACGCCTCGAGAATCTCGTGATCCGGGTCGGAGGCCAGCGGGAAGGTAAGCGACTGCTTCTCGGTGAAGCGCTCGAGGGCGGCCATCGAGTCGGCGGAAACACCGATGACGGAGTAGCCGGCACCCTGAAGCGACGCCAGGGAATCACGAAAATCACATGCCTGCTTCGTGCAGCCGGGGGTGGAGGCCTTCGGGTAGAAGTAGATGATGACACCACGCTTCGAAGAAGCGAGCAAGTCGGACAGAGACAGGGTGCCCTGCGTGGTCTCAGCGGTAAAGTCGGGGGCCTTGCAGCCAATTTCCAAAGCGGTCATGACCTCAGTCTATCGACCACCGCCGCCCGGAGGCGACCGGGTATCGGCAACCGTGCGCGAGATGGGACTCGAACCCACACGTCAAAGACACTGGAACCTAAATCCAGCGCGTCTGCCAATTCCGCCACTCGCGCGCGCACCCCAGTGTAACGGATGTGCGCGAGACCGTCCGCATGCCCTCGCCCACGCCCGCCGACAACAAGCAAACCCGAGGCCCTCAGCGCCCGGTTGCGTCGATTGTTCCCTCGCCGAGAACACGGGTACCGCGATACACGACCATCGACTGGCCGCGCGCGACGCCACGCGCGCTGCTCGCGAGGACGACGCTGATGGTTCCAGCGTCCAGGTCGCGCGTCAGCGACGCGACGGGCACGGGGGTGCCGTGCGCGCGCAGCTGCACGAAAAGGTCGGTGGCGTCGGAGCCGTCGTCGTCAGAGGCGAGCCAGACGGCGTCCGTGGCCGTAATGCGGGAGATGGACAGGAGCTCGGAGGCTCCCACGACGACTTGGTTGGTCTCCGGCCTCGTCTCGAGGACGTAGCGGGGGCGCCCGTCGGGTGCGGGCGCGCCGATACCGAGGCCCTTGCGCTGGCCGACTGTGTAGTTCCAGTAGCCCTCGTGGCGGCCCAACACCTCGCCGTCGGGGCTGACGATCTCACCCTCGGCCGCGCCCAGGTGAGCGCGCAGGAAGCCCTGCGTGTCACCGTCGGGAATGAAGCAGATGTCGTAGGAGTCGGGCTTGTTGGACACGCCCAGGCCGAGGCGCTCGGCCTCGGAGCGCACCCACGCTTTGTTGGGGGCATCCCCCAGGGGCAGGACGACGCGGTGAAGCTCCTCGGGCCCCATGACGGCCAGCACGTAGGACTGGTCCTTGAGGTTGTCGGCACCGCGGTGCAGCTCGGGTCCAGCCGCACCATCGACGATGGCCGCGTAGTGGCCAGTGCACACCGCATCGAATCCGAGCGCGCGGGCGCGGGTGGCCAGCTCGCGGAACTTCACGAACTCGTTGCAGCGCACGCAGGGGTTGGGGGTGCGCCCAGCCTTGTACTGGGCGACGAAGTCGGTGATGACGGTCTGCTCAAATTCCTGGGCGAGATCCCACACGTAGAACGGGATGCCGATAATTTCGGCGGCGCGCGCCGCGTCGCCGGCGTCCTCGATCGAGCAGCAGCCGCGCGAGCCGATGCGGCACTCCTGGGGTTGGGAGGATAGGGCCATGTGGACGCCGACAACATCGTGCCCGGCCTCCACGGCCTTCGCGGCGGCGACGGCGGAGTCCACACCGCCGGACAGTGCTGCCAGAACTCTCATCTAGGGTTCCTCGTTTCGTTCGTTGCGCACGTGGGCGACGCCGTCCAGGGCGGCCCCCGCGCGGATGGCCACGGGCAGCGCGGCCAGGAAGGCGTCGATATCGTCGCGGGTCGTCTCGTGGCCGAGTGAGACGCGCAGGACGCCGAGCGCCTGCTCCTCGCTGCGTCCCATCGCCATGACGATCTCGGAGGGGCGCGTGACCCCCGCGTGGCAGGCAGACCCGGCGGACACGGCGATTCCGTCCATGTCGAAGGCCATGAGGACGGCCTCAGGGCGGGCGGTGGGCAGGGATAGGTGGATGATGGCGCTCGACGAGGCAGTCTCCCCCACCGTCGAATACGTTCCCTCCGGCAGGTGGGACAGCAGGTGCGCGCGCAGGGCGGCCGCACGGGAGGCGAAAGCGGCGCGCTCTGCGACGACCTCGGCGAGGGCGGCACCGAGAGCGCAGGCACCCGCGACGTCGGGCGTGCCCGAGCGGATCGAGCGCTCGTGGCCGCCGCCGGGTCGGTCGGTCGTCATGGGGATGCCTCGTCGGGCGAGGAGAACGCCGATGCCGGCGGGGGCGCCGACCTTGTGGCCGCCGACGCTCATGAGGTCCAGGCCGAGCTCGGCAAAAGACACGTCCAGGGTTGGAATGGCTTGGGCTGCGTCGGAATGTACGAGGCCTCCGCTGGCCTGCACGAGCTCAGCGAAGTCTGCAACCGGCTGAATCGTACCGATTTCGGAAGACACGAGGGTCATGGATCCGAGCGCAAGGCGACCGTCCCACGAGGCGGGTGCATCGTCGCCGGAAACACGGGGCAGGATGGACACGCCGCCCGCATCCACGGGCAGGACCTCCCAGGAGAAGCCCTCACGAGAGGCGACCTCGCGCTGATGGGCGACCGCGTCATGCTCGAGGCCCGAGACGACGATCAGGTCGCGCGCGTCGTCGCGCCCGTGCATACCTCGGGCCGCGGCCATCACACCGAGGGCGTCCGATTCGGTGGCTCCAGAGGTGAAGATAACCTCGTGGATGTCTGCGCCGAGGGCCGCTGCGACCTGCTCGCGCGCGTCGTCGAGCATGCGACGGGCCCGCCGCCCTCCGAAGTGGAGGGCGGCGGGATTGCCGGGGGTTGCAGCTAGGTCACGCTGGGCGCGGGTCCACGCCTCGAGGGCGCACTCGCGCAGCGGCGTGGTGGCAGCGTGGTCGAGGTAGACGCTCACGCCTGGGAGCGCGCCTCCTCAATGGCGGCCAGGGCCGCGGGCACGACCTCGGTGACGTCGCCGACGACGCCGAAGTCCGCGATCTCGAAGATCGGGGCGTCCGGGTCGTCACACACGGCGACGATGTGGGCCGAGGACTGCATACCCACCGTGTGGTGGATCGCGCCGGAGACGCCCAGGCCGATGTAGAGATTCGGGGTGACGGTCAGGCCGGTCTGGCCGATCTGCTCGGATCGCGGGGCCCAGCCCTCGTCGCAGGCGACGCGGGTCGCACCCACGGCGCCGCCGAGCGCCTGAGCGACGGAGCGAACCAGCTCGAAGTCGCCGTCCACGCCGCGGCCACCGCACACGACGGTGGAGGCGTCGGTCAGGGACACGCCTTCCTCCTCGTCGGGCACTGAGGAGACGACCTGGATTGCGCTGGCCTCGGGGCTCAGCTCGACGGCGAGGGCCTGCGGGGTCAGGGCGACGGGAGAGGCAACCGGGGCCTCGTCGATGACGCCGGAGGCGATGCCGACGATCGGGGTCTGTCCCTCAATGACGATCCGCATCGACCAGGAGCCTCCCAGGGCGGTCTTGCCGATCTGGAGGACGCCGCCGTCGAAGCCGACGGAGGACGCACCGGAGACCACGCCGGCCTCGGTGAGAGCGCCGACGCGACCGGCGATCTCGCGACCGCGGTAGTCCGAGCACAGGAGCACCAGGCCAAAGCTGCCGGTCGCCAGCGCGGAAACAAGCGCGTCGGAGGCCACGACCGAGGAACGCACAGCGTCACCCAGGTCGGCATGCAGCAGTTGGGTCGCGCCCAGCTCCGACAGGGCGGCCACATCGGGACTGGCAGCCAGGGACAGGGCGACGACGTCGGCGGAGGTCAGGGACGCGGCCAGCGTAACCGCCTGGCGTGCCAGGGGCGTCAGGTGATCGCCCGCCTGGTCGGCCAGAACGAGGATCGGGGAACTCATCTGCTGCGTCATGTCACTTCACCACCGAAAGGATGTAGTCGGCCAGAGCGCGCCCGCCCTCACCGGCGTCCTGAATGATCGTGCCCGAGCCGTCGCGGGTCTTCTCCTCGCTGTGGGTGACGGCGGTCAGCGCACGGCGCATGACGAGGGCCTCGCCGCCGGGAACCTCGACGAGGTCGTCGATGCCCCACTGATCCAGCGGCTTCTTGCGGGCGGCCTTCATGGCTGCGAAGGCCGGGTAACGCGGCTCGTTGATCTGGTCGGTCACGGAGACGACGGCGGGCAGCGCGGCGCGCACGGTCTCGGTGTAGCCGTCGACGGCGCGCTCGATGGTGACGGCGCTATCCTCGACGCTCAGGGAGCGGGCCATGCCCAGCAGCGGCATGTGGGCCTTGGCAGCCAGGGCGGCGGGCAGCATGGAGGTCATCGCGTCCAGCGAGGCCATGCCGGTGATCACCAGGTCGACGGGGCCGCACTCTTCGGCGATCTTTGCTATCGCGACGGACAGAACGGAGGCGGTCGTGATGACGTCGGAGCCCTCAAGGAACTCGTCGGAGACGATGTAGGCACGGTCGGCGCCCATCTGCAGGGCGCGCATCAGGGAATCCTCGGCGTCCTCAGGGCCCATCGTCAGCGCGACGACCTCGGCCTCGCGACCCGCATCCTCTTCGGATTCCTTCAGCTGGACGGCAGCCTCGATGGCGTTCTCGTCCAGTTCGTTGAGTACATCGTCCTCACCGCGCACCAGGCGGCCGCCCTCAAAACGGCGTTCGGACTGCATGTCGGGGACATGCTTCACACACACGACAATTCTCATGACTTCTAGCGTGCCACATTCTGCGCAGCACGCCCATATATATGAGGGTTCCCTCACCGATGCGTGCCGCTGCTCATACCCTCAGCCCACCCCCTAATCCGACCGCTTAATTGACGGTCACGTATGATGGATGATGGCTGCATCTATCAGGCTACGATGCAGCCAATAAACTGTAAGAAAGAGGCACTGTTATATGTCCGAGCGTTCCGGCTCGTCCAGCGTCCCCACCGTGCGCGTCACCAAACCTAATCCCGTTCCCACCCGTCTGGGGGTTTTCCCGTCGGGCGACGGTCTCGATGTCGCCGTGGTCGCCAGGGCCGCCTCCGGCGTGGACATGTGCATCTTCGACGAGGCCGGGGCTGAGATCCGCTTCGCTCTGCTCGGCCCGAAGACCGGCATCTGGCACGGTCACATCCCCGGATACGGTGCGGGGACCCGCTACGGTTTCCGCGTGCACGGCACCTGGGATCCGGACGGTGGCCAGTTCTATAACTCGCACAAGCTTCTCCTCGACCCCTACGGCCGAGGCCTCGACGGCGTGGTGGACATGAAGCCTGCGGTCTACGCGCACTGTGTAGACGAGGACCTCTACCCCTCCGAATACCCGCTGCGCCGCTCCCCCATTGACTCCGCTCCGTACATGCCGCGCTCGGTCGTCGTGGAGCCCTCCTTCCCGATCGCTCCGCAGCCTCACGTTCCGTGGGAGACCACCGTCATCTACGAGATCCACGTCAAGGGCTTCACGAAGAACATGCCCGGCATACCCGCGGAGCTGCGCGGCACCTACGCGGGCCTGGCTCACCCGGCCTCCGTGTCCTACCTGAAGGACCTGGGCATCACCGCCGTCGAGCTGCTGCCCATCCACGCGAAGTGCGACGAGCCTTTCCTCACAGAACGAGGCCTGACGAACTACTGGGGCTACTCCACCCTCTCCTTCTTCGCCCCCGAGCCCTCCTACGCCACCGAAGCCTCGCGCGAGCGCGGCGCCCAGGCGGTCGTCGACGAGTTCCGCGGCATGGTCTCGCTCCTGCACCAGGCGGGCATCGAGGTCATCCTCGACGTTGTCTACAACCACACGTGTGAGGGCGGCGACGCCGGTCCATCCCTGTCCTGGCGCGGCCTCGACTCCGACATGTACTACCGTCATACCTCCTCGCGTCCAGTCCAGACGATCGACGTGACGGGCACGGGCAACACCATCAACGTGGACCATCCGAAGACCATTCAGATGGTGCTGGATTCGCTGCGCTACTGGGTCCGCGAGATGGGCGTGGATGGTTTCCGCTTCGACCTGGCGGCCACGCTCGGCCGTTTCTCGACGGGCTTCAGCCCCATGCACCCGCTCCTCATCGCGATGGCGACGGACGACGTCCTGGCCCACTCGAAGCTGATCGCCGAGCCGTGGGACGTCGGCCCGGGCGGCTGGCAGACGGGTAACTTCCCGGTGCCCTTCTCCGAGTGGAACGACCACTACCGCGGCGCCCTGCGTAACTTCTGGCTGGCGGACGTGCGCGCCCAGGCCTCGGGCCATGTCGTCTCCGGCCCGAACGATCTGGCGACCCGCCTGTCCGGTTCCCAGGACGTCTTCGAGCACGGCCTGGGTCGTCTGCGCGGCCCCCGCGCCTCGATCAACTTTGTGACCGCCCACGACGGCTTCACGCTCGCGGACCTGACCGCCTACGACCGCAAGCACAACACGGCGAACCTGGAGAACAACCGAGACGGATCGGACGACAACCGCTCGTGGAACCATGGCGTGGAGGGCACGCTTGCTTCGAACGGCACACACCCGAGCGCCGACACCCCCTATGCGATCCTCTCCGACATGACGATCGCCGACCTGCGTTCCCGTTCCCAGCGCAACATCCTGGCCACCATGTTCGTCTCTTCGGGTACACCGATGCTGACAGGCGGCGACGAGTTCGGCCGCACCCAGTACGGCAACAACAACGCCTACTGCCAGGACGACCCGATCTCATGGGTCGACTGGGACCTGGCCGAGAGCCAGCACGCGCAGATCGACGCCGTCTCCTGGCTGATCGCCCTGCGCAAGGCCCACCCGGTTCTGCGTCCCGACCGCTTCGCCACGGGCACCCCCCATAACGGTGACACGATCGCCGATCTGTCGTGGTACACCGCCCAGGGCACGCCCATGCCGGACTACGGCTGGACGGACTGGCGCCACCGCACGTTCCAAATGCTGCGCTCGGGCGTGACATGGGGCGACCGCGACGCGCTCATCATCATCAACGCGAACCTGGACAGCGCCGAGGTCACCCTGCCCGAGGGCCATGACCTGGACTGGCTCGTCGCCTACTCGACCGTGTGGGCCACTCCTGCCGAGGGCGGCGTCGGCTCCACGCTCAACCCGGCTGAGCTTTCTCTCGAGGTCGAGCACGTGACCCCGCGTTCGACGCTGACGATCGAGCCTCTCTCCGTCACCATCCTGCTCTCCGACGTGGCGTTCCGGCCCGAGAGCTGACCATTCTTCCATTCCCCCGTCACTCACACATTGGATAGGATTCACGCATGACTCGCAGTGAAGATGCCCTGGAAACCGCAACCTCTGATGCCTCGCTGGCCCGCTCGAAGGCCCGCAGCGCCGAGATCGACCTGGCGATTGACCAGGACCCCTCGCGTTTCCGCATCCTCACGGGTGACCGCCCGACCGGCCATCTGCACCTGGGCCACTACTTCGGCACGCTGCGTAACCGCGTGCTCCTGCAGAACCGCGGCGTTGAGACCTGGGTTCTGGTCGCCGACTACCAGGTGATCACCGACCGCGACGGCGTGGGTCCAATCCGTGAGCGCGTCCTCGGCCTCGTCGCCGATTACCTGGCCGCGGGCATTGACGCTGAGCGCTCCACGATCTTTAACCACTCGGCGGTTCCGGCACTCAACCAGCTGATGCTGCCCTTCCTCTCCCTGGTCACCGAGTCGGAGCTGCACCGCAACCCGACCGTGAAGGCCGAGCTGGAGGCCACCGAGGGCCGCGCGATGACGGGCCTTATGCTGACCTACCCGGTCCACCAGGCCGCCGACATCCTCTTCTGCAAGGCGAATATCGTACCCGTGGGCCAGGACCAGCTCCCCCACCTGGAGCAGGCTCGCCTGATCGCCCAGCGCTTCGACAAACGCTACGGCCGCGCCACCCCCGAGCGCCCCGTCTTCCCTCGGCCTGAGGCCCTCCTGTCCGAGGTCCCGCTGCTGCTGGGCACGGACGGCCAGAAGATGTCGAAGTCGCGCGGCAACACGATCGAGCTTCGTATGACCGCGGACGAGACCGCGAAGATCCTCAAGAAGGCAAAGACCGACGCAGAGCGCCGCATCACCTTCGATCCCGAGGGCCGTCCCGAGGTCTCCAACCTCCTGATGCTGGCCTCCCTGGCCACAGGCGAGGCTCCCGAGGCGATCGCGGACCATATCGGCGATGCGGGCGCCGGCATGCTCAAGTCCCTCGTCACCGAGTCCCTCAACGAGATGCTCGCTCCCCTACGCGAGCGCCGCGCCGAGCTCATCGCGAACGAGGACTACCTGCTGTCCGTCCTGCACGCAGGCAACGAGCGCGCCAACGAACAGGCCGACCAAACCCTGTCCGAGGTGCGCACCGCCATGCAGATGGTCTACTGATCCCACACCTTCCTGGAGATACTCATGGCATACAACCAGTTCCCCGAGCACCCCGACGACTCCGTCGGCTCGTGGATGCTCACGCTCTTCGTCGCCGGCATCCCGCTGGTCGGCTTCATCTACATGCTCGTGCTCGCCTTCGGTTCGGGCGGCTCGCCTGCGAAGCGCAACTTCGCGCGCGCCATGTTCATCTGGCAGATCATCGGTGTCGTTGCGACGATCCTGGCGTTCCTCCTCTTTGGTGGTGCGGTCATGGCGGGGCTGCAGAACAGCGGCAGCTGAGCGTCGATCTTCTCAACGGAGGGTAGTTCCTGGACACACAGGGGCTATCCTCCGTCTTTTCTGTTGAAATTCCGCCCTTTAGGCCGACAGTTGAGATCTTGACAGAACATATGGGTATCGACCTGAGCGCCGAGGCATGGGCCTCACTTTCACGCGCGCGCATCCATAGGCTACTGTGGGTCTCGTGAGCGAGAAACTGTTGCCCCGTATCCCGATCATTGAAGTGTTCCCCGTCATCGAAGACGGCACGCTTCCCGCCAAGGCGACCGAAGGCGAGCCTTTCCCCATTCGTGCGACCGTGTTCCGCGAAGGACACGACGCATTCGCCGCCGAGGCTGTCCTGCTGCGCCCGGACGGGGGTGAATACTCCCGCACGCGCATGGTGGACATCGCCCCCGGCCTCGACCGGTACGAGGCCTGGGTGGCCGCCGACACCCCCGGCGCATGGTCCTTCCGCGTGGACTCCTGGTCGGATCCCTACGCGACGTGGCGCCACGACGCGACCGTGAAGGTCGGCGCCGGCGTCGACGTCGAGCTCATGCTCGAGGAGGGCGCCCTCCTCATGGAGCGCGCGGCCGAAGGCACCGCCTACGGCAACCCCTCCCAGAAGCGCCCCCCGGCCTCGGACATTGACGTCCTGACCGACGCGGCGCGCCGCCTGCGCGACACCAGCCATTCCGCCCAGCAGCGCCTCTCCGCGGGCATCTCCTCGCGCGTGCGCCTGATCTTCCGCGACCACCCGCTGCGTGACCTGCTGGATTCCTCCCGCGTCTACCCGCTTGACGTAGCCCGCACGAAGGCCCTGGCGGGCGCATGGTACGAGATCTTCCCACGCTCCGCAGGCGCCTTCCAGCGCCCCGACGGCACGTGGGTCTCCGGCACTCTCGCGGGCGCCGCCAAGGACCTGCCGCGCATCGCCGGCATGGGCTTCGACGTCGTCTACCTGACCCCGATCCACCCGATCGGCACGACGCACCGCAAGGGCAAGAACAACTCCCTGGAGGCCGCTCCCAGCGATCCGGGTTCGCCCTACGGCATCGGCTCCCCCGAGGGTGGCCACGACGCCATCCATCCCGAGCTCGGCGACTTCGCCGACTTCGACCGCTTCGTTGAGCGCGCCCGAGGCCTCGGCCTGGAGGTCGCTCTCGACCTGGCCCTCCAGTGCTCCCCCGACCACCCGTGGGTCAAGGAGCACCCCGAGTGGTTCACAACCCGCGCCGACGGCACCATCGCGTATGCGGAAAACCCACCGAAGAAGTACCAGGACATCTACCCCCTGAACTTCGACAACGACCCGGAGGGCATCTACCAGGCCGTGCGCGACATCATCGAGCTGTGGATCAACCACGGCGTGACGATCTTCCGCGTCGACAACCCGCACACGAAGCCCATCCCCTTCTGGGAGCGCCTGCTGGCCGACATCAAGGCTCAGTACCCGGGCACACTCTTCCTGGCCGAGGCCTTCACGCGCCCCGCCATGATGCGTACCCTCGGCGCGATCGGCTTCGACCAGTCCTACACGTACTTCGCGTGGAGGACCGAGAAGGAGGAGATCGAGGAGTACCTGCGCGAGGTCTCCGAAGAGACGGCACACCTCATACGCCCGACCTTCTGGCCCACGACGCACGACATCCTCACCCCGCAGATGTGGGACGGTGGCACGGCCATCTTCGCGATCCGTGCGATGCTCGCAGCCCTGGGGGCGCCCACGTGGGGCATCTACTCCGGCTACGAATTCGTCGAGAACGAGCCCCGTGGCACCTACCAGGAACCCAACGACAACGAAAAATACGAGTTCCGCCCCCGCCACTGGGAGGACGCCGAGCCGATCGGCATCTCGCGTCTCTTCACGCTGCTCAACGCCGCGCGAACCAAGCACCCTGCGCTGCGCCAGCTCCACCAGATCCGCATCCACCCGACGTCCTCGGATCGCCTCATCGCGTTCTCGCGTCAGGTGCCCGGAAGGTTCACGGCAGACGGCAAGCCCGACACCGTCATCTGCGTGATCTCCCTGGATCCGCACAACGGCGTGGACGCCACGGTCGAGCTCGATCTGGAGGCGATGGGCCTGGCGACCCCGGGTGGTCACATTACGGTCGTCGACGAGCTGGACGGACGCTCCTACGTGTGGGGCTCGTCCAACTGGGTGTCGCTGTCCCCCGTGACGCGCCTCGGCCACGTCTTCAAGGTCGAGCCCGCGCATTCTTCGCCCTGGGCACAGGCCTCATGAGGATCGTGCGCCCGGCGCAACCACGTCACCGCGCCGGGCGCACGACACCCCTCCATAACCCCCGCCAATATGAGACCCGGCTCCCTATTTTGCCGGTCAGCCGTTAGACTTATCATCACCAGTGAACTGAGCGGTTCACCCTTCTGGAGTAAGGAAAATCCATGAGCTTCGAACTTACGCCGATCCCGGTCAATGACGACATTCTCGACGCCGTTGCCTCAGGCTCGTACTACTCGCCCCACTCTGTGCTGGGCGCACACCTCGGTGACGACGGCGTCACCATCCGAGTTGTCGCGCACCTGGCCGACGCGGTCGACATCATCACTCCCACCGGTGCATACGCTGCCACGCACGAGCGCGGCGGCATCTGGGTTGCGGCCCTGCCCGGCAAGGAGATCACCGCCTACCGCGTGTCCGTCACCTACGGCGAGGACACGATCGTGCGCGACGATCCCTACCGCTACCTGCCCACCCTGGGCGAGATGGACACCTACCTGATCTCCGAGGGCCGCCACGAGGACCTGTGGAAGGTGCTGGGTGCCCACGTGAAGACCTACACCGACGAGCTGGGCGAGACCACCGGCACCGCCTTCGCCGTGTGGGCTCCCAACGCCCGCGCCGTGCGTGTCGTCGGCGAGTTCAACTACTGGGACGGCACGCAGACCTCCATGCGTTCGCTGGGTTCGTCCGGCGTGTGGGAGATCTTCGTTCCCGAGGTCGGCGTCGGCGCCCGCTACAAGTTCGAGATCCAGGGCCCCGGTGGCAACTGGTTCGAGAAGGCCGACCCGATGGCCCGCGCCACCGAGATTCCCCCGGCCACGGCCTCGGTCGTCACCGACTACTTCCACGAGTGGAGCGACCAGGAGTGGATGCAGGCTCGCCGTGAGCGCAACGTGCACGACGGCCCCATGTCCATCTACGAGGTCCACGCGGGCTCCTGGCGTCAGGGCCTGGGCTACCGCGAGCTGGCCGACGAGCTGGTCCCCTACGTCAAGCAGATGGGCTTTACGCACGTGGAGTTCATGCCGCTGGCCGAGCACCCCTTCGGTGGCTCGTGGGGCTACCAGGTGACCTCCTACTACGCGCCCTCCTCGCGCTACGGCACCCCGGACGACTTCCGCTACCTGGTGGACGCTTTCCACCGCGAGGGCATCGGCGTCATCTTGGACTGGGTCCCCGCCCACTTCCCCAAGGACGACTTCGCGCTGGCCCGCTTCGACGGCACCCCGCTGTACGAGGACCCGGACCCGCTGCGCGGCGAGCACCCCGACTGGGGCACCTACGTCTTCAACTTCGGCCGCCGCGAGGTGCGTAACTTCCTGGTCGCCAACGCCCTGTACTGGCTCGAGGACTTCCACATCGATGGCCTGCGCGTCGACGCCGTGGCCTCGATGCTGTACCTGGACTACTCGCGCAAGGATGGTCAGTGGCGTCCCAACCAGTACGGCGGGCGGGAGAACCTGGAGGCCATCGAGTTCATCCAGGAGGCGAACGCGACCGCCTACCGCCGCCACCCCGGCATCGTGATGATCGCCGAGGAGTCCACGGCATGGCCCGGCGTGACTGCCCCGACCTCGGGCGGCGGCCTCGGCTACGGCATGAAGTGGAACATGGGCTGGATGAACGACACCCTGCGCTACCTGAGCGAGGATCCGGTCAACCGCCGCTGGCACCACGGCGAGCTCACCTTCTCGCTGGTCTATGCCTTCTCCGAAAACTACGTGCTGCCGCTCTCGCACGACGAGGTTGTGCACGGCAAGGGCTCGCTCATCTCGAAGATGCCCGGCGACAAGTGGCAGCGCCTGGCGGGCCTGCGTTCGCTGTATGCCTACCAGTGGAGCCACCCGGGCAAGCAGCTCCTCTTCATGGGGCAGGAGATCGGCCAGGAGCAGGAGTGGAACGAGTCCTACTCCCTCGACTGGTGGCTCCTGGATCAGGAGGGTCACGCCGGCGTCGCGGCTCTGGTGGAGCGCCTCAACAAGATCTACGCCTCCTCCCCCGCCATGTGGGACGACGACTACACGGGCTTCGAGTGGATCGACGCCTCGGACGGCGACCACAACCTAATCTCCTACCTGCGTAAGGGATCGGACGATGCGGGGAACCGCGAGGTCGTCGTGTGCATCTCGAACTTTGCCGGCAACCCACACGAGGGCTACCGCGTGGGCCTGCCCTTCGGCGGCGAGTGGGTCGAGATCCTGAACACGGACTCCGAGGAGTTCGGCGGCTCGGGCGTCGTCAACGTCGGCACGATTATCGCCGAGGACACCCCGTGGAACGGCCGCCCGGTCTCCGCGTCGCTGCGCGTGCCGCCGCTGGGCGCGGTGTGGCTGGTGCCCACCTCGCAGGTGCGCTGACACCGTAGGCTGATACAAGGAGGCCGGAGCAGGGATTCCTGCTCCGGCCTCCTCTGTTGCCTCGTCGTCAAGGAGCCAAGCTGGGGTACGCGGCAGTATGAGCGAGTGTTTAGAAGCCCGCCCTCCCCCGGTCGATCTGCCCCTGCAGCTTGATGAGTTCACGCCTCACTTCGGGGTCAGACTCACGGTCGATTTTCTTCGTCAGTTCGTTGTGCGTGGAATGCCATCCGTACCACACGACGACGGAGACAAACACGAGAACGACGATGATCCATGCTGCCATGATGACGGCCCCTTTCCGCAACTGAGCGTTGGAGCGACGGTATCACATGAGGAGCATCGCCAGGCGCGTGCGCGCCGTGGAGACCTCCGGGGATGAACCGGCAACGCGGAATAGATCCAGGAGACGCAGGCGCAGCGCGTCGCGCTCCTCGGCATCCGTGGAGGCTGCGAGCAGGTCTAGCAGCACGTCAAAAGCTCCGGCGGCGTCGCCCGCGGCGAACAGCGCATCTGCGTGTGCGGCGGGATCGGTGGCGTCGGCCTGCGCGCTGCGGGCCGCCAGTCGCACGCGGGACAGGTGAGACTTCGCGTCCTCGTCGCGCGGATTCAGCTCGATAACCTTCTCCCAGCCGGCGATGGCCTCGTCGAGGTTCCCGGCGGCCTCGGCGGCCAGGGGCGCCTCGTGCTCGGGCGGGGTCGGGGCGACGGTGTCCTTGGCAGCCACGGCGATGCGCGCCGTGACGCCCATCTGGGCGGCTGCATCGAGCACCTGCGTGATGATGGGAAGCACCTGTTCCTTAGCAGCCGCGCCCTGGAACAGCGGAACGGGGCGCCCGCCGACGAGGGCGACAACCGTGGGCACACCTTGGATCTGGAATGCCTGAGCGATCGCGGGCGCCTTGTCAATGTCGACCTCGACCAGCTGGAACTTTCCCGCCTGCTCGCGCGCGATCTCCTCGAGCATGGCCAGTGCCGGCTTGGACTCGAGCGAACGCGGCGACCACATGATCATAATGACCGGCACGGCCTGGGAGGTGGACATGACGTCCTGGAAGTTCTCCTCGTCCGTGGTGGTGATCAGCGGGATGTGCAAGCCCTCCCCCGCTGCGGGAGCGGAGGACTCCTCGGGAGCGGGTGTGCTCGCGCGTGCCGACAGGTCGACGGCTCCGTGCGAGTCTGCGGGCATGGGCGTCGCCACGGATGCGGGACGAGGGTCAGGCGTAGTCATGGTGTCCTCTTCGTTAAAAAAAGTTGTTATTAAGAACGATGATATGCGTCGTCCCCACGACTCTAAGCCGCGGGGACGACGTGTGCGCTGTGGGTGAAAATCAGCCCGGGCTCGACGAAGGATCGAGCGTCACGGACACAATGGCGTACTCGCCACCAACGATCTGGGGAATTCCCCCCGCCGTCTTCGACGGAATGCGCATCAGGATCGTCGCCAGGTACTCCGCAGTAGCGGCGCCTTCGACAGTCGTGCCGTCAGCACTCATCGTCGCCGTCTTACCGCCCAGATTCATGGTCGCACCCGCGACCGTGCGCTGGTAGGTCAGCGTGAACTTGAAGTTGGCCGCAACCAGTGCCGAACTGTCCTGGAGAACCAGGCCGGAAATCGGGTAGTCCGTCGCCGTGGCCACGGCGGTCACGCTACCGGCAGCGCTCACCGAGGAGTTCAGATCAGTGACGTTCGACAGGTAGGTCTTCGTGAAGTCGTCCGCGACAAACTGCGTGGTGTCCTGGATGCCGGAGTTCAGCATCGTGATGTACTGAGCGAGCGCCGCCTCGGGGCTCACCGTGAAGCCCTCGGAGGTACCGGTCACGTAGGCCGAGCCGGTTCCCACAGGGGGCAGCGTCAGCTGGGTGCCGCCCAGGAGGCGCGCATAGTTCGTCAGCTGGTAGTCCGAACGCGCGGAATCCTGCACGTAGACCTGCACCACGGGCAGGGCTGTTGAGGAGGACTCGGAGATGTTGAAGATCGCACGAGGCCACGAGTCGGAGTTCGTGATGGCCAGCGAGGCCGGCGTGAAGTCAAGGGCCTGCGGTGTCTGGCCCGAGGCCTTCGCGTATGCGTACTGGGCAGTGCGGTACGCAAGGGCACCCTGCGAGACGCGTCCCGACAGGTCCGAGGCGTCCAGCGACGCATCCGCAGTGGTCATGGCCTTACCGGTCGCGTCGAGCACGGAGGAGATGCGCTCGAGGTCGAGGTTGGCGGCGCTCTGTGCCTCCTCACCCGACTGGGCGACGATCTCGTTCGAACATGCGCTCATTCCCAGAGCAGAGGTCATGAGCAGGGCGGCCGCAGCGGCGGCGAGGGTGCGTCGTTTCATCACTTACCTTCCTGGCGGTCCTTCAGCCAGCCGGACATGATCGAGGTCCAGCCGCCCGTCGAGGACGCGTCATCATCGGGTGCCGACGTCGGCGCGGGAGTCTGCTCGGTAGCGCGCGGACGCGTCACTGGGATGAGGCCCGTGTTGAATTCCTGGCCATCGATAACGACGACCTGCTCACCGTTGTTGCGGGCCTCGCGCAGCGCGCGGCGCGACGGCAGCGTGCGACCACCACGAATACCGGACAGGTCGATGACGCCGGTATCAGTCGTGGCGCGCTCCGGCGGATCCTGGTCGATCGGACCATTGTCGAGGCCGTGGCGGCCACGACGCTCGAAGGTATCGGTCAGCGGGTCCGGGACGTACTCCTCGGAGGTGTCAACGGTAGGCTGTGCCTGCTCTGCGTTGTCGTCCGAGGCCTCGGCGGGCTCCACGGGGGCCTCATCGGCGGGCTCGGCCTTGGCACTGTCCTCAGCCACCGCCTCGTCAGCTTCCGCGACAGGAGCTTCGTCGTCCTCGGCCTCATTCTTGCCGGACGCGAAGGCGGCGGCGCCCCACGTGGGAGCGTTGTCTGCGTGCTGGTCGTCGGCGTCAGCCTCATGCTGCTCCGACTGTTCCACGGAGGGCTCGTCGGCCTTTGCCGGCTCGGATGCCACAACGGCGACCGGGGCAGCCTCGCGGGCAGCGGCGATGCGCTCGGCGACGGCGGCGGAGTTGATCGAGGAGGTCTCGAGGGAGTCGGCCTTACGGCGCTCTTCGATGCGGGCCTCGCGAATCTTGCGCAGACGCAGGAGCTGCCAGCGCGTGAGGAAGAGCGCGAGGGCAATCAGCGCGAAGATGCAGGCGGCAAGGAACGCGATGATCGCGAGGGTGTTGGTCTGCTCGACCTTCCAGGTCAGCGTCAGCGTGAGGTCGTTGGGGCCAGCGGCCGAGGCGGCGAGAGCGGAACGGCCCGACGGAACGTTCTCGAGCTCCAGGCTCACGGTGCCCTCACCGCTGGCCTTCTTGAACCACATGTCGGAGGAGGCGAGCTGCTGGACCAGATCGGCGGACGACGGCTCGGCGAGGGGCTGCGCACCGGACTGCACGCCCGACTGTGCGCCAGACTGGGCCGGGGTGGGCGACGGGACGCGAGACGGGCCGATCGCATCGTGCGATTCGGCCTTCAGCTTCGTACGGTCGGACTCCACGCCGATGACCTCGGTGTAGGCGGCATCGCCAATCCAGCCCTTGACGTCCTGCGTGGTGCCGATGCTCAGCGTCACGGGTGCACCCGACTTCGACGTCGCTGTGACCGTCACATCGTCCTTCACGATCGACAGCACATTGCCGCGCGTCATGATCAGATCGGTCGAAGACACGACCGACGAGACCTGATGCGTCGGCGGCCGCAGCACGGTCACACCGAGCAGCCCGACGAGCACGCATACGAGAGCCACAACGCCCATCGACGTTGCCGCCACGTATCGCTTAAAGACTTCCACGGTTGCTCCTCACGTCCAACACCCACACTGCTGGCATTCTTCAGGCTCCACTTTACGTGCTCACCCCGATGGCGGCCGAACTCGCACGCGGGGCAGTGATGCATCACATCCGCGCGTCACAGGGGACGCAGTCCTCGCCGCCAGCACTCCAAGTGCCAGTGACGGCGTGCCTCGACTCCCTGAGGCAGGCCAAACGGCGCTTCTTCGGGCCACGCAACCACGTGCGCTGTGCCCGCGGGAATCGGGCGCAAGCAGGCCGGGCAGGTGTATTCCTTCTCCGAACCGGGCAGGCGGCGCACCTGATAATCGCCCCCGTCAGGGCCGCGTTCCATACGCGGCACGGAGGCGAGGCGGTCCATCTGCAATGGACGCGCCTCGCCCCACGGTCGTTTCTTGCTACGTTTGCCTCTCACGCAACCACAGTGCCACGTCGCCAGACGCGGCGCACGTCGAGGTCAGAGTCGACCTCGACGATGTCGGCCTTCTTTCCGGCCGCCAGCGAGCCGATCGTGTCGTCGCCCAGAATCGTGGCTCCCTGAGCGGAGGCCATGTACACGGCATCAACGAGCGGGATCCCGCCCTTGGTGACGGCTACGCGCACGCAGTCCATGAGGTGCGCCGTGCCACCCGCGATGGAGTTGCCGTGAGCCAGGCGAGCGACGCCGTCCTTCACGATGACGTCCTGGGGGCCGAGCGTGTATTCACCATCGGCCATGCCGGCGGCCGCCATCGCATCGGTGATGAGAACGACGTGCTCGCGGCCGACCAGTTCGTACACGTCACGCACAAGGGACGGATCGACGTGGACGGAGTCGCAGATTAGCTCGGCGACGGCACCGCCGCGAGCGGCGTCCGAGAGGAACTCGGCGATCGGGCCGGTGTCGCGGTGGTGCAGCGGGCGCATGCCGTTGAACAGGTGGGTAATCGTCGCACGCGGGCCGCGCTTGGTCTCCACCTGCGCGAAACGCTCGCGCGAGTAGGCCAGGGCCTCGCGAGCCTTCACGGAGTTGGAGTCAGTGTGCCCCCAGGAAGGCAGCGCTCCCCCGTCGATGAGGGCCTCGGCGACCGAGCCGGGGCCGTAGGCATTCGGCTTCTCGGGGGCCAGCGTCATGGACAGTGCGTACCCCTGGCAGTCCTCGATGAGGGTGCGCGTCAGGTCCGCGTCAGGATCGACGATGTAGGTCGGGTCCTGGGCGCCGCAGCGTTCGTGGGAAACGAAGGGACCCTCGAAGTGGATGCCGGCGAGTTCGTCGGCCTTCGCCAGCTCAGCCAGGGTCTTCGCGCGCGCACGCAGCACCTCGGCGGAGGCGGTCACGCAGGATGCGACCAGGGAGGTTGTGCCGTGACGGCGATGCTCGAGGACAGCAACGAGAGCTGCCTCGGCGGTCTCAGCGTTGGGGAAGGACTCTCCGCCGCCGCCGTGGCAGTGCACATCGACGAGGCCGGGCAGGTAGGTCAAATCGCTGGCTTCGGGCACCTCACCCTCGTACTCGGAAACGGCACACACACGGGTAATAGTCACGCCGTCAAACTCGATAATTCCATCCTCAACGACGGTATCTTCCAGAACCAGACGGCCACGCAACACAGAAGTAGTCATGCATTAATTGTGGCACGAATGACACTTCACTGCTGCGTCTCGGACAACCATTTCTCCCAGTCGCCGAACGCCCGTCGCGCCGATTCCTCATAGGTCCCGCAGCCGTCGGCAGTCACAACCTGGCTGCCGGGAGCACGCACGGCAACCACGCGTCCACCTGCGACAGCAATCGGACGGAACATGCCGTTCTTCGCCGCGCAGATCAAAGCCTCGCCCGCCTCGTCCGTCAGACAGGAACGGTCCTTATAACCGCCATGCAGCTCATCAAATGAGGGCAGCGCGAGCATCGCCTCCGCCTCAGCACGGAAGTCTTCCACGAGATCTGTGAGATCCGCACGAGCCAGACCGCCTCCACATTCTGCAAGAGGAAGGCCCACGTTCTCCCCCGCCACGCGCGCTCCAGCCAACGCTCGACGCGCTTCGGTGAGAGTCAACCCGGTCCACCTAGCCAGGTCGGCCTCGTCGACGGGACCGTGCCCCCAGGCGTAACGCGCTGCCAGGACCGCGAGGGCTTCTTCGTGCCCGGGCTCTCCTTTCGCGACCCCGGGGGCGGCCGGAAGTGAGCGCGCGTCAACGATCAGGTGTTCACCCGCGCGCACGGGCCCCGCGGTGAGCACACCATCCACATGGAGGCGCATGATGAGGTGGCGGCGCCGTAGCCCGCCCTGTGAGGAAGAAGCCGTCACTGTATCGATCCCACTACTGCCCCACGCCTCGACAAGCTCGGCGCGGCTCACTCCCAGGGGTGAGGTCTCCAGCAGGTCACACGCAACCTGCGCCGCACGCTCGACGAGAGCAGCAGTGAGGCCCAGAGCAAGCGCCTGGCGTTCCCACGACGCACGGCGGTGACGCAGCAGTCGGCGCAGCCAATGGTGGTCGCGGGCGCTCGTCGCGTGAATGGTGCCGCGCATTGGCCAAGATCGAACCAGCTCACCGCGCGCGAACGACTCCTCGACGCGAGCGCGCGACACACCCGCGCAGCGCACGCCAATCGCCCAGGGGATCGCGCTCGCCTGCTGACCTTGCAGTGCCGCCAGATTCTCAACGGCGTCCAGCGGGGAACGCGCCGCGGTCGCAGGGACGAGTCCTTGGGCGATGATTCTCCCCAGGCTCACCCGACGGGATGCCTCCATCAGAAAAGTCGAGACTCGGGGTCATCCACCCCGCGCATCGCGTCGTAGTCCAGCACCACGCAGCGGATACCGCGATCCTCGGCGAGGGTGCGCGCCTGCTTGGTGATCTCCTGGGCCGCGAAAATACCGGTCACGTCGCCCAGAAGCGCATCGCGCCCCAGCAGCGACAGGTAGCGCGTCAGCTGCTCGACGCCGTCGATGCCGCCCCGGCGCTTCACCTCGATCGCCACGTGATTGCCGTCGGCGTCGCGCACCATGAGGTCCACCGGGCCCACGGGTGTGGGGAACTCGCGGCGCACCAGCTCCCAGCCCTCGCCAAGGATCTGGGGCACCTGCTCCGCGAGAAGCTCCTGCAGGTGCCCCTCGACGCCATCCTTCACGAGGCCGGGGTCGACACCCAGGTCCTCGGTGACATCGGCGATGATCTCGTGTATGCGGATGATCAGCTTGTCGTCAGTCTTGTCAGCCTGAACCGTCCAGACCTGCTCGACACCCTCCTCGTCCTCGCCGGGATCCCCCATGGAGACCGTGCAGGGAGCCGTCATCCAGTTGAGCGGCTTGTAGGAACCGCCCTCGGAATGGATGAGGACCGAGCCGTCACCTTTGAGCATGATGACGCGCTTAGCGGGATCCAGGTGAGCGCTCAGACGACCGGAATAATCAACGGTACAGGTAGCAATAACAATACGCACCCCGCGAGCTTACCAAGCCTGCTCACACGAGGCGCGGAGGACCGGACTCCACCCAGGAGACCAGTCCGTTATATGTCAAGCGTTCCACGGCCACCTCGTAACGATGGTCACCATACGCCAGGCGCACTTCGACGACGGAACCGTCCACAGAGTGCGCGATCGGGGCCGAAACCTCCATGCCCCGACGCGGGATCGAATACACCGGCTTGAAGGTCAGCCCCACCAGCCGATACCAGGACAGCTCCTCAACGCCATACACGCCGATGCCGGCCGTCCATCCCGAATGAACGTCCGGGCGCGACCAACAGCGGAACGCCCCCAAACGCGAAACGATCCTGCGGGCGCGCACATTCATGTACGCCCACAGGATCGCCCCCACGCACGCGAGGAGAACCGCACACCAGATCACAATCGTCATCAGGCTCATGAGGTCCTCCTCGCGTTGCGTCGAATTACTGTTCTGCCACTGTAGCGTGGTCGGCCACGACCGTAACGAAATCCGAGTCGACTGAGGCGAATCCCCCCGTGACCTGGAAGGACACGACCTCGTCCGCCCGCGACACCGTCACGGTTCCCTCGCTCAGCTGAGCGAGAAGGGGCTGACGACCCGGCAGCACGCCGAGACTTCCGTCGACCGTCGGAAACTGGACGGACGCAGCCGCGCCGTGCCACAGGCGTCCCTCGTGGGAGACGACCTCGACCTGCAAGGACTTGCCCGATGCCATCAGGCTTCCTTGGCCAGCTCGTGAGCGTTGCGCTCCAGGTCGTCGATACCACCGCAGTTGTAGAACGCCTGCTCCGGAACATCGTCGTAGTAGCCCTCGGCGATGCGCTTGAACGCCTCAATGGTCTCCGACAGCGGCACGGTCGAGCCGGGCACGCCCGTGAACTTCTCGGCCATGTACATGTTCTGCGACAGGAACTGCTCGATGCGACGAGCACGCGCGACGGTCACCTTGTCGTCCTCGCTCAGCTCGTCGACGCCGAGGATGGCGATGATGTCCTGCAGTTCCTTGTTCTTCTGCAGGATGGCCTTGACGTGCGTGGCGACGTCGTAGTGCTCGCGGCCGACGAGGGCCGGGTCGAGGATACGCGAGGTCGAAGCCAGCGGATCCACGGCGGGGTAAATACCCTTGGCCGCGATCTCACGGGAGAGCTCCGTCGTCGCATCCAGGTGGGCGAAGGTCGTCGCCGGAGCCGGGTCGGTGTAGTCGTCAGCGGGAACGTAGATCGCCTGCAGCGAGGTGATCGAGTGGCCGCCGGCCGACGTAATGCGCTCCTGGAGCAGACCCATCTCGTCAGCCAGGTTGGGCTGGTAGCCCACGGCCGAGGGCATGCGGCCGAGCAGCGTGGAGACCTCGGAGCCCGCCTGGGTGAAGCGGAAGATGTTGTCGATGAACAGGAGGACGTCCTGGTGCTGAACATCGCGGAAGTACTCCGCCATGGTCAGGCCCGTCAGGGCGATGCGCAGACGCGTGCCCGGCGGCTCGTCCATCTGCCCGAAGACGAGGGCGGTCTTGTCGAAGACGCCCGCCTCTTCCATTTCGCCAATGAGATCGTTGCCCTCACGGGTACGCTCGCCGACGCCGGCGAACACGGAGACGCCGCCGTGGTCCTGGGCCACGCGCTGGATCATCTCCTGGATGAGGACGGTCTTGCCGACGCCCGCACCGCCGAAGAGACCGATCTTGCCACCCTGCACGTAGGGGGTCAGCAGGTCGATGACCTTAATGCCGGTCTCGAACATCTTGGTGCGCGCCTCGAGCTGATCGAAGGCCGGGGGCTGCCGGTGGATCGGCCAGCGCTCGGTGACCTCGAGGGTCTCGCCCTCTTCGAGGTTCAGCACGTCACCGGTCACGTTGAAAACGTGGCCCTTGGTGACGTCGCCGACAGGCACGGTGATCGGGGCGCCGGTGTCGGTGACGGGGGCGCCACGCACGAGGCCGTCGGTCGGCTTCAGCGCGATGGTACGCACGAGGTTGTCACCGAGGTGCTGGGCGACCTCGAGGGTCATCGTGAAGGTCGACTCGCCCTCACCCTGGCCCGCGAGGTTCACCTCGACGGTCAGCGCGTTGTAGAGCGGCGGGATGCGGTCCGGGGGAAACTCGACATCGACGACAGGGCCGACGACGCGTGCGACGCGTCCCTCGGCAATTGCATGTGTATCAGTCATGGTGTTACTCCGTGTCTCGAAGGGCTTAGCTCGCGTTAAGAGCGTCGGCCCCGCCCACGATTTCGGTGATTTCCTGGGTAATTTCCGCCTGGCGGGCCGAGTTCGCCAGACGCGTGTACTTGGTGATGAGCTCGTTCGCGTTGTCCGTCGCGGTGTGCATGGCGCGCTGGCGCGATGCAAGCTCGGACGCTGCCGACTGAAGGAGCACGTTGTGGATACGCGCCTCCACGTACAGGGGAAGAAGCGTGTCCAGAACAGCTTCCGCAGACGGAATGAACTCGTACTCCGGCTGGGCCGAGGACAGATCGTCCGCGAAGCCGCGTTCGGTGGCACGCTCCTCGTCCGATTCGGGGGCATCCACAACCGTCAGCGGCAGCATCTGGCGCACCTCGGGAACCTGGCTCATGACGGTCTTGAAGCGCGTGTACACGAGGTGCAGGGCACCGACACCCGTATCGGGGTCCTTGTCCAAGAAACGTTCGAGCAAGACGTTCGCCATCTCGCGCGCGGTCCCGGGAGACGGAGAATCCGACTCCCCTTCCCACTCGCGTTCGATGTCAACGCCGCGGAAGCGGAAGTACGCCGAGGCCCTGCGACCGAAGGTGTAGAGAACGGGCTCGTAGCCGTCCTCCCGCAGGTCCGCGATGAGCTTCTCCGATTCGCGCAGGATGGTCGCCGAGTAGGCTCCGGCCATACCGCGATCCGATGCCACGACCAGGATGGCCACGCGATTGGTGTCTTCGCGTTCCTCGGTCAGCGGGTGGTCGAGGTCCGTGTGGACCGCGACCGCCGCGACCGCCTGGGTCAGGGCCTTTTCGTAAGGCCCCGCCTCGGTGGCAGCGCGCCGCGCCGCACCAATGCGAGACGCAGCGATCATCTCCATGGCGCGGAAGACCTTCGCGAGCGTCGTCGTCGAGGCGATACGCTGCTTGTAGATCCTCTGCTGTCCACCCATCGCTTAGGCCTTCTCGCTCGTGCGACCGCGCGAGATTTCCTCGCGGGTACGCTCAGCCACGACCTCGCCGTCCTCGAGTCCGGCGGCACCACGTCCGGCACTGATCCACTGGTGGTGGAACTCCTCGACGGCGTTCTTGAGCGCCTCCTCCGTCTCGGAGGTCAGGTCGCCGGTCGCCGCGATCGTGTCGAGCACGGTCGAGTTCGCGTGGAGGTAGTCGAGCAGGCCGCGCTCGAAGCGCAGAACGTCCTCGACCTCGATGTCATCGAGGTAGCCCTTGGTGCCCATCCAGATCGAGGCGACCTGGTCTTCCATCGCGTAAGGTGTGGACTGAGGCTGCTTGAGCAGCTCCATGAGGCGCTCACCGCGGGTCAGCTGACGACGAGTCGCCGCATCCAGGTCGGAAGCGAACATCGCGAAGGCAGCCATCGAGCGGTACTGCGCGAGCGTCAGCTTGAGCGTACCGGCGACCTTCTTCATGGCCTTGGGCTGGGCCGCGCCACCAACACGGGACACGGAGATACCCACGTCGACGGCGGGACGCTGGTTCGAGTTGAACAGATCGGACTGCAGGAAGATCTGGCCGTCGGTGATCGAAATGACGTTGGTCGGAATGTAGGCCGACACGTCGTTCGCCTTGGTCTCGATGATCGGCAGGCCGGTCATCGAACCGCCACCCAGCGCATCCGAGAGCTTCGCGCAACGCTCCAGCAGGCGGGAGTGCAAGTAGAAGACGTCGCCAGGGTAGGCTTCGCGGCCCGGCGGGCGACGCAGCAGCAGCGACACCGCACGGTAGGCCTCGGCCTGCTTGGAAAGGTCGTCGAAGACGATGAGGACGTGCTTGCCCTGGTACATCCAGTGCTGGCCGATGGCCGAACCCGTGTAGGGGGCCATGTACTTGTAGCCGGCGGGGTCCGAGGCCGGGGAAGCCACGATGGTCGTGTACTCCATGGCGCCAGCATCCTCGAGCGTGGAGCGCACCGATGCGATGGTCGAACCCTTCTGGCCGATCGCCACGTAGATGCAACGCACCTGCTTGTTCGGGTCGCCGCTCTTCCAGTTCTCACGCTGGTTGAGGATCGTGTCGAGGGCAATCGCGGTCTTACCGGTCTTGCGGTCGCCGATGATGAGCTGACGCTGGCCACGGCCAACCGGGATCATCGAGTCGATGGCCTTCAGGCCGGTCGCGAGGGGCTCGTGAACGCTCTTACGCGCCATAACGCCGGGGGCCTGCAGCTCGAGCGCGCGGCGCCCGTCCAGGTCCGTAATCTCGCCGAGGCCGTCGATCGGGCGGCCGAGCGGGTCGACCGTGCGACCCAGGTAGCCGTCACCAACGGGAACCGAGAGAACCTCGCCCGTGCGGTGCACGACCTGACCCTCTTCGATGCCGCCGAAGTCACCGAGGACAACGGCGCCGATCTCGCGCTGGTCGAGGTTCATGGCCAGGCCCAGCGTCCCGTCCTCGAAACGCAGCAGCTCGTTCGCCATGGTGCCGGGCAGGCCCTCGACGTGCGCGATACCATCGGCCGTTTCGATGACGTGACCCACCTCTTCGGTGGCCACGTCCGCCGGACGGTAGGACTCCATAAAGGAGTCCAGTGCTCCGCGGATTTCCTCCGGGGAGATGCTGAGGTCAGCCATGAGGATTCCTAACTAGGTAAAAGAAATTAATGTGTGTACGAAAAGTGCTAGCTGGCGATCGCGTCGCGCGCTGCACTGATGCGGCTGGCCAACGAGGCGTCGATCGCGGTCATGCCCGCGCGCAGGCGGAAGCCGCCCACGACCTCGGGATCAATCGAAATCGCCAGGTCAACGTCCGTACCGTAGCGCTTCGAGAGGATGGAGCGCAGACGCTCGACCTGTGCCTCGCTCATCGGGGTGGCCGTGGCCACCGTGACGAAGAGGCGGTCCTGCATGGTCGCTGCCCACTGGGCGTAGCGGCGCAGGTTGTGCAGCAGACGACCGTGGTTGGAGCGTCCGACCGCCCGACGCACGAGACGCATCGTCCAGGTGCTGACGCGCTCGGCGAAGAGCTTCGACGCGACATCGCCGCGCTCGTGTGCGTCACCCTTGGACTTATCCGACAGGCGCACGCGGACCTCGCGGTGGTGTGCCAGGAAGTAGCGCACCTGGAACAGCTCCTCACGGACCTGCTCGAGAGCTCCCTGGGCACCTGCAGCATTGAGCACGCCGAGGATGCCGAGCACCTCGAGCGTGTCTGCTACATCCGCCGGATGACGCCAGTGGTCGGCGACGACCGCTTTCACGACGGACAGCGTCGCAGCCGTCACGTGCGAAGCGAACGCGTTTGAGGCGAGCCCTTGCTTATCTGCGACCGACCGCGCCGGGTCGGTCGCTGCACGCGCGAGACGAGTGTTCTCCTTGAACAGGTCGGCCAGGCCGAAAAAATCCTCGGCAACCCGCATTGGGTCGGTGCCGGGCGTGGCCAGGGCCGCCGCCAGCTCCTTCGCAAAGGGGACGGACTCGATCGTGCGCATCTGTGTCATCGCTTCTCCTCGACCCGGGCGCTGTCGGCCTCGAGCTCGTCAAGGAAGCGATCGACCACGCGAGAAGTCAGCGCCGTATCGGTGAGGTGCTCACCGATGATCTTCTCTGCCAGCTCGGAGGCGAGAAGACCCACCTCGGAGCGCAGGGAAATCTGCGCAGCCTGTTTCTCGGCGAGGATCTGACGCTCGGAGGCCTCGAGAATACGGTTGGCCTCGCTGGTTGCCTCGTGACGGGCGGCGGCCACGATGGCCTTGGCTTCGTCGTTGGCGCGCTCACGGATGGTGTGCGCTTCAGCGTGCGCCTCGCGAATGATCTCCTCGCGCTTGAGCGCAGCGGCAGCCTGATCGGCCTTCGCTTGCTCGGCGGCGCCGAGGCCCTCCTCGATCTTCGCAGCGCGCTCGTCCATCGTCTTGTAGATGCGAGGCAGCGCGTAGCGTCCGACGAGGAGCAGGACGATAAGCAGAACGAGAGCCGACCAGAAAATCTCGTACAGCGGCGGCAGGATGACGGCGAGGCCGCCGACCTCCTGGTCCGACGCGGCGACAATCTGGTGCATGGCGATCACTTAACGATGAGTGGCAGAACGAAGCCGATGAGGCCGAGGGCCTCAACCATGCCGGCACCGATGATCATGTTGGTGAAGAGACGGCCGGCAACCTCGGGCTGACGGGCGGTCGCTTCCTGGGTCTTGCCGACCATGAGGCCGATGCCGAGGCCGGGGCCCAGGGTGGCGAGGCCGTAGCCGATGTAGGCGAATGCTGCGGTTCCCATAGTGGTTTCCTTCTGTTAGTAACGCCGGGTGGCGTTGGGGGTCAGTGATGTTCGACGGAAAGCTTGATGTAGACGGTCGACAGGATCGTGAAAATGTACGCCTGCAGGAAGGCAACGAAGACCTCGAAGCCCGTCATGACGAACATGGCGGCACCGGTCAGCGCGGACGCGGCAGACAGGACGGAGAGTTCGTGGAGCAGAATCGCCGTTCCAAAGTAGGTCATACCCAGCAGGAGGTGGCCCGAGATCATGTTGCACAGAAGACGCAGGGTCAGCGTGACGGGGCGAACGATAAAGTTCGAGAGGAACTCGATGGGCGTGATGAGCAGGTACATGGGGACGGGCAGTCCCGGCGGGAAAAGCTGCGAGGAAAAGAAACCGCCGACGCCCTGCTTGGAGATACCCGCGCCGATGAAGGTCACGTAGGTGATGAGAGCGAAGACCATCGGGACGGCGACGACCGACGAGGCTGCGATGTTGATGCCGGGAATGATGCCCGCAATGTTCATGGACAGGACGCCGAAGAACAGGAAGCCAATGAAGCCGGAGAACTTGCGGCCGGTCTTGGGGCCAAGCATGTCGAGAGCAACATTGTCGCGAATGTAGCCGGCGATTGCCTCAACGGCCATCTGGCCGCGGCTCGGCACCAGCTGAGGCTTGCGCGCGACTGCGACGAGGATCAGCGAGACGAGTACGCCCATGATGACGCGGGCGAGAGTCAGTCGGTTGAACTCAAAGAACGTTCCCTCACCGAAAAACACGGTCGGGAAAAAGTCCTCGAGGGCCGGCTGGTGGGGGTGCTGCGTGAACGCAGGGTAGGCAGTGAGTGCGATGACGATGAGAAGGATCGCGAGGCTCACCCAATACCAACGCGGCTTGGACGCGGTGCGGCGAGCAGGCGCGTGATCGGACACTGAATGTGCCTCCTTCATCTCAACTCCATTGGTTTGTGTCTGCTGCCGGGGCAACTCGACCATTCTATACAGAGAAGGGGCCGCCTAGCGCGCGCAAGAGTTACTGAGTGTCGCTCGGCGCATCCACATTCATCGTGCGCTTGCGCATCATGACCATCATCTCAACCGTCGAGGACACGATAATCACAATGATCGTGGCGATTGCGGCCACCCGGACGTCCATGCCCAGGGCGCGCGGAACGTACAGTCCAATGGCGAGCAGAGCGATCTTCGCCGCGTATCCGCCGGTCACCCATCCGATGAAGTGGGAGGGCGAGCGCAGGGCGCGCGACGTGAAAAACCACTGCGCCGCGACGATGACGACAACCATGGCGAGGGCGAGCACGTAGGTCATGCGGAAACCTCCTCGGGAGTGCTCTCTTCCTTGGGGAATTCTCGGGTCGTGACGGCCACGCCGATAGCCGCAGCGCTGACTGCGACGAGAGCGACGCTCCACCACTCGAAGACGAGGAGACCGACGGCGGGGACGCAGACAATGGCGGTCCACATCCACAGGATCGCGACGACCCCGCGGTGAGAGTGCCCGGCAACGAGGAGACGGTCGTGGAAGTGGGAGCGGTCGGCAACGAAGGGGCTCTTCCCTCGGCTCATGCGGCGAATCGAGGTGACAACCAGGTCAAGGACGGGCATGAAGATGACCGACAGCGGGAGGATGAGCGGCAGCGCGGACACGATCATCTGCTGGCGTCCGAGCAACGACGGATCGATCTTGCCGGTGACGATGATGCCGGCGGCGGCCAGGACGAGGCCCATGGTCTCCGCTCCCCCGCCCATCATGATCGAGGAGGGGTGGAAGTTGAACCAGAGGAAGCCAGCGCACACTCCGAGCAGCGCGATCACGATGAGGCTGGCAGTCGTCGCGTAGGAGGCCGCGCCCATGAGCCGGGTGATGATGTAGGAGTAGACGAAGAAGGATCCGGCGCCGATCGCAATCATTCCGGATGCCAAGCCGTCGAGCCCGTCGATGAAGTTAACGGCGTTCATGATGCCGACGATGAAGAAGACGGAGACGAAGAGCCACAGTCGGGAGGACCCGAGCGTCAGGCCGAAAATCGGGAAGGAGGCCAGCTGCACGCCGCCAAAAGCCATGCCACCCGCGATGAGGACCTGCCCACCGAGCTTGGCCATCCAGTCGAGTTCGATGATGTCATCGATGATGCCGAGGATGCACATGGCACCGGCGCCGGCCATGACGGCCCACGGGACCGTCGTCGTAAAGAGTGGCGCCATATAGGGGATCCGCGAGGCAAGCAGCATGGTAACGATCAATGCGATGGTCATCGCGACGCCGCCCAGGCGCGGGATGGGCTTCTTTTGCAGGTCGCGTCCGCGCAGGGGCGGCAAGATATTGAACTGCAGGCACGCCCAGCGCACGGCCGGCGTCAGCAGGATCGTCAGGGCCATCGCGATGGCGCCCAGCAGCAGGTAGACCTTCACGAAGCGGCCCCTTCGACGGGGGCGATGGGCACGCCAGCGGCTGCACTGAGGTCATCCAGGGAGATGGTCCCAAAGCGGAGCACGCGGGGCGTCTCGTGCGCGAAGTCAACGATCGACGAGGCCGTGGAACCCTGGGTGGGACCACCGTCGAGGTAGGCGGACACTCGGGTTCCGAAGTATCCGACGGCCTGCTCAACCGAGGTCGCAGGGGGCTGACCGGTCAGGTTCGCGGAGGTGACGGCCATCGGTCCGAAGTCGTGCAAGAGGCGCAGGAGAGCCGCCTGGTTCGGCATGCGCACGCCGATGGTGCCGCCGGTTTCACCCAGGTCCCACCCGAGGTCGGGGCGGGCACGCAGGATGAGGGTGAGTCCGCCGGGCCAGAAGGCGCGTGCAAGAGCACGGGCGGCCTCGGGGATATCGACGCACAGCAAGTCGATCGCGTCAACGGACGCGACGAGCACGGGCGGCGGCATCTGCCGTCCGCGGCCCTTGGCGGCCAGGACGGCGGCGACGGCCTCGGGGTTGGCCGCGTCCGCGCCGATGCCATAGACGGTGTCCGTGGGTACGACGAGGAGATGGCCGTCGCGCAGCTCCCGCTGGGCGCGCGCCAGGTCGGCCTCGCTCAGCGAAGGAACGGCGCTCAGGATCGTCTCTGTACTCATCGTGTTCATTGTGTCACGGATGCAGTGGGCTTCGTCGATTCGGGCGCGCGGGCGCTCAGGAAACGACGCCTGCCAGTCAGGTCGGGCAGGGTTGCGATGTCCGTCATTCCGAGCTGCGCGGCAATCGCGACCATGGCTTCTTCCTGCGAGGGCGAGTGCTCCATCAGCAGGACACCACCGGGACGCAGGAGGGTGAGCGCGCGACGCGCGACGCGCGCGGGGATCTCGGTCCCATCCGGGCTACCCCCGTACAGGGCGACGTGCGGATCAGCGCTGGCCTCGGGCTGCGTGGGCATCTCGTCGGCGGGCACGTAGGGCGGATTCGTCACGACGACGTCGACCATGCCGTCCAGGTGCGCGAGCGTTGCCGGATCCGTCGCGTCGCCTCGCTCCAAGTGCAGGCAGGGAACGCCCACAGCATCGCGGTTCTGGCAGGCCAGGGCGAAGGGCTCGGCTTCCTTCTCGACGGCCCACACCTCCGTGCAGGTGGTCTCGGTAGCCACCGCCAGCCCGATCGCGCCGGAGCCGGCGCACAGGTCGACGACGCGAGCCTCACCGTGGCGCGCGACGACCGCCATCGCCTCGTCAATCGCGAGGCCGGCAAGAACCTCGGTCTCCGGGCGCACGACGAACACACCGGGGCGGGCGGCCAGGGTCAAACCACGGAAGAACATGCGACCCGTGATGTGCTGAAGAGGAATGCGCAGGGCCCTCTCCCCCACCGCCGAACGCAGTTTCTCGGCCTGGTCCTCGTTCAGCTCCGCCGGCAGGTCCCACTGGGACGAGGCGTCACACGCCCACTCAAGCAGCTCACGTACGTCCGCATCAACGGAGTCGATCCCAGCCTCCGTCAGGCGTTCACGTGCCCACGCACGCGCGTCCGTGATGGACCACGTCCCCATATCTCCTCCAATCATGACTGAGCGGCGGCAGCCAGGCGCTCAGCCTCATCAGCTTCCTGCAGCGAAGCGATCACTGCATCGAGCGCGCCGGACAGGACCGCGTCCAGGTTGTGAGCCTTGAAGCCCGTGCGGTGATCCGCGATGCGGTTCTCCGGGAAGTTATAGGTGCGGATGCGCTCCGAGCGATCCACGGTGCGCACCTGGGACAAACGCTGGGCCGAGGCCTCGGCTTCCTTCCTTGCCCTCGCCTCGGCGGCCAGGCGCGAGGCCAGCACTCGCAGCGCGGCCTCCTTGTTCTGCAGCTGCGACTTCTCATTCTGCATCGACACGACGATGCCCGAGGGAATGTGCGTGATGCGCACGGCGGAGTCGGTCGTATTGACCGACTGGCCACCGGGACCGCTGGACCGGTAGACGTCGATACGCAGATCGTTCGGGTCGATGACGATCTCCTCGTCGTCCTCGATCTCCGGCATGACGAAGACACCGGCGGCGCTCGTGTGAATACGGCCCTGCGACTCGGTGACGGGCACGCGCTGCACGCGGTGCACGCCACCCTCGTACTTCAGGTGCGCCCACACGCCCTCGTCGGGAGCGGGCGTGCCCTTCGCGCGGATCGCGAGCGTGATGTCCTTGAAACCGCCGAGCTCCGTGTGGGTCGCGCTCATCTCGGTGACGCTCCAGCCGTGCGCCTCCGCGTAACGGGCGTACATGCGGGCCAGATCGGACGCGAACAGCGCGGATTCTTCGCCGCCCTCACCCGCCTTGATCTCAAGGATGACATCCATCGCATCCTCGGGGTCGCGGGGAGCCAGAATCTTCACGAGCGCCTCGTGGGCGGCCGCTTCCTCTTCCTCGAGGGCGGGAATCTCATCGGCGAAGGAGCGATCTTCGGCGGCCAGCTCTCGGGCGGCCTCAAGGTCTCCCGAGGCGGAGGCGAGCCTATCGGCGGCGGCCTTCACGCGGCCAAGCTCGGCGTAGCGTCGGCCGACTCGGCGCATCAGCTGCGGGTCCGCCAGCGTCTGGGGATCCGCCATCTGCGCCTCGACCTGCTCGTATTCCTGCAGCAGGGGGCCCAGGGCACCGAGTTCATCCGTCGCGGCCACGATTCACCACTTCCTTCGTTCCATACAGTTGACAAAGCGGCGGCGCCGTCGGCCGTAAGGCCAACGACACCGCCGTTGAGCTAGCCGCTCACCCTCACTTGGAGGGGCGCACGCGCTTGCCGTAGCGAGCCTCGAACTTGGCGACGCGGCCGCCGGTGTCGAGGATCTTCTGCTTGCCCGTGTAGAACGGGTGGCACGCCGAGCACACGTCCACGCGCATCTCACCGGAGGTGATGGTGGAACGGGTGTGGAACGAGTTGCCGCACGTGCAGGTCACGACGGTGTCCACGTATTCGGGGTGAATACCCTGCTTCATGGAGTTTCTCCTGGATCGTTTGGTGCCCCGGGTCCGGACATGCAGCGTCCCCCGCATCTGGCGGGGACTCACCTTCCAGCGCGCCAAAAGCGCCTGGGGCATGCCGGTGAACCGGTAAGCCGACACGACATTATCGCACACGCCCCCGCCCCCTTCAACGAGGGAAGGCCCCCACGGGCGTGACATCGGCTATGGGTGGACGCGAGGCTCGCGCCCGCGCGTCCACGGAGCTAGAGGCGGGCGCGGAGCGCGGCACTCAGCGTGTGCGCCCGCCCGGACCGACGTTCGCGGCCGACGTCAGGTAGTTCGCCCGCGAGGAGCCGTACCGCGAGGTTCCGTCCCACACGAGGTAGCGATGGAGGTACGCGGGAGGCACGTAGAGCTCCGCGCCAAACGCCGTGAAGCGCGCGGTGGAATGGGCCGCGCTACCCTTGAGGTCGATACCCGCGCTGTTTGCGGTCAGGCGGATCGCCTGGGCGGGGTTGTAGGTGTACGTCACGTCGGCAATCCGGTATGCGCCGAGGTAGCGGGTCTCGTTAGTGCGTAGCTTCTCCCCCGCACCCTTCCTCCAGCGCTTGTAGCGCCTCTGCCCAATCATGGACGTGTCAGCGCCAAGAGCTGCCTCGACGAGGTGCACGAGGTGCACTCTGGCCTCGTCAGCGATCCGATCGAGCTGCGTGAGTGCCTCGGCGGAATCAATCTGCGCGCGCTCAAGGCTCGTTCCCAGGTCGTTGAGGGCCAGGCGCTGTTCATCGAGCCACAGCACGAGGGAGGCAGCCATGCTCAGGACCATCGGGGCCATGCTTCGGCTCTGGACAGTTTCCGTGATCGTCTCGATGACGGTTAGATCCTCGTACACCGGACCCAGCTCGTTCTCCCATACGGTGCGCCAGGTGGGAGTCAGTGCGAAGAGATCGCACGCGGCCATCATTGCGACGTGCGCATCCATCAGGACATGGAAATCCTCGACGATCATCTCCACTTCCCAAGCCGTTGCGCCGCTCAGCGACGCGACGAACGGAATCGAAGCCGCAGCGGCAATACGAGCACGCAGGTTCTCGCGCTCGGCCCGAGCGGCCTCGAGGCGCGCGGCCAGACCGCGGTCGTAGCGCCCGGCCACGAGGAGTGGAAGAAAGGCACGCTCGACCTCCAGGTGGCGTTTCTCGAGCGCATCCCATTCCTGGATGGCCTTGCCAACACTCTCACGGGCGAGGCCGCGCAGCATCCACCCGCGCATCCAGAGGCCAACGCCCGCGAGCGTCGCTACCCACACGTACCAGGTGGGCCACAGGACAGTATGAGTCGCATCGACGGACACGGCGATGCCGAGCCACACGGGGGCCACCAAAATGAGGGCCAGACCCACCAGGAGTCGCGCACAGCCACGCGCACTGCGCATAACCGAACGAGGATGCTGGGGTGCATGACTCATCGTTTCCGTTGCCTGAGACGTCATGCCTCCACCCTGGCACGAATAGCCCTCGGTCGCCCGGTATCCGGACGAGGGTCAGAAGGACGAGGAGGTGTCGGCGACGAGTACCTGTCCGATGAGTGTGGTGAGGCGCGCCCGGGACTCGTCCGCGATTCGATCCAGCTCATTGAGAGCCTGAACCGGAGTGATGTCCGCGTACTCCAGGCTGACTCCAAGTCCGACGATGATGTCCCGCTGCTCGTTCGTCCAGCGGTTAAAGGCCTCCACCGCGTTCTTCACTTGATGTTTCTTGACGCGGTTGCGCACCTTGACCGAGATGGAATCAGCCGCCGACAGGTCTTCGAAGACCGGTCCCACCTCGTTATCCCACAGGTCACGCCACCGTGGTGCCAGCGCATTAAAGTCGCGCGCGGCAAAGATCGCGTCATCGGCGGCCGACAGCAGCTCGATATCTTCGAGCAGTTCCTCTCGCTCGCTCGCCGCACCGGCGCTGAGAGATCCGAAGAACCCCGGGGACTTCAAAACGGCGACGCGCTCGCGCACCTTCTTGCGCTCCTGGTGAGCGCACCCGTAGCGCGCGGTCAGCCCCTTGCTGTAGTGCCCCGCATCGACGATAGAGTGGAAAGCACGTTCCACCTCCGAGCGACGCTCCTCCGTCTCTCCCCACGCCTCGGCAATACATTCGGAACTTTCTCGCACCGTCCGGCGCAGGCTATGCCCGCGCAGGAGGACGCCGATGCCCGTAAGCGAGACCAGCCATCCCGTCCAGTGGGGCCAGACGACTCTGTTCTTAATGCTGTAGCCTGCCTCGTTCGGAATATATGCGGCTGCCTTGGTGGCGGCCGCGACCATCCCCTGGCTCCAGCGGCCAGCGCGGAAGTCATCCTTCGCAGCGTCCTGGATCTCCTCTTGAACGAACAGCAACGGGGCAATGTCCTCGCCGAAGTACGTCCCCACCTTGCGGTGGGTGGGCGACAGCGACAGGATCAGGTAGCCGTCGGCCCACTTGTACCCATTGGGTGAGATCCACTCCTGGTGCCGCGCCCGCGCGTACTTTAGACCCAGCCCGAACCTGGCTGTGAAATCGCCCTGCCTGGTGCCGCGCCCGCGCGTACTTTAGCGTGGCCTCGTCAAGGTTGTCGTCCACAAGGTCATCCGTCGACAAGATGACGAGGTGGATGGGGCGGGTGAACTTGACGTCACCGAGCGCGTCTGTCAACGGACGACCATCGATCGGCTCGAAGCTTCCCGTCTCGTCGTGTACCTCGACGGAAGGGGCGACAAGGTTGTTTGTCGGCACCGTGGGCCGGGTGTAGTCAACGAGCGCGGATACCAGCCACATGGGACCAACGAGTGCCATGATGACGCCCAGCAGGATCCGTCCCATCCCCAGGGCGGAGCGCTTCACGTCTCGTGCCGTCATGTGGCCACGTCCCTCGTTAGCCGATTCGGTGCCCGCGGAAGTCATGCATCCACTGTGTGACGGTCAGTCCTCATGCGCGCGCAGGCTCAGCACTCTGACGTCCGCGGAGACGAGAATGAGATGTCACCTGATCCCTCAGGTCGACACGAAGCCGCCGCCTTCCTCGTCCACGTCGTCGCTCAGATATTGATCGAGATACATCGGCAGCAGATAGACGGACGAGCCGGTGGCCGTCAGGACACCGGTAGCTGGCGCCGGCAGTCCTTCCAGGTCGACGCCCGCGGAGTTTGCGGTCAGTCGAATCGTAGCCGCCGGGTTGTACTCGATGTCAGTGTCCGCGTCCTGGCTCCAATAGGCCGCGTCGTACTCCGCGTTCGCCGCGGTGAGCCTGATGCCCGCGCTCTTCCATCGCGCGTAGCGGTGCCGTCCCTGCGCCGAGGCATCGGTTGCGAGGGTTGCCTCGATGAGCTCCGCGGTGCGCACTCGCGCCTCGTTGGTGATCCGGTCAAGTTCTTCGAGGGCCTGAGCCGGGGCGATCTGCCCGCCCTCAAGGCGTGTCCCAAGTTCGTTCACCGAGTCCTTGTCATCCCCCACGCGCTCCCTGAAAGCCTCAATTTCCATCAGGATTCGCTGGTCCGTGTTGACACTTTCGAGGGTGTCTGCGACGTCGTCGAGTATGTCCAGATCTTCGATAATCGGGCCGACCTCCGTCTTCCACACGTCACGCCAGCCGGGCGCGAAGGCGAAGAAGTCGCGCGCAGCCATGATCGCGGCATCCGCGTCTGCCAGGCGTTCCATCCGCGCAAGGATCTCATCCCCCGCGCCCGCCGATGCCTCGCTGAGCGACGCAAAGAACCCCGGAGGCCTGTGCTCAACGATCCGAGCGCCAACCTTGACGCGTTCGGCTCGGGCACACTCGTGGCGCGCCGTCAGTCCGATCACGTAGTGACCTACGCCGACGAGCGTGGAAAACACGCGCTCAACCTCTGCCTGCTGGCTCTCCAAGGCCGCCCACTTCTCGGCGATCTCCGCCATCTTCTGACGCCCCGAGCGCCGCAGACCGGCGCCGCGCCACAGCACTCCGATTCCGCACAGCGCCATGACCCAGCTGGTCCAATTCGGCCAGCCCACAGCCTCCCCCATCCCGTGATGGGCCTGGTCATAGATGGCGATGGCCAACTGAAGGGGAGCCACCAGCAAGAGAAAGAGACCAAGAACGAGGCGCAGAAATCCGCGCACAGCACTCCAGGACCGACCCGATAACTCCCGTGTCGCCTGCGCATTGATCGAACTCGGCGCCATGTTCACCATGCCCCAAGTCTGACACAGTCCATCATCAGTTGTCCGGTACGAGGCGCGTACCGACAAGAAGCGGGGCGAGCGGCTCTCGCCACTCGCCCCGCTCTCACCCGCCAATCACTCGGAGGGCGTCGTCTTCTGGATGAGCATGAGGAACTCAGCGTTGGACTGGGTTTCCTTGAGCTTGTCGAGGACCAGCTCAAGGCCCTGCTGCTGGTCGAGGGTACCCAGGACGCGGCGGAGCCTCCACATGATGCGCAGCTCCTCGGGCTTGAAGAGCAGCTCCTCGCGACGGGTGCCCGACGCGTTGAGATCGATTGCGGGGAAGATGCGGCGCTCGGCGAGCTGACGCGACAGACGCAGCTCCATGTTGCCGGTGCCCTTGAACTCCTCGAAGATGACCTCGTCCATCTTCGAACCCGTCTCCACCAGCGCGGAGGCGATGATCGTCAGCGAGCCACCCTCGGAGATGTTGCGGGCGGCGCCGAAGAACTTCTTGGGCGGGTACAGCGCGGACGCGTCGACGCCACCGGAGAGGATACGGCCCGAGGCGGGCGCAGCCAGGTTGTAGGCGCGCGACAGACGCGTGAGCGAGTCGAGGAGGACGACGACATCCTGGCCCAGCTCGACGAGGCGCTTGGCGCGCTCGATCGCGAGCTCGGCGACGGTCGTGTGGTCCGATGCGGGACGGTCGAAGGTGGAGGCGATGACCTCACCCTTGACGATCGAGCGCATGTCGGTGACCTCTTCGGGGCGCTCGTCCACCAGGACGACCATGAGGTGCACCTCGGGGTTGTTCAGCTCAATGGCCTTGGCCATCTGCTGGATAACCATCGTCTTACCGGCCTTGGGCGGGGAGACGATGAGGCCACGCTGGCCCTTGCCGACGGGGGCGACCAGGTCGATGACGCGCGGCGTGTAGGCCTTGGGAGAGGTCTCCATGCGCAGCTGCTCGGAGGGGTAGACCGGGGTCAGCTTGCCGAACTCGCGGCGCGCCTGTGCCTGCTCGATGGTCATGCCGTTGACGGAGTCAACGCGCACGAGGGCGTTGTACTTCTGGCGCTGACGCTCGCCCTCGCGGGGCAGGCGCACGGCACCGGCGACCGCGTCACCGGCGCGCAGGCCCCAGCGGCGCACGTTGCCGAGCGTCACGTAGACGTCGTTCGGGCCGGGCAGGTAGCCGGAGGTACGCACGAATGCGTGGTTTTCCTGGATGTCGAGGATGCCGGCGATCGGCGCGAGGTTGTCCTCGCCGCCGCGCGCGGGGCGGGCTTCACGGTTCTCACGACCCTCGCCACGGTTCTCACGATTCTCACGGCCCTCGCCACGGTTCTCACGGTTCTCGCGGTCACGACGACCACGGCGGCCGCGCTCACGGCGGGGGCGACGCGCCTCGGTGTCATCGCCGTCGGGCAGCTCGATGTTCAGGACGGTCTCGACGACGGTCGTGTCGGGCTCCGGACTGGGCTCGGTGCGCTCGGCGGCCGGCAGGGGCAGGTCGAGGGTGACGTGCGCGGGCTCGACGGCGCCCTGGCTCACCGCGCGGCGGCGGCGAGAGCGCCGCGGAGCCTCGGCCGGCGTGTCGGAGGCAGAAGCCTGCTCAACCGACTTTTCGGCGGCCGGCTTCTCAGCCTTGTCAGCCTTCTTCTCAGACGAGGCAGCGGCTTCCTTGCGGGGAGCCTTTTCCTGCGGGGTCGAGGCGCCGGCGCCGTTGCTCAGCAGCTCGATCAGCTGGGACTTACGAAGCTGGGAGATGCCCTTGAGGCCGCGGGAGGCGGCCAGAGCCTTCAGCTCAGGCAGCTTCATCGCCGACAGCGACGCGGTCGTCTCGGCGGAGGTTTCGTTGCTCACGAAGTGATCCTTACTGGAATGCGCCCACAGCGGGCGAGGTGATTGCTCAAGCACATGAAAAAGCTTGATCAGGAAGATGCGCAAAAGAGGCACATCGCGAAGGCCGAAGTCGAACATTCGTCTCGACCTGAAAAAAATATAGCAAGACCGCGAGCCCGCTGTCGATCAGACAGCAGGGCTGGCGGTGCTTGCGCAGAACCTCACAGCGCGTAAACGCTCAGAATTCCACCTTCGAGAGGCTTCCGCGGGTGATCTGCGCACCCTGGGGGGCCACCCCCATCGGGACGACTCGCCACCCGGCAGCCGCGGCATCCCGGCAGATGTCGGCGCCGACGGACTCCAGGGAGAGGACCGTCGGGCCCGCGCCGGAGACGACGGCGGCAAAGCCAGCGCCGCGCAGCCAATCGACGAGGGCGAGGGAGGGCTCCATCGCGGCCCGACGCTGCTCCTGATGCAGGCGATCGCGCGTGGCCTCCATGAGGAGTGCGTGCAGGTCCGCTCCTCCGCCCGCCTGTGCGTTGCCCGAGAGCACGGCGGCCAGCAGAGCGCCGCGAGCAACGTTGAAGCTCGCGTCGCCGTGGGGCACGGTCGCGGGCAGCGCGGCACGCGCGGCGGCGGTACGCAGCTCGAAGTCGGGGATGAAGGCGACCGGGCTAATGCCCTCGGGTGGAGTCAGGCGAACGCTGCCAACCTCGGACCTCTCGTCATTCATCCACGACACGGTCGCGCCGCCGAAGACGGCGGGAGCCACGTTGTCAGGGTGCCCCTCCATCTGCGAGCCAATCTCGAGGATCTCCCGGCGGCCGAGCACGTCGGCGTCACCGATGAGGGCACGCGCCAGCGTCACGCCGGCGACGATCGCGCTCGCAGAGGAACCCAGGCCTCGGGAATGGGGGATGCGATTCGTGCAGTGCATACGCACGCCAACCTGGGGCGCGCCGACGCGGTCGAGCGCGAGGCGCAGGGCGCGCACGACGAGGTTGTCCTCGCCCTGCTCAACGTTTCCGGCTCCCTCGCCCTCAACGACGACCGAGGTCGCCCCCGTCGTCGCGTGGACCGACACCTCGTCCCACAGGTCGAGAGCCAGACCCATGGAGTCGAATCCGGGGCCGAGGTTCGCGCTGGTCGCGGGAACCTTCACCGCGACGAAGTCATCACGCAGGCGCACGTCACTCACCCTCAACGCGGATCGTGGAGGTCACTTCACGCACGGCGTCAGACACGGACAGCGCACGGGCGACGGCGCGCAGGTCGGCCTCGCGGGCGCGGTGGCTGGTCACGACGATGACGCAGGCGCCGGGCACCTCGTCGTTGCGCTGGTGCACGGACTGGATCGAGACGCCGTGGCGGGCGAAGATTCCGGCAACGTCGGACAGGACGCCGAGGCGGTCCTCGACCTGGAGGCGGATCTGGTAGCGCGTGTACGTCGAGCCGGGATCGAGGATCGGCAGGTGGGCGTAGACCGACTCACGCGGGGCATGCCCGCCGAAGGCGCGGTGGTGCGCCGCAGCGACGAGGTCCGACAGAACAGCCGAGGCCGTGGGAGCGCCGCCCGCACCCTGGCCGTAGAACATGAGACGACCCGCGGCCTCGCCCTCAACGAGGATCGCGTTGAAAGCGCCGTCGACAGAAGCGAGAGGATGATCGGAGGGGACCTGGACGGGGTGGACGCGCATGGCGACGCCCTCGCGACCATCCTCGCCGATGCGACGCTCGGCAATAGCCAGGAGCTTGATGGTGTGGCCGACACGAGCGGCCTCCTCCATGTCTTCCTTGGTGATGCTGGAGATACCCTCGACGGCGACGTCGTCAATGCCGACGCGCGTGTGGAAGGCCAGGGAGGCCAGGATGGAGCACTTGGCGGCGGCGTCGAAACCCTCGACGTCCGCGGTGGGGTCGGCTTCGGCAAAACCAAGGTCCTGCGCCTGCTTGAGAGCATCCTCGTAGCTCAGCCCCTTGGTGCTCATCGCGTCCAGGATGAAGTTCGTCGTGCCGTTGACGATGCCCATGACGGTCGTAATGCGGTCGCCGGCGAGGGACTCGCGCAGGCCGTACACGACGGGGACGGCACCCGCGACGGCCGCCTCGTAGTAGAGGTCGGCACCGTTGGACGCGGCGGCCTCGTACAGCTCGGGACCGTGCGCAGCCAGGAGCGCCTTGTTGCCGGTGACGACCGAGATGCCCTGGTTGAGGGCGCGCAGCACGAGGGTGCGCGCAGGTTCGATGCCGCCGATCAGCTCGACGACGAGATCCATGTTGTCGATCGCCTCAGCCGGGTCGTTCGTCAGCAGCTCGCGGTCGATCGGAGCGTCACGCGGGGCATCCACATTGCGGACGAGGACGCGGCGCACCTCCATCTCCGCGCCCGAGCGAGCGGCGAAATCCTCGCGACTTGACTGAAGAATGCGAACGACCTGGCTACCGACAGTTCCGGCTCCAAGAACGCCAACTCCAAGGACAGGACGGGGTGCAGACATAGGACTTTATCTCCTTTGTGGGACGGGCACTGATACCAGTGTAGGCGGTCAAAGCCCCTCCCCTCTCTTAAGGACCTTGGTCCCACAATTTGACCGACAAAAACTTTGGGCCCATATCCTGAGACACAGAACATAGACTGTCGGTCGATATGGGTTGTCGAGACCCCCCAAACCGTAGGACAATGGGCCTAAGCGTTGGAATCCGACGCACATGGAGCTTCGCTCCGAACATACCGTCCCCACAACGGGATACGGACATCCGAGAAGAGGAAGAATGACGACAGCAGACCAGAAGGCCTGGGAAGGTTTCGCAAAGGGTAACTGGTGCGATGAAATCGACGTTCGTGATTTCATCCAGCTGAACTACACCCCGTACGAGGGCGACGCCTCGTTCCTGGCAGGGCCGACCGAGAAGACCCTGCGCGTGTGGAACACTCTCGAAGAGAAGTACCTCTCCGAAGAGCGCAAGGTGCGCATCCTCGACATCGACACGGACACCCCCGCCGACATCGATGCTTTCAAGCCCGGCTACATCTGCGAGGACGACAACGTGATCGTCGGCCTGCAGACCGATGCCCCCCTGAAGCGCGCGATGATGCCGAACGGCGGCTGGCGCATGGTCGAGACGGCCATTCACGAGGCCGGCATGGAGTACAACCCCGAGGTGAAGAAGATCTTCACCAAGTACCGCAAGACCCACAACGATGCGGTCTTCGATATCTACACGCCGCGTATTCGTGCTGCTCGTTCCTCCCACATCATCACCGGTCTGCCGGACGCCTACGGCCGCGGTCGCATCATCGGCGACTACCGCCGCGTGGCCCTCTACGGCGTTGACCACCTCATCGCCGAGAAGGAAAAGGACAAGGATCGTTACGCGAACGAGCCCTTCTCCGAGCACTGGGCGCGCTACCGCGAGGAGCACTCCGAGCAGATCAAGGCCCTCAAGAAGCTGAAGAACCTGGCACAGTCCTACGGCTACGACATCTCCGGCCCGGCCACCAACGCGCACGAGGCCGTGCAGTGGACCTACTTCGGCTACCTGGCCTCCGTGAAGTCCCAGGACGGCGCCGCCATGTCGATCGGCCGCCTGTCCGGCTTCTTCGATGTCTACTTCGAGCGCGATCTGAAGAACGGCACGCTGGATGAGTCCGGCGCCCAGGAGATCATCGACGCCCTCGTCATCAAGCTGCGCATCACCCGCTTCCTGCGCACCATCGCCTACGACCAGATCTTCTCGGGCGACCCCTACTGGGCCACCTGGTCGGACGCCGGCTTCGGCGACGACGGCCGTACGCTGGTCACCAAGACCTCGTTCCGTCTGCTCCAGACGCTGGTCAACCTCGGCCCGGCCCCCGAGCCGAACATCACCATCTTCTGGGACGAGAACCTGCCCCGCGGCTACAAGGAGTTCTGCGCCCTCATCTCGATCGACACCTCGTCGATCCAGTACGAGTCCGATCCGCAGATCCGCGCCCACTGGGGCGACGACGCCGCCATCGCATGCTGCGTCTCCCCCATGAAGGTCGGCAAGCAGATGCAGTTCTTCGGCGCGCGTGTGAACGCCGCCAAGGCGCTGCTCTACTCCATCAACGGTGGCCGCGACGAGATGAGCGGCAAGCAGGTCATGGAAGGCTACGAGCCCGTCCAGGGTGACGGCCCGCTCGACTTCGATGATGTGTGGAAGCGCTACGAGGAGATGCTGGACTGGGTCGTTGGCACCTACGTCGAGGCCCTCAACATCATCCACTACTGCCACGATCGCTACGCCTACGAGTCCATCGAGATGGCGCTGCACGACTCCGAGATCATTCGCACCATGGGCTGCGGCATCGCCGGTCTGTCCATCGTTGCCGACTCGCTGGCGGCCATCAAGTACGCGAAGGTCTACCCGATCCGCGACGAGACCGGCCTGGTCGTCGACTACCGCACCGAGGGCGACTTCCCGACCTACGGCAACGACGATGACCGCGCCGACGACATCGCCGCAACCGTCGTCCACACCATCATGGATAAGATCCGCGCCATCCCCATGTACCGCGACGCGATCCCGACCCAGTCGGTCCTGACGATCACCTCGAACGTCGTCTACGGCAAGGCCACCGGCTCCTTCCCGTCGGGCCACCAGAAGGGCACCCCCTTCGCCCCCGGCGCGAACCCGGAGAACGGCATCGACACGCACGGCATGGTCGCCTCCATGCTGTCGGTCGGCAAGCTGGACTACAACGACGCGCTCGACGGCATCTCGCTGACGAACACGATCACCCCGCAGGGCCTGGGTCGCTCCAAGGAAGAGCAGATCCAGAACCTGGTCGGCATCCTCGACGCGGGCTTCGTTCCGGACGATTCCTGCGCCTACGACGGCACCAAGGGCTACTGATCCACCATCGGCGGGGATCGATGCGCCACGCGTGTTGATCCCCGCCACCCACCACTCGTGGGTGAGCCGCACCGCGACCCACCCAAGCCGGCACCGCCGGAATCTCACAAAAGGAGAAATGTTATGGCAACCAAGACCTACGAAGAGCGCCTCGCCGACATGAAGGCCGCCCGCGAAGAGCGCGGCGACAAGGAAGGCCTCTACCACGCGAACATCAACGTTCTCGAGGAGTCCACGCTGAAGGACGCCATGGAGCACCCCGAGAAGTACCCGAACCTCACCGTTCGCGTTTCCGGCTACGCCGTTAACTTCGTCAAGCTCACCCGTGAGCAGCAGCTGGACGTTCTGTCCCGCACCTTCCACCACTCGGCCTGATAGCAGATTGGAGTGGGGCGTCGGGCAACGCTCGGCGCCCCACTACTATGTCTGCCCACGTCGGCGCGCACCGCTGACGCCGCCCGGCCTCGTTCCCATCACGGCCACCGCACCCACCCAACCGCGAAGAAGGAATCATGTCGCAGCCCCTCGCTCTCCCCACGTTCCGTGAGCAGGACTTCCAAGCTCCCCAATCCCGTACCGTCGGCGCTGGCGTCGAAGGTCTGGAGGAGATCACGGACCTGGAGCGCTCCGAGCGCCTGCGTCGCATGCGTGAGGGCACGCTGGGTTCCATTCACTCGTGGGAGCTCGTCACCGCTGTTGACGGCCCCGGCACGCGCATGACAGTCTTCCTTAACGGCTGCCCGCTGCGCTGTCTGTACTGCCACAACCCCGACACCTTCCTCATGAAGGACGGCGCTCCCGTGTCCGACACGGAGCTGCTCTCCCGCATCGCGCGTTACCGCCGTATTTTCCGCACGACACAGGGCGGCATCACCCTGTCCGGCGGCGAGGTTCTCATGCAGCCTCAGTTCGCCAAGCGCATTCTCATGGGCGCCAAGGAGATGGGCGTGCACACCTGCATCGACACTTCCGGGTTCCTGGGCGCGAACTGCGACGACGAGATGCTCGACGCGATCGACCTGGTGCTCCTGGACGTCAAGAGCGGCAACGAGGAGACCTACAAGAAGGCGACGGGGCGTTCCCTGGCACCCACGATCGAGTTCGGCGACCGCATCGCGGCTCGCGGTGGCGCCACCCGTATCTGGATCCGCTTCGTGCTGGTTCCGGGCCTGACCGACGACCCCGAGAACGTGCGCCAGGTCGGCGAGATTGTCTCGCGCTGGAAGGACGTCATCGATCGTATTGAGGTCCTCCCCTTCCATCAGCTGGGCAAGGATAAGTGGCACTCCCTCGGCCTGGAGTACCAGCTGGAGGACACGAAGGCCCCCACGCCCGAGGCCACCGAGGAGGTCCGCAACTACTTCCGTTCGTTGGGCTTCCTGGTCCACTGATACGAACCTACCGGGACCCCGGGAGGAAGCGGCTTAGGCCCGCTCCCCCGGGGTCCACGTGTGTCCGCTGGCGCCCCACCCGCGCTCGGCGATGACCTGTTGGGCCTGCGCTGCGTAGGGCTGCGCGAGACGGTCAACGTAGAGGGTGCCCTGCAGGTGGTCGTATTCGTGCTGGAAGATGCGCGCGAGCCATCCGCGCGCGCTGACCTCGATGGCGTTGCCGTCCACGTCGTAGCCGCGCAGGACCGCACCGAGCACGCGCCTTAGGGGGTATCCGTAGCCGGGCACGGACAGGCAGCCCTCGGATTCGAGCGCTATGTCGGGTTCCTCGGGCAGGATGGCTCCCGCCCCTTCGGTATCCCACACGAGGTCGAGGGTGGGGTTGACGACGACGCCGTGCAGCACCGTGTTGAAGCCGCGCGCAGGGCCCTCGTCGAGCTGGAGAACCTCGCGGTACTGGGCGTCGAAGGAGCCTGCGCCACCGTACCTCCACACGAAGACCTGGGCGCCGACGCCCACCTGGGGTGCAGCGAGGCCAACACCGGGCGCGGCGTGCATCGTTTCGATCATGTCGGCGACGAGGTCACGCAGCTCCGAATCAATGGAATCGACGGGGTCCGCAACCCGGTGCAGGACAGGCTCCCCCGTGATGCAGATCGGCAGGATGCTCATGCGTGGTCGGACGCCTGTGCGATGACTCCGACGCCCGCCGCTTCGATCGCGCGCGGGGTGGTGGGGTCCAGGTTTTTGATGACGCGGGCGGGGTTGCCGACGGCGATGCAGTTGGCGGGGATGTCTCGGGTAACGACGGCGCCCGCACCGATGATTGAGTTCTCCCCGATGGTGACGCCCGGGCACACGACGACGGAGCCGCCCAGCCACACGTTGTCCTCGAGGGTGATCGGCGCTGAGGACTCCCATTTCGCGCGACGAGGCCCGGGCTCGGTCGGGTGGATCGCAGTGTAGAGCGAGCAGTTGGGGCCGATGAGGACGTCGGCGCCGATGACGACCGGGGCGACGTCGAGCACGGTCAGGCCGTAGTTGGCCCAGGAACCGTCACCAATGGAGATGTTGTACCCGTAGTCGACGCGCAGGGGCGGTCGAATGTCGACGCACTCCCCCACCTGGCCGAGGACCTGGGCGAGCAGGTAGCGCGCGATGTCCGGGTCGGTGGGATGCGCCTGCTCGTAGAGGCTCAGGAGGCGAACGGCGCGTTTCGTGAGCGCCGCGAGTTCGTCGTCCGCAATGTAGTAGTCACCGTCGCGCATACGCTGCACGGGTGTGCGCTCGTCGTCGCAGAATCGGGGGTCGTCGAAGTTCGTTCCCGGGGAGATGGTCATGCGACCAGGGTAGTCGAAGCCTTCTCGAGGCGGGGGGCGCGGCGCGCGTCCAGATGGCCGAGGAGGGCGCGCAGCTGGGAGATGTCGGCGGCGGGATCCTCGGGGTGCCACTGCACGCCGATGACGGGGGCATCGATCGACTCGATGGCCTCGATCGTACCGTCGGGGGCGTAGGCGCTGACCTGGAGGCCCTGCGCGAGGCGATCCACGCGCTGGTGGTGCGCCGACGAGATGAACAGCTCGGAGTCGGTGAGGACGGGGGCCAGGGCGCGCTCGAGGGTCGTTCCCTTGCCGACGCGCACGCTGTGGCGGATGAAGCGGTGATCGGACAGGATCCGGTTGTTCGTATGCGTGCCGTGCGCGCCCTCGATGTGCTGCTCGAGCGTGCCGCCCAGCGCCGTGTTGATGATCTGCATGCCGCGGCAAATCCCCAGGAGCGGGGTGCCCGTGCGCACGGCGTAGTTGACGAGGGCGATCTGTCCGCGGTCGGCGCGGTACCAGTGGCGGCCCTCGGCCTCGTAGCCCTGGGAGGCGCCGTACAGGCTGGGGTGGACGTCCTCGCCGCCCATGATGATGATCGCGTCGGCGTGCTGAGCGCGCAGGGCGGCGCCCTCGGCACCGTCTTCCTGCGCGTACTCGCGGATGACGTTCCAGTTCGGCAGCGTGGCCTCAAGGAGACGATCCCACAGGCGCATGCAGATGTTGTTGTATGCCTCGTCCCCCGGGCGTGCCGGCAGGACGTTGGAAATCAACAACGTCGGCTTAGTGTGGTTCGTCATGGTTACTATCTTTGCAGTCTCGCAGCCACCGTGCCGGGCGCGTTCACGGGGTGGCCAATTGTGACAGCTCGTGTCCACCCCGCGTGCAACGTGAGAATAGCGCTCCCCCACGCACGACGAGGCCGGGGCTGATCCGCGCGTTCACGGTCCCTGAGCCCCGGCCTCGTTCGTCGGTGGTCAGTTCTCGGACACGAAGCGGTCCACGCGGGCGAGCAGCTCGTCCTTCTCGTCATCTGAGATCCACGCGATCTCGATGGAGTTGCGGGCGATGCGCTCCAGGTCCGCGCGGCCGAGGTCGAAACGCTCAGCAAGCGCCAGGTAGTTGTCGCCGACGTATCCGCCGAAGTAGGCGGGGTCGTCGGAGTTGACGCTGACCTTCACCCCCGCGGCAGTCAGTTCGACGATCTCCTTGCCCTTCATCTCCTCGGTGACGAAGGAGTTGGACAGGGGGCACGAGGTCAGGCCGATGCCGTGGTCGCGGGCGTAGGCGACCAGCTCGGGATCCTCGACGATGTTCGTGCCGTGGTCGAGGCGCTCGGTGCCCAGCTCGGTGAGGGCCGCGCGGATGTTATCAATCGAGCCAACCTGGTCGATGTCGCAGTGCATCGTCACATGCAGGCCGGTCTGGCGGGCCAGGGCGAAGACATCGGCAAACTTCGTGGGCGGGTTATCACGCTCGTCAGAGTCCAGGCCCACGCCGATGAACATGTCCTTGTAAGGCAGGGCTGCCTGGAGGGTCTCGAGTGCGGACTGCGCGCTCATATCGCGCAGGAAGCACAGGATGAGGTCGGCAGACAGGCCGGCCTCGCGGGCCTCGACGACAGCGCGGTGATAGCCGCGGATGACCGTCTCGATCGCAATACCGCGCGAGGTGTGAGCCTGCGGATCGAAGAAGCACTCAGCACGCACGACACCGTTGGCTCGGGCGCGCTCGAAGTAGGCGGCGGCCAGGTCGTGGAAGTCGTCCTCATCCTGGAGGACGTCCATCGCCGGGTAGTAGACGGCCAGGAAGGACGTCAGGTCGTTGAACTGGTAGGTCGCCTGGACTTCCTCGACCGTGGACTGGCCGATGTCGACGCCATTCTTGCGGGCGAGGGCCAGCTTCAGGTCCGGCTCGAGGGTGCCTTCCAGGTGCAGGTGCAGCTCGGCCTTGGGCAGTCCGAAGGCGAAGTCGCGGGTCACGTCGGTGCTCATATGTCCTCCACAGATAACGGGGCGGGTGTCGCGGAACAATTGTCCCACTCCACCCGCCCCGTGCTGAGGGAGGTCACATAGCGAACGGTCCGACGCGGTGGTCGCCGTTCACCGGGTCAGACCGGCCGTCTCAGGCCAGCGCGCCCATCGGGTCCCATGCAGGCAGGTGCAGCGGTTCCTCGGTGATGACCGCGCGCAGGTCCTCAGGCAAGTCGTCCACGTGCACGGCCACCTCAAACACGTTGGCGTCGAACCAGGCGGCGTCCATCGTGAAGAAGCCCTTCTCACCGGGTTCCTCGCCCCAGGAGTTCTCCACGCGGAAGCGGCGGGCATTGCCCTCCTCGTCGATGTCGACGCCGGTGAAGAGCATCGCGTGGTTCATCGCGGACTCGCCCGTGTTGACGCGCTGCTCCTTCGAGGTGGAGAAGTCCACGCCGAAGAGGTTATCGAAGTCGTAGAGGCCGTCGACGAACAGGCCGGAGGCGCGGTCAGACTGCTGGCCGCAGTCGGCTCCGAACCAGACGGCGCGGCCCGAGGTCAGGATGGAGGCCGTGATCTCGCGGATCTGCTCGACGGGGGTGTTCACGTAGAGGATCGGGCGCCCGCCGACGACGTTGCCCATGTGGTCGACCGTGAGGGTGTGCCCCTTGGGGTGCTCGGTGCGCGGGTCATCAACGAGGCACACGTACTGCGTGAGGTCCACGTCCACGTAGCGCTGGTAGAACTCGCGCGGGGTGAGGACGCCGTCGCGGTGGAACTCGTCCTTGTCGTCGCGCCACTCCCACTCGAAAGAGGCCGGGGGCTCGCCCAGGCAGATGACGAGGATGCGCCACACGTCGGCCAGCGCGGCCTCCTTGACCTCGAGAATCTCCTCCTCGGAGGCGCCGGCCTCGACGAGGGAGCGCAGCTCGAGGGCCGTGCGGCGCAGGACGACCTTCAGGCGGGCGTTCATGGGGGCGGTGTGGCCGGAGGACTCGGTCTCGGGCATCGCGACCTTGGGGACGAGGCCGTGCTTGAGGTAGAGGGAGACCGCCATGTCCCACTGGCCGCCGTCGGAGAGGACGTCGCCGAGCAGGAACTGCAGGAGGCGGCCGTCAAGTTCCTCGGTCTTCGCGGTCGCGATAATGTCGGTGAGGAAGAAGTTGGCGCGCTCGAACTTGTCCCAGAACAGCACGTAGTTCTGCGAGAACTCGAAGTCCTTGAGCCCCAGGCGGGTGCGCGCGGTCGAGCGCAGCAGGTTCAGGGAGGAGAAGAGCCAGCAGCGGCCGGACTTCTTCTGCGACGTCACCTTCCAGTCGTCCACCTTGTGGGACACAACCGTGGGGGTAGCGACCACCTTGGCGCGGTCGAAGGCGACCGGCTCGACGCCGGCGTGGGAGACCGCGTTGCGTGCAACCGCGCGGGCGGAGTCTGAGGATGCGTGCAGGGAGGCGACGAATTCGTCGGTGATTTCGTGTGCCATGGGACGAGGCGTTCCTTTCAATCGAGATTCATTCTCTATAAGGATACGCTTTTCGTAGTGACGCAGACGACTCAACTCCGTTTAGAATGAGTGTTATTCATGTTCAGTGCATGCGAAGGAGCATCAATGTTGGACCGGAGTGCATCGGGCCGCGAGATCGTTTTACAGGCCGGGGACTACGAGGCGCGGATCGTCACCGTCGGCGCCGGTCTGGCTGGCCTTCGCTACCGCGGGCACGAGCTCATTGTCTCCCACGCCGTGAACGAGTGCCCCCCGGGATACCTGGGCAAAGTGCTCATGCCGTGGCCGAACCGCGTCGCAGGCGGCTCCTACTCGTGGGAGGGAAGCTCCTACGACCTTCCCGTCGACGAGCCCGCTTTCGGGACTGCGCTCCACGGTTTCGTGGCCTTCCAGGAGTGGGAGATCGCCGAGGCCGACTCTTCCTCTGTCCTCCTGCGCACCCTCATTGCAGCGCGCTATTCCTACCCGTGGACGCTTCTCGCGCACGCACGCTACAGCCTGGACGCGGACGCGGGTCTCACCGTCGAGCTGTCGGCGACGAACATCGGAGAGGGCACAGCCCCCTACGGCGTCGGCTTCCACCCATACCTGGCCGTCGACGGGCTACCAGCAGACGAGCTGGAGTTCGAGAATCCCGCGTCGATCATCTACGAGGCCGACGCGTCCATGATCCCGGTGGCCGCCCACGACGTGGCCTCCTTCGGGCTGGACTTCCGCTCCCCTACCATCATCGGCGCCTCCCGCCTGGACCACGCCTTCGCAGGCCTACCCGAGGGAACCTGGGCCGTGACACTGCGCGACCCGTCTTCTGGCGTGGGCGTGTCACTGTCCTCGGATGCGCGCTGGCTGCAGGTTTACTCGGCCGACTACATCGGCCGCGTGGGCGTGGCCGTCGAGCCGATGAGCTGCCCGCCCAACGCCTTCAACTCCGGCACGGACGTGATCGCCCTGAACGCGGGCGAGACCCACACGCTGAGCGCGCGGATCTCCGGGTTTGAGAGCTGACGAATCCTAGTATTTCCCAGCGGCGGCGCGGATCAGCGTGAGTGCGACCGCGCCGGCCGTGGAGGAGCGCAGAACGTTGTCTCCCAGCCCAATCGCGCGGGCACCGGCGTCCACCAGCTGCGCAGTCTCCTCGGCTCCGATGCCACCCTCGGGGCCCACGATGAGCGCAATGCGTGCGGGCAGAGTCCCGTCCGCGCGAGACTCCTGAACGCGGGCGAGAGCGGCACCGAGCGAATCCATCGCCTCCTCGTGACAGACGAAGGCCACCCCGGCCTCGACAATCAGGGAGGCAACCCAGGAGGCGAGCTCGCGGCTGTCCTTAACGTCCTCGACGACCGGAACAAAGGCGCGGCGTGACTGCTTGGCGGCCGCGCGGGCCACGCCCTCCCACTTCGCGCGCCCCTTCTCAGCCTTCGGGCCCTTCCACAGGACGATCGCACGCTGGGAGGCCCACGGGATCACCCGGTCGATGCCGATCTCCGTGCAGATTTCGACGGCGGCCTCGTCGCGCCCACCCTTGGCGAGCGCCTGGACGAGGATGACCTCGGGACTCGAGGCGTCCTCCCGGACGAGCTCGCGCACGACAAGGGACAGCGAGGCCTTATCGCTCCCACTTACCTCGCACGTCGCGCGCGCACCGGCGCCGTCGACGACGTCGACCCACTCCCCCGCGCCGATGCGGCGCACGGAGGCTGCGTGACGCCCCTCGGCTCCTCCAAGCGTCGCGCTGTCCCCCACGGACAGGGACGCAAGGGGCGGGGTCAGGTCCTCAGCGAGGAAAACGGGCAGCGTCACGGTGCATCACCCCATGAAGGTGTCGCGGAGCCTATCAAAGAACGAGGCCTGCTGACGATGGGGCTCCACACGGACCTCGCCGCGCACCTTTGCCAGCTCCTCGAGCAGCTCACGCGACTTGTCGTCGAGCTTCTTGGGAATCTGAACGTCCACGTGCACGTGCATCGAACCACGCCCCGAGCGCTGCAGGTGACCGACGCCCAGGCCCTCCAGAACGATGTCGTCGTTGGGCTGCGTGCCCGGATTAATCGTCACGGTCTTCTTACCGTCGAGGGTCTCCAGCTCAAACTCGGTGCCCAGCGCCGCCGTGGTCATCGGGATCGTGATCCACGTGTGCAGGTCGTCGCCTCGGCGATCGAACACGGGGTGCTTCTTCTCGCGGATCAGCAGGTACAGGTCGCCGTTCGGGCCACCGCCGGGGCCAACCTCGGCCTCACCGCTGACACGAATCTGTGTCCCCTCGCTGGCACCGGCCGGGATGTTGATGTTAAGGGTGCGACGAGTGCGCACGCGACCCGCTCCCGAGCACTCGGCACACGGGGTGGCAATCGTGTTGCCGTATCCCTGACACGACGGGCAGGGCGCCTGCGTCTGCATACGGCCGAAGAGCGAGTTCTGAATCTGGGTGATAAAGCCCGAGCCGTGACAGGTGGTGCACTGCGTGGGCGAGGTGCCCGGCTGGCACATCGAGCCGTTGCAGGCGTCGCACAGGACGTGAGTGTCGAAAGAGACCTCCTTGGCGGCACCGAAGGCGGCGTCCTCCAGGGTGATGTCGACGGTCACCTGCTTGTCCTTGCCGCGACGCACGCGGGAAGCCGGGCCCGCAGCGGAGGCGCCGAAGCCACCGCTGAACATGGCTTCGAAGATGTCGGAGAATCCACCGAAGCCGGCGCCCGCACCCGCGCCACCGCCGCGCAGAGCATCAGGACCACCGATGTCGTACATCTGGCGCTTCTCGGGATCCGAGAGCGTCTCGTAGGCGACGGACAGCTCCTTGAAGGCTTCCTCGGAGTCGGCTCCCGCGTAGTCGGGGTGAAGCTTACGCGCGAGCTTGCGGTAGGCCTTCTTAATCTCGTCCTGGCTGGCGTCACGGGTGACACCGAGAACCTCGTAGTAGTCTCTCACGGCTGTTCTTTCTTCTCGTGGGGGATGTTCATCAACGTCTGTGGGGCGACATTAGTCGCCGTGCTGGGAGGCGAGATAGCGTGACAGGTAGGCGGCGACTGCTCGCACAGAGCTCATGGTGCGTGCGTAGTCCATGCGCATGGGGCCAACGATGCCCAGGTGCGCGGATCCGACGGAGTCTCCGGCGCCGGCACGGTACGTGCCCGTGACGACGGCGGCTTCCGCCAGGCCGTCGTGGGGATTCTCGGCGCCGATACTCACGTGCACGTCAGCGCCCGGGTCGGCCTCGGCGAAGAGACGCATGAGGACAACCTGCTCCTCGAGAGCGTCAAGGACGGGGGCAATGTCGTGAAAGTCGAGGGCTCCACGGGCCAGGTTCGCAGCGCCCGCGACAACGATCTTCGACTCGCTCTGACCGCTCAGGACGTCCGTGAGAGCTGAACCGATCGCGGCGACGGTTCCGACCAGCTCAGGCCGGGCCGAGGCCGTGGCCTCGTCAACGCAGGCCTGCGCGGTCGCAGAGGTCGCGCCGTCGCAGTGGTGGCGCAGGTGTTCGCGTACCTCGCGCAGCTGCCCATCGTCGAGGGGCGCGTGAAGAGTGAGGCTGCGCTCCCCGACCTCGCCGTCCGCGGTGATGACGACGACAAGGACGCGACCGGGAGCCAGAGTGATGACCTCGAGGTGCTTGAGGACGCGCACGCGCGCCCCCGGATACTGCACGAGGGCCACCTGATGCGTCACCTGGGCGAGGAGACGAACGGAGCGCTCCACGACGTCGTCGATATCGATGGACTCAGCCAGGAAGGTCTCGAGGGCGTGGCGTTCCGGCCCGCTCATCGGCTTGAGCTCCGCGAGTCGATCAACGAACACGCGGTAGCCGCGGTCGGTCGGCACACGCCCCGCAGAGGTGTGGGGCTGATAGATGAGGCCGGCTTCCTCCAGCACCGCCATGTCGTTGCGGATGGTCGCGGATGAGACGCCGAGGCCTCCGGCGGCGATCGCCTTGGAGCCGACGGGTTCGCGGGTGGCCACGTACTGGGTGACGATGGCGCGCAGGACGTCGAGCCTGCGGTTTTGTGCACTGTTGCGTGTCATGCCACCTCCTCCCGTTCTGGCACTCCTGCTTCCTGAGTGCCAATGCTACTCCTCGCAGCCAATCGGGGGCGACATGAGGGCCGCGCCAGGTGTGCGCCCAGCGCGAACCTCACACTGGGCGACGCAAGTCATCGCGCCCAGGGCACGGTCACGAAGTCGATGAGCTCCTCAACCCGCCCCAGCAGCGCCGGCTCAAGGTCGCGGTAGGTGCGCACGGTCGACAGGATCCGCTTCCACCCCACGGCGATGTCACGCTGGTCAGCGTGCGGCCAGCCGAGAGCCTCGAGGGTTCCATGCTTGATATCGGTGCCAGGCGGAATGTCGGGCCAGCGCTCAAGGCCAACACGGGCGGGCTTGACAGCCTGCCAGATGTCGACGAACGGATGGCCGAGCACGAGGACCGCGCCCGGCCAACGCGCGGACACTGCCTCGGCAATGCGCGACTCCTTCGAACCGGGAACCATGTGGTCGACGAGAACGCCCGCACGCGCGGTGTCCGTCGGGCCGAAAACCTCCAAGATCGCCTCAAGGTTGTCAACACCTTCGAGAAGCTGCACGGCGATCCCGGCCTCGGCCAGGTCCTCGCCCCACACGTGCTGGACAAGCTCCGCGTCGTGGCGCCCCTCGACCCAGATGCGCGAGCGCTTGGCGACCTTAGGTCCGCTCGACGCGGGAGCGAAAGATCCGGAGTTGGTGATGCGCCGCCCCGACGCACTCACCTGGGTTCCCGGCGAGGCCTGGGCGGGGGCAGGGCGCGGAGGCAGCGCCTCGATGGGGCGCCCCTCAAGCCAGAAGCCGGGGCCAAGGGGGAAGGACCGACGTACGCCTCGACGATCTTCGAGTTCAACGAGGTGAACACCACCAGACTTCTCCACGCGCGTCACTGCGCCAACCCAGCCCGAGGCCACGTCTTCGAGGACCATGCCGATCTCAACGTGGACGGCCTGCGAACGCGGACGCCGCGCTCCCGGCCCGTCGCGGTGCGGGTCATGGGCGAAAATGTTGCAGCCGTAGGGATCTGAGCTATTCACCCGGCATACTCTAGCGGCACGGGAATCAGTGTAGGCTCACGACACGAATGAGCATCGACACGAGAGCGGCCAGAATCCACGAGGAGACCGAGCCGATCAGGAACTCTTCGGCCTTCTCGCCCGTCGAATCCTGCGAGATCTCGGGGAATCGAATAACCCCCTTGGCAGCAACGACAGCCGCGATCGCAACCTCTGCGCCAGCACCGGCCAGAACGATGATGAGCAGACGCTCGAGCGGCCCGATCCAGCGCCCGCCACGCAGAGCCGTCACTTCCTCGTCCTCCGCCTGCGCGCCCAAGATGGGTAGCGCACCGGAGATGACTTCGGGTTCCGCGGACTCCTCCGCGTCATCTTCGCCGCCTTCCGCATCCACCACCGGCATCGCCGGAAGAACGGGAGCGTTGATCCACCCGGGCACGGGAGCGGAGGCACGGCCGCGCGCGCACTGCAGAATCGCCGTGATCAGGTGATTCACAGGACCCGTCACCAGGAAGAGAACCGCAATAGTCAGGTCGATGGGGTGCCCTGAGCGCAGCGACAGCAGAGGGAAGTTCAACGGATCCAGGCTCAGCAGCGCGACGAAGCCGACGGACGCCAACGCCCAGCGAGCGAGAACGCCGCGCGCCGACGGATCGACAAGGTCCCAAGCGAACCACACGAGCGCGAGAGTCGCACCGATTGCATTCGCAACGGCGCTCACACCCAGAATAAACCAGGAGTAGCAGATCACTGCGAGGAGCAGCGTCAGAAAGAGCGACAGGCGTCGCGACCAGCGGCGCGGGTCAGAGGTGAGAAGTACGGTCAGCTCCGAGGCGGCGATGCCCAGGAGAAGAACTTCATGCACGAGCGGCCTCCGCGATGATGAGTGAAGACTGAATGAGCCCCGCCCCCGTGCCCCGAGCAAAGTCCGAAATGGCCTGCTGCGACAGCTTCTCGACGCGGGCGATCTCCACCTGCGTCTTACCCAGCAGCAGCGAGGCCGTGATGCGACGATGACGCGCCGACAGCTTGAGAATCGAATGATCGCGCAGGCTCAGCATGGCGTTGATGCAGGTCTGGCAGTGCGAGGAGAACTCGGATTCGACGGACGCGTGCGCCATGAACCACGTGCGAATGAAGGGGTTCGAGGCATCTTGCACATCGTGCGCACGATTGATCGCTGCTCGGGCAGCCCACCACGCGGATCCATCCTGAAGAGCCGCCGACTCTGCGCCACGGCCGCGGGCCGGAGCCTGGCGATGCACGCCCGATGCGAACTCCTCGATCCGACCGGCACCGATGCCGAAGCGCAGCTGAAGCTGCGGGGGAAGGAGAAGCTGCGCACGCAGCGTCAGGAGGAGAGCATCCTCGAGCGTGTAGGCGACCGCCTGAAACTCGTCACCCACCGTCGGGTACGGAGCCTGCAGGAGAGCCAGCCCCTCACTGGCCCGTTCCAAGACTGCTTCAAAGATCCTCTGAGCGTCTGCACGATTGGTCAACGTACGAGAGCCCACGATGTCAGCAATGACTGAGTATCGCAGAGTCACAATACCACACTTTTCCTTGTATCTGACCCTCCACAAGCCCTCTCAAGGAGACGACAAGTAGACAGCACGGCTTCACATGACATACCTAGGCAAACACATTTCAACAATGATGTCAACAGTATTGCCACGTAATCCAAGCTTGTCATGTTCACACTACCTAATCACTTATGAATACCTCATAAAAGTATCCACGCTTTTACTTGTATCTAGATGAATACAGGCGCAACTGCGGCAATCAATGAAGAAAACGATTGTTTACCACCTCATGCAGATTACGGAGTGGTGCCATGAAAAAGGACTCAATACCCCATCAATTCGCGGGTCACATAGTCGGCGAGCAGCCTGCCACGCAGCGTGAGAATCACCCGTCCCCCGAGGGCGGCGGCACCATCAATGAGGCCGTCCGCGATCAGCGCGGCAACACGCCCACCCGAGACCGCACCAGCCCCCAGAGCCGCCCCGGCCTCGTCCGCCTGCCGAGTCCCTGGCAGGCCGGCCAACTCGATCCCCTCGGACGTGCGCACGCCCAACATGACGCGTTCAAGCTCGCGCGTATCCTCGTCCAAGATCTCCCCCGCGTAGGCAGGGGAACGCCCATCGCGCAGCCGTGCGGCGTACGCGGCGGGGTTCTTGACGTTCCACCAGCGCATACACCCCACGTGGGAATGCGCCCCGGGGCCCAGGCCCCACCAATCCCAATCGCGCCAGTAGGCAAGGTTGTGCGCCGACGCGTGCGCGTAGAACGTGGACGGGCGCCCCGAGGTCAGGTCCGCGTCGGTCGTGCGCGCAAAATTGGAGATCTCGTACCACGCGTACCCGGCCTCACTGAGGAGGACATCGGCAAGCTCGTACTTGGCGGCCTCGTCGTCCGGATCCGGGGTCGGGAGTTCTCCCCTGGCGACCTGCCCGCCCATCTTGGTTCCCCCCTCGACGACGAGGGCGTACGCGCTGATGTGGTCGGTCTCGTAGGACAGGGCGGCGCGCAGAGACGTCTCCCAGTCGGCGAAGCTCTCCCCTGGCGTGCCATAGATAAGATCGACGGACGTCGACAGGCCCGCTTCCTTCGCCCATTGGACGACGAGGGGCACCCGCTCGGGCGTGTGGGTGCGGTCCAGAGTTTTGAGGATCGCGGGGACCGCAGACTGCATGCCGAAAGAGACACGCGTAAAACCCGCGTCGGCCAGCTGCACCAGCCCCTGGCGCGTCACCGTGTCGGGATTGGCCTCGAGGGTCACCTCTGCGCCGGGCGCGATACCGATGCGCTCACGCAGGCCCGTCAGGATCTCGGCGAGCTCGGCAGTATCGAGCATCGTCGGAGTGCCTCCACCAAAAAAGACGGTCTCAGCCTCGCGCACGGGCAGCCCGGACTCAGCCATGACGCGAGCTGCCAGCGAGGCCTCGGCCAAGACCGACGGAGCGTAGTCCCCCACCTGGGCACCCGGGCCGAAACCCACCGTGTAGGTATTGAAGTCACAATACCCACAGCGCACGCGACAAAACGGCACGTGCACGTACAGGGAGAGCGGACGCCGGGCCTCCACCTCGACGAGGCCGGGGTCCAGAGCACCGTCATCCGGCCAGCGCTGACCGTCTGGCTGCGCGGGGCTCACGAGCACCCTCCCACCAGCGAACAGGCGGCGCCGGACGTCATGCCAGCCTCAGCCACGCGGACGGCGAATACCGACAATGTCGTGGGCATGGCGGCCCGCATCGATACCTCGGGTCTCAAAGTGCGTGACGACGCGCCCCTCAAAGCGGGGGGCGAATCCGCCACGCTGCGGCTGCGGATCCTCCGGGTCCAGACGCTCTCCCGCATACGGGTTCTCGAAGAATTCGCACGCTTCGATGACGTCGCGCATCTGCCAGGCGTAGTCGTCCCAGTCGGTGGCCAGGCGCCACATTCCCCCGTCGCGCAGCAGGCGCGCGACCTCGCGCGCGAAGGAATCGGAGACGAGGCGACGCTTGCGATGTCGAGCCTTACGCCACGGGTCGGGGAAGAAGGTCCAGACCTCGTCCAGGCACGCGTCCTCCAGCATGATCGGCAGCGCCTGGGCAGCGTCGGCCTCGATGACGCGGATATTGTCCACGCCAGCCTCGACCGCCTTGGAGACAAGCTTGGCGATACCCGGAACCCAGACCTCAAGGGCCAGGAAGTTGCGCTCAGGATGAGCGTCCGCCGCGGCGACGATCTGTTCGCCCGTGCCCGAGCCAATCTCGAGCGTCACGGGCGCGCTGCGCCCAAAGAGCTCGGCCAGATCGAGCGTAAAATCCTCCGCGACCGTCGTGTAGCCGACGCCGCGACGCGGCTCCACCACGTAGCGATGCGCGTGGGCCTCCCACGTGCGGACGAGGTTCGCAGGCAGCTCGCGCGTACGCCTCGTGAAAGACTTCGTGCGGCTCATGAAGACCGTACCCTCGGGGGCCTCGCCCGGACGGCGATCCGCTCGCTGGCCGACGGGAGCGTGACCCTCCACGGCCTCGTTCATCTGATCCCCGCTCACTTCTTGCCCGTCGGAACATCAGAGGTCAGAGCCGCGATGAAGGCTTCCTGCGGCACGTCGACACGACCGATGGACTTCATGCGCTTCTTGCCTTCCTTCTGCTTCTCGAGCAGCTTGCGCTTGCGGCTGATGTCGCCGCCGTAGCACTTGGCGAGCATGTCCTTACGCAGGGCCTTAATGGTCTCACGAGCGATGACGCGCGCACCGACAGCGGCCTGGACCGGAATCTCGAACTGCTGACGGGGAATGAGCTCCTTCAGGCGCTTCGTCATGCGCTGACCGTAGTTGTAGGCGCCGTCGCGATGAACGATCGCGCTGAAGGCGTCGACGCGGTCACCGTTGAGCAGGATATCGACCTTGACGAGGTCGGCGCTCTGCTCACCGCTCTCCTGGTAGTCCAGCGAGGCGTAGCCGCGCGTGCGGGACTTGAGCTGATCGAAGAAGTCGAAGACGATCTCAGCAAGGGGCAGCTGGTAGTGCAGCTCTACGCGGTCCTCGCTCAGGTAGTCCATGCCCTGCATCGAGCCGCGGCGTTCCTGGCACAGCTCCATGATGGTGCCCGTGAACTCGGTGGGCGTCAGGATCGTCGCGTTGACGACAGGCTCGCGCACCTCGGAAATCTTTCCTTCGGGGAACTCGCTCGGGTTATCAACGCGCACCTCGGTGCCATCCTCCATCACAACGCGGTAGACGACGTTCGGGGCAGTCGCGATGAGGTCAAGGTTGAACTCTCGCTCCAGACGCTCGCGAATGATCTCCAGGTGGAGCAGTCCGAGGAAGCCGCAGCGAAAGCCGAAGCCGAGGGCTGCGGAGGATTCGGGCTCGAAGGTCAGCGCCGCGTCGTTGAGCTGGAGGCGCTCGAGGGCGTCGCGCAGGTCCGGGAAGTCCGATCCGTCGACTGGGTAGATGCCGGAGAAGACCATCGGGTTAGGGTCGCGGTAGCCCTCAAGGGGCTCGGTTGCGCCGCGCACCTGGCTGGTGACGGTGTCGCCGACGCGGGACTGACGAACGTCCTTCACGCCCGTGATCAGGTAGCCGACCTCTCCGGCGCCGATGCCCTCGTCAGGCTTCGGCTCGGGCGAAATGACGCCCAGCTCCAGGAGTTCGTGGGTGGCGCCCGTCGACATCATGCGCACGCGCTGACGGGTCGACAGAACGCCGTCGACGACACGCACGTAGGTGACGACGCCGCGGTACGTGTCGTACACGGAGTCAAAAATCATCGCGCGCGTCGGGGCGTCGGGGGCTCCCTCGGGGGCCGGGACGACTTCGACGATGCGGTCGAGGAGCTCCTCGACGCCCTCGCCGGTCTTGCCGGAGACCTTCAGGACCTCGCTCTCGTCGCAGCCGATCAGCTGAGCGACCTCGTGCGCATACTTCTCGGGCTGGGCACCCGGCAGGTCGATCTTGTTGAGGACCGGGATGATCGCAAGGTCATTCTCGAGGGCCAGGTACAGGTTCGCGAGCGTCTGGGCCTCGATGCCCTGCGCAGCGTCGATAAGGAGGACCGCACCCTCGCACGCCGCCAGGGAGCGGGAGACCTCGTATGTGAAGTCCACGTGACCGGGCGTGTCAATCATGTTGAGCGCGTAGGGGGTGCCCTCGTGTGCCCACGGCATGCGCACCGCCTGGCTTTTGATCGTGATTCCGCGTTCGCGCTCGATGTCCATGCGATCGAGGTACTGGTCGCGCATCTCGCGCGCCTCGACGACGCCGGTCAGCTGGAGCATACGGTCCGCGAGCGTCGACTTCCCATGATCGATATGGGCGATGATGCAGAAATTACGGATCTGCCCCTGCGGGGTATGGGCCGGGCGAATCTGCGCCTGCTGCTCGGGCGTGGGGATGGGCACGTGAACCTCCGTGAAGTCGTTAACCTCCTTATCGTCCCATTGTCGTAGGCGTTTGTGCCAGTTCAGGCGCGGGAAGTCGCGCACAGTGGCCACGCCTCACACCTTTTATTTCTCTCCTCATTCCCCTCCTCCGCTCTCTCCACGCTCCGACTCGGCAAGGAGCGCCGCAGCTTCGCTGAAGTCGCATTCTTCCCAGTCATCGGGGTGGTCGTCTCGGAGCTTGCGGGCGATCGACATGGCCCGCCCCTCATCTCCGCGCAGCGTCGCGAGAGTCAGTAGGATCGTGCGAATACGGGCGGTCATCGGATCTCGATCCCCCAGGTACCTACGGCAGTCCTCGGCCAGAACCGTCCAGAGGTCCTCACCCGCGTCCCGATCCCCGCCCATCCAGGTGTTGCGCGCAATCTCGTTGCGCAGCCGCAGGACGCGCCAGTCACCGTGGTCCGCAACGGTCAGCAGAGCGTCCATGTTGCGCTCGTAGAGGGCAATGGCCTCGTCGTAGCAGCGATCAGCAGAGAGGACCTCGGCGAGGTTGTCGCGCACCGTCAGCAGCGTCATGTCGGACTCCTCGCGCTGCTCCTCCAACTCCGACAGGAGCTCGCGGTACACGCGCGCAGCCTTCTTCCATTTGCCCGTATACTTCCACGGCATCGCGGAGTTATTGCGGATGGCGATGGAGATATCAGGGTCGAGGCCTGGGCAGTGCTTCATATCGGCTAGGAGAGCCGAGAACTTGCGGATTGCCATATCGTGCTGACCGAGGATGGCAAGCCAGTAGGCTTCTGAATTTCGCATCATCAGGATCAGCGGATGACAGCGCTCCAGGTATCTCTCCCCCAGCCGCGCAGCCTCGGCGGCCAGCTTCCGACACTGTCCATAGGATCCGAGAGCCGCGTACCAGTCAATGCAGAGCTTGGCGGCCTCCAGACGCAGTTCGACAGGAGCTCCCTCTTCTCGATAAGCCTCGAGGCCGCAGTCAAGCGCCTTGTCCACATTGCCCGCGGCCCCGCAGCGCACCGACTCATGAATCGAGGACCGCGCCCTCGTCGCGCTCGTATTGCTCCCCTCGGACGTACCACCCCCTGCCAGTGCATCCAGAGAAACAATCGGTCCGTGCATCGTTGCAGTCAACATCGTCGTCGCCTTTCTATTGTTGCGTGTGCACCTGCGAACAACGACAGAGTGACACCTCCTGTTATGCACTGTCACGCGCTATCACGAAGCCTGTGGATAACTCACGATCGGCGTAGGGTCCTGTGGATAAAACACGCTCATCAACGCCTGCCGTATGCTGGTCCCATGAACTCAATCGTCAGGGGCATCATCAACTTCCTCATCGGCGTCATCTCCGGCACCACAGAGGAGGCGCAGAAGAACACCACGACCACCAAGACGGGGCAGCGTCAGTCGACCAAGAAGTCGACTCCCAAGCCGCGTTCGTCCTCGTCTTCTTCCGCGCGTTCCGACTCCCAGCACCGCTACGAGGATCCGGCGACCTCGAATCGCCCCCAGACCTCGATCCGAGAAGCGAGCATCGCCGAGGCGCTCGCCCACGCCTCGTACACGCCCGTCATGGACGGCGACGCGGATCCCGGCGAGGTCGTGTGGACCTGGGTGCCCTACCAGGAAGACTCCTCGGTCGGCAAGGACCGCCCGGCCGTCGTCATCGGCGCGCAGGGCGAAGGTGTCTACCTCCTACAGCTGACCAGCAAGGACCACACGCGCGACGCCGCCCAGGAGGCCGCCGCCGGACGCTACTGGCTCGACATCGGTGCGGGCGACTGGGACTCAAAGGGCCGTCCCTCCGAGGTGCGCCTCGACCGGGCTCTGTGGGTCAAGGCCACCGACGTGCGCCGCGAAGGCTCAATCCTGCCCAAGGCAACCTGGCAGCTCATCGTCGACGCCCTCAAGGAGCACTACCGCACGCACGGCGACTGACACCTCCGACACGTGACCGACCTTACGAGGCGCGAGAACGCCTCGGGGTATGACGAAAAGGCCCCGCCCTGGTATGATCGGTCGTTGGACTCCCGGCCTGGTCGGGCAGGGGGTCTGGTTAGGACCGTTTGCGGGTGTCCCCACGCCTAAGTCCCGGTCTTGACACAGCCCTCACCGACCCTGTCAGACATACATCAAGGAGAAATCCGACTGTGGCAAACATTAAGTCCCAGAAGAAGCGCATTCTGACCAACGAGAAGCGCCGCGTTCGTAACCAGTCCGTGAAGTCCGAGCTGAAGACCCTGGTCCGTCGGACCCGCGAGGCCGTTGAGGCCGGCGACAAGGAGAAGGCTCTCGCTGCACTGCGCGTTGCTTCGCGCAAGCTGGACGTCGCCGTTTCCAAGGGCGTCATCCACAAGAACCAGGCTGCGAACCGCAAGTCCAAGCTTGCTCGTCGCGTCGCCTCGCTCGGTGACTGAGCGCGAACGATAGTTTGACGTGAAGCGGGCCGCCCACTGGACGGCCCGCTTTCGTATACCCGCTCCCCCGCACGCTTGTAGGAGCGGTCAACACACCCACCCCGATCACTCCCCCACGCTCCGGTGCCAGGCGCGCATAACGAAGCCCCGACCTCGTCGAAACGAGGCCGGGGCAAACGCAATCGTTGAGCGCTTACTCGAGCTCGAAGGCGCCCGTGTAGAGCTGGTAGTACACGCCCTTCTGGGCGATCAGATCGTCGTGGCTACCGCGCTCGATGATGCGGCCGTGGTCCAGGACCATGATCGCGTCCGAATTGCGCACCGTCGAGAGGCGGTGGGCAATCACGAAGACCGTACGCCCCTCCATGAGGTTGTCCATGCCCTGCTGCACGAGGGCCTCGGTACGCGTGTCGATCGAGGAGGTCGCCTCATCGAGGATCATCGCCGGCGGATCGGCCACGGCGGCGCGCGCAATCGACAGGAGCTGAGCCTGGCCCTGCGAGAGGTTCGAGCCGTTGCCGGTCAGCATCGTGTCGTAGCCCTCGGGCAGTCGCCGGATGAAGGAGTCCGCGTTGGCCAGCTTCGCAGCGGCGATGCACTCCTCGTCCGTGGCGTCCAGACGGCCGTAGCGGATGTTCTCCATGACCGTGCCCGTGAACAGCTTGACGTCCTGCAGGACGACGCCGAGGGAGCGACGCAGATCCGGCTTGTGGATCTTGTTGATGTTGATGCCGTCGTAGCGGATCTTGCCGTCGGCAATGTCGTAGAAGCGGTTGATCAGGTTCGTGATCGTCGTCTTGCCGGCACCCGTGGCACCGACGAAGGCGATCTTCTGGCCGGGCTTGGCCCACAGGGAGATGTCGTGCAGGATCTGCTTCTTACCGTCGTAGGAGAAGTCGACGTCCTCCATGACGAGTTCGCCGCGCAGGCGCGTGTAGGTGACGGTGCCGTCGGCCTGGTGGGGGTGACGCCACGCCCAGATTCCCGTGCGTTCCTCGGTCGGCTCGATCGTCCCATCGGGCAGCTCGCGGGCACGCACGAGCGTCACGTAGCCCTCGTCCTCCTCGGGCTTCTGGTCGATGAGCGCGAACACGCGGCCCGCACCCGCCATCCCCAGGGCGATCATGGGGACCTGCATGGACATCTGGCCGATGGTCTGCGAGAAGTTACGGACCATGCCCAGGAAGGACACGACCACGCCGACCGTGATGACATCAACGCCAAAAAGGTGGATGTTCGGTGTCTGTTCCAGGATCATGACGCCGCCGACGATCGCGACCACGACGTACATGATGTTGCCGATGTTGCCCAGGGCAGGCATCAGCACGTTGCCGTAGATGTTCGCCTTCTGCGAGGAGTCGAAGAGCTTCTGGTTGTACTCGACGAACTCGTCCTTGGCGTCCTGCTCGTGGTTGAAGACCTGAACGACCTTCTGACCGTCCATCATTTCTTCGATGAAGCCTTCTTCGTCGGCGAGAGCGGCCTGCTGAGCCTTCATGAAGCGACCCGAGAGACCTCCGAGCTTTCCGGTCAGGACAGCCATGAGAGCACCCACGATGAGGACAACGAGGAAGAGCCACACGGAGTAATACAGCATCGTTCCGATTAGGACGATGATCGTCAGGCCCGACTGGATGAGCGTCGGGATAGACTGGCCGATCAGCTGGCGGATCGCGTCCGTGTCGTTGGTGAAGGTCGACATGATCGCGCCGTGCGGGTGCGTGTCGAAGAATCGCAGGGGCAGGCGCTCCATGGAGTCGAACATGTCGTCTCGCATGTGCTTGAGCGTCCCCTGCGTCACGATCGCCATGGCGCGGGTGTAGATGAAGCTGCCGATGACGCCAGCGCCAAAAATGATGCCCATCGTGACGACGAGGCGCACCAGGGTGGCGCGCACCGCGTCAAAGCCACTCTCCAGGCCCGGGGTCACGACGTTGTCGACGATCTGCTGCATGAAGATCGAGCCGACGGCCGAGGCCACGGCTGCCGTAATGATGCACACGACCGTCAGGCTGATGCGCACCGGGTAGTGGCGGAACACGTAGGCCATGAGGCGGCCGAAGGGACGCTCGATGCCCTCGAGCTTCTCGCCGTCGCTGTCAACGGGACGACCATGCATGCGTGCCATGTCAGGCCACCTCGCTTTCGCTCGCTGCATTCTGGGAGTCGTAGATCTCGCGGTACTCCCCGCCCGCTGCCATCAGCTCCTCATGGGTGCCGCGCTCCTTGATACGACCGTCGTCGAGGACGATGATCTGGTCGGCATGGCTGACCGACGAGAGACGCTGGGCGATGATGATGGTCGTCGTGCCGGGGATTTCGCTCTCGAAGGCGTGACGAATCAGTGAATCGGTCTTCGTGTCCACGGCGGAGGTCGAGTCGTCCAGGATGAGGATCTTCGGGTTCTTCAGCAGCGCTCGGGCGATGCACAGGCGCTGCTTCTGGCCGCCCGACACGTTGGTGCCGCCGCGGGAGATGACGTAGTCGTAGCCGCCGGGCAGCCGCTGGATGAACTCGTCGGCCTGCGCGAGCTTGCAGGCGTGCTCGATCTGCTCGTCGGTGGCCTCGGGGTTACCCCAGCGCATGTTTTCTTTGATAGTTCCGGAGAACAGGACGTTCTTTTGAAGGACGACTGAGACTGCGTCACGCAGGGCGACCAGGTCGTAGTCGCGCACGTCGCATCCACCGACCTTCACGGATCCCTCGGACACGTCGTAGAGGCGGCAGATCAGCTGGATGAGCGAGGTCTTGGAGGAGCCGGTGCCGCCCACGATGCCGAGCGTCGATCCGGACTCGATGCTCAGGTTGATGTCGGACAGGGCGTTCTCTTCAGCACTCTCGGAGTACTTGAAGGACACGTCCTCGAAGACGACGGACCCGTCCGCAACCTCGGTCGCGCCATTGGCCGGGGAGGTCAGCGACGGCTCGTGGTTGAGGACCTCTGCGATACGATGCGCGGACTCTGCAGCCATCGTCGTCATGACGAAGATGAAGGCGAGCATGAGCATCTGCGACAGGATCTGGATGCCGTAGGTGATGAGGGCGGTGAGTCCACCCTTCGTCAGCTCTGTCGCCCCGGAGTTAACGATAATTGAAGCGCCCACGTAGTCGACGGCCACAATCGCGACGAAGATGAAGAACATCATCACGGGGCTGTTGAGCGCGATGAGCTTTTCGGCGTTCGTGAAGTCCTTGCGCACGTCCTGCGAGGCGGCGCGGAACTTCGTGGTCTCGTGCTCTTCGGTGACGAAGGACTTGACCACGCGGATCGCGGCGACGTTCTCTTGCACCGAGTTGTTCAGTGCATCGTACTTCTTGAAAATACGACGGAAGATCGGGAAGGCGACCAGCACGATGACCGCGAGGATGATGGCGAGAACCGGCACCATCCCGAGGAAGATAAGGGCCATCTGGACGTTGATGCGCCACGCCATCACGATGGAGAAGACGATCATGAGGGGCACGCGCACAGCAATGCGAATCAACATGCCGAAGGCGTTTTGCACGTTGGTGACGTCCGTCGTCATGCGGGTGACCAGCGAGGACGTGGAGAAGCGGTCGATGTCGGCGAAGGAGAAGTCCTGCACCTGAAAGAAGAGATCCTGACGCAGGTTTTTCGCCAGGCCCACCGAGGCGGTGGCGGCGAAACGCGCGGACAGGATGCCGCAGGCGAGGGACGCGAAAGCCAGTCCAGCGAGGATCAGTCCCAGGCGCATGACGGGGCTCAGGGACACGCCGTCAAGCGCATCCACGAGCGACACCATGATCAGCGGGATCAGACACTCGAAGACCACCTCCCCGATGATGAACAGCGGGGTGAGGATCGCGGGAGTCTTAAACTCGCGAAGCCTCCCCACCAGCGTGCGGATGGTTTTCATGAATCTCCTCTTCGGTTCATACGAACGTCATATGGACGAGGCCGGGGCACTCTCAACGCCCACGCAGCCTGCAGATGGTGATAATTGCTTTTTCGATGGCGCGTTGCGGGTCACGCGACGCGCCCTTTGTTTCGGCGTCTGCCGTGGCGATGGCTCCGAAGGCTCCCGCCAGCGAGGCGTCGGACCAGCCACGCAGCTCCCATCGGGCGCGGTCCACCTGCCAGGGTGCCATCTTCAGGCTCGATGCCGACCCACCGATCGAGACCTTCGCCATGGCGCGGAACTTCATGGCCAGGGCGCTGACGAGCAGCTGCGGGGCGATGCCGGTCGCAAACGCGTGCCGGGCGAGCATGAGCGCCTTCGCGGAGTTGCCCGCGACGGCGGCGTCGGCGACGTCGTATCCCGTGGCCTCGACGCGCCCGGCCTGGTAGCGGCGCACGTCCTCCAGGGTGATGCGTCCGCTCACGTCCGAGAGCAGCTGCGCCAGCGCGCCCGCCATCGCACGCGGGTCGTTACCGAGCGCGTCCACGAGGGCCTGTTGCGCCTCGGTGTCCATCTGGCGGCGCGCGGCGCGCACGTCGGAGGCGATGAGGGCGAGCTTGTCGCGGTCGTTTTTGAGCGGTTCGGCGGGGATCACGGGCCATTTGGCTTTGGTGATCGTGTCGATGACCTTCTTGCCGCGGGCGTTACCCCCGGGGTGTGCCAGGAACATCCAGACGTCGGGCGCGGGCGCGCCGGCGTAGGCGATCAGATCGTTGGCGAGAGCGTCGCTCATCGTTTCCAGGTCCCGGATGATGACCATGCGGGATTCGCCGAAGAGTGAGGGCGAGGCGATGACGTCGAGCTGTCCGGCCTGGTAGGTGGCCGCGTTGATGTCGGTGCGCTCGAGGTTGGGGTCGGCCTCGTGGGCGAGGGCGCGCAGCTGGTCGAGGGCACGATCGACGAGGAGGCCCTCGGGGCCTTTGATCAACACGATGGGTGCCAGCGTGATCTGGGCTGGCGGCGCCGGGCGCGAACCGCGTGCTGCCACGTCTTCCTGCCTTTCCGCTGAAACGGTAACTGTCTAAGTCTGCCACCGAGCGAGCTCATTTGCGTCGGTCTTTGCCCTTGGCAGACACTACTCGTGGCAGGTGTCACGAGAGCTTGACGACGCGCCCTCAGTAGGTAGCTGTCCCACTCATGTCCCCTGCTCATCGACAATCGGGGCTCCCCACCGCTTCCACACGTGCCACGCAACCCATCCACCTCCGCAGCAGGCATACACGCCCAAGATTGTCGAGGACCCTCCTGGCACGCGCACCCCGTTTCCGGGTAGGGAGGCGCACACGCGCGCTGCTCCCGCGATCCATGCGGTCGCCCACGAAGCAACGACTGCACACGCCGAGGCGGCGCGAATACTCAGCGGGGAGATGAGCGCGCCCAAGAGCCCGGCGACGGTCGCGACCGGCACGGCAGGCTCGGCGAAGACGTTGGCGGCGATTCCCCACACGGGCACGTTCCCGGACAGTGACACGATGATCGGCGCGGTCGCAAGCTCCGCGAAGGCAGGCACGCACACCATCTCTACGAGGCGGCGAAGCGTCTTCCCCGCGCGTGTGTCCCCACGTATTCGCCGGCGACAGCTCCGCACCAGCGCCGCGGAGGGACCGACGACCGCGAGCGCGGCGAGCGCCGACAGGGCGAATCCGTAGGAGCGGGCTGCCCAGGGGTCGATGAGGAGGGTGGCGATGACGACGGCGCAGAGGGCGGCGATGGATTCTCCTTCGCGTCCGAGGATGAGTCCGAGGGAAGCGACGGCCGCAACGCACACGGAGCGCACGACGGAGGGGTCTGGTCCGACGAGTGTGAGGATTGTAGTCAGGACGAGGATGGTGGCCCCGAGGCGTAGGGGTTTTCGCGCGGGGACGACGAGGGTGACGGTGGCGAGGACGATGACGATGTGGGATCCGGAGACGGCGGTGAGGTGGGTGAGGGAGGTTTTCTTCATTGCGTCAGACAGATCTGCGGGCATTCCGCGGTCGTCTCCGATCGCCATGCCGGGGACGAGGGAGCGTGCGTCCCTGTGCAGAGGCGCGCAGGCGTGGGCGAAGGCCCGGTGGGTGGAGCGCATCCAGGCGGATAGGCCACCGGGCCTGGCGATGAGCTGGGCACGCCTGACTCTTATCGTGCCCACCGATGGCGCCTCGGCGGCAAAGGTCGCGTCGAGGCTTCCCCATACCTCGTAGACGTCTCCTCGCGCGGTGTCTTGCCACCCGGGCGCGCGCACGAGTGCGGTGGCGTTCGAGGGGATCCACTCCTCCCCCACGGAGACGGCCTCGATGCGCGCGCGGGCACTGCGTGTCGCGGAGAATCCGGACGAGGGCGGGGCCGGGTCAGCTTGGAGGACGATGCGCGCGCGGATGGGGCCGGAGTCCCTGCGGGCGGGGTCGGCGTCGTATTGTCGGCGGGCGGCGGATCCGACCGCGAGCGCGCAAGCCACGCACGCGAGGAGGAGTGCGAGGCCTAGGCGAGCGGACCGGGGTGGGGTGAGGGCGTGTCTGGGTGTCTTCCGGCCTCGTTGTGAGCGCGCGTAGGAGGCGGCGCATCCGAGCGCGACGAGGGTGCACGCTCCGATCCATGCCCATTGAGCTGGGTGGCCCGTCGCCCACCAGGTGGAGGCCCAGGTGGCGGTGGCTGCGGGCGCGAGTCGCAGGTCGATCATGCGGGGAGCGCATTGGGTGTCACTCATCAGCAGACACCCGTCCGGATCTTTTCGATGAGGGATGGGCCGATTCCGGGGACGTCGTCGAGTTCTTCGACGGTGGACAGGCGAGGGTGGGTGGCCCGGTAGGAGATGATGCGCTGCGCGAGAGATGGTCCGATGCCGGGCAGGGTCTGGAGCTCGGCCTCGGTGGCGGTGGCCAGTCGGACGCACGCCCCCGCTGTGGTGCCCGCCTCAGAGGATGCTGGTGGCGAATCCCCAACGACGGCGACTCGAATCTGTTCCCCATCGACGAGGATGCGGGCGAGGTTGATTGATTCCAGGTCGGCCTCAGGTGTTGCGCCTCCGGCTGCCGTGATGGCGTCGATGACTCGGGAAGAGGCTGGCAGGGTGAGCACTCCCGGGGAAGCGACAGCACCGGAGACGTAGACGACGACATCATCAGTGCGCTCCCCTACTGATGCGGGTGCGGATGGGGATGGGCCTGTCGCTACGGGTGCAGCCTCGCTCTCTTCTCGCTCGGAGGACGATTGGGCGAGGCCTTGGGCGTGCTCGCGTGCCGCTGCGTGCCTCCACACTCCCACGGCCGCGATGAGGACAACCACGACAATGAGAGCGGCCACGCTCGCTCCTCCGGGTAGGAGGCGGGCGACGCTCGGCTCGGCGGGTTCGTCGTCCTCAGTGAGGGCGCTGTCGTACACGGCTTTCGTCAGCGCCGCCATGCGCCGACGAGCCAACCATCGTGACACGTTCATGCCCGCACGCTAACCCCGGCGAACGCCAGGAGCACACATGAAAACGAACCCCTGTGGATAACTGTAATGGGCGCGTGGGGGTTGTGGACGAATCCCACACCCAACCCACCCCGCATAACTCGCATGGGACCGCGGTCCCAGAGGATACTGTTCCGGTATCGTCGAAGTACAGTGGCGCACCGCGCCCAGAGCCGAAAGGCCACACCATGAGCGAGAACATCGAGGACCTCAAGGCGCAGCTCGCCGCGGCGGAAGCAGCCGCGAAGGCCGCCGAGGCAGAGGCCGCCCGCGCGAAGGCCGAAGCCCTGCGTCTCCAGCTTGAAGCAAAGGGCGGCTCGGCCGCAGACGCGCCTACCGCCGCAGCCGAGGCCGAGACCCAGCAGGCGGAAGCCGCCCGCGCGACGGCCGACGCGCCGCGCACCCAGGTAGAGGCCGTCGAGGCCCCCGCGGCCGAAGCGCCTGCTCCCGAGGCTGCCCCGGCCTCGTCCCCCGCCCCCAGCACCGAACTGTCGGCTTTCGCCACCCAGATCCAGGGCGCCTACTCCTGGGACGTCCCCGCGGTCACGATCGGCACGCTCATTGACAACGGTGCGCGCGTGCCCGGCGTGAGCGCCAAGATGCCGCTGCCCATGTTCAACCGCCACCTCCTGGTCGCCGGAGCGACGGGCACGGGCAAGACCCGTACCCTCCAGCTCCTCGCCGAGGGCCTGTCCGCGAACGGCTCCTCCGTCCTCCTGTGCGACGTGAAGGGCGACCTGACGGGCCTGGCCGAGGCCGGCACCAGCTCCGAGAAGCTCCTGAGCCGCACCGCCGCCAACGGTCAGGAGTGGGCCTCGTCATCATTCCCGATCGAGCTGCTGAGCCTGGGCGGCGCCGATTCGCAGTTCCCAGGCGTGCCCGTGCGCGCTCAGGTCTCCGACTTCGGCCCGATCCTGCTCGCCCGCGCCCTCTCGCTCAACACCACGCAGGAGCAGGCCCTCCAGCTGATTTTCGCGTGGGCGGACAGCCAAGGCCTCGAGCTCATCGACCTGCCCGACCTGCGCGCCGTCATCTCCTTCCTGACCTCCGATGAGGGCAAGGACGAGCTGGCCACGATCGGCGGCGTCTCCAAGGCCACCGCCGGCGTCATCCTGCGCGCCCTGACCGCGCTCGAGTCCCAGGGCGGCGGCCAGTTCTTCGGCGCCCCCGGCTTCGACACGGCCGACCTCATGCGCATGGATTCGACCGGCCGCGGCATCATCTCCCTGCTCGGCGTCGGCGACATCTCGACGCGCCCTGCACTGGTCAGCGCCGTCATCATGTTCCTGCTCGCCAACCTCTTCTCCACCCTGCCCGAGGTCGGCGACGTCGAGCGCCCCAAGCTCGTGTTCTTCTTCGACGAGGCGCACCTGCTGTTTGCGGACGCCACCAAGGAGTTCGAGCGTCAGGTCGTCCAGACCGTGCGCCTCATCCGTTCCAAGGGCGTGGGCGTCGTCTTCGTGACGCAGACCCCCAAGGACATCCCCTCCGACGTCCTGGCCCAGCTCGGTTCGCGCATCCAGCACGGCCTGCGCGCCTCCACCCCCGACGACTTCAAGAAGCTCAAGGCCACGGTCCAGACCTTCCCGAAGACCTCCCTGGAGCTCGACGAGGTCCTCACGACCCTGGGCACCGGCGAGGCCGTCGTGACCGTCCTGGATCCGAAGGGTAACCCCACCCCGGTCACCCCCGTCAGCATCTGGGCACCCGCCTCCGTGATGGGCCCCGCGTCCGCCGACACGGTCGCGCGCATCAACCAGTCGAGCGTCATCATGGGCCGCTACCGCGACGCCGTGAACCCGGACTCGGCCGAGGAGAAGCTCGAGCGCCGCGCAGCCGAGGCACAGGCAGCCCGCGAGGAAGCCCTCGCGCAGGAGGAGGCCGCCAAGGAGGCCGAGCGCGCCGCCAAGGAGGCCGAGAAGGCCGCCGCCAAGGAAGAGGCCGCACGCCAAAAGGAAATGGAGCGCCTGCGTCGCCAGGTCGAGAAGCAGCAGGAGAAGGAGGAGGCCGCCCGCCAGAAGGAAATGGAGAAGCTGCGCCGCCAGGTCGAGAAGCAGCAGGAGAAGGAGGAGGCCGCCCGCCAGCGCGCCGCCGAACGCCGCACCCGCCAGGTCGAAAACGTCCTCGGGTCGGTCCTGCGTACAGCCGGCCGCGAGATCACGCGTTCCATCTTCGGCACGCGCAAGCGCTGACCCTTCTGATTTTTCGGCACGAGGCCGGGGCTAGGGACTCACACTGAGGATCCCGAGCCCCGGCCTCGTCTCACACTTCGGCCACTGTGCCAAGAAATTGCAAAACGGGGTAGGCTGCATCTCAATCGACCAACTTTCACGGGAGACCCTGATGCGTATCGGATTCATCGGAACGGGAGCCATGGCCCAGGCCATCGCTCGCGGTGCCGTCGCGTCCGGCGTCGATCCCGCAACCTTGGTCTTCTCCAACCGCACGGCCACCAAGGCCTGCGACCTCGCCGACGAACTCGGAGCGACCGCCGCGTCCTCGAACGCGTCCCTGGCTCGCCAGGCCGACATCGTCATCCTGGCCGTCAAGCCCAAGGACCAGCGCGCGGTCATCAAGGAGATCTCCCCCATCGTGGTCGGCCACCCCGACGTCTGCGTCGTCTCCCTGGCGGCGGGACGCACCCTCGACCAGATCACCACAGACTTCGGCGCGGGCATCCCGCTCGTGCGCGTCATGCCGAACGTCGCGGCCACCGTCGGGCAGTCCATGACCGCCCTGACGGCCGCGCGCGCCACCGACGCACAGGTCGCAGCCGTCCGATTCCTCATGGATTCGATCGGCCGCACCATCCTCATCGACGAGGACTATTTCCCCGTGTTCCAGGCCCTGGCCTCGTGCTCTCCGGCCTGGTATTTCCAGATTGTTGATTCTTTCGCCCGCGCTGGTCTCAAGCACGGCCTGTCCAAGGACAGCGCCGTCGAGATCGCCGCACAGGCGATGGCGGGGGCCGCTGCTCTGCTCCTCGCCGAGCGCGAGAATGGAACCATCCCCGCGCAACTCATTGATCGCGTGACAAGCCCCGGCGGCACCACAATCGCGGGATTGCTGGCCGCCGAGGAAGGCGGTTTGTCGACCGCACTGGTTAGTGCCGTCGACGCCTCCATCCACGCCGACTCCCATCTCGGCTGATTCCACCTGCCGCGACGCGGCTTACCTTCCTATTTTTGCGCTGTCGCGCACCCTCAACACAGGAACACTCATGTTGCTTTTCAACGCAGTCGTGCTTTCCGTGATCGTCATGCTGGTCCTCAGCATCGCTCGCGTGCACGTCGTCATCTCACTCTTCGTCGCCTCCCTCGTGGGCGGCCTGGTCGCCGGCATGGGCATGTCCGGCACCATGGTCGCATTTCAGGACGGCCTGGCCGGAGGCGCGAAGATCGCACTGTCCTACGCCCTGCTCGGCGCGTTCGCCATGTCGGTCGCCCACTCGGGCTTGCCTCGCCTCCTGGCGAACTGGATCATCAACAAGCTACGCAACGCCGACGATTCGAATTCGGCGCGCGTCGCCCGTTCCGCCAAGTGGGGCATCCTCGGCGGTGTCCTCGTCATGGGCGTGATGAGCCAGAACCTCATTCCGATTCACATCGCCTTCATCCCGCTGCTGGTTCCCCCGCTCATCGGCGTCATGAACGAGCTGAAGATGGACCGACGCATGGTCGCCTGTGCGATCACCTTCGGCATCGTCACGACCTACATGTTCGTGCCGATCGGTTTCGGTCGTATCTTCCTGAACGACATTCTCTACAAGAACATCGAGGATGCGGGTCTGCCCGTTGAGGGCGTCGTCAATCCGATGGCCGCCATGGCGATCCCCGCTCTATCGATGGCGGTGGGCTGCTTCATCGCCCTGTTCGTCTCCTACCGCAAGCCGCGCGAGTACGAGCAGCGGGAGACCGAGTTCAGCACGGGCGACGATAAGCCGGTTAACATGGTGAAGGTGTGGGCGGCCGTCGTCGCTCTCGTGGCCTGCTTCGTGATCCAGGCGGTCCTGACCAAGATGGATTCCGAGGCCGACCCGCTGCTCGTGGGTGCTCTCGTGGGTCTGTGTCTCATGCTCGCGATGCGCGTCGTCCCGTGGCAGCAGGCCGACGACGTGTTTAGCGGAGGCATGAAGATGATGAGCCTCATCGGCCTCATCATGATCACCGCACAGGGCTACGCGTCCGTCCTGAAGGCGTCCGGCCAGATTGAGCCCCTCGTCCAGCAGACCTCCGCGATGTTCAACGGCTCGAAGGCACTGGCTGCCATGATCATGCTCGTGGTCGGCCTGATCATCACGATGGGCATCGGCTCGTCCTTCTCGACCCTGCCGATCATTTCGGCGATCTACGTGCCCCTGTGCGTGGCGCTCGGCTTCTCCCCCATCGCGACCGTGTCGATCATCGGCACCGCTGGCGCGCTGGGCGACGCTGGTTCTCCCGCGTCCGACTCGACGCTTGGCCCGACAGCCGGTCTGAACATCGACGGTCAGCACGACCACATGCGAGACACGGTCATCCCCGAGTTCATCCACTACAACATTCCGCTGTTGGTCGGTGGCTGGATCGCGGCGATGGTCCTCTGAGAGCTCGCCTCGCACCAACGAGGCCGGGGCTGGGTTGCACGAACACGTGACCCGGCCCCGGCCTCGTTATGCGCCCGCGAGCGCGCGACTCAGCGATGAACAATGATGAACGCCCTGGCACGTTCTTCTTCCTCCCATTGGGCCGACTCCCAGAGCTGTTCGAGCGTGATTACCTCCAGCCAGGTTTCGACCCAGGTTTCGCCGAATTGCTCGTCGTTCCAGGGGTCGTGAATCAGCGCATGATCGCCCGAAAGTCCCCACACGTAGATCCAGTGGGGTGTTTGTTCACCGTTGAGGTCCTCCAGGTCGACGAGCACGATGACACCGTTTCCCTGCTGCACAGCGGCTCGTAGATCCGAGAGGTCCCAGGTTCCGATACGGTCCCGAACCCCCAGCGCTCGGGCCTCGTCCACGTGCTGGCGGTGGATGGCGCGCCGGGCTGCGGGGGACGCCGCGTGCGCGCGCGTCAGCCCGACGACCGGCCCCTCGTGGCTGACGATCACCTCGACGCTTTGTCCGCGCCTTGCGAGCGCGGCCGCCAACCCGTAGGGCCCCACCCCAAGGGAGTACGTCGATTCACGCCACAGCTCCATCTCGTCTCGCAGCCCGTGGCTCACCTCGTCAGGGGCGCATCCGCTCGCGTGCGCAAGGGCCATGAGCGCGCTCGCCGGGCCGCACGTAAAGTCGGTTTTCTGCCGAACATACGCGGGAATCGCCTGGGGGCGAACGTTCCACCGCACCCATCCGCGCACGCTGGCGTGCCCGTGGTCAGTGTCGTCGTCGATGGACAGAGGCGAGCCGACCGATCCCGCTGCAAGAAAACCTCGGCATCGAAGCACCTCCTCAAAGAGGGGACCCTCATCGCGCGTCACGGCCTTCACGAGCGGGGCGTGTGGAACAGCATCGAGAACGGCCTGGATGAGAACCTCCCACGCTCGAGAGGACTCGACGGCGGCTGCCCCAGCGTCGCCACCGTCCAGCAGACACGCATCGACGATCATCCGGTGAGCAGAGGTCGTCCGGTGGGCCTCCAGGAGCGCGTGCCCGGAGTATGTCCACAGGGTCGCGGACACCGCCGGCCCCATCGCTGCCCACCGCGCGGCGTGCGCAGCGGGGATGCCGAGAGCCCTCAGCTGCTCGCGCGCGTTGTCGCCGGGACGGATAGGGGTTGTCGCCAGGGTGGTACTCATGCGGACTCCGTTTCTCGCCCGGGCACTGCGCTCAGGAGCTCAGCCGTGTACTCCTCGGAAGGATTGTGCAGGATCTCTTCAGTCGATCCTTCTTCCACAACGACGCCGCCTTTCATGATGACGAGGCGGTCGCACATCGCGCGCGCCACCGCGAGGTCGTGGGTGATGAACACGAGAGCAAAACCCTGCTCCGCCTGCAGGCGCGTCAGCAGGTCCAGGATGGAGGCCTGGACGGACACGTCGAGGGCGGACACCGCCTCGTCGGCGATGAGGACGCGCGGACGCGTCGCCAGCGCACGCGCGATCGCCACACGCTGGCGTTCACCGCCCGAGAGGCGGGAGGGTCGCCGCTTCGCGTACTCGGCCGGAAGTTCTACTGCGGCGAGCAGCTCGGCCACATCGCTGGCCGGACGACCCGCGACGGAAGCCGCCTCGGCGAGCGTCTGCCCGATGGTTCGCGCCGGATTGAGAGCCGAATAGGGATTCTGGAAGACGATGCCGACAGCCGGTCCTCGATCGGCCTGCGCGTTCACGTGGACGGTTCCCGAGTCGGCGTGTTCCAGCCCGACGATGATGCGCGCGAGCGTTGTCTTGCCCGAGCCGGACTCACCGACGATGCCGATGGATTCTCCCTGCGCGATCTCCAGGGAGACGTCCATGAGGGCGACGTGCAAGTCCTTGCGAGAACGGAACACCTTGGTCAGGTCGCGCACCTCGACGATAGTCTCCGCACCAGCGGGCGTGGACTTCCCTTCGCGCGGGTTCGGTCCATCGATGCGTGGTTCGGCGTCCGACAGACGCTTCGTGTACTCGTGACGCGGCGAGGCCAGAACCTCATTGACCGGTCCTTCTTCGACGATCTGGCCGTCCTTCATGACGATGACGTCGTCGCCGAATTGACGCGCGAGCCCCAGGTCGTGGGTGACCAGCACCAGCGTCATGGCGCGCTCGTCACGCAGGCGCGTCAGCAGAGTGAGGATGTCGCGCTGCGTCGTGACGTCCAGGGCTGTCGTCGGTTCGTCGGCGATAAGGACGCGCGGCTCAGAGTCGAGCGCCGACGCAATGGCGACGCGCTGACGCATACCGCCCGAGAGTTCGTGCGGGTACGAGCGAGCGACACGTGCGTCGAGGCCGACATCGGCCAGGAGCTCACGCGAACGCTGGGCGCGCTCGGAGCGCCTGCCGGTGCGCGCCGCCGTGATTTGCTCTCCGCACGGGAGCGTCGGCGCGAGCGACGTGAACGGATCCTGCGGCAACCAGACGATGCCTCCCCCGCGCTGCTTCTTCAAACGCCCCTGATCCGCCGCCAGGTCGAAGGTCTCTCCTCCCAGCGTCACCGTTCCGCTGGCGACAAGCGCCGAGGGGGTCAGTGCGCACAGCGTCCGCGCGAGCATCGACTTTCCCGCGCCGGACTCTCCGACGATGACGAGGGTGCGACCGGATCGTGCGCTCACGCTGACGTCGTCGACGATCAGGGCTCCGGAGCGGTCGGTGACGCTCACACGCGAGGCCACGAGGCCGTCGCTGCGCTCACGTGTCGTCGCGGTGCTCATAGGTCACGCTCCTTGCGCTCAGCAAACCAATCACCGGCAATGTTGATCGCTGTGGCCGTCACGATGATCGCGAGGCCGGCGGCTACTGACGCGGCGGGGTTTTGGGCGAGGAGGGCTCGTCCGTCCGCGAGTTGGCGCCCCCAGTCGGCATCCTGCGCCCCGACGCCGAGGCCCAGGTAGGACAGTCCAGACAGGGACACGAGCGCGAACGCGATGTTGACGAAAAGGTTCGCCCACACGATCGGCGTGATGTTCGGCAGGATATGGACAGTGAGGATGCGAGGGCCGGACAGGCCCAGGACGCGCGTGGCCTCAATGTAGGGCTGAGGCTTCTGAGCGAGTGTCGCCGCGCGGATCATGCGAATATCCGAGGGAGCGAACAGCACGATGAGCACGCCGACCGTCACCCAATAGCTGCCACCAATCACACCGGCGACGACGATCGCGAGGAGCGTGACGGGAAGCGACAGGAGCACCTCACACGAGCGAGACACGCAGGCATCCCACAGCCCACCGCGCCACGCCGCGCTCATTCCGAAAATGAGTCCGGCAACCATCGAGCCCACGGCGATCACGATCGGCCCGATGATCGCGGAGCGTGCGCCGGCAACCGTCAGGGCGAGGACATCACGCCCGACCTTATCCGTGCCCAGCAGGTGACCGGGGGTGCCCGCAGGACTCACCCCCAGTGCCAGGTTCTGGTCCAGCGCGCCGGGAACCAGCACGGACGGGACAATCACGCAGATCGCGACAGCGACAAGCACCACCACGGACAGGACCACCGAGCCGGGGATCTTGCGCGCGGAGGAGCCAATGCCTCGTCCCAGGGTGCGCGGAGAAAACGACAGCGTCATCACGCTCCCCTCCCCTTACCAATCGTCTGACGTGGATCAACCGCAAACGCGGCCACGTCAACGATCAGCGTGACGACGATGATGACGAACGCGACCAGTAGAGCGATCGCCTGCACGACGGGAACGTCCTTGTAGGTGATGGAGTCGGCGAGGAGCTGTCCGAGGCCGGGCAGGGAGAACGCCTCCTCGACGAGCACCGTGGACCCGAAGAGAGTCCCCAGAATCAGGCCCGCCGAGGTGATGATCGGCAGCGCCGCTCCCCGCACGTACATGGCCGTGATACGCCTGTGTGGCACTCCCCGCGAGCGCGCGAAGGTCACGTAGTCCTGGCTGAGCTCGGCGCCGACGGCCGCGCGGGTGATGCGCACGAGCATCGCGCCGATTCCGGTCGCGAGGGCGATCGCAGGCAGGGTGAGGTGCCACAGGGTGTCGACGAGGCCGGTGCCTTCACCGAAGACGGGGAACCAGCCGAGCATGAGGCCGAAGACGTAAAGGAGGACGAGGCCAAGGGCGAATCCGGGTGCGGATACGCCGACGACCGACCAGCCGACGATTGTGCGGTCGACCCAGGATCCACGGCGCCGTGCCGCTGCGATCCCCAGGGGGACGCCGACGGCGACGGCGAGGATAAATGCGCCGACGGTAAGCCAGGCGGTCAGTGACACGCGCGAGGCGAGCACGTCGGTGACGGGCGTTGCGGAGCGCACCGAGTCCCCGAAGTCACCGGTGAGGGCGCGGGTCAGCCAGTGCCAATAGCGCACGACGAGGGGCTCGTCCAGGCCGTAACGCGCGGTCACGGCCTGGCGAACCTCGGGGGTCAGGCGCCTCGTGCCCACCAGGATCTTCACGGGGTCTCCGGGTACCAGGTACAGGAGAGAGAAGACCAGGAAGGACAAGAGCGTGAGCACCACTGCCACGCCTGCGAGGCGGCGGAGGATGTAGGGCAGCATTTACTTGGCCAGCTCCAGGGAGGAGGCCCACGGAGTCATGAAGAAGTAGGGCGTGTATTCCGTTGGTGTGACGCGCGAGGAGAAGGCCGTCGATGTCTTGCCCCACCACAGCGGCGAGTAGATCGTGTTCTCCTGAGCGATACGCTCGGCTTCGACGATGTCGGTGACGCGCTTGCCGGGGTCGGTCTGGGTGGCCTGGGAGGCGATCAGCCCCTGAACCTGCGCGTTCTCGTAGCGCGCGGGATTGTCGGGGCCGAGCAGCCACCCGGCCACCTCACCCGGGTCGCCGGTCGTGGAGGTGTAGCTCATGTAGGACAGGCCGTAGGTGCCGCTGCCGACCTCGGAGATCCATTCTTCGATGGGCTTGGAGGTGACGGTGAGGTTGATGCCGATCTGTTTGAGGTTGTCGGCGATCGCGAGGGCCGCGGAACCCAGGTCCGGGATTGACGAGGGGTAGGTCAGCTCGGCGTCAAAGCCACCGGGTACCTTGGACTGGGCGAGTTCGGCGCGCGCGGCGTCGAGATCAAAGGAGTCGATGGGCAGGCCCGCCTGGGCGTCCGCTGCGGCCTGCTCGCCGATCTCGCTGCCCAGCTGGTCCGGCGGCTCGATGCCCGTCGCGACCGTCGCCTGGCCCTTGAGGATCGAGGAGACGATGGTGGAGCGGTCGACCGCATGGGCGATGGCCTTGCGCACGTGGATGTCGTCGAAGGGCTCGATGTTCTGGTCGAAGGTGAGGCCCACGTAGGAGCGATCCGACTCGGTCAGGACGCTCACGCCGTTAATGCCCTGGAACTGCGACACCTGGTCGATGGGCAGCTGGGTGGAGATGTCGATCGTTCCGTTCTTTTGCGCGAGGAAGCGCGCGTTCTCGTCGGAGAAGAAGTCGAACTCGATGGTCTGGGCAGACGTGTCGCCGCCCCACCAGGTACCGCTCTTTTCGAAGACGGCCTTGGAGTCGGGCTGGAAGGACACGGCCTTGTAGGGGCCTGTTCCCATGATGAGGTCGGCCGAGGAGCCGTAGGAGGCGGCCGCCTCGTAGAAGGACTTTTCGGTGATCCACAGTCCGCCGTTCGCGGTGACCGTCCACCCGAAGTTGACGGCGGGTGCGGGCAGGGTGATCGTGATCTGGTTGTCGCCGCTTTGCTCGGCCTGGACGCCGGCGGGCCAGTAGACCGCGGAGGACGGGGACTTGTCGGGGTCCTTGGCGATGTCGATAGAGAAGAGGACGTCGTCGATGGTGACCGGGTTCCCGTCCTGGAAGAGGGCGTCGGGGCGGATGTCGAAGACCCACGTCTGGGCGTCGTCAGTGTGATAGGCGGAGGCAATCGCGGGGATCAGCTGACCGTCCTTGCCCACGGCCAGGAGGCCTTCGGAGACGACCTGCGCGACGTAGTAGTTGATGATGCCGGTTTCGTGGGCGGTGTCCAGCGTGGACAGGGAGCCGGGCAGGCCCACCGCGATGGTCCCCTCGCGGGAGGCCGACTGGGCCGCGCCGCCGCCGGATGGAGCACAGGCCGCGAGGGTCGCACACATCATGGCAGCGACGGAGGCGAGGGTGGCTGCTGTTCGTGGGATGCGTGCGATGTGCATCGGTGTCTCCTTGTGTTAGGTGTTGGCGGTAGTGCCGACATCTACGGTATGCACAGGAGAAACAGCGGGAGAAGGATCCTCGTCAGGCGGTCATTTGTAACACCGGTTGATTATGTGTCACACATCTGTCAGGTACGAGGTCACGACCTCGTGGAGGACCTCGGCGGTCGCGCGCACGTCCGCCAGTGCGATGTGTTCGTCGTGCGCGTGCAGCTGTGAGTACACCTGTCCGAGGCTCGCACCGCTATCCACGGCCCCGAAGCCATACCCGATACCGCCAAGCCGACGGGCGACGCGCAGGTCGGATCCGCCGGGGAAGAGCACGGGGACGACGCACGTGCCCGGGTAGCGTCGCTTCAGCGCCGCTTCGATCACCCGGTACAGGTCGGTGTCGATCGACGAGGCCGTGGCGGCCTCACTCAGGAGGCGTTCGATGGTCACGTGCTCGGCGAGGTCGCCGAGGGCCGCCGCAATGGCGGCGTCCACGTCATCGTCGTTAACGCCGGGCAGCGTGCGGATGTCCAGCTCGAGGGTGGCGTGGGAGGGCATGACGTTGATGGGCCCGCCCGAATGAGCGACCGTCTGGGCGACGGTCACGTGGGAGATCGCGTGGGCGAACGCCGCCAGGTCCTCGAACTCGGAGTAGTCGCCCTCGTAGGTACCGTTGATGAGACTCGTTTCGGTCGTTTCATCGAACTCGAAGGCGCGCACGAAGCCCGCCCAAACCTCGTCCGTGGCGGTGGGCCAGCGGGCGGCGGACAGCGCCGCGCTCACCTGGGCGAGCCGCTCGACGGCGCTCGTACGTCCCAGCGGAACAGAGCCATGGCCGGCGTCGCCCCGGATGTGCAGGCGGCGCTGGGCGGCGCCCTTTTCGCCGACGACCACGACGACGCTGTCCCCTCCCCTGCGCCCGAAGATGTGCGCCCCTCCCATTTCGGACAGGGCAGCGTCCCACGGCAGGGCGTCCGGCCGCTTCTCGCCGATCCACGGGACGCCAAGCCCTCCTCGGGCTTCCTCGTCGGCGGCGGCCACGAACACCAGGGAACGCGCGAGAGGCGCGCCTTCCTGGGCGCGGCGCGCAACCTCGCGGGTTACGACGGCCATCGCTGCGGTCAGGTGGAGCATGTCGACGGTGCCGCGCCCCCACATGACGTCATCCTCGATCTGCGCGCCGAAAGGATCGCGCGTCCACTTGGCCGTATCCACGGGCACGACGTCCGTGTGCCCGAGGAGGGTCAGCGGCGTGCCAGGGCTGCGCGGATCCGCGCCCTCGACCGTGACGACGAGCGAGGTGCGCCCCGGGTGCGGGGTGAGCCGCTCGATTGACACGGGCAGGCCCACGAAGAACTCTTCGAGACGGTCAGCGGCGCGCTCTTCTCCGCCCGAGTCGGCGGTCAAGTCGTTGACGCAGCCCAAGCGCACGAGGCGCGCCAACAGGTCGACGGTCTGCTCACCCAGCGATTGCGTCCTCACGATGATCCCCTTCCCAGCGGGGGCCTCGTCCCAGCTCCCACGTCTGACACCACGGTATCCCCACGCGCTCACGTTCACCCGACCGCGCCACGAGAGGAACTTTTGTAACGGCGCATGTGAGCGACGCGCCGGGAGCTCACAGGCCCAGCATTGGACCGAAATGCATGAGGAAACGTAGGCTAGTGAGGCACACAGTCCACGACTCGGATGGAGACAACTCAATTATGGCCATGAACACCCGTGCGCAGGCGCCTCGCGTGCCCGACCGCGCCGCCCCCGAAGGCCTCGAAGCCAAGTGGGGTGAGGCCTGGGAAAGCCAGGGCACCTACGCTTTTGACCGCAGCGCCACGCGCGAGCAGGTGTACTCGATCGACACTCCCCCGCCGACGGTATCCGGCTCCCTGCACATCGGCCATGTTTTCTCCTACACGCACACCGACGTCGTGGCCCGCTACCAGCGCATGACCGGCAAGTCCGTGTTCTACCCGATGGGTTGGGACGACAACGGTCTGCCCACCGAGCGCCGCGTGCAGAACTACTTCGGCGTGCGCGTCGACGCCACACTGCCCTACGACCCCGACTTCGAGCCCCCGCACGTGGGCGGCGACGGCAAGTCGATCAAGGCTCGCGACCAGAAGCCGATTTCGCGTAAGAACTTCGTGGAGCTGTGCGAGCGCCTCACGGTCGAGGACGAGGCTCAGTTCGAGGCGCTGTGGCGCTACCTGGGCCTGAGCGTGGACTGGAAGCAGAACTACCAGACGATCGGCGCGCGTGCGCGCAAGGTCGCCCAGGCCGCGTTCCTGCGCAACCTGGCGCGCGGCGAGGCCTACCAGGCCGAGGCCCCGGGCCTGTGGGACGTCACCTTCCAGACGGCGGTCGCCCAGGCTGAGCTGGAGAGCCGCGAGTACCCGGGCTTCTACCACCGCCTGGCCTTCCACATCACGGACGCCGAGGCCGCCGCGAAGGCTGCCGCCGCCGGCGCGCCCGTCGAGGACGGCGCCGACGTGTGCATCGAGACGACGCGTCCCGAGCTGCTGGCCGCCTGCGTCGCCCTGATCGCCCACCCGGACGACGAGCGCTACAAGCCGCTGTTCGGCACGACGGTCGCCTCCCCCGTGTACGGCGTCGAGGTGCCGATCCTGCCTCACCCCGAGGCGGAGATGGACAAGGGCGCAGGCATCGCCATGTGCTGTACCTTCGGCGACACGACCGACATCGACTGGTGGCGTGACCTGGAGCTGCCGCTGCGCGCGATCCTGCGCAAGGACGGCCGCATCATCACCGAGACCCCCGAGTGGATCACGACGGACGCGGGCCGCGCGGCTTTCGAGGAGATCACCGGTAAGACGACGTTCTCAGCGCGCGAGGCCGTGGTGGCCGCCCTGCGCGAGTCCGGCGAGCTGAAGGGCGAGCCGACCAAGACGATGCGTCAGACCAACTTCTTCGAGAAGGGCGACAAGCCCCTCGAGATCGTCACCTCGCGCCAGTGGTACATCCGTAACGGTGGCCGCGCGTGGACGAACCCGGCCTCGGGCAAGGATCTGAACGAGGAGCTCATTGGCCGCGGCCGCGAGCTGGAGTTCCACCCGGACTTCATGCGCGTGCGCTACGAGAACTGGGTGAAGGGCCTGAAGGGCGACTGGCTGGTGTCCCGTCAGCGCTTCTTCGGCGTGCCGTTCCCACTGTGGTACCGCGTGGACGCGGACGGCCAGGTGAACTACGACGACATCATCACCCCGTCTGAGGATCAGCTGCCGGTCGACCCCTCAACGGACGTGCCGGAGGGCTACACCGAGGATCAGCGCGGCGTGGCCGGCGGCTTCGTCGGCGAGCTGGACATCATGGACACGTGGGCGACCTCGTCCCTGTCCCCGCAGCTGGCGTGCGGCTGGCTGGATGACGAGGATCTGTTCGCTCGCACGTATCCGATGGATCTGCGCCCGCAGGGCCAGGACATTATTCGCACGTGGCTGTTCTCCACCGTGGTGCGCGCCAACCTGGAGTTCGGGGCGCTGCCGTGGAAGCACGCGGGATTGTCGGGCTGGATCCTGGATTCGGACCACAAGAAGATGAGCAAGTCCAAGGGCAACGTCGTGACCCCCATGGGCATCCTGGAGAAGTACGGTTCGGATGCCGTGCGTTACTGGGCGGCGTCGGCTCGCCTGGGCCTGGATGCGGCGTTCGACGAGCAGCAGATGAAGATTGGTCGCCGCCTGGCGATCAAGGTGCTGAATGCGTCGAAGTTTGCGCTCACTATGGGCGGCGAGGGTGCGGCGATTGATCTGGATCCGGCGCTGGTGACGGTGCCGCTGGATCGTTCGGTGCTGGCCGCGCTGGCTTCCGTCATCGACGAGGCCTCGGCTGCGCTGGCGTCCTACGAGCACTCTCGCGCGCTCGAGGTCACGGAGTCGTTCTTCTGGACGTTCTGCGACGACTACCTGGAGCTGGTCAAGGAGCGCGCCTACAACCGTGATGGCGCGTGGGACGAGGCCGCGGCCGCGTCGGCGCGTGCGGCTCTGGCGATCGTGATCGACAACGTTGTGCGCCTGCTGGCCCCCTACCTGCCGTTCGTGACGGAGGAGGTGTGGAGCTGGTACCGCGAGGGTAGCGTGCACGTTGCTCCGTGGCCGCTTTCCTCGGATCTGGACGGCGCCCAGGGCGATCCGTCGGTGCTGGAGGCCGCGTCTTCTGCGCTGATCGCACTGCGTCGCGTGAAGTCTGAGGCGAAGGTGTCGCCGCGCACCCCGTTCCTGGCGGTGACGGTGCGCGCCCCGCAGGCTCAGGTGGAGGCTCTGGAGTCCGTGAAGGGCGACCTGGAGGCCGCGTCGAAGGCCGTGGGTGCCCTGACCGTGGCCGCCTCCGACGACGCTGAGGCCACCGAGGCCGCCGTTGATTCCTTCGAGCTGGGCGACGCACCGGCGAAGCGCAAGGGCTGATCGTTAGGCTGCTGGGGGGCCGCCCGTGGGTAACCACGGGCGGCCCCCTTTCAAAACCTGCGCCTGTGCACAACTAGTGGATTACCCAACGGATCGCCGAAATAACCAGACGAGTTCTGGGGAAAGCCCACCCACTCGTCGTGTTCCAGGGCCGTAATCATGTAAAAGTTCTTTTCAGACAGCATCGACACCGCATTGTGGTACCGGATCATTGCCGGGATATCGTCCAAGAACAGGTCTTCTCTTCCACCACCAGCGTATACTCACATCGAGCAACCGCAATCAATTGAAAGCACTGCCGTCTGCCATCCCCTCAGACCGATCACGACGCTCGAGCGAATCAGGGCATCAGCGGGTAGGGACAGACACCGCCCGAGGTCATTGAAGAAGGCGGCGGCAGAAGGCGCTTTATCATCAAAGATCTCGACCTACCACCTCAGCCAGTACCCGAGCACACACGCATTACAAAAGAGGTGGAATAGTCGGAATTACCTGTCCAAAGCGGACGGTTCAACAGAGCCAGCGCTCCTAAGCTAACCCACGCGATTAGCAGTTGAGTTGCCTTCGAGCAGGATACGATTCTACATATGAGCAACAACCCTTTTGAAGATCTTTCTTCGTACCTTGAGTCAATTAACGCCTCGTATGAGAGTTTCACTCCGGCACTCACGCATCTTGCGGAAGACATCCAGTGGTTTGACTCCCATGCCCAAGTCATGCAATCCCTCCTCGAATCAAAAGAACTAGCTCGTGCAAGCGGCGCTGATAAAGCCGCGCTCAACCTTCTCGATGAGATTCACCAAAATCTCCTACTACGCACTCAGAACTGGGACGATACCCGCGTTTCCTTTGACGATCTCAAGATCTCGATGATCCGCTATATCGGCAAAGACGTAGCATCTCGCGGTCTCTTGCCTCCTCCCCTCACCCCGGAGGCACGCGTGGCCCTCCAGGATGCCCTTGAGAAGATGCAGGACTACGTCACCAGAGTCTCTTCGAGCCTGCCCGAAAACTCTCTCGGCTACCTTCGGTACTTGATCGCACGCTGCCTTGATCTCCTCAAGGGAGAAGACGTGGATCTCATCGCACTTCGTGCACTAAGCACGCAAGTGGCTGGCACAGCGCTCGGTCTCGGAGAACACATCCAGGACGAAAACGAGCGGAACGAACTTTGGTCCCACTGTGGCACTATTTTCCGTACGTGGATCATCCCCATGCTTACTGGTGCTGCCGGAAATATCATCGCCGTCGGTGTCCAAAACATGATGCTCGGATCCTGACTGCGCCTCGCTCAACGTACATTCTCCTCTTGTACAGATGAGATATCAGTGTCCTCTGAAGATAACTCCCACAACCTAAAGTCTGGATACTTTCACTCCATCCGTTTGTAACTGGAGACAAGCCGTTTCGTGATAAAAACACTCACTACAGTTCACATGCATACTCTGCAACGCCCCCGATTAGGGCATCATCACGGGCAAGAGTCCTGCACGTTCACGTCAACCCACAGCCACGCCGTACGCTCATTCTCGTGTCCTGTCACTCCGTTCGAACGGTTACGTCTCAAACCTAATGCCTACAAGTCCCCACGGAACACCAAGGGCAACCTCTCTATTTGTGCATGAGGCGTCGGGCAGCTTCACTGTTCACGGACGCGGTTCATTTCGCCCACCGCAGATGTGCATGGGCGTTGTTAGGGTGAAGTCATGGCCATCTCAACGCTCGACGAGTACCTCGCGACCATCCCGAACGACGATAATCGCTCGCGGATGGTGGTGGTGTTGAACTGGGTAGCTGAGCGCTACCCGGAGCTGGAGCTGCGCATCGCGTGGAACCAGCCGATGTTCACCCACCACGGGACATACATTATCGGGTTCTCTGCAGCCTCTAAGCACATGGCGATGGCACCCGAGCGCACCACCATGATTCGCTTCGAACCGGTCATGCGCGAGCGAGGCACGGACTTCGGCAAGATGTTCGCGCGCCAGCCCTGGGACAAGCCCTTCGACTACGAACTCCTCGACGCCTTCATTCAGCACCAGCTCGCGGAAAAGCAGGATGTCACCTCGTTCTGGCGCCCCAAGGAGCACGAACTCGCAGCCGCTGAGGCCGTCGCATCCGGCGCTCTGCCGCCCACCGTCCGCGAGCGCACGGCAGACGATGGTCAGCTAGCCGAGTCCTTCCTCGAAGAGTTCAGGAAATACGCCGACAACCCCACGCCGGGGCATCCGTTCGAGCAGCTCAACGAGCAACTCAAGCAGGCCGTTCGGGACTACGAGCAGCACCCGGACGACGTCTACACGTTCGACGAGGTGAAGGCCGAGCTCGGCCTGGACTAGTACCTACACAGGTTTGCTCTGTCCGGCCACGGCGAACGCAGGCAACCACCCCTAAAGACGGCTCCTTGCCCACCCTACGGGAGCGTAAGATATCGGGTAACAGCAGATGCGCCGCGCTGAATCCCGTCCCGCGGCGCTCACCGCCCAGCGACCAGGGAGCAGACATGACCGCCGAAGAAACCCCGGCCTCGTCCAACGACGACGCACCGACCCAGACGCAGACGACCACCGAAGCCCTCGAGTGGCACGCCCCCGTCCTGGTGCGCATCGACGAGCACACAACGATCCCCCACCTGCTCAAAGAACGCGTGCAGCGCGGCGCCACCCGCCCGCTGATCCTGCGCAAGATCGGCATCGGCGACACGTGGCGCTCCATCACGGCGCGCGACTTCTACGACGAGGTCCAGTCCGTGGCCGCCGGCCTCATCGCGCGGGGCCTCGAGCCCGGCGACCGGGTCGCGATCATGAGCCGCACCCGCTACGAGTGGACGCTCCTCGACTTCGCGTGCTGGGCGGCCGGCCTCGTCCCCGTACCCATCTACGAGACCAGCTCCATCGACCAGGTCGCCCACGTCCTCAACGACGCGGACGTCACCCTCATCATCACCGAGACCGTGTCCATGGCGGAGATCGTGCGCGCGGCAGCAGCACGAGAAAACCGGGACAACACGCACGTGCTCTCCCTGGACTCCGAGGCCATCGAGACCCTCATCGCGGACGGCGCAGCCACGCCCCGCGACCGCGTCGCCGCACGAGCAGACGCCCTCACGAAGGACGACATCGCGACCATCGTCTACACCTCGGGCACGACCGGGACCCCCAAGGGAACGGTCCTGTCCCACGAGAACTTCACGAACCTGTGCCTCAACGCCCACGCGTGGATGCCCGAGATCGCGGCGGGCAAGGACTCGCGCCTGCTGCTGTTCCTTCCGCTTGCCCACGTGTTCGCGCGCTTCCTGCAGGTCTTCCAGATCAGCGGAAACGGCGTGCTCGGCCACGCCTCCAACATCAAAAACCTGCTCAACGACCTCGCCTCCTTCAAGCCGAGCTACCTTCTGGTGGTCCCGCGCGTCCTGGAGAAGATCTACAACTCGGCGGACACGAAGGCATCCGGCCCCAAGCGCAAGATCTTCCGCTGGGCGGCCAAGGTCGCGATCGCATACTCGCGCGCTCTCGATACCGACGAGGGGCCCAGCGCCTCCCTCAAGGCCCAACACGCGCTCGCCGACAGGCTCGTCTACCAGCAGATCATCCGCCTGGTGGGCGGCAACGCGGATTACATCGTCTCCGGCGGCGCGCCCCTTGCAACCTGGTTGGCCCACTTCTACCGCGGCGTCGGCATCCCCGTCCTGGAGGGCTACGGCCTCACCGAAACGGTCGGCCCGGTCTCCGTCAACACGCCCCGCCTGTCCAAGATCGGCACCGTGGGCCCGGCCCTGCCTCCCATGTCCTTCAAGATCAGCGACCAGGGGGAAATCCTCCTCAAGGGCCCCAGCGTCTTCCAGCGCTACCACAACGACCCGGGCGCCACCGCCGCCTGCTTCACCGAAGACGGCTGGTTCCGCACGGGCGACCTGGGGTCCCTGGACCGCGACGGCTACGTGTCCATCACGGGCCGCGCGAAGGAGATCATCGTGACGGCCGGCGGCAAGAACGTCGCGCCTGCGGCGCTGGAAAACCCGATGCGCTCCCACCCGCTCATCTCCCAGGTCCTGGTCGTAGGCGACCAGCGTCCCTTCGTCGCCGCGCTCATCACGCTGGACGCGGAGATGCTGCCCGACTGGCTCACCGCACACTCGCTGCCCCCGATGAGCGTGGCGGAGGCCGCCACGAACGTCGAGGTTCTGGCCTCCCTGGAGAAGGCGGTGGCCTCGGCGAACGAGCACGTCTCGCGCGCCGAATCGATCCGCAAGATCAAGGTCCTCACCACGGACTTCACGGAGGCGAACGGCCTGCTCACGCCCTCGCTGAAGGTCAAGCGCCTGGAGGCCACGCGCCGCCTCGCGCCGATTATCGATGAGATCTACGGAGGACCCGTCCAGAGCTGAACCCCGCAAGGTTGCTCGCCCATAGACGAGGCCGTGGCCGGCTCGCGCTCCCCCGCGAAGGAGACGGGGGGTTGCGAGCCGGCCACGGCTTTATCGGATGGGCTCTCCTACTGCGAGGCGAGCGCCGCGGTAGGCGGTGTGCGGGCCGCTCGGATCGCGGGGTAGAGCCCGGCGACGGCGCCGATGAGGAGAGTGGCGCCCAGGCCTGCGGCGATCACCCACCAGTGCAGGGTGGGAGGCCAGCCGTAGACGTAACACATGCCCCAGGTGACGCCCGCACCGATGAGGCATCCAGCGAGTCCTCCAAGGAAGGACAGGAGCAGTGCTTCGGCCAGGAACTGAACGGTGATGTGGCCGCGCTTGGCACCCAGGGAGCGGCGCAGGCCGATCTCCTTGCGGCGTTCCAGCACGGAAATAATCATCGTGTTCGCCACTCCGATGCCGCCCACGAGCAGGGCGATCGAGCCGACACCTGCGAGCAGGGTCGTCAGGGTCTGGTCGGCCGCGTTCTGGGCGGCCAGTGCGTCGGAGGGGCGCGAGACCTTCAGGCCGGTGGCCCCCTGCGGGGCCAGAGTCGGACCCAGGAGCTCTCGCACCGTCTCAACCTGGGCCTCGGTGGAGCGCTCGTAGATAGTCGTGGGCGTCTTGCCTGCATCGAAAAGCGAGTTCGCGGCGGGCACGCCGATCAACGCGGCGTTGTCGAGTTCCTCGGCCAGGGGCGCGTGTTCCATAATGCCCAGGACCGTGAAGGAGCGCCCTCCGAGCCACACCTGGGTGCCCGGTTCGACGACGCCGAGGAGCGCGGCGGCCTTCGAGCCCAGGACGACGCCCGGGTAGCGAGCGGTGGCATCATTGAGCCAAGACCCGCTCTTCATGGTGCCCGAAATGACCTTGAGTAGGTTCGTATCGGCCGCCATCGTGAGGATACCACCGGTTGCGTTAGGGTCTGACAGTCGCGAACGGTACACGGAGATGCCGTTGAGCGTCGAGGTCGAAGCCGCGTCGGTCACGCCCGGGATCATACGGACTCGTCCCACGGAGTCTTCGGGTAGGATCAGATCCTGGCCACTCAGGTCAGCCCCGCTGCGCGCGGTCAGCATGTTCGTTCCCAGCGCCCGCAGCTGCTCTTGCAAGCGCGCCTGCGAGGATGCTGACACGCCGACAACGCCGACCATCGCCGCAATGCCGATCGCGATGCCCAGGGCCGAAAGGATTGCTCGCATGGGCCGGGCACGCAGCCCGGTCAGGCCGAGGCGAGCAACGTCGGAGGCGCGCAGCGCGGAACGGCCGGCTCCCGAATTCTTCTTACTCGTCATGGCCACCTCCCGGGTGCGCAGAGTCGGAAACGATCTCGCCATCACGGATGGCGATCTGGCGAGGCAGCGACGCTGCCAAGTCGTTGTCGTGAGTGATCACGATGATGGTGGTGCCGGCATCGTTGAGCTCTCGCAACAGCTCAACGATCGAAGCACCCGAACGCGAGTCGAGATTGCCGGTAGGCTCATCAGCCAACAGCAGGGCTGGGTGGCCGATGATGGCCCTGGCGATAGCGACCCTCTGGCGTTCGCCGCCCGACATCTGGTGGGGCTTGTGGTCCATGCGGTGCCCCAGCCCCACGCGGGTCAAGGCTTCGCGGGCCGCCTCACGCCGCTTGGCTCGCGGCACGCCCCGGTAGAGCAGGCCGTCAGCGACGTTATCCAGGGCGGACACGCCGGCCGTGAGGTGGAACTGCTGGAACACGAACCCAATCAGGGAGGAGCGCACGCCCGACAGTTCGGTGTCTCGCAGGGAGGACACGTCCGTGCCGTTGATGCACACGCTTCCCGAGGTGGGCCGATCCAGCGTTCCGATCAGGTTGAGCAGGGTGGATTTACCAGAGCCCGAGGGGCCCACGATGGCGACGAACTCGCCCTCGTCGACGCTCAGGGATACTCCGTTGCAGGCGTGCACGGGCGGCGAGCCAAACGACCGGTGCACGTCGGTCAGTTGCAGAATGTGGCTCATCGGTTGGGCACCACCACGCGCTGGCCTTCGGCGATCTCATCGCCGCTCACTTCGACGCGGTCACCCGCGAACAGGCCGACGGTGACGGGAACCCGACGAACTCCGCCCTTCTCATCCACAACCTCAACTCCGAACTGGTCGGTGCTGAGAGCAACGAGGGCACCCAAGGGCACGGACAGGACACCCTTGCGGGTCTCAGAGGTCAGGCCCAGGGAGACGGAGGCCTCCTGGAAGCCTTCCAGGGCGGAGGTGTCATCGGGGGTGACGGTGATCGGGATGATCCTCTCCTTATTCGTCTCCTTGCTGCCTTCTTCGCTTTCCTTCTCACGGGGCGGTTCCACGGAGGTGATCGTCCCGGTCGTTGTCGTCGCCGAACCGGGTAGGCGCACGGTGACGGAATTGCCGACGACGCCGAGCGCCTGGTCGGAGAGCTTCAGGTTCGCGGAAATCACCTGACGCGAGGACGAGGCAGTGAACAGCTCCGTCTCCATCGTGGCGCTGGTGCCGACGCGGGCCTTAAGCGCACCGATGCGCAGGTCTTCAGGGGCGAAGAGCACGGTGCCCAGCGGCAGGGAGCCGCTTTGGGGCAGAGTAAGCGCCTTCTGCCACTTCTTGATCGCCGCGATCGTATTCCAGTCGAAGTGGGCGTTGGGGGTGGCCTCGAAGTAGCCGAGCTCCGACAGCGCGGTCTCCAGCTGTCGCACGTCCTCACCGTCGCTCATGCCCTCCTCGAACGCGCGCCAGGCGGGGGTGGCGCCGTGGAGCAAATAGGTGTTGTTCCCGGCGACCGTGTACACGTGTGAACCCTGGGTGAGGGTTGTACCGGGCGTGGGCAGGGCTGTGACGACGCCATCAAAGGCGCTCTTGAGGGTGTAGGAGTCGGCGTAGTGGAGGGACCCCTGGACGGTGGTCTCACCGACCAGGTCTCCGCGGGTGACGGTCGCGGTGGCACCGTTAAAGGACTGCGGGGCATCGGCCTCGGCTTGAGCGCCCGAGCAGGCCGACAGGGTCATTCCCGCGACCGCCACCATCGCTAGTGCTGCGGCGAAGCGTGGGGTGCGTAGACAATTCACTTCGCGCCTCCGGGGTTACCGAAGCACTTGTTGAGAGCATCCTGCGGGATGTCCTGGATGTTGACGCCCTTGCCCGGCTCGGGGTCCTTCACGTCGTAACCAAGATCGCGCAGGCACTGGGCGCCCTTGACGAGGGCTTCACGTCCATTCGGATCCTTCGTCAGATCGTCGTCGCCCGTCAGACCCGACACCTTCGTCATGCACTCGTTGAGTGCCGAATTGAAAGCATCGGAGTTGTCCTTGATCTGCTCGGGCGTCAGCCCGGTGTCGGGAACGTCGAAGCCCTTCTCACGCATGCACTGAGCGAAAACCAGGTTGGGGTCGTTGCTGGCCGCGTTGGTGGCCGCCGAGCTTGGGCTCTTAGTGCTGGAGGCGGACGAACCGGTCGAGCCGGTCGAGCCGCATGCGCTGAGGGCTGCTGCCAGGGTGATGGCGATGACGGCGAGGGCGCTCGTCTGGGCGCGATTCTTCATCGAAAACTCCTTGAGGACTGCTTATCGGCAATGGTTCTCACTGCCTGTATAGATTACAGTCCACAACCCTGAAAGCTACCTGAAAACTATCCGGGAGCCTTCGCAGAATTTCATCAGACAACCCTGAGAGGTCCTCACAGCCACACACCGACAGAAACCACTGTCATGTCCAACTCCTCGCGAGCATATCTCACTCACACCCCAAGGACCTTGGAATACCGATGATCTAATGTCGACACCCGAACGCGATGCAGCAGAGTTGCCTGTGGAATTGCAGACGAATCAGGAGGTAGCGAAACAGGCGGGGGACGACGAAGGCGTCCCCCGCCTCAACTCTCCCACGCGTCGCCCGGAGCATCTCACGAGTTGCCCCGAAGAGGCTGCGAATGTGGAAGTCTTAACCCTCCTTGTCAGAAGCGCTCGCCATGTTTTCTTCAAGGATGGACACGATCTCGCCGTGCTTGGCCTCGGTGAGAGTCACCTTGCGGGCGAAGACGATGAACGCAAGGACGACAACCACCAGCGGCACGTAGAATGCAGCCGCCTTGAATGTCTCGATGTTGCTGCTCGTCAGAAGCGAAGGATCGACGTCGTTGGTCATGGCGGCCACGATGGCGACGAAACCGACGATCGAGTTCGACAGCGCGCCTGCGATCTTATCGAGCATCGGACGCACGGAAAGCGTCACCGCCTCGTTGCGCTTGCCGGTCTTCCACTGGCCGTATTCGACGGAGTCGGTGATCGTCAGGATCGCCGTCATCTGGATGCAGGTGGCGGGCAGGTAGAAGAGCACCAGGGCAACGAAGACGACTACGAGGTTCGTCGAGAAGATGATGAACAGGATGTAGGCGCAGGCCATGAACGCCATGCCACCGAGGTAGAGGTAGCGGCGCGGGACATGCCGGTTTATGACCGGGTATAGAGGCGTGACTGCAAGGCCGATGAGGAAGGCGATGATACCGACTACGGAGTAGATGTCCGGCTTTTGGAGGACGAACTTGAACAGATAGATCATGAATCCGGTCGTCGCGACATTCGCGATCGAGTACAGGACGTAGGACAAGGAGACCCAGAGGAGCTGGTCATTACGTCCGATCGCCTGGAAGGCCTGCAGGGGGTTGGACTTGTCGGCGGGATCGCGCAGCACGCTCTCCTCTTCGCGCGTTCCAAAAGCGACGGCCAGGCAGGTGACGATGCCAAGGATGGCGATCACGGCACCGAAGCCGCTCCAGCCTGCCTGACTCTCGGAGCCTGCACCTGCAAGGGCACCGAAGAACGCGACGACGGGAACGACAATCGCGGTCACACCGTTGTAGCCGATCGAGCCCGTGAAGGTACCGAGGGCGGTGTACACGCTACGTTCCTGCGAAGACGAGGACAGGGCGGGGATCATTCCCCAGTAGGAGATGTCACGTAGGGAGTACAAAACGTCGAGGACCACGAAGACGATCACGAAGACAACGATGAACACGCCCTTGTTCACGTTGACGAGGCCGAAGAGTCCGGTGAAGATCGCGAAGAGTAGGATCGAGGATCCAACACCGCCGATGACCTGCCAGGGCTTGAAGCGCCCAAAACGCGAGTTCGTGTTGTCCACGAGGTTACCCAGGAGCGGATCGATGAAGATCTCAACAATCCTGATGATGAAGACGAGAGCCGTGATGATCGCGATCATCGCCTTGGCATCGGAGTCCTCGTAGTCACGGAACAGGGTCTGCGCCGCGTAGTAGGTGACAAAGAAGGTCGACAGCGCGTTGTAATACGCGGCCTGCCCGAGGTTGCCGATCGCGTAGCAGATTCGCGACACCCAGCTCTTGTTCATTCCTTGTTCGTGTGCCATTGTCCCTCTCCTTTGAAGCAACACTTGCATGGACAGTCATAACTTAACATATTTACCTTGCAGCTCCAAGGTCATTTAGATCATACGAGCATTTACAAGTAACCTAATTGCGTATTTGTACACGGCAGGTTAATCTGTTCTCAGAGCACGATCGCTCCACCGCAACGTCGCACATCCGGAGGTCACCATGTTCCACACGCCCCATGTTTCCACCCCCACATCTGCTTGGCTCAGCGATCCACAGACCTTTGCCGTCAATCGACTTCCCGCCCGCTCTTCCCATGACTCAGACACGCACCGCCAGAGCCTCGATGGAACCTGGGAGGTAGCACTCACCACCGCATCGCGCATCTGCCTCGTCTCCCCCACCGACTGCTTCTTAACCGAGGAAGCGTGCGACCTGCCCGTCCCCTCGACGCTCGAAGCGGAGGGACTGTGGCCACCGGCCTACGTCAACATCCAGATGCCGTGGGACGGACACGCTAATCCGACGGCTCCCAACTTTCCCGAGGACTGCCGAGTCGCCGTCTACCGTCGCCAATTCCGCCTTGACGACGCCGTGCTGGAGAGTCTCAAGGCACGCGGCAGCGTACGCCTACGTTTTGAAGGCTTCGCGACCGCGCTCTACGTGTGGGTCGACGGCGCGTTCGTCGGATACTGCGAGGATGGCTACACTGCGAGTGAGTTCGAGGTGATGCAGGCTCTCAATAGCGATAGCGGCACGGAGGAACACGAGCTCGTGGTCGCGTGCTACGAGCACTCGAGCGCTTCCTGGCTTGAAGGACAGGATTCGTGGCGTTTCCACGGCCTGTTCCGCTCCGTTTACCTGATCGCGCTGCCGGTGTGCCACATCGAAAACCTAATGGTGGACACGGACTACGACGCAGCGACGGGCATGGGCACCCTGGACATCAAGGCCGACATCTGCGGCATCGATGCTGACGTCACCATCAGCGCCGAACTTACGGACCGCTCGGCCACCGTCGTGTGGAGCCACCGCAGCCCCACGAGGGAGCCCGTCATTGAGCTGAGCGGTGTTCTATCCAAGATTTGCCCATGGACGGCGGAGGACCCGGCGCTCTACACGCTGAGCGTGGCTCTTCTCGATGCGGACGGACACACGCACGAGGTCGTGAGCCAGCGCGTGGGCTTCCGCCGTTTTGAGATCGTCGACGGCGTGTTCACTCTCAACGATCAGCGCCTGATCTTCCGAGGAGTGAACCGTCACGAGTTCAGCCCATACACGGGCCGCACGATGGCGATGGAGGACATGGTCACGGATGTACGACTGTGCAAACAGCTCAACATCAACGCCATTCGCACGAGCCACTACCCTAACGACACGCGATTCCTCGATCTGTGTGACGAATACGGCCTGTACGTCATCGACGAGGCGAACCTGGAGACCCACGGCTCATGGTGCACACCAGGCGATATTCCCACACCCGAGACGGCCATCCCGGGCTCGAAGATGGAGTGGGAGAACGCATGCGTGGATCGCGTGGAGTCGATGGTGCGCCAGGACCGCAACCACGCGAGTGTGCTCATCTGGTCACTGGGTAACGAGTCCTACGGCGGCGAGGTGTTCCGCAGCATGTACCGACGCTGTCACGAGCTGGACGAGGCCCGTCCAGTTCACTACGAGGGCGTGACATGGGATCGCGAGTTCGACGATGCCTCGGATATCGAGTCGCGCATGTACGCCCATCCCGACGCTATTGAGGAGTACCTGCGCTGTGAGCCGGCAAAGCCCTACCTGTCGTGCGAGTACATGCACTCAATGGGTAACTCAGTGGGAGGCTTGCAACTGTACACGGACCTCGAGCGTTACCCCGAGTACGGCGGCGGCTTCATCTGGGACTTCATCGATCAGGCTCTGTACCATGAGCCGACCGCCGGATCGGGCGGTGAGTTCCTGGCCTACGGCGGCGACTTCGGTGATCGTCCTTGCGACTGGGAGTTCTCGTGCGACGGCATCGTTTTCGCGGATCGTACGCCCAAGCCTCAGGCGCAGGCGGTGAAGGCTCTCTACGCCCCGGTGACACTCACCCCCAGCGCGCAGGGCATACGTCTGGGTATACTCACCCTTCCCGCTCCGCTTGAGCACCTGAGAGTGCGCGCCCGCGTGCTCGCGGACGGCGAGGTCGCATGGGAGGCCGAGTACGAGGCGGCATCCGCGAGCGGCCCGGAGGGCTTGGTCGAGGTACGTTGGCCCAGCGAGCTGTTGGGCGAGACAGCACGAGAAATTGTCCTGGAGGGGACGCTGTTTCTCGCCGCGCCTACCGCGTGGTGCGAGGCGGGGCACGTGGTGGCGGTGGGTCAATCGATCCACGCGCGCCCGGAGCCGCCAACGGAGGAGATCGAGGGTGAGGCTGACTTCACGCTGGGACGCTGGAACGTCGGCATGCGCCACGGCGAGAGCGAGGCTCTGCTGTCTCGCACCGCCGGCGGCATCGTGCAGTGGAAACGCGGGGAGGAGGCCATGGTGCTCTTCCCGCCTCGCCTAACGACGTTCCGTCCCCTCACAGACAATGACCGCGGGGCCGGCCACGGTTTCGAGCGTGCATGCTGGACGACCGCCGGTGCCTACGCCCGCTGCGTGGACACACGGGTTGAGCCCCGTGAAGGCGGCGTCGTCGTCACCTACGACTACCAGTTGGCCAGCCTGGACAACGTCATCGTTCCCGTGCGCTACGAGCTGCGTACCGATGGAACGATCCGCCTGACGGCAACCTACCCGGGTGCCCAGAACCTGCCGACGATGCCATGTTTCGGCCTCGAGTGGGCTCTACCTTCCTCGATTGACCGGCTGCGTTTCTACGGCCTCGGCCCTGTCGAGGCCTACGCGGATCGCCTAGCCGGCGCAAACCTGGGTGTGTGGGAACTCAGCGCCGCGCAGGGCCTGGCCCACTACGCGGTGCCGCAGGAGTGTGGCTTCCACCCCGGTGTGCGCTGGTGCGATGCGACCGACGCCAACGGCCACGGGCTGCGCGTACAGGCCCGCGCCAACCTAGGCATCTCTCTCCTACCCTATTCGTCCACGCAAATTGAGAACGCACGCCACTGGTGGGAACTTCCCGAGCCTTCGCAGCGTACCGCGACGTACCTGCGTCTGCTCAGCGCACAGATGGGCGTGGGCGGCGATGATTCGTGGGGTTCACCGGTCCACGACGAGTTCCAGATCGACGCGACGCACGAGCAGATCGTGGACGTGACGCTGTCTCTCCTGTGACGAGGCAACGCGGCGGCGGGGTGAGAAGCACACGCCGCCGCCACGTTGCGCGTCAGACGATCAGTACCGGGGCGTGTCCTCGACGGGAATAAAGCTCTGCCGAGGCACCAGGCGCGTGGAGAGGAGCACGTGATGCTTGTGCCGGAACCGGCCGACAATCGCGTCGGAAAGAAGCATGAGGGCTGTCTCGGCGAGCTCTGAACGCTCAATCGCGTAGGAGCTGAGCGTGGGAGCCGTGTACTGACACACTTCGAGATTATCGATCGACAGGACCGCGACCTCCTCGGGAATCCTCACCCCACGGGCCACCAGCGCCTGGATGACGCCGACTGCCAAAGGATCTGCAGCCACGAGGATCGCGTCAGGCATCGCCTCCGCATGGGCATCCAGCAGAGCCTCGGCCTGGTCACGCCCGTTATCAACCGTGAATGGGCCGGACGCATACACGTGCCCGTCGGTCGGCATCCCCAGCAGACGCGCCCACTCATCGAAAGCAAAGGTGCGAGGATCCCGGGCGAAGACGTGCGACCCCATCATGTGCCCGTCTCCACCGATAAAAGCGATACGCTCGCGCCCCTGCTCGCGCAGCGCGTAGATGGCCTCGATGACGGTTTGCTGCAGGTCGGGGCGCACCGAATGAAAGAGGGTGGGTGCGGGATTGATATCGATGAACACGCCGTGTGCCAGCGCCTCATGCAGCCTTTCAAGATCCTCACTCGCGATCGGAGCGGGCCCCAGGGAGACGAAGCCAGCGAAGTCATCACCGGCTTCGACCAGCGAGTCTACGTCGGAGAAGAAGGACAGGCTCATCATGTTTTTGACCGCGCATTCGCGCAGTGCGTCACGCACGTCTGCGAAGTAAGTGTCCTGGGGTCCGCGCGTCGCGTCGAAATTCTCCAGCACCGCCATCATCTGCGGAATTCCGGAGCGCGAGGAGCGCAGCGCGTAGCCGAGCTCATTGGCCACCTGAATAACGCGATGTCGGGTCGATTCTTTCGCGGTGAAGCTGGGATCCCCCGAGAGCACACGGGACACAGTCGCCTTCGAGTACCCTGTCGCCTTCGCGATATCACCTAGATTGACCATCAATCCCCATCCTGAAATGCCACGTGTTCAGCTCGTACAGTCTAGTCGAGAGGCAGAGAAAAGGCTGACACCACCGCCCCTCATCGCCAGCCACCGCAGTCGCATGCAATGCCTCACAAGCGCATCTCCCCATATCCCCTAAACCGCAGAATATCACCGATCCAATGTCGACACCTGAACGCGACGCAGGAGAATCGCCTGCGGAATTAATGAGGCAGGACTCTACAGACGCGGCCCCTCGTTGTACTCGGCCTTGATGTCCTCGTGGTGGCGGATGACCTCACGGACCATGAAGCCCAGGAACTTTTCGGCGAAATCAGGGTCGAGGCCGGAGGATGCTGCCAGGGTGCGCAGGCGCTCAACCTGGCGGGCCTCGCGGGCCGGATCGGCGGGAGGCAGGTCCAGCCGAGCCTTGATGTGCCCGACGCGCTGGGTGCAGCGGAAGCGCTCAGCGAGGATGTGCACGAGGGCAGCGTCGATGTTGTCGATCGTGGCGCGCGCATCCGCCAGCTCGGCGGGAACACCGCTCACTCCCAGGTCGGCCGAAGCGGCCACCGAGGCCTCGTCACGCTGTGCCATTGTTCCTCCCCTAGGGTCTCAACTGACCTCAGTGTAGCGGGAGAACTCAGGCGCTGCGCTTGCCTTCCGAGGAGGGCTCCGGGTAGAGCTCGGCGGGGCCCACGCCCTCAACCAGGTCGCGGGTGACAACCACGCGTGCGACGTCGTCGCGGCTGGGCAGGTCGAACATGAGATCCGACAGGGTCTGCTCCATGATCGACGACAGGCCACGGGCACCCGTCTTTCGCTCGTTCGCGCGAGCGGCGATCGCAAGGAGTGCCTCGTGCGTGAACTCCAGCTCCATGTTGTCCAGCTCGAAGAGGTGCTGGTACTGGCGCACGAGCGAGTTCGACGGCTCGGTGAGGACACGGACGAGGTCCTCCTCCGTCAGCTCCTTGGTGGAGGTCAAGATGGGGAGTCGGCCGATGAACTCCGGGATCATGCCGAACTTGTGCAGATCCTCGGCGGAGACGGCCTCGTAGAGGTCACCCATCTCGGAGGTGCTCTTCAGCTCCGAACCGAAGCCCGTCGACCGGCGGCCCAGGCGGGCCTTCACGATGTCCTCGATGCCCGCGAACGCACCGGCCGCAATAAAGAGGATGCCGGAGGTGTCGATCTCGAGGAACTGCTGGTGGGGGTGCTTGCGTCCGCCCGTGGGGGGAACGGAGGCAACCGTGCCCTCGATGATCTTCAGGAGGGCCTGCTGGACGCCCTCACCCGACACGTCGCGGGTGATCGAGGCGTTCTCAGCCTTCCGGCCGATCTTGTCGATCTCGTCGACGTAGATGATGCCCTTCTCGGCCTTCTTGATATCGCCGTCGGCCTCCTGGATGAGGCGCAGGAGGATGTTCTCCACGTCCTCGCCCACGTAGCCGGCCTCAGTCAGAGCGGTCGCATCCACGATCGCGAAAGGCACGTCAAGGAGGCGGGCCAGGCATCGCGCCAGGTGGGTCTTGCCCGTGCCCGTGGGGCCCAGCAGCAGGATGTTGGACTTGGTACCCAGCATGTCCTCAGCATTACCGGCCTCGCGCGAGCGCACGCGCTTGTAGTGGTTATACACGGCCACCGACAGGGCGCGCTTGGCACGGTCCTGACCGATCACCCACGTGTTCAGGAATTCGTTGATTTCGCGCGGCTTAGGCAGCGGAGTCGCCGAGGAGGAGGACTGCTGAGCACCCAGCTCCTCTTCGATGATCTCGTTACACAGCTCAATGCACTCGTCGCAGATGTACGCGCCGGAGCCGCCGATGAGCTTACGCACTTGCTTCTGGCTCTTCCCGCAGAAAGAGCACTTGAGCAGTTCCGCGCCATCAGTCAGACGAGCCACGAGACCTCCAAGGTGTTGAACGTTTTGCCGTTCGATCGGATACGCTTTCGCACTTGCTAGCAAACAACGTAGTGCACGCGGGGCAGTTTTCCGCTTAGCCACGCCTATTGTTATGAAAAGTTCACCCTCAGCCGAGCGCCGACACTGACCCGCTCAACGAGAGAGACAGCGACGAGGCCGTGGCACCCACCGCACACGCGCGCGGGGAAACCACGACCTCGTCAATGAAGACAGCGTCACAGAGCCTTGCGGGACTCCAGCACCTGGTCGATCAGGCCGTACTCGGCGGCCTGCGGGGCGGTGAGGATCTTGTCGCGCTCGATGTCGCGGCGCACCTGCTCCACCGGCTTGCCCGAGTGCTTCGAGATGGTGTCCTCGAGCCACGCGCGCATGCGGTCGATCTCGTCGGCGACGATCTGGATGTCCGAGGCCTGCCCCTGCATACCCTCCATCGCCGGCTGGTGGATGAGGACGCGGGCGTTGGGCAGCGCCAGACGCTTACCGGGCGAACCTGCGGCCAGCAGCACGGCGGCAGCCGAGGCGGCCTGGCCGAGGCACACCGTCTGGATCTGCGGCTTGATGTACTGCATCGTGTCGTAGATGGCGGTCAGCGCCGTGAAGGAGCCGCCGGGCGAATTGATGTACATGGTGATCAGCGAATCGGGATCCTGGGACTCCAGGACCAGCAGCTGCGCCATGACGTCATCCGCGCTGGCGTCATCCACCTGAACGCCCAGGAACACGATGCGGTCTTCGAAGAGCTTCGTGTAGGGGTTCTGACGGCGGAAACCGTAGGCCGTGCGCTCCTCGAAGTCGGGCAGCACGTAGCGGGCCTGGGGCATCTGGCGGGCGACCGCCTCAAAGTAGGGCTGGATGCTCATCAGTTCTCTCCTCGCGTTCCGATCTCCTGCGGGCTGTCGATCACGCGGTCGACGAAGCCGTACTCGAGGGCTTCCTGCGCAGTGAACCAGTGGTCACGATCGCCGTCGGCCTCGACCTGCTCGACGGTCTTGCCCGTGCGAGACGCGGTGATGGCAGCGAGTTCCTTCTTCATGCCCAGGATCAGGTCCGCGTTGATGCGGATCTCGGTCGCGGAACCGCCCGCACCGCCCAGGGGCTGGTGCAGCAGCACGCGGGTGTGGGGGGTGATGTAGCGCTTGCCGGGGGCTCCCGCGGTAAGCAGGAACTGGCCCATCGACGCGGCCATGCCCATGCCGACCGTGACGACGTCGGGCTTGATGTACTGCATCGTGTCGTAGATGGCCATGCCGGCCGTCACCGAGCCGCCGGGCGAGTTGATGTACAGGTAGATGTCGCGGTCCGGGTCCTCGGCCGCGAGGAGCAGCAGCTGCGCGCAGATCACGTTCGCATTCTCGTCGCGGACCTCGCCGCCCAGCCAAATGATGCGTTCCTTGAGCAGGCGCTGGTAGACCGAGTCGCCCAGTCCCAGCTGCGAGCCTTCGCCAGCAGCACCGGTGTTGTGCACGCTCACGCGTACCTCCTCGTCTGTTCGCGGGCCCCGTCGGCCCATTGGTGTCAACCGTACCCGCAGCGCGCCCGCTCGTGCGCGCGCCGGGCCGTCGTTTCGCTGTCGGCACATGCACTGAGCACATGCGCTCGACACATGCACTGAGCACATGCGCTCGACACATGCACTGAGGGGGCGAGGCTCGCGCCCCACCCCCTCAGCCCACGAGTTAGTCACTCGTCAGCGGGTATACCCGCCGCGGTTCACTCCTGCTCGTCAGCGACCTCGGTGATGATCTCCGCGCCCTCTTCGGTGGCGGGATCGGTGCCGAAGAACTTGCTCAGGTCGACGTCGGCGCCGTTGGCATCCTTGACGGTAACGACCTTCAGGGCCTCAATGAGGGCCTTGGAGCGACCCAGGTCGGCCACAACGTTGGCCATCTGCTGGGAGGAGGAGAACAGCTGGTTGATGTCGATGCCGAAGTTCTGCGACATCTGGATCGCGTAGTCGATCAGCTCCTGCTGGGAGACCTGCACGTCGAACTTCTTGGCCAGGGCCTCGGAGAGCAGCTCGGTGCGGATTTCCTTCTCGACGGCCTCGCGGGCTTCCTTCTTGGCCTTGGGCTTGGCGTCCTCGCCGACGCGGTGCTCGACCTGGTGGTCGACCGCGGACTCGGGCAGGACGATCTCGACCTTGTCCAGGAGGAGGTCGATGAGGGCATCGCGCGCAGCGAGGGCCTGCTGGGATTCCTTGGACTGGGCGGCCTGCTTCTTCAGGTCTTCCTTGAGCTCGTCGATGGTGTCGAACTCGGAGACCATCTGAGCGAAGTCATCGTCAGCCTTGGGCAGCTCGCGGGTCTTCATAGCCTTGATGGTGATGGTCACCTCGGCCTCTTCGCCCTCGTGCTCGCCACCCTTCAGCTTGGAGGTGAAGGTGACCTCTTCGCCGGCCTTGGTGCCGCGCAGGGCGGTGTCCTGGCCGTCAAGCATGGAGCCGGAGCCGATCTCGTAGGAGACGTCGGAGGCGGAGTCAACCTGCTTGCCGTCGATGGTGGCGACCAGGTCGATGGTCGCGAAGTCGCCGGTCTTGGCCTTGCGGTTGATGGTCTTGAGGGTCGCGAAGCGGCCGCGCAGGTCCTCAAGTTCCTTCTCGACGTCCTCTTCGGTGACCTCGGTGGGCTCGACCTCGACGACGAGCTTCTCGTCGATCTCGGGCAACTCGAAGGCGGGGACGACGTCAACCTCGGCAGTGAAGACGAGCTGGCCGCCCTGGGCGCCGGTCACGTTGGGGATCTCGGTGACGTCGACAGTGGGCTGAGCCATGGGGCGCAGGTCGTTCTCGTTGACGGCGTCGGAGTAGTAGCCGGGCAGGACCTGGTTGACGACCTGCTCGATGACGGCGGCGCGGCCGAAGCGCTGGTCGATAATGCGCGGAGGCACGTGGCCCTTACGGAAGCCGGGGATGTTGACCTGTCCGGCGATCTCCTTGTACGCCTTGTCCATTTCGGACTTCAGTTCCTCGAAGGGAACCTCAACGGTCAGACGAACCTTGGTGGGCTCGAGGGTTTCAACGGTGCTCTTCACGTGCGTACGCTCCGTAGTCTACGAATTCGGGAACGCCCATTTCAGGCGCATAACAACTCGCTTAGTGTACGCCACGACCCCGCTGATGTCCTCATTCGCGGGGCATTAGTGGGCATATCCACCCCTCTACAGCCGCTTCAAGTGCGCAACGCCACACGGGGAGGTACCCCTCTCTTCCCATTCGCGAGGCCGGGGCCGCCCGCACTCAGGGGCACACTCAGGGGGCGAGGTAGTGGGAGCGCCCTCGCACAACGGCTGCCAGGCGGGCGCGGGGCACATCGGCGACGAGGCGCACCGCGGCGGCGATCTCGCCGTGAATGGCTCGCGCCTCGGCGTCATCTGTCGCGGTAAAGCGTGCGGTGACACGGGGCTGGCCGGAGGCTATGTCGATGTCCCAGGATTCGAGCCGGGTGACGGAGCGGGCGGCGGCCTCGACTTCTTCGGGGGCACGGCCTGGTGCCAGAGTCGTGACCGTCATGATGGTGCGATAGGACGGCATGGACTCCCCCAGGATCGTAAGAAAAAACCGCGACACTATGGCCGCGGCTGGTCGGGGTGACAGGATTTGAACCTGCGACCCTCTGCTCCCAAAGCAGATGCGCTACCAAGCTGCGCTACACCCCGTTGGACTGATGTCCGGTGCCCCATCATACGGGAGGGCGGTTTAAATGTCGCGCACGCGGACAATACCCGCTACGATCTTCGTGTCCCCTTCGGGGGCACGCGGATGTAGCTCAATGGTAGAGCCTCTGCCTTCCAAGCAGATCACGCGGGTTCGATTCCCGTCATCCGCTCCAGCACTGGGAAAGCCCCGGGCCACTCGGCCCGGGGCTTTCTTGTCACATGCTCACATTCACGGTTATAGGACAAAACGTGTTGGTTTTATGGTGACTTTTCGGCTTTTTGGTGCGGAAAAATCGGTATTGAAGTTGGTGGGAGCCAACTTGAAGGATGGACAAAACGTGTTGGTTTTGTAGCGACTTTTCGGCTTGCTGGTACGGGAAAATCCACATTGAAGTTGGTTGTTTCATCGTGGGGGTATGAATACCCCCAAATGCCCGGCGTGCGGGCGAACGATGACCAGGTATGGGCACTCGGCTTCAGGGGCGCAGTTCGCCGGTGTGCTAGCTGCCTGCGCTCCTCGCCACGCACGTGGGCCCGCTAATGCGAGCCTGGGCAGCCCCGCCCACGCTCACATAAGAGGGTTAACGCGCTAATTAGCGGGTTAACGTGCGCATCCAGGGGTTCACGCGCATATTCAGCGGTTTGCATGCGGGCTACATGCCAGGCCGGGCACCGTTACCTCCAACACGCAGAACGCGTCAGCCGCAACCACCGTTTTCAGCGTTCTTCACGGAGGTGGGCTGCGATGTGAGCGCCATACCGCCCCGAACCGCGACATCACTACCCCGAACCGCGACATCACCGCCCTGAATCGCGACCCCACTGCCCACGACCGCGACCTCGCCGCGACTAAACGGGGGGATTTGCACCATTAGGAGCGCGACACGCCGGCGACACGCCGAAGGGAGGGTCATAATGCTGCAAAACCCCCACCATTAGCCCCCGCGTCAGGCTCCCTCACCGGTGCATGGCCGCCTGGCGGGGCGCCGATTAACGCCGGTGAGGCATCGCCAGCAACGACGGGGGACATCATGGTCGCCAGCTCCGAGACAACGCTTGTGATCGATGGGGTGTTACACCCGATCGGGAAGATTCAACCCCTTCTGATCGGGTGGATTCTTCCCTAACGGGTTGAATGCTCCCGTTGGGGTTGAGCCTATCTGAGACGCAGCAGCGCGAGCACGCTAGCCCAACGACACCGCCCTCGACGATGCCTGGGACCGAGCCACGACCAACACGTTGTGACCTTTGCCCGGGCTTTCCGCTCACTCACCTATGCTCACGCGGTTTCGGGGAACGCGGAGGTGTCGACGACGTAGCGGTAGCGCAGACACCGGCCCAACACGACGATCACAAGTTTGCGTCGATGAGAACCTCACGCGGCATGTCCCCATATTTCTTCGGCGTCGCAATCCCGTACGCAAGAAGCGGGTTTGCCTGCAGCAAGGGCTCGATCCGCACCCCCAACCAATCATCACAAATACCTGCATTCTGAACAAAATGATGCAACACTGCCAGGATCTTATAAATCGAACGCTCATCAAACGTCCGGTAGTTTCTCTTGATCCTGTTTGCAATATTTCGATTCAGCGCAGGTGCATCCGACACAGAAATATTCCAAAGCCGATTGAAGTGCGAACAGCGATTTCGCAAATAAACGAACGATCGAACTTGGGAGGGAAAACTACGTCGCGACATACTAAGCGGGGGTGCAACAATTGAATCTAAAACGTCAGACACTCCTGAGGCATGAATCATACGCGATAGTGTCCCAAAGCTAAGAACCTCAACAGCAACCCATATCGGCATCCTGTCGTAGGCCTGAGGAAGATACGACGTGCCAGACTTAATCTCATCACGATAGTGCAGAACGAACAGATCATTACTACGATCCAGGTCGGACAGTATGCGCTCCTGCACCGGTTCCTCTCTAGAGCAAGACAGGGGTTGACTAAAACCTTCACCACGAGCATAAGAGGCAACAGGAGCAAAGTGCTCCGCGTAATGATACGCAAATCGATTTCGCAGGAAAATTTCACATGAGGCTAGCAACATAGAGCACTCATGACTGAGCAGGCGCTCCATCTCATACAGCCGATAGACAGCATCAAAGCTTGTCCCATCAATGAACGAATCGTCTTGATGATCCGGATCGAGCTGCCAATAGCGAAAATAGCCGGATAGGCGATAGTAGTTGACGCGAGATAAGATAGCTGCAGCTTCTACCTCATCCTCAATGAGCATGCCACGACGCTTTAGCAGATCAAGCTGTTCACCGTATGTCAGCCGAACTTTACCGACTTCTGAACGCATTTCAGGCTTCCTCGCATAAAATGGCCCCGGCCATTTGTGCATGTGTGCAGTAATAATTTTACTACACCAGAGGCCTGGCCGGGGGTCTGTCAAGATGACAGATTACACGACGCGGCCAGAGAACGCAACTAGCATTCGTGAGATCTGAAGTGATCTCAAACACTCAATATCCATCTTAGTGTCGAAGAGCTAGCTACGAGTAGCATCGTTCGCCCAGAGAATGGGAAAGCCCCGGGCCACATGGCCCGGGGCTTTCCCGTCACTCACTCACATTCACGCGCTCTCGGGGAACGTCGAGGTGTCGATGACGTAGCGGTAGCGCACGCGCGAATCAACGATGTTGTCGTAGGCCTGCGTAATCTCATCACCGGCGATCATCTCAACCTGCGGAATGACGCCGTGCTCGGCACAGAAGTCCAACATCTCCTGAGTTTCGGCGATTCCGCCGATCTGGGAGCCCGCAAAGGACTTGCCGCCGTTGACGAAGGCGCGCAGTGGCAGGGAGACGGGTTCGGAGGGCAAGCCCACGTCGACGAAGACGCCGTAGGGGCGCAGGGCAGCCATGTAGCCGGCGTAGTCCAGGCCCTCGGCGGAAACGGTGCACAGGATGAGGTCGAAGGAGCCGCGCAGGGACTCGAGCACGCCCTCTTCACTGGTCGCGTAGAAGTGGTCGGCACCGAAGCGGCGGGCGTCATCTTCCTTAGAGCGGCCGTGGGAGATGACGGAGACCTCCGCGCCCATGGCCTTGGCGATCTGTACGCCCACGTGCCCAAGGCCACCCATGCCGAGGATGGCGACGCGCGAGCCGGGGCCCACCTGATAGTGCCTGAGCGGCGAGTAGGTGGTGATGCCGGCGCACAGGAGGGGTGCGCAAGCGGAGAAGTCGAGCGACTCCGGGACGTGGAGGGCGAAGTCCTCGCGCACGGTGAAACCGCGCGAGTAGCCGCCGGTCGTCGGGTTACCCTCGGCGTCGGCGCGGTAGGTCCACAGGGTGCCCGGCGTCGATGTGCACCACTGCTCGTAGTCGGATTCGCACATCTCGCAGGAGCCGCAGGAGCCGACCATGCAGCCCACGCCCACTCGATCCCCCACCTTAAACGTTGTCACGCCGGGGCCAACCTTGGCGACGGTACCGACGAACTCGTGGCCGGGTACCAGCGGGTAGGACACGGGACCCCACTCGCCTCGGGCGGCGTGGATGTCGGAGTGGCAGATGCCCGCGTAAGCGACGTCGAAGTAGATCTCACCCTCGCCGGGTTCGCGGATGTCGATCTCGAGGGGGTGGAACTGGGTCGTGGCGTCGTCACATCCGTAGGCGATCACACTAGGCATAGGAACTCCTTTGTCCGGTCAATTGGATTGCTACCAGCATACTCCACGAGCGTCAGACTGATCGAACATGTCGCAGCGCCGTTACTTTCTCGAAGGCTTGTGCGTCACGGGCTGACGCAGGCCTGCCAAGTCTCGGGTTATGTGTAGGGGCGTTGAGGCCGCTTACGTTCGTATTGCGGGAATCCAGGTTCCGCTGACGTTCCTATCTGCGAGCCCAGTACACCCGATCCGTGGGCATTGCACCCGATCCGTGGGCATTGCACCCGATCCGTAGGCATTGCACCCGTTCTGATCGGGTGCAGCGCCACATAACGGGTGCAGCACCACGTAACGGGTGCAGCGCCACATAACGGGTGCAGCGCCACGCAACGGGTGTAGCGCCCCGCGTGACATCGCCACTTGATTGGCCTGCCACGTCCCGGGTTATGTGTAGGGCTGTTGAAGCCGCTTTCTTTCGTATTGCGGGAATCCAGGTTCCGCAGTCGTTCCTGTCTGCGAGCGCGGTGCACCCGATCCGTAGGCATTACACCCGATCCGTAGGCATTGCACCCGTTCTGATCGGGTGCAGCGCCACATAACAGGTGCAGCGCCCCTCATAATGTCGCCGCTTGATTCGCCTGCCAAGTCCCGGGTTTCATGTAGGGGCGTTGAGGTCGCTTTCTTTCGGGTTGTGGGGTTCCATGTTCCGCGGTCGTTCTTGTCTGCGAGCGCGGTACACCAGATCCGTGGGCATTGCACCCGATCCGTGCGCATTGCACCCGTTCTGATCGGGTGTAGCGCCCCGTAAAGGGTGCAGCGCCCCGCAACGGGTGCAGTGCCCACGTCATGTCGCCGCTTGATTGGCCTGCCGAGTCCCGGGTCTCGTGTAGGGGCGTTGAGGCCTCTTTCTTTCGCGTTATTGCATGTTGGTTTTCTGCTTGTTGTGGTGCGATGGCACCCAGGGCGAGGTGTGGGCGGCTTGTGTTGCACCAGTGGACACAGGTTGAGGTTTCGCGTTCGACATCGCATTGGTCGTGCCATGGACCCATGCAACTGGGGCGTGCCTTACTGGGACAAGACAGTGCAGATTGGCTCGACTCCCCACCGATGTCGATTGACCTCGAAGAAGTCGTAGACTAACGCCCGAGGCGACCCGGCTCCACCCCGGGAAAGCTGAAGCTGCCTTCAAGATCTCATTGGCTCGGCGCAGTTCACGGCTCTCAGCTTCCACGCCCGGATGTGGGCCTCGTGATCACTGACCTCGCCGCGCTCATTGCGTCCTCCCTGCTCCTCGGCACGCACCCAGGTACTCAACGCCTCAGGATTGCCCCCGAACTGGCCGAAGACACCCTCCACAATGCCCGGGATGTATCAAATCTCTTGGGTTTCGCTGCGCACGAAGGGTTTAACGCCGCCACGCATAGAGTCGCACTGTCCACCCGACAGAGTAAACGAAACCCCAGCGCGTGTGCGCCGGGGCGTTGGGGTGGCTGACGGGACTCGAACCCGCGACGTCCTGGACCACAACCAGGTGCTCTACCAACTGAACTACAGCCACCATCGCGTCGCCGTGAAGGCAACGGGTAGAGTTTAGCACTACCCGCCCGAGCTTGGAAACTCGAGCACTACCCTCACGGCGGTGGCGTGCGTCACCAGTGGGCGCGCGCGGAGATCGCGTCGGCGAAGTTGCCGAGCGCGCCCGGGGTGGCACCCAGGTAGAGGTCGGCGTCCACGAGGGAGACCTCCATGACCAGGAAGGAGCCCTTGCCGTCGGGGACCAGGTCCACGCGGTTGAAGAGGAACTGCTCGTCGTGGCCCAGGCGCGAGCGCACGTAGCCGTGCAGGACGCGGCGGATCTCTTCGCCCCACTTCCAGGCGACGGAGTCAGCGGCCTCGGCGGTCACTACTGCCTCGTGAACGGCATGATCGCTGACCGACGCGGGGTGCAGGGCGGAGCGCTTCTCGACGGCATGGGAGACCAGGCCGTTGAAGAAGACCAGCGAGATCTCGCCGTGCAGGTCAATCTCCTCAACGTAGCGCTGGATCATGACGGAGCGACCCTCGCCCAGCAGGCCCTGGACCTGGCGCATGGCGGCCTGACGCTGGCGGGTGTCGACCGTCGTGTAGCGGCCGATATCGCGCACGCCCGAGGACACGGCGGGCTTGACGACGAACTCGCCGAAGGCCGGGAAGCGCGTGTGGATCTGGTGCTTGGACAGGTTCTGCTCGGGCTCCAGCCAGTTCGTGGGAATCGTGGGCATGCCCAGGGCGGCCAGTTCCTTGAGGTAGTGCTTATCCGTGTTCCAGTTCAGCACGTCCGCGGAGTTCTGCACGCGACGCAGCTGCTTCGTCCACTCCAGGAACGCGGGGCGATCACTCGCGTAGTCGGACACGGAGCGCACGACGACCATGCCGGCCTCGGACCAGTCGACGTCGGGGTCGTTCCACACCTTGATCTGGGGGTCGCACCCGCGCGCCGCCAGCTCATCGAGCAGACCTTCCTCACCTTTGAAGAGGTTGGGCATGGACTTGCAGGTCACCAGGGTGACTTTGGGATGGGCCGTCATAGTTATCTTTCTATCGTGGGAATTAGTTGATTAACGAGGCATTGGCTGGGTGCTCAGCGCAAGCCGAGCGGGCGCTGCGCGGCCTCGGTCAGCAGTTCGGTCAGCAGGTCCGGGTAGGACAGGCCTGCGGCGGCCCACATCTGCGGGTACATCGAGATAGGCGTGAAACCGGGCATCGTGTTCACCTCATTGATGATGACGGTGTCGCTGGCCTCGTCGAGGAAGAAGTCGACGCGCGCCAGGCCCTCGCACTCGAGGGCGTCGAAGGCACGCCACGCGGTCTCGCGAATGCGATCGGCGTATTCGGGAGCGACGTCGGCCGGGCAGGACAGGCCGACCACGTCGTCCACGTACTTGTGCTCGTAGTCGTAGAACTCGCCCTCGGGGACGACGATCTCGCCCAGGGGCGCGGTACCGCTGCGCCAGTCGGAGCGCGAGCCGAGGACTCCGCACTCGACCTCGCGGCCGGAAATAGAGGCCTCGACGATGATGCGCGGGTCGTGGTTCGCGGCCTCCTTGATGGCCACGGGCAGGTCCTCGCGGCAGGTGACGCGCGAGATGCCAACCGAGGAACCGGCGCGGCAGGGCTTGACGAAGACGGGGAAGCCCAAGCGCTCGATGCGGTCCATGCATGCGGTGGAGTCGGCGTCCCACTGGCGCGCGGTCACCAGCTCCCACTGGCCCACGTCGATGCCGGCGGCTGCCAGGACGGTCTTGGTGAGGTGCTTGTCCATGGAGACGGCGGAGGAGGTCACGCCGCAGCCCACGTAGCGCACGCCGGCCATCTCGAAGAGGCCCTGGATGGTGCCGTCCTCGCCGTAGGGGCCGTGCAGGAGCGGGAACACGATGTCCACGTGGCCCAGGTCCTCCACGCCAATGACCCGTGAGTCCGGTGAGTCCGGGTCGCCCTCGTAGGTGAGCTCGACGAGGTTGCCCTCGCCCGGGGTCAGGGCGACGCGGGTCGATCCGGCGGTGACGGACTGGCCCTTCCCGTCCTTGAATTCCAGCGCCGACGGGTCATCGGCGACGCGCACCCACTGGCCGTCGCGCGTAATGCCCAGCGGGATCACATCCCACTTGGTGCGGTCGATAGCGGTCAGGATGCCGGCGGCCGTCGAGCACGAGATCTCATGCTCGGAGGAGCGTCCACCGAAGACGATGAGGACGCGAGGACGAGAAATTGCAGTCATGGGTCCAAGACTACCGCGCGGGAGGCTTTTCACGCCCGCGTGCGCGGCGTTTAGACCAGCTCGATCTTCCAGCCGTCCATCTTCTGCGGGCGTGCGAGCAGCATGCGCCCCATGTCCTCGATGCTGGCGCGTCCCTCGACGACCTCGACGACGGCGCCTGTAATCGGCATATCCACGCCGACGGAGGCCGCGACCTGGAGGATCGGCGAGGCCGACGCAACGCCCTCGACGACACCCGGGGAGAGGGCCAGGGCCTCGGCCAGCCCCATGCCGGAGCCGAGGCGGTGGCCGAGGGAGAAGTTGCGCGACAGGCGCGAGGAGCAGGTGGCGACGAGGTCGCCGATGCCGGACAGACCTGCGAAAGTCGCGGGGTCGGCGCCGAGCGCGGTGCCCAGGCGCGTCATTTCCGCCAGGCCGCGGGTGATGAGGGTCGAGCGCGTGTTGGTGCCCAGGCCCATACCCTCGGCGGCGCCGATGGCGACCGCGATGACGTTCTTGGTGGCACCCGCCATCTCCGTGCCCACGACGTCGGTGGACGCGTAGGGGCGGAAGTAGGAGTTGTGGCAGGCCTTCGCGATCTCCTTGGCCAGCTCCACGTCGGTTGCAGCCACGACCGTGGCCGTGGGCTGGCGTTCCGCGATCTCGCGTGAGAGGTTCGGGCCGGACAGGACGGCGATGCGACTACTCGGCACGCCCGAGGCCTCGGCGATGATCTCGTCGACGCGTTTGAGCGAGCCGAGCTCGAGGCCCTTGGCCAGGGACAGCAGGGCGACGTCGGGGGCGAAGGCCTCGCGCGCGGCGCTCAGGGTGGCGCGCACGGCCTTGACGGGCACGGCGACGACGACGAGCTCGCGACCGGCGACGGCCTCGGCGATATCGGTGGTTGCGTTGATGCGCCCCGAGAGCTCAATCCCCGGCAGGTACGTCGGGTTCTCTCCCCCGTTGATGAACGAGATCGTGTCAGCGTTGCGCCCCCACATCGTCACGCTCACGCCCGCGTCGGCGAGGACCTGCGCGAACGTCGTTCCCCACGCGCCCGTTCCCAGGACCGCTGCTGTTGTCATACTCATCGAGACCTCCCTGTCGAGTCCATTCTACTAGGATTGAAACAACCGACCCGCACCAGGAGGAACTGTGTCTCACCGTCGCGCCCTCGCCGCGAGCGCGGCCACCTGTCTGCTCCTGTTGGGTGCGTGCGCGCCCGGAGCCCCAACGGACGCGCCTCAGTCAGCCGAGACCTCGCCGAGCGCCTCTCACTCCCCCACGGCGTCTGCAACCGCGAGCGCGACGCCGGAGACCACGCCGACGTCCGAGCCAGGTCTGGACGCAACCAAGCCGATCAACGCCGATAACTGGATGTCGAGCGTGGAAGGGTTGCCTCCGGTGCGCTCGGATGACCCGGCGAAGGCTTTGGCGCTGACGGGGATACGCGCGGCGAGGCACGAGGGTTTCGCGCGGGTCGTGCTGGAGTTTTCGGGCGAGGGCACGCCGGGGGTGTGGCGTGCGGCGTGGACGGAGGAGGCCGTGGAGCAGGGCCGAGGCCTGCCCATCCAGGTCGAGGGCGAGGCTGTCTTGGATCTGGTCATTGACGGCACGCCGATGACGGCGAGCGAAAGCTCTTACCCGAGTGGCACGCACACGCGCGCTGGCGACCTGGACGTCGTCTCGGACGGAACTTTCGAGGACAACACGCACGTCGTCATCGGGGCGCCGACCGCGCGCCAATTCCAGATCGGATTCTTATCCGACCCGGTGCGCATGGTCATCGATATCCGCGATTAGCCCTTCTTGCGGGCCTTCTTCGCTTTCTTGGCCTTCTTCGCGAGCTGTTCTTCCCACCAGGGGCCGGCCTGCGTGGCGGGGTCCCACACCTGCTCGGGGACGGGCAGTCCACGCAGCTTGCCCACGCCCGCGCGAACGGCGTCGCTAATGCGCTTGGTCGCCTCATTGACGGCCTCGTGATCCTCCGAGCCTGCGGGGCTCATGAGGTCTGACAGGTCGACGGGCTCGCCGAAGTGGTAGGCGATGAGTCGGCCCGGGCGCATGTCGATGCCCTTGGCGTTGTAGGGGGCCATGATGTCCTGCGGTCCCCACTGCGAGACGGGAATGACGGGCACACCCGTGTCAAGGGCCAGGCGGGCGGCACCCGACTTGAATTCCATCGGCCACTGGTCGGGGTCACGCGTGAGAGTGCCCTCCGGGAAGATGCCGACGACCTCGCCGGCTTTCAGCGCCTCGCGGGTGGGTGCCAGGACGGCCGAGGGGTTGGAGTCGCGGTTGACTGGGATCAGCCCCATGCCCTTGATGATCCAGCCGAACACCGGCACGGAGAACATCGACTTCTTCGCCAGGAAGCGCACGGCGGTGTCGCGCTTCATGAAGTACCAGCACAGGCACAGCGGGTCCACGTTGGACAGGTGGTTGGGCACCAGGAGGAAACCGCCCTCGGTGGGGAGGTTCTCTTCACCCGTCACGGTGAACTTGATCCAGGGCGTCATGATGGGCGTCAGGACGCCCTTGGCGAAGGTGTAAAAGCCGGAGACAGCACTCATGGCTTCATTCTACGGGGACCGCTCACCCATTGCGCTGGCCCACACGGACCTCACACCAGGACGGACACAACCCCGGGGGCGACATCGACGGTGAAGGGGATCGAGGCGATGCGGTCACCGTCCGCCATGGCGATCATACCTGCGGGGGCGGCGAAGGAGACGACGCGGGCGCTTTCCACCTCGATAGCCGGGTGTGCCTTCGCGCGGCCGGCGACGACGCGGGCGAGCACGGGCAGGGCGCGAGACAGCGACAGGGGGCCGACGTGGCACACCTCAAGGACGCCGTCGCTCATGTCCGAGGATTCCACCAGGGTGATGCCGCCGCCGAAACGTCCGGAGTTGGACGCCGACGCGATCCAGCCGCTCATGTTGCGCTCGACCCCGTCCACGGTCGCCACAATCTCGGTGGGTTCGTGCGAGGCCAGGGCCGCGAAGGCCCCGTACCCGTAGGCCAGCGGACCCGAGGTGAAAGAGGATTCGTTCGCGAGAATATTCGCTCGCGCGTCCAGGCCGATCGAGACGATGCCGAGAGCGAGGCGCACGCCGTCGCGCGAGCGCACCCACATGCCGTCCAGGGGACGTATCCGGGAGGCCAGCCAGTCCGAGGAGTCGGCCCCGGCCTCGTTGGAAGAAAAACCCAGCGGAGCGAGGGAACGTGCGCGCACCAGCGGGTCCGTGCCGATCCTCAGCGCGCGACACAGGTCGTTGCCGCGACCGCCCGGCATGGGAACGAAGATCGCGTCGGACTCATGGCAGCCGCGCGCCACCGCGCCCAGGTACCCGTCACCGCCCAGAGCCGCGACAAAGGAGCCAGAGGCAACCTCGCCGGCGATCGCCGCAGGGTCGTCGCCGGGCGTCGTCAGGCGAACCGCGACCTCCCAGCCGCCGCCGCGCAGGATGCGCACGATGCGCGGCCCCAGGCGCACGCTGCGCCCGCCCGCCGACATCGACGAGACGAGCAGCAAAATGCTACGGCGCGCACCCGATGCGGCCATGATCTCAGGCGTCCAGGTAACGCACGCGCGCGTCCAGCCGGTGGAGCTTGCGCGTGAAGTGCTCGTAGCCGCGCGAAATGACGTCAATACCCGACACGGTGGACGTGCCCGACGCGGCCAGGGCCGCGATCAGGTGGGAGAAGCCGCCGCGCAGGTCCGGAACCTCGATATCCGCGCTGTGCAGCGGGGTCGGGCCCGAGATGACGGCCGAGTGGTAGTAGTTCTTCTGGCCAAAGCGGCAGGGCGTCCCACCCAGGCATTCGCGGTAGACCTGGATGTTCGCGCCCATTTTGCGCAGCGCCTCGGTGAAGCCGAAACGGTTCTCGTACACGGTCTCGTGCACGATCGACAGGCCCTCAGCCTGGGTGAGGGCCACGACGAGGGGCTGCTGCCAGTCCGTCATGAAGCCCGGGTGCACGGCAGTCTCCAAGGCGATCGAGTGCAGCGGCTCGCCCGGGTGGTAGAAGCGGATGCCGTCAGCGTCGATGTCGAAGGCGCCGCCCACCTTGCGGAAGGTGTTGAGGAACGTCGTCATATCGGGCTGGTGAGCGCCGCGCACGTAGATGTCGCCGTGGGTGGCCAGGGCGGCCGCGCCCCACGAGGCGGCCTCGATGCGGTCCGGCAGAGCCGTGTGGCGGTAGCCGTTCAGCTTGGCGACGCCCTCAATGCGGATCGTACGATCCGTGTCCACCGAGATGATCGCGCCCATCTTCTGCAGGACGTTAATGAGGTCGAGGATCTCCGGCTCGATGGCCGCGCCCTTCAGGGTCGTGATGCCCTCGTTGCGCACGGCCGTGAGCAGCGTCTGCTCGGTCGCGCCCACGGACGGGAAAGGCAGCTCGATGATCGCGCCGCGCAGGCCGGAGGAGGGACGCTTGATGTGCACGCCGTCGGGCTGCTTGTCGACGATCGCGCCGAACTTTCGCAGCGTCTCCAGGTGGAAGTCGATGGGACGGCCACCGATCGCGCAGCCGCCCAGCTCGGGAATGAAAGCCTCGCCCAGCTGGTGCAGCAGCGGGCCACAGAACAGGATCGGAATTCGCGAGGCACCCGCGAGGGTATCGATGTCAGAGCGCGAGGCAATCTTGACGTTCGAGGGATCCATGCGCAGCGTGCCGCGATCCTGATCGAAGTCAATCTGGACGCCGTGCAGACTCAGCAGGTCCGAGACAACGTCGGTGTCACGGATGAGCGGCACGTTGTAGAGCTCAGAGGGGGTGTCGGCGAGCAGCGACGCAACCATCGCCTTGGGGACGAAGTTTTTCGCGCCGCGCACCGTGATTTCACCGCGCAGCGGATGGCCGCCCTCAACCTGAAGAATCGATGACATGAGTGCTCCTCACTATGACGTCACTGGCCCCTACTCTAGCTAGGTAGGGGCCAGTATGCGCAGTGCTTTCAGTCGCGAGCGGACACAACTTCTTCCTTGGGCAAGAATTTCGCGGGCAGCGTGCGCGGCTTGAAGGAGGGGCGCGCGGCCTCGTAAGCCGCGATCTCGTCCTCGTGGCGCAGGGTCAGGGCAATGTCGTCCAGGCCCTCCATGAGGGTCCAGCGCACGTAGTCGTCGATCTGGAAGGTGCCCGAGATCGCACCGGCTCGCCAGGTCTTGTCCTCCAGGGAAACGGTCACCTCGGTGCCGGGCTCAGCCTCGAGGAGCTTCCACAGGGACTCGCAGTCCTCCTGGGAGATGATGCCGGTAACCAGGCCCTGCTTGCCAGAGTTTCCGCGGAAAATGTCAGCGAATTTGGGGGCCAGGACGACGCGGAAGCCGTAGTCCTTGAGCGCCCACACGGCGTGCTCACGCGAGGAGCCGGTGCCGAAGTCGAGACCCGCGATCAGGACGGAGCCGTTCTTGTAGGCGTCCTGGTTGAGGACGAACTCCGGGTCGTTGCGCCAGGCGGCGAAGAGTGCGTCCTCGAAGCCCGTGCGGGTCACGCGCTTGAGGTAGACGGCGGGGATGATCTGGTCGGTGTCGACGTTGGAGCGGCGCAGCGGGACGCCGATGCCAGTGTGGGTGATGAACTTTTCCATGGGTGGTTGAGTCTTTTCTTCCGTGGGGGACGAGGCCGGGGCCCTCCCCCGCTGTCGGGTGGCGGAGGGCGGGCCTCAGAGGTCGGCCGGGGAGGAGAGGGTGCCGCGCACGGCCGTGGCGGCCGCGACGAGCGGGGACACCAGGTGCGTGCGGCTGCCCTTGCCCTGGCGGCCTTCGAAGTTGCGGTTGGAGGTGGAGGCCGAACGGTCTCCCGCGTTCATCGTGTCGGGGTTCATGCCCAGGCACATGGAGCAACCGGCGTTGCGCCATTCGGCGCCGAACTCGGTGAAGATCTTGTCGAGGCCCTCGGCCTCGGCCTGGAGGCGCACGCGTGCGGAGCCGGGCACGACCATGACGCGCACGCCCTCGGCCTTGCGGCGGCCCTTGAAGATGCCGGCGGCGGCGCGCAGGTCTTCGATGCGGCCGTTAGTGCAGCTGCCGATGAACACGGTGTTCACGGTGATGTCGCGCATCGGGGTGCCGGCCTTGAGGTCCATGTACTCCAGGGCGCGCTCGGCGGCCGCGCGGGCAGTTTCATCGGTGAAGTCCTCGGGGGCGGGGACGGTTCCCGACAGCGGCACGCCCTGGCCGGGATTGGTGCCCCAGGTGACGAAGGGCTCGATGTCGGCGGCCTCGAGGATGACCTCGGCATCGAAGACGGCGTCCTCGTCGGAGGCGAGGGAGGACCAGTATTCGACGGCGCGGTCCCAGTCCTCGCCCTCGGGGGCGTGGGGGCGGCCCTTGATGTAGTCGAAGGTCGTCTGATCGGGGGCAATCATACCGGCGCGGGCGCCCGCCTCGATCGACATGTTGCAGATGGTCATGCGGCCCTCCATGGAGAGCTCGCGGATTGCCTGGCCACGGTACTCCAGGACGTAGCCCTGGCCGCCGCCGGTGCCGATCTTGGCGATGACGGCGAGGATGATGTCCTTGGCCGTCGACCCCTCGGGCAGGGAGCCGTTGACCGTGATCGCCATGGTCTTGAAGGGGGCCATCGGCAGCGTCTGGGTGGCGAGCACGTGCTCGACCTGGCTGGTGCCGATACCGAAGGCCAGCGCGCCGAACGCGCCGTGCGTCGAGGTATGGGAGTCGCCGCACACGATAGTCATGCCGGGCTGGGTGAGGCCCAGCTGAGGGCCGACGACGTGAACGATGCCCTGGTCGGCATCACCGAGGGAATGCAGGCGAATGCCGAACTCCTCGGCATTCTTGCGCAGGGTGTCGATCTGGGTGCGGCTCGTGATGTCCGCGATCGGCTGGTCGATGTTGACCGTGGGGGTGTTGTGGTCCTCGGTGGCGATCGTCAGATCGGGGCGACGCACCTGGCGTCCGGCGAGGCGCAGGCCCTCGAATGCCTGGGGGCTCGTCACTTCGTGCACGAGGTGGAGGTCGATGTAGAGCAGGTCGGGGGCGCCGTTCTCCCCCTTGGACACGATGTGGTCTCGCCACACCTTTTCTGCCATGGTTCCGCTCATTGTTCCTCCTCTGGTCTCCACTTTGGAGACACGGTGTCATTCATACTTCGCAATCAATGGAACCGCCTCATCGGCCGCGCGACCCGCTGATCTCACGTCTCGGACGCTGCTTTGACCTGTTTCACTATCCGACAATTTGCCATCTCAAAAGCTGAGATATTAAATAGTTGTATGGAAGAGCAAACATCCAGTGGCGTTGGCGTTCTCGATAAGGCTGCGTTGGTTCTCAGCGCTCTCGAGGCGGGACCCGCCACCCTCGCCCAACTCGTTTCCAGCACGGGGCTTGCTCGCCCCACCGCCCATCGACTGGCCGTCGCTCTCGAATATCACCGCATGGTCGCCCGCGACATGCAGGGACGTTTTATCCTCGGCCCCCGCCTCCAGGAACTCTCCTCCGCCGCCGGCGAAGACCGCCTCCTCCAGGCCTCCATGCCGGTCCTTCAGGCTCTGCGCGACCACACGAAGGAATCCTCCCAGCTCTTCCGCCGCCAGGGAGACTACCGCGTGTGCGTGGCCGCCTCCGAACGCGAAATGGGTCTGCGCGACTCGATCCCCGTGGGCGCCACGCTCTCCATGAGCGCCGGCTCCGCCGCCCAGGTCCTGCTGGCCTGGGAGGAGCCCGACCGCCTGCACCGCGGCCTGTACGGCGCCTCCTTCAACGCCACCATGCTCTCCGAGGTGCGCCGCCGTGGCTGGGCCCAGTCCGTGGGCGAGCGCGAACCCGGCGTCGCCTCCGTGTCCGCCCCCGTGCGCGGCCCCTCCGGCCGCGTCCTGGCCGCCCTGTCCATCTCCGGCCCCATCGAGCGCATGGGTCGCCAGCCCGGACGCCAGCACGGCCCCTCCGTCATGGCGGCGGCCAACAGGCTCACGGAATTCCTCTCCACCGTCGAGGACGCCGCGGACCTGTAAGCCGCAACCACGCAGCAGACAAACGGGTGGGCCGGGACGAATCAATCGTCCCGGCCCACCCGTTTGCGTAGCGATCCGCTAGGCGACCCAGCGGCCCGACCCATCAAAGGTGTAGGCGGTGCCGTCGATGACGACGCGTCCGGTCGCCATGGCTCCCGACGGGTGGCAGAAGTACCAGCTACCGCCGTCCTTCACCCATCCGATCGCCATCTGGCCGGATTCCGTCAGGTAGTACCAGGTACCGCCCACGTTCGCCCAGCCGGTGACCATCGAGCCATTACCGTTCAGGTAGAACCAGCCACCGCCCACGTTCACCCAGCCGGTGGCCATCGCACCGCTGCTGCGCAGGTAGTACCAGGTGTCGCCGTCCTTGAGCCATCCGGTGGCCATGGCACCGGTGTCGGGATCCAGGTAGTACCAGGTGCCATCCACTGCGGTCCAGCCGGTCGCCATCGCTCCGGACGGAGCGTAGTAGCGCCACGCGCCATCCTCGACCTGCCAACCGGTCTTCATCCAACCGTTCGCATCGAAGGAGTAGGTGACGCCTCCGCGCACAACGCGCTCGTTTGCGGGGTAGCTCCCGTCCGGGTAGCGCAGCCACCAGCGGCCATCACCCGAGGCGACCCACTGCGCGGCAGCCGGATCCGGGGTGACGGTGGGATCGATGCGATCTCCCGCGGCCTGCGTGAAGACGGCAACCGTGCGAGCGGGAACCGTGACGGAGCCCGTCTTCGCATCGAAGGACGCGCCCTTGACGGTCTCGTCCGAGCCGTTCGCCTGTGCCTCGTGCAGCTTGAAGACGCGACCCGACAGGCCTTCGACCGCGGTGGTCACGGACTCGCCGCTCGCGTTGAAGACGACGAGAGCGCCATCGAGCTTCGCGTCGATATCACTCCCAGCCCCGGCCTCGTCGTTGATGAGCATGAGGATCGTGCCGTCCACGGCGCCCTCACCCGAGTTCGGGAAGGTCACCTTGGAACGGATCAGATCCGCGCTGCCCAGCGTGAACAGGCGCGAGGAGGAACGCACGCGCAGGAAGTCCATCGCAACCTCCGAGGAGGCGTCGATCTGCTCCGGGGTCGGCTTCAGATCCGGGTTCTCCAGCAGCGGGCGCATGTGGTCCCAGGCAGCGCCATTCTTGGACTTCACGGGCAGGCCATGGCCGAAACCGTTGTCGCGCATGGACCAGTCGATCGCGTTGAAGTGATCGCCGGAGTTGTAGGAGTCGCGGTCCAGGGACTTCGAACGCAGCATCTCCGTGCCCGAGGCCCAGAAGGAAGGCGACTGCGATAGGGCCACGGAGGCCTGGCTGATCAGCGACATGCGCACGCGGTGATCCATCGGAGCATCCGCCGGCATCTTGTAGGTAACCAGGTCGAAGAGCGTCTCGTTGTCGTGGGCGTCCACGTAGTTGACGTTTTCCGCTGGCTGGGAGGCGAACCCGGCGCCCTGGCCGTTGTAGTCCAGCTGCGCGCCCGACACGGTCTTACCGTCGTAGGTGGTGAGCGTGTAGTCCTTCAGGTTGCCCGCCAGGCCCAGCTTCACCAGGTCCACGCGGTGCAGATAGTCGGCGCGGCGATCCGCCTCGGAGCGGGTATCGAGACCGTTGAGGTCCGAGAAGGCGCCCGAGCCGAAGCCCTGCAGGACGCGGTGATCCTCATCGAAGGGGCCGCCACCGTGCACGGCGTCGCGCAGGCGGTCGTTGAACGCACCAATGCCGGTGCCATCCAACTGTCCCTGCGTGGCCTGGGTGAACAGCGCGTTGTTCGCGACCTCACCGAAGTTCCAGCCCTCGCCGTAGATGTACAGGCGCGAGCCGTCCACGCCGTCCTTCTCCAGGGTGAGGGATGCCAGGGCGGCCTTCGCGCGCTTCATCTCCTCGGCCGGGTGGTGGCCCATCAGGTCAAAGCGGAAACCGTCGACGTGGTAGTACTTCGCCCAGTGGATCATCGAGTCGATCATCAGGTGCTCGCTCATCGCGTTTTCGGTCGCCACGTTGGAGCAGCACGTCGAGGTCTCGACACCGCCGGTGGCGTTCAGGCGCTGGTAGTAGCCGGGTACAACGCGGTCGAGCACGGAGTATGCGGACTGGCCGGCTGCGGGCGTGTGGTTGTAGACCTGGTCGAGGACGACCTGCATGCCGATCGAGTGCAGACCACCCACCATGGAGCGGAACTCGCGCACGCGCGAGCCGCCGTTCTGGTGGGACGAGGTCGCGTAGGAGCCCTCGGGGGCCATCCAGTGCAGCGGGTCGTAGCCCCAGTTGTAGGCATCCTGGTCGGCAACGGCCGTGACCGCAGCCTGCTGTTCCTCGGACGCCGGGCCGGCGCCCTCGGGGATCGCAGGCGTCTTCTGGTCCGCGCGTTTCTCGGGAATGGTCGCGATGTCGAAGGTGGGCAGCAGGTGCACCGTGTTCATGCCGGCGCGCGACAGCTCGGCGAGGTGGCGCATGCCGTTGGACTCGAACTGCGTGAACGCCATGTAGGTGCCGCGCATGTCCTCGGGAACCGAGGCGTCCGCGGCGGAGAAGTCACGCACGTGCAGCTCGTAGATAGAGCGCTGGGCGTCGTCCTCGATGGCCGGAGCCTTCGAGTCCGTCCACACCGACGGGGCAATCGACGGGTTGTCCATGTTGACGGCGACGGAGCGCGTGGAGTCCACGGTCAGGGCCACCGAGTAGGGGTCGGTCACGAGGTTCGTCTCGACCTTGCCCGTCTCGGGCACGTAGACGCTGACCTCCCACAGGTACTGGGCGCCCTCGTGGATCTCGCCGGCGGCGTTGTCCACGCTCCAGCGCCCGTCCTCACCGCGCACGGCGGCGGTGCGCATGCCATCACCCGGCACGTCGGCGTCGGAGCCGCGCGGGGTCGAGGTGTTCCACGACAGCAGGGTCACGTTCTTAGCGGTGGGAGCCCACAGCGCAAACGTCGGATTACCTGCCTGGTTCCAGCCCACGCCGTACGAGGCCTGGGCGGCCTTGGCCGCGTAGAGGGAGTCGAGGACGGGAGCGATCTGCACGCCGGTGAAAGCGTTGACGCTCTCCCCCGACTTCTGAGCAACCGCGATCTGGCCGGTGAGGGCCTCGCGTGCCCCGGCCTCGTCGAGGGAGGCCTTCAGAGCGATGTATCCGTTGAGGTTCGGGTGAGCCGTCGTCACCTCGGAGGGCAGGTCACCCGCGACGGTCAGGGCGCTCGTCGTGGCGCCGGTAACGGCCCCATCCGACAGGCCCGCGCCGCCCTCGGGGGCGGTCACCAGCTCGTAGGTCAGAGCCGCGGAACCGTCAAGGACCTGCGCGCGGGACACGCCCTCGGGCAGCAGCGAGGTCGGCCACGCGAGGATATTCGAGGTCACCCAGTAGGCGCGCTGCTCACCCGAGCCCGCGACAGGCGCGTCGGAGGCCGCAATGTCGAGCTTGTGCGTCGCGGAATCGTAGGTGAAGGTCACGAGCTTGTTCGCTTTCGTCGCAAACTGGTAGTTGGCGCCACCGGCGGCGCCATCTTGACCGTAATTCTCGTTCCAGGATCCACCGATGGCAACCTTGACCTCATAGGAGCCCTCGGGCAGTGCCGTCGTCGCGTACACGTAGGTACCGTCCCCCAGAGGCTCCATGAGCGGCGCGAGGCATTCGGGCTTCCAGTTATCCGAGCAGCCCAGTGCCTTTTGAACGGATCCGGGCAGGGTCACCATCTGGGCGGTGGCGGTGTTCCACACGCGGTGCGTCGCACGGTTGTAGAAGAAGGTGACGGGCGTTGTTTCGGTCAGGGTGTAGGAGATGTTCGCTCCCCCCGCAGCGCCCCCGGCGCCAAAGGACGTGTCCCACGAGCCGCCCTCGGCCACCTTATACTGGTAGTCACCGGCCGGAAGCGTGAACGTCGCGCTATACACACCCGTCGCATCGCGTGTCAGGGCCGCTTTGTCGCAGCCGGGCGCCCAGTCGGCGTCGCATCCCATCGCCTTGTTATGGTTACCGGGGATTGTCACCAGCACGTCATCGGCGGCTCCGGCGGCCGCCGTCTCGGCAGTGTTCACATCGCCTGCCTGGTTTGACGTCTCCGTTCCAGGTTCGGCCCACGCAGCTGGGAGCACACCCCCCATCAACGCGATAGCTGCGCCAACGCTGAGCGTTCGGCGCAGGAATGTCCTATTGAGTCGGTATGTCACGACAGACTCCCTCGTCCAAAAGCGGTCCCCTCCCATGGGGCTGCTCCTAGGTTAGACACACTGCAACGTTTCGGAAAGTTTTCTGCAAAGCACAAGAGAAAACGCGGACCGAGTGGTTAATAAAAAACCTCGCCACCGCGAAGGTGACGAGGCTATTGGTACCCCCAACCGGATTTGAACCGGTGTTAACGCCGTGAGAGGGCGTCGTCCTAGGCCGCTAGACGATGGGGGCCTTGATTCAATTTGAATCCGTACCCCCAACCGGATTTGAACCGGTGTTAACGCCGTGAGAGGGCGTCGTCCTAGGCCGCTAGACGATGGGGGCCTTGATTCAATTTGAATCCGTACCCCCAACCGGATTTGAACCGGTGTTAACGCCGTGAGAGGGCGTCGTCCTAGGCCGCTAGACGATGGGGGCCTTGACTGAAACTTACGCTTCAGATCGCTGGGGTACCAGGACTCGAACCTAGAATGGCTGAACCAGAATCAGCTGTGTTGCCAATTACACCATACCCCATTGGGTATCACCTGCTTCGCTTTCACGTCGCTGGCGACAGGAGATAACTGTAGCGGACCGAGGCCCTCATGCCAAATCGAAGCCCAGTGGTCCCGATCACCAACCCTCCGCTCCCCCACAACGGGACACCTCCAGGCACGACGAAGCCCCGACCTCGTCCTCAGACAGGGCGACGAGGCCGGGGCTGGTCTCAGCGATCAGGCCAGGGAGGCGCGCAGGGCACGCAGGCGGGTCAGCGAAGAATCGCGCCCCAGGATCTCCATGGACTCGAACAGCGGCGGTGAGACCTGACGACCGGTCACGGCGACGCGCAGCGGGCCGAAGGCCAGGCGGGGCTTGACGCCCATCTCGTCGACGATGCGCGCACGCAGCGACTCCTCGAGGGCCGCAGTCGTGAACTCGGTCAGACCCTCGACGGTCTCGATGGCGGCGTCCAGCACGTCCACGGCGTTGTCCTTGAGCTTGGAGACGGCCTTCTCGTCCATCTCCAGGGCGTCGTCGGCGACGAAGAGGAAGGCGAGCATGCCCGTGGCCTCGCCGAGCAGCTGGATGCGCGTTTGGATGAGCGGCGCGGCCTCGGTGAGGATCTCGCGCTCGCGATCGGTCAGCGCCTCGAAAGAGTCGGCCGAAACAACCTCGTCGCGGTGCAGGAAGGGCACCAGACGGTTGCGGAAGTCCTCGCCGTCCAGCAGACGGATCTGCTCGGCGTTGATGGCGATGGCCTTCTTCTGGTCGAAGCGCGCCGGGTTCGGGTTCACGTCCGAGATATCGAAGGCCTGGGCCATCTCCTCCATGGAGAAGATGTCGCGGTCCGCGGCGATCGACCAGCCCAGGAGAGCCAGGTAGTTGTTGAGGCCCTCGGGGATCATACCGGCGGCCTTGTGCAGCAGCAGGTTCGACTCGGGGTCACGCTTGGACAGCTTCTTGTTGCCCTCGCCCATGACGTAGGGCAGGTGGCCGAAGCGCGGCATGAACTTGGCGACGCCAATGGCCTCGAGCGCGCGGTACAGCACGATCTGGCGGGGCGTCGAAGAAAGCAGGTCCTCACCGCGCAGCACGTGGGTGATCTCCATGAGCGCGTCGTCGATCGGGTTCACCAGCGTGTAGAGCGGGTGGCCGTTGGCGCGCACGATGACGTAGTCCGGCACCGAGCCGGCCTTGAAGGTGATCTCGCCGCGGATCAGGTCCGTGAACGTGATGTCCTCGTCGGGCATGCGCAGGCGCAGGACGGGCTGGCGACCCTCGGCGCGGAAGGCGGCGATCTGCTCCTCCGTCAGGTTGCGGTCAAAGCCGTCGTAGCCGAGCTTGGGGTCCTCGCCCTTGGCGCGGTGACGCTCCTCGATCTCCTCGGGGGTCGAGTAGGACTCGTAGGCGTAGCCGGCCTCGAGCAGGCGGGCGGCCACGTCACGGTAGATGTCCATGCGCTCGCTCTGGCGGTAGGGGCCGTGCGGGCCTCCCTTACCGACGCCCTCGTCCCAGTCGAGGCCCAGCCACTGCAGGGACTCGATGATCTGGTCGAAGGACTCCTGGGAGTCGCGGGCGGCATCCGTGTCTTCGATGCGGAAGACGAAGGTTCCTCCCGTGTGGCGGGCGTAGGCCCAGTTGAACAGGCACGTACGGACCATGCCGACGTGAGGGGTTCCTGTGGGCGAGGGGCAGAAGCGGACGCGAACGTCGGCACCGGTGGCAGTTGTTTCACTCATGATTCCTCCATCCTACTCCAGCGGTAGCTGTTGCATTTGCTTGATGGGTGGGCGCGCTGCGACGCGCGCCGGGGGTGCGGATAGGCTGGTTGCATCACCGAGATCGGCCCGCGCCGCTTCCACCGACTCATCCAGGAGGACACCGTGTCCGTTCGTCTCTTTTCCGACTCCCACCTCTACCGCACCGGCTCCCTGAAGTGGACGGGAATCACGACCGCGAGCGGTGAGCCGACGATCGGCGCGTGGGTGGCGGAAATGGACTTTGGGACGGCCCCAGAGGTCGCCGACGCGATGAAGGGGGCGATCGACGACGGCCTGCTCGGCTACCAGCCGACCTGGCTGGAGCCGCGCATCGCGGGCGTGACCGCGGAGTTCCAGAAGCGTTGCTTCGGCTGGGACGTGGATGCTTCCCACGTGCGCCTCGTGGCCTCGGTCCTGCCCGCGCTTGAGGCGACTATCCAGCACCTGGTGCGCCCGGGCGCGCCGATCATCGTGCCCACGCCCGCCTACATGCCGTTCCTGACGATCCCGGGCAAGTTCGACCACCCCGTCATCGAGGTTCCCTCACTGCGTGGCACGCGCGCCGGCGGGCGCGGCTGGGCGCTCGACCTGGAGGGGATCCGCGCGGGGCTCGAGGCCGGGGCTGGCCTCGTCATCCTGTGCAACCCGTGGAACCCGGTCGGCCGCGTCCTGCGCGAGGACGAGCTTCGCGCCCTGCATGACGTGGTCTCCGGCTACGACGCGCTCGTGTTCTCCGACGAGATCCACTCCTCCCTCGTGCTGGACGAGCAGATTCCCTTCGTCTCCTACGCGTCGCTCGGCCCCTCGTTCGCATCCCACACGGTGACGGCGACCGCCGCGTCGAAGGGCTGGAACATCGCAGGCCTGCCCTCCGCACAGGTGATCCTGCCCGACGAGGCGCTGCGCGAGCGCTGGGACGTGTTCGCCGCCGACGTGCGCCACGACGCCAACGTCATCGGCACGGTGGGCGCGATCGCAGCCTACGAGCGCGGCGATGCCTGGCAGCGCGAGGTCAAGGACCTGATCCGCTCCAACGTGGACCTCGTTGAGCGCGCTCTCGCAGATACACCGATCGACTTCGTACGCCCCGAGGGCACGTACCTGACTTGGTGGGGCTTCGAGGGAGTCGACCTGGGTCCCCTCTCCCCCGCCGCGACGCTGCGCGAGCGCGCCCGCATCGCCGCCAACGAGGGCCGCACCCTGGGAGCGGACTACGCCTCGTGGGCGCGCATCAACCTGGCGTGCGCCCCCGACGCGGCCTCGCGGATCGTGGAGAGGGTCCTCGCCCTGCTCTGATCTTCTCCTGCACGAGACGAGGCCGTGGCCGGCAACGGTGGACATCCACCTCCCGACTACGGCCTCGTATTGCGTCTGTGCGCTTAGGCTCCCAGTGCCGCCTCAATGCCTGCGACCACGGTCTGGCGGGCCGCGGAGGCCGCCTCAACGACGGCGGTCGGATCCGTCGGGCCATCGGCGAACGACAGGTCGGAGACAACCGACATGCCGGCGACGCGCACGCCCAGGGCATGCAGGGTGATGGCCTCCATGACGGTCGACATGCCCACACAGTCCACGCCCAGGCCCGAGAGGATGCGGGTCTCGGCCATCGTCTGGTACTCGGGGCCGCGCAGGATCGCGTAAGTACCCTCGCGCTGACAGACCCCGCGTAGCGCCTGCGTCATCTGGGCGTCCCACACGGCCGACACATCCAGGAAGAGCGGCCCATCGAAGGGCGAGGCGCCACTGAGGTTCACGTGGTCGGTGATCGCCATGACGTCGCCCAAGTTCCAGGGCTTCAGGCAGCCGTTCGCGTTCGTGAGGACCGCGCGGCTGATCCCCGCCGCAACCGCAGCTCGGGCAAGAGCCGCGACGGGGCGGACCCCCAGCCCCTCGTAGAGGTGCGTGCGGCCCGTGGCCACGAGGACCACTCCCCCGCACGCCTCGTAGGCGCGCAGCTCGCCACCATGCCCGTCCGCGACCGGCGCGACGACTCCGGGGATGTCACCCAGTGAAACGGTGGCCGCGGGGGCTCCCCAGGCCTCGTCGAGAGCCTCGGACAAGCCGGACCCGAGCGCGACGAGCGCGTCCGGGCGCCCCGCGAGAGAGGTGAGGATCCGGGCACCGGCCACGGCCTCGTCATCGAGGAGAGCCTGAGGAAAGCGCGGGTCGACGCTCACTGCTCGTCCTCATCCGCGCCCTCGGCGTAGGTACGCGAGGGAAGCTTCTCCTGCGCACGCACGCGGCCCACGCTGGTCACCCAGTAGCCGACGAAGCCAACGACCATCGCCAGGAGGATGCCGATGTTGGCGCCCGCCCAATCACCGTCGCGGCCACCCAGGGGACCGAGGAGGTAGCCCTGCCAGGACAGCCAGGAGGCGCTCGCGTTGACGACGAGGCCCCAGCCCACCAGCGAGCCGACGATCAGGGAGGCGACAGCACCCCAGTTCACCGAGCCGTAGCGACCCGAGGGAGTGAAGAGCGAGGGCTCGTCGTAGTCATTGCGACGCAGCGCGATGTCCGCCAGCATGACGCCACCCCACGCGGCGATGACGACACCGAGGGTTGTGAGGAACGCCGTGAAGGGTGTCAGGAAGGAGTCCGCGAAGAACACGACGACGATCGTGCCGACCGTCATGATCGTGCCGTCAATCGCAGTGGCGACCGGGCGCGAGACGGGCACGCCCGTGGCCAGCAGCGACAGGCCCGAGGAGTAGATGTCCATGACGATGCCACCGATGAGGCCCAGGATCGCGACCAGCGCGAAGGGAATGAGGAACCAGGTGGGCAGCAGCGTGGTGAGCGCGCCGATCGGGTCGCCGCCGATGGCCTCGGAGAGAGACTCGTCGGCCGAGCCAACCAGGAGGATACCGAAGAAGACGAGGATGACCGTGGGCAGCGCCGCACCCACCGTCGTCCAGCCGACAACGCCCTTCGTCGAGGCGGCGCGCGGCAGGTAGCGCGAGTAGTCGGCGGCCGCGTTAATCCAGCCGAAACCGAAGCCCACGAGGAGCATGCAGCCCGCGCCAAGCACCGCAGTCATGGGCGCCGAGGGGCGCGAGGAGAGGACCGCGAAGTCGATCGTCGGTGCGACCAGGACCAAGTAGACGATCGTCAGGGCCGCGGTAGCCCACGTGATCCACGTTTGGACCTTCATGATCGCCTCGAAACCGAGGATGCCCGAGCCCGCCGCCAGCACGACGACGAGGATCAGGGCGATAATCTGGGCGACGACGTGGTTTGTGAAGCCCAGCGCCCCCATCACCGTGGCCGTGGCCTGGACGGCCATGATCGCCAGGAAGGTCTCCCAGCCCACCGTCAGGATCCACGAGATCGCAGCCGAAATACGGTTGCCGTTGAAACCGAAGGCCGCGCGCGACAGGACCAGCGTCGGGGCGGAGCCGCGCTTACCGGCGATCGCGATGAGGCCGCAGACCAGGAAGGACAGGGCCACGCCGACGACGGACACAACGACCGCCTGGCCGAGGGAAAGCCCGAAGCCGAGGATCCACGAGCCCCACGAGATACCCAGGACCGAAATGTTCGCCGCGAACCACGGCATGAACAGGTCGGAGGGTTTTCCCTTGCGATCGGATTCGGGAATGACGTCCAGACCGGCCATTTCGACGGCCAGCGCGCCCGATGACTGGGGTTCGCTCACGGTGTGCTCCTATGCGACGGAGATATTGTCAGAACGATATGATCCTATCACACAGGTCACACAATTAGGCTCGGACGACAGGATTCGTCAGGCTTCCAATCCCCTCGATCTCGATCTCCACGCGATCACCTGCGTGAACGATCTCGGCGCCCGCGGGCGCACCCGTGGCGATCACGTCGCCGGGCAGCAGCGTCATCTGATGAGACAAGTAGGACACCAGCTCGAAGGGGTTCCAGATCATGTGCGCGGTCGAGGAGTCCTGAGCGATCTCACCGTTCAGGTACGAACGAATCGCCAGGTTGGTGACATCAAGGGCGGGGTCGACCGTGATCCACGGGCCCAGCGGGCACGCCGAGTCAAAAGACTTTCCGCGCGACCAGGGGCCGCCCGTCATCGCGTCGCGGGCAGTGGCGTCGTTAGCAATCGTGTAGCCGAGGATCATCTGCGGAGCGTCCTCAACGCTCACGTCCTTGGCGAGGGACTTGATGACGATCGCGAGCTCGCCCTCAAAGGCCACCGCGTTCGACCAGGCGGGGATCGCGATCGGGTCATCGGGGCCCACGACCGAGGTATTGGCCTTCAGGAAAATCGGCGGCTCGGGGCGCTCATCAGCCGGAATCGGGGTGTCGGAGTAGTTGTCACCGATACCCACGACCTTCGAGCGCGGAATCACCGGGGAGAGCAGGCGCACCTCGTCCAGCTCGTAGATCTGGCCGGAGGGTTCCACGGGCGAAAACAGCGGGTCACCCTTGAGCCCCACAATCCTCGTCGAGCCCTCCTCAAGGGCACCGTAGACCGGGTTCGTACCATCGGAAAAACGTGCGATTCTCATGCCGGTAGCCTAACGCAGCTCCGCGCGCGCCGCGCCGAGCAGCACCGACATACACGACGCCGGATACGCGAGGCACGAAACATGCCCGGCGCACCCGGCGAGGTGGTCGGCAGCTATTACTTCTTCTTCTGCTTGGGGCGCTTCCACACGCTGCCGGGAACGTCGCCGGGCAGCAGCGGGTTCTTCTCGCCCACGAAGACGGGCTCGGCGACGCCATCGCGACGCTGGGCCTCGTAGTCGCGCAGCGCGCCCAGCACCCAACGGGCCAGGAAGACCAGGGCCACCAGGTTCGTGATCGTCATGACCGCCATCGCGATGTCGACGGCGTTCCACACGACGTCCAGGGTCAGCAGGGCACCGATCGTCGCCGAGGCCACGCACACAACGCGCACGGTCCAGGTCGCCCAGCGGGCGTCACCGAAGACGAAGGACATATTCGTGTCGGAATAGACGTAGGCGGCGATGATCGAGGAGTAGGCCAGGACGAAGATCAGGATCGCCATAGGCACGATCGTCCAGGCGCCCAGCTCGTTGGCCACGGCCAGGGTCGTCAGGTTCGAGGGGTTCACGTCCGCGCCGCCCCACACCTTCTCGCCGGCGATGAGGATGACGAATGCGGTCGCCGTGCACACGACGATCGTGTCGATGAAGACGCCCAGAGATTGGATGAGGCCCTGGCGCACCGGGTGGGACACGGTCGCGGTCGCAGCAGCGTTGGGAGCGGTGCCCTGGCCGGCCTCGTTGGAGAAGAGGCCGCGCTTGGTGCCGTTAATCATCGCGGCAATGATGCCGCCGCCCAGGCCGCCGACTGTGGCATCCATGGAGAACGCGGAGGTGAAGATCTGGCCCAGAACGGTGCCGAACTGCGTGATACTCATGAGGCAGACGATGGCGACCATGATGACGTAGATGGTCGCCATGATCGGGGCCATCCACTCGGTGACACGGGCGACGGTGCGGATACCGCCGAAGATGACCATCGCGGAGAAGACGAAGATCAGGCCTGCGACCGTGAGCTGCGCAGCCGAGAAGCCGCCCGCGCCGGGCAGGGGCTGCTTGGCGGCCTCACCGAAGGCGCTCGTGAGCGTGCCCGCAATGGCGTTGGACTGCACGGAGGTGATGACGATACCGCAGGTGACGACGGTGATAACGGCGAAGACGTTGGCCAGGACGCGGTTCTTCATACCGCGCTTGATGTAGTAGGCCGGGCCGCCGCGGAAGGAGCCGTCAGAGTGCTTCACCTTGAAGATCTGGGCCAGTGTCGCCTCGAAGAACGCGGTCGCCATACCCACCAGGGCCACGACCCACATCCAGAAGATCGCACCCGGGCCACCGAACATGAGCGCCGCGGCCACGCCGAACACGTTTCCGATGCCCACGCGCGCGGCGAGCGAGATCGCGAACGCCTGGAAGGAGGAGATGCCACCGTCGGCGCCCTTGCGCGAGCCGAGGACCGTGCGCACCATCTCCGGGAAGAGGCGCAGCTGCACGCCGCGGGAGACGACCGTCAGGACGAGGCCCACCCCGATCAGGATGACAATCGTCAGGTGCATCGTGATCCAGTCAGCGATCTGCTGCTCGATCTGGGCAATGTGTTCCACAGGAGCCTCCCGGGGTGTCAAAAAACGAGGCCGGGGACGGGTCGCCGCGCCTCGCGCGCTTCGCGGGACGCACCCGCGCGTTGTAATGGGACCCGTTCATCTTGCCACAGGGCTCCGCGCCCGGCAGGCGACGTCTCGCGACGCGCACGCCCGCGCGTGAGTGCATGGGGCGCCCCCGGCCTCGTCGATGAAGTGCGGGGAGGGCCCGGCGGTGCGGGGACGCAGACGTGGGCGCACTCTGGGACAATGGGGCTATGAGCGCGACTTTGAACGAGATCCTGGACGACCTGGAGGACGAGGGCCGTCTGGGCCACGACGACGCCCTGTACGAGGCCTTCGTGTCCTGGGCCGAGGGCACCGGGCGCCCGCTCTACCCCCACCAGGAGGAGGCTCTGGTGGAGATCCTGGCGGGCAACCACGTGATCGCGGCGACCCCCACGGGGTCGGGTAAGTCGATGATCGCGCTCGCCGCGCACTTCACGTCGATGGCGCACGGTGGCCGCTCCTACTACACGGCGCCGCTCAAGGCCCTGGTGTCGGAGAAGTTCTTTGACCTCGTGTCCCTGTTCGGCGCGGACAACGTCGGCATGGTGACCGGCGACGTGTCTCTCAACGCCGACGCGCCCATCATCTGCTGTACCGCCGAGATCCTCGCGAATCAGTCGCTGCGCGAGGGGCCCACGCTGGACGCGGACATGATCGTCATGGACGAGTTCCACTTCTACGGGGACCGTCAGCGCGGCTGGGCGTGGCAGGTGCCGCTCCTGGAGCTGAGGACCCCGCAGGTGGTCGCGATGAGCGCGACGCTGGGCGACACGACGCGTTTCGAGCGCGCGTGGAAGGAACGCACCGGGCGCGACGTGTCCCTCATCGACGACGCGGAACGCCCCGTGCCCCTCGAGTTCGAGTACGTCGTGGACCGCCTGCCCGACACGGTCGAGCGGCTGCTGGGCGAGGGCCGCTGGCCCGTCTACATTGTGCACTTCTCCCAGCGCGACGCCGTTGCCACCGCGCAGTCTTTCGACCGTTCCTCGCTGATTTCTCCCGAGCAGAAGAAGGCGATCGCCGCGCAGCTGGCGGGCGTGTCGTTTACGAAGGGCTTCGGGCAGACCCTCAAGTCGCTGCTGGCTCAGGGCATTGGGGTGCATCACGCGGGCATGCTGCCGCGCTACCGTCGCCTCGTCGAGCGCCTCACGCAGGCGGGTCTGCTGCCGATCGTGTGCGGCACGGACACCCTGGGGGTCGGCATCAATGTGCCGATTCGCACGGTGCTGATGACGTCGCTCGTGAAGTACGACGGCCGACGCATGCGCCACGTGAGCGCGCGCGAGTTCCACCAGATCGCTGGCCGCGCCGGCCGCGCAGGCTTCGACACGGTCGGTTTCGTGCGCGTCCTGGCCCCCGAGCACGAGGTCGACGCCGCCCGTGAGCGCGCACGCCTGAACGCCGCGCAGGAGGCCGCACGCGACGCCCGCGAGGCCAAGCGCGCCGCCAAGAAGTCGGCGAAGAAGCGCAAGGGCCCCGGCGAGGGCGAGATCTCGTGGACGCGATCGACGTTCGAGCGCCTCGTCGATGCGGCTCCCGAGCAGCTCACGAGCCGTTTCGAGATGACGCACGCGATGGTCCTCAACGTGCTGGCCGGTGCGCCTGCGGCCGGGCGTGACCCGGGTGAGCACCTCGTGTGGCTGGCGCGCAACAACGATGATCCGCCCACGGATCGCAACCCGCACCTGCGCCGCCTGGGTGAGATCTACACGTCGATGAAGCAGGCGGGCGTCGTCGAGCACGTGTCCTCTGCCGAGGCCTCGGCGTCGGGTGAGCCTCGCCTGCGTGCGGCCACCGACCTGCCGGACGACTTCGCGCTCAACCAGCCTCTCTCCCCCTTCGCGCTGGCGGCGCTCGAGCTCTTGGACCCCGAGTCCCCGACCTTCGCCCTGGACGTCGTCTCGGTCATCGAGTCTGTCCTAGAGGATCCGCGCCCGCTCCTGTTCGCGCAGGAGAAGGCAGCGCGGGCCGAGGCGGTGGCCGCGATGAAGGCGCAGGGCATGGAATACGACGAGCGCATGGCCGCCCTGGAAGAGGTGACGTGGCCGCGCCCGCTGGCCGATCTACTGGGGGAAGCGTTCGCGGTGTACCTGCACGCGAACCCGTGGATCGAGGATCAGGAGATTTCCCCGAAGTCGGTCGTGCGCGAGATGATCGAGAACGCACTGACGTTCACGGGCATCGTGGGCCGCTACGACGTGGGACGCTCCGAGGGCATCGTGCTGCGCTACCTGACGGACGCGTACCGTGCGCTGCGCCAGATCGTACCGGACGAGCTGATGACGGACGAGCTCCGTTCGATCATTGCGTGGCTGTCGGCGCTGATCCGCGCGGTGGACTCCTCGCTGCTGGACGAGTGGGAGGCCATGTCCACGGGCCAGGCCCTCCCCGCGTCCGAAGGCGACGGCACCCAGGGCGCGGAGCTGGCGTTTGGCGCTCGGGAGGACGGGACGGTTCCATTCAGCGCGAATCGTCACGCGTTCCGCACGGCGATCCGCTCGGCCCTGTTCGAGCGCGTGGAGGCGATGAGCCGCGACAACGTCGAGGCCTTGGCGCGCCTGGACAAGGCCTCACGCACCCCGGTGGCCGCACCGTGGGGCGAGGACGAGTGGGACGCGGTGCTCGAGCGCTACTGGGCGGAGCACGAGTGGATCGGCATCGACCAGCGTGCGCGCGCCCTGTCGCTGTGCTCGCTAAACGAGGCCCCGACCCGCGAGGACGTGCTGGAGCTGGCCCCCGCTGTGGTTTCCTCTGATTTCGAGCGCGCCCAGGTGGCGCGCATTGAGGCGATCGCGGACGCAGTCGATCAGGCTGCGGCCGGCACGTTCTGGCTGGCTACGCAGACCCTGTTCGACTCGGAGGAGGACATGGACTGGCGTATCGTCGCCCTCGTGGACGTGGGAGCCTCGGACGAGGCGAACCGCGTCGTCTTGGCGACGGTCACGGTCGGGCCGCGGTAGGGGCCTACTCTCCGCCTTGGGTCTCTGGCGCTCGCCGCTCGCCGATCTCCTGCTGGAGACGCAGAAGGTAACCGTCGGGGTCCTGGACCAGGAACTGCCGAACGCCGATCTCGCGCTCGCCCGCCCGATACCACTGTTCTTCGGGTTCGACGAAGATCGGCCACTGCGCCTGCGTGAGGCGCCGCCACGCGGCGTCCAGATCTTCGACCTGAACCTCGAGGTTGATCCCACGACCAAGCGGTGGCTCAAGGGGGCCGGTCGCCCACGTCCTCCCGTGGTTGATCTGGTCGAGCATCAGGTGCGCGTTGCCCAAGACGAGGTATCCGAAGCCCTCCTCGGGCCGCTCGTATCGAAGGCAGAAGCCGACGAGGTCGCACCAAAAGCGGCGCGACGCCTCGTAGTTGGTGACGGCAAGTTCGGGAACAAAGCCCGGGTTCGCTGGTCATAGCCTCACTCTAGCGGCCACCGGGCGCGGGGGCGACTGGGCTGGCTGCCGCACAGCGGGTCAGCGGCGGGCGTAGCGTCGTACCTTCTCGACAAATTCGGCGCGGTATTCCGGGGTGTCCTGCGGATGATCGATCTTGCCAAGGATAAACGTGTCCGTCAGACGAATGCCGACAAAGCCCAGGATCATGTGCTTCCACCGCGTGACCGGACCACCGAAGAGACGATAGATGAGAGCGGATGCGCGGGAGGTGAGGATCAGCGCCGCGGTCTTGCCCGTCAGCTTCGCCTCGCTCTTGCCGTCGGCGAATCGGTATGCGAAGCGCGGGGTGAAAGTACGATCGATGAATCCCTTGAGGATCGCTGGTTCGGCCGACCACCAGATCGGGAAGCTGAAGACGAGGTGATCCGCCCACGCGATCAGCTCCTGGTAGCGTTCCGGGGCGCTTTCGTCCTCCATGTGCTTGCGGTACCCGTATCGCAGGTTCGGGTCGAAGTCTTCGGTAGCGAGGTCGATGGTGCGCACCTCGTGACCGGCTCTGCTTGCCTCTTCGGCGTAGGCGCTCGCCAGCTCCTGGGAGTAACTGGCTACGTCGGGGCTTCCTTGAATAACGAGGATCTTCATGATGACTCCTTCACTATCAGACACGCGGTCTAATTATACACTTTATGCCTGGACACATCGTTGATCCATCGTTACTGTCGACTATCCTCCGAGATGCTCATACGATTACAGAACCAGTATTTACAGGAGAATTCTGGCGTTCCTTTACGCGCCTTTGAAGCGTTTCGCACCAGTTCGACCGGTTTGTAGGATTATCCAGTCGATACCGGCAAAGATGGCCATGAAGAGCAGGGCGCCGATCAGGATCGCGACGATGTTGATCGTCACCTGCACGTAGCCAATGCGCCACACGTTGACGAAACCGTAGGGGTACTGGTGTGTGAAGGTGCCCCGAATCAGCGTGTACGCCACCCACGTGATCGGGATCAGCAGCGCGCGGCCCAGCGTCGCCCACGCAATGCCGCCGCGCGGACCCGCGAGCGCGGCCGTGCCCACGAAGGCGGCCGGGACGACGATGTGCTGCAGCGGGTTGGTGACGAGCGCGAAGCCGGAGAGGACCTCGTAGGGGCCAATCAGCGTCGCGTAGACGATCGCGGTCACGGTGATCATCATGAGCGCACACAGGTGCGTGGCCCTCCCCCACGCCCCGACGCGGCCTCGGCGCGCGAGGCGGGTCGAGATGATCGCAACCATGATGTTGGACAGCTCGGTGAAGTAGGACAGGCAATTGATGAGGCGCTCGGGCGCGCCCGCCCAGCCGTGGGCGACACCCGCGAAGAGGCCCTCCTCGACGTAGGTCGGCGCAGCGTATCCATCAAAGGCCGTGATAATAAGAGTGGCGGCGACGCCCGCCCAGGCGAGAGCGGCGACCACCCAGTAGGCGGCGCGCCCGCGACGGCTCAGTTCAGTCATAGTCATCGTGTCCGATGATGACACAAGGCGGGAACTACTTCAGCGGCTGTGAGGAGACGTCCCACGACCCGGTCGCTGGGTGCGCTCACGCCGCAGGACGCGACCAGGGGACACGTGTCTAGAGGAATCAGGACTGTGCGGCCAGGTCCGTGACCTCAGCATCCGTCAGCTCGACGAGGTCGAGGGGGCTCAGTTCGACGCTGAGGCCTCGGCGCCCGCCCGAGATGATCATGGTCTCGTGGTCCAGGCACGCCGAGTCGATGAACACACGGTGCGAGGTGGTCTGCCCGAGCGGGCTGATGCCGCCCACGACGTAGCCAGTGCGACGCTGTGCGACAGCAGGGTCGGCCATGGCGGCGCTCTTAGCGCCGACGGCCTTGGCGATCAGCTTCATGGACAGGTGAGCCCGGGCGGGCACACAACCGACGACGAACTCGCCGGTGGGCTCCAGGCGCACCATGAGGGTCTTGAAAGCCTGGGTGGGGTCGATGCCCAGCTTCTCGACGGTCTCCTCGCCAAATGAGCGGGCGGCCGGGTCGTGCTCGTACTCGTGAACGGTAAAAGCAACGCCGGCCGCCGTGAGCGCCTCGATGGCGCGGGTGGGGCCGCCGCCGTGGTCTTTGCTGTGTTTACGAGCCATGACCCCAGTGTAGGACGCGTCAGAGGATGGACGCGGTCGGGTCGTCGATGACGGCCTTGCCGAAGGGGAAGCAGGTGATCGGGATCATCTTGAGGTTGGCGATGGCCAGCGGGATGCCAACGATCGTGACGGCCTGCGCGGCGGCGGTAGTGATGTGGCCGATGGCGAGCCACAGGCCCGCGACCAGGAACCACACGATGTTCATGATGCCAGAGCCCGCTCCCACGCCCGGCTTGTCGATGACGCGTTTGCCAAACGGCCACAGCACGTAACCGGCGATGCGGAAGCAGGCAACGCCCGCGGGGATCGTGACGATGAAGATGCAGGAGAAGAGTCCCGCGAGGAGGTATCCCAGGAAGAGCGGGAGCCCTCCGAAGAGGAACCAGATGATGTTGAGCAGGGTACGCATGGCGTGTCCTTTCCTTGATCTGTAAACATTCTAGTCTGCCACAACGCGGCTCTCAGACTCCCCTGAGTGGCCCCTGATTCGCCCCTGAAAGTAACACCGCGCGTACCATGAGGGCATGAGCATTCCCGAGGCCATCGCCGCTGCCCGCGACCGCATCGACCGCGCGACGTCCGCGTGCGGCCGCACCGATTCGGTGCACCTGGAGCTGGCGGTCAAGACGCGCACGCCCAAGGAGTGCCGGGCCGCCGCCGCTGCCCTACGCGAGGCGGGCCTGCCGATCCTACTGGGCCATAACCGGGTTCAGGAGGCGCGCGCGACGGCGGAGGCGATCCGCGAGGTGCCCGGCGCGCGCATCCACCTGATTGGGCCTCTGCAGTCCAACAAGATCAACCAGGCGCTGGCCTGCGTGGACGCGATCGAGTCGCTGGACTCCCCCGCCCTGGCCTCAAAAATCGACGCACGCGCGACCGGTACGCTCCCGGTATTCGTCGAGGTGAACGTCTCGGGCGAGACCACGAAGCACGGCTGCGCCCCCTCCGACGTCGCAGCGCTGATCGACGCGGTCGAGGCCTCGGCCCACCTGCAGCTCGCGGGCTTCATGACGGTGGGCCTGAACTCCCCCGTCGAGGCCGACGTGCGCGCGGCCTACGCGCAGCTGCGCGGCATCAGGGACGAGGCCGCCGCGCGCCTGGGCATCAACGAGTCCGACCTGGCGCTGTCAATGGGCATGAGCCGCGACCTGGAGTGGGCCATAGCCGAGGGCGCGACGATCGTGCGCCTGGGAACTGCCGTTTTCGGGGCCCGCCGTGTCTGAGCGGACTGCTCGCTCGCGCTAGTACATCGCCGACTAGGATTATCCCCATGATGACTGTTCTCGCTGGAATGTCCGCCGCTATCCTGGCGCTCGCCCCGATCACAAATCCGATCGGCGGTCTCGCGGCGTTCGCAGGACTCACCGCCGGCAATGCTGCGGCTGCGGTGCGCTCGCAGGCGTGGAAGACAGGCATCTATGTGTTCGCCATCCTGACGGTGTTCGCGGTCAGTGGCTCACTCATCATGCGCTTCTTCGGCTTCGACCTGCCCTCGCTACAGATCGCGGGTGGCTTGGTCGTCTCGCACTCGGGTTTCTCGATGTTGGAAAACAAGCGCCGTGCCACCCATGAGGAGACTCAGCACGCGACCTCCAAGCCGGACGTGTCCTTCTCCCCCATGGCGCTCCCCCTCATCGCGGGGCCCGGCTCGATCGGCGTGGTCATCGCGCTGGCCGCCCGCAACACGGCCATCGGTTTTCATGTCGGCATCGTCCTGGGAATCGCGGTGACAGCGGCCGTCATCGCGCTGCTACTGCGCTACGGCACGCCCTGGATCGACAAACTGGGTGCCACCGGCGTCGGCGCGATCGTGCGCATCATGGGCTTCTTGATCCTCGTCATCGGCGTCGAGCTCATCATCCACGGGGTGCGCGCGCTCCAGCTCTTCTAAGCGGAAGCCCGCCCCGGCCTCGTCGAAACGACGCTGAAGCGGGCAACGGGCCCGGTTCGCACCAAGCGAGCGTGCTCAGGGGATGCGGTGCACCCACTCCTCGCGCGCGAACTTCGTCTCGCAGCGCTCCCGCGCGACCGCCAGGTCCTCCTCGGTGATGGTGCCGACGCTCGCGTTGTACTTCTCCTTGAAGTGGTCGAAGAACACCTTCAGGATCTCTTCGCGGGGAAGCCCGGTCTGGGAGCGCATGGGGTCTACGCGCTTGACGGCGCTGCGGGTGCCCTTGTCTCGGATCTTCTCCATGCCGATGCGCAGGACTTCGTTCATCTTGATGGCGTCGATGTCGTAGGCCATGGTCACGTGGTGGACCATGTAGCCGTTGGCCCAGCGTTTCTGCGCGGCGCCGCCGATCTTGCCCGACTCGGAGGCGATGTCGTTGAGCGGCACGTACTTGGCCTTGATGCCGAGCTTTTCGAGGACCTCCATGACCCACTGATCGAGGTACGGGTAGGCCTGCTCGAAGCTCATTCCCTCCACGAGGGCCGTGGGGATGACGAGCGAGTAGGTGATGCAGTTGCCGGGCTCCATGAACATGGCGCCGCCGCCGGTGACGCGCCGCGACACGGTGATGCCGTAACGGTCGACGCCGTCCTGCTGGATTTCGTTCTGGTAGGACTGGAAGGAGCCGATGACGACCTGGGGGCCGTTCCACTCCCACAGGCGCATGAAGGGCTTGCGGCGGCCCGCGGCCACGTCTTCGACCAGGGTTTCGTCCATGGCGACGTTGATCATCGGGTCGACGACGGGGCCGTGGATGACGTCGAAGTCGATGTCGTCCCACGACAGGGCGGCGCCCAGCGCGCGGCGTACGGCGATGCCGACGGCCTCGGGGGTCACCCCCATGAGCGTGTCACCTTCGTGGAGGGCGGCCTCCACGCGCGCGGCCAGATCCTTCGCGCTCGACGAGGCCGGGGCCCCTTCGAGGGACGCGGTGATCCGGGTGAGTGCGTCGTCGGGGTCGAGGAAGAAGTCGCCGGATACGCTCACGCGCGTCAGGCGGTCCTCCTCCACGCCGGTGTCGACGACGACGAGCTTGCCTCCGGGAACTTTATACTCTCCATGCATGCCCACGATTGTAGGCGCTCCGCTCACGCCCAGTCGGGCAGGACGCGCACGCCGCCCTTGTCGGCGGACGCGGCGAGCATGCCGTAGACGCGCAGGGCGTCGGAGACCTTGCGGGCGCGGGGCTTGGAGGGCTTCCACGGCGCGGCGCCCTTTTCGGCGCGGCGGCGCTCGAGTTCCTCGTCGCTCACGCCCACTCGCAGGACGCGGTTGTTGACGTCGATTTCGATCTCGTCGCCGGTTCGCACGAGGCCGATCGCACCGCCGGCCGCGGCCTCGGGCGAGATGTGACCGATGGAGATGCCGGACGTACCACCGGAGAAGCGGCCGTCGGTGATGAGGGCGCACTTCTTGCCCAGGCCCAGGCCCTTGAGGTAGGAGGTCGGGTAGAGCATTTCCTGCATGCCGGGACCGCCCTTGGGGCCCTCGTACTGGATGACGACGACGTCGCCTTCCTTGACTTGCTTGCTGAGGATGGCCTCGACGGCTTCCTCCTGGGATTCGACGACGAAGGCCTTTCCGACGAAGTGGAAGAGGGACTCGTCGATGCCGGCGGACTTGATGATCGCGCCGTTGGCGGCGATGTTGCCGTAGAGGACGGCCAGACCGCCGTCCTTCGTGTAGGCGTGCTCGACGGAGCGGATGCAGCCGGCCTCAGAGTCGGTGTCGAGGGACTCGAAGAGGTTGGCGGTCGAGAATGCCTGGGTGGTGCGCACGCCGCCGGGCGCGGCTAGGAAGCGGTGCTTGGCCTCGTCGGTGGCGCTCCCGCTGCGCACGTCCCACTCCCCCAGCCAGTCGGCCAGGTTGTCGGAGTGGACGGAGTGCACGTCGCGGTTGAGCAGGCCGGCGCGGTCGAGCTCGCCGAGCAGGGCGGGGATGCCGCCGGCGCGGTGGACGTGCTCGATGTGGTAGGTCGTGGAGTTGGGGGCGACCTTGCACAGGCAGGGCACGCGGCGCGAGATTGCGTCGATGTCGTCGAGCGTGAAGTCGACGCCGGCCTCGTTGGCGATGGCGAGGATGTGCAGGACGGTGTTGGTGGAGCCGCCCATGGCCACGTCCAGGCTCATGGCGTTTTCGAAGGCGGCCTTGGTGGCGATGGAGCGCGGCAGGACGGAGTCGTCCTCGTTGTCGTAGTAGGCGCGGCACATGTCGACGATGCGCGTGCCGGCCTCGGTGAAGAGCTTCTTGCGTTCGATCTGGGTGGCCAGGGTGGTGCCGTTGCCGGGCAGGGCCAGGCCGATGGCCTCGTTGAGGCAGTTCATGGAGTTCGCAGTGAACATGCCGGCGCAGGAGCCGCAGGTGGGGCACGCGTTGGCTTCGATGCTGGCCAGCTGGTTGTCGCTGACTGAGTCGTCGACGGCCATGACCATGGCGTCGATGAGGTCGAGGCGGTGTTCGACGACGCCGTCGACGGCGGCGCCGGATTCCATCGGGCCGCCGGAGACGAAGATGGTGGGGATGTTCAGGCGCATGGCGGCCAGGAGCATGCCGGGGGTGATCTTATCGCAGTTGGAGATGCACACGAGGGCGTCGGCGCGGTGTGCGTTGACCATGGTTTCGACGCAGTCGGCGATGAGGTCGCGGCTAGGCAGGGAGTAGAGCATGCCGTCGTGGCCCATGGCGATGCCGTCGTCGACGGCGATCGTGTTGAATTCCTTGGCGACGCCGCCGGCTGCTTCAATGGCTCCGGCGACGAGGTCGCCCATGTTCTTCAGGTGCACGTGGCCGGGGACGAACTGGGTGAAGGAGTTGGCGATGGCGATGATCGGCTTGCCGAAGTCGCCGTCCGTCATGCCGGTGGCGCGCCACAGGGCGCGTGCTCCGGCCATGTTGCGGCCTTGGGTGGATGTTGCCGAGCGCAGCGGGCGACTCATGATGTGCCTTTCTTTTGCCTTGTAATGACTCAACAGTAGGAGCGTGAGCGCTGCGTTTCCGTGCGGGTTTCGTCTCATGGACGAGGCCGGGGCTGGGTGGGGGCGGTTTTCGCGCGGTATCTCGGGGGCTGTGGTGAGCGGGTCGCCGTGTCAGTGGGCGGACGCTTGTGGGCGTGATTGCAAGGAAAACGCAAGGGGTGCGTGCGTGAATTCGCGTCTTGCCAGATGAGTGGTTGATCGCATTGGTCACGCTTCGGACATTCGGCCTCGTTCTCGACACGCGAAACGTAGGCTGGGTGCACAGATTAGAGAAAGGACTGCGATGACCATTCGCACCACTCATGTTGGTTCCCTGCCCCGTACCCCCGAGCTGCTCGAGGCGAATCGTGCGCGCCGTGAGGGTTCGCTCGGCGAGGCTGACTTCACGTCGCTGCTGCAGGATCAGGTTGACGGCGTTGTGAAGCGTCAGGCCGAGATTGGCCTGGATATCGTCAATGACGGCGAGTACGGTCACGCGATGATCGACACGGTTGATTACGGCGCGTGGTGGACGTATTCCTTCTCGCGTTTCGCCGGACTGTCCTTTGAGGACGTGCAGCGTTTTGATGTGCGTCCCCCGGCCGGCCGTGACGGTCGACTTTCTTTCTCATCGTTTGCTGAGCGCCGCGACTGGCAGCGTTTCGCGGACGCGTACGCGGATCCGGATTCGGGTATTCACATTGCGAACCGCAACCCGATCGCGTTCCCGACGATCACGGGTGAGCTGGCCTACATCGGCGCCGAGGCCGTGGAGCGCGATATCGCGGGCACGAAGCACGCGCTGGAGGCGGCGGGCAAGCCCGTGTCGGATGGTTTCGTGGCGGCGATTTCGCCGGGTTCGGCGGCTCGCGTGGCTAACGCGTTCTACGAGGATGACGAGGCCGTGGTGTGGGCGTGGGCGGACGTGCTGCGCGAGGAGTACAAGCGCATTACGGACGCGGGCCTGACGGTCCAGATTGACGCGCCGGATATCGCGGAGGGCTGGGATCAGATGAACCCGGAGCCGTCCGTTGAGGATTACCGCGCGTTCTCTCGCGTGCGTATCGACGCGCTGAACCACGCGCTGGAGGGCATTGACCCGTCTCTGGTGCGTTTCCACGTGTGCTGGGGTTCGTGGCACGGCCCGCACACGACGGATATTGCGTTTAAGGACATCGTGGATCTGGCTCTCCTGGTGAACGCGAATGGCCTGACGTTTGAGGCGGCGAATGCTCGCCACGCGCACGAGTGGACGATCTGGCGAGACATCGAACTGCCCGAAGGCAAGTACCTGATCCCGGGCGTGGTGTCGCACTCGACGAACGTTGTGGAGCACCCGGAGCTGGTGGCTCAGCGTATCCGCCAGTTCGCGGACATTGTGGGCGACGAGCGTGTCGTGGCGTCGACGGACTGCGGCCTGGGCGGCCGCATCTACCCGTCGATCGCGTGGGCGAAGCTGGAGGCTCTTACCGAGGGCGCTCGTCTCGCATCGAAGTGATCGACTGATTGCTGGCCTGGGGCGCGCGGGGTGGATGAGGATCCACCCCGCGCGCTTTTCCCAGGGTTTTTTCAGGCAACGCTCCCTTTATCTTGAGCTTAGCCTCACACAATGAAACGTGTGTTGTAGCCCCCGTTTCCGGGTCGGCTTGGCGCGGTGGGGATCGCACGCCGCGTCGGGTTCCGGGATTGGGGGCTGCGGCGCGTTTGGGGTCCTCTGATCATCCCCATCTCAATTCACTTCTCCGTCATGCGGAAAACGGAGCCCTTTCTTCGTTATTCTGGAAGTAAGCACCCATTGTCGAGGCTGTTCGAGGGAGAACATCATGGGAGCAAACAACACGGAGGGCACGCACTCCATCCGTTCGCGCGTTGGTTTGCTCGCTGCCGCTCTTGTCATCGTCGCCACGGCGTGTGGCTGCCAACAGAACACGCCCGCGGCGCAGGGGCCGTGGGCGGCCGACATTGAGCAAGCGCGCAGTGAGTGGGCGTCCAACGAGTTCGTCCAATCTGTCCTCGCCGACTCTTCCATCAGCGAGGCCGAACTCCAGGACATGCGTCAGCGTGTGCTGAACTGCCTGACAGACAAGGGCGTGACCGGCGCATCCTTCGGCCCGAGCGGCACGCTGAGCGTCCCCGATCAGCCGGTTGGCTCCTCCATATCTGAGGAACAGCAACAAGAATTCGTCTACACCTGTTCCATCGATGCCGGTCAGCCGATCATCGAGGCGCTCGAGTTCGACATGCGAGTCAACCCGGATCACCGGGATGTCAATGAGCTGTTCACGCAGTGTTTGATCCGCAACAAGGCGGTTGAGCCGTCCTTCACGGCCCAAGAGCTCGCGCGCGCTCGCGAGAGCGGAACGCCTCTCGCAAGCGCGCTGCCTTTCATCGACCCATCCCAGGGTCCCGACATTTTGCGACGATGCCTCGAGGACCCCAGCAAATGACCGCAACCACCCTCAGGAGTTGAGATGGCATCTTCTCGCCGCTGGCTCGCCCTCACCGCGTTAGTCGCTCTCATCGCCGGTGCGGGTGGGGTCAGCGCGGGTATTCTCATTGCTTCGCCGCCCACCCCGGCCTCGCTGGCATCGTCATCTGCACCGACGACGGTCCCCGTCACGACGCGCGAATTTACCGACACGCGCTCCCTCACCCTCACGATTCCCCCGGCCTCGCCTCACGAACTCACCTCCCCCATCGCTGGGCGCATCACGGCCCTCCAAGCAGCGACGGGAGCTCCTGTCACGTCAGGTTCCATTCCCTGCGAGATCGACGGGCTGCCCCTTCTCGCCCTAGCCCTATCCACTCCTCTCTATCAGGACGTGGTGGACGGAGCCGCGGGACCCGATATCGGTGCCCTGAACGCTGAGCTTGCTCGGCTCGGGTATGCGGCTCCGGCGGATTCTCAGCGGGTCACGGTCGCCACGCGAGTGGCCCTGGCCTCGGCGATGGGCGTGAGCGACGGAGCTGGAGGTATCCCCTCCAGCATCGAAGCCTCTCACGTCCTGTGGATCCCGGCGCCGACCGTCACCCCCTCGTCGGTCCCCGTTCACCTGGGTGACAGCGTCGATACACAGACCGTTCTCCTCACCCTTGAGGAGTCCCGCGACGCCTTGCGGCTCTCCGTCCCACCGGATGCCTATCCTGCGGACCACGTCATCACCCTGGGGGACACGGACTATCCCGTTCCCTACGACGGCATCATCACCGACCCCACCCTGACGGCGACGATCCTCTCCTCGCGCGAATACACGGACTTCGTCCGCTCCACCCCGAGCAGCGATGGACCCGTTCAGCTGCCCGTCTCCTGGAAGCTCGCCTCCCCCATCACCGTCGCGGTCATCCCACCGTCCTCAGTGGTCGGAAACGCGACGGGCGCGTGCGTCTTTGAAGACGGCACACCGATTCCCGTTTCTATCGTTTCTTCCCAGCTTGGCCGAACCTACGTCCTGCCAACGACCCCGCTCTCCACCGTCGACACCGCCGTCGAGGGACGCTCATGTCCGTCGAGCTAGACAACGTCGGGCACAGGTTCGCCGCCACCCCGTGGCTCTTTCGCCATCTCAGCGCACGCTGCGAGGACGGTGCCCTCACCGCCATCGTCGGCCCGTCCGGTTCTGGCAAGTCAACCCTGCTGTCACTGATCGCGGGATGGGAGACTCCGACCGAGGGAACGATCACCATCCCCCGTCCGTCTGGTGAGCAGAAGCCCCGCATTGCGTGGGTCTTCCAGAACCCGTTCGGCGTTCGCGCACGCAGCGCGATTGACCACGTGGCGCTGCCCCTGTTGGCCCGTGGCATGAGCCGGGCGCAGGCCGATGCGGAGGCACAGCGGCTCCTCAACGCTTTCAATCTGGCGCATCTTGCGACCCGCCCATTTCGGGATTTGTCGGGCGGAGAGGCTCAGCGTGTACTCCTCGCCCGCGGGCTCGCTTGCGCCCCCACTCTTCTCCTCGTGGATGAACCGACCGCGCAGCTTGATCAATCCACGGCTCGCGACATTGCCTCCACGCTCGGCTCTCTGCGCGAGGACGGGGTCAGCGTCGTGATCGCGACGCACGATCCGTCGATTCGCGCGCAGTGCGACGCCGTCATTGACCTCGCACACTTCCAGGACGAGGAGGGACAGCGATGAGCACACTCTCGTGGCGAGCACTCCTGTCCGAAGCGTGGAGGGACTGCCTGAGCGGGACGGCCCGCGTCGGGATTCTGACTATCCTGGCCACCGCCCTAGTCGGAGGCGTTATCTGCGCCGATGCGTTCTCTCTTCGTTCCGTCAGCGTTGAGGCGGCCTCTTTCCGTGTCCATCTGGGATCGGTGCGAGTCCTCCAAGCGCAAGGCAGCATCGACGGGGCTACCTGCGAGGCACTGTCGCGAATCCCCGGGGTGCGCGCAGGAGCCGTTCGCTCGGTCGAATCCGGCTTGTCCCCACTCGCTCTTCCAGCCTCGTCGCTGCCCCTGTACGAGGTCACGCCTGGAACCGTCTCTCTCCTGGGGGCAACAACGGCCGATCCGACGGGCATTGTGCTCCCTGAGCAGGTAGCCGAGGACCTCGGCACCACTCAAGGAGCCCTTCTCCCCCTCGCACACGGGCAGGCCGAGGTCGCGGGCACCTACCCGTGGGACGAGAACGACGGGCGTCGTCCCGGTTACGCCTACGCGGCTCTTGCCCCCGTGCCAGCGATGGGGACCTTCGATGAGTGCTGGTACGAATCCTGGCCGCACAGCGACGACGTTGATGCCCTGGTGCGCTCAACCCTCGTTGGAAGCGACGACCAGAACGCCCAGGTCCTCGCCATGAACCCTACGCGCGGAACGGCCTTCGACGCGGCGGGACAACTGCGGCAGAGGCCGACCTGGTGGGCGTGGATCGCCGCGAGCACAATCGGTGCCACGCTAGGGGCCGCTGCCACGTGGTGGCGTCGCCTCGAGATCGCCTCGGCTCTGCATGCTGGGCTCCGCAGATCAGATACGACGGTCCTCCAGTTGTTCGAGGCCGTGGCGTGGGTGGGCGGCGCATTCGTCCTCTCCTCCGGCATATGCCTCACGATCCTGAGCGGAGCGCCACCCAGTGACCGCTCTGACTTGATACGCCTGGTCGCTACCGAGGGCATCTGCGCTGCGTCGTGGACTCTCATCGGTGTCGTCATCGCATCAACGACGATCCGAGAGCGCCAGCTGTTCGCTTTCTTCAAGGGCCGATAGGTACCTGCGCGTGATCGCGCCTACAATTGGCGTATGAGCATCCTCGTGATTCAAAACGACCCAATCGTTCCGGTGGGCCAGTTATCCGCCTTCCTCGGCGGTCACGAGATGGTGCGCGCCTGGGAGGAACCGCAGCGCCTCCAGGACCTGGTGGCCGCTCCCCTTCCGGGTGCCCTCATTCTCCTGGGCGGGCGCGCGACCGCCTATGACGACGAGGCGTGGCCGTGGCTGGAAGCCGAGCGCGAGCTAACCCGACGATGTGTGAGCGCCAACGTGCGCGTCCTCGGCATTTGCCTGGGCGCTCAGCTGATAGCAGCGACTTTCGGTGGACGGGTCAGCATCGCCGACCCCTCAGGCCCCGAACGGGGCGTCATCCCGCTCGTGTGGGGCACGAACGACCAGGCGGGCGGCGGCGGAGCCGTCCCCCTGCGCATGGCGCTGGCCTCGACCCACACGGTGTTCGCCGACCATGGTGACGCCATCGTGGAACTCCCCCACGGCGCGCGCGAGTGGGCGCGCTCGGACAAGTACACGCAGATCTTCTCCTACGGCACCGCCCTGGGCGTCCAGTTTCACCCCGAGGTCACGCGCGAGATCGCGACCGTGTGGGCGGCGAACAACGAGGACGTCGACACCGAGGACATTGTGGCCGGCTACGACGCCCACGAGGGCGATCTGGCCTCCACGTGCAAGACCCTGGCCGACTGGGTCTCCGGCGTCTTCTAAGGCGCAAACAGAATCGCAGTGTGGGCACCCCCACGCGGTACCCACACTGCGATTGACAATCGGACCTCGTCGCAGCGAGCGGAGATGAGGCCCGATTCCTATTTTAGAGGAAAACAGCGCGCCTACAAGGCTTTTCCAGGAACCAAGACCACCACGTGGGACGACTTGACAACACTCCCATTCACGGCCTCGTCACGGCGCGCGACGCACCCCGGTCAGGGGGCCGCGACCTGCACAAAGGAGCCGGTGCCGTACGCCCACACGCGACGCTCGGCGGCCGAGATGAACACGGCCTGGCCGCGGCTCAGCCCCACGCTGTCCCCGCCCTGCTCCTCGCTCACGTGCAGGGAGACCGACCCGGAGGTCGCGATGACGATGCGCGGGCCCTCCCCGGGCACGGCGACCTCGTCCACGCGGGACGTGTGCTTGCCGGGTGCCAGCGTCGTCACCGACAGCTCGAACTCCTGGGCAGGTGCCAGGAAACGGTCAGTCGTCGCCGAGGGATGCTCGGGGGCCACGCGCACGGGCGGCAGCGCCGAGAACTCGGTGATTTCCACGAGCTGGGCGGAGTCCACGTACTTGCCGGTGAGGCCCGCGCGCACGACATTGTCGGAGGAAGCCATGACCTCGATGCCCAGGCCCGACTGGTAGGCGTGGATCTGGCGCGGCGGAATGTAGACGGCCTCGCCCGGGCGCAGGGACACCGGGTTCATGAGGAAGGCGACGATGATACCCGGGTCGCCCGGGTGCTTCTCCCCCAGGACGCTCACAAGCTCGTCCGTGCGCGGCGAGGGGGATGTGCCCGACGCGAGGCGGGAGCGGCACGCGTCCACGAACTCTTCGACGCGCTCCGGGGTAGCCGGGGAGTCCTCGTCGAAGAGCCACGTGGCCAGGGAGCGCAGACCTCCGCGCACGGTGGACAGCTTGAGGCGGTGACGCAGGCGGTCCGCGAGCTCACCCTCCAGACCGACGAGGAGCTGGCGGGCCTTGCGCGGCACGCGGAAGCCGACGAGCGCGCTGAACTCGGTGAGCGCATAGATCATCTCCGGCTTGTGGTTCATGTCCCGGTAGACGCGGCGCGTGTCCGTGCGCTCGATGCCCAGGACCTCCTCGCGCAGGTAGCCTTCGCGCGCGATCTCCTTCGTCGGATGCACCTGCAGGCTCAGGGTCTGCGCGGGGGCGATGATCTTCGCCAGGTACGGCAGAGTCGGACCAAACGCGTAGAGCAGGCCACCGCCGAGGGCACGCTTGGGGTCTTCGCCGATGTGCTCGGCGAGGGTCTGCCCGCCCGTCAGCAGCGTCGGTCCATCCGGGTGGGCGCCGAACCACACCTCGGACACCGGGTCGTCCCCGGCAGCGGCCCCCAGGAACTCGGGGATCGCGTTCGTGGAGCCCCACGCGTCAGCTTTCGTCCAGCCGATCAGTCTTTCCATAGGTCGAATCCTATCGGTATCGGGCGCGTAAACACGCGAGGGACGAGGCCGTGGCCCCATCCCCCGCACGCTCGCGTCTGTCAGGCGCTGGGTTGATCGGTGGTTTCGCGCGCCTCGAGGGCGGCGAGCGCACCGCCGCGCGCGTGCAGCTCGGCGTAGGTGCCGGTCTCCACGACGCGGCCCGCATCCATGACGATGATCTGGTCGGCGTCGCGCACGGCGCTGATGCGGTGGGCGATCTCGACGATGGTGCGACCCTTCGCAACGCGGGCGATGCCCTCACGCACGCGCGCCTCGGTGGCCGGGTCGACCTGGCTCGTGGCCTCGTCGAAGACGTAGATCGGGGCGTCTCGCAGGAGCGCGCGGGCCAGGGCCAGGCGCTGACGCTGGCCGCCCGAGAGGCGCTCGCCCATGTCGCCAACCACCGTGTCCAGGCCGTCCTTTTCCGTGGCCAGCCAATCGGTGAGGTCCACGGCCTCCAGCGCGCGTTCCAGGTCGGCCTCGCTTGCGTCGGGTGCGGCGAGCAGCAGGTTGGCGCGCAGCGTGTCGTTGAACAGGTAGGGGCGCTGGGACGCGGAGGAGACCGTCGCGCGCAGGTCTCGTAGGGACACCTCGGCCACGTTCGTTCCGCCGACGGTCACGGCGCCCGAGGCCGGGTCCCACGTGCGGGTCAGCAGCGAGGCCAGCGTCGACTTGCCAGAGCCGGAGGCGCCCACGATGGCGGTGCGCTTGCCGACGGGGATGTGGATGCTCACGCCGTCCAGGACTGTGGGGGCGCGCGCGGGTACGTCCTCGTCCGTCGGGTAGGAGAAGGTCGCGTCGGTGAACTTGATGTCGCCGGGGGTCAGCGGCTTGGGGTCGGCCGGGTCGGCGACGACGGGCGCTCGGTCGGTGATCGCGAAGACGCGGGCGGCCGACGCGAACGCCTGGTCCAGGTCGGCGGCGAACTCCTCGACCGCGAGGACCGGTCCGAAGGATCCCATGGCGATGCCGAGGGCGAGGCCCGCCTGGGACAGCGTCAGCGTTTCGGCAAGCACGTTCGAGCCCGCGACCATGGCGACCGTGACGATGCCAAGGGCGACGGCGGCCTGGTTGAGGCCCCGGCGCAGCGCGATCCAGCGGCCCTGAGTACCCAGACCCGAGGAGATACGCTTTTCGATGGCGCTCATCTCGGCCTCGCGGCGTTCCTCCGCCCCAAAGGCGAGGACCTCACGCACGCCCTGCACCGAATCGGTCACGTGGGCGGCGATCGCACCTCGGGCCTCGCGCAGCTCACGCGCTGCACGCGCGGTCGAACCGGAACCCAGGAAGGGAATAACCGCACCGACGATCAGCAGGAAGGGAGCCAGCACGGCGGCCAGCGTCCAGGACACGGCGCTGCCCATCCACACGATCGACAGGATCGGAACGATGATGGCGGTGGTGACGGGGGCGAGCGTGTGGGCGAAGAAGACCTCGACGCGGTCGATATCCTTCGTCACGCGGTTCATGATGTCGCCCGAATCCAGGCGATCCGTGCCCGCGGGAGCCTGGGGCTCGAGCTGATCGTAGAAGTAGTTGCGCAGCATCGCCAGGGAGTGGAAGGCCACGAAGTGACCGGCGAACTGCTCGAGGTAGCGGGCCAGGCCCTTGAGCAGACTCAGGCCAATCGCACAAACAATGACGAGGGCGATGCTCCAGGCGCTCTCCCCCGACGCGAGGCCGGCGACGGCCCAGCCGCCCAGGGCGAACAGGGCGATGCCGATCATGAGGAAGACGATGCGGGCGGCGATGGAGGCCGCGAGCGGCGGCAGGACGCGCCGCGTGATCGACAGGAGTCGAAGAGACAGTTGCCTGCGGGTCATCGGATCGTTCCTTCCTGCAGGGTCGCGACGCGGTCAGCGCCCTTGATAGTGGCGTCTCGGTGAGAGATCGTCAGGGTCGTGCGCCCGGCACACACGGTCTCCAGCGACGCGAGGATCTCGCGCTCGGAGGCCAGGTCGACGTGGGCGGTGGGCTCGTCCAGGATCATGATCGACGCGTTCTTCAGGAAGGCGCGGGCGATCGCGATGCGCTGGGCCTCGCCGCCCGACACGGCCAGGCCTCGGGCACCCACGCGGGCGTCCAGGCCGCCGGGCAGCGTGTCGACGAACTCGCCCAGGTGGGCGGCGCGCAGGGCCTCGATGAGCTGGTCGTCCGTGGCCGCGGGGGCGGCCAGGAGCAGGTTGTCGCGCAGCGTGCCGGAGAACAGGTAGGTGCTCTGCTCGACGACGGCGGTCTGGGCGCGCACCCACGACAGGGGCGCGCTGGCCAGGTCGACGCCGTTGAGGCTCACGCGGCCTCGCGTGGGGCGCAGGAAGCCCTGCAGCAGCGCCGAGATCGTGGACTTGCCGGCGCCCGAGGGGCCAGCGAGCGCGACGTGCTCGCCCTGGGTGAGGGTCAGGTTCGCACCCTGCAGGACCGGAGTGTCCTCGGTGTAGGAGAAGGAGACACCGCTGAGCCGGATCTCGCCGCGCTGGGGCGGGATCGCCGGGGCCTTGACACCCTTGGCGTCCGTAACCGGCGGGGTCTGCTTGATGAACTTCTTGATCTCCTTGTTGGCCGCGATGCCGCCCATGCCGATGTAGAAGAACTGGCCGATGCGGTCCAGCGGGTCGAGCATGATCGAGGAGAGCAGCACGAGGGAAATTCCCTCACCGACGCTGATCGCGCCCTGCTGGTAGCGGATAAGGGCCAGCGTGATCGCGCCGGTGATCATGCCGAGGGAGAAGACGGAGTCGATGACGAGGAGGATTAGCTGATTGCCGGCCAGGTAGCTCATGACCTTCGAGCGGACCTCTTCGGCGGCCTCGGCCAGGCGCTTGCCCATATCCTTGCCGGCGTTCATGAGGGCCAGGTCGCCCAGGCCCTGGATGGCGTCGAGCTCCTTGGCGGCGAGCTGGCGCGAGGCGTGGCGGTAGCGCGAGGACACCGGCTTGAAAGCCTTGCGGAAGCCCATGACGCAGATCGGGACCAGCGGGATCGCGATCGCGAGGAAACCACCCGAGGCCGGTTCAATCGTCATGGCAACGAGAATGACGACGAGGATCGGGGTCGTCAGCGACGCGATCATCGGGGCCAAGAAAATGCCCTTGTAGGCGGCGACACGCTCGACGCCGTCGGTGGCGGAGTTGACGACGCGGCCCGCGCGCTCATTGGTGCGCTGCGAGGGCCCCAGGGCGAAGACCTGTCGGATCATCGAATGGCGCAGCGCGGGCTCCATCTGGTTCATCTGGGCGGCCCCCAGGGCGCTGACCGCCCACGCGAACACGCCGGATCCCAGGGCCCCCAGCACGCCGATCCACCATGTCGACCAGGCATTGTGTCCCGCAATATCATCGATACCCCAGCCGATCGCCAGGTAGGCGGCGGCCAGGCAGAGAGCCGCTGCCCACGAGCAGACGACCACGATCGCACGTTTCATTGTGCTCCTATCAACATGACGCACACGAGTACACAACCAAGGATACCCTTAGTTAGGTTCTGACACCAGTGTCACTTTGGAGCAATTTCGTATCGTGACCACGTAAAGAAACCACGGCCTCGTGTCAATCGACGAGGCCGTGGCTCCCCCAAGCGATCACGCTCAGACCAGGCGGTACGTCCAGCCGTAGGGATCCTCAGCGCGGCCCCACTGAATGTCGGTCAGGCGCTTGTGAATCTCGCGGGTCTTGTCCCCCACCTCAATCTCCACGTCGAAGTCATCGCCAGCCAGGCGCGTGATCGGGGTGACCACGGCGGCCGTGCCACAGGCGAAGACCTCGGCGACCGCGCCCGAGCGGATGCCATCCACGACCTCGGACAGGGCGATCTTCTCCTCACGAACGGCCACGCCTTCGTCGCGCAGGATGCGCAGGATCGCACTGCGCGTGCCACCCTCAAGGATGACGCCGGTGAGCTCGGGGGTACGGATGGTTCCATCGGCCATGACGACGAACATGTTCATGCCGCCCAGCTCCTCGAGGTACTTGCCCTCGTAGGTGTCCAGGAAGCAGACCTGAGAGAAGCCCTTGGCTTCGGCCTGGATCTGGGGCAGCAGGGAGGCCGCGTAGTTGCCGCCAGCCTTGGCGCTGCCTGTGCCGCCGGGGCCGGCGCGGTGATACTCGCGCTCCACCCAGATGGCCACGCCAGACAGGCCGCCCTTGAAGTAGGGGCCCGACGGAGAGCCGATGACGTAGTAGTCGACAACGCCGGCGGGGTGGACGCCCACGAACTCCTCGGAGGCAAACATGAAGGGACGCAGGTAGAGCGACGAACCGTCGACCTCGGGAACCCACTTGACGTCGGCGCGCACGTAGTCCACGAGGGAGGCCACGAAGTCCTCGCGGCTCATCTCGGGCAGGGCAAGGCGGCGGGCCGAGTGGTTCAGGCGCGCGGCGTTGTAGCCGGGGCGGAAGGTCCACACGGAGCCGTCCTCGCGCTTGTAGGCCTTGATACCCTCGAACACGGACTGGCAGTAGTGGAAGACGGAGGCGCCGGGGGTCAGCTCGAGCGGACCGTAGGGAATGACGCCGCGGTCATCCCAGCCACCCTCGCGGGTCCAGCGCATATGGGCCATGTGATCCGTGAACTTCTTGCCGAAGGCCAGGGTTGACATGATCTCGTTGTACTCTTCCGGCGTCGCCGGGTGAGCGTTGGGGGTCAGAGGGAAACGACCGGCAAGCTCGTCGGCGGCGGGAAGTACCAGGTCGCCGGCAGCCTCAAGTTCCGTGGGGGTATGCTGCGTCGATGCCATGAGGTCTCCTGTCGTGTTTTTTCACAAATATGAAGCCAGAATATGCCCGCCGTCCGCATTGTGGCCGATTAGTTTCGGCATGTGACCCTCCATGCACCACCCTGTGGAGGTTCTCACCCCGGTCAGCCCACGAAGCCTGATGTGTTGTCGGTACCGTCTCATCGTACGTTCGCGCGCCGAACACCGGAGCCCCTCAAGGCTCCGCCTGCTAACGCTTCTCGCCGCCCTAGGGAGTTTGCCCTGCGCTGAGTTCTCCCGCGCCCTCCGGCCACATCTCCCGCGAGCTCATGGGCGTGGGTGCTCTGCTCCTGGGTATCGCCCCGACCTAGTAGGCCTCGCCCTCAGCTTCCAACGCACGGACAGCGCGCGGCAGCATCCGAAACGATACGATCAACCCATGACGACTCTGCCTAAGGCTCTCGCCCTCTGCCTGCCCGCCCGCGAGCGCCGCTCCCCCAGCCTCGAGCTTCATGACGGGCGATGGCTAGCGGCAGCAAAGTCCGGCCTGTACGTCTTCGGGGCCGGGTCCGCATCCGATGAGAAGGCTCAGAAGAGCTACGAGGTCTTCCCCTGGTACGACGTGGCGCGGGCGCAATGGGAGGCTGAGGCGGAATCCTTCACGCTCGAATGGGTGGACCCGACCCGGCCCTCGCTGGTGGGACGAGGGCAGGGCGACCCATCCGACTTCATGCGCCACACAAGCGAGTACGTCAATCGTTCCATCGTTGTACACGCCCAGGTGGAGACTGAGGGCAGGACAACAGTGACGGTCTGGGTACGGCGCGGACCCGACGGGCTCTTCTCCATCCTGACGGCGAACGGCCCACTCGATGCGGCAGGCCAACGTCAGGCGGACGCCCTGGAGGCGCGCGTACGCGACGCGGTTGGCCTGGACTAGGAGACGCCCCTCAGGTCCCGTACGCAGCAAAACCCTCGGGGTACCAACCGGCTCGAAAGGCGCTCAGCCCGCCTGGACGTACGCGACCAGGGCGAGTAGCCACAGGTGGGCGGGGTAGAACACGTAGAAGAAGTACTTGGAGAATCGCGTGTGCGGGCCGTGCTCACCGTTGTACAGGTGCAGGATCGGAATCACGAGGATAAGCATGAAATCGGAGTTCTGCGCGAGCATCGACACCGTCGCCTGCCACGTGTCGTAAGGCTGCCACACGAGGGCGAACATGGCCGCTGCGAGCGCCAGGTACGCCAAGTCACGCCACACGACGCGCGAGTAGAGCGCATAGGTGATGACCATGAAGGGCAGAAGCGGCAGGCCACCCTCGATCGGAAGAACCGCGCACACGAGCGAGAGCACAGAAACACCGCCGATCGCCCACTTGTGCCACTTTGTCCCTGACCAACGCTTGACGAGGGCGAGAAGGCTGGTCCCCACAGCCAGGGTGAGGAAAATATTGTTGTCGTACATGTGCACGTCGCGGGTGGCCAGCAGCAGGCCCAGCGCGTAGTTACCCGCGGCCATGATGAGCGACGCGCCCCACAGACGCGCCAGGTACTTGCGCATGCTCGAGGTGTAGAGAACTCCTTCGACCGCGCCGTAGGCGAACCAGACGGCCACGCACCTGGTGACGACGTGGAAGATGTCCGTCCACATCACGGGGACTAGTCCGGGAACGTGCGGGAGATGGTCGAGAACCATGAGCGCCGCCATCGCGAGCTTGATCCAATACTGGTTGACGCCCAGGCGCGACCGTGGCGCGATGCGAGCGGGGGAGGTGAGTGCGGGAGCGGACATCGTAATGCTTTCTCCTTGCTGGTTTCGGACGCTTCTAGTATCGGCGACCGCTCCTGACGAACTCTATGGGGGGCTGCCCCTATACTCCCCTACCTTTTCCCCGACCCACCAACGCCAATAGGCCCCGAGATACACCTACGGGGCCCAGCCTCGCGGCTGGACCCCGGACCTCGTCACGGCAGTTCAGTGAACGAGATGAATACGCTCGAAGGGGTCGAGAGAGAAACCCTGTTCGAGGATTGTGCGGCTCCATTCGCGTGCGCTGAACAGCGAATGATCGCGGTAATTGCCGCACGAGTAGGCGTCGGTGCCGGGCACGTCCTCCCAGGTGACGTCCTCGGCGATCGCGTGCAGGGAGGAGGCCAGCGCCTGCGTCACCTCACGCACCGAGGGGGTGCCCCACATGATGAGGTGGAAGCCCGTGCGGCAGCCAAACGGCGAGCAGTCGATAACGCCGTCGATGCGGTCGCGCAGCAGGGAGGCCAGCAGGTGCTCGATCGTGTGCAGGCCCGAGGTCGGGATCTCCCCGGCGTTGGGCTGGAGGAGACGCACGTCAAAGTTCGAAATCTGGTCGCCCTTCGGGCCGGCCTCCACGTTGATGAGACGCACGTAGGGTGCCTTCACTGCGGTGTGGTCCAGGGTAAAGCTCTCAACTTCGGCCATCGGTTAGTTCCTTTCAGTGTAGTTTTGCCGACGCTGCTCCAGGCGCATGAGCTCCCGGAACATCTCGGAGTAGATGGGGTCGTCCTCGCTCAAGCGCGACAGGGCCGCGCGGGCCTCGCCGAGCTTGCGGGTCAGGTCCATACGCACCATAGCGGCGACGACGCCTCGGCAGTATGAGCGCACGTCGGCCTCACCCGCAACGGGCAGAGGCGCAACAGCCAGCTGGGTGACGGCGGGGCCGATGAACTCGCCGGCGGTCTCCAGGACCACCTGGACGAAGCGGCGCGAGGCCGCGAGCGTCGCGTTCTCACCCGGGCCGAAGTGGGCCTCGGCCTGGCGCATCATCTGCGTGAAGGCGTCGAGCCCGCCGACCGCGCGGATCGCGTCGTGGACGGCGCGATGCGTGGGCACGGTGAAGGACTGCCCGTCAAGCTCCTCGAAGCCGGAGCCCACGGCGTAGAGCGGGTGCTGGAGGACGGCCTCGAGAGCCTGGCGCTCGATGCGGCTCACCGGGTCCTCGGGGCCTCGGCGCTCGGACGCGGGGACGGGGCGGCCGGCGCCCGCCATCTCGATCTCGCCCGGGCGCGCCTCGTGCGAGAGGACTTCGACGCGACCAGCCGCGCGGATCGCCTGCTCGACCGTGGGGATATCCATGCCGAGCCACCCGGCCAACTGCCGCGTGTACTCGGCACGCAGGGCGCGATCCTTAATGTGCGCAACAATGCCGGCCGAGGCCCGCAGGCCCTGCACGCGGCCCTCGGCGCTGCGCAGGTCCATCTGGGACAAGACCGAGCGGATAGCGAACTCAAAGAGCGGGATGCGCGAGTTCACCAGGTCGACGATCGCCTGATCGCCCTGCGACAGGCGCAGGTCGCAGGGGTCCTGGCCGCCCGGGGCCACTGCCACGAAAGTCTGGGCCGCGAAGTTCTGGTCCTCGCCGTAGGCGCGCAGCGCGGCCTTCTGCCCGGCACTGTCGCCGTCGAAGGTGAAGATGACCTCCGAGCCGTGCGCGCGCCCCGTGGACAGGAGCACGCCGGCGGCCGGATCCGCGTGGTCGCCCAGCAGGCGGCGAATGATCTTGACGTGCTCGGAGCCAAAAGCGGTACCACACGTGGCCACGGCGTTCGTCACGCCCGCGACGTGCGCGGCCATGACGTCCGTGTATCCCTCGACGATGACGACCTTGTGCTCCGTCGCGATCGTCTTCTTCGCCAGGTCCAGGCCATACAGCAGCTGCGACTTCTTGTAGATCGGCGTCTCGGGGGTGTTCAGGTACTTGGGCGATTCCTTGTCGCTGTCGTCCAGGCGACGCGCACCAAAACCAACCGTCGCGCCCGTGATGTCGCGGATCGGCCACACGAGTCGCCCGCGGAAACGGTCGTACACGCCCCGACTGCCCTGAGAGCCCAGGCCCGAAATCTGGATCTCCTGGTCCGTGAAGCCCTTGGAGCGCAGATGGCGCGTCAGGGAATCCCACGAGGCCGGGGCGTAGCCGACCCCAAAATGCGCGCACATCACCTGGGTGAAGCCGCGCTCGGCGAGGAACGTGCGACCCTTATGCGCCTCGGGGGAAGCCAACTGCTGCTGGTAGAACTCTTCGGCGACGCGGTGGGCGTCCAGGAGGCGCTGGCGCTTGCCCGGCTCCTCGGTGCGCACGCGCGCCCCGCCCTCCTCGTAATGGAGGGTGATCCCGGCCTTCGCCGCCAGCATCTCGACCGCCTCGGTGAAGGGCAGGTGGTCGATCTTCTGCACGAAAGAGATGACGTCACCGCTCTCACCGCACCCGAAGCAGTGGAACATGCCCAGGTGAGGGCGCACGTTGAAGGAGGGGGTGCGCTCGTCATGGAAGGGACACAGGCCCTTGAGGGAGCCGATGCCCGCGGGTCGCAGCGCTACGTGTTCGCCGATGATCTCGTCGATCTTCACTGCGTTACGTACCGCTTCGATGTCGTCCTTACGAATCAGACCCGCCATGTCCCTCAGTCTACCGATGCCTGCCCACGTCTGCGTCCGATCATGCTCACAGCTGCGAAGACAGCATGCCGCACCAGCGGGCGTGCCACGCGGAGGCCGACACGTCGGTGAGCGAGGCGACCTGGTCGATGACAGCGCGCAGGCGCACGCCGTCGTCGGAGGCGGCCCGCCACTGCGCGGCGAACACGGGTTCGAGGGTGTCGGCCCCGGCCTCGTAGAGGGCGTCGACGAGATCGGCCAGGAGCGTGCGCTGCTGGTAGTAGACCGGCTCGGTCTCACGCGGGCTCATGACGTAGTGGACGGCCATGCCCTTGAGGATCTGAATCTCGGCGCGAACCTCAGGCGGCACGACGAGGTCCGCGCGGTAGCGGCCCAGCGGCTCGTGCCCGAAGGTCTCGCGCGTGGCGGCCACGGTCGCCGAGCAGAAGCGGCCGATCAGCTCGCTCGTCGCGTCCTTCAGGTGCGCGAGGGAGGCGTAGGACCCGTCGAAGGAGCGCAGCCAGACGGGCATGGAGACGATGCGTTCAAGGGCCTCCTCCAGGTCCGAGCGCGCGACCGAGGGCCCGTACCAGTCCAGGGTCGAGGCCACGACGGCCGAGCAGTGCGCGTCATCGAAGAGGTCCGCGGGGTCCAGCTTGCGGGTCGCGACCGCGTCCTCCACGTCGTGCACCGAGTAGGCGATGTCGTCCGACAGGTCCATGATCTGGGCCTCCAGGCATCGCCTGCCCGCAGGCGCCCCCTGGCGCATCCACGCGAACACGGGCGCGTCGTCGGGGTACACGGAGTACTTGCGCGTCGACTTGGCCAGGTCCGGGCCACCGGCCTTGACCCACGGGTACTTGCAGATCGCGTCCAGGGTGGCGCGCGTGAGGTTCAGACCCGCGGGCACGCCGCCCGCGCCGATGACCTTGGGTTCCAGGCGCGTGACGACGCGCAGGGTCTGGGCGTTGCCCTCGAACCCGCCGATCGAGGCGGCCGCCGCATCCAGGGCACGCTCGCCGTTATGCCCAAAAGGCGGATGCCCGAGGTCATGGGACAGACACGCGGCGTCCACGACGTCCGGGTCGGCCCCCAGCTCCTTGCCGAGCTCGCGGCCCACCTGGGCGACCTCGAGGGAGTGCGTGAGGCGGGTGCGCACGAAATCGTCCGAGATCGGGCCCAGCACCTGCGTCTTTTCGCCGAGGCGGCGCAGCGCCGAGGAGTGGAGGATGCGCGCGCGGTCGCGCTCAAACTCGGTGCGCTCGGAGGACTTGTGGTCCTCGGGCACCCAGCGCTCGGAATCGGCAGACGCGTACGGGCGGCGCGCGTCGCCGCCATCAACACCGGGGATTGCCAAGGAAAACTCGTTCACGGGGCCATGTTACGCGGACCGCACCCACCCCGAGAGCGCGCCACGGCCTCGTCGGCCAACACACGAGGATGCTCACACCAACTCCCCTCCCCCGTGCGCTCCGCCAAGCGCGCCGCGTCCTTTCATGAGATTCTCCTCATGAAGACACAATGGGACTCTCACGGTCCGCATCCATCCTGGTAGCGATGAAAGGAGTACACATGTCAGAACGCATGCGTGTGATCTGGGCTATCGGCCTCATCGCTGCCGTCGGTTGCGGCGCTTTCTTCGGCCTGCGTGCCCTCGCGGCCGGAGGCCAGCAGACCACGATGGAGTCCGGCCTCTCCGTCCCCGCCCAGTCCGACGGTGCGGGCCCCCAATCCGCCCCGGTCGTTGCGGCCACCGAGGAGCCGACGCCGACCCCGGAGCCCGCCCCCGAGCCCACCAGCGAGGACCCGGCGCCCGCACCCACGCCCGCGCCAGTCGCGACAAACCCCTACTACGTCGCCCCCACGTCACCACAGCGCGCCGTCCCCGATGACGACGATGACGATGACGACGACGATCACGACGACGACACCGACGACTGAGCGCGTGGGGTACCGGTATCAGAGGAGCCGGTACCCCATGCCGCGCACCGTTTCGAAGTAGTCTTTACCGATTTTTTGGCGAAGGTAGGACAGGTACACGTCCACCACATTGGACGCGCCATCGAAGTCGATGCCCCACACGGCCGAGAGCAGCTGCTCGCGGCTGAGCACCTGTCCCGGATTGCGCATGAAGGTTTCGAGCAGCGTGAACTCGCGGGCGGACAGATCCACCCATTCCGCGCCCACGCGGGCGCGCCTCGTCTTCAGGTCGAGCACGAGCGATCCCCGGGTCAGCGTCATCGCGCTGGACGTGGACGTCTCTTCGCGCAGGCGCAGGCGCACGCGTGCCAGCAGCTCTTCGAAGGAGAAGGGCTTGGGCACGTAGTCGTCGGCCCCGCCCTCGAGCCCGGCCACACGGTCGGCAACAGAACTGCGCGCCGTCAGCATGATGACGGGCATGCCCACGCCCTGGCCTCGAATCTGCTCGAGGACCTCGAAGCCGTCGATGTCGGGCAGGCCCACGTCCAGGAGCATGAGGGCGCCCCGGCCCTGCAGGGCGGCTTCGACGGCCTCGGATCCCGTGGAGTAGATCTCCGGGACGAAGCCGGCGGCGCGCAGTCCTTTGGCGACGAAGGCAGCGATCCGGGCCTCGTCCTCAACGATGAGAATGGTCGTCATGATATCTCTCCTGACGCGCCGCAGGGGCGCAGAGGGATCACCAGGGTGAAGGTCGAGCCCACCCCCGGTGTCGATTCAATGTCGAGGTGCCCGCCGTGGGCGCGGGCGATAGATTCCACGATGTTCAGGCCCAGGCCGGACCCAGCAACGCTCTCGGTGCCCGCGGTGCCGCGCACGAAGCGCTGACGCACGCACTCAATGTCGTCCGGGGCAATGCCGATGCCGCGGTCGCGCACCCACAGGCGCGCCCACTGCGAGTCCGCGCCCGATCCGATTGCGATGAGCGTGCCGTCGGCCGAGTATTGGACGGCGTTTTGCGCGAGTTGGAGCCACGCCTGGGTGATGCGTGTCGGGTCGAGGCAGCAGGTGACCTGCGCGGCCTCGTCGAGGGTCCACTGGCGATCTCCCAGGGCGCGGGCCTTGTCCAGGACCGCCTCGGTGAGGGCGGCAAGGTCCGTGGATGCGGGGTTCACGGTGTCCGAGGCCCGGGCAAGCTCGAGCAGGTCGCCGACGAGGGTGCCCATCCGGTCGATCTCGTCGATAACGAGCGCGCGGGTCTCGACCACATCGTCGTGGTCGTCAGGATCGAGGAGTTCCATGTGGCCGCGCACGACCGTGATCGGGGTGCGCAGCTCGTGGCTGACATCGTCGAGGAGCTCGCGCCTGGTGACAACCGCAGTCTCGACCCGGTCCAGCATCCTGTTCACCGCTCCTGCCAGGCCCGAGAGGTCGTCGTTGCCGCGCACGGGAACGCGGGTCGTCAGGTCGGACTCGCCGATCGAGTCGGTGGCGCGGCGCAGCTCGCCGATGGGGCGCAGCAGGCGCGTCACCGAGAACCAGGCGAAAGGTACGACGAGGACGAGGGTGCCGAGCGCGGCAACCAGGTAGAGAACCATCGCAGAGTGTGTCGATTCCCCGTAGCCGCGCATGTCGATTGCGTGGACGAGGGCCGCGTTGCTGGACGGACCCGCGATCGGTACGACGATGAGCCGGTAGGTCGTCGTCGTGGTCGTGTGCGTGGTGATGATGGTGTCCGTGCCCGTCGTCAGGGGCGCAACGTAGGCCACCAGCTCCGCGTCGTCCTCGATGTGTAGACGCGGCTCTTGGGAGGGCAGCCAGTACAGGGTCCCGTCGACGAAGCCGACCTCACCGGTGTACGTGCCCGCGTAGGTTCGCGCCAGGTGCAGTCGCACGATCTCCGAGGGGTCGGTGAGAGCCACGCCCGTCTCGGGGTTGGTCCCGCCTTCGACGAGGTCTTGGAGTGCGATCTTGGATTGATGCAGCCGATCCACGGCGCGGGCGTCGAGGGCACGCTGCTGGAGGATGAAGACAAGCACACCGGAGACGGTGAGCGCAGCACCCGCCACCAGGATCACCGCGGCGATGATCCTGGTGCGGATGCTAACGGACACACCCGCGCGCGTGTTCTGCTTGCTCATGACCTCATTGTCCGGGTTATCTCCCAGGTCTGCACCCGGGCGCGACCCGCGTATCACCGTCCAATTCCCACGTGGGTCCAACCGGCGGCGTTCCACGCCTCGCGGTCCAGCGCGTTGCGCCCGTCCACGATGGTGCGCGAGCGCACGAGCGGGCCGATGGCGGCCGGATCCATGTTGACGAACTGGCTCCATTCAGTGGCCAGGACGACCAGGTCCGCGTCGGTCAGCGCCGCGTGCATGTCCTCCACCATCGTCAGGTGGGGCTTATGGGCGGCCGCGTTGGTCAGGGCGATCGGGTCGGTGACGCGCACGTTGGCGCCGCGCTCGTGCAGGCGCGAGGCGACGTCCAGGGCGGGCGAGTCGCGCACATCGTCCGTGTCGGGCTTGAAGGAAGCACCGAGGACGGTGATGTTCTTGCCCGTCACAGACCCACCCAGCGCGGCCTCGGCGGCGGCGACCGCACGGGTGCGACCACGGGTGTTGATCGCGTCGACTTCCTTCAGGAAGGCCACCGATTCACCCTTGTTGAGTTCCTCGGCGCGCGCCACGAAGGCACGGATGTCCTTGGGAAGGCAGCCGCCGCCAAAGCCGATGCCGGCGCCGAGGGCGCGACGTCCGATGCGCTCGTCGTGCCCGAGGGCCTGGGCGAGCATCGTAACGTCGGCGCCGGTGACGTCGCAGATCTCGGCCATCGCGTTGATGAAGCTGATCTTGGTGGCCAGGAAGGAGTTCGCGGCGACCTTCACCAGCTCGGCCGTGGAGAAGCTGTCGACGATGACGGGGCAGCCCGCCTCGATGATGGGTCGGTAGGCCTCGTCGAGGGCGTTGCGTCCACGGAATGCACTGTCAGCATTAGCGGACAGGCCGTAGACGAGGCGCGTGGGGCGCAGCGTGTCCTCGACCGCGTAGCCTTCGCGCAGGAACTCGGGATTCCAGGCCAGGGCGGCAGCCGTGCCCGCGAGCTTCTCTTCGACGATGTGCGCGGTGCCCACGGGGACTGTGGACTTTCCGACGACGACGGTGCGCTCGGCGGGGTCGAGCAGCTCGGTGAGCATGGAGACTGCTCCCATCAGGTGGCTGAGGTCGGCGGATCCGCCCTCGTCAGACTGCGGGGTTCCCACGGTGATGAAGTGGATGCCGGCGCCGGACAAGTCTTGCGCCGTGGGCTCGGCGGTGAAGCGCAGGTGACCCGAGGCGGTTTCGGCGGCGATCATCTCTTCGAGGCCGGGCTCGTGGAAGGGCGCCTTGCCGGCTGACAGAGCCCGCACCTTCGCCTGATCGACGTCGATGCCGACGACCTCGTGGCCGAGGGAGGCCATGCACACTGCGTGGACGGCACCGAGGTAACCGCAACCAATAACTGTCATTTTCATGGAAGTGCTCTTTTCTGTGTCGGTGTCTGTGGTCAGTGAGTGCTCGAGTGAGCGGAGAGTGCGTGGTCCATCCATTCCCCCAGCCAGGAGCTCGCCCCGGGGCGGAAGGAATGGACGAAGATGAGGCGCAGTCGGGAGGCCTGCAGGTAGGCCTCCAGGCGCGCCCGCGTGGTGGGCATGCGGGACGCGACGTCATCGATGTGCCCGATGACGACGTCAAGGCTGTGGGCGCTGAGGGGCCCGCGCAGGTGGTGCAGTTCCGCGTGGGCGCGCAGGTTCATGAGGTCGAGGGCGGGCTCGGCCATGCGGGCGCCGTCCAGGTCGATGACGCCAAGGCTGGTGCCGTCCCACAGGAGCTGTCCGTCGTGCAGGTCGGCATGGGAGACGACGTGGGTGGTGTCGATGTCCTCAATGAGGCGGGCGGACACGTCCAGGACCGCCTCGGTGATACGTGGGTCTTCGCCGATGGTGTCGGAGATGCGCGCCTGCTCGGCCCATCGGGCGAGGATGCGCGCCTCGTGGGCGCCGGTGTGGGGTTCGAGGGCGGCGTCTCGAGTCGGCTGCCAGGCCCGAGCGAGAGCCTTCCACCCGTCCAGCCCCTCGTCCCCGAGGTCACCGAGGGAGCGGCCGGGCAGACGCGTGTAGGTCAGAGCGGTCGACGACCAATCCGTCACGTCGGCGACGGCCAGTCCCCATGAGCGGTAGATGCGACCGGCGACTGCCGTGTTGCAGGCGATGCGCTCCCCGCCCTTGCGCACGTGCTTGGTGACGAAGCGATCCGCAACAACGACGGCGCGTCGGGCGTGGCGGTGGACGACGAGCTCCCCTTCCCCCACGGGAATGGTCCCGAGGACCGGGTCGCAGGCGTACAGGGACATGGCGACGCCGGCATCGGTGGCGAGTCCCGCGCGCAGGCGTCCGCGTCGGTCGACGAGCTCGACGGCGATGCCAGCGCGTGCTGGCCACGCACGCTTGATCCCCTCGATCGATCGGACGTCGGTGATTAGAGACATGCGCTTTCCTCCTCGATGAGCGTGAGGGTGTGGTCGATGTGCTGAGCCCAGTCGGGGCGGGCCTCGCGCAGGGGGTCGGCGAGTTTGAGAGCGCGGGCGTGGATGCGTGCGGCGCTCAGTTCGGTGCCCGTGGGCAGGCGTCCTCCCGCCCGCTCGTATCCGCGCGCGAAGGCCTCGGCACACTCGGGATCGGCGCTGACCATGTACGAGGCCACGTCGAGCGAGGCGGCCCCCATGCGTGCGCGGTCAAAGTCGGTGAGCAGCACGGTCCCATCCGCGGACACGAGCACCTGGTCGGGCGTGGCGTCCGCGTGGATGGGCACGAGGGGCGCTTCCTCCGGCTCGGGGGCCGTGTCCGCGAGCGCCTCAATCCGAGCTCCGAGGACGGCGTTGAGCTCGGAGATGATGCGGGCGTGCACAGCGAGGGTGTGACGGGTCGAGGACGTGGGAGCTCCCATGCTCTGGGCGAGGTGCGCGGAGGGAACGGCGGCGTGGAGACGGGCGAAGAGCTCTCCCGCTTCCTCGTGCCAGGCGTGTACCTGCCCGGCTGTGCCGGCGCTCTGGGACAGGTCGAATCCCCCGGCGTCGGCCAAGACACTCACGTTCGGATCGCTGCCCTCATCCAGGCGCTCGGGCACGGGAACGACCGCGCTCAGAAAGGCGTCAAGGCCGCGCACGTGTGCGTCCTCGGTGGCCTGGATGCGCACGACCATACCGCCACTGCGCGCGACAAGGCGGCGCAGGGGGTTGTGGCGTAACACCTGCCACGTGCGTGGTTCGACGATGCCCGAGGCCTGGGCGCGCCCGATGTGGACCATCAGGTCCGGGTCGGAGACTATGTCGCCCCACTGGAGCCACGGGCCGTCTTCGAGTATGCGCGAGGAGGTGGGTAGGTTTCGGCGCTGGGCCTTGGCGGCGCTCTTCTCGCCCTTCGCGACCGCATCCGGCCACAGCAGGCGAGCCCAACCAACCGGAAGACCGTCAGCGTCGGCGAGCGAGGCACTGATGGATACCCCGGGCTTGATGCGCACGCGGGTGGCGACCCGGGAAGCGTCCACGGCCTCGGACAGGCGCAAGGAGTCGAGGAAGAGGGACAGTGCATCCGACAGGTTCGCGCTCATCGCACGTCACCCCCTCGGGTGCTCGCGGAGGCGCTCGTCGCACTGGCCGCCCACTCGCGGAAGGCCTCGGACTCCTCGAGGAGCTGGGCGGGCGTACCGTCCAGGAGGACGCGCCCGTCTTCGATCCACACGACGCGGCTCGAGCGCAGGGCGACGGGCGGGTCGTGGGTGATGGCCAGGGCGGTGCGCCCTGCCACGAGGCCGTCGATGGCATCCAGGACGAGTCCAGTGGACTCGGGGTCGAGGCCGGTCGTAGCCTCGTCGAGGATGATGATCGGGGTGTCGCGCAGGAGGGCGCGGGCGATCGCGATGCGCTGGCGCTGGCCTCCCGACAGCGTGCCTCCGCGCTCGCCCACCTCAGCGTCGTATCCGCCGGGCATCTCCATGATGAAGTCGTGGGCGTTGGCGGCCTTTGCGGCGGCGACGATCTCCTCGTCGGTGGCGCCCTCGCGGCCCAGGCGGATGTTCTCGCGGATGGTCGTCGCGAAGAGCACGGCGTCCTGGTGGAGCAGGGTGACGTTCGAGCGCACGGCCGCCAGGGTGAGGTCGGTCAGCGGGTATCCGCCCATGAGGACGCGACCGCTCACGGGGTCTTGGGCGCGCACCGCGAGCGACACGAGCGTGGACTTTCCGGATCCGGAGGGGCCGATGATCGCGACCCGCTCGCCCTCGCGCACCGACAGGGACAGGGAGTGCAGGATCTCGACGCCGTCGTATTCGGTGACGACGCGGTCGAACTCGAGGTTGCCGCCGATGACTGCGGGGTGCAGGGCGCCGGGCGCGCTCACGATGTCCTGGCGGACCTCCATGAGGTCGGCGACGCGCTCGCCCGAGGCGCCGGCGCGCGAGATTCGGCCCGTGTACTTGGCCATGTCGCGCAGAGGCTTCATGGCGGTGCGCAGGTAGGAGGTGAACAGGACGAGGTCGCCCACGCTCATCGCGCCGCTGAGCACGCGCAGGCCGCCGCCCACGAGCACGATCGCGGTGGCGATGCCGACGAGCAGGTCCGTGGAGCGCTCCAGGCGGGCGGCCAGGCGCAGGGACTTCACGCCCTGACGGACGGCCTTGCCGTTTGCCCCGCCGAAGCGCCCGGCTATGTAGTCCTCCAATCCGTAGGCCTGGACGACGGGGATCGAGGCCAGGGACTCCTGGGCGGTGTTCGCCAGCTGGCCCTCCCCCTTGCGGGTGCGCCGCGCGGCGGCGGTGATGCGCTGGGAGGAGCCTCGCGACACGAACAGGAAGAGCGCGACGGCCACAACGACCACGACCGCGAGCAGCGGGTCGAGGACCACCATGACGATGACCATGACGAGCAGCGTCGCGGTATTGGCCAGGAGCGGCAGTCCGGCCGTGATGGCCACTTCCTGCAACCGGTTCACGTCACCGACGATGCGCTGGACCGTGTCGGCGCTGCGGTTGCGCGCGTGAAACTGCTGGGACAGGCCCTGCACGTGGCGGAACACGCGGGCTCGCAACGACTGGGCGACACGCGAGCCCACCAGCGCGAAGCACACCGTGGCCATGTAGTTCGAGGCCGCACGCAGGCCGACGATAACGACCAGCAGCCCGGCGCAGGCGACGATCATGGGGGCCGCAGACCACGGGCCTTCTCCGCGGTGCAGCGCCACCTCAACGACCGAGTCGATGACGATCTTCATCGGCCAGGGCTCCATGACGCGGAACACGACATCCAGGAGCAGAGCCACAATGCCCCCGGCGATCAGTCCGCGATGGGGACGCACGTCGGGACCCACGAGGCGCAGGGTCCGCGACAGCGCCCCCAGGTTGTATTTCTTGCTGATCGGCGCCATCTCAGGCCTCCACCAGCTCAAGCACGCGCCCCACAACGCCCGCCCACGAGTGGCGTTCCTCGGCGGCGAGACGAGCCTGCGCACCCAGCTCGGTGCGACGTTCCGGGTCCTGAGCGAGGGCGTCAATCGCACGAGCGAGCGCAGCCGTATCGGACGGCGGCACGAGGACGCCGCAGCCCAGTAGGGCCACGGGGATCTGTCCGAGCGCGCTGGCGACGACGGGCAGGCCGGCCGCCATGTACTCATAAACCTTCAGGGGCGAGAAATAGTGGTCGGCCTCGTCTGCGGGCGCCGGGTAGGGTGCGACCGCGATGGCGGAACCCTCCAGGTGGGAGGGAACCTCGTGCGGAGCGACGGTACCGCGGAAATCCACGTCCACGCCGGCTGCGCGCGCCGCCTCCTCGAGAGCCTCGCGCTGGGGACCGTCACCAATGATGCGCAGGTCCCACGGGGACGAGGCCAGGGCGCGCGCCCCGATGAGGTGCTCCACCCCGTGCCAGGGCTTGAGCGTGCCCACGAAGGTGACGACCACGCGGCCGGCCTCCTCCGTCACGGGAGTGATCCGTTTCGTGTCGACGCCGTTGGGGACGGTGTGGGCACGCTCCGTGCCCGTCATCTCCTCCACCCAGGCGCGCACCGGGTCCGACACGCAGATGATCGCACGCGCCGCACCCGCCTGCTCCACGAGCGCGGAGCGCGCTCCGGCCTCGTCATCCAGGCGACGATGACGACGCTGCTCCTCGATGAGGGGCGCGTTCACCTCGAGGATCCCGCGCACACCACTGCCCTTCGCGAGGGACGCGAGCGCCGTGGAGAACAGCGAGTAGCGCTCCCACACGAGGTCCGGGGCGCTCTTCGCAACGCGCTGTGCGATCGCGCGCGAGGCCTGGGCCTGGGCGCGCTCGCGGTCGCCCGCGCCGTCCGCATCGAGCGGGTACTCGACGGTAGGCACGTCGGCCAGGTCGGCGGGGACACGGTCCCCCATGCGCACAGCGTGGATCTCGACGTCGTGGCCGCGGCGCACGAGCTCGCGCACGACGTCCTGGATGTGGACGGAGGCTCCCTTGGTTCCGAAAACCGGGATGCCGGGGTCCGCGCAGATGTAGGCGATACGCATCAGAGGGTCTCCTCATCACTTTCAAGGCGGGCAAGGGCAGATGCCTGGCGGCGCGAGTCGTAGTGCTCCTCGATGAGCGCGCGCGCCCCACGCGCCAGCTCCACGACGGGGGTGGCACCGGAGGCGATGTCCGCGAGCGCCTGCGCGATCGATTCCGGGGAGCCCGGGGGAACGAGGACACCCGAGCGGCCGTTGATGATGACCTCGGGAATCGCGGTGACGACGGTGGCCACGACGGGTGTGCCCACGGCCATGGATTCGAGGATGACGGTGGGCAGGCCGTCGATGTTGCCGTCCGAGCCGGGGATGCAGGGGGCGACGAACACGTCGGCACCCTCAAGAGCTTCACGCACCTCGCTTTGGGTGCGCGCCCCGCACAGGCGGCACGAGGCGGTGAGGCCTCGCTCCTCGATGCGCCTGGCGAGGTCGTCCTTGAGGTCTCCCTCGCCGATGATCGAGGCATCGACCGCCACGCCTTGATCTCGCAGGATCGCGAGCGCGTCGATGAGGTCCGCGAAGCCCTTCTTTTCGACGAGGCGCCCCACCGCGACGACGCGCAGCGTGCCCGTGGCGGGCTCGGGGTCGCGGTAGGAAAAGCGGGCCAGTTCGAGGGCGTTGCGCTGCAGGACGAGGCGCGCGCCCGTGCCCTCTAGCAAGCGCTCGAGGTAGTCCATGTTGTACTGCGAGATCGCAATGACCTGGGCGGCGTCCGCGCAGATGCGGCGCAGCAGGTCAACGTCGACGGACTCGTGGTAGATGTCCTTGGCGTGTGTGGTGACCGTGAAGGGGATGCCGCTCAGGGACGAGGCGATCCAGGCGGTCCGCCCGGCCAGGGAAGCGAAGTGGGCGTGCAGGTGGGTGATGCCGTCCTCGCGTGCAGCGAGGGCGAGCGCGATGCCCTGGGCGACGACGTCGGCAGGCAACGAAGCGATGGCCGGCATGAGAGCGGCGAAGCGGGTGCGCATCTCCTCGTCGGCGAGGCCGGAGGTGAGGATGTTCCACATCTCGGAGGCCTTGCGGGGGCGCGGCACCCAGCTTACGGGTGCCTCGACGTACGCAATCTCGGGGTGGAAGCGTGTGTCGGTGGTCGGACGCAGCGCGTAGATACGCTGGTCCTGGCCCATGTCTTGGCGGGCGAGCATCTCGGTGACCACGAAGGTCTCGGAGAAGCGGGGGTACACCTTGAGGACGTAGCCGATGCGGGTCATTGGAGGTCTCCATCGTTGGCGGGGGCGATCAGAGTCATAGCGGCGTGCGCGGCGGCGGCGAGGCCCCCGCGGGCGATGCGGGACCGGTCGGTCCGCGTGGTGACGGCACCGTTCAGCCAGCGGGACAACGCCTCGGGCGTGGCGTCGGCCTGGCTGAGGGTGTCGATGAGGTGGGCGCCCGCGAGCGCCCGGGCGCGGATGGTCTGTTCGAGGCGCGGAACCTCACGCGGGACGATGAGGGCGGGGGTGTCGGCGGCGAGGATTTCGCAGACCGTGTTGTATCCCCCCATGGAGATGACGGCGGCGGCCTCGCGGATGCGGTGGGCCAGGCCCGGGCATGTGCGCACGACGGTGGTCGTGGGGCCGGCCAGGGAGCGGGCGCGTTCCATGCTCGCGTCGTCGAGCTGGGGTCCGGCGACGACGAGGTGGTCGTGTCCCTCGGGCATGCGGGCGCCAGCCGCGGCCTCGACGATGCGCCCGCCATCGGAGCCTCCTCCGACCGTCGTCAGCACGAAGGGGCGCTTGATCGGGCCGGGGTGGGGATCCACGTCGGTGCGGCCGTCGGCCAGATAGCCGGTGAAGATCGCACGGGACGCGAGGGCGGCGGGTACCTCCCCCGTCGAGGTCGCGTCGTGGATGGAGGGATCGCCGAAGATCCACACCTGGTCGATCAGGCCGTCCAGGATCGAGGCACCTCCCAGGTCGGCCCATTCCCGCGCGGCCACGGTGGGTTCGTCGAGGATGTCACGCAGCCCCAGGACGACGCGTGCCTGGGGGCGGGAGCGCTTGAGGGCGCGCAGCGGGGCCTCAAGTTCGCGGCCCACGCCCAGCGGGTGGCGGTCAACGACGACGAGGTCGGGGGAAAAGGCCACGAGAGCGGACTCGAGGAGGGCCGAGCGCAGAGCGAGGGTATCGGAGAGCGAACCGGACAGGCGGCGGGGAACGTACGCACCATTCTTTTTCGCGATGCCGGGCAGGGCCAGCCAGTCGAAGCCCTCGGGCAGGGTGAACAGCGGGTTGTGGGCCAGGCCGGAGACGATGAGTCCGCGCACCGCTTCCCCGGCGATGCGCGCGGCAATGTGATGCGCGAGAGCAAGGTTGCGCTTCACGTGCCCCAAGCCCTGGGAATCGTGGCTGTAGAGGAGCACTGACAGTGGCGGTGTCAAGGTCTCGTCCTTTCCGTGTCGGTGATCGTTAGTGACCAGAATGCCCAACTACGAAAAGACCAGGATGAGAGCATCATGAGAACACTCTCATGATGGTTGACCAGCGACGATGGGCACGGAAGGACGCCGAGCAACACCGCCTGATGACCCGATAGGGAGCCCGGGCCTCGTTACTGAAAAAGCCCCGATAATCACCGAGAAATTACTGTGAGATACCCCTTCGGGTCTTTCAGCATTTGTTCAAACATGCTAATTGTCAAGAGTCGCATTCAGCGTCGAATCCCCATCCACGGAAGGAGTCCCGAGTGTCCAACACGGCACAGGAAATCCTCGATGCGGTCGGTGGTCCCGGCAACATCACCCATTTCACCCACTGCGCGACGCGTCTGCGCTTCGAACTCAACGACGCATCGGTCGTCGACAAGGACCGAGTCGAGGCCATTGACGGCGTTCTCGGTGCCGTCCCGCAGTCCGGCGATCGCTACCAGATCGTTATCGGCGGTGCCGTGCAGTCGGTCTTCAACGAGATCAACAACCTGCCGTCGATGAAGCCGGGAGCCGCAGCCTCGAACAACGACGTCAAGGCCGCCGCCCGCGCGAAGGCGCGCGGCAAGAACGCCATCGTTGACGCTTTCTTCGAGTACCTGTCGGACTCATTCCGCCCGCTGCTGCCCGTCCTCCTCGGCGCCTCCCTGATCCTGGCGTTCCTCGCGGTTCTTGAAGCCTTTGGCGTCGTTGATACGCACGCAGATGTTATCCCCGCGTGGCTGGGCTACGTGAACTCCATGTGGAGGGCAGTCTTCTACTTCCTGCCCGCAATGGTCGCCTACAACGCCTCCAAGAAGCTGGACATCGATCCTTGGGTTGGCACGGCCGTCATCCTGTCGCTGCTCACCCCCAACTTCATCGGCCTGAGCAATGCGTCCTCCTTCACTGAGACGACCTGTACGACGACCGCGCTCGGCTCCGAGCAGTGCGTCACCCAGATCGGCTCCCTGCCCCTGCAGCTGTCTGACTACGGCGGCCAGGTCTTCGTGCCGCTGCTGATGGTGCCGATCCTCGCCCTGCTCTACAAGGGATTGAAGAGGATCATCCCCTCGAACATCCAGATGGTGTTCGTCCCCTTCATCTCCTTCATCATTATCATGCCTCTCACTGCCTTCCTGATCGGCCCCCTGTCGATCTGGATCGGTAACGGCCTGGGCGGCGGCCTGGCCTGGCTCAACGGCCACGCCCCCATCCTCTTCGCGATCATCATCCCAATCATCTACCCCTTCCTCGTGCCGCTGGGCCTGCACTGGCCTCTCAACGCCCTGCAGCTGGCCAACATCGCCGCGACGGGTTCGGACTTCATCCAGGGCCCCATGGGCGCGTGGAACTTCGCCTGCTTCGGTGCCACGGCCGGCGTGCTCTTCCTGTCGATCCGTGACCGCGACACCGACATGCGCCAGACCGCGTCGGGTGCTCTCGCCGCCGGCCTCTTCGGCGGCATCTCCGAGCCGTCCCTGTACGGCATCCACCTGCGCTTCAAGCGCATCTACCCGCTCATGCTCACCGGCTGTGTCGTCGGTGGCCTGGTCATCGGCATCGGTGGCGGCGCGATCACGCACACCTTCGTGTTCACGTCGCTGCTGACGATCCCGGTCTTCTCGCCCATGTCCGTCTACGGCCTTGGTATTGCCGCCGCATTCTTCACCGCGTTCCTCATGGTTGTCTTCTTCGACTACCGCACGAAGGAGCAGAAGGCTGAGGTTCGCGCGAAGAAGTCCCTCCTCGCGGACGACGCCCCCGCGGCTGCTCCTGCCGCCGCTCCGGTGGCCGAGGCCTCTCCCGCGTTCAGCGACGAGGCGAAGGCTGACCTGACGCTCACCTCCCCCATGGCGGGCACGACGGTCGCGCTGTCGGACGTTGCCGACGAGGCCTTTGCCGCTGGCGCGCTCGGCCCCGGCATCGCGGTCTCCCCGGCCGCTGGCGCCGTGGTTGTTGCTCCGTGTGACGGCAAGGTGTCGGTTGCGTTCCCGACGGGCCACGCCTACGGCATCAAGTCCGCGTCCGGTGTCCAGGTGCTCATCCACATCGGCATGGACACCGTGAAGCTGGAGGGTAAGGGCTTCACGCCGCGCGTCGCCAAGGGCGACGTCGTCAAGCGCGGCGACGTCCTGGCTGAGGTTGACTGGGATGTCATCCGCGAGGCCGGCTACGACACGATCACCCCGATGGTCGTGACGAACAAGAAGAAGTTCGGCGAGATCACCCCGGCCGCCCCCGGCCCAGTGGGTATCAGTGACACGGTCGTGACTGTGTCCCCCAAGGAGGCGTGAGCTTTCCGAGCATCGCTGTGGGTGCGGGCCAATCGGCCCGCACCCACATGCGTTTCTACCCCGCACCACCGACGCGCGCGGTAACCGCACGCAATGTGCGTGAGGGGCGCTGGAGTGTTCTCCGGCGCCCCTCACCATGTCACGCCCTACTTTCTATGGAACCTCGGGCTGGTACCCAAGTGGATGGGGTAGGTGTTGTCTTTGTTGGTGACCTGTGATTCGTCGAGGCCTCGGTAGGCGTAGGAATTGTCGTAGGCGATTTCGGTGGGATCGACGAGCCCGTCGGCGTACTGCTGGACCTCTGCGGGGGTGGGGCTGGTACCGCCCCCCTTGTCGGCCAGCGGATTCTCGTCGGGGTACTGGGTCGGATCGGTGTTCAGCATCCCACCGAGGTTTGCTGCGCCGTATCCGCCGTATTGATTCCAACCGTTTTCGTGACCGACAGCTGTGTTGACGAGTAGCTGTAGGAGCTGGTTTGCGGTGGCGTTGGGCCACTTTGCACGTGCCTGAGCGAGAGCTCCAGCAACAATGGGGGCGGAATAAGAGGTGCCCTGGGTAGTGCCGATTTTGCCGTCAGATATTAAGCGTTCAACAAATGGTCCACCAACCGCTGCAGTTGTCACTCCCTGGCCCCACGATGAGTAAGAAGCAAACTTTCCTTTGTCATCAATAGCAGAGACCCCGACAACGCCAGACCACCAGGATAGGGAGGTATCATTTTCGTCCTTTCCCGCATTACCCGCTGCAGCGGTAATAATGACTCCCTGACTCATGGCCCGGGCTATCGCCCACTTCAGATTGTTCTCATGTTCTCGACTCGATGCCGAGAAACTGATGATGGATGCGCCATCATTTATAGCGTGATTAATTAGCGAAGGGAGACCGATAAGAGGGATCTTTGCCGCAAGCTGACAATCGTGCTCAACTGTGCTTGAAGAGTCGTGGCTCTGGTAGGAAAGAAGTGTCGCGTCGGGAACGACTCCGTAGTCACGAGAAACTAGAAGGGAGGCTATACCCGTTCCGTGGTTTGTGTGTTCAGAACTTGAATTGACCGTACAGGGAGTCTTGTCAATAATGTTTGCTCCTGCCAACTCGGGGACGGAGGTATCAACTTTTCCATCAATGAGCGCGACGGTAACTCCCTTTCCCGTGTAGCCCTTTTCTCGCGCGGCGTCGAGGTGGTAGTACGAGAAATAGGCTTGGTCGGCGGCCGTGATCTGACGGTCGTCCGCTTGCGTAGGGGTAGCTCCCAATGCGCTGCCTGCCAAAGCAAGCACGCATCCAGATGCTACTGCAGCGCGCCGTGAGCCTTTCCTCAGAGCGCTGGTGAGCGCTGCGCGTCGTACCGTCACCATTGGTTGGGATCCCATCCGTCGTCGCGCCGGCGTGCCGGCGCAATGTCCTTGTCTGTACCGTACGTCTGAGACAACGGATTGACGTATCCACGAGGCAGCGCATCGTCATCCTTATCATCGACGCGGAAGGCCTCGTACTTGCGGCGACGCTGCTTCTTATCCTCCTTCGCGCCACCGGCACCAGCGCCAGAGGCACCCATGAAACCGCCCCGCTGACCGGCGGCAGCACCCTGCCCGCCGGCAGCCCCTGCCGATTGACCGGAACCAGGTGGCGTGTAGGTGCCCATGCCCGTTCCGCTGTACGTTCCCGCACGCAGAGCGGACGAACCAGCTACCGCACTGCCACGACCGAGCGCTCCGGCACCAGAGGTGCCAAACGAGCCTGCTCCGACGCCTCCCATTCGCCCCATAGCCCCCATGCTAACGGAACCCATGCGAGCAGCTCCCCGTAGGCCGAGAGCTCCAGCCCCCATCACACCGATGCCGCCAAGGCGACCTACTGTTTGGGATTCCGCAGCACGAGAAGCATTCAAGCCCCACAGCGGATGATCACGGTCGATCGGAGGGGCTGGAGTATGCCCGCCAATGACGCCGTTTGCGTGACGGTCTCCGTTGACGCGCGTGTGCAGCAGGTCCATGTCCATGAGATCCTGCGGGTCAGTGATCGGATTCGCGCGCGAACCTACTTCTCCCTCAGGGAAATAACGGCTCGGCACACGTGGCGACTGCATGACGCGCTGGTTGATCCCCTCGCCGTTGTCGTATCCTCCCGGATAAAGACCCGAGTCTGAACCCCTTAGATCAGCGTTCCCGAATGCATCCGAACGGGAGCGACCATAAGCGCCGCCTTCATACGGTGAGATAGTGATATGACCTTTTTCGAGGGCATCCGCTGAGTCCTTTGGGATTTCAGGAATTGGTTCCCAGCCGCTACCTCCAGTCTCTGCGCCGGTATTTACTCCTGCCTGGGTATGCTCCGTTAATCGGGAACCTAGGTTGTTCATCGTAGATTCGAGGTGCTCGATGATTTCGGTGGACTTTGCCTCCCGCTGTGCGTTGGCCTGCGCTTCGACAGCGTTGACGTACGCGGCACCGGTGACAACAAGGGAGTTCACGAACTGTCCCGGAAGACCGAAGTTGGAGGCGACAGGGATTGTCACCGTAGCAACGTCACGCATAGCTTCGGTCATCGGATCCAACAACGTGGGCGACAGCTGGCGGGCTTCCTCAGCGGCTAGCATGATCGCGCGGCGCGCCTCAACGTAGTACGACATGCCTGTCAGGTAGAAGTTTGCCTGGCCATTGAATCGATTAAAGGCACGCACCGCCTCGGCGCTCATTGCATCGCCGGCCTGCCCCGTGAAGCCCTGGTGATCCTTGAAATGCTCAATCTTCTCCTGAGCCTTACGGATAGCCTTGACGACGGTCGAATGTTCGTCGTCCCAGCCGTAGAGCTTTTCATTCTCCGGCGCGCTGTTAGCGAACTGCATCAAGCGGTCGTACATGGGTGAAGACACCAATTCTATAATCTCCTTGATCCAGTATGTTTCAGTAGCTATTGGGCTCATCGTGAGACGGTGTTTGCCCAACAGTATTGGATGTTTCCTGCTGCTCGCTTTCGTGCTCGTTGCCCTGCACAGCCTCATCCTTGGGCTTATTCTCACTCGTCAATTTGTCGATGGTTTCCTGCGAATAGACCTTATGCGCGCTCTCTCCCTGATTCAGTGACAGCAGCGCAGTGCTGACAGCGGCCATCGCGGCGCGAGCGTCCTCCTCAGTCCCCTCGAAGTCGGCCACCGCCTGATTTACTTTCACGTCCATATCGCCGACGAACTGCGCTTCATGTGCCATTTGCGAAGAAAAGGCCGTCAGGAATGAACGCACTGTCTTTCCCATGTCCTGAGCTGCGTTTTCCGTTGTCCAATGCCCGAACATCTGCGCCATCGCGAGCACATTGGCGGACACGGCGGAGGCTGCGAGTTCCTGCCCACTGTCGTGTACATCATGACGCGCCTGCGCATGACGTTCCGAATCAAAAGCAACGTCTGGCATTGCCCAGCTCTCCTTCAGTTGAACCCAGCCTCGCTCCTCGGCAGCGAGGTAACCACCTAGTCACAGTCTATCGATGGAAGCTGAATTCCTACAAGGAATTACTATCCTTCGGACACAGCAGAATGACAATATTGATTGTCAGTGAGGGGCGCCGGAGAACACTCCAGTGCCCCTCACGCTGCACAGCAACCGGCCGCGCACGACAGGCTCTAGGCCTCGGGCCCCTCGACGATATCCAAGACGGTTCGCACTTGCTCAACGGTGAACTGGCCGGGAGCACTGCCTTCCCAGCCGGGCAGGGTCGCGAAGGTGGCTGCGGATCCGAGGGCGGAGCCGACCAGGCGCGTGGGTGCGCCGTGGTCCCCCATGGAGATGCCGATGACGGGACGGTCGTAGGCCTCGCGTGCCCACGCCTGCGCGGCCAGCACGCGGGCCGCGTCCGTGGCGCTGGTCGCCATGCACGCGAACTTGAGGACGTCGGCACCCGCGTAGTTCATAGCCGCGAGCACTTCGGCGAGCTGCTCGTCGCCGGGAGTCCCCTCAAAATCGTGGAAGGAAGCGACGACGATCGCCCCGGCCTCGTGCGCCTCCTCAATGAGCGCGGAGGACCCATCGCGCGAGATCTCAACGTCCACGCCGCCCGCGAAGGACGCAAGCCGACGCACGAGGGCGCAGTATTCCTCGTCGTCCAGGTAGGCCTCGCCGCCCTCGACCGACGTGCGGATGGTCGCCAACACCGGCAGGGGCGAGGAATCCGCGACGTAGCGGGCCATGCGCACCAGGTCCTCCTCCACGTCCGAGGCGGCCACGAAGTGCGACCCCACGAGGGAAGACAGGAAGGTGTCGGCCCTCCACTCGACGATGTCCGCGCGGCACAAGGCCAGCGCCTCGACCTGCCCGCTCAGGGCTGCCGCATCCCCGCTGACGGGAACGATGACCTGGGTACGTCCCCCGAGCGTCGCCTTCTTGGCGGCTCGCCCGATGGTGACGAGTCCGGGCGCAGGGTCGGGGTCGGGCGCAGATGAGTGAGGCATGATTCCTTCGCTTAGTATCCGATTTCTGCCAGGTGCAGGCGATCTCGTTCGCTCTGCGTGAGGGAGGGGCGGTCCAGCCAGCCGTCGGGTAGGTGGGGGGTCTTTTCGCCACCGGCTCGGCCGCGAGGTCCGCGTGCTGCGGGCGGGAACGCCTGGTTGAGGTCCAGGTCCGCGAGGCGCTCGTGGAGCTCCTGCAGGGTCGAGACCATGGACAGGGCGTGGCGCTGGGGGCCGCCGACGGCAAATCCGCGCAGGTACCAGCCGATGTGTTTGCGCATCTCGCGCAGCGCTCGCTCCTCGTCGCCCTGGTCGACGACGCACCAGGCGGCGTGGCACTCGATGACGGAGACGACCTCGGCGAGGCTGGGGCCGGGCGGGATGGACCCGCCGTGGTAGGCGGCGACGATGTCGCGGAAGATCCAGGGGCGTCCCTGGGCGCCGCGCCCGACGCTGATGCCGTCACAGCCGGTCTGTTCCAGCATGGCCAGGGCGTCGGCGGCCTCGAAGACGTCGCCGTTTCCGAAGACGGGGATGTCGAGCAGGTCCTTCAGGCGCGCGATTTCGTCCCAGTGGGCGTGTCCCGCGTAGTGCTGGTTCTGGGTGCGCGCGTGCAGGGTGAGGGCGGCGGCGCCGAGCTTTTGCGCATTCAAGGCGGCGTCCGTCGCGGTCTCGTGCTCGGAGTCGATGCCGATGCGGATCTTGACGGTCACGGGGATCTCGCGCCCCGCGCGCTCCCCGGCCTCGTCGCAGGCGCGCACCACGGCACCCACGAGGTCGGAGAACAGGTCGCGCTTCCAGGGCAGGGCCGCTCCCCCGCCCTTCTTCGTCACCTTGGGGACGGGGCACCCGAAGTTCAAGTCGATGTGGTCGGTGAGGTCGCGTTCGACGAGCATCGTCGCGGCCTTCGCCATGACGGCGGGGTTGACGCCGTAGAGCTGCAGGGAGCGCACGCGCTCGGCGGGGTCGGGGCGCACCATTTCCAGGGTGCGTTCGTTCTCCTCGACGAGGGCGCGGCTGGTCACCATCTCGGTGACGTACAGGCCTGCGGGCGCGTCCACGCGCGGGATGGTGACGTGGCGCGGCTCGTTGGAGCTTTCGCCGGGTGCCTTCGGGGACGAGGCCGTGGCCCCCTCCCCCGACTCGGCCGCCCAGGAGGGGATGCCGACGGGTCGCAGGTGGTCGGGCAGGCCCGACTCGCCCATGATGCGGCACAGGCGTCGGAAGGGCACGTCCGTCACCCCGGCCATGGGGGCCAGGACGACGGGTGTCCACAGGCGCAGCGGCCCCACGCGAAGAGGGGCCGCTGCGGATGTTGAGGCTATCTCCAAGTCAGCAGCCCAGGCGTTCGATCAGGTACGACTTGACCTTGTCGAGCGGGATGCGCACCTGCTCCATCGTGTCACGCTCACGGATGGTGACGGCGTGGTCCTCGATCGAATCGAAGTCGTAGGTGATGCAGAAGGGCGTGCCGATCTCGTCCTGGCGACGATAGCGGCGGCCAACGGCGCCGGCGTCGTCGTAGTCGACGTTCCAGATGCCACGCAGCTCGTCGGCCAGCTCCTGGGCGGGGCCAGTCAGTTCGGGCTTGCGGGACAGGGGCAGGACGGCGGCCTTAACGGGGGCCAGGCGCGGGTCCAGCTTGAGCACGACGCGCTTGTCGACGCCGCCCTTGGCGTTGGGGGCCTCGTCCTCGTGGTAGGCCTCGATGAGGAAGGCCATAAGGGAACGGGTCAGGCCCGCCGAGGGCTCGATGACGTAGGGGGTCCAGCGTTCCTTGGTGTTCGGGTCGAAGTAGTCGAGCTTCGCGCCGGAGGCTTCGGAGTGGACGGTCAGGTCATAGTCGGTGCGGTTGGCGATGCCTTCGAGCTCGCCCCACTCGCTGCCCTGGAAGCCGAAGCGGTATTCCAGGTCGACAGTGCGCTTGGAGTAGTGCGAGAGCTTCTCCTGCGGGTGCTCGTACTCGCGCAGGTTCTCCGGGTCGATGCCGAGGTCGACGTACCAGGCCTTGCGGTAGTCGATCCAGTACTGGTGCCATTCCTCATCGGTGCCGGGCTCGCAGAAGAACTCGAGTTCCATCTGCTCGAACTCGCGGGTACGGAAGATGAAGTTGCCGGGCGTGATCTCGTTGCGGAAGGACTTGCCGATCTGGCCGATGCCGAACGGCGGCTTCTTGCGCGCGGCGTTCATGACGTTCGCATAGTTGATGAAGATGCCCTGCGCGGTTTCGGGGCGCAGGTAGTGCAGGCCGGCCTCGTCGTCGACGGGGCCCAGGTAGGTCTTGAGCAGGCCGGAGAAGGCGCGGGGCTCGGTCCACTGGCCGCGCACGCCACAGTTGGGGCACGCGATGTCGGCGTTGCTCAGGGAGGACTCTTCGACGCCCTTCTTTTCGGCGAGCTCTTCAATGAGCTGATCCTGGCGGGCGCGCTTGTGGCAGTTGAGGCACTCGATGAGCGGGTCGGTGAAGGCCTTGACGTGGCCGGAGGCGACCCACACTTCGCGCGGGAGGATGACGGAGGAATCGAGGCCAACGACGTCTGCGCGGCGGCGGACCATGGCGTTCCACCAGGCGCGCTTGATATTTTCCTTCAGTTCCACGCCGAGCGGGCCGTAGTCCCACGCGGAGCGGGTGCCACCGTAGATGTCACCGCAGGGAAAGACGAAGCCGCGGCGCTTGGCCAGGCTGATCACGTTGTCGAGGCGGGAGGGTCCCTTAGCCACTTGTCACTCCTTGAGTATCTGGGGCACGACTGGCTGTCGTGTCGCCATCGATACTAGCCGATAACTACTGTGTCGGGCACTTGCGACCCCTTCCGAGCTCATGGAGCCCACCACAGGTGCGCACCCAACCGACGAAGGAGCCCCGGCCTCGTCCCTTCCGTGTGAGGGGACGAGGCCGGGGACGCGGCGGTTGGGATCGATTTCCAGCGGGTTGGCTCGGTGTCAGCCGACGCGGCGTATGTGGCCTGCCGCCGTGAGGGGCCATCCGGCGGCGACGACCATCAGCGGGATCACGCCGAGCAGCCAGAAGGCCGGGTGCATGGGTGGCAGGTAGCCGGACTTGTGGACGAGGGTGAGGACCAGCCACGTGACCGGCGCGCCGATCGCGCAGATGCCCAACGGGATCGCGACCATGAGCACGAAGGCCCGTTTCCAGGTCGACCCGATGCAGCGGGAGAGCCCGCCGATGAAGCGCCCAGCTCCATCACACGCCACCCATGCGAATAGGACGAAGATCCACGAGTCGACGCCGAGAGGGAAGGACTCGCGTCCCATGACGAAGAGGAGGGGATGGATGGCGATAAGAAGCCACCAGATAAGGGATCCCAGGCCAATGATGACAATGGAGTGGACGTAGCTCGCCGCGGTAAGCACGGGGCGCGACCCGCCGCTGAGGGCTGAGGCTCGCATGTCGATGGTGGAGCTGACGACCCCGCAGACGAAGAGGAAGACGCCCGTGACAAAAGCGGAGTTTGTGGCAGCCTGTTCCGCTTGTTCGGTGACGTCGGGGACTGATAGGTAGACGATTCCATTGACCGTGAAGTTGACGAGGAACTGGAAACACACAACCAGCAGGTAGAGGACCACCGTGAATCGCGATCCGACAAGGCCAATGCGCAGGGGTGAGGGGGAAGATTGAGTGAGGTCGGGCGTTAGGGTACTCATTGGTCGTTCTCCTGGATGAGGTAGGCGAAGGCGTCCTGGAAGGTGCAGGGCGACAGTGTGAGGTTGTGGAATGCGATCTCGCGGTCGGTGACGCCGCGGTCGCGCAGGTCCACGACGATCTCGCGGGCGGATCCAAGCGTTCGCGAGCTGATGACGGGAGTGCCGGGGTGGTCGATCAGGAAGCCTTCGACGTCGGCTGCGTTTCCGGTGATGGCGCAGATGCGTGAGGTGAACTCGTCGACGCTCTCGTGGGCGAGCAGGCGCCCATTCTTGAGGACAACGACGTCTTCGGCGACGTTCTCAAGCTCGGAGACCATGTGCGAGGAGATGAGGAAGGTGCGCCGGGGGCGGCGTCCCTCCATGGCGTCGGCGGCCAGCGTGAGGATCTCCTCGTAGAAGGCGTATCGGGTGGGAACGTCCAGGGGTGCCTGGATCTCATCGAGGAGCGTGATGGGCGCACCCGAGGCCAGCGCGACGGCGCCGGTCAGGACGGCAACCTGACCCGAGGACATCTTGCGCAGTTTCTTGCGCCCCTTCAGCCGGAATCCAAAACGATGGGTGTAGTGGTCGAATAGTTTCTGATCCCAGGTCGGGCGCAGCGCGGCATAAGCGACCACGGCCGAGGCCGAGGAATTATCAAAGTCCCTGTCGGAGGAGACCATGACCGAGTATCCGAGCAGGTCGTTGGGGCTCATCTCCGTTCCGTTGATGGACACGCTTCCCGACGAGGGTGGAAGTAGGCCACCGAGGATCTGCGTGAGCGTCGTCTTGCCCGAGCCGTTGGGGCCCACGAGCGCGGTGACTGTTGCATCTGCGAGGGTGAGAGAGACATCGCGCAGCGCCGCCTCGCTTTCTCCCGGATACGTGTGACTGATGGAGTTGAGGGTGATCATGAGTTGTCCTTGGCGGTTGTGTCGGCGCCGTAGGCGCGGACGTGGTCGATGATGGCGTCGAGGTCGAGGCCCAGGGCCAGGCCCGCTTCGACGGCGGGGTTCAGGGTCTCCTCCACGTAGGATGCGAGCCCGTCGGCCACGAGCGCGCGGCGGGCCCCCTCGGCGACAAACATGCCGATGCCGCGTCGCTTGTCGACGAGGCCCTCGTCGACAAGGATCGCGAAGGCCTTGCCGACGGTGGCCGGGTTGATGCGGTAGGTCGCGGAGTACTCCGTGGTGGAGGTGAGCTGGTCCCCAGCACGCAGGGTGCCGCGCAGGATCTGCGCGCGAATGTCGTCGGCTATCTGCACGTAGATCGGGATCCCCGAGACGAACGTGGGTGCCATGCACAAGCCCTCCCTTCAGCTTCAGTGGTTCATTACATGACTAATGAACCATATAACCAACTAACTTGTCAAGCGGTCTCACCATACGAACCTCGCACCCCTTCCACTCCCCCACACCTACGCCGCCCCCCTAATGTCGCAGGCAATTCTCCCTGGTCAGTCTTCAACACCACCCACAAACGTCACAATTCCAACAATCCCGTTTACATGTTTGAAAGGTTTACATGGGAATTGCATGCGGCATTGTTGGGGAACCACAACGCGAGGCGACAAAGAACCCCAAACAGAAAAGATCTCAAACCTAAAGGCAACTCAAGGCCCAAAGGCGCCCGCGCCCCATGCAGCCACACCACCAGAAGCAACACCCGAGCGGGAGCGCTGCACCCGTTACGGAACCATGCACCCGATCAGGGGCACTGCACCCGATCAGAAGAGGTGCATTGCCTACGGATCGGGTGTAGCACCCCAACACACAAGAACAAACGCGGAACTGGCAAACCGAGCCGCTCCTGGCCCACATCCAGCCCGAGCATAGGACGCCGGGCGGGCGCCGGGCGGCTATAGTGCGCCCCGTTGACACTGCCCTACCGCGAGCCCACCCACAACGCGACATCGCAAGCCACCGCGCCCAAACCGTAGTCCGCTTCGCCCCAAACACCCGTTTTCGCCGGATTTCACCCAAGTGGACTGCACTGTGACCACACCACCACACGGACAGTACGGGCGGAGACACCGCCCGTAGGGTTCGGGTGAGCATCTGGTCGGACACTACGAGCGAAGCGAGGCGGCCAGTTCTCGCGGGAGACCAGGCCCGAAGGCGCACACAAGAGTGCGCTACGAACGCCCAACAACCAGCACTGGTCACCGACCAGCAGCGCCCGAACACCCGTTCCCAACGACCCGCATCTCGCGGCCATCAGCGCCCTCGGCCCACACTGTGCCCACGTCCCACACGATGCCCACGCCCGAACGCATAAAACAGCCCCGGCCTCGTCCCACGGGGATAGGGGACGAGGCCGGGGCTGGCTAGGCAGGAGGGCGCGGCGCGCTTACTCCTTGACGCCGCCGGCGGTCAAGCCGGAGACGATGTACTTCTGCAGGTACTGGAACAGGAGGATCACCGGGATGGCCGCGATGACAGAGCCAGCCGCGAAGATGCTCCACGGAGCGGTGCGCTCATCGGATGCCCACATGTACATGCCGACAGCGAGGGTGAACTGGCTCTGATCCTGCAGGACGACCTTCGCGATCACGAAGTCGCCGAGCGAGGAGATAAAGCTCAGCAGGCCCACAACTGCCAGGACGGGGCGGACCAGCGGCATGATGATCGTCCAGAAGGTCTGGGCGTGCGTCGCACCGTCGATCATGGCCGCCTCATCCAGCGAACGCGGGATCGAGTTGAAGAAGCCGTAGAGCAGGAAGGTGTTCGAGCCGAGCGCACCACCGAGGTAGACGCAGATCAGGCCGAGCTTGGAGTTCAGACCGAGGACCGGGAAGATGTCCTGGATTCCCAGGAGCAGCAGGTACAGGGCCACAAAGGCCAGCATCTGCGGGAACATCTGCACCAGCAGCAGGCCGGTCAGGGTCGCACGGCGCCCCTTGAAGCGGAAGCGGCTGAACGCGTAGGCGGCGGCCGCACCCATGAGGACGGTGCCAACAGCGGTCGCGGTCGACACGATGAGGGAGTTCAGGACCCACGACCAGTAGCCGGCATACTTGCCGGAGCCCAGCGCCAGGAAGTTCTCGAAGGAAAACGAGGAGAAGAGCTTGGTCGAGCCGGTGAGCGTCGCGCCCGGGTTCAGGGACACCGACAGGACGTAGAGCAGCGGGATGAGGCAGTAGATGATCATCAGGATGGCGACGATGTGGCGCCAACCGACCTCTTTCCACCAGCGCGCACCCTTCAGGGTAGACTCACGGTTCTTCTTCACAGTTGCAGCGCTCATCACAGCTCCTCAAGGGTCTTCGTCTGGCGGAAACCGAGCCACGCGATCACGCCCACGACGATGAAGATGACGATAGACATGGCCGAGGCCAGGCCATAGTTCGGGGAACCCGACTCGATCGCGATCTTGTAGACCATCGAGATCAGGATGTCAGTCTGGCCGACATCCAAGCCCGGGTAGTTCGGGCCGCCGCCGGTCAGCATGTAGATGAGCGAGAAGTTGTTGAAGTTGAACGCGAAGGACGCGATCAGCAGCGGAACGGTCGACTGCAGCACGAGCGGTAGCTTGATGGACCACACGGTACGCAGGCCGGAGGCGCCGTCGATCTTCGCGGCCTCTTCGACGTCACCCGGCAGGGACTGCAGGGCACCCAGGCACACGAGGAACATGTAGGGGAAGCCCAGCCACAGGTTCACGCCCAAGATCGAGAACTTCGCCAGCGTTCCATCCGTCAGCCACGGGATATTCACGCCGCCGAGGAACACCTGGTTGATCAAGCCGAAGTCTGTGTTAAGCATGCCCTTCCACACCAGGGTGGCCAGGAAGGCCGGGAAGGCGTAGGGAAGGATCATGAGGGACTGGTAGATCTTACGACCCTTGATGCGCTTGTCAGCAAAGACAAGGCCCAGGATCAGGCCGAGCGCGAAGGTCGACAGGACGGAGACCGCGGCGAAAACGAAGGACCACAGCAGGGCCTTCAGGAAGGGGCCAGCCAGGTCGCCGCGGGCGAACATGTTCATGTAGTTGTCGAAGCCGACGAACACGCGCCAGCCCGGGTCGACCTGATTGCCGTCCGCGTCAACGAAGGCGCCGATCTTATTGTTTGCCGTGTAGACGACGCCGGTCGTCGTGTCGGTCAGGGTGTCTGCGGCCTCGTCATAGTTGTAGCGGGACTTGGCCAGGTAGGCGGTCGATCCGTCATCGCTGCGGTAGCTTCCGTCGTTCGGATTATCGGAGACCGGAACCTTGATGGCGGAGACCTTCTGCTGCACCTCGGGCTTGAGGATCTCGGCGAGCGTCAGGACCTTGTAACCGTCGACCGCGCTGATGACGCCGGCCGCGTAGGTGCCGGACACCTCGTGCAGCGGGGTCTCGGAGTCGCCCACGCGGATCGCGCCCGTCGCAGTGTCGACCACCGCGAGCCCGAGGCCGTTGCTGTCCTCGACGACAGCGGCAGGGAGGCTCGGCGCACCCTCGGCGCGCTGCTCGGAGGCCTGCAGGATCGAGGCGACGGCGTCAGCCTTGCTGGAGTTATGGCCCTGGCCGTAGTTCGTGAAGGACACGTAGCCCGTGTACCCCATGACGAAGACCTGGTAGATGAGCAGGAAAACCATGCCGGGAACGAGGTACTTCGCGGGAATAGTCCGCTTGGAGAAGTACACCCAGTTGACCACGAGAAGCAGGACGACCAGGACGGCAAGAACCGTCCACGACTTCACCAGGTAAGCGGTGAACATGCCGTAGATTCCCAGGGCATCGATGAGCATCATCAGAACAAGTTTGACGAAGAAACCGGGCCTGGTTACTTCGCTAGCGTGCGAGGCGGTGCGCGCCTCTTTTTTCTTTTCTGCAGCCTTCGCTGGCTCAGACATCGTGTCCTCCACACGTGCGCAGTTTGCGCGTCATTGCGACGATACCCGCCTAGTGGCGGGTCGGAAAGCACCCGGGGGTGCGAGTGCACCGCAGTGCGGCGCGAGCGTTTTGTGGGCCTCGCACCCGCCCGCCGCGTGGGACGCGGGCGGGTGCGAGGCTGGGTGCTCGCCTCAGACGAGCGGGGTGCCAGTCGCTAATCAACCGGCGGATTCGATCACTTGGAGGCGATCGCGTTGTTGATGTTGGTGATCATGGTCGCCCAGCCTTCTGCCGGGGTCTCGGTGCCACTCACGATGTTGGCCTCGGTCTGGCCCCAGAAGTTCCAGACGGAACCCATCGCGGGGATCGCGGGGGCGAGAGCGCCAGACTCGGCGACCTTCGCGAAGTCCTTGATGTCCTGGTCATCCGACTTGGCGGCGACCGAAGGCATCGCGGAGGCACGACCGCCAAGGTTCTGCATCTCTTCCTGAGCCTCGGGGGTTGCCAGGTAGTTGAAGAACTGCTTGGCGGCGACCGGGTTAGCGGACTTGGCGCTCTGGTAGAACATCTGGACACCAACGAAGGGCTGTGCGGCCTGGGAGCCGGCGGAGGGGATCGACAGGACGGAGACGTCCATGCCGGCCTCGCGGAAGGCGGCGACGTTCCAGGGGCCGGTCACCGTGTAGGCGGCCTTCCCATCGAGGAAGGCCTGCTTGGCGATATCAGCCGTGATGGACGGGGAGAACACATTCGCGTCAGCCTGAGCCTTCAGCCAGGTGGCGAAGTCGGTGCCACCGGAGCCACCCATGGCCAGCTCGGAGGTGTACTCGCCGTCAGCGTTGGTTTTGAAGACGGGGGCGCCGAAGGAGGTCTGGAAGCCGTAGAAGTGGTACGGGTCGCCCTTGTCACCCATCTGGATGATGAAGGGGTACTCGACGCCGGCGGTCTTGCCGGAGGCGATCATGTCGTCGTAGGTCTTGGGCTCATCCTTGGTGAGGGCGTTGTTGCGCACCAGGGCCACGGACTCGACGGCGTAGGGAACGCCGTAGGTCTGACCGTTGTAGGTGACGGCCTTGACGGCGACGTCTGCGAAGTTGGACTTGGCCTCGCCCAGGTCCACGGGGGCGACGACGCCGTTAGCGACGAGGGCGCCCAGCTTGTCGTGGGCCATGACGATCAGGTCAGGGCCGTTGCCAGTGGGCACCTGGGTGGTGAACTCGGTGTCCATGTCACCTTCAGACTTCTGCACGACGTCGACCTTCACGCCGGTGTTGGTGGTGAAGTCCTCGGCGAAGTGCTGAACCTGGGAGAAGCGGGTGTCGTCCGCCCAGATCGTCAGGGTCGCCACAGCGTCGGTGTTCGCGCTGTCCGAGGAGGTCGAGGAAGAAGTCGTGCCGTTGTTGCAGGCGGCCAGGGCGGTAGCCGCCGCGAAGACGCCGAGTGCTGCGATGCCACGTCGCATTATTGCTCCTGTGTTGGTCGGGCGGGTCGCCTCCATCAGCGACCTGCTACACGCCCACTGTAATACGCCCGATTTTGTTTCTGCAACAATTTTCGCATTTGTGTGCAAGCTGTTACATTTATAGGGAAATAGCTGCACTCGGACGCCCAAAGGAGAGTTGAGCCGATGACCAAAAATCGTACAAGCATGGCCGATATTGCGGCCCATGCGGGTGTATCAACCGCAACTGTTTCACGCGTTTTCAACGGCGTCGGCCAGGTCTCCGAAGACACGCGTCGCAGGGTCCTGACGGCGATCGATGAGCTGGGCTACGACCGTCCACCCAGCGAGCACACGCCCAGCGCTCCGACGATCGGCGTTATCGTGCCCGAACTCACGAACCCGATCTTCGCTTCCTTCGCCCACCACCTCCAGGAGGAGATTTCGCGCGCGGGGGGCATCGCCCTCATTCGCACGCAGACACCGGGCGCAACGTCCGAGTTCGATCATCTCGCATCACTCGTCGACCACCACGTCGACGGACTCATCTTTGTCTCCGGCAGGCACGCAGATCTCTTGTCCGACCTCTCCCCCTATCACGACGTCGCTGCGCGCGGAATCCCCTTCGTCACGATCAACGGCGCACGCCAGGAGGTCCCAGCCCCCGACTTTTCCACCGGGGACTCCCTCGGCATTCACGCCGCGGTCAGCCACCTGCACGAGCTGGGCCACACGCGCATCGCGCTTCTCACCGGCCGCACGCACATTGTCCCAGCCCTACGTAAGGCCGAGGCATTCACGCAGGTGATGGGCGAGCTGATCGGGGACCACTCCCCCATCATCGAAGAAACCTTCTACACGTACGAGGCCGCAGCCGCCTACACGCACGCCCTCCTGGAGCGCGGCGTGACGGCAATCATCACGGGTTCTGACCTGCAGGCCCTCGGCGCCATCCGCACGATCTCCTCGCTCGGCCTGTCCGTCCCGGGCGACGTCTCGGTCATCGGTTTCGATGACACATTCCTCATGAGCCACCTGGATCCGGCACTCACGACGATTCACCAGCCCGTGCAGTCGATCGTCACATCCGCCGTGCGCGCTCTCGTCGAGGCATTGAACACAGCCAATTACGCCCCCGCGCACGCCGATTACGTCTTTTCACCCGATTTGATCGTGCGGAGCTCGACGGGACACGTCCGATAACTCCCCAGATCACGGCGGTTCGGGCAGCGAGATTGACTTGACAAAGATTCTCAATGTCAAAGAGAATGATTTTCATGTCGAAGAGAATCCTTGCTGCCGCATGCGCGGCTGCCACAGCGCTCGCCCTGTCCGCCTGCACCTCCACGGCCACGTCCGGAGATAGCTCCTCCAAGGACGGCAAACTGGCCGTCATGGCCTCGTTCTACCCCCTGCAGTACCTGGCTGAGAAGATCGGTGGCGAGCACGTTTCCGTCACCTCCCTGACCCCGGACGGCGCCGAGCCGCACGACCTCGAGCTCTCCCCCAAGATGGTCGACTCCCTGTCCTCCGCGGACGCGGTTGTCTACCTCGCGGGCTTCCAGAGCGCCGTTGACGAGGCCATCGAGCAGCAGGCCCCCAAGACCGTCATCGACGTCTCCCCCGCAGCCGAGCTGGTTGAGGCCGGCACCGACGCCAACCACCCCTCCGAGGAGGAAGAAGAGGCTACCGACGAGGCTCAGTCCGGCGAGACCGAAGCCCACGACCACGATCATGAGGGCCACGACCACGAGGGCCACGATCACCATCACGACATGAGCGCGGACCCGCACTTCTGGCTGGATCCCACCCGCATGGCGAAGGCCGCCACCCTGGTGGGCGACAAGCTCGCCGAGGCTGACTCCGCCCACGCCGACGTCTACAAGGCGAACGCGAAGGCCCTGGCCGACGAGCTCAACACCCTGAGCGACACCCTGGTCACCAAGACCTCGAGCTGCAAGGTCAAGACCTTCGTCACCGCGCACACCGCCTTCGGTTACCTGGCGGACCGCACGGGCCTGACCCAGGTTGGCATCTCCGGCCTCGACCCCGAGTCCTCCCCCTCCCCCGCGCGCCTGGCTGAAATCGCCCAGATCGCCAAGGAGCAGGGCGTGACGACAATCTTCACCGAGGCCCTCATCGATCCCAAGGTCGCTCAGACCCTGGCCGACGACCTCGGCATCACGACGGCCGTCCTGGACCCGATCGAGTCCCAGACCGACGCATCCAAGGACTACGCTGCGACGATGAACTCCAACATTGACGCCCTGACGAAAGCCCTCGACTGCCAGTGACAACGACTGACAACCCCACGACGGCGGGAGCCTCCTTCGCGGAGGCGACCGCCGTCGTGCGTCTCCACAACCTGCACGTGGCCTGGGATACGGACCTGATCCTCCACGGGATCTCGCTCGATATCCCCGCCGGCCAGACCGTGGCGATCACGGGCTCGAACGGATCGGGCAAGTCTACGACCCTCAAGGCCCTGCTGGGCACCGCTCCCATCACGAGCGGCGACGCCCAGCTCTTCGGTCGCTCGATTTCCGCTCGCCGCCGCGTACCGTGGAACAAGATCGGCTACGTGCCCCAGCGCATCTCCTCGGGCGGCGCGATTAGCGCCAGCGCGATCGAGGTCGTGCGATCCGGCCTGCTCGGGCCTCGTCGCCTGTGGGCGCTGCCGGGCGACACCGCGAAGGCCATGTCCGCCCTTGAGCGCGTCGGCATGGCCCACCGCGCCCACTCCCCCCTCAACATTCTGTCGGGCGGGCAGGCCCAGCGCGTCCTCATCGCACGCGCCCTCGTGCGCCGACCCGAGCTGCTCATCATGGACGAGCCGATGGCTGGAATCGACGCAACATCGCGAGCGCGCCTCGCACAGATCGTCGCCGAGGCCAAGGCTGAGGGGACGACGATCCTCATCGTCCTGCACGAACTGGGCGAGCTCGGCCCACTCTTGGATCGCGAGCTGCACATAAGCGCGGGACACGTCTCCTACGACGGCCCACCCCACATTGAGGATGACCACGAACAGCATCACGGCGGCGGCGATCACTGCCACTCCACGACCGAGCCCGGCCCGGCGACGCGCGACCGCGGCCTCGTGAGCGGAATCTAGACGGGAGCGACACATGATTGACGCACTGACGACCCTCCTGTCCTCGCAGATGATGCAGCGTTCGCTGCTCGCCGCCCTGATCGTGGGCCTCACCGCCCCGATCATCGGCACCTACCTGGTCCATCGCCGCCTCGCCATGCTGGGCGACGGCATCGGCCACATCTCTCTGACCGGTGTCGCGCTGGGATGGCTGGCAGGCACGTTCGCGAACGTAAGCCCCGCCGACTCATGGGCGATCCCCGGCGCGGTCATCATCTCCCTGCTGGGCGCAATCACGATCGAGTTGGTGCGCCAGAGCGGTCGCACGTCCGGCGACACTGCCCTGGCCATGCTCTTCTACGGGGGCATCGCCGGCGGCGTCCTCCTGATCGGCCTGGCGGGCGGGACCTCCGCTCAGCTGAACTCCTATCTGTTCGGTTCGATCTCGACCGTGCGATGGAGCGACATTACGCTCATCACGCTCCTCGGGGTCGCAATCGTGGCGCTCGGGGTAGGCCTGGCCCCCGCGCTCTTCTCGGTGACCAACGACGAGGACTTCGCACGCTCGACGGGGCTGCCCGTGCGCACGCTGTCCCTGCTCATCGCTATCCTGTCGGCGCTGACCGTGGCCGTCGCGATGCGGGTCGTCGGCTCGCTGCTGGTCAGCGCACTAATGGTTATTCCCGTGGCTATCGCCCAGCTCGGAGCACGTTCGTTCCGCTCCACGATGGGCATCGCGATGGCTCTCGGCGTCATCATCTGCACGTGCGGGCTGTCGCTGACGTACTTCGTTGACCTGTCGCCCGGTGCGACCATCGTTGTCGGCGCAATCTGTCTGTACGCGATTGGATTCACGATCCGGGCTATTGTGGACCGTATCCGCAGGGTGCGCAGGCTTCGCGCAGCCCGCGGCCACAACCAGCATCCGGAGCGCGAACCTCTCGCTCACGCGGACGCATCATGAGGAAGGGAACACCATGCAGCGCATGACGAAGCAGCGTCAGGCGGTCCTCGATGAGCTGACCCGTGTCAGTGACTTCCGCAGCGCCCAGCAGATCTTCGAAGACCTCCACCTCCAGGGACAACGCGTGGGCCTGGCGACCGTGTACCGCTCGCTCCAGAGCCTCGCGGACGACGGTCGCGTCGACACGCTGCGCTCCTCCGACGGCGAGGCCCTGTACCGCTCGTGCACGACGCACCATCACCATCATCACCTGGTGTGCCGCGAGTGCGGTTTTACCGAGGAGATCGAGCAGTCGCAGATCGAGTCGTGGGTAGATTCGGTCGCAGCGGCACATGGATTTGGAGATGTCGAGCATTCCCTGGAGCTCTTCGGGGTGTGCGCATCCTGCCAGTCGAAGAAGTGACCTACTGAGGCTGCATCAGCCACGACGAGGCCTGGGAAGCGGGAGACGCTTTCCCAGGCCTCGTCCGTAGGTTAGGATAGGCTTCGTTTGGTTAGCCTCAGTCTGGGAGTGTCATGTTCGCCGCCGGAATCAACTCCATGGTCCCCGCCTTTGCACGCGAGGGTATCTGGCTCTTCGTCTTCCTTTTTGTGGTCGTTTTCTTCCGCGCGCAGGCGACTTACTGGCTGGCTCGCGGCGCTGCCTCCGGCGCAGTCCTGGCGACAGGACGACAGGGCTTCCTGGGCGCCATGGCCCGCTGGTTCGACGGCCCGGTTCCCCGCAAGGGCGCGGCCATGCTGGACAAGTGGGGCATCATCGCCATTCCCCTATGCTTCCTGACGGTAGGCATCCAGACGGCGATCAACGCGGGCGCGGGCCTCGTGCGCATGCGCTGGAGCACCTACACGATTGCCATGATCCCAGGCTGCGTCCTGTGGGCACTGCTGTACGGCCTCGGCACGCTCGCCGTTTTTGCCGCGGCGATTCGAGCCGTCGCCGGTTCCCCCTGGGGCTGGGCTGGCCTCGCCCTCATCATCGCGTTGATCGGCGCGAAGATCGTGTGGGGCCGCCGTAAGCGCCGCGCGGTCGACGCCGCGCTGGCCTCCGACGAGGCCTAGGACTGCGCGACGCTGTCGATCGCGCCGCCGAAGCGGCGGTCTCGCCCCGCGTACTCCTCCAGGCACCCCCACAGCTCCTCGCGGTCGAACGCGGGCCAGGGGGTGTTGACGAACATCATTTCCGCATACGCCATCTGCCACAGCAGGTAGTTGGACAGGCGCTGCTCCCCCGACGTGCGGATCATGAGGTCAACGTCGGGCACGTCGGGCAGGTAGAGGTGGCGTGAGAGCGTCTTTTCTGTCACGCCGCGCGGGCTGAGGCGCCCCGCCGCCACGCCCTCGGCGATGGACCGGGCGGCATCCGCCAGCTCTGCCCGACCACCGTAGTTCACGCACATGATCAGGTCGAGAGCCTTGCAGTGCGAGGTCGCACGATCAGCCTTCTCCAGCGCGTTGATGACGCTCTTCCACAGCTTCGGCCGGCGCCCACTCCACCGCACGTGCACGCCCCACTGGGCGAGCTGGTCGGTACGCCGCGCGAGCACGTCGGAGGCGTAGTTCATGATGAAAGAGACTTCGGCGGGCGAACGTTTCCAGTTTTCCGTGGAGAACGTGTAGACGCTCAGGTAGCGCACACCCGCGTCGATCGCGCCGGCGATCGTATCCATGAGGGCGTACTCCCCCGCCCGATGTCCCTCGGTGCGCGCCAGGCCTCGGCTATTGGCCCAGCGCCCGTTTCCGTCCATGATGAGGGCGACGTGCGCGGGCACCTCACCCTTACGAAAGACGGGCGCCTCGCAGTGCCACTGGCCGGGCCCGAGCAGCGGCGCGGTTGGGTCGTTCGGTGCGCGGTCCATGGGGGTGGGTCGCAGGTCCGTCATGGGTGACTCCTATCGATGACGCTCAGCGAGCGGAGGCGACGTTCCAGATGCCATTGAGTGTACGAGGAAATGAGGCCCGAGGCCTCGGTGCGCGCGTAGGGTTCGCACCGGTCGGCCCGCTCCCAGTCGCCGCTGAGCAGCTGACCGAGGAGGGCCACCGTGTCAGGCGCGGGCGAGGAGGCGCCGGGCGGTCGGCAGGTATCGCAGACGGTGCCACCGTCGGGGATGGAGAACGAGGTGTGCGGCCCCTGGGTGCCGCACACGGCGCAGTCGAAGCAGGAGGGCGCCCATCCGGCGAGAGCGAGGGCGCGCAGCGTGTAGGACGTGCGAATGAGGGTCGGGTCGTGTCGGCCTCGTGCCAGGGCGTTGAGGGCCCCTAGGAGGAGCAGGTATTGGGAGTGGGTGCCGTCGTGAGCGTCCGCGGTGAGGCGCTCGGCGGTTTCGACGACGACGGTGGCCGCGAGGTAGAGGTCGTAGTTGGCGGCGATGGCATCGCCGTATTGGACGATCGAGGCGACCTGGGTGAGGGTGTCGAGAGTGCGGCCTCGATGGAGCTGCGCATCGATGACGGAGAAGGGTTCGACGCGTGCGCCGAACTTTGAGGTCGTCTTGCGCACTCCCTTGGCGACGGCGCGCACCTGCCCATGCTCGGCAGTGAGCAGCGTGATGATGCGATCCGCTTCGCCCAGCTTGTGGGTGCGTAGGACGATCGCCTCGTCTCGATAGGACTTCATCACACGAACATTGTGTCACGGCCACGCGACTTGGGAGAGGAGGCCCGGCCCGCATCGCATGACGCGAAATCTGTTGTGAAGTGCGCTGTCACATCGCTCGACAAGCGCCCCCGCGTGCGCTGTCAACAATATATGAGAAACTGACAGCGTGGTCGGTTACACAGCCGCCAAACGGTTTTCGAGTAGCTAGTTTCTTCGTAACTGGATATGGTTTACCCATAACCGTCGAAGGAAGGAAACAAATGGCTCCGCCGATTGATGCCCGCGAAAAGCTTGGCACCGCACTGCGCCAGGCCCTGACACAGACCCCGCTGTCAAAGATCTCTGTCAGCGCACTGACACGCTCCGCCGGAGTCACCCGTCAAGCGTTCTACTACCACTTCAACTCCCTCAACGACCTCAATGCCTGGGTTTTCCGCACGGAAGTCACAGCGCACCTGACCACCAGTTCGGGAGAATGGCTCGACGCCATCGAAGCGACCATGACGTGGATGCACGCCCATCACGACGAGACCGCCGCCGCCATGAAGACCATCGAGGCGAACGACCTGTGGGCGTTCCTGGCCTCCCACATTCAGGAACTCATCGAGTCCCGCCTCCCCAGCTCCGCCTCGGCCACGGCGCGCGACGTCGTCGCCCAGCACTTCGCCCTGGCGACCACCGCCCACATGGCTCAGTGGATGCTCTCCGGCCTCGAGGTCAACCCCTCGCTCGCGGTCGCGCGCATGCGAGTGCTTATGACCGACCAGACCACCCCCGCCCTGGCTCGCCTGGCCAAGTAACGCGGTTATTCCCACCAACCGCGCGAGGACAGACAGACAGTCTTCCCAGCCCCGACCTCGTTCCATCGACGAGGTCGGGGCTGAACCATACACTCCCCCAGCTCACCCCAGGCTTTCCGGATGCGTACAAGCCAATCTGAGCTATACAATTGGTCAGCCGAACATTGCACTGAAATTTCGCGGATCCGCAATTCAGCCTGCACAGTTTGCTCGTAACCTCTCTTTTCATGTCGACGAGGACCACCGATGCCCCACACCGATGCGAAAACGATGCTCGCGCACGCCCTGCGCGACGCACTTCAGACCGTCCCACTATCGAAGGTGACGGTCTCCGGACTCACGCGCACCGCCGGCGTGACCCGCCAGGCGTTCTACTATCACTTCGCGGACATCCGCGACCTGACTGTCTGGGTGTTCAAGCGCGAGGTCGCCGACCAGATCATCGCCCACGCCACCCACGAGGACTGGGCCGACGGCCTGCTCGCCATGTTCGTGTGGATGCAAAACCACCCCGAAGAGACCCGTTCCGTCGTCTCCTCCCTCGGCATGGAGGACCTGCAGATCTTCCTCCACAAGCAGCTGCGCGCCGTCATGGAACCCATCGTCGATCAACACGGCATCGATCTGCGGGTCACCGAAGACGATCGAGTGTTCGTCACCGACCACTTCACTCTCGCCATTCTCGGCCACATCTCCCAGTGGCTCGCAACCGGCATGAGCACCGACCCCTACATCCTCACCGAGCGCATCGCCCGCGTGCTCGACGGCCAGGTGCGCCGCAGCCTCGAGCTGTTCGCCTCCTCCCCCCACCCGCCCGCGCGCGCCTGACCAAACGTCGAACCCCGGCCTCGTTTCTCCATCAACGAGGCCGGGGTTCGCCCTATCTGTCTGCGAGCGCTTAGCGCAGGGCTCGGTTGACCGCCGAGATGACGGCCTTGTAGGACGCGCGCGTAATCGAGGAGTCGATGCCAACGCCCCACACGATCTGCCCGTCGACCGCGGCCTCCACGTAGGCGGCGGCGCGGGCGTCGCGGCCCTGGCTCATCGCATGCTCGGAGTAGTCGAGGATGCGCACATCGAGATCGAACTCGTGAAGCGCCGAGACGAAGGCGTCGATCGGGCCCGTACCCGTTGCCTGCACCTTCACGGTCTCGCCGCCGTCCGTGAGCGTCGCGTTGAGCTCGACGTGCTCATCGTCGATCGACGAGACCTGCGAGGAGCGCATCTCGAAGCGGCCCCACGGCTCCAGACCGGGAGCGGCACTCGTGGGCAGGTATTCGTCCGCGAAGATCTGCCACAGCGTGGCCGCGTTGATCTCGCCACCGTAGGTGTCGGTGTGACGCTGCACGATGCGAGAGAACTCCACCTGCAGGCGGCGCGGCAGCTCCAGGGCGTGCGCCGTCGACATGAGGTAGGCGACGCCACCCTTGCCGGACTGCGAGTTCACGCGCACCACGGCCTCGTACGAGCGGCCCACGTCGTGCGGGTCGATCGGCAGGTAGGGCAGCTCCCACACGACCGCTTCCTCGTCGCCGCCGGCCGCGTCCACTTTGGCCTTGCGGGCGGTGAAGCCCTTCTTGATCGCGTCCTGGTGGGAACCGGAGAAGCTCGTGTAGACCAGATCGCCGACGTAGGGGGCGCGCGGCGAAGTCTCCATCTGCGTGCAGTACTCGACCGTGCGGCGAATCGCGTCCACGTCGGAGAAGTCGATGCCCGGATCGATGCCCTGGCTGAACAGGTTCAGGCCCAGCGTCACCAGGTCGACGTTACCGGTGCGCTCGCCCTGGCCCAGCAGGCAGCCCTCAATGCGGTCCGCGCCGGCCAGGAGTGCCAGCTCGGCCGTCGCCACGCCCGTGCCGCGGTCGTTGTGGGGGTGCACGGACAGGGCCACGTACTCGCGGCGGCTCAGGTTGCGGCTCATCCACTCGATCTGATCCGCGAAGACGTTCGGGGTGGAACGCTCGACCGTGGAAGGCAGGTTCAGGACGATCTCGCGACCCTCGCCCGGCTCCCAGACGTCCATGATGGACTCGCACGCCTCGAGGGCGAAATCGAGCTCGGTGTCCACGAAGATCTCGGGCGAGTACTCGAATCCGAAGATCGTCTCATCGCCCAGGCGCTTCTCAGCCTGCGCAATAATCTCGCGCGCACCGGACTGGGCGAGCTCGATCGTCTGCGCCTTATCAGCGTGGAAGACGACCTCGCGGAACACGGGGGCCGTCGCATTGTAGAGGTGCACCGTCGCGCGCGGGAAGCCGACCATGGCCTCGACCGTGCGCTCGATCAGCTCGGAGCGAGACTGCGTGAGCACCGAGATCGTCACGTCCTCGGGCACCGCGTCGTCCTCGATCAGGGAGCGCACGAAGTCGTAGTCGGTCTGCGAGGCCGCGGGGAAACCGATCTCGATCTCCTTGTACCCCAGCTTGATGAGCAGGTCGAACATGCGGCGCTTGCGGGCCGGATCCATCGGCTCGATGAGGGCCTGGTTGCCATCGCGCAGGTCGGTGGACATCCAGCGCGGCGCCTTCGTGATGCGCTTGGAGGGCCACTGGCGATCCGGCAGTTCCACGGGATTCGTATCGAGGAACGGCCGATACTTACGAATCGGCATGCGCGAGCCGGAGGGGACGGGAACAGCGGATGTAGTCTTCACGCATCGTAGTCTATCGACGAGGCCGGGCACGCGAGCAGGCGCTGCGCATACTGGACGTGAGATGCGGCGCGCTCCTCACCCAGCATTGACAAAGAAAAACGCTCAAAAATATGTACGCCTCTGCGTTCATATGTCATGATAATTGGGTCCAATGTCCCACACACTGACGCGCGGAGCAGCCATGACTTCTCTTTTGTTAGCCCAATCTTTTACCCCATCGACGACTGCCGTCGCGGGTAACGTCTTCCTGACAGCCGTCGTCGGGCTCCTTCCGCTCGTCGTCTTCTTCGTCCTCATGGGCGTCTTCAAGGTCGCCACCCACTGGTGCTCGATCATCTCCCTGGTGCTCTCCCTGGGCCTCGCGGTCTTCGCCTTCAAAATGCCCGTCGGTATGGCGCTCCTGTCCGGAACGCAGGGCGCCGCGATGGGCTTTATGCCGATCATCTACATCATCATCGCGGCCGTGTGGCTCTACAACCTCACCGAGAAGTCGGGACGCAGCTCCGACCTCAAGGCCATCTTTAATACGATCGGCCGCGGCGACCAGCGCGCCCAGGCCCTCATCGTCGCTTGGTGCTTCTGCGGCCTGCTCGAGGGCTTGGCCGGCTTCGGTGCCCCCGTGGCCATCACCTGCGCCATGCTGGTGACCCTCGGCGTCCCGAAGATCAAGGCCGCCGTCGTCACCGTCGTCGGCAACGCCATCAACGTTGGCTTTGGCGCCATGGCCATCCCCACGACCACCGCCGGCAAGCTCGGTGGTGCAGAGCCCGTCGTCGTCGCCGGCGACATGGGACACCTGACCTGGATCTTCTGTCTGTTCATCCCCCTTCTCCTGCTGTTCATCCTGGACGGAGGGCGCGGCGTGCGACAGCTCTGGCCCCTCGCCCTCGTCGCCGGCCTTGCTGCCGGTGCGGGCCACTTCTTCACTCCTTCCATCTCCTACGAGCTGACTGCCGTCGTCGCCTCCCTGCTCGGCTTCGCTGCCTGCTACGCCTTCCTCCTTTTCTGGGGCCCGACGACCCCCGCGGAGTGCGCAACCGAGGCCGACGAGGCCGACAAGCCCACCGGCTCGCGCATCGGACTGGCCCTGCTGCCCTACGTCCTCGTCGTCGTCATCATCGCGATCACGAAGCTGGCCAAGCCGGTCGCCGCTTTCTTCTCCTCGACGGACGTGAAGATCCCGTGGCCCGGTATCTACGGCAACCTGCTGACCGCCGACGGATCCCCCTCGACCGCAGCCAACTACAACCTGCAGATCCTGTCCAACCCCGGCACCTGGATCTTCGTCACCGGCATCATCGTCGCCATCGTCTACGGCACGAACTCCTCGAACGGCCGTTTCCAGACCTCCGTGGGTGAGATGTTCGCGGTCCTGCCGCGCACCATCTACTCGCTGCGAATGGCCATCCTGACGATCGCCTCCGTCATGGCCCTCGCCTTCGTCATGAACTTCTCGGGCCAGACCACCTCGATCGGCGCCGCACTGGCGACGACGGGCGCGGCCTTCGCGTTCCTCTCCCCCATCCTGGGCTGGATCGGCACGGCCGTCGCCGGATCCGCGACCTCGGCGGGTGCTCTCTTCGCGAACCTGCAGTCGACCGCCGCAGCCGGCGCGGGCCTCGACCCGTCGATCCTGCTGGCCGCCAACACCATCGGCGGCGGCCTGGGCAAGATCGTGTCCCCGCAGAACCTCGCGATCGCCGCGACCGCAGTCGATTCTGAAGGCTCCGATGCGGAAATCCTCAAGAAGGCCGCCCCCTACTCGATCGGCCTGCTCCTCGTGCTGTGCGCCCTGGTGTTCATCGCATCCCAGGGCTGGCTCGGCGCCTACATGCCGCACTGATCGACGGCGGATGGGCTCGGGAGGTCCCGGGAAGCAAGTTGCTTCCCGGGACCTCCCCCTTGTAGGCTCCTAACAGAAGTACGGACAAAGGAGACGACAGTGTGCCACAGGTCCTCCCTACGAGCTATTCGGCCTCGGACGGAAGCCCTGAGCCGGTGTTGTCTTAGCTTCGTCGCCATCGCGGCTCTCGCCACCGCGTGCAACCCATTCACACACAAGACTTCGGCTCCTCAATACCCGAAGGATTCTCGCTTCTCTGAATTCGTCTTCAAAAGTGACGAGACACCGACCGTCAAAGATCGGACCGACTCCGTCAACGTTCGGTGGCCGAACACGAATGCGAGCGAGGCACACATCGTCACCGAGTATTCCAGCCAAACAGGTTTCCTCCCCGACCAGGACCCTGAATTCTGGCTCACCACCGTTGCCACTGTCCCCGATGAGACAATCCAGCTCCTCGCGGAGGGCGCTACCACCGACACGCTCCTGCCCGGCATCTATCCCGATCTCTACGAGTACGTGCCGCAGGGGTGCCATTTCACCACGATCGACCCGTCTGTCGCGGATAAGGCCCTCGCGCCGGATAAAGAGAAGATCCCACACGATTTCGGTCCCATGGACATACAAGCGCTAGCCGTGTCCGAAGATTGCCACCTTCTCGTATTCACCGCACTCGGCCACTCCTGAGCCCCAGGGACCTCCCACTCGTCCTCTACACCGCGCCCCGGCCTCGTCCATTTCCGAGGTCGGGGCGAACGTCTGCGCACACGAAACCATCGCAAAACTGAAAAACGAAAACTCACCCTGAGCTAAGTCGCATCCCGAAGGTCCTAAAACGCCCAATGAGAGGCCAATTTTCGTTGATTACATGTGGCGATTTTTTCGCAAGAAACAGCGGATAAATCAACCTCGTCCGAGTTGTCTGGACAAAAACGGTCGCTGGGACCTCTGACCCAGCCATAACCTGGGCTGGACAGCACCCACGAGGAAGGATCCCCCAGTGCGCATTGCTCTCTTTTCGACCTGCCTGGCAGACGTCATGTTCCCCCAGGCTGCCCAGGCCACAGTGACCCTGCTTGAACGCCTCGGCCACGAGGTTGTCTTCCCCGAAGACCAGGTCTGCTGCGGACAGATGCACGCAAACACCGGCTACTTCGAAGACGCCGCGAAGATTACCCGCAACCACGTCAAGACCTTCGAGCCTGTGCTCGACGGCCAGTGGGACGCTATCGTCGTCCCCTCCGGCTCCTGCACCGGTGCAGCGCGCCACGAGCAGAAGATCGTCGCCGAGCACGTGGGCGACGAGCATCTCGCGAAGCAGTCCCAGCGCATCGCTGAGCACACCTACGACCTCACCGAGCTCATCACCGACGTTCTGGGCCTCGAGGACGTGGGTGCCTACTTCCCCCACACGGTCACCTACCACCCGACCTGCCACTCGCTGCGTATCGCCAAGGTCGGCGACCGCCCCTACCGCCTCCTGCGCGCCGTCGAAGGCCTGACCCTCGTCGACCTGCCCGACGCCGAGGTCTGCTGTGGTTTCGGCGGCACCTTCTCCATGAAGAACTCCGAGACCTCCACCTCGATGCTCGCGGACAAGGTCACCAACGTCATGTCGACGCGCGCCGAGGTCCTCGTCATGGGCGACTACTCCTGCCTCATGCACGTCGGCGGCGGCCTCTCCCGACTTAACTCGGGCATCCGCCCGATGCACCTCGCCGAGATCCTGGCATCCACCAAGGATCAGCCCTTCGAGGGCAACATCTCCTTCGCACCCGAAAGCGCACAGGTGATCTGATATGTCTGAAACGTTCATCGGCATGCCCGGCGTGGTCTCTGACGACGCAAACGCCCAGGCACACACCGGCGGCTGGCGCACCACCGTCTCCATCCCCGAGGACACCCTCCGCTGGGGCCCCACCTTCCCGGAAGGCGCCCACAAGACGCTGGCCAACACCCAGATGCGCCGCAACCTGGGTCACGCCACCCGTACGATCCGTACCAAGCGCGGACAGCGCGTCGCGGAGATGCCAGACTGGGAGGATCTGCGTAACGCCGCCGAGGCCGTCAAGTTCGAGGTCGAGTCCCGTATGCCCGAGCTCCTCGAAGAGTTCGAGCGCAACGTGACCGCCCGCGGCGGCATCGTCCACTGGGCGCGCGACAAGCACGAGGCCAACCGCATCGTCGCGGAGATCATCAAGTCCAAGGGCGTTGACGAGGTCGTCAAGGTCAAGTCCATGGCCACCCAGGAGACCAACCTCAACGAGTACCTGAAGGACCAGGGCATCCACGCTCGCGAGACCGACCTCGCCGAGATGATCGTCCAGCTGGCCGATGACATGCCCAGCCACATCGTGGTCCCCGCGATTCACCGCAACCGCTCCGAGGTCCGCGGCATCTTCCTGGATCGCATGGAGGACGCGCCCCGCGACCTCTCCGACGACCCGACCGAGCTGACTGCCGCCGCACGCTCCCACCTGCGCAAGAAGTTCCTGCACGCCAAGGTCGCCGTCTCCGGCACCAACATGGGCATCGCGGAAACCGGCACCGTCTCCATCTTCGAGTCCGAGGGCAACGGCCGCATGTGCCTGACCCTGCCCGACACGCTCATCACTCTGATGGGCATCGAGAAGCTGGTCCCCCGCTTCCAGGACGTGGAAATCTTCTCCCAGCTGCTCCCCCGCTCCGCCACCGGCGAGCGCATGAACCCCTACACCTCCATGTGGACGGGCGTCACCCCCGGCGACGGCCCCCAGGAATTCCACCTGATCCTCATGGACAACGGCCGCACCAAGGTCCTCGCCGACCCGATCGGTCGCCAGGCCCTCGCCTGCATCCGCTGCGGCTCGTGCATGAACATCTGCCCGGTGTACCAGCACACCTCCGGCCACGCCTACGGCTCCGTCTACCCGGGCCCCATCGGCGCGATCCTGACCCCGCAGCTCACCCAGGGCCTCGACGAGCACGATCCCGTGCACACCCTGCCCTTCGCGTCCTCCCTGTGTGGCGCCTGCGGCGAGGTCTGCCCCGTCAAGATCGACATCCCGACGATCCTCATCCACATGCGTGCGCGCACGGTCGACGTCAAGCGCAACCTCGTGCCGGACGTGTGGGACCTCGCGATGGGCGTGACCACCCCGGTCATGTCGAACGCAAAGCTCTGGAAGGCCGCGAACGTGCCGACCAAGGCGACGCGCCTCTTCGCGAAGAAGGGCGCGATTGGTGCACTGCCCTTCCCGGCCTCGCTGTGGACGCGCGCACGCGACCTGCCGGTAGCCCCGAAGGAAACCTTCCGCGAGTGGTGGAAGCGCACCCACAAGGACTCCGACGCCAACGCGCCGCGCACCGACGCCCCCGCGAAGGGCGTCCCGCTCGCTTCCGAGCACGGCATGACCACCAACACGACCCCGAAGGAGGCGTGACATGAGCACCACCATGGACGCAAAGACCGCGATCCTCGCGCGAGCACGCGACGCCATCTCTCGTTCCCAGCAGGGCCGTCCAGTGCGCCCGATCCCCCGCGACTACATCCGCTCCACCGAGCACGCGCCCGGTTCGCAGGCCGTCATTGACGAAATGATCGAGACACTCGAGGACTACTCCGCGCAGGTCGTCGTAGTCTCCGAGGAGTCCAAGGTCGCCGACGCGATCTCGAAGTTCCTGGCCGACCAGAAGGCCACCTCCGTTGTGGTCCCCACAGGCCTGGACGAAACCTTCAAGAAGGCTGCCGCCTGCGACGGACGCACAGTCCGTGAGGATAGCCGCGAGCAGGCGATCCCGACGCTGGAGCTGGACGAGATCGACGCCGTCGTCACGCGTTGCCGCGTCGCGATCTCCCTGTCCGGCACCATCGTCCTCGACGGCGAGCCCGACCAGGGTCGCCGCGCGATCTCGCTCGTGCCCGACACCCACGTCGTCGTCCTCAAGGCTTCCGACATCGTTCCCACGGTGCCCCAGGCCGTCGAGATCCTCGGCAAGAACCCGACCCGTCCGATGACCTGGATCGCCGGCGGTTCGGCGACCTCCGACATCGAGCTGGTCCGCGTCAACGGCGTGCACGGCCCCCGCTTCCTGCGAGTCGTCATCGTCAAGTGACCTAATCACAACACGGTGCCCGGCTGCCTCACGGCAGCCGGGCACCATGCTTATCTGGGCCGAGACCCACCTGATGCTTCCCCTGCGACAGAGTCTCAGCGCAGGTAGCGCCCCGTCACCGAGGCCTCGCTGTCCACGATATCGCTCGGAGTGCCCTGCGCGACGATACGACCACCTTCAACGCCGCCGCCCGGGCCCATATCAATGACCCAGTCAGCGCAACGGATCAGGTCCAGGTCGTGCTCGATAACGAGGACCGTCGCTCCACGCTCAATGAGGTGCTGGAGCACGTTCAGGAGGACCTGCACATCATACGGGTGCAGGCCGATCGTCGGCTCGTCGAAGACAAAGAGAGTGCCCTCCTGGCGCCTACCCATTTCGGAGGCAAGCTTGAGGCGCTGGGCCTCGCCACCAGAGAGGGCGGGAGTGGCCTCCCCCAGCGTCAGGTAGCCCAGGCCGAGGCCGGCCAGGGTCTCGAGGAGCGCGCCCGCTTTCTTCAGCCCACGCACGGCCATCCGTGCCTCGTCCACGCTCATCGCCATGATATCGGGCAGGCTCAGCCCATCGCGGCGGATCTGCGACGCCCGCGCGCCGTAGCGGCTCCCTCGACAATCTGTGCACTCAATGTCCACGTCAGGCAAAAACTGCACATCCAGGGTGATCTGCCCGGTACCGTCACACGTGGGGCATCGAAGCGAACCCGTGTTGTACGAGAATGCCCCGGGCTTCAGCCCAGCAGCCTGCGCCTCCTCGGTACGCGCAAACGCCCGGCGCAGCTCATCCAGGACACCGGAGTACGTGGCCACGGTCGAGCGCACGTTCACTCCGATCGGCGTCGCGTCGATCAGGTTCACCCGTGAGATACCGGCGGCATCCACGTCGCGCACGTGCGCGGGCAAAGGCTCACCAGCAAGGCGCGCACGCAGCGCGGGAACTAGCGACTCAAGGACGAGTGTCGTCTTACCCGACCCACTGACGCCCGTGACGGCCGTCAACGAACCCAGCGGAATATCAACACTCAGGGGCCGCACCGTGTGGATCTGGTTAGTCTTCAGGTGAAGCGCACCGCGCCCATCGATATCCGCGCCCTGATCCGACTCCCCCGCTGCACGCTCAACCCGACGGACCCCAGCCATGTACGGGCCGATGCGGGACGCGGGGGCGTGGGAGGCCTCGTTGATGGGGCCCTGGAAGATGACGCTACCACCGTCCGCTCCCGCTCCGGGTCCGATCTCGATCAGGTGATCCGCGGCTGCGAGGACACGTGTGTCATGGTCGACGACGACAGCGGAATTCCCGTCGGCGAGGAGTTCCCGGATGATCGCCAGGACGCCGTCGACGTTGGAGGGGTGTAGGCCAATGGTCGGCTCGTCCAGCACGTAGAGGACCCCAGTCGTCCGGTTGCGTACGGCACGGGCGAGCTGCATGCGCTGGCGCTCACCGTTGGACAACGTCGAGGACGCGCGGTCGAGGGACAGGTAGGACAGGCCGAGCTGCACGAGGCGATCCATCGGCTCGGTCATCTCCTCAACGATGACGCGAGCCATGGGAGCTACCTCATCCGGAACGAGGCCGGGGACGCGCTGGACCCACTCGCGCAGCTCCGTGAGCGTGAGGCGCGAGGCCTCGCCCAGGTCGATGCCCTCGATCAACGTGGAGCGCACACGTTCCCCCAGGCGCGTGCCGTCGCACGCGGGGCATGTGCGGGTGACGAGGTATTTTTCCACGCGGGCGAGGGCCTTCTCATCTTTCGCCTTCGACAAGGCGTTTTCGACCGTGGCGACCGCATTGAAGTAGGTGAAGTCCAGCTCCGCGCCACCGGTCTTGGTGGGGACGACGATGTGACGTTTCTCGGCGGGCCCCTCGTAGACGATCGCCTTCTCCGCATCGCTCAGGTCCCGGAAGGGCACGTTCGTGCGCACACCCATTTCACGGGCGACGTCCTTCATGAGCTTCCACATGAGGGATCCCCATGGGGAAACCGCGCCCTCGTCAATAGTGAGGGATTCATCGGGCACGAGGGACGCTCGGTTGACGACGCGCTGGACGCCCGTCCCCTCACACACCGGGCACGCACCGCCCGAGTTAAATGCCATCTCCTCCGCACCGAGGCCGTAAAAGGAGGCTGCACACTGCGGGCACGTGAGAGGCACTTCTAGGGCCACGTTGCGCGAGGGCGGGACGCGGTGCCCGTTGGGGCACAGGTAGGAGCCAACGCGCGAGAACAGCAGGCGCAGGTAGTTGAGAAGCTCCGTCGCCGTACCGAAGGTAGAGCGCACGTCGGGTACACCTGGGCGCTGGCGCAGCGCGAGCGCGGCGGGCACGTGCGCAACCTCGTCGACCGAGGCCTTGGCAGCCTGGGAGATGCGCCGACGCGTGTAGGTCGCCAGGGACTCCAGGTAACGCCGCGATCCCTCTGCATAGAGCGTGCCCAGGGCCAGGGAGGATTTGCCCGACCCGGACACGCCCGCGACTGCGACGAACGCGTTCAGGGGAACGTCAACGTCCACGTTTTTCAGGTTGTGGACGCGGGCGCCGCGCACGCGGATGACACTGGGCATATCAGAACCCGAGGCGTCCCAGCATCTTCGGGTCGGACTGCCAGTCCTTCGCGGTGCGCACGTGCAGGTCAAGGTAGACGCGGCGGCCCAGCAGCTCCTCGATGTGCGCGCGGGCCTGGGTGCCGATCTGCTTGAGGCGGCTTCCCTTGCGGCCGATGATGATGGCCTTCTGGGAGTCGCGCTCGACGTAGACGTTCACGTGAATGTCGAGCATGGGCGGGCGGTCGTCGCCCTCGCGACGCGGCCTCTCGATGATCTCCTCGACCTGGACGGCCAGGGAGTGCGGCAGTTCGTCGCGCACACCCTCCAGGGCGGCCTCGCGGATGAACTCGGCGATCAGGGTGTCGCGGGACTCGTCGGTGACGTCACCCTCGGGGTACAGCGGCGGCGACAGGGGCACAGTCTGCGCGAGGACCTCGCGCAGGTGGTCAATGCCCTTGCCTTCCACGGAGGAAACCGGCACGATGGCGGCCCACTCCCCCAGCTTTTCGATGGACAACAGGTGCTTCATGACGCGCTCGCGCGGCACGGCGTCACACTTGGTCGCCACAGCGATGATCGGCCGCTTGATGCCGCGCAGTTCGCGTGCGATGAACTGGTCGCCGGGGCCGATGCGCTGGTCGGCGGGCAGGCAGAAGAGCACGACGTCGACCTCGGAGAGGGCCTCGCGCACCATGTCGTTGAGTCGCTTGCCCAGCAGCGTGCGCGGGCGGTGGTATCCGGGGGTATCCACGAGCACCAGCTGGTAGTTGTCCCCGTGCACGATGCCGCGAATGTTGTGACGCGTCGTCTCGGGACGGCCCGAGGTGATCGCAATCTTGTGCCCAACCAGCGCATTCGTCAGGGTTGACTTACCGACGTTGGGACGCCCGACGATCGAAACGAAGCCGGCGCGGAAGTCCTCCGGGAAGTCCGGCATCTCGATGGTCGCGGCCGCGTCCTCGCGCAGGGAAGCCAGCGAGGTCATCGCCTCGAAGGCATCGAGGTCGGCGTCCTCCTCGTCCTCCAGGCCCTCGAGGTCCTCGTACTCGTCGTCATCCTCGTCTTCCTCGGAGTCTTCAAAGTCCTCGTCATCGCCGGGCTGCGCCCCGGCCTCGTCCTCAGTCTCGTCGCTGACGCCGACGTCGATCTGCGCACGAGCGTCGGCTTCCGGATCGGCGGCGTCGGGGGCGACCTCAATGCGAGCGTCGCCGAAGGCGTTGGGGCCGGCCATGAGTTCATCGTCGGAGGGGAATCGCATGTCAGTTGTCCTTGTCGTCGGCGGGGTTGAGATCGGAGGTCAGGAGCTGCGCGTCGGGGTCGAGACGGCAGAGGATCGTGGAGACTTGGCGGCGGCGCCCACGCGCCTCTTCCGCCGTCATTATGACGCCGGCGAGGGTGCCGGTCGCTCCGGGCAGGGGCACCCGCCCAATCGCCTTGGCGAGCAGGCCGCCGACGGAGTCAACGTCCTCGTCTTCGATCTCGCGGTCGAGGAGCTCGCCCAGCTCGGAGATCGGGTAGCGCGCGGGCACGCGCCACACGCCCGGCTCGACTTCCTCGGGTTCGATGGAGTGGCGGTCGTGTTCGTCGGTCAGCTCGCCGACGACCTCCTCGAGGAGATCCTCGAGCGTGACCAGGCCAGCAACGCCGCCGTACTCATCGATGACGATGGCCATGTGGAAACGTTCTGCCTGCATCTGGCGCAGCATGTCGTCCGCGGGCTTCATTTCGACGGCGAACTCGGCGGGGCGCATCATCTGCTCGGCGCGCATGTCGAGCTGGCCGCCCGTGGCCTCCCAGCGCGACACGAGGTCCTTGAAGTATAGGATGCCGCGGATATCGTCCACGTCATCGCCGACGACGGGTACGCGGGAGAAGCCGGAGCGCACGAACAGGCGCAGGGCGGAGGGGGCGGGCGTGTCGGCGTCGATGGTCACCATGTCGGTGCGCGGCACCATGACCTCGCGCACGAGCGTGTGTCCAAGGTCCAGGACGGAGCGGACCATGTCACGGTCCTCTTCCTCAAAGCTCTCGGGCTCGCCGACCTCATCGACGATCTCGCGCAGGTCGGAGATGAGTTCGGCGCGCACCTGGGCCTCGGTGGGCTCGGGGGCGGGGCGCGAGGAGCGCACGCGGGTCAGGAGGGGGTCAACCAGGTGGCTAAGACGCGCAAGGCGGTCCGCGAACCTGGTGCCCGCCAGGGCGATACCCTCGGGGTTGCGCGCGCCCCACTGGGCGGGCAGGAAGGACACGAAGAGCAGATGCAGGGCCGCGATCACCAACACCGCAATGAGGGTGACCGCCCACCACGGCAGACGGGTATCGACCAGGATAATCGTGCCCATGACCGCGTAGACGACCTGCCAGAAAGTACGGAAGGCGCGCAGCGACAGCAGGGTGCGCTGGCGATGATCGACGAGGCCGTAGAGGACGCGCGCGTTCCGGCGATCTTCCTCGATGAGGTCCTCGACGCCGGCCAGGGTTAGGCGCTGGACGGCCTGCTCGACGCTCTGGGCGACAGACGCGAACACCAGGGCGATGACCGCGAGGACCAGGAGCGCCACGGAGGGCGCGTCCAGGATCGACGAGGCCGGGGATGCCTGCAGGGGAAGGATCATCGGGAGGCCAGGAAGGTCAGCAGGAGCTTGCGCTGGAGCGCGAACATGACCTCGCGCTCGGCGTCGGTCGCATGATCGTAGCCCAGGAGGTGCAGCATGCCGTGCGTGGCCAGGAGGAGCATCTCCTCGGCGGCGCTGTGGCCGGACTCGGCGGCCTGGCGGGCGGCGACCTGCGGGCAGATGCAGATATCACCGAGCATGCCGGGGGGCGTGGGGTGATCCGCCGTGCCGGGGCGCAGCTCGTCCATAGGGAAGCTCATGACGTCGGTGGGGCCGGGCAGGTCCAGCCAGCGCACGTGCAGGTCTTCCATCGGCTCGGGCTCGATGAAGATGATGTTGACTTCCGCGTCGGAGCTGACATGCATCTGGTCGAGCACGTAGTCGGCCAGCGCGGAAAACTCGGCTTCGTTGATCTCGTAGTCGGTCTCGTTGATGACCTCGGTCATGACGTGTACTCCCTGCGTGCGGTGTTGTGGCTGCGCGTGCGTGCGCGACGCGCGGCGTTTCGATCGTCAAAGCGCTGGTAGGCATCAATGATCGCGCCGACCAGCTCGTGGCGCACGACGTCGGCGCTGGTCAGGTGGCAGAACTCGATGTCGTCGATGTCGCCGAGGATGTTTTCGACGACGGACAGGCCCGAAGTCTGGCTGCCGGGCAGGTCGATCTGCGAGGCGTCGCCCGTGACGACGACCTTGGAGCCAAAACCTAGGCGGGTGAGGAACATCTTCATCTGGCCGACCGTCGTGTTCTGGGCCTCGTCCAGGATGATGAAGGAGTCGTTGAGGGTGCGTCCGCGCATGTACGCCAGGGGCGCGACCTCGATCGTGCCGGCGGCCATGAGCTTGGGCAGGGCCTCAGGGTCGAGCATGTCACCCAGGGCGTCGTAGAGGGGACGCAGGTAGGGGTCGATCTTGTCGGTGAGGGAGCCGGGCAGGAAGCCGAGGTTCTCCCCCGCCTCGACGGCCGGGCGGGTCAGGACGATGCGGCGGACCTCGCCGGAGAGGAGGCGGCGGACGGCTTGTGCCATCGCCAGATAGGTCTTGCCGGTGCCCGCGGGGCCAATGCCGAAGACGACGGTCGCGCGGTCGATGGCGTCCGTGTAGGCCTTCTGGCCGGGGGTCTTGGGGCGAATCGAACGCCCGCGCGCGGAGAGGATCTCTTCCGTGGGGGCTTCGCCCGAGGTGAGACGTCCGAGCAGGCCGATGGCCTGCTCGACAGCGGTGGCGTCCAGGGCGGTGCCGCGCCGGGCCATGCCGATGAGTTCTTCGAGGAGGCCCGCGGCCACGTCGATGTCGGCCTGGGTGCCGGCCAGCGAGATTTCTCGCCCGGTGACGAGGAAACGGACGTGCGGGAAGCCGCGTTCAAGGGCGCGCAGGACCTGGTCTGCGACGCCGAGGACCACGATCGGGTCCATGTCTGCGGGGATGGTGACGCGCCCCGTGGTGTGTGCGAGGGTGGCCGCCGCGAGCGCCGGCGCTGTGTTCTCCGTAGTCATACTGCTTCTATTCTACGCTGGAGCGCCCCTCCACAGGCTTCACGTTGCCCTCTCACGCAGTGACCCCGGACGCATCGGAGCGGCACAGCGGATGGTTCCCGGATGCATGGACGCCCTGGGAACACGCACAATGAAGCCATGCCCACCCTCGACGAACTCGTTTCGCACCCGCCACATCTGCCGGTCACGCGCGCCCTGAGCGATATCGCTGCGGCGGCGCGGCCGGGTGGCTGCGCGGTGATCACGGCGCCTCCGGGCACGGGTAAGACGACGCTGCTGCCGCCCGCGGTGGCGGTGGCATTGGCCCAGCACGACGCGGCGGCGGGGCGTGTTCTCGTCACGCAGCCGCGCAGGGTGGCGGCCCGGGCTGCGGCGCGCCGGATTGCCCGTCTGCTCGGCGAGGAAGCCGGCGGGCAGGTCGGCTATTCGGTGCGCGGGGATTCACGCGTCAGCGAGCGTACGCGGGTGGAGATGGTGACGCCGGGCGTGGCGCTGCGCCGCCTGCAGCGCGACCCGGAGCTGCCCGGGGTGTCGGCGCTGATTATCGATGAGTTCCACGAGCGCGACCTGGACACGGACCTGGCGCTGGCATTCGCGTTGGATGCCCGATCGGCGCTGCGCGACGACCTTTTCGTTGCACTTACCTCGGCGACGCTCGAGGCCTCGCGAACGGTTGATTTCCTGCGCGCCTCGACGGGCGAGGAGCCCGCGCTCGTTGATATTCCGGGGGATGTTTTTCCACTGGAGCTGCGCTACGCTCCCCCGCCGCGCGGCGTCGAAGCCGTGGGCGCGATCGGGGACGAGCGCGTGGGGGTGCGCCGCGAGTACCTGGCGCACGTGGCGCGCACGGTCGAGGAGACGGTTGCCGCCACCGAGGGCTCGGTCCTCGTGTTCCTACCGGGAGTGGGCGAGATCGAGACAGTCCGAGGCAACCTGCGTCTGGGCGATATTCCGGTCCTGGCGCTGCACGGACAGCTGAGCGCCGCCGAGCAGGACCGCGCGCTCTCCCCCGCTTCCGGTCGCCGCGTCATCCTCTCCACGTCCATCGCGGAGTCCTCGCTGACGGTTCCCGGCGTGTCCGTCGTCGTGGATGCGGGGCTCGCACGAGAGCCGCGCTTCGACGCGGGGCGTTCCCTCTCCTCTCTCGTGACCGTTCCAGCGGCCCTCGCCCGCCTCGAGCAGCGGGCGGGACGCGCCGCTCGCACAGGCCCGGGCATCGCCGTGCGCGTCATGGATGCGGTGGACGTGGCCCGCAGGCCCGCGCAGTCCGCGCCGGGCATCGCCACGCAGGACCTGACGGACGCACGCCTCCAGGTTGTCTCGTGGGGCACCCCGGTGGAGGAACTCTCCCTGCTCGATGCTCCACCCGCGGGCACGTGGGAGGCCGCCGGGCAGCGCCTGTCATCCCTGGGTGCCGTCGACGAGGCCGGGGCCGCCACCGCTCTCGGCCGCACGCTGGCGTCGCTTCCGTTGGAGCCGCCCTTGGGCAGGGCCCTCCTGGCGTCGAGCGCGCTCCTGGGGGCGTCGAAGGCGGCGCGTTTTGTGGCCCTCCTGTCGGAGGACCTGCGCGTTCCGGGGGCTGACCTGGGTGCGCTCGAGCGTCGGCTGGGTCGCGGTGGCGCCAGTGGCGCGGCAGGCACGCACGCGCAGGCGGCGCGGGTGAAGGACACGCGGGCGCGCTTGGAGCGCCTGGCCCAGCGTCTGCCGGCTTCCGCGCCGGACGACGCCCTCGCGTCCGTTGTGACTGAGCGGCAGAAGGGTTCACGCACGCGCGAGGACGAGTTGGCTCTGACGTGCGCGCTGGCCTACCCGGAGTGGATTGCGCGGCGCCGCGCGGGGTCCGCGGCCTACATTTTGGCGGGCGGCGTGGGCGCCGAGCTGCCGCAGGGCTCTCCCCTTGAGGGGCAGGAGTGGCTGGCCGTGGCCTCGATCGACCGGGCACCGGCCTCGCGCCACGCGCGTATTCTCGCGGCTGTGCCGCTGTCCGAGGAAGACGCCCTGGCGGCGGGAGCAGCATTGCTGGAAACCCGCACGCAGGCCTCCATCGACAAGGGAGTTCTCACAGCCACCCGCACGCGCGCCCTGGGAGCTATCCCCCTGAAGAGCACCCCGGCCTCGTCCCTGAGCGAAGACGAGGCGGTCGCGCTGGTGGCCGATCACCTGGCCGCGCGCGGGCTGGGCGATCTGGGCTGGGGGAAGGAGGCCTCATCCCTGCGCGAGCGCATGCGGGTGCTCCACGACGTGCTCGGCAATCCGTGGCCGGACGTGTCGGATGAGGCCCTCGCGTGCAGCGCCCACGAGTGGCTCCTCCCCTGGGCAAAGCGCCTCGCACAGGGTGGTTCCTTGAGTAACGTGTCGATGCTTGATGCGCTGCGCTCGATGCTGCCGTGGCCTGACGCTGCACGTCTCGACGAACTGGCGCCAGAAAAGATGCCGATTCCTGCGGGAGGTACTCGCCCCATCGACTGGAGCGGTGCGCACCCGGTGCTGACGCTGCGCGTCCAGCAGGCGTTCGGGTGGACGGACACGCCCCGACTGGTGGACGGGCGCGTTCCCCTGGTGCTGCATCTGACGGATCCGGCGGGTCGCCCCGCTGCTGTTACCTCTGACCTGACATCGTTTTGGGCGGGGCCGTACCGGGACGTGCGCGCCCAGCTACGCGGGCGCTATCCGAAGCATCCGTGGCCCGAGGACCCGCTGCACGCGGAGCCCACGAACCGCGCCAAGCGCCGGGGGTAGCCGGCGGCTCCCCCTGCGCCGGGCAATCAATCGTCCAGCTTGCCGACGATCCCCCGCCCGTCGGGCAGGTTCTTGGATGGCATCTGGTAGGCGTCAAGGTCCGTCATAGCGGGGCGCTCAAGGCCCAGTTCGCGCAGCTGCGCGTAGGTCGACATGCGCACGGGACCCAGCTCTGCGACAGGCTGGCCTTCCTCTGTGAGCGTGACGACTTCACCGGATGAGGCGCGCGCCAGAGCGGCCCCCACATCCTCTTTGAAATCACCAATTTCTAGAGCCCTCATACCCCTAATCTAAGCACGCCGAAGGGGGTTTGAACGAACGGCGCGATCACTATGTGAGCCTTCGTTCCCTTACACCCGCCAAACGAGCGTCATACAGCCAAACGATCGTGAAAATAGACATCCCCGCTGTGACCACCTGGTGGACATTTCCGCTTGATGGAATAGATCCGGGCGCACTGCGTTGAGATAGGTAACCCTTTACTACCCAAGGAGAAACATGTCCACGAACGCAATCGAGAACGTTGACCTGCTGGTTGTCGGCGGCGGCAAGGCCGGAAAGTCCCTCGCGATGGAGCGCGCGAAGGCGGGCTGGAAGGTCGCCATGGTGGAGCGCCAGTTCGTCGGCGGCACCTGCATTAACGTCGCCTGCATCCCCACGAAGTCGCTGGTCAACTCGGCTCGTCGCCTGAGCGATGCCCGCTCGGACGAGGCGTTCGGCGTGGTCGGAACCGAGGGCGCGCGCGTGGACCTGGCCAAGCTTCGCGCTCACAAGGAGGGCATCGTTGGCGCCATGGTCGGCGCGCACGAGAAGATGTTCGCGGCCCCCGGCCTGGACTTCATTCGCGGCGAGGCTCGCTTCACGGGCGAGCGCACAGTCACCATCGCCCTGGAGGACGGCGGCGAGCGCACGATTCGTGGCGAGCGCGTCCTCATCAACCTGGGTTCGCGTCCGGCGCGTCCCGCGATCCCCGGCCTGTGGGAGTCGGGCGCGTGGACGAACGAAGAGATCCTGCGCCTCGAGGAGCTCCCCTCCTCCCTGGCGATCATCGGCGCCGGCTACATCGGCGTGGAGTTCGCGTCGATGATGGCGACATTCGGCGTGGACGTCACGCTCATCTCCTCGGGTGACCACGTGCTGCCTCGCGAGGACGAGGACGCCGCCCGCGTCGTCGAGGCTGGCCTGGAGGCCGCCGGCGTGCGCATCGTTCCCGGCCGCGCTGAGTCCGCCTCGCGCGAGGGCAACACGACCACCCTGACGCTCTCCGATGGCTCCACGGTGTCCGCCGAGGCGGTCCTCGTGGCCGTGGGCCGCGTTCCCAACACGGACGGCATCGGCCTGGACGAGGCCGGGGTTGAGCTGACCGATCGCGGTTTCGTCGCGGTGGATGAGCACCTGCGCACCTCTGCTGAGGGCGTGTGGGCGGCTGGCGACTGCGCGGGCACCCCCATGTTCACGCACGCGTCCTGGTCCGACTTCCGCATCATCCGCGCGCAGCTGACCGGCGCGTCCCTGGACGAGGCGACCACCACCACGAAGGGCCGCACGATCCCCTACGCCGTGTTCGCCACCCCCGAGCTGGCGCGCATCGGCCTGTCCGAAGGTGAGGCCCGCGAGGCCGGCCTGGACGTGCGTATCGCCAAGGTTCCCACGGCCGCGATTCCGCGCGCCAAGACGATGCGCTACGCGGGCGAGGGCTTCTGGAAGGCCATTGTGGATGCGAACACGCACCAGATCCTGGGCGCCACGCTGATCGGTCCGAACGTCTCCGAGGTCATCACGGCCGTGCACGTCGCCATGGCCGGCGGCCTGACCTACGAGCAGCTGCGTTTCCTGCCGATCGCTCACCCGACCATGGGCGAGGGCCTGCAGGTCCTCTTCGACTCACTGGGCTGAGAGCCCAGCGCGCCCCTGGGCACCAGTGGGGGCGCGCCCGGATCCCTCCCGGGACGCGTGAGGGAACAACGGGGCGGGTCCGAACCTAGTGTTCGGACCCGCCCCTGTTTGTCTTCAGTTGAGCATCGCGTCAGGCACGATCGGCGTCGGCGCGCTCAACGCGGGGTTTGAGGCCGGAGCGTCCCAGCCCCGGCCTCGTCCCCTTTTGGCTCAGCCGAGCCACGCGCCGGAGGGCGCGAAGTGGTAGCGCGTGCCGTCGATGGAGACCCAGCCGGTCACCATCTTGCCCGAGGCGTCAAGGTAGTACCAGGTGCCGCCGTCGTTGACCCAGCCGATCGCCATCGCACCGTTGCCGGTCAGGTAGTACCACTTGCCGTTGACGGCTGTCCAGCCGGTGGCCATGGAGCCGTTGCCGTTCAGGTAGTACCAGGAACCGTTGACCTGGACCCAGCCGGTGGCCATCGCGCCCGAGGCGTTCAGGTAGTACCAGGTGCCGTCGACGTTGGCCCAGCCGGTGGCCATCGCGCCGGTGGCGGGATCGAGGTAGTACCAGGCACCGCCGACCTTGGTCCAGCCCTTGGCCATGCGGCCGGAGGAGTTCATCCAGTGCCACGCCGAGTCGAAGCTGACCCAGCCGGTCGCCATCACGGAGTCGTCGTTGAAGTAGTAGGTCTCCCCGCCGATCACGATGGACTTGTTGCGGACGCAGGAGCCGTTGCCGTAGCAGTACTTCCAGCCGCCATCGCTGTTGACCCAGGCACCGTCCTCGTGCACGGACTCATCCACGTGGAAGTAGATGGTGTCCTTCACGTCGTCGTCGGCGCGCGCGTCCTTGTTGCGGCCCTCAGCGCTGACGGTCACCTCGACGTGGGGGGCGTCGGTCATCAGGTCCGCGGCCGCGTAGGGTCCGGCCACGAGCGTGACCTCGTTGTTCTCGAAGGCACCGGTTCCGGTGGCGCTCACCGCTTCCTTGTCAGCGACCTTCAGGGAGGCGTTGGTGACGGGGCCGCCGACCGTGGCGCGCACGTAGACGGTGCCCGACAGGTTGGCGTCGGCCAGCGGACGCCAGTCGGTGGCGCCGTCGCGGGAGTATTCAACGGGGCCGAGGACCGGCTGCGGCTGGTCCTTGAGGACGGCAGCCAGGGCGTTGACGAGGCCAGCGCCGCGGTATTCCTTGCCGTCCGTCGGCTCGGCGAGGCGGTCGTAGGTGTAGCCGGCCTGCTTCTTGAGCAGGTCGATCGTCTGGTCGGGGGTGTAGTCCGGGTGGATCTGCTTGATCAGTGCGGCCACGCCGGCTGCGTGCGGGGAGGCCATCGAGGTGCCGGACAGGTAGCCGAAGGGCGGGTTCTTCTTCCAGGTGGGCACCGTCGACCAGATGCGCGAGCCGGGGGCTGCGACGTCGACGGAGTTCTTACCGTAGTTGGAGAAGCCGGAGCGTTCGAGCTTAGCCGTTGCGGGGTCCGTGCCGGTGGGCAGGGCCAGGGCGGACACGGACACGACGGAGTCGTTGAGCATCGCGGGGACGTCGATGCCGCCCTCGACGTTGCGCTCTGCGGCGGCACCCTCAACGTCGTTGGGCGAAGCCTTGTCGATCGTCGGGTTGTCGTGGTCGTCGTTGTCGTTGCCTTCGGCGGCGATGCTGACGACGCCGAGGTCCTTCGCGTAACGGATCGCGCGCGAGGCGGCCTCAAGACCCGCGGCCTGCGAGCCCTCGTTGGGCATCCAGAAGGCGTAGGGGTCCATGTAGTAGCTGGAGTTCGTCACGTCGATGTCATGCTCGGCGGCCCAGTCGAAGCCGCAGGCCACGTACTCGGGGTAGAAGGATCCGGCCTCGTTCGAGACCTTGATGGCGACGATCGTCGCGTCGGGTGCGACGCCGTCCACGCCGTAGGCGTTGTGCGCGGCTGCGATCGTGCCCGCGACGTGCGTGCCGTGGTAGTGGTCATCCTTCCAGGCGGCGGGGTCCGTGTTGGGGATGCCGTTGACCTGGCAGCCCACGGAACGATCGGCGTCCAGGTGCTCCTTGAGGTCCTTGTGGTCGGGGTCGATGCCGGTGTCCATGACGCCGACGGTGACCTTCTCGCGGGGGACGTCGACCTGCTGCGCGTCGATCGCGCCGATGGCGGCCAGGCCCCAGGCGTTGGCGTCGCCCTCGTCGGGGACGAAGTCGTTGAGCTGGGAGTCGGCGGCCAGGCCGGTCGGGTGCGTGCCCGCGGCGTCGGCGACGGCATTGGCTTCAGAGGTGGTGGTCTGCGGCTGGTCGGTACGCACCTCGGCGCCGGTAACCGTCTTGTAGCGGGTGGGGCCAATCGAGTGGTAGGAGATGCCGGCATCGACGAGGCTCTTGCCGAGCGTCGGGGCGAAGGCGGCCTTCACCGACTGGACGAAGAAGGAGTTGAGTTCGGGGTACTGGGCCAGAACCACGCCGTTCTCCGAGGCCTTGGACACGGCCGCATTGAAGTCGTAGCGGGTTGCGTCGGCCGGCAGGTTGACCGCGTAGTTCATCACCTCGTCGCGGGCGCGGGCATCGGAGGTGATCCCCGGGACGCCGGCCGCGTGTGCGGGAGCGCCGAGCGCAGTCATCGTCAGGCCGGCCGCGAGGGCGGCTCCTCCCGCGATGAGGGTCTTCCATGAGCGTTGGTGCATCATTGTTCCTCGTTTCTGTACGGATGGGGGCGCGTCTTCGGGGCTTTCCGGATGGCACGCCATTGCACCATCGTGTCAAGGATTTCGACAAACGTCCCACAGGGTTTCACATTTTAAGAAATCTTGACCCTTGGGTCGGAAATGCTTGACTATTGCCCTGAAGCGGGGAACGATACGCCAATGCTCGGTCGGAAGAGGCACCAACGCGCACCGTTGAACCCCCGTCACAACAAAGCTTCGCGAGCAACATGGCCAAGCAGTAAAACCTACCAACCGGATCATTAGACACTCATTCACAATCAAAACGTTATCAAGAGTAGTCTTGCCAGCAAACGTTGCAACTATAGGCACCTCTCATTCTGACAGAACGACCAAACAGCTTGACATTTGCACATGAACTACCAAAACATATGTGCTACGGTCAGTAGCGTCAGTCACACGCCCGTGTTGGGAGGCAACGATGCCAGCGTCCGTCTACATCAGCTTTGACGCACCAGGGCAGGTGCCAGCGACACCGCGAAGGCTACATGCCGCCCTGTCCGCGGTTCTGGACTTGCCGCCCGGGGTGAGCCCCGAGCGGGCGGCGCAGTTTCCGACGCTGGCACACCGCCCCGTTCATGGTTCTGGTGGAGTGAAGCCCTATTCACTCGGCGAGCTAAGCCGTTCAGAGTCGACGTTTGGCGTCGAGGTACGCTTCCTGGACGATCGCCTGGTTGACACACTGGATGCATGGCTGTCATGGGGCGGTGTGATGCGCCTTGGCGCAGGCACCGACGATGACGCGGTGCTCGTTGCAGTCGAGGGGCAAGTGATCGCACAGGAGTCCTGGGAGGAGCTCGCCGAACGAGACGGGGACACGACGTGGGAGGTACGTCTGGTGACCCCAACGACTTTTTCAAGCAAGGGGCAGCACGTCCCGGGGCTGAATCCCGCGACGATTGCTACGAGCCTGCAGCAGCGATAGATACGACAGCACGCCTACAAACAGAAAACCTCTATACCCCAAGCGCCAACGACGTACGTACTACTATCATGTAACAGTACACAGCATTCATGTTTAGCCTTACACTCACGCTGACAGGATCAGTACATCCACTCTTTATCCCACCAAATAAATCGCGACATTAACAAGCTTGAAAGAAGGCAGATCGGAACGAATTAGAGATAATACCACAAATCCCAAGCTAACAAAAAAGAAATAAGAGAGCAAGCGCAACCAAAGTAACATTTAGGAGGATCAATGAATTCCAAAAAACTACTAGTTGAAGCGACCGTCAAAGGTCTTTTCGGCAAATACGACCATTCAGTCACTTTCAAAGACGACAGTCGCTTTGTCATCCTATATGGACAAAACGGTGTTGGCAAGACGAAACTACTAGAAATAATTCATCATTTATCAAGGCTCGACTACACCCGACTGAGCCAAATGCCATTCACACGTGCAACACTCAAGTACTCCGACGGCAGCACGCTTACAGCAGCGCGCCAAGCCCCAGATCCAAATGAATCTGAGGAAGATACAGGTAGCTACGATATACTATTCAGACTATGTAAGCCGGATACTGAGCCGATAGAGTGGGGTCCAGAACTTTCAGAATTTCATGAATTCTTAATCCGCGAGACGACCTACCTACCTATAGGAACTGATCTTTGGCAAGACACAAGTGACGGCGAAGTTGTTACCTATTCCGATCTGACCAGACGCTACCATCGTCCCTATATACGCATGGGACAACCGTGTATCGAAATTCACGAAAGCTTCAGAGATTTTTGCTACGACACACCCACTTATTTCATCAACACTCAGCGCCTTAGCGCACTCCAAACATATACCGACCGATCCGAAACCCACATAGGATTCAATTCAGTAAGAAGACAACAGGCAGCAACACGCATTCGCGAACTATCTGAGACCATAAAAGAGCAGCTTAACAAAGCTCAGACGGAACACTCGCGCCTGAGTCAACAGAAGGACCGATCGTTCCCTAGTCGCGTCCTCCAGGCAGTGGATAGCGACACCCCACGCGATCCCAATGAAATCCAAAGTCGTTATGCCGAGCAAAACAAATTTCGCGATCGTTTGGCGCAAATAGTTTCAGTCGAGCTTCCAGAGGAGCTTGCCCCCTCCAACAACGTATCGAAAGATTGGGAGCTAGCTTTATTTGATTTATACGTACGTGACGCAAACGAAAAGCTTGAACCTTTTCGTTCACTACTGAAACGAATAGAGTTACTTCAAAATCTAGTTAACGACCGCCTTGAGACAAAAGTTCTTTCAATTACCGACACAATGGGGCTTATCGTGAAACGCACGGATGACGGAGAAATCATCGACTTAGATTCACTTTCATCCGGCGAACAACATGAAATAATTTTACTGTTCGATCTACTATTCAATGTTGAACCTGGTGCGACAGTTTTGATTGACGAACCTGAGATATCCCTACACATTGCATGGCAGCTTGCATTTATTCCGGACGTTGTAAAGATTGCAGAAGATGTTGATTTTCGTTTCATCGTCGCAACTCATTCACCTCAGATAATTAACGGCATGTGGAGCACAACCGTACGTCTTGGCACCTCGGAGGAAGCTTCGGCATGAGAGAGTTTCTTACGCCTGATTCAGATGTGGACACAATACGATTGCTTACCTCAACTTCTCCCAACTTGGTCGTGGGATTGGAAGGCGAAGACGATTGGAAGTTACTTCATGGTTGGGTTAGTTCCAAAATCACCTTATATGTTAGTTCAGCAGGAAAAGAAGGTCTTCTAAAGGCCGCCCACGCCGCGCATTCTATGGACAGTTCACACGCAATATTTGTAGTCGATCGCGACTTTGATGATTTTTTGGAGACTGCTCCCCTCTACCCACATAACGTAATTTCGACTCACCACCACGACTGTTTCGTTGACATAGTCTTTGAGAGTCTAGACACTTTAGTGCGCGCGGTCGAACACCAGCTAAAGAGTTCTGGCTCAGTAATGTCCGATCACTCCTTTGATACTTTTTCTTGTGCAAGCGATATTGTCGCTTCCGCAATCAGACTGGCGAAGCATAAGGCCGTTGTTAGGGCGGTAGCAGCCCGCTTATCAATCGGTTTGAATTTTAGGAGCTATAGTTTTTTTAGTCAGCCAACAAGGGAAGTCACCTCCGAAACAATTTACGAGGTCCTATCCAGGCGATACAGCGGGCGCAACCCCCTTCCTTCCAACACTTCAGAGCTAATTGGTTTAGCGGCAACAGAACTTGATAGTCTCGACTATTCTCCAGTCGGCGATCATGATTTAATTGAAGCCGTACGCGCAATTATGAAAGAACAGTTCAAAATCTGCTTAAGCGAAGAAACCTTTCGCAACTTGATTATCCTCACATTTACGATTTCACATTTTTCGAAGGCATATTGGTGTGCTCACATTGCCAGTTGGACAAAGCAGTTTGACATTGATTTATTTGTCTCACAAGAGTTACCTTCGCACTTATCCACGTTAGTTCCCTCAACAACAACCTCTGGGCAAACATTTTGAGTTTTCATCGGCGTTCTGTAAGACATTCACGTCTTACAGCCTCGCCGACCACTCACCGCTCAGCGACCCGCCACTTTTGGCGCATCCCAAGATTCTCCAATCATGGACGCTCCCAGCTAGCAACATTTAGTTGCATCACCAAACATACAATACACTCGCATGTTGCATCATCACCATTCTTACTTTCCATTCCTCTCAATAGAGGCAATTCTCAACATAATTATATTGTCTTTCTCGAGTCATTCCGCTCATCATTTCTCCGTTTTATGCGAACCAGGCTCGATACCCATCGGACGGCGGCGTGGGCGAGTCGGGCTCGAAGCCGAGCTCCTCGGGGTTCTCGGGGATGGGGTCGAAGAGAGAGTATTTATCTCTGTCATCGCAGTGCTCGCGCACGATGGTGCGGAACTCCGTCAGCTCGCAGTACAGGACGCCCGTGATTGGGTTGCGCTTGCAGGCGACGATCTTGTACAGCCAGTAGGCAAAGAGCGCGACGTTCGCGCGCGGGTCCATGGTCGCGAAGTTGAAGATGTCGGAGGGCGGCACCGGGACCTCGGGCAGGAGCGTATTCACGGAGATCCAGAAGACCAGCGTGAAGCAGCGGAACCAGAGCCACTGCCCCTTCGCCCACGTGAACGCGGGGATCGTGCAGGCGAGCAGCAGGGCGAGCGTGCAGTACCACATGTAGTCGGACCGCGCGTGGTACTCGGGCGTGGCGCTACTGGCCTCGTGCACGATCCCTGCGCTCATGAAGGTTGGGCGAGGCGCGTGGATCCAATACCGCGCGTACACGCTCACGCTGTGGTCGGCGGTCGTGCTCACGTTCCCGCATTTCATGCAGGATTCGATGTTCGCCCACCGCAGCGCCCACAACCCCTGGGCGATGTTCATCCTCTCGGCGGCCGCCCTGGTGGCGAACGTGTGGGTGTTCGCCGCGCACGTGCGCACGATCGTCTCCAAGCGGCGAAACCCGCTCACGCAGGAGGTCCACGCCGACGAGGCCACCTACGCCTCGTGGGTCCGTGACCTCGCGTCCGATCAGGACAAGGAGCTCATCGCCACGCGCCTGGGCACGACGCCCGAGAAGGCGGGCTTTACATCGACGGGCATGGGGTAACAGAGCGGCACTGTTGCACGGCTGTCCTCCGATCGCCCCCCCTGTGCAGGTCGGAGGGCAGCCACATTCGTTGAAGGCATTCTCGCGCCAGGAGGCTGCGAGAAAGGGACTATCGAAGTTCCTCTAGAAATTGCGGACGTGCCTTCATCGCATGAATGAGGAGTTCACCGCCACTGTCAAAAATCAAGACGACCATTTCCAGAACGCGTCCAGATTGATTAATACCCACCACGAGCCACCGCCTGGGGTCATCCTCATCATCGAGGGGTCGAGAGTTCAGGGCATGCTCATAGGCATACAGGACGGACTCATCGGTGAGCCGGTCGCGCCCAAAATGCTTGCGCGCACTGGCGTGCAGTCTAGGCGACATGGGTCCACTCACGCACCGCAGCACGTATCGCGTCGGAACGGCTATCGATCCCCTCAGAGGCAGCACGTTCCATCAGCGCGCTGAGCGTCTGCTCATCCAAACGCACCGTGACGGCCACTCCCGGCCCCTTCCCGACGGAAGGACGGCCCGGACGCGGGGGCGCCAGCTTGGTCAGGTCATATCCGCGCTCAGCCTCATCAGCCCACGCCTGAATCTGCTCATCGCTGACGGGCTTTCCATGAAGAAGACGCTCACTCATATGAGTATCGTATACGAAATTCTCTCCTTGCACTATCGAATTCACAATGGCGATCCAACAAGGAAAACACCCTCCCCACACACACGAGGGGGCCGCGCACGAGAAATCGTACGCGGCCCCTCACCATCTCAACCGGGAAGGAACCCCGGCCTCGTGATACCTACTCCTGGAGGCGGCCCTCGTCGTCGAACACGTAGCGCGTGCCGTCGATCCAGCGCGCCCCGGTCACCATCGCCCCGGAGGAGGAGAGGTAGAACCAGGAGCCGCCGTCCTTCACCCATCCGGTGCTCATGGCGCCGGAGGTGGCGAAGTGGTACCAGGAGGATCCGATGCGCGCCCAGCCCGTGGCCATCGCACCGGAATCGGCCAAGTAGTACCAGGTGGAGCCCTCACGCATCCAGCCGGCGTGCATCGCGCCCGAGGAGCCCAGGAAGTACCAGGTGTCGCGCACCTTGGTCCATCCGCTGGCCATCTCGCCGCTGATGGGATCCAGGTAGTACCAGGTTCCACGCACCTGCACCCAGCCTGCGGTCTGGCCGCCGGAGGGTCCGTAGTAGAACCAGTGGCCGCCCTCGCTGACCCAGCCGGTCACCATGTACCCGCGGGCATCGAAGCGATAGATCGCCCCGTCGATGCGCAGCTGCATCGAGGTCGGGTAGGTGCCGTCCTCGTAGCGCCACCACCAGCCGAACACGCCGGACACCCAGCGGCCCGAGCGGGCCTCGTCGGGACCGACCTGGTCGGGGCTGACCGTGAAGGGAACCTGGAGCGTTGCGTCGTCGTCGGCGCGGGCGTCATTATTGCGGCCCATGGCCTCGACCGTGACCGTCGCGGCGCCCGCGAAGCGTCCCGTGCCGTTCGGGTGGGACACGTCCACGCCGTCGGCCTGCAGCGTCACCGAGTTGCCCTCGAAGGCGCCGTTACCCACACCGGTCGCGACCTCGCGCTCACCGACGAGGAGACGCGCAGAGGTTACCGGACCGGTCACCGTCACACGGATGGAGACACGTCCGGCGACGCTCTCCCCCGCCAGCGGCTGCCAGGTGGTGCCATCCGTCGAATACTCGACGCTGCCGATGACGGGCTTCGCCTGGTCCTTGAGGACAGCATCCAAGGCGTTGGGCAGGCCCGCGCCCCGGTACTCGCGGCCCTCGACGGGCTTGAGGCGATCCCAGTTCGACGGATCCCCCGCCTGCTTCTTGGCCAGGGCGATGATCTGCACGGCGTTCATCTCCGGGTGGACCTGGCGCAGCGTCGCGATGACGGCGGCTGCCAGAGGCGATGCCTGCGAGGTGCCGTACAGGTTGCCGTAGGCCTTGCCGTACCAGCTCGTCAGCGGCGCGTATATCTTCGCGCCGGGGGCCGCAAAGTCGATGCTGGTGGCGCCCCAGTTCGACCAAGAGGCCGGCTCGAGCACGCCGGTTGCGGGGTCGGCACCCTCGGGCAGCTGCAGGGCGGACACGGAGAGCGTGCCGCGCAGCTTCGGCGGCATGTAGACGGCACCCGTCACGTCACGCTCGTGTGCACCCCAGGTGTCGCCGGGAGCCGAGTCGTCAGTCGTGGGCAGGTTGTCCAGGTCGGTCGAGAAGTTACCCGCGGCCACGACGTTGATGACGTCCTTCGAGGTCGCGTAGTCGACCGCGCGCTGCACGGCCTCCTGGCCCGCGGCCTGCTCCGGGTCGTTGGGGAGCCAGTACTTCCACGGGTCCACGTAGTACGAACCGTTGGTGACCGAAATGCCGTGCTCAGCGGCCCACACGAAGCCACACACGATGTACTCGGGGTAGAAGAAACCGCCGTTACGCGAGGCCACGTTGATCGCGGCGATGCGCAGCGTCGGGTTCACGCCGTCCACGCCCACACCGTCGTGCTTCGCGGCGATCGAGCCGGCCACGTGCGTGCCGTGGGTGGCGTCGTCCCAGCGCCAGGCGGCGGGGTCGCGGTTCGGGATACCGTTGAACGAGCAGGACACAGACTTGTCGTGGTCGACCTGTCCGACCAGGTCCGGCACGGTGTCATCGACGGACTGGTCCATGATGCCCACCGTGACGGGCGCGCGCATGACGTCCACACCCTGCGCCTCGAGAGCGCGCAGGGCCTGGAGGTGCCATCCGTTGCCGGTCTGCGGGTCCGGGGTGAGGGCCGCGTCCTGGTCTCCCTGTGCGCCCTGCGAGCGGGGTGCTGCCGCAATCGCCGCGTCCGCCGCGACTCGGGTTTCGTAGGAGATGGGGACCACGGCCTCGTTACCGCCGACGGGCGCCTGGCGGGTCGGGCCGATCGAGTCGTAGCTGATGCCCTCCTTCACGAGCGCCGCGCCCAGGTCGGGCGAGAAGGTGGACGACGCTGACTGCACGAAGAACGTGCCGAACGCCGGGTACTGGGCCAGGACGAGCCCACCGTGGAACGAGGCCTGGGCCGCCGCACGCTGGAAGGTGGCGTTATCGGTGCCCTTGGGCAGGTTGACCGCGTAGTTGGCGGGCAGCTGGTCGTTGCTGCGCGCGGGAGCGGTGATGCCAGCCTTGGCGGGGCCAGCCGGCGCGGGCGTTGCGTCAGTGTCAGGCGCGGGGGCTGGGGTGACAGCGGAGTTCGGGTCGCGCGAGACGGTGAAGACGGCCTCGCGGCCCGTGTCGTCGTCAGCCTGGCGATCGAAGTTGATGCCGGTGGCGCTGACCTGGACGCGGGCGGTCACCGAGTCCGTGCCCTCGGGCAGCAGTGCGCTGAGGTCCACGTTTTCGATCGAGGCACCCAGGGCATCGTCGAAGTACTTGCCCGAGCCGTCGCGGTCGACGGATGCCAGGCCGGCAACGTCCATGTGCAGGTGGCTGATCGGGGCGATGGCCTCGGTGTAGAAGGTGACGGGGCCGGCCGGCAGGGTCGCTCCGTGCACGTCCTTCCATTCGCCCTTGCCGACCCGGTACTGCAGGGTCTGGACGGTCGGCTGGGGCTGGTCGCGGCGCATGGTGGTCAGCGCGTTGATGAAGCCGTAGCCGCGGAATTCCTTGCCGTCCTCGGGCGCTTCCAGACGCGTGTATTCCATGGCGGCCTGCTTGCGCATGAGGTCGGTGATCTGCTTGCCCTGGAATCCCGGGTGGATCGACTTAATGAGCGCGGCAATGCCCGTGATGTGGGGCGTGGCCATGGAGGTGCCGCTGGTCTTGGCGTAGCCGGAGGAGAAAATCGCCGTGGGTACGGTCGAGTAGATGTCCTGCCCCGGAGCAGTAAAGTCGACGCTCTTGCCGTAGTTGGAGAAGTCGGCGCGCTTGAGGTTCGCCCATTCGGGCTTGGTCTCGACGTTGGTGCGCGTGGCGGCGCTGACCTGACTGACGCCCTCGACCATGGCGGGGACCTTCACGCCGTTCTTCACGGGGCGGTCCTTGATCGGGGCGTCAAGGTCGGTCGGCGACCCGCTGTCGGTCGTGACGTTGTCGTTGTCCATGCCGTCGTTGCCCGCTGAGGCGATGACGGCCAGCCCCTTGCCCTGCGCGTAGGCAATGGCGCGGGTCGCGGCCTCGAGGCCTGCGGCCTGCTCGGGATCGCTCGGGCTCCAGTAGACCCACGGGTCCATCGAGTAAGAGTTGTTGACGATGTCAACACCGTGGCTGGCGGCCCACATGAAGCCGCAGGTCACGTACTCGGGGTACATGAGCTGCTCGTCGTTGGAGGCCTTGATGGACACGAGGGTCGCGGTCGGCGCGATGCCATCAATGCCGATGCCGTTGTGATTCGCCGCGATGATGCCCGCGACATGCGTGCCGTGGAAGTAGTCGTCACGCCAAGACCCGTAGGCCTGAGAGGGGATGCCGTTGTGCCCACAGGAGACGGAACGGGAGGTGTCGACGCGCCCCACGAGGTCGGGGTGCGTGTCGTCGATGCCGGTGTCGATGACACCGACCGTGACGGGCGCGTGCGCAATCGGCACGGCCGCCGCGTCGGTGGCGCTCATCGCCTGGGCACCCCAGTTGACGACCTCCTCGGGCTTATCGGCCTCGGTCGCGTCCTGTCCACGTAGAGAGGACGGGCCACCCGACTGTGCGCCCGACTGAGCCGGGCTCGCCTCGCCAGACTGCGGGCCGGGCTGCGGCTCCGGGGCGGCCTGGCGCTCCCCCTCGGGCACGGAGGCCACGCGGGTCGGCCCCACCGAGTGGACCGAGATCCCGGCCTTCGCCAACTCGGCTGCCAGGTCCGGGGCGAACGAGGCCGACTCACTCTGCGCAAAGAACGTCCCAAGCTCCGGGTAGGAAGCCAAAGCGACGCCCCCGGCGGAAGCGACCAGGGAGGTCGCGCGCGCCAGGTCCTCGGCGCTCGAGTGCCCACTGAGGTTGATTGCGTAGTTCATCAGGCCGGCGCTGGCGCGAGCGGGCGCGATGAGGCCGGTATGATCGTCGGCCCGGGTGGGTGGGGCGGTCGCTGTGGCCACGCCCATGGACAGGGCGAGGGCCGCGACGAGCCCGATGCGTGCGACATTGCGGCGCATGGTTCCTCGACTTTCAGTTGTGAGTCTGGCGAGTACGACAATGTACTCATCAGAAGTATCATGCTTTAGTTTGTCACTCGCCACAATATAGACCAACTTAAATCCGCCATCACCTCAACAAAGGCGACGCTGTCGGGTAACCACTCCCCACGAGCGCACGCGAGGCCTCCTGACAGCGCGGCGGGGCCACACACCGTCAGGTGCATGGCCCCGCCGTGGCGACGTCGCTCAGCCTAGTGCCGCAGGCGCCCGTCCGGTCCGAAGGTGTAGGTCGTCCCGTCTACCTGCTGGGTGCCGGTGACCATCGCCCCCGAGGAACCCAGGTAGTACCAGGAATCTCCCTCATGCAGCCACCCGATCGCCATGCCACCGGAGGGTGTGAGGTAGTACCAGGTGGATCCATCGCGAACCCAGCCGGTAGCCATCGCACCCGAAGCGCTCAGGTAGTACCAGGTGCCATTGACGAACACCCATCCGGTCACCATCGCACCCGTCGCATGATCCAGGTAGTACCAGATGCCGTTCACGTTGGCCCAGCCCGCGGCCTGCGCACCCGAGGGACCGTGGAAGAACCACTGGCCTGCCTCACGGACCCACCCGGTCACCATGTATCCGCGCGCGTCGAAGCGATAGGTCGCCCCGCCGATCTGAACCGAGGTCGACGCCGGGTAGGTTCCATCCTCGTATCGGTACCACCAGCCGACCGCATCATTGACCCACGCGCCAGCCTTGGCCTCGTCGGCCTGATCCTGACCGCCCGACACCGCGTCGAGGGCGTCGAGGAAGCCGTAACCGCGGTATTCCTTGCCGTCGATGGGAGCGTTGAGACGTCCATAGTTGGCAGCGGCCTGCTTCTTCATCAGGTCGATGACCTGGGCGCCCGTAAGCTCCGGGTGCACCGACTTAATGAGTGCCGCGACGCCCGACACGTGCGGGGTCGCCATGGACGTGCCGTCGGCGACGGCGTAGCCGCTGCGGTAGAAGAGCGTCGTGGCCGTGGAGTAGATCTGGTCGCCCGGGGCGGCAAAATCGATCGTCTGACCGTAGTTGGAGAACTCAGCGCGGCCCAGGGACAGGCCCGGCTTCACGTTGTACGCCTGACCAACCGCGCTCACCTGAGCAACGCCGTCGAGCATGGAGGGAACGCGGATACTGCCCTTCACCGCACGATTCTTCGTCGGCGTGGGGACGTCCGTCGGGGACCCGTTGTCGATCGTCGGGTTATCAATGTCGACGCCCTCGTTACCGGCCGCCGCGATCACAGCCAGGCCCTTGTCCTGCGCATACTTGATCGACCTCGTGGCCGCCTCAAGGCCCGCAGCCTGCTCGGGGTCGGTCGGACTCCAATAGACCCACGGGTCCATCGAGTAGGAGTTGTTCACGACGTCCACCCCGTGGCTCGCCGCCCACATGAACGCACAGGTCACGTACTCGGGGTAGATGAGGCGGTTGTCGTTGGTCGCCTGAATGGCGACGATGGTCGACTCAGGGGCGATGCCGTCGATACCAATGTCATTGTGGTTGGCAGCGATAATGCCCGCGACGTGCGTGCCGTGGTAGAACTCATCACGCCACCCGTAGAAGTCCTGCGTGGCAACGCCGTTGACCGAGCACTTCACAGAACGCGACGTATCGACGCGCCCCTCCAGGTCGGGATGCGTATCCTCAACGCCGGAGTCAACGACCGCGATGGTCACGGGGGCGCGCTTGACGTTGACTGCCTCGGCCTCGCGCGCGTGCATGGCGACGGCGCCCCAGTTGAAGATCTCCTCGTTCGCTTCAGCGGGGGCAGCGCTCGCGGTCTCGTTGCGCATCGCGTTCAGACCGCCTGCCGCGCCGGGCTGCGGGGCCTCGTCCTTCTTGTCGGTGGGCAGCTCGACGCGCTCGTAGTAGAGGACGGGGGCCACGCGGGTCGGGCCGATCGAGTGGATGGAGATACCGGCCTGTCGCAGGGCGGCGGCCAGGTCGGGCGCGAACGAGGGCGTGGCACTCTGCGCGAAGAAGGTACCGATCTCCGGGTACGAGGCCAGGGCGGCACCACCGGCTCCTGGGACGAGGGCGAGGGCCCGCTGGAGGTCCTCGGGGTTCGTGCCGGCGAGGTTGATCGCGTAGTTCATCTCGTCGTTGTCAGCGCGGGCTGCGGAGACGAGTCCGGGCTCCTCAGCACGGGCGGAGGGGGCGTTCACCGCGGCCACGCCCATGGACAGGGCGAGAGCGGCGACGATGCCGATGCGTGCGGCAGTGCGGCGCATAGTTCCTCGACTTTCGATTGTCACTGTCAGGATTTCGACTGCATTCACAGCTGCACCCATCATCCTAGAGTTTGTCAGTAACAACAAAACCAAGGCTTACCTAAGTCCATCCTCCAAGACTCCATCAATTCACCGCATATGAGACGGGGAGCACCCGTAGGCACTCCCCGTCTCGTCGCTCGTTTTGTTGCAAGCCGACGTTTACTCCAGGCCGGCGTCGAGGGCCAGCAGATGGTCGACTGTCTGCGGACGGATGAACCAGCGCGCCGATCCGTCCTCGACGGCGAGCACGCCCGGCTTCGTCAGCATGTTGTAGTTCGAGGCCATCGAGTAGCCGTACGCCCCCACAGCGGGAACGGCCAACAGGTCGCCTCCCGTAATGTCGGCCGGCAGGTCGATATCACGGATGATGATGTCGCCGCTCTCGCAGTGCTTGCCGACGATGCGGCAGCGCGCCAGAGACGAGGCCTGCGCAGGGTCGCGGTTCGCGAGCGTCGCCGTGTAGACAGCGTCGTAGAGCACCGGGCGGATGTTATCCGACATGCCGCCGTCGATCGCCACGTAGCGGCGCACTCCCCCGTCTTCCAGGGAAATGTCCTTGACGACGCCGACGCGGTAGAGCATGACCATCGACGGGCCGGCAATCGAGCGGCCGGGCTCGACGGACACGTGCGGGATCGGCAGGCCGTGGTGGGCGCAGCGCTCGCGCACCACGGTGGCCAGGGCGCGGGCGACCTCGACCGGGGAGGTCGGGACCGGATCTTGCCCGGTGTAGGCGATGCCGACGCCGCCGCCCAGGTCGATGGCGGGAACGTCCAGGCCCAGCTCAGCCTTCAGGAGCGCCGCGAAGTCGATGACGATGCGCGCGGCCTCGGCAAAGGCCTCGGTCCCGAAGATCTGGGAGCCGATGTGGCTGTGCAGTCCCCGGAAGTCCAGGTGCGCCGCATCCTTGATCACGGCCACGGCCTCGTACGCCTGATCGGTGGCCAAGGATAGGCCGAACTTCTGATCCTCGTGGGCGGTCGCAATGTACTCGTTGCCGCCCGCGTGGATGCCGGACTTCAGGCGCACCATGACGGGCGCGACGACGCCGAGGTCAGCAGCGATGCGCTCGATCTGGTGGACCTCGTCCATCGAGTCGATGAAGATGCGGTGGATGCCGGCCTCGAGGGCGAGGCGGATCTCCGCGTCCGACTTGTTGTTGCCGTGCAGGCCGATACGGTCGGGGTCCACCCCGGCGCGCAGGGCCAGACTCAGCTCTCCGAGCGAGGCGGTGTCGATACCCAGGCCCTCGGCGGCGACAAGGCGCGCGACGTCGGCGCTCAGGAAGGCCTTGCCAGCGTAGAAGGCGTCGCCGCCGTTCATGCCGTATCCGTCCCAGAACTCCTCGGCCATCGCCGAAGCCCACACGCGGGCGCGTCCGCGCATGGCCTCAACGTCAAGCACGAAGGTGGGCGTGCCGAAGTCGGCGGCGACGCTGGTCAGGTCGACGCCTCCCAGGCGCAGCACGCCACCCTCCCGAGAAGCGCTCCACGGCCACAGGTCGGGGCGCTCATCGGGGGTCGGGCAGGTGAGGGTACCGACGCTTGCCGTCTCGCTCACTGAGTCACATCCTCTCGGGGGCACTCACACCGAGGAGGCCGAGGCCGGTGCGCAGCACCTGGGTGACCGCGTCGTTGAGCCAGAGGCGGGCGATGTGGCCGGGCTCAACCGGGTCGTCGCCGCGAGGCGTCACGCGGCACTGGCCGTACCAGGCGTGGTAGGTCGCAGCCAGGGACTCGAGGTAGCGGGTGATGCGGTGCGGCTCGCGCAGCTCGGTCGCCTGCGCAACCTGCGCGGGGAACTGGGCGAGGGCTGCCAGCAGGGCCTCGTCGGCCTCGGAGTCGAGGGCGGCCGGGTCGAAGCCAGCATCGCGGGTGACGCCGTGCTCGGCCGCATTGCGGGCGACGTTGCAGGCGCGCACGTGCGCGTACTGTACGTAGTAGACCGGGTTGTCATTGGAGTGCTGCGAGAGCAGGTCCAGGTCAATGTCAACCTGCGTGTCCATCGAGACTCGCACGAGGGCGTAACGCGCGGCGTCCACGCCCACGGCATCGACGAGGTCGTCGAGGGTGACGATCGTGCCGGCGCGCTTGGACATGCGCACGGGCTCGCCATCCTTGACGAGGTTGACGAGCTGGCCGATGAGGATCTGCAGGTTCTCGCCCGGCTTGTCACCGAACGCAGCGCACATCGCCATCATGCGGGCGATGTAGCCGTGGTGGTCGGCGCCCAGCAGGTAGATGGCGACATCCGCGCCACGCTCACGCTTGTTGAGGTAGTAGGCGACGTCGCCCGCGAAGTACGCGGCCTGGCCGTCCGACTTGATGAGGACGCGGTCCTTGTCGTCGCCGTAGGTGGTCGTGCGCAGCCACACCGCGCCATCTTCGTCGAAGATCTCGCCGCGCTCGCGCAGGCGCTCGATCGCCGCGGCAACCGCGCCGGAGGTGTGCAGGGACTCCTCGTGGAAGAAGACGTCAAAGTCGGCCCGGAAGGAGTGCAGACGCTCCTTGATCTCCGCGAACATCAGCTCAACGCCGCGAGCGCGGAAGACCTCGATAGCCTCTTCTTCGGGCAGGGTGATCGGGTCGGGCTCGCCGGCCGCGCGCGCGTCAGCGCGGACCTGGTCGGCAATGTCGGCGATGTACTGGCCGCCGTAGCCGTCCTCGGGAACCTCCCGGCCCATGGCGCGGGCGTAGAGAGAGTGCGAGAAGCGGTCGATCTGCGAGCCGTGGTCGTTGAAGTAGTACTCGCGGGTCACGGCGGCGCCGGAGGCGGCCATGAGGCGGGCGAGAGAGTCACCGACGGCTGCCCAGCGGGCGCCGCCCAGGTGCACGGGGCCGGTCGGGTTTGCAGAAACGTACTCGAGGTTGATCGAGCGGCCCGAGAGGGTCTCGTTGCGGCCGTACGCGGCGCCGGCCTCGACGATCGTGCGAGCCAGCTCGCCGGCCGCACCCGCGCCCAGGCGGATGTTGATGAAGCCGGGGCCAGCGACCTCGACGGAGTCGATACCGTCGGCGGCGGCCAGGTCATCGGCGAGGATCTGCGCGAACTCGCGCGGCGCCATGCCGGCCTTCTTACCGAGCTGCATCGCGACGTTGGTCGCCCAGTCGCCGTGCTCGCGCACGCGCGGGCGCTCCACGGTCACGGGGTCGGGGACCAGCGAGGGGTCGATCGAAATGCGACCGGCGGCAGCAGCGTCCAGCAGGGTCGCGCGGATGAGAGTAGCAAGTTCTTCAGGAGTCACCCCTTTAGACTACGGGGTTTTTGCTCCTATCCGCGAACTCTCCCCGGCCTCGTGGATGAAAACCTGGCCACATGCGCGTCCCATTCCCTACCCCTCCTCCGCCCCGCGGGCCTCTAGACGAGTACAGTTTCGGGTAACCGAACGTTTTTCGTCAGCAGTGAGGAACACCCGTGACCACCACGGACACCCAGCAGCGCCGCAAGCTCATCCCCCTCCTCGGCCCCGCCTTCGTCGCGGCCGTCGCCTACGTCGACCCCGGAAACGTCGCCGCCAACATCACGGCGGGCGCGCGCTACGGGTATCTGCTCGTGTGGGTTCTCGTGGCCTCGAACATCTTCGCGATGGTCATCCAGTACCTCTCCGCCAAGCTCGGCCTGGTCACCGGCCAGTCCCTGCCCGCCCTGCTGGGTGCACGCATGCGCAAGCCCGGGCGCATCGCATTCTGGCTTCAGGCCGAGATCGTGGCCGCCGCGACCGACCTGGCCGAAGTCATCGGCGGCGCACTCGCCCTCCACCTCCTCTTTGGGGTTCCGCTCCTGTGGGGCGGCGTCATCGTCGGCATCGTGTCGATGGCTCTGCTTCTTGTTCAGGGCGGTGGGCGCCAGCGCCAGTTCGAGACGATCATCGTCGGCCTGCTGATCATCATCACGCTGGGATTCCTGGCGGGCCTCTTCGTCGCGCCGCCCAGCCCCTCGGGCATGCTCGGCGGGCTCGTTCCTCGCTTCCAGGGCACCGACTCGGTCCTCGTGGCCGCCTCCATGCTGGGCGCGACCGTCATGCCGCACGCGGTCTACCTGCACTCCTCCCTCGTCAACGACCACGAGGCCGACGAGCTCGGCCCCTCCACCGGCGACGCCCGCCACTCCTCGGGACACCTCTCGCGCCTACTGCGCGCGACCCGCATCGACATTTACTGGGCGCTGAGCATCGCGGGTCTGGTCAACATCGGCCTGCTGCTCCTGGCCGCCGCGGCACTGGCCGGCCAAAGCGGCACCGACACGATCGAGGGTGCGCACGCCGCGATCTCCTCCACGCTCGGGCCCATCGTCGGCACGGTGTTTGCGGTCGGCCTGCTCGCATCGGGCCTGGCGTCCACGTCGGTGGGTGCCTACGCGGGCTCAGAGATCATGAACGGCCTGCTCCACATCCGCGTGCCCATCATGGCGCGTCGCCTCTTCTCCCTAATCCCCGCGCTCATCATCCTGGGCGCGGGCGCCGAGCCCACGTGGGCGCTCGTCGTCTCGCAGGTCGCCCTATCGTTCGGCATCCCCTTCGCGATCATCCCGCTCATGCGCCTCACCGCCTCACCCGACGTCATGGGCGACTACACCAACAATCGCCCCCTGCGCGTCACCGGTTTCCTCATCGCGGCCGTCATCGTCGCGCTGAACCTGTTCCTCGTGTACCTCACCCTCACCGGCCAGGGCTAAGAGAGTAGGTCGGGGCTCGGGCCCCTTGTCGGTTGCCACGGGCCTTTGCTGGTCCGGAGTGGCGGCCGGCGGCACTTTTCCCGCCCCACTAAGCCACCATTGAATCCACTAGCGCCTTTGCGGGGATCCAATCAGCCCCCATTGAAACCGCGAGCACCTTCGCAAGTCGGAACGCGTCTAGATTCAGCTCATTTTCACCCGCAGTGGTGACAGCGGTTTCACTTCGCATTGACTACGAGGCGGCAAAGGTGTCCTCGGTTTCGTGCAGCAAGCACCTCCCCCACTGATACGCCAATGCAGCCACCCACACCCAACGTCGCATGCAATTCCACGACTGCCTGCACCGACGTATTCTCGAAAACGCTGCAATCTCAAGGATCTACTACCACAGCTTGAAGGACTCACTGGGGAATTGCATGCGATATTGCTGAGCTCCCGCTTGGAGACGGCGGCGAGGACTGCAAGATCCCTCAGAACAGGCAACGCGAAAACTGCTGCGCCTGTGCGGACGATCGTGCCCCGGACGCCCGATGTTACAAACGTCGTCAATTCGGAGGATTTTCAATCGGTCACTACGGGGTCCTGTTACAAACGTCGTCAAACCAAGCCCAAAACAAGCGTTTTCTGGCGAAATATCGTGTGGATTGACGACATTTGTAACAATCACCCAGGGAGACCTACAAAAAGTCGCTCGGATTGACGACGTTTGTAACACGAAACAACTCAGCGGCATGAACTCTCACACATAAGAGCAGAACGTCGTCGCAGAGGGCAGACAAGTTGGGGATACCGCGCGGTCTGCGGGCCCTGGCGAAGCTTCCATCGGACGCGCCGAGCCACAGGTAAGCCACAAGGGTGGCGAGCAGACGATAGCCCACACGGCAGCTCCAGATCAGGCGGAGCGCACAGCACCGAGACACATCAGGCAACGAACAACGGCAAAAACTGCCGAAGCGGACGCACAAAGCGGGGCCGGTGGTCATTCACCGGCCCCGCCTCGTATGAATTAGCGCGAGAAGCGCATGTATCAACGCCAGAGGCTATCAGGCGCGCACGGAGCGCTCGTAGTCCTTCATCAGGTCGATGCGGCGCTGGTGGCGCTCGTCGCCGCTGAAGGGGGTCTCCAGGAAAGCGTCGATGAGGGCCAGAGCCTCTTCCTCGCTGTGCTGGCGGGCACCGACGGCCACGACGTTCGCATCGTTGTGCTCGCGGGCCAGACGCGCGGTCGCATCCGACCACACGAGGGCGGCGCGCACGCCTTCCACACAGTTGGCGGCCATCTGCTCGCCGTTACCGGAGCCGCCGATGACGATGCCGAGGCTACCCGGCTCGTCGACGACAGCCTGGGCTGCCTCGATGCAGAACGGCGGGTAGTCGTCGAGCGCATCGTAGGTGTGGGCGCCATGGTCGACGACATCGTGACCAGCCTCGCGCAGGTGCGCAACGACCTTTTCCTTGAGTTCGAAACCGGCGTGATCGGTGCCGATATGAACGCGCATGGGATCCTCCTGAAGAGTTCTCAAACAAGCAACGTCCACTAGTATGGCACACATCACCGTCCCGCGTGCTTGTATGAAACCCTGCTAAACTGACCGAGCTGCCCCGATAGCTCAGCGGATAGAGCGCTTGCCTCCGGTGCAAGAGGTCGCAGGTTCGAGTCCTGTTCGGGGTGCCACTCATATCCACACCGCTCACAATGCCCGCGCCCAACCCAGTGGAAACCCGCGAGCGAACGCGCCCCGGCCTCGTCGATGAGGCCACTCCCACCTCCCGGAACACTCCACACCCCGTTCCCCTACCCCATAAAATGGGGGGCGTATCTATCGTCAACCAAGGACTGGCCGATGACCTACCCCTGGTGGAGCCTGCTCCCCTTCGTCGCGATGCTCGCATGTATCGCCCTTCTGCCTATCATCCCGAAGACCGCGCACTGGTGGGAGAAGGAATCCTCCCAGCTGTCCGTCGCGCTTGCGCTGGGCGTTCCGACGACGGTCTGGATGTTCATGAGGGCGGGCACCGGCCCGCTCATCGCCACGGGTGTGGAGTACGTGCAGTTCATTGCGCTGCTCTTCGCGCTGTTCGTGGTCTCCGGCGGCATTCACCTGGCCGGCGACATCAAGGCAACCCCACGTAACAACACGATCTTCCTGGCGATCGGCGGCCTGCTGGCCTCGTTCATCGGGACGACGGGCGCGGCGATGCTGCTGATCCGCCCGCTCCTGGAGACGAACAAGGAACGTAAGCACCGCGTGCACACGGTCCTGTTCACGATCTTCATTGTGGCGAACTGCGGTGGCATACTGACTCCGCTCGGCGACCCGCCGCTGTTCCTCGGCTACCTGCACGGCGTGCCCTTCACGTGGACGTTCGGGCTGTGGAAGGAGTGGCTGTTTGTCCTGGTGCTGCTGCTTCTGTCGTACTACTCGATCGACCGCGTGCGTTACGCGTCCGAGGACACCGCCTCGATCGAGGCCGACGACCGCGAGGTCAAGCCCCTACGCCTGCATGGAAAAATCAACCTGCTGTTCTTCGCGATCATCATCCTGTCCGTCGCTTTCGCTCCGTCTTGGGATGGCGAGGCGCTGGCCGAGGGCCACTTCGACTCGTGGGTCGACCTGGTGCCGTGGCGCGAGCTCATCATGTTCGCGGTCGCGGGCCTGTCCTACAAGCTCTCGGATAAGAAGGTGCGATTCGAGGAGAACGCGTTCACGTGGGCTCCGATCATGGAGGTCGCGACCCTCTTCATCGGCATCTTCTCGACGATGGCGCCGGCGCTGCGCTACCTGGAGCAGATCGCCCCGTCGCTACCGCTGACCCGTATGACGTACTTCGTGTTCACGGGCGGCCTGTCCTCGATCCTGGACAACGCTCCGACGTACATGACGTTCTTCGAGATGGCGAAGGCAACCGGCGGCGAGGGCACCCTGGTCGCGGGCGTGCCCGAGTACTACCTGATCCCGATTTCGCTCGGCGCCGTGTTCTGCGGCGCGATCACGTACATCGGCAATGGCCCGAACTTCATGGTCAAGTCGGTCGCCGAGGCCGACGGCGTGCCCATGCCGTCATTCGGCCGCTACATCGGCTACGCGTTCACGCTCCTGGTGCCCGTCCTGGCCGCCATGGCGATGGTCTTCGTGGGCGAGTCCTGGCTGGTTCGAGGCCTGGGTATCGCTCTGGCCGCTGGCCTGGTGTTCCTGTCGCTCGTGCGCATCCGCCGCGCGGGCCTGGACGAGGCCGTGGCCGACTTCAGCGGCGACGAGTGAGCCGGCGGTCCTGACAAATGCGTTGAGGGGGCGGAGCCAAGCGGCTCCGCCCCCTCCCGTTTTCTCTGCAACAATTGAGTTCAACGGGGGAACGTATCTTGTCACGCAGGAATTGACGACGGTCGCGGAGGGCACTATCCTGGACTGTTACTGCTGACCACGTTGCAAGGGGAGATAGTTGTCTGGTGGAATCGTGTGGGATGCGGACGAGGTGTCGCGTGCCATCACTATCTTGAACTACTCAAGCGAAAACGTAGCATCCCGCACTCTTAAGCCACCTAGTAACGCGGGGAGTAATGAGGCAGACTTAGCGACACAGGTTGAGAGGATCAATCGCGTCATCCAGATGGCATCCTTCTGTTCCTTGGCTGTCGCTCACGGTCTAACTGCCGCATCCGAAGCCTTTGCGGCCGCCGACGATCAGGAAGCTGCCAACTTTGAGACTATGCAAGAGTATCTGCGCAACAGGGGGGCAGAATGAGCGCCAATAATGGCACACCAGCAGCCTCGTTTTCCATGCCGTTTTCGATTAGCGTCGAGAATCTCTTCACTTTCAAGGATCAATGTATGCAAATTGCCGGCGTATTGCACACTGCAGATAGCGATGCAATGCGCGCTTCATCCATTGTCGGTCAGCAGGAGGCACTTCTTGTCGAGGAGTGCCAGCACGATCTACAAACCACATCAAACGTATGTGAAGAGATCTCCAACGATCTGACAGCACTCGCGAACGCTTTGTCAGAACTCGCCTGGTCGATGAAGTCAGTGCGAGACGAGTACAAGGGAATCGCACAGAAAGCCCTAGGATGCGGTCTGATTGTCGTAGGCGACAAAGTAATCCTATTCGATGAGTCGGACGATAACCTTGTCCATAGTTTCAATGAGCTGCAAGCGCAAGCTAAGGTCCAGCAACTGAATTACGAACGAGCCGAGTATGTATTTTCACTCGCGCTAGACAACCTCAAAGTGGATGTCTATGAACAATGGATTGAACCCGTGTTCGACGCACTGAAGGAACAGTTTATTCTGGATGACAAGCATCCGATAGCTAAGGCGATCCCCTATGGCGTGGGACTGCTGGACATGAGCGGGCAAATAACAATCGGTGCTTCGATGTGGCATTTCAATCGACTGTATGAGCCTCCGAAGGGATTCTTCGCCAAAGGCGACCTGTCGAAGTGGACCTACCGGCCGATCGGGAGACATGGGCTGGAACCAATGGCCACACGATCGGTATCTCCGATCGCCACAAAAATTGGGAAAGTTGCCGGCCCGATAGGGGCGGTTGTCGACGGCGGTATCACCGCCTATGACACCTACCAAACCGATACCCAGCAGCACCCCGAATGGAGCGAGGAACACAAAATCGCACGAGCTGGCACAAAGGGCACTCTCGCCGGCCTGGGCACATGGGGTGGCGCAGCACTGGGAGCCAAAGGCGGCGCCGCCATCGGTGCGGCAGTCTCAGGGCCTTTCGCCCCCGTCGGCGCTGTTGTTGGCGGCATTGTCGGCGGCGTTATCGGCGGAGTGATCGGGCACTACACTGGAGAGAAGTTTGGAGACGGAATCAACTCAGTCATTGATAGCCATATGGACAAGGAGTAAAGGGATTCAGACGATGAAATACGATGATGTCATGCCAGTCTTGACACTTCTATTTGGTATCTTCTGCATGACAATGTGGTACCTTGAAATGTTTTCAGACAGTCGTCTTGGACGAATCTTGGGAACTATGACGAAACCAAGTCTTCGCGGCAGAAACTGGTCAGCGATCAGCACCCCAGCATTCTCGCTAGCCTTTATAAATGCCGGTGTCATGACCTTTGCTGAACACGGAATTATTCCTCGCGTCCTGTATACACCTTGCGTCTATATCTCAATACTCCTTATCCTAATAATTCTCATTGGCCTTCTACCCATCAAGTTTCCCCGGTGGGTCTACGCCGATTGGCAGTACGCAAAGCGCCATGGACTCCTGGACGAGAGCGGGAACATTGATCAGGAAGCATGGGCACGACACCATGCAAACAAGAAGGATCTGTGGTGAACGAACAGGTAACAATGACTCTTTCCTCGGGATGGAGATTCTTGACCCCGGAGGAACACGCACAGCTCGGTCTCCTCGCGGATGATCCCAGCGTTCGTCTCGTTGCCGTCGCTCAGACGAAAGATGAGGGTAATGTTCCGACCTTCGTGGTGACCGGCGGAGTACTCAGCACCAACGCGAGCGACGACGAAGTCTACGCAGACAGCGTCAGGCAGGTGGAGGAAGCGTTGCCCGGATTCCACCTGATCGACGACTTCGCATGGCCGGTTCACCCGGAAGGGGCTCGTTGGCGAACAGGCGTCTACATTCTCGACGATGTGTCGCTGACGCTCAGCCAGCTCACGTGGATGACACACATTGCACCCACTATGCAGCGACCTCCGCAGCGTTTCCTGTGGACCGCGACGTGCACATGCCCCAGCATTCTATTCCCAACGATCATCGATGATTTCATCACGATGGCTCAAACCCTGGAGGTGACACCGTGAGCGACCATCCAATCGGCACTAACTCCTCGGATCAGATCATCGTCACCGTCGAGCAGGCCGACGCCCTGCTCGAGATGATTGCCAGTAACGAGAATGCCGGGCGCATTTCAAGCGCTGCTCTCTCCAGCGGCCTGGTCTCACTCGGACTGGCCGGCGCCAACGGCTTAGCCGGCGACGCCGCACGCATCCTCGAACCAGTGCGAGCTGCACGCACCCAACTTGCGATCCGCGTCGTGTCCCCCAGCATGCGCGGCGTGGTACGCGACTGGAGGATCTGGCCCACAGCGCCTCGCTCCGTCGTGATGCGTTCCAACGTGGACGGCGTGCACTTCAGTCAGGTTGATTACTGCGAAGTCCCCCACATCGCAGCCCTCGCCTCCCTACTGCACGCCGGACCTACCATCCACGACGGGCCTCCTTACATTCCCGCAGATTTCATCGCTGCGATTCGTTCTCTCGACGCACAAGGTGCTCAGGATGTGCTCAATGATCTCGTGACTTATGGACCCGCAGAGTCGCACTTCGCCCAGGACTGCGTCTCGGGGCGTTGGAGCGTCGTCACCTGTGTGCGCGAGGAAATGCACGGTCGCGAGTGGCGAACCGGCTTGCACTATGAGTGTTTCGTGACGGACCATCTGCACGCCCAAATCCACGCACCGCTTGACGAGGAAGCGCTCGCCCACCTGTCAGCCGATCCGACACTGGACGCGCCGCCTCGCGCAGCGATCTGGGCGATGTTGATGGGGCTACTCGCGCCCTAGCATCTGCCTGCTGCGCGGCACGCGACCGCTGTCAGCACAGAAGCACCCTCACGAGCCACACTACTTGGCGAGCAGCTCCATCATGAAGCCCCACAGCGCCGTGCGCGGCGGAGCGTCCAGGGTAGGGGCGTTCTGCTCCCGCATGAGGACGAGAGCGCGAGGATCGATGGGCGCGTGAATTTGCGCGTGCATGTGATCGGTGATGAAGCACTCGACGTGCCCCGCGTCCTTCCACCCCTCCAGGGTCCGTTCTTCCCGCACGCACAGCGCGACGCTCCAGCGCTTGTGCCAGCAGTCCTGCGAGAAGTGAGAGTCCGTTGGCCCTTGAGCGGCCACATCGGTCAGGGCTGACTGCGCCCTTTCCAGGTCCACGTCACGCACCGCCTGCACGAAGTCGGCGGAGATCGACGGCGGGCCGTCATGGATGGTCGACCCGGGCTTAAGGAGAGTCTCCTCGGCGAGGATACGCGGGACATCGCAGTAATCAACCTGGGTGAAGTGCACGCCGTCAGCCTCGGTGCGCATGACGACCGAACGAGGCCGCGAGGGCCAAATCCGCGCAATGCGCACGCCGAGGCTCTGCCTCGGGGAGACGACGCGGATCGCGAGACGCGAGTCGACCATGCGCGCGGGACCCAGGATCGCCTCGGCGTCACCGGAGAGGCCGCCAGAGTCGACGAGGCCCGCACTGATGAGTCCACTGACGGGCATCGCGCTCGATAGAGCGCCGTCCCCCTCTCTCGCGCCAATAAGGTCGACAAGCGCATTCGCCTGTTCGAGGGAAACGACGAGCTCCTCCGGCGACGAGGCCGTGGTTCCTTCGACGGTCACGATTCCACCTCCACAGTGCGTGCCATTGTCATGAAGTCCTCGATGATCGACGGGCACGCGAGACTCGGACACGTGCATGTCGCGGCCCACAGGAATCGGCGGGGTTCCTCGTCCCCGTCGTTTCTGTGCCGGGTGAGCCACACGAGCTGCGCGACGGTCATCGAGACGTCGTTGAGGGTGTACACACCTGTAACGAAGCGGGTGCGCGCGGTGGGATACGGCACGATAGTGTCATCAATGAGGCGGCATCCCGGGTGCGGCTCAGCCAGGCGACCAGCGCTGCCATCAAGGATTTCCTTGTCCCCTTTGCCACTGATGACCTCAGTTTCAGTGATGACAATGTTCGGCACGTACCCTTCTGTTGCCTCCGCGACGGCAATGAAGCGAATGCTCTCATCCTGGCCGAGATCCCCGAGCTCGCTACGTTCTTCCTCCGACAGCTGCCTCCAACCGGAGGCCACACGCATCGTCACTTGCGTGTCCATAAGGCTCTCGCCCCCGCCACAATCGCGGTTCTGAGAGGACTTCTTCCCGGCCTTTCCTTCTTCTAAGAGGCCGTTGCGCTTAGCGTATTGCCATTCCGGGTACATACAATCGGGAAACTTGATGGGCAGAAAACCAACAATGAACAGTATCGGGCAAAGAAATACTGGAATAGACGCGCAGATAAACAACCACTTCGGAGGATCATACTGACCAAACCACACGACCACCGGCCCGAGGATCAGCCACATGGAATATGACGGTACGATGACGGAGTCAAAGTTCTTGGGGCGCCGATATCTCCCCGCGCGTTGTGGTAAATCCCAGCCTCCACTGGCGTGGAACATCTTGTAATACCAGTAGGCCATCCCCACGACCCCGAGGAGGAAGAAACCGAGCGGGTATGACGTAAGCTCCGAATTCATAACTCCCTCCCCGGTCTCCCTGCGATGAGAGCGGACAATTTTTCTCCCGGCGTCGCAGCAAGCAGTAACACGCCAGAATATTGCACAGCCAACAATAAAGTCAACGCACCAGAAACACGAAAAGGCGGGTGGTCCCTCCGGTGCGCGCCCGCCAATTCAAGCAAAAACCTCAATCCCTGGGGCCCGAAACAGAACCGGGAGCCGGAGGCTGGGTCCACAGGCCTCGCTGGTCCAGGAAGTCCCGCAGGAAGACGGGACGGTCGGTGATGATGCCGTCGACGCCGACCTCGAGGAGGCGCAGCACGTCGGCCACCGTGTTGATGGTCCACACGTGGACGGCCAGGCCCAGTGTGTGGGCAGTAGCCACGAAGCGCTCGTCAACCACGCGGATGGGGCCCTGGTGCATGGGAACCTGTGCGGCGATGGCGCCCTGGCGCGGGCCGGGCACGTGCCACCAGGCGGGGTTCGTCGCGCTCTTCGCGGCGCCCACGAGGCGCACGACGGCCTCGGTCCCCAGAGATGTGGCGACCGCGCGCGCAGGGTCCGAGGCGGCGATGCCGCGTACGGCGCGCAGGCGCGGCTCGGAGAAGGAGGCAACGAGCACGCGGTCAGCCGCGCCGTGGTCGGCGATGACGTCGAGGAGCGGGCCTTCGACGCCCGGCTCCTTCGCGTCGATGTTGAAGTACATGTCGGGGAATGCCTCAAGGACCTGAGCGAGCAGCGGCATCTGCTCCCCGGAGTCGCGGTGGCGCAGCTTGGACAGCTCGCGCCACGTCATCTGAGCGATCGCGCCACTCCCGTCGAAGCAGCGGTCCACGGTCTCGTCGTGGCAGATAACGACCTTGCCGTCGGCGGTGATGTGAGCGTCGGTCTCCACGTGGCGGATCCCGGCCTCGTAGACGTAGGCGAATGCGCTCATCGTGTTCTCGGGGGCCTCCTCGCTGCCGCCGCGGTGGGCGAAAACGATGGGCCCCTGACGCATGGTGACGGGCATCATGAGCAAGACTCCTGTCCGAGATAAACAGCTTTGTTCTCCTGCATCCACGCCTCCGGATCCACGGGGGTATCCGAGGAGTCGTGGATTTCGAAGTGCAGGTGGGGGCCCGTCGACCATCCGTTGTTGCCGACCGCGCCAATGACCTGCCCGGCGGTGACAGTGTCGCCGACCTTCACCGTAATCTTGTTCATGTACTGGTGCAGGTAGGCGGAGTGGAAGACGGTGCCGTCGGAACGCGTGTGCTTGATCTGCACGTAGGCGCCCGAGCGTGAGTTCTCCGCGACCTCCTCGACGACGCCGGCATACACGGAGGTGATGGGCGTGTCGAGCGGGGCGGCCATGTCGATACCCTCGTGGGCCAGGAGCTGGCCAGACACGGGCGAGATACGCATCGTGAAGGGCGAGGTGATCGTGTAGGTCCCCTCCGGCAACGGCCAGTAGATCGTGTCGGCGACGACGCGCACGTTACGGTTGCCGTCCGCACCGTTGCCCGACGCGCAGCCGGTGATGGACACGGGCGCCTTGGCCTTGGCGCGCGAGTTCGCGGTGAGGGTTCCGTCCAGGGCGGTCGCCTCGGGCAGAGCGGAGGACACGGCCCAGCTGGGGCCACCCACCGAAGCGCCGAAAGCACGCGCGGGCACGGTCAGGGAGGAGTCGGATCCGACGCGTCCCGTCATGGGCACGGCGATGGTGGTCCCCGCCAGCCCCAGCACGAGGAGGGCGCGGAGGACGTAGCCGACCGGGTGAACGTTGCGGCGTCGCTCCCGCGCGGACGAGGCCGGGGCTTCCTCCGCGTCCTCTCGATCCGTCGCGGGATCGGGGGTGGGGGCCGAGGCCTCGTCAGTCATCGGGATCGCAGACGTCGTCGGGTTCTCCTGCTGATCGTCCGCGTCGTGGGGGCGCGCCGCGCGCAGCTGCGACCGCTTCGGCAGCGGGCACTCGGTGTCGCTCACGCTCTCCCCCTTGTCCGTGTTCGTCACGAAGTTATGACCTCGATCTAATGTACCTTGCGGATCGCGGCTCGTCACGGGCGCTGGAGAACGTCTCGGACTTCGCCGACCAGCAGTTCGAGGATGTCTTCGAGGAAGAGGATACCGACGACCGCGCCCGCCTCGCGCACGAGGGCGCAGTGCACGCCGGTGCGCTGCATGTGGCGCAGCGCGTCTTCGACCTGGTCATCGGCGGACACGGACTCGAGGCGGCGGATGCGCCACGGGGTGATCGGCTGCTCACGCTCCTCGCCGGTGGCGTACAGGACATCCTTGAGGTGCACGTAGCCGACAATCGAACCATCGTCGCCGGCGATCGGGAAGCGAGAGTAGCCCGTGTGGGCGACCTGTTCTTCCACGTCGGCCGGGGTGGCCCCCTCGGGCAGGACGACTAGCTTGTCGAGGGGGACCATCGCGGTCCCGGCCGTCTCCTCGGAGAACTCCAGGGTGCCGCTGAGCAGGCCCAGCTCGTCGGTCAGCACGCCCTCCGCCTGCGAGGCGACGACGATCGAGGCGACCTCCTCGATCGTGTAGGAGGCCGAGATTTCCGAGCGCGGCTCGTAACCGGCCCGGCGCACGAACCAGTTCGCGAAGTGGTCCATGGCCTCAATGATCGGGCGCAGGACGTGGCCCAGGCGCACGAGGACGGGGGCCAGGATCAGCAGCATGCGCACGGGGGCGGCGATCGAGATGTTCTTCGGGACCATTTCGCCGAAGACGACGTGGCAGAAGAGAACGATGACGAGGGCGGCGGCGAAGCCGACGACGTGGCTGGTCGCCTCGGGCGCGCCCAGGCGCCCGAGCGGCGACTCGACGAGATGCGCGATCGCGGGCTCCGCGACGACGCCCAGGGTCGTGGACGCGACCGTCACGCCCAGCTGGCAGATCGCCAACATGAGGGACACGTGCTGCAGCGCGTACAGCGCAGCAGCCGCGCCGCGCGCACCCTCGTCGGCGAGAGGCTCGACCTGCGAGCGACGCGTCGAGGTGACCGCGAACTCGCCGGCAACGAAGAAAGCGTTGACGGCCAGCAGGGCCACGGTGATGGCGAGACCAACTCCCACGCTCACAGTGACACCTCCTCATCCTCAGCCTCGGGGGCGGGCGTGATCGCCACCTGGGCGACGCGACGCCCCTGCATCTGGGTGACCTCGATGCCGATGCCGTCCACGTTCACGCGCGATCCAACGACCGGAATCTCGCCCAGCTCGTTCATAACGAGGCCGCCGATCGTGTCGTAGGGGCCGTCCGCGGGCAGGTTGATGTCCGTGCGGCGCGCAAGCTCGTCGGGGCGCAGCGTGCCGGGAACAAGGAAAGTCCCGTCGGGGCGCGGGCGGATGCCGAGGCGACGCTGGTCGTGCTCGTCGGAGACCTCGCCGACGATCTCCTCGACGACGTCCTCGAGGGTGACGATGCCCGACACGCCGCCGTACTCGTCGACGACGACGGCCATCTGCAGGCCCTCGTCACGCAACTGGACCATGAGGGGACCGATCGGCGCGGTCTCGGGAACCGACGGCGCGTCGGTCATGAGAGACGACGAAACCACGGGGACCTCGGCGCGACGATCGGCGGGCACGGCGACCGCGCGGCGCAGCGACACCAGGCCGAGGATGTCGTCGGAGTCGTCGCCAATGACAGGGAATCGGGAGTGTCCGGTTTCGCGGGCCAGGTCGAGCACGTCCTGGGCGCTATCACCCTCGCTGAGGGTGTGCAGGCGGCCGCGGTCGGTCATCACGTCGGCGGCGCTCAGGGTGGACATGCGGATCGTGTTGACGAAGAGGTCGGCCGTGGACATATCGAAGGTGCCTTCTTCGACGGAGTGCTCGACGAGGGCGGCCAGCTCGGAGGCGGAGCGCGCCGAGGAGATCTCCTCCTGGGGCTCGATGCCCATGCGAGCGAGCACCCAATTCGCGGTCCCGCCCAGCACCCAGATGACGGGGCGGGCAATCGCGGTGAAGGCCATCTGGAAGGGGACGACGCGCACGGCGGTCGCCAGGGGGTGTGCCAGGGCGAGGTTCTTGGGGACGAGCTCACCGAAGAGCATCGAGAAAACGTTGACGAACGTGGCGGCCACGAATGCCGCGATGCCGGTCGCAAGCCCCCAGGCGAGGCCGACCGATCCGAGCAGGTCCTCCAGCAGGTCGGCCAGCGCGCTCTGCGTCGTGTAGCCGAGCAGGATCGTGGTGAGCGTGATGCCCACCTGCGCGCCCGACAGCTGGGTCGACAGCGTGCGGGTGGCGCGAAGGACGGAGGCGGCCCCACGATCCCCTTCCTCGGCCTTCTTGTCGAGGACGGCTTGGTCGACCGCAACAAGCGAAAACTCGGCGGAGACAAAGATGAAGGTACCGGCGGTCAGGACAACGCCGAGCAGAAGCATGAGGACGGTGGTCATCGCGTCGCCCCCTCGACGAGGCCGGGGCGGGTCGCGGGTACGCGCGCGGACAGGGGGTGAGAAAGAGCGGCCATAGAGCCGGCAGTGTCGCAGTCCATGATGGTTACAGTCTAGCGGCCCAGCCCGCCTCCCCCAGCGCGCATATCCACACACCGCGGGTCATGTGCCAACAATCATTCTTCAACGGACCAAAGGCCCTTGAAGTACACGCCAAAGGTGTACCAGGTTTCGTGAAGACGATCACGCGGCGGTAGAATTGCGGAGGTATGGCCGCGCGGGATTTGGCCCATGCGCGCGGCGCGACACTTACGGAGGAATACGTGCCCACTCCCACCGCTTCCCAGCCCGATCCGCAGTGGTACATCGCGAAGATGCGAGACCTCTACGAGCGCGATCCACAGCTCCTGGATCCCTCCTGGCGCGCCTATTTCTCCACCGAGTCCGCTCCCCCGCAGCTGCGCGCCAAGCGTCCCGACATCCCCGAGGGAGCTCCCTCAACCCCGGAGCCGGCCCCGACCTCGTCGGTCAATGCCGCAGTCCCCGTTGACCCCGTTGCCCCCGTCTCGGTAACCCCGCCGACCCTCGACATCGAAGACGATGCGCCCGAGGCGGCCGCCACCGAGCACGCACACGTCGTCTCCGTGACGCGTTCCGACCTGCCGCCCGCCCCACCCGCCGCCGTCGCCGAGGCCACCAGCCCCTACACGCGCCAGCAGCACGGACGCGCAGCCTTCACGCTCTTCCAGGACGCCCCCTCGCACGACGAGCTCCACATCCTCAAGTCCGCGGCGCGCGCGACCGCCAAACACATGGAGGCCTCGCTCTCCATCCCCACGGCCACCTCCCAGCGCCAGATCCCGGCCAAGCTCCTCATCGAAAACCGAGCCCTCATCAACGCGCACCTGGCGCGCACCGTCGGCGGCAAGGTCTCCTTCACGCACCTCATCGGCTACGCCCTGGTGGAGGCTCTGTGCGAGATGCCCGACCTGAACGTGCGCTACACGATCGAGGGCGGCAAGCCCGCCGTCGAGCATCTCGCGCACATCGGCTTCGGCCTGGCCATCGACGTGGCCGACGCGCAGGGCAACCACTCCCTGAAGGTCCCCGTCATCCACGACGCCGACACCCTGACCTTCGCCGAGTTCGTCGACGCCTACCAGGACCTCGTTGCGCGTGCCCGCACGGCGACGCTGACGACCACCGACTTCCAGGGTGCCTCCGTCACGCTGACGAACCCGGGCACGCTGGGCACCACCACCTCCGTGCCGCGCCTCATGGTCGGCCAGGGCCTCATCATCGGCGTGGGCGCCACCGACTACCCGGCGGAATTCCGCGGCGTCTCCCCCAAGCGCCTGGCCGCCCTCGGCATCGGCAAGACGATGTTCTTCTCCTCCACCTACGACCACCGCATCATCCAGGGCGCGGCATCGGGTCGCCTCCTGGCCCTCGTGGACGCCAAGCTCTCGGGCCGCGACGGCTTCTACGAGCGCGTCTTCACCTCGATGCACGTCCCCGCGCGCCCCTACGCGTGGGAAGCGGACTACGACTACGATCCGAACCACGAAAAGGGCAAGCCCGCGCGCATCGCGGAACTCATCCACGCCTACCGTTCGCGCGGCCACCTCGCCGCCGACACCGACCCGCTGGCCTACCGCGTGCGTCGCCACCCCGACCTCGATCTGTCATCCTACGGCCTGAGCGTGTGGGACCTGGATCGCCCCTTCCCCACCGGCGGATTCGGCGACTCGGACCAGATGCTGCTGCGCGACATCCTCACGCGCCTGCACGACACCTACACGCGCACGGTTGGCATCGAGTACATGCATATTCAGGATCCTGAGCAGCGCGCATGGGTCCAGAAGCGCATCGAGCGCCCGTACGAGGCCCCCTCCCCCGACGCGCAGCGCCACATCCTGGGCACCCTCATCCGCGCCGAGGCCTTCGAGGAGTTCCTCCAGACGAAGTTCATGGGCCAGAAGCGTTTCTCCCTCGAGGGCGGCGAGTCACTGATCCCGCTGCTCGACCACATCCTCGCCGACTCGGCGCGCACCGGCATCCACGAGGTCGCCATCGGTATGGCGCACCGCGGACGCCTCAACGTCCTGGCCAACATCGCGGGCAAGTCGTATGCGCAGATCTTCGACGAGTTCGAGGGTAACTACATGCCCAACTCCGTCCAGGGATCGGGCGACGTCAAGTACCACCTGGGCACGTGGGGCGTGTACTCCCTCGACGACGGCCTGGCCACGAAGGTCTACATGGCCGCCAACCCCTCGCACCTGGAGGCCGCCGACGGCGTCCTGGAGGGCATTGTTCGTGCCAAGCAGGAGCACCTGGGTGACCCGGACCTGCCGATCATCCCGATCCTTATCCACGGCGACGCGGCCTTCATCGGCCAGGGCGTCGTCCAGGAGACCTTGAACCTCTCCCAGCTGGAGGGCTACAAGACCGGCGGCACGATCCACATCATCGTCAACAACCAGATCGGCTTCACGACGGGCCCGACGCAGGGCCGCTCCACCGGCTACGCAACGGACCTGGCCAAGGGCCTGCAGGTCCCGATCCTGCATGTGAACGCGGACGACCCCGAGGCCGTCATCCGCTGCGCGCACCTGGCCTTCGAGTACCGCAACGCCTTCCACAAGGACGTCATCATCGACATGGTGTGCTACCGACGCCGCGGCCACAACGAGGGCGACGACCCGTCGATGACCCAGCCCGTCATGTACTCCCTCATCGACCGCATCCCCTCCACGCGCGCGGTGTACATCCGCGGCCTCGTGGGTCGCGGCCAGCTCACCGAGGACGAGGCCCGCCAGTCGATCGCCCAGTACGAGGCGGAACTCGGGCGCATCCTCGAGGAGACCCGCGCGGGCGGCGCTTCGTCGGTGTCCGAGATCAACCCGGGCAGCCGCACGCACGACCCTGCCCTCACCGCCGGAGTGGGCGAGGCCGGGGAGTCCCGCGACGAGGAATGGACCATGCCGGAGTCCCAGATGCCCGGCATCGGCATGATGATCGGCTGGACGTCCGCGGCCCCCGCCAAGGCACTGCGCCGCATCGGCCGCGCTCACACGCGCTTCCCGGAGGGCTTCGAGCCTCACCCCAAGCTGCGTCAGCTGTGCGAGCGCCGCCTGGAGATGGCGCTCGGAAACAAGCCCATCGACTGGGGCTTCGCGGAGCTCCTCGCCTTCGGCACGCTCCTCATGGAGGGCACCGGCGTGCGCCTGTCCGGCGAGGACGTGGGCCGCGCGACCTTCGTCCAGCGTCACGCGATCCTGCACGACGCGAACGACGGGCGCGAGTTCACGCCGCTGCGTTTCCTCACCGAGAGTCAGGCGCGATTCGACGTGTGGAACTCCCCGCTGAGCGAGTACGGCGTCCTGGCCTTCGACTACGGCTACTCGCTCGAGAGCCCCGAGACACTCACGATCTGGGAGGCCCAGTTCGGAGACTTTGCCAACGGCGCACAGACGGTCATCGACGAGTTTGTCTGCTCGGCCGAGCAGAAGTGGGGCCAGCGCTGCTCTCTCGTCATGCTCCTCCCCCATGGCTATGAGGGTCAGGGACCCGACCACTCGAGCGCGCGCATCGAGCGCTACCTGCAGCTAGCCGCCCAGGAAAACATGTGGATCGTCCAGCCCTCCACGCCGGCGAACTACTTCCACATGCTGCGCACGCAGGCCTACAAGCGCCCGCGCAAGCCACTCATCGCGTTCACGCCCAAGCAGCTGCTGCGCCTGTCGGCCGCCTCCTCGCACCTCGACGAGTTCACCTCGGGCGCCTTCCAGCCCGTCATCGGCGACTCCTCGATCACCAATCCGTCGTCGGTGACGCGCGTCCTGCTGTGCTCGGGTCGCCTGTACTACGACCTCATGAAGGAGCGCGAGCACCGCGGCGACACGTCGACGGCGATCATCCGCTTGGAGCAGCTCTACCCGCTGCCCGAGGCCGAGGTGGCCGAGACCCTGGCCCAGTACCCGAATGCGTCGGTGACCTGGGTGCAGGACGAGCCGCGCAACCAGGGCGCGTGGCCGCACCTGGCGCTCAACCTGTTCCCATCGCTGGGACGCCCGGTTCGCGTGGTCTCTCGCCCCGAGTCGGCAACGACCGCAGCGGGACGTGCCTCGCTTCACAAGGAGCAAGCAGCTACCCTTATTGCGCAGGCCTTCGAAGGCTAACGAGGGCCGGCGCTCCCACCGGGGGCGCGGGAGGCACCGGAAAGGAACACCATGCGGATCTGCTTCATCGGAGACGAGCTCGTCGCGGGCGTCGGCGACCCCCGAGGCCTGGGCTGGGTCGGTCGCGTCAACGCGCACTCCACCTTCGATCTGCCTGCCACGTTCCTGACCCTAGCCGTACCCTCAGAGACGACGAAGCAGATGGCCGCGCGCTGGGAGGCCGAGGTGCTGCCGCGCCTAGCCGAGGGGGAGCCCCACGGCCTCGTCATCGGTGTGGGCCCTGGCGACGTCGCAGCCGGCATTTCGACGGCCCGCTCCCGCCTGAACCTGGCTAACATCACCGACCGGGCGACCGCGCTGGGCATCCCCAGCTTCGTCGTGGGTCCCCCGCCGCTGGCTGGCGTGGACTCCGGGTCGCTGAAGGCTCTGTCCTCCTCGTGCTCCGAGGTGTGCGCGCGCCGAGGCATTCCCTTCGCCGACTGCTACACGCCGCTGGTCGCGCACGACCAGTGGTTCGAGGACATGGCTGCCTCCCTCGCCCGCGGCGGGGACGGCCAAACCCTGCCCGGCCAGGCCGGCTACGCCCTCATGGCGTGGATCGTCCAGCACCAGGGCTGGTACGAGTGGACGGGAGCGACCCCGGCGGACGTGTAGTATCCCGGCATGCGCAGTAACAATCCGTACGCACCGCCGACCGGGTCGGAACCCGCGCTGCCCGAGGAGAACGTGAAGGCTGCGCACCGGGTGCCTCGAAACGGGCCGGTGCCCGTTGAGCCCTCCGCAGAAGGGTCGGACCCTGCGTTCCCATACGGAGTTCCCACCCCTCGCACCGGGGATGAAAAACCCGTCGAGACTCTGCCCCCGCACATCTCCGAGGCGCATGCGGACAGCGAGCCGACGGCGCCTGCACCCCGCGCCGCCTCCCCCTCAGCCGCTGCACAGCGCGATCGTTCATCGTCGCCGACCGCTGCACGGCCTCACGCGACGTCAACAGGCACAGACCCACAGGACAGTTCCACACCAGAGGACAAGTCCACGAAGGCCTTCACTCTCCCGATACCCACCCACGTGTTCGCGGGTCTAGCGAGCGTAATCGCAGCACTGTTTTTCACCAGCATCGGAATGGCCCAAGCCAACGATTTTGGTACTGCCAAACTTCAATGGCAGTTCGCCGCATGCCTGTTCGGGCTCGCAGCCGCGGGTTTGTGCATTCCCTTCATTCCCGCCACGGTGCGCTACACGCGCATCTTGTTCACAGAAGGCGAGAATGAGTCGGCCGAAACTCGGGCGTCCGGGTATGCCCTCATCTGCCTCGTCGGACTTGCCGCCGCAGTCATCGCAATCAGCAACGCAGTGCCGGCAGCACGCGACCTCATCGAAGGACCCCACGCCACAACAGTCTCCTCGTGCTGGTTGTACCAACGTCCGGTGAAGAGCTCACCAACAAACACCAGCCCGAGCAGCTATAGGAACGAATTCAACATAACACTCAACGACAAGAGCACGCTTGTCCTTGTCATCGTAACAGAAAAACGGGATGAGTTGCAGTCGGCATCGGGCATCTCCGGCACCCTCTACAAAGGATGCGAGTTGCGCCCCTCATCGAAGAAGCTGGTCCTCGACCTGTATCCGCGCACGCAGATCATCGCTGACGCGCGCCTCGTCTAGCGGGTAGCTGTCCATGAACGAATGCCCCTGCCGACTTATCAACACCTATCAGTCAGGCGTCCTCGCGCTCGCACGCACCCAGCTCAGCGGATGCGCCCGAATGCGCCGACCTCGTCAGCAGCCGATTACGTCAGGAAGACCATGAGCAACCAGTATCCTCTCCCACCCTCCAGCGACGGTCCGACGCAGTACGGCGCTCCCTACTACGGCCCGACGCAGTACGGCGCACTCCCTGGCGGCTACGGCACCGATCCCGCCAGCCTGTCCTATCAGCGGGTCTCACCCACGACCGTGGCCAATCACCAGCAGCGCAGACAAAGCCTCAAGTTCGTCATCATCTCGCTGGCCACCATCCTCCTGGGCTGCGCCGTCTATTTCCTCCGCGGCCTCTTCGAGTACGGGACGCCACTCCTCATGTTGAGGCTCGCCGAGAGCGCGGCGGGGCTTGTTTTAGCGTTGTCCTGTTTTCCTTTTGCTTCCATTCTTCGACGCCAAGCACAGCCAGCGTATCCATCGAGCAGCGCCCCTCAGCGGCCGCGCGACATAAGCGGCCCCCTCTACTTCGGCATGGTGGGTCTCCTCATCGCGGGTGTGTCGCTCTACTTTGGTCTGCCCGCCGCGATGGATCTCGCGGACGGCCCTCAGCTGAAGACCGTCACGTCATGCATGTATTTCCAGTACGACGCCCCCCGATCCATGTTTTCTCACTCATCGGTCTACAGGGACAACTTCTCGATCAACTTCGAAGGCGGGCTCACGCATACGACGACGTTCATCTCAGAGAGCATCGACGACATCGAGACGCGTGGGGACCTAGCGACGGAGCTGTACAACGCCTGCGAGCACCGCGAGCGCACTCAAACGATGACGGTGTCCTACTACCCGCGCACGTGGATTCTGACGGGCGTGCAGGTCAGCGGCTCGTGAGGATCCCAGAAACAAAAGCGTGCGTTGACAAGAAGGGGACCTCGTCTCTGACGCTTGAGGTCTCTCGCCATAGCTGGATCATCGGCGACACACGGATTGAGTAGGATGATGCGTGTTCTCACCGACGAGGTGGGTGCACCCGCCCAGCCCGAGCCTCGTCGTCACGAGGCCACACGACACCAGTGAGACACCATGACCGAAAAACTCACCGCCTTCAATCCACACGACGCTCACTATGCAGGTGGGCAGTGACACGGAATAAACAACCCCGGCCATCTCCGTCCCAGTTGAAACGGTTCTTATGAGCAACGAAGCGCCTCTCTCCCCCTATCAGCCCTCTGTCGATGAACCCCATATCTCGCGCACTGCCATCGCGGTAGCGGCGGGGAGCCTCACCGCGATTGTGTGCTGGATGGTCATCCAATTCGCGCGCACATCGCCCATCGCTGTGCCCGTCATTATCCCCATCTGCGCGGCTATTATCCTGAGCGGGATCATTGGATGTGCCATCTATTATTCAATTGATTTCGCTATGCGAGACTCGCATAGACCACATCGGCACCGCAAAGAACGCGACTGAGCACCGCTACCCGCAGTACCACCGTTGAGGCACCCCCATGAGCAAGCGTAAGAACACATCTACCACGCCCCCATCCCCAACAAGTTCGCTGACGAAAGAACAGAAGCGCTATGCGACAGCGTTCTGGATCATCTTCACTCTCATCTTGTATGGTTTGAGCCACTTGGCAAACACCATTTCCCCTCATGGCCCCTCTCGGTTCCGCTGGCTGGTTTTCTCCTACGGCACAGCGTTTCTCTTCATGCTCGCATGCATCGCCGCCATTACCTACTTGTTTCAATGGTTCGATAAGCGCGAGAGAGCTGGCACTGTCATGGGCTTGCACAAACGAGCCACAGCCCTCGTGATACCGGTGCTTATTCTGATTCCAAGCGCCTACAACGCTCTAGGTTACGGGACGCGTGTCGTCTTCGATCTCTTCACCGGTCCGCAGACTGTGACCGTCTCATCGTGCACACACGAAATTGTTTCGCGCCGAGAACCACATGGACGCTACCGAACCATGTCCGTAGCTGACTATCACTTCATCATGACCCTGGCCGACGGAACCACCCGTCAGACAGTCATCGATAGCCGCGTATTTCTCGATGACCGACGCGTCGACGAAGTCCTGTACAGTGCTTGCATCAAGAATCCAGGGACAACTTCGATGACACTCGACGTCTACTACTACTCGTGGATCATTGATCAAGCACGGCTGGATTGACGAGGCTCACCGTCGCTCCGACCGCGAGTGCGCTTCGGTTGCTTCTCGTCCTCGATTAACGAAGCCGTGAAACGCCGCGTGAAACGGTCCGGTCAGGCCTGCGTGAGGATACCCGAGATGAAGCGCGCACTGTGGTCGAGGGCGGCCCCGGCCTCGGGGATAACAGCAGCTGAGAGCACGTAGACGTGGAAACCATCCGGCTCCACCCGAAGTCGCACGTCAACTCCAGCGCGAGCCGCCTTGCGCGCGAACGCGATCGCATCGGGCCCCAGGATGTCGGCGTCGCCCTGGAAGACACGCATCGGCGGCAGTCCGGCCAGATCACCGTACAGGGGGCTAACGCGCCAGTCCGCCGGATCCATCTCACCCGCCCACGCTCGGCCCGCCCACTCCAGCCCAGGCGCGCGCAGGATCTTGTCGCGTCCCTGAACCTCCTCGATCGCGGGGTTCGTCATGGTGACATCCACCCACGGCGCGTACAGAACAAGGCCGTCTACCTGAGGCGCACCCGCGTCGCGACGCTGCATGGCGAGGGACAGGGCAAGGCCGCCACCCGCGGAGTCACCGAAGATGATGACTCGACCAAACTCAGCCTTGGCCTCGTCGATGATGGGCTGAACGAAGTCGAAGGCCTCAGTCGCGGTGTGGTCGGGGGCGAGCGGGTAGTCGGGGATAATGACGGGCAAGCCGGTACGATCAATCAGGCCCTCCACGACGCCCCACTGCCCGTCAACCAGGGGGAACAGGTAAGCGCCACCGTGCATAAACATGAGGGCTCCACCGGCGCGCATGCCCTGCTTCGGCGTCACTCGGGTGACCCCGCCCTGGCGCGTCTCAGTGAAGCGCGCACGCATGCGTTCGGGCATCGGTTCCTGCCGCGGGGCGTGCGCAGCCATATCCCGGGCGGCTTCCTCGGTGTGCAGCGCGGGAGGAGTCAACCCCAAGCGGGCGTGAACGAGACGCATCTGGAGGGACATGGGGCCTCTTTCATATCGATGAATCAGTCTGCGCGCACCGGGACGCGCCCGAGCGCCAACAGGTACCAGGATACGCGAGAGTGGTTCGCTCCTCGCTGCGACGCGAGTGCAACACCACCGCAGGTGGATAAGCTCGGAGTCGACCGCGCCGAAGTCGAAGGCTTCTGCACTTCTCGCGGAAGATCGAGGCGCCCGGTTGCATCAGGATCTGACATGAGCAGATCGGCCAATATCTGGATGCTCGTTCAAGTGTCGCACGCGCGTATTCGGTTCAACGGAAATAGTAGAGTTGGCTTGTGGATAGGAAACGTTGTTCTGGATAGGAACTAGTTATCTGGATAGGTTATTAAGCTATCCAGAACGCAATAACCTATCCAGATTTCCATTTCCTATCCAGATGGTGCGTGAGGCTTCTCCTCGTTGATCTCTACGGGGCGCACCTAACTCCAACAGCGTGCATTCAGATATCAGTCCCCCTCACACACCCCATCGCTAACAGCTCTCCGCACGCGCTTCCGCCACCATCCTGACAGGCGACTCCCGACACCTCACTCCTCGCCGTTATGCACAGGGACAAAAAGAGAGATCCGGTTATCCACAGGCCCTCCTTTTCGACTACCCCCAACTCGAAGCTCTGTTCAAAGCTGGATGCATGAACCAGGTACCTGTTGTCGTCACCGATGTCTTACAGACACCAAAGAGCCAAGCGCATTCGCCCGTCACCGTGCGCATCATGCGCGGCATTGCAGCTGCTCTCCCGCTGCATCCAGACGAGTCAACTCCTTGGGAAATATGGAACGCGGTTGCCCTCGCCCGAATCCATGCAGTGAATGCATCCCTACAACACCAAGCACTGTACGTAGGACGTAGTTGCCTTCTACTCAACGGAATTCAGGGATGGTCCGCTAATCCACAGATAACCATCTACAGGCCAATAAGACGATCCACTTCCCGACTTCCAGCGTGTTCGGTCGGCTCAACGACAGTACCCGAAACAGGTGTCACCTGTTCCAGCATCCCTCCACTCTCTGAGGAACGCAGACGCACTAACGGATTGGAAACGGAACACCCGTACGATGCACTCATCCGTTGCGTTCAGCAAGAGGAGCCGTTGGAGGCTTTCGTCCTCGGATGCATGGCACTGCATCAGTGGAGCAACTTTTCAATGTTTGAGCAGATGGAATCACGTGAACGGGCAGAGGAAATCCGCGTAGCGCTCCTCAAGCGCCTCGAACGCTCCCCCACAAAACGAGGACTCCGCCGAGCATGCGCCATTCTTCGCGCGATTGATCCTGGATGCGAGAATCCTGCTGAAGCAGCCTTGCTTTGGCTTGTGCGCTCGATCAGCCCTTTCCCGTCACTGACTCAAGTGCACATTGAGGTCCGGGGTCGTCACTATTACGCAGATATTGTCATCGCAGATCTACGAATCATCATTGAATTTGACGGCATCGGGAAACTAGGGGACAACCAATCCGATCTTGCGCGCGCAAAACGGGAGTGGATCCGCAGGGATCAGGATCTTCGCGATGCAGGATGGAACGTTATTCGTGTCAGCTGGCCGGACTACAACGACTGGGAGGGTCTACGGTTGAGGCTCATGAGAGCGCTAGGGCGTACGAGTTCATCACTCGATCATCGCCTTCTATGGAGCCCTCCCACCGAGCGCTGCGATGGGCGAAATCGACGTTTCCGGATCGGACGCGCCCCACAACGAGTTCATGTTCTGGATAGGAAACAGTGAACTGGATAGGTTATCGCGTTCTGGATAGCTAAATAACCTATCCAGAACGGCGTTTCCTATCCAGAACGAAAGCCAGTGGATTGGCGCCCCCCATAGACGGGCTCCTCACGCCACCACGAGCGTCCTCAACACCAGCCCAGCACACGAACAACCTATCCCCATGTGCACAGCGCGATCACAATCTGCAGCGAACGGAAGCCCCACACACCGTTTTACTGAGATGCAGGGCCGCAAGCGAAGTAGCGCACACACCAGACACGGCACACCCCACTCATCATCTGCACCCAGCACACGACACGCCACCAAGCGCCGCACACACCAGACACGGCGCAGGCCTGGTCCCGCTCCCGCGCACCCTTGCGTCACGTGCGCCTCGCACGGCCGCATCTGGTCCTCACCAGCCGCGCGTACACAACGCGCACACAAAAACGCGCCCGGACCAACCGGTCCGGGCGCGCAACGCATTCGGCTCAGGCGTTAGGACGCTTGCCGTGGTTCGCGCCGTTCTTACGACGATCGCGACGCTTACGACCCCGCTTCGACATGTCATTCTCCTTGGGTTTGTTGTCTAGACTGAAGCATTTTTGCACACATTGGCCCAAACCACCAAGGCACAGGCCGTTCGCGGCGACGAAGGTCACCGAATAACGGGCGGCAACCCCAGCCTCGTCTGCCCGCGCGCCGCGACGCGATCACGCGTCGTCGCAGCGCTCCTAGCGCCAGGTGACGGACACGCTGGTGATTGATGCGACGACGCGGGCGCGCAGCGCATCGGAGGCCTGCTCGGTCTCGTAGCAGCCGCGCATGAGGGCGCGCACGTGGCGCTCCGCATCCAGGGCGTCGGTGCAGTGCGCGCAGGTGGCGACGTGCTTGATCATGAGGGCACGGGCGCGCGCATCGGGGCCGGGCACGGATCCGGCGTCGATGAGGCCGCTGCGGCGGTCGCATTCCTCGCAGTCGATCAGTTCGTATAGGGCGTCCAGGACATCCTGGCAGGTCACGTGAGTGTTCACTTGGTTCCTCCGATCCCGTATTCCGCGGCGACGTCGGCCAGCGCGGAGCGCAGGTTCTTGCGCGCCCGGTTCAGTCGGCTCATGACGGTCCCCATGGGAACTCCTAGTTCTTCGGCGATTTCCTTGTAGCTCATACCCTCAACGTCAGCCATGAGGACAACCATCCGGTGTTCCTCTGAGAGCGAATCGAGGGCGTCACGCAGCTGAGCGGAGGGCAGCGCCTCGAGCGCCTCGACTTCCGCGGATTTGAGGCCAACCTCTGAGTGGGAGGCGGCGTCGGCCAGCTGCCAATCCTCGACGGTGTCGCTGGAGGCGCGCTTGGGCGAGCGCTGCGCCTTGCGGTAGCTGGTGATGTAGGTATTGGTAAGGATCCGGTAGAGCCAGGCCTTGATATTGGTGCCAGGCTGATACTGGTGGAACTTCTGGTAGGCCTTGAGGTAGGTCTCCTGAACCAGATCCTCCGCGTCGGCGCGGTTGCGGGTCATGCCCAGTGCCGCGCCGAAGAGTTGGTTCATGAGGGGCATCGCTTCGTCCATGAAGCGCGCCTCGAGCTCGGCACCATCCAGAGCGGACGAGGCCGGGGCAAGCTCGGGTGCCTGCGGCGTCGGTGAGGGGGTTGTCGTATCCATCGCCTCTCAGCGTAGTCGCGCGAGCGTGCGGCGCGAATGGGAGTGGTCGGTGGGCAGTCATACTGAGGGCAACGCCTCACCCCCCTCTTTATTCCACAACCCTCACCAAGTGTGGGTTGCGCCACTTTCTCCCCGTTGTTTGGGAACGGGCAGGCCGTTCGGCTTCCCCCAGGGGCAAAGGTGTCGAACAATAGGGGTATGAATCTGCTGCGCGTTGTTGCCCGTCCCCTGCTCGCTGCCCCGTTCATCGCCGACGGGGTTGATGCCCTCATGCATCCGCGTTTCCACGTGGAGCGCGCCGCGGGCGTTCGCCCTCTCATCGATAAGGCGACCGACGCGGTCGGCCTGGATCCGCTGACGGATCAGCAGCTGGCCGTTGCCACCCGCGTGACAGGCGCGGTGATGGTTGTCGCCGGCCTGCGTTTCGCGCTGGGCCGCAAGCCCCGCGTGGCCGCCCTGACCCTGGCTGCCATCGGCGCGCCGATGGCCCTCGTGAACGCTCCCCTGCCGGGCACGACGCGAGGCCTGTCCAAGGAGCAGATCAAGCGCCGCCGCTACCGCACGCTAAATAAGGCGGGCCTGGCTGCCGGCGTCCTCCTCGCGTCGACGGACCGCGTCGGTCAGCCCTCGGCCCTCGTCGCCCACGCGATGCGCCGCGACCAGCGCCGCGCGATCGCTGCGGCCGAGGCCTCCGTCGTGGAGCGTCTGAGCGGCACCGCTTCGTGAGCGCGCCCTGGCCCGCTCCCCTGGCCGCCTCCCCCGTGGATGCCACGGTCGAGGTGCCGGGGTCTAAGTCGATCACGGCGCGTGCCCTGTACCTGGCTGCCGTCGCCGATTCTCCCTCCGTCATTCGGGGTGCCCTGGACGCGCGCGACACGCGACTGTTCGCGGACGCCCTGGAGGTGATGGGCGCACGCGTCAAGGACGAGGGCGCGGGCATCCTGCGCGTCACGCCGATGTCGCTGCCGCCGCGGGGCGGTCGCATCGAGTGCGGCTTGGCCGGCACCGTCATGCGTTTCCTGCCTCCCCTGGCGGCCCTGTCCCCCGAGGAGACGCTCTTCGGCGGGGACGAGCAGGCCTACGCGCGCCCGCTGGGCCCGCTCCTGGACGCCCTGGTGCGCATGGGCGCGACCGTCACGTATCACGGTGAGCGCGGGCACCTGCCCTTCACGGTTCAAGGCCCGATCCACACGCCGCTGGGCGCGCAGGCATGGGTGGACTCTTCGTCCTCTTCGCAGTTCCTCTCCGCCCTGTTGCTCGTCTCTCCCCTGGTCGGCGATCCCCTCTTCGTCTCGGCTCCGGGCGTCATTCCATCAATGCCGCACGTGGAGATGACGCTGGCGTCCCTCGCGGGCGCGGGCGTCGACCTGGAGGTCGTGGACGAGGGGCGCGCGAACCTGTCTACCTGGCACATCTTCCCATCGCGCCCCATCGGCGGCGACATCACCGTCGAGCCGGACCTGTCCAACGCCGGCCCCTTCCTGGCGGCCGCGATGGTGACGGGTGGGCGCGTGCGAATCCCGGCGTGGCCGGGGGCGACAACGCAGGCGGGCGACGCCTGGCGCGCGCTGCTCGGTCACATGGGTGCGACCATCACCCTGGACGAGGAGGGCCTGACCCTGACGGGTCCCGGCGCCGGCAACTACCCGGGCATCAAGGCCACGATGGCCGAGGTCGGGGAACTCACCCCCACCATGGCCGCGATCTGCGCCTACGCCTCGACCCCCTCGCACCTGAGCGGCATCGCGCACCTACGCGGACACGAGACGGACCGCTTGGCGGCCCTGGTCGCCGAGATCAACCGCGCGGGCGGGCAGGCCGAAGAGACCGAGGACGGCCTGATCATCACGCCACGCCCGCTCCACGCCGCACAGATCCGCTCCTATGCGGATCACCGCATGGCGACCTTCGGCGCGATCCTGGGCCTGGTGACGCCCGGCATCACGGTCGACGACATCGCCTGCACGTCCAAGACGCTGCCGACCTTCGAGGCCATGTGGGCCTCGCTCGTGAGCGAAAACGGTGAGGAAAGCACCCAGGCTGTCCCGGCCTCGTCGATCGAGGAGGAGGAGTGATGGCCCGCCGCGACACGGGAACCGACGACCCGCGCGTGCGCGTACGCGCCGGCAAGGGCTCACGCCCCCGCACGAAAGACCGTCCCGACTGGTCCTCCAAGCCGCTGGGCCGCATCATCGGCATCGACCGTGGCCGCTACCAGGTGAGCCTGGAGGAGAACGGCACCCGCGTGGTCGCCGTGCGCGCCCGCGAGCTGGGGCGAGGCTCCGTCATCATGGGCGACCGCGTGCGCCTCACCGGCGACCTGTCGGGGCGCCCCGACACGCTCGCGCGCATCGTCGCCGTCGAAGAACGCTCCTCGGTGCTGCGCCGCTCCCTCGAGGACGCGCCGGATCAGCGCGGCGAGAAGGCGATCGTCGCGAACGCGGACACCATGTGCATCGTCGTGGCGCTGGCGGATCCACCGCCGCGCACCGGCATGATCGACCGCTGCCTGGTTGCGGCCTTCGAGGCGGGCCTCGCCCCTATCCTCGTCCTGACGAAAGCGGACCTGGCCAGTGCGGACGAGCTGATCGCCGCCTACCGGGACTTCGACGTGCGCGTCGTGCTCACGAGCGCCGAGGCCGGGGAGGCCGACCCGGGCGTCGCCGAGCTGCGGGCCCTGTTGGCCGGCCACTGGTCGGTGCTCGTGGGGCATTCGGGGGTCGGTAAGTCCACGCTCATCAACCTCCTGGTGCCGGGCGCGGGCCGGGCGACGGGTCACGTCAACGAGGTGACGGGGCGCGGGCGCCACACATCCACGTCCTCGGAGGCCTTCGAGCTAGGCGAAGGCGGCTGGATCGTCGATACGCCCGGCGTGCGTTCCTTCGGCCTGGGGCACGTGAGCGTCGCCGACGTGCTCGGGGTCTTCCCAGACGTCGCGGAGGCGGCCGCCTGGTGCCTACCGCTGTGTTCGCACGACGCCGAGGAGCCTTCGTGCGCGCTTGACAGTTACGCGCGCGCCACCGGCCCCTTCAGCATCGACGAGGCCGGGGACGGCGATGTGGATCGGGTGTGCTCCGAGCGTGCCTCCCGCGTGGCGTCGGTGCGCAGGCTCCTCGAGGCCGTGGCGACGGCGGAGGCAGCCAGCAAGGCAGCCCGTTAGAGAAAAGTGCGCGCCGAAAGTGCTTGACAGCGCCCCCCTGCGTGGACAATGAGGATATAGTGATGGTCGCTATCTCTGGTTCACAAGGTCGTGATCGCTATGTCCACCATCGAGCAGAACCTCATCGGCAACACCGCAGGGCTTTCGCAGGTCGACAAGGTCCTCCGCTACTTCTTCTTCGCGCTGTTGATCGGCACGGTCGTCTATTCGATTGGCGGCACCTTTGTCGGGAGGGACAACCGCCTACCTGACTACGGGCTCGCCGACGCTGCGTTGCTCCTCGCTGTCTACGCCCCTGGCTATTCGCGTCACATCCTTGGCGCACGCTGGGCGCTTCGGGCCTGCGAGTGGGCGGTGATGGCTTGTTCCCTCGTATGTACCGCCGCTGTCATCGTCGGTGATGTCACGGACCACGGCGTCCGCCCCGATCCCTTCAACATGCCGCAGAACGTTGCCATGGGCGCTGCGCTTGTCGCCTTCTGCTTCTCTATGATTCTCCTCGTCTCCAAGGAGCGGGCGCGCCGACGAGGACTTCTTCCCCCCGCCCGCTAGACACGCAGACAGGCACCCACGGCGAGAGTCCGCGGTGAGGGTGCCCCTCGCCCGCTAGCAGGCGAGGGGTGGCTGCCTCGCGCCGCGTCCCGCTAGAGTGGTGGGCATGCCGAATCCCGAAAACTCCTCCCCGGAGCGCCCCGAAATCGAGCAAATAATCCGCGTTGTCTTCGTTATTGCTTTATTCGCCGTCCTGTTTCTCATGGTGTACTCAATGACCGAACTTGGCCGTTTGAGGACCTCTTCCTTCACATTGGGCATCTGCGCAACCTTCTTTGGCAGGCAGCTGCCGGGATCTGCGCGCCGGATCTTCTGGACAACTCCGGCTTATTTCATCGTCGAGCGTATCGGCCTCGTCTGTGCGGGCCTGTGCGTCGTCACCGCGATGGTGAGCGCGTTCGTGCCCCTCACAGACGACCTGACGGCCTACCGCCACTCAATGATGACGACCTGTGTCCTAGCCATCGTCACCATGGTGATCTTCTTCTACCTGCGCCGCAAGGCCCGCTAACCGCGCCGCGCAGCGCGGCCCCACGTGTCGGGCAAGGGTCAGCGCTGGAAGCGACGCACGAAGTTCTGGAGGACGAGGCGCGAGGGATCCGTATCCACGGTCGCGACCTGGGTACGGATCGCCTCGGCCTTCTCCACCGGGTAGTAGCGGCCCGCGTACTGGTCGATGCGCACGTTGACGCCCTCGAGGTCCATCTCGGGGTGGAACTGGGTCGCCCACGCGGCCTCGCCCACGCGCACCATCTGGATCGGGGTGTCGTCCCCTGCCAGGAGGACCTGCATGCCCGGGGCAAGCTCGCGCACGGCCTCGTGGTGGCCGACGTAGGAGTGGAAGCGGTCGGGCGTGCCCTCCAGGAGCGGGTCCTCGCGGCCCGCGTCGGTCTTCGTCAGCGCGATACCGCTGATTTCCTCGCCGTGGTGGGTGTCGATGACGCCGCCCAGGTGCAGGGTGAGAGTCCCCAGCCCGTAGCACAGGCCCAGGATTGGGAAGGATTCGCCCAGCGCCCGGTCGTAGAAGGACCGCAGCCAGGCCTCGGCGCGCACCTGGCGTTCTTCCTTCAGGTGGTCGTCGGCGTTCGCGTCCCACGGGGACCCGCACACGAAAGCACCCGAGTACTCGGAGAGGTCGAGGTCGGGCAGCTCCCTCTCCATGCGCACCCGGCGGACCTGGTCGGGGGTCAGTCCCGAGAAGCGAGGCAGGTCGGCGGTCTCTGCGGCCAGGACGGGGCCGTCATCGCGCGAGGTCAGCATGAGGAAGGGCTTGGTCATGCCCCCATGCTATCGACTACCTGCGCGCATGCAGAAGGTGTCCGCCTTCCAAGCGTGTGTGACGGACGCAGATGTGGGCGCCCTCTGCCACACTGGAGACATGTTGATTCTGCACACCTCCGACTGGCACCTGGGGCGCACGCTGCACGGCGCGTCCCTGGGCGACAGCGCGGATGCGTTCATCGAGTGGTTGGTGGCCCTGGTGCGTGAGCGCGGCGTGGATGCCGTGCTCATTTCGGGCGACGTGTTCGACCGCGCGGTCCCGCCCGTGGATGCGCTCGCGCGGATGCGCCGCGCCCTGCGCGAGCTGACGGAGATCACGACGGTCATCCTGACGTCGGGAAACCACGATGGGGCCGCGCGCCTGGGGCTGTTCGCCGACATGCTCACCCCCTCGCTGCACGTGGTGACGGACCCGGAGGCGATCGGTACGCCGGTCGAGGCCGGGGGTGCTCTCGTGTACCCGATGCCCTACCTGGAGCCCGACCTCGTACGCCAGAGTCTGTCGGACCTGCCTGCGCGGGGCGAGGCCGACCTGCCCACTCCCCTACCTCGCTCCCACCAGGCGGTTCTGGGGGCGGCGTTGCGCCGGGTACGCGCGGACCTTGAGGCTTGGCGCGACGCGGGCGACGAGCGCCCGGCCATCGCGATGCCGCATGCCTTCGTGACGGGCGCCCAGGCCTCGGACTCGGAGCGCGACATCCAGGTGGGCGGCGTCTCCTCCGTATCGGCGGACCTGTTCGACACGCTCGGGGGTGAGGAGCCCCTGACCCACGGCCTGGACTACGTGGCGGCCGGGCACCTGCACCGCCCGCAGGACATCTCGGGTGCATCCGTCCCGATCCGCTACGCGGGCTCCCCCATCGCGTATTCATTCTCCGAGGCCGGGGCCACCAAGTCGATCACCCTCGTGACCACGGATGCCACCTCGGTGACCGACATCGAGGTGGTGCCCATCCCCACGCTGCGGGGCATCGCGGTACTCGAGGGAACCATGGATGAGCTGCTCGCGGATCCCGACGAGGCCACCACGGCCTCGTACGTGTCGATCACGGTCACGGACGACGCGCGCCCCGAGCGCATGGTGCCTCGCATCCGGGAGGTCTACCCGCATGCCCTGGTCGTCGTGCACCGTCCCTCCCAGGCCCCCGCGCTCGCTCCCGCGATGACCGTGCGCGCGTCCCGCGATCCGCGCGAGGTCACGGAGGAGTTTTACGAGGCCGTGGGCGGGCGGGCGCTAAGCGCTCAAGAGCGCGAGCTGGCCCTGGACGTGTGGGCGCAGCTTCGAGGAAAGGACAGGCAGTGAAGATTCGGTGGCTACGTATTGTGGGCATCGGCCCCTTCGCGGGCAAGCATACGGTCGACTTTTCGGCCTTCGAGGACTCGGGGCTGTTCCTGCTGGACGGCCCCACGGGCGCGGGCAAGTCCACGCTCATCGACGCGATCACCTTCGCCCTGTACGGCGACGTGGCGCGCACGAAGGACGCGTCGAAGGACCGCCTGCGGTCCAACCACATCTCGGATTCGGATCCGTCGGAGGCGGACCTGGTGTTCGAGGTGGGGACGGGCATCTACCGGGTGACCCGCACCCCCGCGTACACCCCGGCGGGCAAGAAGTCGCAGCGCAATTCGAAGTCGACGCTGATGCGGGTCGTCGAGGATCCGGACGCGCCGGACGGGTGGCGTACGGTGGAGCCGATCGCGTCGGGTCCCCGCGACGTGGGCTCCGAAATTCCGGCAATCGTGGGCCTGGATAAGGACCAGTTCCTGCAGACGATCGTGCTCCCGCAGGGCAAGTTCTCCCAGTTCCTCAACGCCACGTCGGATGCTCGCGAGCAGATCCTGCGCGACATTTTCGACACGCAGATCTACGTGGACTTCACGAAGGCCCTCGTCGATGCGGCCGCCTCGTCGAAGCGTGGCATCGAAGAGCGGCGCGTGGCTGCCATCGGTGCTTTCGAGCGCGTGCGCTCACTGGACGCAGCCTTTGCCGAGAACGGCACTGAGGACGGGTCTGCCGCCGACGGCCGGGCGGCCGACGCCAAGGAGGCCGATCAGCTGGATGCGGGCGCGGAGGATTCCAGCGCCGTAACGCGCTGGGCCGAGGACGCATGCGAGCGCGCACGCGAGGCGCACGCACAGACCCTGCACCTTGCCGAGGTGGCCACGGCAACCGCGCGCGAGGCTTCCCGCGCCCTGTCCGAGGGGCGTGCCCTGGCTGAGGCCCAGGCGGAGCACGCACGCCTCAGCGCGACGCTCGCCGAGCTCACCTCATCGGAGGGAGCAATCGCATCCGATCGTGAGCGCGCGGGTCAGGCCCGCCGAGCGCTGGCCGTGGCTCCCCTCGACGCGGCCGAGGCCTCGGCACGGGCTCGTCTGGAGGCTGCGGGAGACCAGGTCGCGGCCCTGTCCCCTGCTCTCGGAGACGAAGATTCCATCGATTCCACATCCTTGACACCCGAGGCCGTGGCCACTCTCGGCAAGCGGGCGCAGGACCTGCGCGACGAGGCGACGCGCACGCGCGGTTCTCTCGAGGAGGCCCTGGCCGTCGAAGGCTCGCTGCCCGAAGTGCGCACCCACATCGACTCGCTGCGCTCCCAGCATGAGCAGGCATTGGCGCGCATCGCGTCGATCGAGGCCGAGCGCGAGACGTTGCCCCTGCGCATCGAGCAGGCCTCCGAGGCCCTGCGCCTCATGCGAGCGGATGCCGACACGCTGCCCGAGGCCGCGTCCGCGCTGCGCGCCCTCAATGAGCGCCTGGATGCCTCCATGCAGGCGGACCTGCTGCGCTCGGCTCTCCTCGGAGCATCGGACGAGCTGCGCGAGGCCACGGTCGCCGCGAAGCTTGCGAATGCCGCGGCGGCGGACGGCCACGACCTGTGGATCGCGCAGAGCGCATCGGCGCTCGCACTCGAACTCGAGGAGGACATACCCTGTCCCGTGTGTGGCTCCACCGCTCACCCCAATCCCGCACCGGCCGCGGACGGGGAGATCACGCGCGAGCAGGTCGCGGAGCTCGACCAGGCGCGAGACCGTGCGGAGGCCGCGCTGCGGGATGCGCAGGCTGGCCACCAGGATCTTGTGCGTCGTATCGCCCAGCTCAACGAGGTGGCCGGCGCCCCCACGCCAACGCTCGAAACCGAGCGGGATGGAGCCGCCGAGCTCGTTGCGAAGCTCGAGGCTCTCAGCCCGCAGATCACAGAGATCGAGGCGGCCCTCGCGCAGGAGCGGGCCCGCCTCGACGGCCTCACGGACTCCCTCGCGAGCGCCCGAGAGACCGCCGCTTCCCTCGCGTCCACCCTCCAGGAGCGCAAATCTGCTCTGGCTGCGGCTGAGGCCCGCGTGGAGACTGAGCGCGCCGACTACACCTCCCTTGATGCGCGCGCTACAGCCCTGGATGAGCGCGCACGCCGAGCGGCGGCCCTGGCCGGGGCCTGCGCCGATTGGGACAACGCCCGCGCCGCGCTCGCGCAGGCGCAGCGATCCCTTGCGGATGCACTTGAGGAACAGGGCCTCGAGGCGGACTCGTGGCGCACGCTCCTGCTTCCACTCCCCCAGGTTGAGGCTCTCGAGGCGCGCGTGGCCGCGCACGAGAAGGCACTCTTCGCGGCACACGAAGCGCTTGCTTCGGAGCGCCTGACCCGCGCGGCATCGGCGCCCGCGCCGGACCTTGAAGCCCTCACCGAGACCGCCCGCAAGGCCGAGGAGGACGCCGCTATGGCGGCCCGAGCTTCGGGTATTCTCGAGCAGCACTGCGCTCAGCTGGACGCCGCCCGCGCCTCCCTTGAGCATGCGTTGGAGGCGCTCGGGCGTGCCCGGGAGCAGGCCGGGCCCATCCACCGCCTGGCAGACATTGCCGCGGCATCCGGCCCGGAGAACCTGGCCTCCACTCCCCTGTCGGCGTGGGTGCTCATCGCGCGACTAGAGGAGGTCCTGGCGGCCGCGAACCCACGCCTCGCGGCAATCTCATCGGGACGCTACGAGCTCGTGTCCGTCCCCGACGACGGCACCGCCTCGCGCAAGTCCGGCCTGGGCCTGGCAATCGTCGATCACGATACGGACGCGCTACGCAGCCCGCGCACGCTGTCGGGCGGGGAAACGTTCTACACGTCCCTCGCGCTGGCGCTCGGCCTCGCGGACGTCGTCTCAGCCGAGGCCGGAGGCGTCGAGCTGCGCACGATGTTCATCGACGAGGGCTTCGGATCGCTCGACTCGCACACGCTGAGCCTGGTCATGGCGCAGCTCCAGGCGCTGCGCTGCGCGGGACGCACGGTCGGCGTCATCTCGCACGTCGAGGAGATGGCGACCCAGATCGCGGATCAGATCCAGGTGCGACCTCTGCCGGAGGGCGGATCGACCCTCAGCGTGCGCGCGTAGGTGTCAGCCCTGGTGCAGGGCCAGGACGGCGGGGCGCTCGGAGCGGTCGAACCACGCCAGGGAGGACTCCCACAGGGCGGCCACGGCCTCGTCGGCGCTCTCCTGCGTATCGGCGCTCAGGACGGCCTGCACTGCGGGTGAGGCGTCGGGCAGGTCCGCGAGGATAGCGGCCACGTCCGACCAGGTGTATTCGAAGGCCGGGGCCGCGAAGATGTGGGGTTCGATCTGCTCGCCGGGGGTCAGCGTCGTCGAGGTGGGGGTGTCGACGGCCAGGACGACGCGAGCGACGCCCGCTCCCTCCGTCTCGCGCGCCAGTTCGAGGGAGGACAGCGCCGCCTCGGTGATGGCGTCGTCCTCGAGGACCTCGATATCCTCGCCACTCATGCCGGCCTCGGGCACACACAGGACGCCGCTGCGCACGGGCGGCAGCGGGACGCACAGGTCGGACAGGACGGCGGGAACATAGACGCGCATGGTCACAGTGTAGGCACCCACTGCTCGACAATCGCCTGCAACGCGTCGGATGCGTCGCAACGCGCACCGTTTTCTCCCAGAGCCTTGCCTCGCAGGGAAGCCCGCCCAACACCCTCATCCTCGGGAACGACGTGGAAAATGCAGTCGGGCATGAAAGCGCCGATCGCCGCCTGCAGGGAGGGCACCGGGTGCGGGCCGATAGCCGCGGTGCTCACGCGGTTGACGATCACCTCGACCGGAATGGCGCGCTCTTGCTCCTCCCACCACCGCGCCAGGAACGAGAGCCGGTTGATGCCGACGATATCACCGCGCGCGACGATGACGAGCCGATCGGCGCGCTCAAGCACCCCGAGCGCGGCATCGTCACGGCTGGCCCCGCGCGAGGCCTTTTCCAGCGAGGTCGACGCAATATCAACGACCGAGTAACGGGCGCTCAGGCGCAGTGCCCCGACGATGGATTCGATACCGGGTTTGCTCACTTCTCGCCAGCGGTGTGGCGTCACGAGGCCCGTGATGACGTGCAGGTTCTCGGAGCGCATGACGGCTGCCCCGAGCGTGTCCGCGGGCGTGATGGGGCCGCGCGAAGCCGTACGCGCGAGGGTTGACAGACCCGACGCATGGACGGGAAGGCCCAGCAGGTGCGCAATCGTCGGGTTGGCGGTGTCCGCATCGACGAGGAGGGTGGGTCCGTGGGCGGACAGCGCGGTCGCGATGCCGACAGCGAGGGTCGTACGCCCGGGCGCACCGGATGTCCCCCAGACGGCCAGCACGCTGCCCGGAGCGGAGGGCGGAGGAGGCGGCGGTGGCGCGGACGAGGCCGTGGCAGGGGTCGAGGGGCGCGTGCGCGTCGCCGCGATGAGAGAGTTGACGACCTGGTCGGGGCTGCCGGGCGCGGCGACCGAGGCGACCCCCAGAGCGATGAGGCGGGAGCGCTCGTGATGGGGCGCAAGGGCAACGACGACCATGCCGCAAGCGCGGAGCGATTCAACGGTCTCGATCGTCAGGTCGGGGTCGGATCCGTCGATGACCGCGAGGTCGGCGAGGCCGGCGCGGGCCGCGGCGACGACCTCAGCCAGGTCAGCGCAGCGCCGGACGATGGCAAGGACATCCGATCGGCCCTGAATCGCCTGGATGAGGGGTGCCTCGTAGCGCTGATCGGCGAGGATGACGACCCCGTGGACGGAGCTCACGGCGCCCCCACGGGGACTGCGGCCAGCTCGTCGGTCGAGGACTGCGCGGCGAGGAGGACCGGCATGGACTGGGCGTTCGCGAGGATCTCGATCCGCTGGCCACGGTGCGACTGGGACGAGGCCTCGATCCGACGCACGAAGGTGAAGGTCCCCTCGATCTCGCGCGCCTGATTGCCAGCCTGTCCCTGCCTGCGCGCGGGGATCGTCCACAGCCGGATCCGCGTTCCATCAGCGACCCCGTCGGGCAGCCCGGCACTGACCGTGACGGCCACGCGCAGCATGTCTGTCTGCACTGTTCCACTGTCCCCCTGTGACAGATCCGTGCGCATGACGATCTGGCCGGGGGTGATCTGCCGAGTCGCGACGGACCCCATGGGGGCCTCGGACGTGGGAACGTAGACGTCCGAGTCGACGCTGAGGACAACCTCTCGGACATTGTCCGCAGTGAGGGTTTCCCCCGGGGCGATGGTCGTCGTCGCGGTGTAGACGCGGCTTCCTCCCCGTAGGAGGCCGCTGAGTGCACTGAAGGCGATCACGGACGCGATGATGAGGACCAAGCCGATAACGAATCGACGGTCCATCTTGCCGGGGGCGCGCGTCGGGATCGACACTGAAGCTGAGACGCGTTTCACTCCTCTATGATGCACGCTCAACCGAAAAAGCGGTAGGTTGCCGACTATTCATCAGAACCAACCGATGCGATCGGTGAAATGACGCGTAAAAAATTGCCGACTCAAACCAATCAAACGAAGCAACCCCAACTGATAGCATGTTGCCATGGCAACACGATTCCTCACCCTCGCTGACGTCGCCGAGACCCTGAATCTCACGATGTCAGCCACCCGCGCCCTCGTTTCCTCCGGCGAGCTCCCGGCCATTCAGGTCGGCGGCAAGCACGTGTGGAGGATCGAAGAATCGGTCCTGGAGCAGTTCATCCAGGATCAATACGCCGCGACGCGCGAGCGTCAGAAGGCGGAAAACGCTCACTAGTCGTCCGACCATCGCTGGCCGAGCACGCGGAGTCGACGAAGCCCCGCAAGTGCCAGAGACACGGTCATGCCACCTACTTCATCCCGGCCGTCATAGGCGAAGGCCTCTCCATCCAGGGCGACATCGACGTGGTCCGCATAGACCGCGTCGATGACCCCCCGATGGTCACCCCCGTCGGATTCGATGACGACTCCGACACCGCGTGCACCTAGTTCGCGCAGGACATGGCCGACACCGACGCCCCCTCGCATGGAGGACTCGCGCGCAACACTGCGCCCGAGGGGCCAGGCCGCGACGATCGCGGAGAGCATGATCAGGCTATCGTCGCGACTTCCGCGCAGGAGCACCCACGAGCGGGTCGAATCGAGCACCGCCCCAGTGATCGTCAAACCCCCTCGCAGCGCCAGTGTAATATCACCGTCTGCACCGGCCAGGCGGGCAGACAGACTGACCGAGGCGCGTTCAGCATCGGTGAGTTCGTCGATGAGCGCATCGAGATCGCGACCGCGCTCATCATCAAATTGTGCTTCTAGCTCGGCAATGAACGCTGACATATCCATGCCCCTACGATGCCACATTCATGCGCCACACATCACATTTAGATAACATAAACTAACATCTATTGACATGGTGCACTATAAAGCGGATAGTTAACGCATCGAATCCGTCCACTCAATGAAGAGTTCACCATGACTGATGATTCACTGACCGTCGCCGGCCAATCACACCTCACCGACGCATTTCTCTGGCTCGTTGGTGCCCCGCTGTGCCTCCTCGACGCACTCTATCTCTCCCGCCTCGCTCCACCCCTGAGCGCGGAGCGTCCCGAGACGCTCATCCTCTGGGTTCTCGGCATTGCTGCCCTCGCGCTCCTGGCGTGGAGTCTCCTATGCTCAGCATGCGCTCACCTCGCGCTCCTGCGCGTTGCTCCACCAGCGGCGCGCACAGCTGCACGTTTCTTCGTCTGCCGTTGCGGCACCCGTCTCTCGCGGTCGCTTCTGGCTCGCGCCGGAGCCAGCGCATTGATTGGCTCCACACTCGTCACCGGTGCACCCGCCGCGGCTTCCCTGGCAGCACCGCAGGAACAGACCTCCCCCGCCGTCTCACTGACGTGGGCGGATACCCCCGGAGCCCCTTCCCCCGACCAGGAGGCGACACAGACTGCTCCGGCCACATTGCCCGTGCCCGCGCAGGATGCACCGGACGCGGATACGCCCGATCACCCTACCTCAATCACGGTCGCGCCGGGCGATTCACTCTGGTCGATCGCCGCCTCCCTGCGCCCCGACGCCGATGATGCGCACATCGACGCCACGTGGCGGGCAATCCACGCGGCCAACGCCGAATCGGTCCACGACCCATCTCTCATCTACCCCGGACAGACACTCGCCATCCCCCAGGACCTGCCATGAGCACCCAAATCGCGCCCCGGCCTCGCGCCTCCGAGGCCCCCAGACGACGGACCAGCACGAGGCCCACCCCCACCCGTCCGATCCAGCCCACCCCGTTCCGGTGGAGTCAGGATCCTGAGTTGGTCTACAGGGCGGCAACATCGCCGACACCAACCCACTACGTCACCCTCCCACGGCAGAATCTCCCGGATCCCGGACCGTGGGCGGCAAATCTCGCACGCGCCATCGTCGAGGTCGTCACGGGCGTTCGTCAGGCACCCCAGCTGCGCCGTTGGATGTTGCCCGATCTCTACGGGGCTCTCGTGTGCGTCCACATGTCCCCATGCGCACGGGGAACGAGGCCCGTCGACGTACGCACGTGCCCCGTCGACGAGCGCACAACAGAGGCCGCCGTCATCGTCTCCACGGTCTCGCGTACCTTCGCCCTCGCCCTGCGGCTTGAGGAGTACCACGGGCGATGGATCACGACGGCCCTCGAACTCGCCTGACGGACCGGCCGCGCGGCTCGACGGATACACAAACGGGTGAGGGGGCTCCCGCAGGAACCCCCTCACCCGTGACGTGTACCGATCAGCGGCGGCGACGCTTCTTAGCGGCAGCGCGACGCTCCGCGCGGTTACCGCTCGACGAGGACGCGGCCGACTCGGTGCCCTCAGCGGAGCTGTAGCTCACGCGGCTCGGCGCCTTCGCGCGACCCACGTTGCCCATCACCGAACGGGCGTGAGCAACGGCCGTGCGCGCGGCCGCGGAGGCCGCAGACTCGGCGGCGGCAACGTCCTCGACGCTGGGCTCAGAAGAGGACGACGAGGCATCCTCCTGCGCGGGAGCGACGCTGGCGGCGGCGATCGAACCACCGGCCTCCTCCTCGGCGGTGGCCAGGGCGCGCTCGAACTGCTTGGCGTAGGAGAACACCTGCTGGACTGACTCCTCGCGGATGCGCTCGACCATCGCCTGGAACATCTGGGCCCCCTCGTCCTTGTACTCGACGAGCGGGTCACGCTGCCCCATCGCGCGCAGGCCGATGCCTTCCTTCAGGTAGTCCATCTCGTAGAGGTGCTCGCGCCACAGGCGGTCCACCACGGAGATGACAACGCGACGCTCGAGGGTACGAATGGGCTCATCGCCCAGCTGCGCCTGCGCCAGCGGGTTGGCGTTCAGGCGGTCCTCGGTGTCCGCGTAGACGGCGTGGATGTCGCCGACCAGCTCGGTCACCAGATCGTCGCGCACGAGGGACGCAGCACCACCGTGCTCCTCCTCGACCTCTTCGATCGTGACCGACGGCGGGTAGTAGGCGCGCAGGTGCTCCCACAGGGTGGGCAGATCCCACTCGTCCACGGGCTTGTCGGCGATCGCTTCGTCGACAAGGCCGGTCACGAGGGACTCCATGAACGCGCGCATCTGCGGGCCCATGTCCTCGCCCTCGAGTACCTTGCGGCGTTCGGCGTAGATCGTCTCACGCTGACCCGTCATGACGTCGTCGTACTTCAGGACGTTCTTACGGATCTCGAAGTTGCGGGCTTCCACCTGGCGCTGGGCCGACGCGATCGAACGCGACACCATGCGGTTCTCCAGCGGCATGTCCTCCGGGTAGGCACCCGAGGCCATGATGCGCTGCGCCATGCCCGAGTTGAATAGGCGCATCAGATCGTCTTCCATCGACAGGTAGAATCGGGACTCGCCCGGGTCACCCTGACGGCCGGAGCGTCCGCGCAGCTGGTTGTCGATACGACGCGACTCGTGGCGCTCCGAACCGAGCACGTACAGGCCGCCCAGCTCGCGCACCTCCTCGCGCTCGGCCTCGACGGCCTCTTCCGCGGCCGCGAGAGCCTTGGGCCACGCCTCGCGGTACTCCTCCGGGTTCTCCTTCGGGTCGAGGCCCTCGGCAGCCAGGTTCGCCTGGGCGAGGAACTCCGAGTTACCACCCAGCATGATGTCGGTACCACGGCCGGCCATGTTCGTGGCCACCGTGACCGCGCCCTTGCGGCCGGCCATCGCGACGATGGCGGCTTCGCGGGCGTGTTGCTTGGCGTTGAGCACCTGGTGCGGAATGTGCTTCTTCTTGAGCATCTGGGAAAGCAGCTCGGACTTTTCCACCGAAGCGGTACCGATGAGGACCGGCTGGCCGGCCTCGTGACGCGCCACGACGTCCTCGATGATCGCGTTCAGTTTGCCCTTCTCCGTCGGATAGACGAGGTCGGACTGATCCTTGCGGATCATCGGCTTGTTTGTGGGGATCGGGATGACGTCGATCTTGTAGGTCGAGTGGAACTCCGCGGCCTCGGTCTCAGCCGTACCGGTCATGCCGGAACGCGAGCCCTCGGGGTACAGACGGAAGTAGTTCTGCAGCGTGATCGTAGCGAGCGTCTGGTTCTCGGCCTTGATCTCCACGCCTTCCTTGGCCTCGATCGCCTGGTGCATGCCGTCGTTGTAGCGGCGGCCCGGCAGGACACGGCCCGTGTGCTCGTCAACGATGAGAACCTCGCCGCCGTCCACGATGTAGTCGCGGTCCTTAAAGAACAGCTCCTTGGCGCGGATCGCGTTGTTGAGGAAGCCGATCAGAGGGGTGTTCGCCGCCTCGTAGAGGTTCTCAACGCCCAGCTGGTCCTCGACCTTGTCGATGCCCGGCTCCAGGATGCCGACGGTCTTCTTCTTTTCGTCGACCTCGTAGTCCTCGTCGCGCTTCAGCAGGCGCGCGATGCGGGCGAACTCCACGTACCAGCGGTTCAGGTCACCGTCAGCGGGACCCGAAATGATGAGGGGGGTACGGGCCTCATCGATGAGGATCGAGTCAACCTCGTCGACGATGACGAAGGCATGGCCACGCTGGACCAAATCCTCGGGCACCTGCGCCATGTTGTCGCGCAGGTAGTCGAAGCCAAACTCGTTGTTCGTACCGTAGGTGATGTCGCAGGCGTACATCTCGCGGCGCTCAGCAGGCGTCTGCCCCACGAGGATACAACCGCAAGTCAGGCCCAGGAAGTTGTAGACGCGGCTCATGATGTCCGACTGGTACTTCGCCAGGTAGTCGTTGACCGTCACAACGTGCACACCCTTGCCGGTCAGCGCGCGCAGGTACGAGGGCATCGTGGCGACCAGGGTCTTGCCTTCACCGGTCTTCATTTCGGCGATCTTGCCCTGGTGCAGGGCAATGCCACCCATGACCTGCACGTGGAAGGGACGCATGCGCAGGATTCGCCACGAGGCCTCACGGACCGTCGCAAACGCCTCGACCAGGATGTCGTCCAGGGTCTCGCCATCCTCAAGGCGATCCTTGAACTCCTGAGTCTTAGCCTGCAGCTCCTCGTCCGTCAGAGCCTCAAAATCCTCCTGCAAGGCATCAACCTGCGACGCAAGCCGATCCAGCTTGCGCAGCATACGCCCTTCGCCAGCGCGAAGGATCTTGTCAATAATCGACACGAATAGCTCCTGACGTTAATCGCCCGCCCCCTTGTAGAGCAGACAGTCAAATCCACCCATTAGTTTACGAACTAACTGCCCAAAGTGGAAACGCCCGCGCGAACTATGGACGTATTTAACGCTCACAGCGCACACGGGAGCGCCCCGGGCATGGTGCCCGGGGCGCCGCGGTCCTTTAACCGTCAGATTGTCGTGTTCAAGCGAAGCACGCCATACGTCCACCCGTGGCGGTGGTAGACGACGCACGGCTGGTTCGTGTCCTTGTCGACGAAGAGGAAGAAGGGGTGGCCAACCATCATCATCTGATCCAGGGCCTCATCCACGCTCATCGGCGGGGCCTCGTGCACCTTCTGACGGACAATGATCGGGGTATCACCCCACTGTTCCTCACGGGCCTCTCCGACCTTCAGGTCCTCAGCGCTGCGCAGCGGCTTGGGAGCCTCGGGTTCGAATGTGGCTGTCTCTTCGACGACGGGAGCTTCGAGGATTTCGGCTTCGGCCAGGTCGCGCGGGTACCGACGACGGTGGTCCTTCACGCGATCACGCAGACGGCGCAGGCGCTCGTAGAGCTTGCCGGCGGCGATATCGACGGCCGCGTAGCGATCAGCGGACTGAGCCTCAGCGCGAATGATCGGGCCCTTACCGTAAACGGTCAGTTCGATGCGCTCGGCAGTGTCGGCCTGGCGGGGGTTACGTTCGTGAGTCAGCTCCACATCGACGCGCTGAGCGCGGGGGTAGAACTGAGTGATCTTCGAAACCTTCTCCTCCACGTATTCCCGGAAATTCGGGTGAATCTCGGCATTACGTGCGACGACGGTGATGTCCATGTGTTTCCTCCATGGTGTGCGGCGGGCATCGTTGCCCGCAGGTGGGGATTGTTCGGTGCTCACTGCCCGAACCGTGGTCTGAGCTATCACCTCCCGCACTGACGTGAGGAGCGTCCCTGCTGCTCACGCTATCGAAAGTCAGTACGCACATCATACCCCAGCCGGTGACCTGCGTCATGAGATAAGCCCGGGTCGACACAGAGTCACAACCGCGTCGAGACGGCCCAACACACGCTCCATTTCCCGAACCGTCGCGCCCGTCGTCACCACGTCATCCACCGCAACAACACGCACGCCAGGCCTCGGGACCGCGAGCGCACGCATCGACCCCATGCGCCCCATCGTACGCTGTGCCCCGGCCTTGCCCGACTGGGAGGTCGCGCCCACGCGCAGCCGCACAGCGTCCACCACCCGAACGCGCACGCGCACGCCAGGAGGCGCGCCTGCCGCCAGAGCTCGGGCAACAGCGCGCGCCAACGGCAGCGCCACCTGCCTACCCCGCAGGCGCCTCTTCCACGAAGAGGGCGCGGGCACCACCCACACATCCACCGCTCCCCCGGTGAACGAAGCCCTCCCCTCCAACGCGCCCACAGCGGCGGCGGGCGACCCAGCCACGCCCAGCACCCCACCCAGCGCGGTGCCGAGGCAGGCCCCGGCCTCGTCGAGAAAATCGGTGACGTCCGTACGCGCGGAGTGCTTGGCGGCAAGGACGATGCGTCGCAGCGGCCCGTCGTAGTCCCCTATGGCCACCAGGGGAAGGGGGCCTCGCACGCCCTCAAGGGAGGCCACGTGCGCGGGGCAGCCAGCCAGGGAGCGGCATGACGGGCACAGGACCTCGTCCCAGGCGCGACACCCGGCGCATTGCACGGGAAGGAGCGCGCCGACCAGCCCCCGCATCAGGCCCCGGACTCCGCTCCCGCCCACCACGGTTCCTACCCCGCGTATCGGGCGGAGGTGAGCGACTCGGGGGCGTTTTGCCACAGCGCGCCCGAGCGGATGAGCACCTGCGCCTTGCCGGCGGCATCGGTACCCGAGATGACCACCACGGAGGAGGACCCACCGGCGCTCATCGATGTCACGCGAATCGGGAGGGACACGTTCGAGGGCAGACCGCCGAGGGGCAGCGTGACCAGCTGGTCGTCCTCACCGGTCGTGCGCACAACGAGCACGAAGCCCGTCGATGTCGTCCATGATGCGTCGACAACCTGGCCGTGTTCAAGGGGGATCTGTTCGAGGGAGCGGATCGCCAGCGGGCGCCCGGAGGCATCGCGTTCGACGACACCGACCCACGCGCTCGCCTCGCTTCCGCGCAGGACGAGGGCGCGCGTGCCGTCGGGAGAGATGCGCACCGCGTGGATCTCCCCGGCGCTCTCGGACTCCACGCTCACGCTGAACGCGCCATCGACTCCCCCGCCGACGCTCACCGACGAGGCCGTGGCAGGACCCCACACCCATCCGAAGCGGTCCACCGACGGGCCGAGAGGCGCCTGTCCAGGCAGGAATGCGACCGATGTTCCGCCGCGATGCGCGTACACACCGTCGGTACCGCTCCAGGCAACCAGCGAGGGGTCAACGGGCGAGACTGTCGGGTTGGAGGCATCGGTGGTGCTGGTCAGGCTCGTCAGCCCCGACGATGACACGATCCCCACCCCGTCGGGGCCCGCCCCCACGAGAGTATCGAGAGAGTATGTCGGGGGCACCGGGATCCCCTGAGCATCCAGCACGTCACCGGACAAAGAGACGCTCACCTGCGACACGTCCGCCACCTGGGTGAGGGTACGGGTGAGCTCCCACGCGAGGTTCGCACGCGCCCCCTCGGTCGCGGGCACCACCGCGTTCAGTTCCACGCGCGCCACCCCGTCGACGACGTCGAGTCCCTGGGAGGGCACGGTCGTGCCCGCCGGGATAGCGTTCGCCGTGACCGGCTCGAGAGATTGACGCGGCCCTTCGACGAGGCCCGCGAGCAGATGGGAGGCTAGGCGTCGCGACGGGTACCAGCGAGGATCGGCGACCAGGTCCCCGCCCTCTGTCGTTGGGAAGTAGAGATTGGCGAGCGAGAACGACGCCGTGAAAGACGCCCGGCTCATGAGGACCATGTTCTCGGGGCTGTTGATGCGCCACTGTCCGTCTTCGCGCACGAGGCTGAAGGTGCGCGTCACGGTCGAGGCAGCCACGCGGGTCAGCACGCCCGACGCGTCGATGCTGGCCACACCGAGCACGGAGACCGTCACGTCCACCTCGGAGCCGTTCTCGGATCCGGCGGTGACCGCGGGGGCCGCGTCCGTGTCGTAGATGAGGATTTCCATCTCCGGCTGCCACGAACGCGCCGACGTTGCGCTCAGGAACAGGCGCGCGGTCGCGTAGTCGTCCTGGGGGCCGGCGGCACACGCCAGCAGGAAATCGCTCACCAGGGTCGCGGCGTCCGCCCCGTCGGAGGGGCCCTCCGCGGAAAACTGGATGCCGCTGCCGTCCCGAGCTGACACGTCGAAGGGCGCGGGTGCCGAGGAGGTGGGCAGGGAGGTACATCCCGCGAGGGCCAGGCAGGCGGCCACGGCGAGTAGCATCGGGCGGCGTCTCATTCGTCCTCCCACAGGGCAAGGGGGCGGCTAACGATCTCTTCGCCGGCGCGCTTGGGCAGGGTCATCAGGAAGGACGCGCCACGACCGGGTTCTCCGTACGCCTGCAGGCGTCCTCCGTGGATGGCGACATCCTCAGTTGCGATCGCGAGGCCGAGGCCAGTACCGCCAGTCGTGCGGGCGCGGGCGGTGTCGGCACGGTAGAAGCGGTCAAAGACGTGGTCGGCGACCTCCTGGGTCATGCCCACCCCGCGGTCGCGCACGCGGCATGCGACGTCGGTCTCGGTCGCGGCGAGCGTGATCGTCACGGGCGTGCCGTCGGCATGCTCGATCGCGTTGACGACGAGGTTACGGATGACGCGCTCGATACGGCGTTCATCAATCTCGGCCGCGACTCTGCCCTGCGCCACGATCCCGACGCTCACGTTCTGTCGCTGTGCGAGCTCCGCACAGCCTTCGACGACGCGCAGGGCGATCGGTCGCAGGTCGCGGTCCTCGGCGTCCAGCAGGGCACTGGCAGCGTCGTAGCGGGAGATCTCCAGCAGGTCCGCGAGCATCTGCTCCATGCGTTCGGTCTGGTCGTGCAGGAGCTCGGCGGATCGACGCGCGTGGGCCGGCAGTTCGTCCCGGTTGTCCCACACTATGTCCTCCGCCATGCGGATCGTCGTCAGCGGGGTGCGCAGCTCATGGGAGACATCGGAGACGAAGCGCTGCTGGAGCTTGGCGAGCTCGTCGTAGCGCGAGATCGTCTCCTGGAGCGAGGAGGTCATCGCATTGAAGGCGTGCCCGAGGTCGGCCATCTCGTCGTCCCCATGCACATCCACGCGCACGTCGAGGTCTCCCTTTGACGCCTTTGTCGCAGCTTGCGCGGTCACTCGCACGGGCAGGAGGAGGCGATGCAGCAGCGCGAACACACCGATCGGCAGGGCCACGATGATGGGAAGCGCGGAAAGGATGAGGACTCGCAGGACCACGTCGACCTGCGCCTGATCGGCGGATAGCGAGTAGAGAATGTAGAGCTCGTGCGTGCCCGCACGTGGCAGCTGCACCTGGGTGCCGACGAGAATTCCGGGGACTACCTTGTCGGAGTCGCTCGAGCGGATACCAACTGACTGCCACTGTGCGCCCCCACCCGAGACTGCGGTGCGCATCTGCGGAGTGATGAGTGCGCGCATCTGCTCATCCTCGATCTGGTTGATGCGCAGCGACGCCGTGGCTCCCTCCGAGCGCAGCAGCGCCACGTTCGTCGCACCCGCACCGGCCGCCGAGGCCTTGAGCGAGGCCAGCGCGCCGCGCGCGGACTCCTGAACCTGCGCGGGAGACGAGGCCGTGGATGAGGAGAACACGGATTGCGCGGATGAAAAGCGCAGGGACGCGTCAGCCAGGATTGCATCCTTGCGCGTCTCGAACATGGAGGTGCGCAGTTGGGAGGCGATAATCACCCCGAAAACGAGGAGGATGACGAGCGCGGCGGCCGTGATCGCCAGGGCGATGCGGGCGGACAGGGAATGCCGAATACGACTGGCGAGGTGAGAGGAGGCCAGAAGGGACCACGGCCTCGACGATGCGACGGCACGCAGCAGATCCTTGAGCGCGTCCCTACGCCCCTGCGCCGGCACGGTACCCAACCCCGCGGACTGTTACGACCAGCTCGGGACGCTCCGGGTCGCGTTCGATCTTGGAGCGCAGGCGCTGCACGTGGACGTTGACGAGCCTGGTGTCAGCGGCATGACGGTAGCCCCACACCTGCTCGAGGAGTTCCTCGCGCGAGAACACCTTCCAGGGCGAGCGCGCCAGGGTCACCAGCAAATCAAATTCCAGAGGAGTCAGCGCAATGACGCGCCCCTCACGCTTGACGATGTGGCCGGCAACGTCGATCGACAGGTCCTGGAGGGACAGGCCCTCATCTGCCTGCGAGTCCTCACGGCCCCGCAGCCGCGCGCGCACGCGCGCCACGAGTTCCTTGGGCTTGAAGGGCTTGGGAACATAATCGTCGGCACCGGCCTCGAGACCCGTCACGACATCAGAGGTATCGGAACGGGCGGTCAACATAACGATCGGAGCATCCGAGACACGACGGATCGCGCGGCACACGTCAAAGCCGTCCATGCCGGGTAGCATGACATCCAGGAGGACCAGGTCCGGATTGTGCTCTTGAAATTGAGTCAACGCAGCGGATCCGTCGGCACAGAAGACGACCTCATAGCCCTCGTTCTGGAGGACAATGCCGATCATCTCAGCCAGGGCGACGTCGTCGTCGACGACGAGGATGCGCGAACTCATGTCACGATAGTGTCACGAAATCGTCACGAACGCAGGAGACTCGCGCAGCCATCCCTCAATTTCTCTCCGAGACAAGGTTTCGCGCAAGTTGCGCATATGGCAGGATGGACACTGTAGAAGCACCATCAACACGGAGGCATCAATGAGCTCCCCCTGGACCTCTCCCGATCCGTCCGCTCCCTACCAGGGATGGACGCCGCAGCCCGAGTCCGGCGCACCGACGCCCCAGCAGGGCTACGGCGCACAGCAGGGCTACGGCGCACAGCAGGGATACACGGCCCCCCAGCCCGCCCAGGGATACGGAGCCCAGCAGGGCTACGCCGCGCCCCAGGCCCCCGCCTACGGCGCACAGCCCGCTTATGGCGCACAGCCTGGCTACAACGCCCAGCCCGGGGCATCCGGCTACTCCACCACCAACCGGTGGGGGTGGCAGTCCAAGCCCGGCATCATCCCCTTGCGTCCTCTCACGATCGGCGACCTGTTCAGCGGCGCCTTCGAGGCGATCCGTTCGAACCCGAAGGTTCTCTTCGGCTTCACCGTCGTCATCATGCTGTTCGTGTCGCTCATTGCCAGTGTGTCGATCCTGCTCTCGGGCCTCGGATACGAGTCCGTCGCCAATACTGACTACGATCCCCAGGCACTCCACCAATCGATGACGGATCAGACCAACGTTCTCCTCCTGAGAATGATTTCGAACATGGTGCAATGGATCGCCACGTTCGCGGGCACGACCATCCTCACGGGCCTGCTGGCCTCGACTGTCTCACAGATGACGATCGGCAGGAATCTGACGTTGAGCGAGGCGTGGGCGATGACGCGCAAGCGACTCGGATCGCTCCTTGGCTCTTTCGCGTTGACCGCGGTCATCACGGCGGTCCCCATCATCCTCTGGATCGTCGCCGTCTTCGCCTCGCTCGCCGCACTGATGAGCGGCAACGATGATTTGTGGTGGCTCGTGCTTGTCGCCTTCGCTGCTATTATCCCCATCTTTATCCTCGTGTATTTCTTCCAGATCAAGCTGCTGTTCGCTCCGATATGCGCGGTGCTGGAGGAGATCGGTCCCGTCGCTTCGCTGAAGCGTTCCTGGTCGCTCGTCAAGGGTGAGTTCTGGCCGACTCTCGGCCGCTTCCTGCTGCTGAACCTCGCCGTCAGCTTCATCGGCGGATTCATCGGATTCGTCATCGGACTCATCGGCGGCCTGGTATCCGTCGCGGCGACGTCCGACCCCTCAAGCCCGGTCGGCTCTGCCATCGCCATATTCTTCGTTATGCTCGGCTCCTCGCTGTTGCTGCCGTTCTCTGCATCGTTCGAGACGCTCATGTACACGGATCTGCGTATCCGTAAGGAGAACTTCGCCTCGGTCCTGGCTCAGGCAGGCGCTCAGCAGCAGTGATCGGCTTGCTCTCCTGTGATGCTCCGCTGACCCCCGATGAGGGGGAGGCGCACGAGTGGATCGTTGAGGAACTCTCTCACGGCGAGTACGCCAATGTTCCCAACCCCATCGCGCGCTGGCTCGCATCGCTCATTGACTGGTTCTGGGAGGCCCTGTCCTGGAAGGGGCAGGGCACTCCCCCGGTCTCCCTGATCTTTATGATCGTGGGAATTATCGCGGTTGCCGCAATCCTCATTGCGCTCATCCTCAACCCGATCCGCCTCGCCAAGCGCGTCTCTCCCACCGTGTTCGAGGAGGAGGCCAGCGAAACGGAGGCCCAGGCCTCGTTCGACGAGGCCGTGGCAGCCCAGGACTGGGACCTGGCCTACGTGTGGGCATACCGTCTCATGGTTTTGGGCCTGGACGCTCAGGACGTCGTCACCTCCACGCCCGGATTGACGGCGCGCGAGGCGGCGCACGCTGCGACGCGAGTCGCGCCCATGTTCGGCCCCCAGCTCGATCAGTTTGCGCAGGCCTTTGACCAGGTGCGCTACGGCCGCTCCGGCGTTTCATCCGATCATGTTGAGGCGTTGCGCCGCTTCACCCCGGACCTCCTGCGCGCCTGCCGTGATGCGGAGGTGGCGTCGTGAAAGCCACGCAGGTCGCTGTCGTCACTCCGACTGCCCGCGAGCGCTTCGCCGCGGCACGCCCGATGATCATCATCGTCGTATTCTCGCTGCTGCTCGTGGTCGCAGCGTCTATCCTGCCCACGGCTGGGTACAACAACGCCCCCGTCGGTATTCGGAATAAGGAGGGCGATGGGGCGCGCGCCCTCGCCCAGGTGCTGGGCGACCACGGCATTTCCGTGCGTGATGTGAACGCGCAGCAGGCCGCGTCGGTCGACGAGAATACAACTCTCGTCGTTATTTTTCCGTCGCGTATGACCGATGAGATGGCGACGGCTATCGAGACGCGCACGAACGTCGTCTACGTGGGCCTCGAGGAGGATCAAGGATCCTACTCCGTCTACCTTCAGGGCTTGCGTTCCGGACGTGCATACAGCAGCAAGACGTGGCTCACCCCCGGCTGTACGTCCGACATTGCGGGCCGCACCCAGCATCTGCAGGCCTCGGACTACGTACTGTCCGGCTCGGCCGACGGATGGAATCTGTGCTTCTCCGACGACGGCAGGAACTACGCGTACGCCGAGCGCTCCGACTCTGGCCGATTCCGCGCTCTGATCCCCGACTCCCTGCGCCTGCGCAACCGCGCGATCTCCGAGGGAGGAAATGCCGCGCTGGCAATCAACGCGATCGGCCGGACCTCGAAGGTTGCCTGGTATTCGCCGACGCGCACCGACACTCCGACGGGCACGTCGACGCAGGAGCTGCTCACCTCCCCGTACCTCATGCCCGCGTTCCTCATGGTCATCGCCGCCTGCCTGCTGGCTGGCCTCGCGCGTGGTCGCAGGCTCGGCCCCCTCACCTCCGAACGCCTCCCCATCGAGGTCCCGGCATCCGAGACGCTTATCGGCAAGGCCCGCCTCTTGCGTTCCCAGCGCGCCTACGAGCACGCCGCGCAGGCACTGCGCAGCTCCACGGCCTCGCGCATCGCGACCGCCCTGGGCGTTGCACACACCGCCGACCGGGAAGCCCTCACTCACGCGATGGAACAGCGAGGCCTGCCCGCCTCGCGCTGCTCCGCCCTCCTGTGGGGTCCGCCCCCAACCTCCGAAAAGGCACTCATCCGCCTCGCCAATGACCTCGACGCTCTCGAAAAGGAGATTCGCCATGACTAGCCCGATCCCCGGCCCCGCGCCCGAGGGCATGCCCCAGCCCGGCCACATCCCCGCCGCGCCGCCGAACGGCTACGCTCCGCAGGGCGCGTCGGCCCCCTACGCGCCCCAGGTGCAGGTCGCCCCGCAGGACGCCCGCGCCTCGTTCTCTGCGCCCACCGGCGAGGGGTGGTCGGGCCGCGCGCTCGATGAGACCGAGAAGCGTACCCAGGAGGCGCTCCTTGCCCTGAAGGCAGAGATCGGCAAGGCGGTCGTCGGCCAGGACGCCGCAATCAGCGGCCTCATCGTCGCTCTTGTCGCGGGCGGTCACGCGCTCCTCGAAGGTGTGCCCGGCGTTGCCAAGACGCTGCTCGTACGCACCCTGTCGCGGGCCCTCGACGTGGACATGGCGCGTATCCAGTTCACCCCCGACCTCATGCCCGCCGATATCACGGGCTCGATGGTGTGGGACGCCGGCCAGTCCGAGTTCGTCTTCCGTGAGGGCCCCGTCTTCACGAACCTGCTGCTCGCGGACGAGATCAACCGTACGCCTCCGAAGACCCAGTCCGCCCTCCTCGAGTCGATGGAAGAGCACACCGTCTCGATCGACGGCGAGACCCGCCAGCTCCCCGATCCGTTCATGGTGATCGCGACGCAGAACCCTGTTGAGTACGAGGGCACCTACCCGCTGCCCGAGGCCCAGCTGGACCGTTTCCTGCTCAAGCTCGAGCTGCGGCTGCCGTCGCGTGAGGCCGAGATCGACATCATCGCGCGTCACCAGGCGGGCTTCAGCCCGATGGCGCTGGCCGAGGCCGGCATCCGCCCGGTCGCCAGCGCAGCCGACATTCAGGCTGCCCACGCGGTCGCATCCCGCATCGAGGTCTCACCGGCAGTCATGGCCTATCTCGTCGATCTGTGCCGCGCGACGCGCACCTCCCCCGCCGTGCGTCTGGGCGTATCCCCCCGAGGCGCGACCGCACTACTGCGCACCTCGCGCGTGTGGGCGTTCCTCCAGGGCCGCGGCTTCGTCACCCCCGACGACGTCAAGACGATGGCTCCCGTGACGCTTGCACACCGCCTGGGTCTGCGCGCCGAGGCCAACCTTGAGGGCGTTACCGCCACGGACGTCGTCGCCGGCGTCCTCGCGGCTACCCCCGTGCCCCGCTGAGGCCCCCGTGGCAATTTCGGCGCGTAGCGCGCTCCTTGTACTGGTCGGGCTCATCCCCCTCGCGTTCGCCCCGTCTCGCGCTCTCGCGTGGGCGTGGTGTGGCCTCGTCGTAGCCGTGTGCCTCCTCGATGCCTTCGCCGCGCCCTCCCCGCGCACCCTGCGGCTCAGCCGTGACGTGACCGGGCCGATTCGTGCTGACCAGACCACCGAGTCTCGCCTGCGACTGACGAACACGACGAAGCGCCACATGAACCTGGATGTGCGCGACGCGTGGCCTCCTTCGCTCACCCCATCGCCGGTGCGCCAGCGAGTGCGACTGCGCCCGGGCACCTCCGAGCGTGTCTCTACCGTGCTCGCCCCGACCCGGCGCGGCACCCGCGAGGCCGACGTCGTCACGATTCGCTCGTGGGGTCCCCTGCACCTGGGCGCGCGCCAGGTGAGTCTGTCCGCTCCCCTCTCCCTGTCGGTCCTCCCCGAGTTCAAAGCGCGCGTCCTGCTGCCCTCGCGCCTAGCGCGTCTCCACGAGCTCGAAGGAACCACTCCGACGACGCTGCGCGGCGCGGGAACCGAGTTCGACTCCCTGCGCTCCTACGTCGTGGGCGACGATCCGCGCGACATCGACTGGCGTGCTTCCGCTCGTTCGACGGAACTGATGGTGCGCCAGTGGAGGCCCGAACGCGACCGCCACGTCGTGATCGTCGTGGACTGCGGGCGTGCCTCCTCGGCTCTGCTCGGAGCCCCCGAGCACGAAGAGGTTGACTCGATCGCGCTGGGACGCGCCCCGCGCCTCGATTCCTCTATCGAGACTGCCCTGCTTCTCGCTGCCCTGGCCGACCGAGCGGGCGACAAGGTGCACCTCATCGTCCTCGACTCGGCTGTCCGCGCACGCGTCTCGGGCGTGCGAGGAGCTAAGGTCATCGAGACCCTGGCCCACACGTTTACGGATATTTCACCCCGCCTGGACGTCACCGACTGGTCGGAGATGGTCAGCACGGTCGAGCAGACCGTACATCATTCCGCGTTCGTCGTTATCGCAACGAAGATTCCACCGGCCGGCATGGAAACCGAGTTCACCGATGCGCTGGCGCGCTTAAGCGACCGCCACACGGTGCTGGTTGCATCGGCGACCGATCCGGATGAAATCCGAGCGCGGGCAGGACGCGAGGACGCCGAGCAGGTCTTCCTTGCTGCCTCCGCCTCCCTCGCCGAACGGTCCGACGAGGCGGGAGCCACCGACGCTCGCCTGGCCGGCGCGCTCACCGTGCGCGCCTCGGCGGGTCTGCTTCCCGCTCGGACCGCGGACCGCTACATCGAGCTCAAGAAGAGCGGCCGACTCTGAGCCGCGCCTGCTTCGCGCGCGCATTGACGCCACGTGAGCGACTCACCCCGAGACAGGCTGGTAGTAGCCTGCGTCAGTGCCGACATCGGCGCTGGCGCCCGCCTGGTGCGCGCGCCGCCCGAGGATGAGGATGTATGCCCACACGGCGGCCGTCATGAGGGCACCGAGGGTGATCTTGACGGCGTCAGGCAGGTCGGAGGGCGTCACGAAGCCCTCCAGGACGCCGGATCCGGCCAGGAGAATGGCACAGCCCGCCGCGACCGTCATCGCGCTACGAGCCGCCTGTCCGACAGCCTGGAAGCGCGTCATCGGACCGGGCACGAGCAACGACCAGAAGACCCGCAGACCCGCCGCAATCGAGATGAAGACGGCAGTCAGCTCGGGAAGTCCGTGCGGCAGGATGAAACGGAAGAAGTGCCAGACTCCGCCGTAGCTGAAGACGACGGCCGTTGACGTGCCGATGCTCGTGGCGTTCTCCCACAGGATCTTCAGCGGGTAAACTCCCGTAATCCCCGTGGCCACGCCCACCAGGGCGATCCAGGCATTATTGGCCCACACGGACAGGCCAAACTCCGCGTTCGTGTCCTGGTGGTAGTACTCAACGAACGCGCTCTGCGCATAGTACTTCAGCTGCTCGGGGGTACCCAGCTCGTTCATGACATCCGGGTGACTCATCAGGTAGTGCGCTTGGACGCCGGCGATGGCGATGAACGCTGCCATCACGGCCAGGATCACCCAACGGATCCGATAGAGCGTGAGCGGTAGGGACACCGTGAAGAAACGTGCGATAACGGCTCCGGAGAGGCCGCCGGTGCCCGCGAGACGCCCGCGCGCGGCGGACAGGATGCGCGACAGCTCCGCGATCACCTCGGGATCGGGGTTGAGCGTGCGAACGCGCGCCAGATCCGTCGTGGTCGAACGGTAGAGACGGTCGAATTCGTCGATCTCGTCGCCCGACAGCGAGCGCTGGCGCGTCAGCTGTTCCAGCCGTTTCCATTCCGTTTCGCCACTTACCCGCAGCACATCAATGTCCATTGGACTAGCGTGTCATATATGAGCACGCAACGCAGTCAATCGAGCGCCATTCAAGACGACTTTGTGCGCACGGGCGAGGCAGTCACCCTGGACGTGACACCGGCCTCGCCTCCGGAGCGCTTCGCCGCCGCAGTTATGGATGCGACGACGTACTTGATGTGCACAGTCGTGCTGCTTGTCATGGCTGTCAGGTTCACCTTGCCATCCCCGTCAATCCAGCGCGTGATCATCATCGGCTTCTTGTCGACGACAATGTTTTTCCTGCCGCTGGTGGTCGAGATCGCGACCCGTGGGCGCTCGTTTGGGAAGTGGGCATTTAACCTGCGGGTCGTGCGCGACGACGGCGGTGCGATCACTGCCCGCCATAGCGCAGTGCGCGTCTCGACAGGCATTCTGGAGAACTGGGCGACCTTTGGTGGCCTGGCTGCACTCGCGGAGCTCATGAGCTCAAAAGGCAAGCGCCTGGGCGATCTGGCGGCCGGGACGATGGTGTGTTCACAGGGCGCGTCCGTGTTCTACCCGCCGCTCGTACTGCCGCCGGGCCTCGAAGACTGGGCGCACACCGCAACAATCCTCCCCCTCGACGATGCCCTCGTCGCCGAGGCTCGTGCCTTCCTGCAGTCGAATCGCTCGTTGAAGACGGACGTTCGAGGACAGGTCGCAGTCTCACTCGCACAGCGCCTGTCGCGTCGCGTGCAAACTCCCCTCCCCGATGGCCTCCACCCGGAGGTTGTGATTGCGGCCGTGCTGGTGGCCCGCAGGGATCGCGAGTGGGGTCGGGAGGCTGAGCGCCGCTCGCGAGGCCAGACTCGTTTCCACGAGGCGACGCAGGCTCGTTTCGGCCTCTAGCCCCTAGTCGTGTCCTCGGTGTCCGTGCCGTCGACAACGGTGAACTGGGCGCGGCGTCGCGCGTACGGGCTCGACGGATCGAGCGGGCTCGAGGTGTCAGGGGTCCCCACGGAACGCGCGGGCCCGAACGGTCCGGTGGTCGGCTTGCGGGTCTCCTGAGGCGGCGCCGGGGCCGCCTGCGCCTCCTGGGCAACCCTGCGCACAGCATCGACGAGCGCCGCGAGGTCATCCCCCGAGGGCGGCGCGGGTTCGAAGGTGGTTGCCAAACGCACGACCTGCCAGCCAAGCGGCGCGGTGAGGTTGTGCGCGTGTTCCTCGCACAGGTCGTAAGAGTTAGGGTCGGCGACAGTCGCGAGGGGGCCGACAACGACCGTCGAGTCGCGGTAGTCGTAGGTCAGAGTGGCGACGGCGACCGTGGAGCAGCCGGGCTTGGAGCAGTGGCGTTGGGCAATCACGCCCCTAAGAGTACGACACTCTGTGCCCGTATCGCCCGCTTCGGCGCGCCATACGCTTACCCTGAGGGGGTGTTTTCTACGCGCCGCCATGTCTCGAGTCGTGACCGCCACGGTCGCGGTCCGCGCGGTCCCCTGTTTTTCCCGGGGACTCCGGCGTGGAGGACGCGGCGTGAGGACTTCGATCTGATGGTCGGCGAACTCGTCACCGAGCTCATTCGTCGATGGCCGCAGGTGGCCACGATCGAGTTTGCGGTCGAGGATGTCCCCCCGTCGAACCCTGCTCCCTGGGAGTCTCACAACGTCGTCGTCGCGCGTATTTTCCCGGCGGATCGGCGTCGCGGTCTGCACGATCGTATCGTCGTCTATCGCCTGCCGATCACGCTGCGGTGCGCCCCGGAGGAGGTCGCTGTTATGACGCGCAGGGTATTGATCGAGCGCATCAGCCACATCCTGGCGTTGCCGCCGGACGAGATCGACGACGCGATGCGCTGAGCGGTGCTTCAGTTGGTGGTGCGGATGGTGCCGCTGACGGCGCTGATGCCTTCCGTGCCCACGTTCCACGTCGTGGTCATGCGACCCACAGCCGTGTCCGCGGAGACGACGATAGTCGCCTGGATCGGAGAGTCCGCGCTGAGGGTTCCACCGTTGTCAGGCAGATCCACGAGGGTGGGGATCCCGGGTGCAACGTAGATGGTGCGCCCGCCCACGCGCACTGTGACCGCTCCGGGTGTGGAAGCAGACGTTCCGCTCGACTGTGGGTCCTGATCGGCGCCGGACTGGCTTGTCCCGGATTGCCCGCCGCTCGGCGAGGGCGAGGCCCAGATGTCAGGGGTTGCACTCGGGCTGGGGGCATCCGATGAGGCGACGCCTTGATCGTTCGACGAGGCCGGAGCGTCCGCGGGTGCGTAGAGCAGGAGGCTCGCGCGTACGTTGGTGACGCCCGAATTGGTGGCCAGGGAGGTGGCACGGATCGGCGTCGTAGAGAGGACCTGGCGTCCCATGCCCTCAATCTGGGTGGCGCCAGGAATAGTCGCCTCAGTCAGGGCTGTGGCGGGAGTCGCGTTGGACCGCATGATCCAGGCACTCGCTCGCTGCGCCCACGGCGCACCGAGGGTGATTGTCGTCGTCTGAGCCACGACCTCACGATCGGAGGTGACGATGAGCGTGATCAGACTGGAGTCGCTGGATGCGCCGTCAAGGGGCATGTCGAGGGTGGTGCCTTCGGCGACCGTCGCCTCGCCTCCGGCCAGGGGGTGCACGCCAGTCGAATCGGCGACGGAGACGCTCACGCGGGCCTCTCCCGACGGCGAAGTGAGGCGGAGCAGGGAGGTTCCCTTCGGGTCCACGCCGAGGATGGTCTGCGTGGTTGCGGGCACGACCGCGGAAGCCAGGGTGGTACCCTGCGGGATTTCACCGTTCATGAGGGAGGCCTGCGCCCAGGCGGCAACCCCTCCCCCGTCGGCGGTCACATGCACGGCCAGTGCGCTCTCGTCGGGGAACCATCCGGCGAGCAGCACCGAGGCCGAGGAACGCGCGGGGACTGTCACCTGACGTGGTGCTGCGTTGAGCGGCCCCGGCGCGCCATACCCATCGATGCTGACGACCGATGCTGTGGGGCCGGGGTTGGACAGGATCAGGACCATATCGGCACCCGCGGTGGTCGCACCGGTCGCGATCCACTGAGATGTGCGAGCGGCCGCGCAGCCGACGGCGCTGAGGCCGGCGAGTTCACCGCCGCCCTGACCGGCGAGGGTGAGGGCCGTCGGGATGACACCGCCCTGCCCTGTGACGGAAGCGGGTGCGGGAGACACGGGAGCCGTCGCCAGCGACGACCAGGTGATACCCGCTGCGACGTTCGTGGTCTCAAAGGGGTCGACAATGCCGGAAGGGCAAGCGAGCTGGACCTGGGAGGGGTGTGCGCTCTGCGCAGTGCCTTCCACCACGGCAGGAGCAGACGACACCCACATGGACGCCGAGGCCACAACCGCCGCGGCTATCCCCGCTCCCATCAGTGTCGTCAGGGAGTTGGCTGGGCGCTTCGTCATCTCTTCCTCCACGCGGATAGGGCGCTTGCTGCGGCGACGACCAGGCACACGCCGGAGGCGATCCGCCAGGGGATGATCCACCACGCGCTGTAAGTGAGCGTCAGGTGCCCTGCGGTAGGCATCTCGAAGGCCTGAGACCATCCGTCGGCTGCTTCAGTAGCGACCAAAGCGGTGCCGTCGACGGATGCGCGCCATCCGGAGTCGGCGCGCTCGGCGAGGATCAGGGTGCCGCTCGCATCAACGTCTCCGCTGACGCTCAGCTGGCTGCCGCCGACCGGGGTAGTCACGCCAGACCCCGATTCGACGCGGGCACGCGAAGGGGTCACGCCGCCCGGTCGCACGCGCCAGACGGTGCCCGAGTTCGTGTCGCCGACTTTTTCGAGGCCGGAGGCGCGGTCGAGTCCGGAGGTCAAGGCCTGGGATCCGCTGGCGCCGAGGGGCACCAGGATCGTATCGATATCGTGGGCGGCCAGGGTCGCCACGGTCGTGTCATCGGGGTAGACGACGAGCGTGTAGGCCGCCTGGGCAAGCGACGCGGTCGCGGGGTCTCGCAGGACTCCTTCCGCAGCGCCCGAGCGAGCACGAGCGAGGGCGAGGGCGCGCGTTGCCGGCGATCCATCAGTCAAGGAGGGGCCCGAGCCGCGCCACAGGGACGCGTTCACCGTGCCGTTCGTCGGATCGCCGTCGAGGACGAGGATACGGCCCACGCGCGTCGATCGCTGGGCCTGCGAGGCGACAGCGGAGACGATCGGCGAGGACATCGGGGAAACGGTCGAGCGCTGCGCGAGCGTGAAGGTCGGAGTGTCCGCTGCGTCGCCACGTGCGGCGAAGGCCGAGACGGCCACGCCTCCTCCTGCTCCGAGCAGAACGAGCGCGCTGAGGGCGCCGAGCGCACGTACGGTGAAGGGACGCGAACCGTCCCATGCGGGACGCGAGGCCTCGGCCTCGTCTTCGTTGCCCGAACCAGATCGGGCGGCGAGCACGAGCAGGGCGCCGACAGACAGGGACAACGCGGGGCCGGTCCACGCGTGAGCGACGAACGCCCCGGAGATTCCCACGCCGATCTGCGAGGCAGCCCAACCGGCCGCTGCGGCCACGAGGGCTAGGCAGAAGGCGAGTGCAGCACAGCGAGTACGCAGGCGCAGGAGAGCAATGCCCGCGGCGGCAATGATGCCGGCACCGATAGTGCCCAGAGCAATGGCCTCGAGCGGCGTTGACGGTGCGGCAGGCATGCCAAGCATCGCCATCCACGAATCGGCGCGCGTGTAGGCGTGCACTCCCCCGCTCGTCGAGGCGAACGCCGGCCATGCCGAAGGGTGCACCGCGATCGAGACGTAGGTGGGCACGAGGAGGACGATGGCGGGCAGTGCCACGAGGAGGGAACGACGCGAACGCCACGCCAGAACACCCGCACCCAGCGGGAGCGTCCAGGGAGCGCAGCAGCATAGGACGACGAGGGCAAGAGCGGCGCATCCGCCGTTGATTCCTCGCGGACGCAGCGGGGCCTCATCGACGCCACCGGCACCAGCTACCAGCAGAGGCTTCGGCTGGCCCAAGCAGTATGCGGCAAAGACCGGCAGGGCCGCGTGCGCGAGGGTCGCTGCGAGAACGCCGTGCGTGGCACTCATGAGCAGAGAGGGTGCGACAGACCATGCGAGCGATACGAGGAAGCGGACGCGCAGCGACGAGGCGAGCACTCGTGAAGGAATCCAGGCCATCATCGCGGCAATCGGAGTCGACGCGACAAGCAGGAAGGTGGCAAGAGCTCCCGGGGTGATGCCCATGGGTGCAAACGGAGCACTGAGAATCGCCATGAGGATCGTCAGCGGATCAGCCCCGCCGGCGTACCCGTCTCCGCCCGGGACCCACGCGGACCACGCGGCTGCCCACAGCTCGGACCACGAGGAAGGCAGGGACACCCAGGCCCCGCCGACGAGGCCAGCCCCCGTCCCCCACCACTGCATCAGTGCCAGGGCGGCAGTGAGGATGAGGAGCCCCAGGGCAGTCGATGCCGAGCGGAATCGGTAGCGTCGCATCGAGGCAATGATGAGCGGATCGATCCGCTCTCCATGCTCATCTTCGTCCACGCCTGCGGGTTCCTTGCGCAGCATGGCGGGAGCCGTCTCAAGCGCGCGGAGGGTCGAGCGGGGAACGCGACGCGACTGAGCTGCGCGGACACGCCCCGCCAGCAGGCGCGGGGTCGCGCCGATCAGGGACACGAGGGCGCCGATTTCGGGCAGAGCCAGGGAGGCCCGGCCCGTCAGAATGCGTCCGAGGGCGCGGGCGGGGCTCCACACAAGGAGCCACAGCGCCAGGAACGGCAGGATGAGGGCAGGCACTGCCTTGCACCAGTTGTACATCTGGGCGTAGCGGCGCTTGCGGAACGATCCATCGGTCGCGTCGTTGCCATCGACGACGGCATCGGAGACATCCCCCGTCGGTTTGCTGTGGTCCGTGTCCGAAGCGCCATCGAGGCCGGAGTAGAGGGAGACGCGGGCGTGACGCACGCGCGCCTTGGGGGCTACGATCACGCGATACCCGGCCAGGTGCAGGCGCCGCCCCAGGTCGAGGCCGTCACCGAAGGGACCGAGCGCGGGATCGAATCCGCCGACTGCCTCGTAGGCCTCGGCACTGATGAACAGACCGGCGGTACCGACGCCGAGGACGTCGCTCGTGCCATCGTGCTGGCCCTGGTCAATGTCGTCATCACCGACACGCTCGAGTCGGCGGGCACTGGCCGTGGCAAAGATGCCGAGTTCAAGGAGACGGCTACCATCCCAGCTCATCTGCTTGACGCCGACAGCTCCGACGATCTTACCGACGGCGGCGGCCTGGATCAGCTCGTCGAGACACTCGGGTTCGGGGGCACTGTCCTCGTGCAGAATCCACCACCACTGCTCCGACGCAAAGCGGGCACCCTGTGCGTGAGCGCGACGAATCGCGTCGCCGAGGTTCCGGGCGCGGCCGACGCGCACGAGTTCGGCACCGTCGGGAACTCGATCAGCGGGGAAAGGAGTGACGTGTCGGCCTGCGACATCAATGATGGTCAACGAATGCGGGGCCACCGATTGATTCTCAATGGCCCACAAAACGGACTGGGTCAGCGGCGCTTCTCCCCTTGTCACAAGGATCGCACCGACGGAGCGCTGCGTCGGACTCAACCGGCCATACGGCGCAGGCGCCGCCTCTCGCGCTCGGACATGCCGCCCCAAATACCAAAGCGCTCGTCGTTAGCCAGCGCATATTCCAGGCATTCTTCGCGCACCTGGCAGGCCTGACAAACGGCCTTAGCCTCGCGAGTGGAGCCACCCTTTTCCGGGAAAAACGCCTCAGGATCCGTCTGCGCGCATAGAGCGTGCTGCTGCCACGCAAGGGGGCCGTCAATGCGGGCATACTGCGCCGCGTCGGCGTCCTCGGACCACTCCAGAGGTCCGTCACCGAAGATGTTCCACATTGCGGGAGCTCCTTATAACGAATCGATCAATACGAGAATTACACGCGTGTCGTTGTCGGAAGTCAAGCCGTTTCGCGATATTGAGACCTTTCCCGTAGCACTTGACCCAACGGTAAAACAATGCCATATTTCAAGGACTTCACAGTTACTAAGTACTTGGGTCACCCGAGACCTTCGATATACTTGAAACCATGAACAATAAGTCCTTAGAAACTATGAGCAGGCTCACCCACTGTATCACAGCAATTAACGGATGGTCAGGTCCAGCACTCACCCAATACGGCCAGGAGCGGGTTGAACTGGGAGGACCCGTGGTCAGCCGGTGGTTAGCAAAGATCGCAAACTACCTGACAAACGAACTTGCGGCCGATCTGTTCGGCACGGGCGAAGCGACACCAACTCGCATCTACACGACTCTTCAGCCCTGGCAGGACGCACTTTGGCAGATCGCAGCGCGGGCGATGGGGTGGGAGGTTCTCGATACACGACGTCCCCTCCCCGGAGACCTTTTCGTCACGAATATTCTCGGTTCCGAAGCATCCGACGCGCTGGACGCCGGGGCGCACGTTCTCGCTCAGCCCGCACAGTACCTCTCCTTCGCATGGGATGGTCCCCTGGACGGAGCTCTCGACGGCCTCGCGGAAATCGCCATGCAGCCGGATGCCCTCGTCGTCGACACTCCCCCGCTGCTCGTCCAAGCCCGAGACGAGGCACTGGCTGGGACCCGCCCGTCGGCGCCGGCTCAGGGTCGCCGCGTCGCGCTGCTGTGGGACGCGCGTACGGGTGCGGGCCAGGTGCTGGATCAGTGGATGCAGGGACGCTCCGTCCTCATCATCGACCCGCACGCCATCTCGCCGGACAGGCTGACGCAGATCCTTGCGACGGAGGATGCGGACGGCGGGCTCGTCACCTATCAGAGGTAGAAGGTCACCACACGCCGAGGACTCGCGCAGCGGCGAGCTTGAGGCCCTCCATGCGGTCACGGCGGATCTGACGCCAGCGCAGGGCGAAGCGCAGCCTCAAGGCGATGCCTTGCCCCTCGAGCTCGCCCAGGATGGCGCGCAGCTGGCGAGCGCGGCGCTCGTCGAACGTACCGACCTTCTGGGCGGTACGGGCAGTCAGAATGAACTGGTTACGATAAAAACCGTTCCGCAGCTTGGCCATGCGGGCGTCACGCGCCCCGGAGCCGGAGTTCGCGCCCTGCACATTGCCGCCGTGCTGACGATACTCAAGTGTCGGTTCCTCGCCGATTACCCAGGTGAGGCCGATTGATCGGGCCAGCGCGTACACATACCAGTCGTGCACGCCGATCTCGCTGTAGTCGAGGCCTTCCAACACCTGCACGAGGGCCTCGTGGGCCTTCGGACTGAAGACGTAGGTGGAGCCGGGCCCCGCGGCTTCGAAGAGAAAGTCCCAAGCCCGCTGAGGCTGCGACTTGCGAATGAGGCGGCGCTCCCCCACCGCCCCGCCGGGCAGCCACTGGAAGGACGTCACGTTCGATGACACGACGTCAGCCCCACGATCGGCCATGAGGGCCAGCTGAGAACTCAGCTTATCCTCGTGCCACACGTCGTCCTGGTCTGTGAAGGCGACGTAGGAACCGTCGGGGACATGCGTCGTAAAAAGGTGCAGGAAGTTGCCCGTGACGCCGGGGGTACCGTCACGCTGGGGCAGAACCGTAATCCGAGGGTCGGCAGCGGCGCGTGCCTCCAGGTGTGCGCGCGTCCCGTCGCTCGACGCGTCGTCGGACACGACGAGATGGACGTCCACGCCCACCTGGGCGAGCACGGAGTCAACCTGTTCGTCGAGCCACGCCCCGCCCTCGGCCATCCCGTTGTAGGTGGCCATGAGGACGGTGACTCGGGGGCGAAGCACGGCCTCGTCTCGGGTCACGCGATCCAAGGACTCAGTGTCCTTCGGCGGCGTACTTCGCCTCGACGGCTTCCTTGAGGGGAGCCCACCACGCCTCGTTCTCGGTGTACCAGGCGATCGTGTCGGCCAGGCCGTCGCGGAAGTTCGTGAACTGGGGCTCCCAGCCGAGCTCGGTGACCAGCTTGGAGTTGTCGATCGCGTAGCGCAGATCGTGGCCCGGACGATCGGTCACGTGATCGAAGTCGTCGGGGGCGTAGCCCATCAGCTCGTTGAGGATGGCGACGACGTCGCGGTTGTTCGTCTCGCCGTCCGCGCCGATCAGGTAGGTCTCGCCGATGCGGCCCTTCATGAGGATGTCCCACACGGCCGTATTGTGGTCGCGCACGTGGATCCAGTCGCGCACGTTCAGGCCGTCGCCGTACAGGCGGGGGCGCACACCGCGCAGGCGGTTCGTGATCATGCGGGGGATGAACTTCTCGATGTGCTGGTAGGGGCCGTAGTTGTTCGAGCAGTTCGAGATTGTGGCCTCAACACCGAAGGAACGCACCCACGCGCGCACCAGGAGGTCCGAACCCGCCTTGGACGAGGAGTACGGCGAGGAGGGGTTGTAGGGCGTGGTGGGGGTGAACTTCGCGGGATCGTCCAGCTCGAGGTCACCGTAGACCTCGTCCGTGGAGATGTGGTGGAAGCGGACCTTGTGGCGGCGCACGGCCTCCAGCAGGGTGAAGGTGCCCACCAGGTTGGTCTGAATGAAGGGCGAGGGGTCGAGGAGGGAGTTGTCGTTGTGCGACTCGGCGGCGAAGTGAACGACCGCGTCGGCACCGGCGACGACGCCGTCCACGAGGTCGGCGTCGGCGATGTCGCCCTCGACGACGGTCAGGCGAGCGGCAAGCTCGGCGGGCATATCGGTCAGGGACGCCCGGTTGCCCGCGTAGGTGAACTTGTCCAGGACGACGACGTCGACGTCCGGGTGGTCCTCCAGCAGCGTGTGAACGAAATTCGCTCCAATGAAGCCGGCACCGCCGGTCACAACGATCTTCATGAGGTCTTCTCCTTTGCGCGCCCGCAGGCGTCCGAGGGTGCTACTCACCCGATTCCTGCCCCTATTATGCCGTAGTTCTCACGCATTCCACGCCACTGACCTCCACTTACCCGTCGGATACGTCACTATTCGCCACGCTTGAGGTCCAGTGAGGGGCCGCAGCGCGCTGATAAATTGGACGTATCCCCCAACAGAAACGGAACCCTCGTGCCTCGTCTCGTCCCCTCGCTCGCGCTGCTCACCCTGTGCGCCCTAGCCACGACCTCGTGCTCCATGCTCGAGGACACCCAGAGCGCACAGTCGACGCCCGCGGCCTCCGTTTCCCCGGGGGACCTCGGCCAGCCGTCCAGTTCGGCGATGCCGACCCTGCACGCCGCCTCCCCTGGCTGCGCGGCAATGGATGAGATCTTCTCCGAAGCTCTCAACGGCTCCGAGACCGGCCAGGCTTACAGGTCGCTGGCTGCGAAGCGCTCAGGGGAAACCAACGCGGACGAGCGACACCGCGCGTGGGAGGCCTTCACGGCCGCCTTCAAGAACGACTACTCCGACCGCCTCACCCAGGCGGCCACGGATGAGACCTCCAAGCAGGCCCTCGCCGCCCTCGCGGTCTACGTCGAGCGCAACGCGGCCCTCGACTCCGGCGCAATCCCCGAGTTCGCCGATCAGCAGGAAGCCGAGGAGGCCCTCAAGCGCGGTGAAAACCCCGAGGTGAATCCCGCCTACACGCAGGCCCTCGCCGAGGCAACGAGTGCACACGGCACTCTGACGACCTGCATGCCCCACTGGCCCGTCGTTTTCTAGGCTCTGCGTGGCCTCGCGCCCGCCGGGCCAGGCCCGGACTCGTGTACATTAGACGTACCTATCCCGGACAGATTGGCTCATTTCATGGCACGTGCGCTCATCGATCACCTCGCTCCCGCGCGGGATCGTTTCGTCTCTACCGCAGCGCGACCTCTGGCCTTCGTCATCCTGGCCTTGGGCATCCTCTCCGTGGCCACGGGCTGGATCTTCGCTTCTCCTCCGGGCTCTTCCCCGGACGATGACTACCACCTCGTCTCCACGTGGTGCCCGCGCCCCATCGAGTCCACGGGCTGCGACACGACCACGATCGACGGGGAGCTGTACGTGATGGCCCCCGTGACCACGTCCCACGCGCAGTGCGAGGCCTTCAGCCCCGAGCGCTCGCACGCGTGCATCAAGGACTACTCGGACGACACGATGTTCCCGTCATACCGATACAACGACGGCCAGTACCCCTACGGCTTCTACCAGTTCCACCATCTGTTCGCGGGCCACAACGTCGAGCGCTCCGTGTGGATCATGCGCTCGATCAACGTTGGCATCGCGATGGCGCTGATCGGCGCAGTCTGCGCGCTGTCGACCCGCGAGGTCCGGCGCGCGACCGCGCTGGCCGCGCTCGTCGCATGGACGCCGATGGGCCTGTACTTCATCGCCTCCAACAACCCCTCCTCGTGGGCGATCACGGGCGTCTTCAGCTACGGCGCGGCTCTCTACGGCGCGCTGAACGCGCAGGGATGGCGCCGCTGGACGCTCCTGGGTGTGGCTGGTCTCGCGTCCCTCCTGTGCTACGGCTCGCGAGGCGACGCCGCCTTCTACGTCTTCGTGGCGTCCCTCGGTATCCTCATCCTGGCAGCCCGGCGCCGCCACCTGCCCGAGATCGGTATCGCGTCCGTCCTGAGCGTCATCGGCATCTGGTTCATGCTCAGCTCCGGACAGTCCGGCCACATCGCCCAGTCCGATGCCTCGGTGACCCTGCACGAGCGCATCGAGGTCGCGATCATGAACATCCGCTACCTGCCCGAGTACTTCGCGGGCTTCATCGGGTTGAACTCCGGCCCTGGCTGGCGCGATACCCCCCTGCCGGGCTACACGACGATTCTCGGCCTCCTCGTCCTGGGCGCGGTCCTTTTCTACGGTGCACGCACGATGAGCCTGCGCAAGGCCCTGGCAGCCTTCATGGTCTTCGGCGCGATGGCTGGCATCCCGCTGCTGATCGCGACCCCTCCGACCTTCCCCAACCTCGGCGGATACCACTCCCGCTACGCCCTGCCGCTACTGGGCACGTGGCTGCTCATCTGGCTCTCCTGCGCCATCAAGAAGTCTTCGATAACCCGTGGCCAGATCGTCATGTTCGTGTTTTTCCTGAGCGTCGTCGACGCGGTTGCGATGCACACGACGATCGCTCGCTACGTCCGAGGCCTGCTATCGATCCGCCACATGGGGTGGATCGCACCGGGTAACCTGAATGGTGACATTCAGTGGTGGTGGGCCGACATGCCGCTCAGCCCAATGACTTTGTGGGGCCTAGCCTCCCTGGGATACGCACTTGCCCTGGCGAGCGCCATCTACCTGCTGCGTAACCGCCAGGTGGAGGCGCCTGCCTCGACCACTCCGACCCAAGAGGAAGAAACTGCATGAGCGCAACAGTCACCGTCGTCGTGCGCACGCGTAATCGCCCGGCGATGCTCACCCGTGCCCTCGCATCGATCGCTTCGCAGAGCTTCGACGACTACGAGGTCGTCATCGTCAACGACGCCGGCGACGAGGCCGAGGTCCGCGAGATCGTCAAGAAGCAGAAGAGCGCCGTACGTTCGAAGATCACGATCGTCACGAACGAGGTCTCGAACGGCCGCGAGGCCGCGCTTGAGTCGGGCCTGGCGGCATCGCGCAACCGCTACTACGCGGTCCACGACGATGACGACTCCTGGCACCCTCACTTCCTGAAGAAGACGGTCGCCTACCTCGATGAGCATCCGGAGGCGGGCGGAGTCGCCTCCCGCTGCGAGATCGTCCGCGAGCGCGTACGCGCCGACGGCACGTGCATCGAGATCGAGCGCGAGGTCCTGTCGACGGATAACTACGGCCTGTCCCTTGTGGACATGATGGTGGAGAACTACACGCCGCCGATCTCGCAGCTGATCCGCCGCGAGGTCGCCGACCGCGTGGGCCACTGGGACGGTTCCCTGCAGACACAGGCGGACTGGGACTTCAACCTGCGCCTGCTGGCGGACTCGCCAGTCGGCTTCATCGACGGGGAGCCGCTGGCCTACTGGCACCACCGCGACACGATGGATGCGTCCCTGGGCAACTCCGTCGTCACGGACGCGTACCTGCACAAGTGGGACAACCTGCATATCCGCGACCGCTACCTGCGTGCCATGCTGGCGACGGAGGATCCTTCATCCCCGCACCTGGGCCAGGCTCTGCTGTCGGCGGAGTACTACCGCCGGATGCGCGAGGAACTCGCGCGCGTAGATTCGGGCTTCCACTCCTCGCTCAACCTCGTGCACGTCGACATGCTGAACACGATGACGGCCTTGCACCAGCAGGTGCACGAGCTGCGCGGAGAGGTCAGCGCCCTGCGCGAGCAGCTTGATGCCGGTTCGCCCCTGCGCCAGTCGCTGCGCCGCACGGCATCCCTGCCGAAGCGCATCGTGCGTCGCCTGCTGGGGCGCTGAGTAACACCTGTCGCGACGGGGCGTGCCGGCCGTGGAACACCCACGACCGGCCCGCTTCCACTTCTCTCCTATGGCAGCGGGCGCACGACGTCCGGGGTCATGCGCTCCCACCCGTATCCGGCGGTGATGTGCTGCATACGGGCGGGGCGTCCCATCCAGTCGGTGTGGACGATCATGTCGTCCCCCAGGTAGATGGCGACGTGCGTGACGGTGCCGCTCGTCGTGTAGAAGATGAGGTCGCCGCGCTGGCGCTGCGCAAGGGGCACGTGCTGGAAACGCGGGTACGCGTAAAGTTCCTGCGACGTGCGATAGGACGGCCACGCGTGCTTGATCACGTCGATGGGCTGGGGATCCAGGCCCGCAGCGTAGAGGGATTGGAGGACCAGGCCCGAGCAGTCGAATCCCTGGTCGTAGGGGCCTGCCCCTCCCCACGTGTAGGAGGAGCCGGTCTGGTTCCACGCGTACCCGATCATCGCCTCGACGCGCTCGGAGCGCGTGGCCGTCAGGGGCAGGGGCGTGGCCTGGTACTGGTCGACGGTCCACGGGTAGCCGGTGTCCATGGCATCCCAGGTGGCCTTGTCGACGACGCCGGTGACGGGTAGTCCCGCCCGCTGCTGGAAGTTCTTGACGGCGGCCACGAAGGGCGCGTCGACGGAGGCGAGCTTATTGGAGTGCCACAGGCCCAGGCGCACCTGTGCGATGCGTACCTTGGTGCCGTTCATCCCCCAGGTGAGCGTGTTGGTCGCGTCCCCGAGGCCCGTGATGTGGTCGGTGGGCTGCAGGTAGCCAGCCGGGGCCTCGTATCCACGCCAAGCGCCCGAGGCGTCGAATTCGTAACGGCGGCCGTTCAGTTCCAGGGGCGCGGTGCGCATGACGCCGCTATCGGGGTCGAGGTAGTACCACTGGCCCCCGTCGCGCAGCCAGCCTCCCATCTGGGCACCGTTGGAGGCGAAGTAGTGCCACCCGTCGGCCAGGCGCTCCCAGCCGGTGCGCATCGCGCCCGACGATCCCAGGTAGTACCACGTGCCATCCACGCCGGTCATACCCGTACGCATGACGCCGGTGGCGGGATCCAGGTAGTACCACGATCCGCCGTCACGCAGCCATCCGCCAACGAGCGCTCCCGAGGGAGCCAGGAAGAACCAATCAGCACCATCACGCAGCCAGCCTGTGGCCATGTAGCCGCTGTCGTAGAAGAAGTAGCGCGCGCCTCCGATCCTCACCCACTGGGAGGCGGGGTAGGTGCCGTCGGCGCGCCGCCACCACCAGCCGACCGAGTCACGCATCCAGGTGCCCCTTCCGGTCTCGTCCTGCGCGCCCATCGTCGGGGGGTCGTCACTCTCCGACGAGGCCCGGGCCGCCCGATCCCCGTCGCTCGAGGCGGGGGCGGTGGGCTCGGGCACGTCCGTGGTCTCGGGGCTAGGCGAAGCCGACGGCGCGGCAGGCGAGGCGGACTGGGCAGCGGTGGAAGTGTCGGCTGCGGACTGTGGCGTAGCCTCATCCCCAGCGTCGGCGCGGGCCTGCGCGGGCAGGGCGATGAGCGCGAGGGTCAGGGCTACGGTGAGGGCGCGCGCGAGCGCACGGCGGGCGAGCGTGAGCGTCGATGCCATGACAGTGCCTTGTCGCTGGAAAACAGTTCTCCTATAAGTGTAGGATGCTCCTCACACTGCGCGGGCACGTTTGAGCCACCAACTCCACAAAACGCCGAGGCCCGGCGGCATCACACCGCTGAGCCCCGGCCTCGAACGCCGTTGCGTCCGTCAGTCCTCATTCTCGAGCGCGTCGGCCTGCTGGGCCTGCATGCGCGCGAGGTGCTCGTAGTCGGCGGCGCCGCGCCTGGGCACGTCGCGCATGGGGCGCTCGGGCGTCAGGTCCGTGAACGACGCTCCCAGGTTCACCAGGCCGCCGGACTCCATGCCCGGGCCGGGCAGGACGTCGAAGCGGCGCGCCTTTTGCAGGGCGTCAATGACGCTGGTCATGTCCTGGTTCTGGATGGCTGCGGAGATCGTGTACGCGCCCGGGTTGAAGGTCAGACGCGGAATGTCGATGTCGAGGTGACCGGTGCCCGGCTCGATCGAGGTCGGCACGTAGCAGGCGTCCATACCGTGCAGTCCCCACACGAAGACGCCTTCGCGGGTGTCGATGGAGGCGCCGAAAACCGGGGACTCGATACGCTCGTTCGCGCGGTAGTGCAGGCGCAGGCGCACGGGATCGCCCGGGTACACGAGCGACGTGGGCTGACCGGACGCGGACAGCAGTTCGATGCGCTCGATCATGGCCTCACCGCTGCCGAAGCGCGTGCCACCACCCTCGACCTCGACGGCGTGGTGAGCGACGTCGGAGTAGGTGTCGATAACCTCGGCTGCCGCACCCACGTCGACGAGCGTGCCGTGATCCAGCCACGCGGCCTGGTCACAGAAGGTGCGCATCTGCTCGAGGCCGTGGGACACGACGACGACCGTACGCCCCTGATCCTTGAGCTGGGCAAACTTGTCCATGCACTTGTTCTGGAATTCCATGTCGCCCACGGCCAGGACCTCGTCGACGAGGAGGATGTCCGGCTCCACATGGATGGACACGGAGAAGCCCAGGCGCACGTACATGCCCGACGAGTAGTTCTTCACCGGCTGATCGATGAAGCGCTCGACGCCGGAGAAGTCGATGATCGCATCCAGCTTGGAGTCGATCTCCTTCTTGCTCATGCCCAGGATCGCGCCGTTGAGGTAGATGTTCTCGCGGCCCGACAGCTCGGGGTGGAAGCCGGAGCCGACCTCGAGCATGGCGGCCATGCGCCCCGTCGAGGAGATCGTTCCCCTGTCCGGGGTGAGGATCTTCGCGATGCACTTGAGCAGCGTCGACTTGCCCGAACCGTTGTGTCCGAGCAGGCCGAATGTCTTGCCCTGCGGGATCTCGAACGAGACGTCGTCGAGGGCCCAGAACTCCTCGAACTGAGCGCGCGAACGCTGCAGGAACGCGCCCTTGAGGGACTGGTTGCGGTTCTTGTAGATGCGGAAGCGCTTGGAGACGCCCTCCACCGAAATCGCGTTCGTCATCAGAGTTCCTCCACGATTCGTGCCGAGAAGCGGCGGAAGATCAGCGAGCCGAGGCCGAAGATGCCGAAGGCCCAGGCGGCGCAGCCGAGCCACACCTGCCAGGACGGCATCGCGAAGCCGTACAGCGTCGAGCGGTAGGCCTCGAGGAAGAGCTCGGCGGGGTTGAGACGGAAGATCGTGACGATCGGGAGGGGCTCGCCTCCCCAGGTCCATCCCTTGGCCGCCAGGTCGGTCTGGACCTTGTTGAGCATCGAGAGAGAGAAGACGACGCCGGAGGCGTACATCCAGATCTGGTTGAAGATCTGCCACAGGTGCGAAATATCGCGGAAGTAGACCGAGGCAACCGACAGGATGAGGCCCATGCCGATCACGAAGAGCATCGCTAGCAGGGTAATGACGATAACCGCGGGAATCATGAGCAGCACGCCGGGGCCGCCGGCGATGCACATGATGAGGATGATGACGCCCAGCTCAAAGGCAAAGTCGTAGGCCAGCGCCAGGACCGAGGAGTAGATGAGGACCTGACGCGGGAAGTAGACCTTGGTGAGCAGGCCGGAGTTACCCACGAGGGAATCCATGCCGCGCTGGATGCCGCTCGACAGGAAGTTCCAGGCGATGACGCCCACGCCAATCCACAGCGCGAAGGAGGACAGTCCCGAGTTCACACCCTTGTCGGCCTCGCCGCGGAAGACGACGCCGAAGATCAGCGCGTACACGGCGATCGTGGCGATCGGGTTGATAAAGGACCACAGGCGGCCGAGCGCGGTGCCCTTGAACTCCGAGGAGATCGAGCGCTGCGCCATGCGCACCGTCAGGTCAATGACCCGTTTCGTCTCAGACACGGCTACTCCCATCGCTTCTGTCGTGGTCAGGAAATCTATTCTACTTGCCGGCGGCCGGCGTGAGCACGAGGTAGCGCTGCGTGAACTCCACGATCACGACGCTGGGCTTGTAGGCCTCGATGAGGGCGGCAACGTCCGTCGGCTGCTCGGTGTCGAGGCCGTGGCCGACCTGGATCGTGTATTCGAAGGTAGCGGCGACCTCGGGTCCCAGGTTGTTGCCCTGGGAGTCACGCACGATGAGCGCGGTGCCGCGTCCGTTCGGGTTGTAGGTGAGTGCTGGCTTGTTCTGGAAGTCGACGGGGCTGGCCAGGGACACCTCGGGGGCGCCCGTCACCTCGGCCAGGCGCGCGGCGGTGTCGGCCAGATCGTCGCGAGTCTCCAGCTGCAGAAGGTGGACGCTACCCGGGTCCTGCTCGTAGGTGGGGACCGCCCACGGGCCACTCTGGGCGGAGGCTCCCAGGGCCTCGTACTCGTTGGGGGCGTCCACGCTGCTCACGCCGGACGGCGTCAGGGAGGGCAGGCCCTCAAGCTGGGGGTTCACCGCAGCCAGGCAGGACAGCGTCTGGTTCCACGCGACGTGCGCGGCGTAGGGCGACCAGTGGGGGTTGACCGCCGAGTACAGCGGGGCCTCGCTCCCCTCGCGGGCCTCGCGCAGGCCCTCGCGCACGTCCACCCACGCGCGGGTAGGCAGCGCCGAGCGCATGAGATCCAGGGAGGTCGTGCCCATCAGCGGGTCGGTCCACTGGGGCAGCTTATCGGAGTAGATGTCCCACGTGGCCGGGGCGGGCATGAAGAGCGCGGTCGCGCCCTGCTCGCTCGCGGCGGTCTCGATACCGCTCATGTAGCGGTCCCACGCGCTCACCTGCTCGGGGGTGGGGCGCACACGGCCCAGTGCCTGGGAGAAGTTCGCGTTGAAGACGTCGGAGAGGAACAGGTAGCCGTCGCGGCCCTGAACGTAGGTGGTCACGCCGGTCATAGACTGCTCGAACGAGGCCTGGGCAGCGTCCGTGGGCAGGTAGCCCGCCGTGCCGGCGACTCCGGGCGTCCACGGACCCACGTCGGCGCGCGGGGTGGGGGCGCAGACCTCGGGCAGGGATTGGGGTGTGGTGCGCGCGAAGGACGAGGCCTGGGCGGCGGGTGCGGGCACCTGAGGAGCGGGGTGGGTGGCCTTGTACCAGGTGCCAACGCCGGTGGCCGCGCACGCGCCCGCAAGGAGAACCGCGAGGGGCACGTAGTGGAGGCGGCGCTTCCACGAGCCGGCGGGAACGCCCTCGTCGAAGGAGACATCGCGCAGACCGGACTCGGATTCCTTGAACTGGCCGGCGACCTTCTTCTCACTCACTTGGTCTCCTCCTCGCTGCGTGCGGCCGCCTCTTCGGCCTCCATGACCGTCGCGATCCTGGTCGAGGACAGGGCTGGCGTGACAATGCGGCGTGCCACGGCATCGTACGTGGGACGGAAGTGCTCGATGAGCTTGTCCATCCATCCGGGCAGGTAGTTCTTCAGGCTCATCGCGGGCTTCTCAATGAGGTGCCACGACAGGTAGGCCAGGATGTGCACGGTCACGACGACCGTCAGGTGGTAGGCGATCCAGCCGCGATCCTGCAGGTGGAAGTAGGCGGCGAACGCCATGATCGGCCATGCGTAGATGTAGATGCCGTAGGACAGGTCGCCGTGCTTCTCCCAGTTCTGCAGGGGCAGGCGAATCGCCAGGTACATGAGGAAGTACAGGAAGCCGTACTGGCCGACGATGTTCCAGCCGCCCGACGCATACGACAGCAGGCCGAAGATGAGGCCGCCCCACGCCAGGCGCGAGTCCATGGGGATCTTGTCGCCGTAGAGCGTGAAGAGCATGCCGAAGGCAAAGGGGCCCAGGAACATCAGCATGTAGGGGTCGCGCAGCAGGTAGTTGACGTTGGCGACCTGGCCCGCGCCCATCCACTGCAGGGCGTTGAGGGCAATCAGCACGAGGGCGAAAGCGCCGCCCACCTTGCGGTTCGCGAGCGCTCCAAACAGGCCGAGGATCGCCACCAGGATGTAGGCCTTGAACTCATAGATGAGCGTCCAGGCCGAGCCGTTCCAGTCACGGGCGCCGTGCAGGATGAAGTAGGGCAGGTTCTCGCCCATGCCGGCGATGTTGCGCTGGCCCAGGTTCAGCCACATGTTGTTCACGAAGTACGTGAGCGGGGACTCGGTGGCCGGGTGCAGGTAGCCGGAAATGTTGTGGTAGGTGTGCCAGTAGGCGATCGGCGCGAGGATACCGACCGTGAAGAGCAGGGCCGCCCAGAAAGCGGGGAAAATACGCAGAACGCGGCGCCACATGTAGCGCCAGATCGTCGCACGCCCCATACGCGAGCGCGTGATCAGGAAGCCCGAGAAAAAGAAGAAACCAGCGACGGCGACGCCACCGATGGACTGCTCCTTGGAGATCTGCACGCCCAGGTCCTCGCCGCCGTAGAAACCAGCGATCGGGCCAGCGTGCGAGAAGATGACCATGAAGGCCATCAGCCAGCGCAAAAACCCAATCGAGTTGGACCTGGAGTTGAATGCCTGCGCGACGGACTGGGGCGTGTGGGGGGCCGCAGCCCGAATCGTGGAGGCCAGGCTCATCGCTCACCCTTCATGGATCGGATCCTATGGACGGCACCACGGGCCGCGCGGTACGCCGGCTTGAGGGCGTTCCCCAGTCCCGGGGTACGCACCATGATGTTGGTCTTGACGGCACCCAGCAGGTTCGGGACCGTGCCCATGCGCGCCTTGAGGAAGGGCACCTGGTCGATCGCGAAGGCGGGCATCATCGAGGAGGTCGCCGCCAGCTTGTACTCGAGGTAGCCGTAGTACACGCCCGCCCACTTCGGGGTCATGACGGGGCGCACGTAGTAGCCGCGCGACAGGACCGCGTAGGACAGGAGACGCTCGATGACGTGAGCCAGGGAGCCGTCCTTGTAGCCGCCTTCCTCCGGGAAGTCCTCGGGGACGAGGCCGGCGCCGGTCAGCAGGGACAGGGCCTCCGGGCGCGCGATGAACATGGAGCCGTAGGGGGCCAGCGGCTGGTGGTCGTCGAAGGGGACGGTGATGCCGACCTTCTTGGCGAAGTCGCGGGCGGGGGCGCGGTTCGCGAACCACGCGTGGCCCATCGTCGGGTAGCCCATGTGCGGCATGGGTGCAATCACCATTCCCAGGCCCGGGTGGGCCGCGAACTCCGCGAGGATGCTGGCCACGTGATCGGAGGAGGCCAGCAGGTTGTCGTAGAGGTGCTCCTTGAAGAGCTGGGCGGCGTTGTAGTCGTCCTGGACGGACTTCTTGGAGTGGATCTTCACGACGATGTCGTACTCGCCGGAAGTGAGCACGTCGTTGCAGTCCACCAGGAACGCGCCGATGTCGCGGCCGCGGTTGGAGGACACGACGCGCACGTCGGCGTCCACGCCTCGTTCCTGGGCGCGCGCCTCGATGAGGGCCTTGTTCTCCTCGTTCGAGGTCGTGGCCACCAGGTGGTAGCCGGCGGGCAAGACGCTCAGGCGGTCGAGGATCTCGTCTGCCATGTCGGCGTAGAAGATGTGTGCGACCGCGAGAATCTTCAGGGAGGCGGCGGCGTCAAGGGTGGCCTGGTCGGCTCGCGGAGAGATGACGGTCGTCAGGCCCGCGTTTGTCACAAGGTCACGCGGACGCGAGGTGCGCGCAAGGTTCGTGAGGATCAGGTCGGTGTCGTAGCCTGCCTTACCCGCCAGCTCCAGCATGTCCGCACCGATGATCGCGTGGCGGTCCAGGTAGAGCGGGTCGTGGAAGAGGTTGCGGCGCTTGAGGATCGGGCAGCCGTCCGCGAGCAGCATCGACGCGTTGTCGAAGACGGGGTTGCGCGAGGGGTAGTCCTCGCGCGGGTATGCCACGACATGCGTGTAGCCGAGGTTGCCGAAGTACTCCGTGAAGCGCGACTCGTGCCACTGGATCGAGTCGTTGTAGGAGCGGATCGGGGGCATCTCATCCCAGTACTTGCGGAAGTCCGGGGAGCTGAGCAGCGGGTTGCGCACGGCAATCCAGTGGGACTGGATGTGGCGCGGCATACGAGTGGCCGCCAGGAAGGGGTGGGGACGCACCTCGTCGTGTTCGGTGATGCCCCAGAAGTCCACCGCTCCGGCGGCGTCCACGCGGTCGAAGAGGTTCTTCCACGGGTTGATGGGGGCGAAGAAGGTGTAGTTGAAGAGGATCAGCTCGTCGATCTGACCGAGGCGGTCCCAGCCGAAGCGAGCGATGCCGTCGCGGTAGCCGCCCACGTCGAAGCCGGTGTTTTCGCGCTCGAAGACATCGGTGGCACCCTTGAGGAGGCGCCCACGAGCAGTGTCGTCCAGAGGAGAGTTGGAGACGACGAGGATCTCGTCGAGGTACTCGCGCAGCGAGGTCAGGCACTCCACGATGTAGTCGTCGACGAGGCCCTGGGGATCAAAGAACAGGAGAATACCGGCGCGCTTCACGGCCTTACTCCCCCGTGCCGTCGACGGTGGCCAGGATCTGGCGGATCTTCGTGGCGTCGCCCCACACTCCGGGCGAGTCGTAGGGACGATCCGGGAAGGCCCCGTACTCGAGGGTGATGTCCAGGTCGTTCTCGCGGATGTAGGATTCGACGCGGTCGGCGAGGCTCATGGGTTCGCCGCTGCAGATGTTGATGATGCCGGTGACCTCGTCCTGGGAGACGGCGGCAGCAATCTGGTAGGCCAGTCCCTGAATGGAGATGAAGTCGTAGAGGTTCTTGCCCGTGGTGAAGGGGAAGGTCTTCTTGCCTTCCTGGGCGGCGGCCAGGAGCTTGGAGAAGATCGAGGAGCCGTGCGCGTCGTCGCCGACGATGTAGTAGCCGCGCAACCACTGCATGGTCGCGCCGTGCTTGGTGGTCAGCAGCGACGTGATCTGTCGCAGCGCGTTCTTGGAGATGCCGTACAGCGAGGCGGGGTTGCACGCGGAGTTTTCGTCGATGGCACCTTCCCAGTAGCCGACCTCGTGCATGGAACCCATGACGGCCAGGTGGGTGCAGCCGCCCTCGAGGAGATTCTCGATGAAGTGGTAGTGGGCGGGCAGGTCCTCGATGTGGGCCGGCGAGTTATGCACAAAGCCGTCACGCCACGCGAGGTGCAGGACCACGTCCGGGCGTCCGAGCTGGTCGTAGATGTCAGCGTCGCCGCTGAAAATCTGGGTGTCGATGCGGCGCGCGCGCTCGTCGACACCGTCGAGGCGGAAGTCCACGACGCTGACGTCGAGGCCGCGCTCCAGCAGGGCGTGAACAATGTGGCGGCCAATGTAGCCGCCGGCTCCGGTAACGAGGACAGTCTTCACCATGTCAGCCAGTCTATCAAGGCGTAGGCGCTACGCAGCTCCGCCCCGCGTTGTGTGCCGTGACGCACCCACCGATCCCGGCCTCGTTCGCGAGGCCGACTCCCTATCGTCGAGGACGCGAGGCGGTGCGGTGGCGCAGCGCGCGAGGCAGGGCGAGGAGCCCCTGGAGGACTCCGCGGGCGACCGGCCCCCGTCCGCCCGAGCGCACTGCCCGAGCAATCGAGCGGGCGATGGCGCGCGCGACGACGCCCCAGGGGGCATGCTGGGCGGCAACGATGATGCGGTTGCGTGCGTTCACCCGCAGGAACATGGGCGAGGACGTGCCCGAGGAGGCCGCGTGCTCATGGTCGACGACGGCACCGGCAACGAAGCGCACCTCATACCCAGCTTCGCGCAGCTTGTAGGACAGGTCGGTGTCCTCGTAGTACATGAACAGGTCCGTGCGCACTCCCCCGACAGCTCGCCACGCGTCGGCGTCGATCGCACAGGCGCCGCCGCACAGGCCGAAGACCTCGGGGGCAGGAAGCGGGGAGTTGGCGGGGTCCAGCCAGGAGCGGTCATAGCCATTGCCGGCGTGATCGACCTCGTTGCCGGTGGAGTTGATGAGAACCTGCCCACCGCTGTCTCCGTCGGCGACGCGCGTCCAGCGGCTGCCGTCGCGGGCGACGAGGAACTCCGTGTCGGAGGGGGTGGAGGGACGCCAGGTGCCGGTCAGGAGGATGAGCGCGGTCGTGGCGCCCACGGCCTCGCCCAGGGGTACCAGGAGGGCATCGAGGAATCCGTCGCGCACTGTCGCGTCGTTGTTGAGTAGGACGAGGGCATCTTCGCTCAGGCCGGCCGCTCCTGCCATGACACCGGCGCCGAAGCCGTCGTTCGTCCCGGCGTTGACGAGGGAGACGCGCGCGGGATCGGCGGCGCTGCGCAGCTCATCGAGTCCTTCGCGCAGGACGATGAGCGAGTCGTCGTCGGATCCGTTGTCGACGATGACGAGGTGGTCCCCCTCCCCCATCTGCGGGGCGATGGAGTGGGCGGCGCGCAGGGTGAGCGGCGCATTCTTCCAGTTGACGAGGATGACCCTCGCGCTGCGCGCCCTCATCGGTCGCCCGCCAGGGACGCGTAGATGGCGGCGTGAGCGGCGGCGGAGGCCTCCCACGTGTAGTCGCGGGCACGCTCGATACCGGCTGCGGCGAGCCGGTCGTGCTCGCTGCCGGCAGCTGCCTCAAGGGCTTCGGCCAGGGCCGAGGCGTCGGTGGCCGGCACGAGGAGACCGGCGTCACTACCCGTAATCTCCGCCATGCAGGTATCCGCGCTGGTCACGACGGGCGTTCCGTGCGCCATGGCCTCGAGGACGGGCAGGCCGAAGCCCTCCCAGATCGAGGGGAAGGTGAAGACGCGGGCGCCCGCATACGCGCAGGCCAGGTCGGCATCGTCGAGGCGTCCGAGGACGTGGACGCGCTCGGGCGGCAGCGGCGCGTCGGTGGGGTCGGTTCCCCATCCGGCAGGTCCGACGAGGACGAGGTCAAGGTCGGTCCCGCGCATCTGCTCGTAGGCCGCAAGCAGGGTGGGCAGGTTCTTGCGGGGCTCGCGGGTGCCCACCCACAGGACGTAGGGGCGTTCGAGTCCGTGGCGGGAACGGAACTCCTCCACCTGCGCATCGGTGACGGGAGTGTGGCTCAGGCCGTGCGGGATGACGGTGATGCGCGAGGCGTCCAAGCCTGCTTCGATACAGTCGTCAGCGGTGGCCTGGGAGGGGACGATGATGGCATCGGCGCGCTTCCTGGTGATCTCGAGGGCGCGGTGAAAGTACGCGGAGCCGTGGGCCGTGAAATGGTCTGGGTCGCGCAGGAAGGCGACGTCATGGACGGTGACGACCAGGGGGCGCGAGGTCGGCGGGATCGCCCACGTGGTCGCGTGCACAACAGCCGCTCCCCCGCCCGATCCGACGCCGAGCATCCGGTCGACGCTGGGGGTACCCAGCCGATCCCAGGCGGCGTACAGGGCGCGGCGAGGCAGCGCCGAGTTGAGCACGGGGATGGTCAGGCCTACCTCGCTCGGTGTGGGCTCGCCCGCGCCGCGCCGCGCGGCGATGCCGATAGCATGCACACCCTGGTCTGCCAGGCGGCCTGCGACCTCGACGATGTACCGGCCAGACCCTCCGGGCACCGGCTGCCACATTTGCTCGACGACCATTCCAACGTTGACGCTCATACATCTAGGGTAGTTCACGGGCGCGCGGGGCCAGGAACAAAAGTATCCGCGAGCGCAAAATGGCATACGATAAGGGGAATAGTTGTTGCTCCCGACCCAATGGGGATGATCGTGGCCCACTCCGTTTCTCACTCGCATCCGATCCGCGTCTTGCTGGACGGCACCGCGATCCCCGCAGACCTGGGCGGCGTTGGCCGCTACGTGGACGACCTGGTGCCGGAGCTGGTCGAGCAGGGCGTTGACCTGACGATGGCCGTCCAAGAGCGCGACGCCGAGCACTTCGCGACGCGCCTGCCTTCGGCCCGCATCATCCCGATTTCGCAGCGCTTCGAGTCCCGTCCCGCGCGTATGGCGTGGGAGCAGACGGGCCTACCCAAGCTGATCCGTAAGGTCCGCCCCGACGTCCTGCACTCCCCGCACTACACGTCCCCGCAGTTCCCGGGCGTGCCCGTCGTCATCACGCTGCACGACGCGACGTTCTTCTCGCACCCGCAGGCGCACTCGCGTCTCAAGCAGCGCTTCTTCACGGCGGCGATTCGCCGCGCGATTCGCCGCGCGGACGCCCTCATTGTGCCATCCCTGGCCACGCGCGACGAGACGATCAAGTACGCGGGCGGTGACCCGTCGCAGTTCTACGTGGCCTACCACGGCGTGGATCGCTCGATCTTCCACCCGGTCTCGGACGCCGAGCGCGAGCGCGTCAAGGCGTCCCTGGGCTTGGAGGGCCGCGACTACATTGGCTTCCTGGGCACGCTGGAGCCCCGCAAGAACGTGCCGAACCTGGTGCGTGGCTGGGTGAAGGCCGTCTCGGACCGCCCGAATCCGCCGGCCCTCGTGCTGGCCGGTGGCAAGGGGTGGGACGAGGACATCGACCCCGCCCTGGCCTCGGTGCCCGAGCACCTGACGGTCCTGCGCCCCGGCTACCTGCCCCTCGAGGATCTGCCCGGTTTCCTGTCGGGCTGCGTCATCCTGGCTTACCCCTCGATTGCGGAGGGCTTCGGACTGCCGGTCCTGGAGGCGATGAGCTGCGGTGCCGCGACGCTGACGACCCGCCTGACCTCCCTGCCGGAGGTTGGCGGCGACGCCGTCGCCTACTGCGACATCGACCCCAACTCGATCGCTCAGGCTCTCACGGAGCTGCTGGACGATCCTGCTCGTCGCGAGGCTCTTGGCGCTGCTGCGATTCCGCGCGCCGACGAGTTCACGTGGGCCCGCGCCGCTTCGGTCCACATCGAGGCATTCCGCGCCGCCGCCCGTTCCTGAGTCGACCGCGCTCGAAGGAGATCGCCGCATGCCCACGTCCGCCCCGCAGCGCCGCACGTTTATCGCCGCGTTCGTGCTCGTCGCCGCGGCGATTGTGGCCTCGTTGGCGTGGGTCATCGCTTCCCCGGTGGGGTCTTCCCCGGACGAGGACTTCCACGTCGGTTCCATGTGGTGTCCTCCGCCGGTGGACGAGACGGGCTGCCAGATTTCCACTAAGGACGGCGAGAAGGCCGTCATGGTGCCGCAGTCGCTGGCCAAGGAGTACGTCACCTGCTACGCCTTCGACCACGATAATTCCGCTCTGTGCACCCTCAACGCCTCGGACGAGGAGCTGGCGCCGACCCTGCGCTGGGACGACGGAAACTACCCCTGGGGCTACTACCAGTTCGCTCACCTCTTCGTGCAGCGCTCGACGAGCCACGCGGTGTTGGCGTTGCGCACGGTGAACACGCTGCTCGCGGTTGGCCTGATCGGCGCGATCATCGCTCTGGCAGATTCTGGGTTGAAGCGCGCAATCAGCGTTGCCGTGACGGTCGCGTGGCTGCCGATGGGCTTCTATTTCGTTGCGGGCATGAACCCCTCATCGTGGGCGATGACAGGCACGTTTGCGTTTGCCACTGGGCTACTGGCCGCCACCCGTTCGGTGGGAGCGCGTCGCATGGGCCTGATCGCCTGCGCAGCGGCCGGCGCGGTCTTGGCCTGCACGTCCCGCGGCGACAGCGCCTTCTTCCTCTTCGTCATCACCGTCGCGCTGGCCTTCGCAGTGCCCCTGAGTAGGCGGGTCATTCCCGAGGCAACCCTGGCATGCATCGCGTCCGTCGTGGGCATCTGGGTCATGGCGCGCACGAACGTGGCTGCCTCGCACCTGGGCTCGAGTAACGAGATGGCGGGATACTCTCTCTCGCACATCCTGTGGCTGAACGTCTTGTCGCTTCCCACATACCTGCGCGGCTTTGTGGGGCACGGCCTCGGCCCCGGCTGGAACGATGTCTCCTATCGAGGCACGGTCTCTTTCGGCGCAAGCCTCGTGGTCCTCGCGGTCCTGTGCTGGTCGCTACGCCAGCTCACCTGGCGCAAGGCGCTCTCAGCCATCACAGTTTTCGGCGCAATCACGGGTGTTCCGGTAGTCATCGGCCTGCGCGGTCATTTCAACAACGTTCACGTCTACCAGCCACGCTACATGCTGCCGCTCTTCGCGGTATTCCTCCTCATGCTCCTGGCCCCCTCCCCCGCACGCGCGAACGATGAGGGGCGGCGCGTGGGCAGCGAGGCATTCCGCCTCCCCACCAGCATCGCCGGTCGCGTGGCCACGGGGCTCGTGGCGGCACTGTGGGCACTCACCAACGCCCGCGCCCTCTACCTCGTCATCGAGCGCTACGCGTTCGGGCGCACGCAGCACGGCTACCCGATCGACCTGGCGACGCGGAACCTGAGCGCGGGCAACGAGTGGTGGTGGCCGACGGCTCCGATCGGCCCGATGGCCGTGTGGATCATTGGCACTCTCACCGGCGCTATCGCGATTGGCCTGGCCGTTGTCCTGTGGCAACGCTCCCCCGAAACACAGCCCGAGCCTCGTCGATAGCCACTTCACACCCACGCCGTTCACAAATCCACTTAATAGTGCTATGCTCGAACATGTAGCACCCAAGCGGCTTCTATGAACGAAAGGTGATCGCATGCCCACGACCAACGTCGGCACGCTCAGCGAGCCCCAATTCAACATCCTGAACGCACTGGCCAAGGCAGACGCTCCCCTCACGCAGCGGGCGCTGTCGGAGGCCACCGGCATGAGCCTGGGGCGCGTCAACACCGCTACCCGCGAGTGCGAGGCCGCCGGCTACACCGACGATCGCGCGATCACCGATGCGGGCCGCGAGGCCCTCGAGCCCTACCGCGTCACGGGCGCCGTCATCATGGCCGCGGGCCTGTCCTCGCGCTTCGCTCCCATCAGCTACGAACGCCCCAAGGGCACGCTCAAGGTGCGTGGGGAGATCCTCGTCGAGCGTCAGATCCGCCAGCTCCACGAAGCCGGCATCACAAACATCGCGCTGGTCGTTGGCTACAAGAAGGAATACTTCTTCTACCTGGCCGACAAGTACGGCGTCGACATCGTCGTCAACCGCGAATACGCCACGCGCAACAACAACGGCTCACTCTGGCTCGTCAAGGACCGCCTGGACAACACCTACGTGTGCTCCTCGGACGATTACTTCACCACGAACCCCTTTGAGCCCTATGTCTACAAGGCTTACTACTCGGCGAACTACATCGAGGGCCCCACCGACGAGTGGTGCATCAAGACCGGTCCGGGCGATCGCATCACGGGCGCAACCGTGGGCGGAGCCGACGCGTGGGTCATGCTCGGCCACGTCTACTTCGACCGTGTTTTCTCCGCGAAGTTCCGCGAGATCCTCGAGCAGGTCTACCACCTGCCCGAGACGGTGTCGAAGCTCTGGGAGTCCATCTACCTGGATCACATCAAGTCGTTCGACATGGTGATCCGCCGCTACCCGGACGGCATCATCCACGAGTTCGACTCGGTCGACGAGCTGCGTACCTTCGACCCCCTCTTCATGGAGAACGTGGACTCTGAGGTCTTCGACCACATCGTCGAGACTCTGGGCTGCGCAAAGTCGGAGATCCGCGACTTCTACCCCCTCAAGCAGGGCATCACAAACCTGTCATGCCACTTCGCTGTGGGCGATGAAGAATATGTCTACCGTCACCCGGGCATCGGCACGGAGAAGATCGTGGACCGCAGCGCTGAGTTCGCTGGCTTGCACCTAGCCGCCGAACTCGGCATCGACGATACCTTCATCACGGGTGACCCGGCAGCGGGATGGAAGCTCTCACGCTTCGTGCGCGACGTGCGCAACCTGGACGTAACCCGCCCTGAGGAACTGAAAGCGGCCATGGAGATGGACCGCGCGCTGCACACCTCCGGCCGAGTCCTGGACCGCTCCTTCGACTTCGTCACCGAAGGCTTGCGCTACGAGGGTCTCCTGAAGACCTTCGGCCCAATTGATGTGCCCGGCTACTTTGAGCTGCGAGACAAGGTCCTGCGCCTCAAGGCTTTCGCGGACGCGGACGGGTTCGAGGTCGTCCCCTCGCACAACGATTTCTTCCCCCCGAACTTCCTGGTGGATAACGATGGCAACATCAGCCTCATCGACTGGGAGTACGCGGGCATGTCGGACATGGCAGCCGACTTCGGCACGATGACCGTGTGCACGGCGGAGATGACCCGCGAGCGTGCTCACGCCGCGCTGGAGTTCTACCTGGGTCACGCCCCCAGCGAGGCCGAGGAGCGCCACTTCTTCGCCTACGAGGTCTTCGCCGGCTGGTGCTGGTACCTGTGGGCGCTGGTCAAGGAGGCCGAGGGCGACGACGTGGGCGAATGGCTCTACATCTACTACTCGCACGCGACGCGTACGATCGATTCCCTGCTCGCTTCGTACGAGGCCACCTCGGCCTCGGGCGCGCAGGTCTCCCAGGAGGGTGAGCTGGCATGAAAACTCAACACGGCGGCAAGCGTTACGGTATTTTCTCGGGTGTCCTGTGGGGCCTCGACACGGTCGTGCTGGCGATCGCCCTGGCTATGATTCCGTTCGCCGACTTCGGCCAGTCGGCGCTGGCGGGTGCGGTCCTGCACGACGTCGCGTGCGCCGTGATCCTGTTGGCATACATGGGGATGCGTGGCCGCCTGAAGGACACCGCGAAGGCACTGCGCACCCGCCCTGGCAAGTCGGTGATTGCGGCTGCCCTGCTGGGCGGCCCGATCGGCATGAGCGGCTACCTCATCGCGATCGACAACATCGGCCCGGGGCTGACCGCGATCATCTCGACGTTCTACCCGGCGCTCGGCACGCTGCTGGCGTTCGTGCTCCTCAAGGAGCGGATGGCGCCTCGCCAGATCGTTGCCCTGCTAGTGGCGCTCGCGGCGATCGTGGCGACGGGCTGGTCGGCGACGTCAGAGCCGGTGGAAGGTGGTAACGCGATCCTGGGCGTCGCCGGCGCCCTGGCCTGCGTGATCGGTTGGGGCTCCGAGGCCGTGATCCTCACGTGGGGCATGCGCGACGAGGCCGTGGATAACGAGGTGGCCCTCCAGATCCGCGAAACGACCTCGGCGGTCGTGTACCTGTTCGTCGTGGCGCCGATCGCGGGAGTCTTCGGCTTCACGCTGCATTCGCTGGCCCACCTGTCGGCGGGCGTGGTGGCTCTCGCCGGCCTGGCGGGTACGGCCTCGTACCTGTTCTATTACAAGGCTTTGTCGGCCATCGGCGCCTCGCGAGGCATGGCCCTGAACATTTCCTACTCGGCGTGGGCGATCATCTTCGCTCTCGTCCTGCAGGGCACGGTGCCCACGGCCACCCAGGTGGTGTGCTGCGTCGTGATCCTCGTGGGTACGGTCCTGGCGGCCACCTCCAACTGGGGTGACCTGCTTCCCAAGCGAACGGAGAAGGTCACGAGCTCCCAGGCGTGAGACAATGGCGGGTGGGCGCACGCGCGCTCACCCGCCATTGTCATATTCGGAGGACTGATGACGACACCCGATCACGACCTGCGCAAGGTCCAGAAGCTCCTGACGTTGATCCTGGCCGAGCTGGACCGGGTGTGCCGACACATCGGAGTGTCCTACGCGATCTACGGCGGCACGGCGATCGGCGCGATCCGCCACGGCGGCTTCATTCCGTGGGATGACGACATCGACGTGATGATGACGCGCGCCGACTACGAGCGTTTCTTGGCCGAGGCACCCGCCCTGCTGGACGAGCGTTTCCGCCTGGATAACACGCGCACGCGCGACGATTTCCCCTTCATGTTCACGAAGATGGTCATGCCGGGAACCCTGTTGATCCCCGAGGCGGACAAGGACTCGAAGTACCGGATGCCCTTCTTCCTCGACATCCTGCCCCTGGATGAGATTCCCGCCGACGAAAAGGCCTTCCAGGAGATGTCGCGCCAGTCATGGCTGTGGGGGCGCCTGCTGTTCCTGCAGGGTACGCCTCGCCCACACCTGATCAACACGCCGGCGTGGAAGAAGGCACTGATTTTCTCGGCGACGACTCTCGCACACCTGGGCCTGAAAGTTGCGCGCGCGACGCCGGCGAGCCTGCAGGCCCGCTGGGAGCGCGCGGTTCGCCGCTACGAGGGCACGGGCACTGGCGTATACGCCGACTTCACGATGCGCGACCCGCAGAACTGGATCGTGCGCGAGGAGGAGTTCTTCCCCACCCGCGACGTTCCCTTCGAGGACATCACGGTCATGATCCAGAACGAGTATGACGCCCTGCTGCGCCGCGGATACGGCGACTACATGCAGTTGCCTCCCCCGGAGAAGCGCTACAACCACGAGGCCGCGGTCATCGACTTCGGCCCCTACGCCGAGGCCCTGTAGGCCTCGTCCCCTGAGACGATCGGAGAACTGATGAGCGCAGCAGACCCCGCAACCCTGGCAGCCATTCAGCGCGTCACCAAGCGCTGCCTCGCCGAGATCGACCGCGTGTGCGCCCTCCTCGACCTGCGCTACGTCGCCTACGGTGGCACAGCGATCGGAGCTGTGCGCCACCAGGGCTTCATCCCGTGGGATGACGACGGGGACGTGTGCATGCCGCGGGAGGATTACGAGCGTTTCATCGCCGAGGCCCCCGCCCTCCTCGGGGACGAGTTCTTCATCGCCTCCCCCGCCACTCACCCCAACTATCCGATCAGCTTCGGCGTGCTGGGCTTGAAGGGCTCCGAGTTCGTTTCGAAGGTCGCGAAGGACCGCTCCTTCCGCATGCCTATCGGCGTGGACCTGTTCGTCCTGGATGAGATCGCGGACGACCCCGGTCGCTTCCGCGCCCAGTCGCGCGGCACGTGGCTGTGGGCGCGCCTCATGTTCCTGCGTTCCATCCCCAACCCGCCGACGGGCCTGCCCACGCCCGCGCGCCAGCTGGCCTCCGCGGCGATGGCCTGCGCCCACTGGGGCATGCGGGCGCTGCGCGTCAACGAGGCCTCGCTGTACCGGCGCTGGCTGCGCGCCGCCCTCAAGGGCCGCGAGAACCCGCAGAAGGCAGCCGACGGCTCAATCCTGTTCGGCGATTTTTCGACGCGTGACCCACGTCGCTGGAGCGCCTCCGAGGCTGAGCTCTTCCCGGCTCGCTCCGTTCCTTTCGAGGACATCACGGTGCGCATCCCCGCCGCGTACGACGTCGTGCTCACGCGCGGCTACGGGGATTACATGCGCATTCCGGATCCTGACGATCGGGTGACCCACGAGCCCTTCCACATCGTTTTTGGACCCAACGATCCGGGGCCCGAGGCCCCCGAGGAGGCCGGCGCGTGAGCGAGAAGGACACCACGGCCTCGTCCCTTCCTGACGCGCAGGCCGCCGGCGACGCGCAGGTCGAGGCCACGGAGGAGGCCCTCGAGTCGCGCGGCCAGCTGGGGCGCGACTACCTGTGGAACACGGCCGCCTCCCTCATGTCGAGCCTCGCCGTGGTCATCATGGGCGTGGCGATCATGCGCTCGGGCGCCACAGATTCCTTTGCACGCGCCCAGTACGGCCTGTTCACGCTCGCACTGGCGATCGGCCAGCAGTACCAGACGGTGGGCCTGTACGAGGTGCGCACCTTCCACGTGACGGACGTGCGGCGACGCTTCGATTTTGGAACCTACCTGTCCACGAGGCTGTTGACTTGCCTCGTGATGGTGAGCCTGATCCTGCTCCACTCGTGGAACTCCTCGACGAAGGATCCCTACCCCGCCTTCACGGTCATCGCCGCGATGGCTCTCCTGCGCATTTTCGACGCCTTCGAGGACGTGTACTACTCGGAGTTCCAACGCTCGGGCCGCCTCGACATCGCGGGCAAGGCCTGCTTCGCCCGCATTTTCACGACGACGTTCCTGTGGTCGGGGCTCTACTGGTTCACCCAGGACCTCCTCGCGTCCACGATCATTACCTTCGTGGTCACCTGCGTGGTGCTCGTGGTGGCCTACGGCCTGCCTGCACGTGGCGTATTCTCCCTGCTCCCCTCGTTCAATCTACGAGGCATCACCGGGATCCTGTGGGAGTGCCTGCCCCTGTTCATCGCCGCGTTCCTCAACCAGTACCTGGCGAACGCGCCGCGCTTCGCGATCCACGCGAGCCTCGGCGACGAGGAGCTGGGCGTCTTCGCGATCATCTACATGCCCGCGGTCGCGATCAACATGCTGTCGCTGTTCGTGTTCCGCCCGCTGCTCACCCGCATGGCGCTGCGGTGGGCGGAGGGCAAGCGCGTCGAGTTCCTGTCGATCGTGCGCAAGGGCCTGGTGACGACCGCTGCAGCGTTCGTCGTCGTCGCAGCTGTCACCTACTTCATCGGCGCACCTCTCCTCACCCTCGTGTTCGGCACGGACGTGTCCGGCTATGTGCCTGAGCTGATGGTGCTCGTCCTTGCGGGCGCACTCAACGCCGCCGGCGTCATCCTCTACTACGCGCTCGCGACGATGCGCCGACTGCGCGCGGTCCTCGTCGCCTACGCGGCGGCCGGCGCGACGGCCTACCTGATCGCGCCGATGCTCACGAAGTCCCACGCCATGATGGGTGCCTCACTCGCTTATGCCGCCACCATGGGGCTGCTCGCAATCCTCTTCGTCATCTTCATGCTCATCCCCGTCCCTCGCACGACCAACGAAACGGAGCCCATCAATGACTGATCGCCCCCACTCCCCCGTCAAGGTCGGCATCTTCATGGAGTTCTTCCTGCCCTACCTGGGCGGCATCGAGCGCTACCAGGATCGCCTCAGCGAGCAGCTGCGCGCCCTGGGCTACGACCTGTTCATCGTCACGTCACTGCACGACGAGTCCCTGCCTCGTTTCGAGAACAAAGACGGCCTGCGCATCTACCGCCTGCCCACCAAGGGCCTCTTCAAGCAGCGCTACCCCTTCTTCAAGCGCGACGAGCGCTTCAAGGAGACGATGGCTGCGGTGGAGGCCGAGAACGCCGACTTCTACATCGTCAACACGCGCTTCCACCTCACCAGCCTGCTCGGCGCACGCCTCGCGCATCGCCTGGGCCGCCCCGTCGCACTCATCGAGCACGGCACCGCGCACATGAGCGTCGGCAACCCATTGTTGGACTTCTTCGGAGGCATTTACGAGCACGGCCTCACACACTTCGTCAAGAAGCACGTGACCTCCTACTACGGGGTGTCGCGCAACTGCAACAAGTGGCTGCGCCACTTCGGGATCGAGGCCTCGGGGGTCTGGTACAACGCGGTGACGCCGGAGGATACGGCCGTGGCGGACGACCGCTACGAGCGCGAATGGCCGCGAGGCGGTTCCGACTCCGAGATCGTCATCTCCTACGCGGGGCGTCTCATCGCCGAGAAGGGCATCGTCGCGCTGCTCGACGCCTTCACGCGCCTGCGCGCCGAACTGCCAAACGTACCCCTGCGTCTCGCCGTCGCGGGCTCTGGTCCCATCGAAGAAGAGCTGCACGAACGCTACGGGTCGGATCCTGCTGTGTCGTTCCTGGGCAAGCTCGACTTCCCTGCCGTCATGAGCCTGTACCGGCGCTCCGATGTGTTCGTCTACCCGTCCATGTACCCCGAGGGCCTGCCCACCTCGATCCTCGAGGCAGCCCTGGGCGACTGCGCGATCGTGGCGACGCCTCGAGGCGGCACCGAGGAGGTCATCACTTCCCCCTCACTCGGATGGATCGTAGACGGCCGCACGTCCGCCGAGCTCACCGATGCACTCGTCCCCGCCCTGCGCGAGGCTGTCACCGACCCGGTGCGTCGCGCGTCCTGCGCGGCGGCTGTGGGCGCACGCGTGCGCGAGCACTTCACGTGGCAGTCCGTGGCCAGCGAGGTCGCCTCCGTCATCGACGAGGCCGTGGCGCGCTAAGCGTTAACGATCGTTGCCCGTGGTTGCTCTGTGCACCGCCTTGTCGCACGTGGCTGCTCTGTGCACCGGTGGGCGGGTAGTACCACCTGACCCCACCGCCAGACCTCCGTGCGGTGCGAGGCCTGCACGCCCGCTCGCCGCCCGCGCCGCGAGCTTCGCTCGGCGCGTCGTCTCGAAGCCCGGCCAGGCCCCGCAGGCCTCACACCACCCTCCAGTCGGGCGGCCACTCACCCCTGGTCCTGCCACCACCCACCGGTGCCGCAGCCACCTCCACCCCAGCAGGCCTCGCGCCACCCTCCAGTCGGGCGGCCACTCACCCCTGGTCCTGCCACCACCCACCGGTGCCGCAGCCACCTCCAGCCCGCAGGACTCACGCCCATCCAATCGGACAACAATGGGGGTTTTGCAGCATTAGGAACTCACTGCCGGCGTGTCGGGGTTCTAATGGTGCCATTCCCCCACGACATGTCCGCTGGGAGGGACCGACAGCGCTCATGCACGCCCCACCACAACCAACCGGGGGGCAGCCCGAGCCGCGCGCGCTCGCCAGCACGCCTACTATCATCGCTTCTCCTCGCCTCATCGCTCGTGAGCCCGGTGGGACGGCCTCCCCACCGAGCTCACGGACGTGAACCTTTCGTTCTCAGGAGTAGTCCTTCTGGAACTTCAGCTCCAGTTCCTCGAGCGAGTGGTACTTCGTCTCGGGGACGACCTTCCAGTAGAAGAGGAAGGAGAGGAAGTTGATGGCTGCGAAAATCGCGTAGGTTCCGGCACCGCCGACGGTGGCCATGAGCGGCGGGAAGATGACGGAGACCAGAGCGTTGGCGAGCCACAGCGTGGCAACCGCGATACCAAGGGCGGTGCCACGCACGGCGGCCGGGTAGATCTCGGAGACGAGAACCCAGGTCACGGTGCCTGACTGCTTGATGAACACGAAGAGGCAGACGATGCCAAGAACCAGCCACGGGGCAAAGTTCGGGGCGCCGGAGATGTTGCCGTCAGCGTCCAGGTAGGGGCTGATGAAGAAGGCGAACACCGCGGCCAGGGCGGCCAGGGAGATCGTGATGCCGAGCTCCTGATACATGCCGACGTGGCGGCGCGCGAAGCGGGCGACGAGCCACAGTCCAACGGCGGAACCGATCGCGGAGATACCGCCCGAGACGACGTTCAGGGTGATGGCGTCTTCCATGGGAACGCCGGCGGCGTTGAGGATCTTCGGCGTGTAGTACATGGCCGTGTTGATGCCGGTCAGCTGGTCGGCGATACCCAGGACGATGCCGATGTAGAGGAGCTTGCGGGCCCACTTAACCTTGAGGATCTGGGACAGCGACCACTTCTCCTGCTTGGACTCGGCGCGCTGGACCTCGAGCATCTCGTTGAGCTCGCCGGCAACGTCATCCTTCTTTTCGTCGCGCACGCGCTTGAGGGAGCCGATGGCCTCGACGATGCGCAGGTTGGCGGCGTACCAGCGTGAGGACTCGGGCACAGTGCGGATGCCGACCCACAGGGCGATGGCGGGCAGCGAGCACAGGATGAGCATGTATCGCCACGTCATGCCGTTACCGGCGCCGGTGACATCGGCGATGTTGACGGCTGCCTGGACGGTTTCCCACGCGACGGAGGTTCCAGCCTGTCCGAGCACGTGGCCGGACGCGTCAACGGCGTCACCGGTCAGGTGCACGGTGGGGCCACCCTGCAGACGGGCGATGATGGCGTTCATAGAGAAGGCCAGGAACTGGCCGAAGACGATCATCATCTGATCCGTCGCGACAAGGAAACCGCGCAGCCGCTTGGGAGCAGTTTCGCTGAGGAAAACGGGAACCGTCGCGGAGGCGCCACCGACGGCGAAGCCGAGGATGATGCGCGCCAGGTAGAGGACCCAGATGTTCGGGGCGATCGCGCAGCCGATGGCGCCGAACAGGAAGACGATTGCCAGCAGCGTGATGTTGTGGCGGCGTCCGTAGCGGTCGGAGAGACGTCCGCCGAAGAACGCACCGGCGGCGGCACCGATGCACAGCAGGCCGCCGACCCAGCCTTCTTCGAAGGTGGTCATGTTCAGACCGCCGGCGCCTCCGGACATGTACATGTATGGCAGGGCGCCAGCGACAACGCCGGTGTCATAGCCAAAGAGGAGCGAGCCGAGCGTCGCGACGGCGGCGATCGCGCCCAGGGAGCGCTTTGCGCCGGAGGCGGGGGTCTTCTCGACGAGGTCGCGCACCTTATCGGGTGTGTAGTCGTCAATCGTTGGAGCGTGTGACATGTGGTTCTCCTCTGCACTTCCTCGTCGGAGCAATCCGGATGAACGAGACAGCAGCCATAGCATAATGCCGCACCCGTGTATGCACCGCTTCCCGGCAGATGTCAGGCGGATGACGGTCGCACCCCTTGAGGATATCAAGGCCGAGGCCCCAGCGAGCACCTCGTCGTCGGGGCACTCAAGCCCACACCTATGACTGTATAGAGTGGAGGGGTGGGCACACTGCACCCACCCCTCCACTCAGAGAGTTGTCAGACTCAGCCGTTCGTCGGGAAGTTCATTCCGACGTAGCCGACCTTCTCACCGCGCTTGGGCCAACGGGTCGTGACGACCTTGGCCTTCGTGTAGAAGCGCACACCCTCGGGGCCGTGAATGTGAGTGTCGCCCAGCAGCGACTCCTTCCAGCCACCGAAGGAGTAGTAGGCGACCGGAACCGGGATCGGCACGTTGACGCCGACCATGCCAGCCTCGACGTCAACGACGAAGTGGCGGGCAGTGTCACCGTCGGAGGTGAAGATCGCGGAGCCGTTGCCAAACTCGGAGGAGTTGACGATCTCGATGGCTTCCTCGTAGGTGTCGGCATGCACGACAACCAGGACGGGGCCGAAGACCTCTTCGCAGTAGACGCTCAGATCGCGGTCCACGTTGTCAATGATCGTGGGGGCCAGCCAGAAGCCGTCCGAGTATTCCTCGCCCTCGGGGCGATAGCCTCGGCCGTCGAGGACGATGTTCGCACCCTTGGCCTCGGCCTCATCGATCCACTTGGTGATGCGCTCCTGAGAGGAACGGGTGATGACCGGACCCATCTCGGAGGCCGGGTCAGTGCCGGGGCCGACGACGATCTTCTCGGCGCGAGCCTTGATCGCGGGGACCAGCTTCTCCTCAACGCCGCCGACGGCAACGATGACGGGCAGGGCCATGCAGCGCTGGCCGGCCGCACCGAAGGCGCCCGCGCTGATGTGCTGCGCGGCGAACTCGATGTCCGCGTCGGGCATGACGATCGCGTGGTTGTTCGCACCGCCCAGAGCCTGGACGCGCTTACCGTGGGCCACGCCCGTGTCCTGCACAATGTGAGCGACCGGGGTGGAGCCAACGAAGGAGATGGCATCGATGCCGGAGTGGGTGAGGATGTCGGTAACCAGGTGACGGTCGCCGGCGATGACGTTGAACAGGCCATCGGGCAGGCCGGCCTCCTTGTAGAGGCGAGCGATGATCAGCGAGGCGCTGGGGACGACCGAGGCAACCTTGAGAATGAAGGCGTTACCGGTGGCCAGGGCGACCGGGTGCATCCACATGGGGACCATGGCCGGGAAGTTGAAGGGGCAGATGCCGGCGACAACACCGACGGGCTGACGCAGGGTGTGCACATCCACGCCGGTCGAGGCCTGGTCGGTAAACTCACCCTTGAGAGCAGCGTTGATACCGCAGGCAAAGTCGATGGTCTCGCGGCCTCGGGCGATCTCGCCGAGGGCGTCACCGTGGGTCTTACCACCCTCGCGCACGATGGCGTCGGCGATCTCGTCCTGGTGATCGATGACAAGCTGGCGGAACTTGAACATGATGTCCACGCGCTTGGCCAGGGCGGTGCGGCCCCATTCTTTCTGCGCGTTGCGGGCGATCTCGACGACATGATCGAGGCAATGCTTGTCGGCCAGGGCGAGCTGGTCGACGACCTTGCCTGTGGCGGGGTTTTCAACGCCAATGGTCTTCTCAGTGTGAGCGACGTACTCTTCGCCGTTGACCCACAGGTTGATTGTCATTGGTTTTACCTTTCTCCCATTCATCCACGAATGGCGGAACAACTTTGTTAGGACAAAGGGTAGCATACGCGCAGGACTAATGTCGCGACATCCGCACTAATAGGGATTACGGAGCCAGATTTGTCCCGCCTATTGGACACACTCCCCCATCGCCAACTCCCACTCCAGCCAACGCGCCGTTTCACGAGGCGTTTCACGCAGGAGCTACCGACGACCGTGGGCATACGCGACAGGGGCGGCCCCGGATTCCTCCGGGGCCGCCCCCTCAGGCACTCAGCGCATCACAGGTAGTGACGCTGCGGCTTGCGATCTCGCTGGTAGTCCTCGTAGGCGCGCTGCGTGGACTCCAGTTCGGAGACCTGCGAGACGGCCACGTCCCACCAGGAGGATCCGGGCGGGTTGGGACCCATCAGGTCCGTCTCGATGTGGATCATGGTCGCGCGATCCGAGGCGGCGGCCAGCTTGTAGGCTTCCTTGAACTCCTCGATACCGTGGGCCTCGATCACGTCGATGCCCCAGGAACGGGCGTTCGCCGCGATATCCACACCGGCGATCCGCTCGGTATCCTCCAGGTGCGAGCCGGTCCCACGCTGGCGGTACTTCGTGCCGAAGCGCTGGGAGCCGCGCGACTCGGACAGAGCGCCGATCGACGCAAAGCCGTAGTTCTGCAGCAGGACGTAGATGACCTTGATGCCCTCCTGGGCGACCGTGGCCAGCTCCATCGGGAGCATCTGGTAGGTGCCGTCGCCGACGATCGAGACGACCTCGGACTGCGGACGCGCCAGCTTGACGCCCATGGCGGCCGGGACCTCGTAGCCCATGCAGGAGAATGCGTATTCGACGTGGTACTGGACGGGGGTCTTCGCCTGCCACAGGGCCTGCAGGTCGCCGGGCATCGAGCCGGCAGCGTTGATGACCACGTCCTCGTCGCGCAAGAGCTCGTTCAGCGCACCAAAGACCTCGGTCTGCGCGGGCAGCGGGGCGTTGCCCACGTGGTAGCACTGCTCCACCTTGGCAGCCCAGGCCTCGCGCTCGGCGGCGATCTCGGCGGTGTAGGACTCGTCGACGCGGTAGTCGGACAGCTCCTCGGTCAGAGCGACGAGGGCCTCGCGGGCGTCGGCCACGACCATCTCGGCGCTCTGCTTGGCGGCGTCGAAGGGCGTGATGTTGATGTTGACGAAGGAGACGTCGGGGTTCTTGAACTGCGTCTTCGAGGCCGTCGTGAAGTCGGAGTAGCGCGTGCCCACGCCGATGATCAGGTCGGCCTTGTCTGCGAGGTGGTTGCCCGAGTCGCCGCCGGTGGAACCGACGCCACCCACGGAGCACGGGTGATCGCAGTTGATGGCGCCCTTACCGGCCTGCGTGTCCGCCACCGGGATGCCGGTCGCGGCCGCGAACGCGCGCAGCTCCTCCGAGGCCTCGGAGTAGATGGTGCCGCCGCCGGCGATGATGAGGGGACGCTTGGCGGCGCGGATCTTGGCGACCGCGCGCTCGAGGGCGGCGCGCTCGGCCGGGGGACGGCGCACGTGCCACACGCGCTTGGCGAAGAACTCGACCGGCCAGTCGTAGGCCTCGGCCTGGACGTCCTGGGGCAGGGCGATCGTGACGGCGCCGGTCTCGGCCGGGTCGGTCAGGACGCGCATGCCTGCCAGCAGAGAGGGGATCAGCTGCTCGGGACGGTTGATACGGTCGAAGAAGCGCGACACGGGACGGAACGCGTCGTTGACGGTGACGTCCAGCGAGGTCGGGTCTTCGAGCTGCTGGAGGACCGGGTCCGGGATGCGGGTCGCGAACTGGTCGGAGGGGAAGATGAGGACGGGCAGGCGGTTGGTCGTCGCCAGGGCTGCGCCCGTGACCATGTTGAGCGAGCCGGGGCCGATCGACGCGGTCGTCATCCAGGTCTGCAGGCGGTTCGTCGTCTTGGCGAAGGCTGCGGCAGCGTGGATCGCGCCCTGCTCGTTGCGGGGCATGATGTAGGGCATCGGGTTCTCGCCCTCGGCCGGCGCAATCTCGTTCTGCAGGAGGGCCTGGCCAACACCGGCGACGTTACCGTGACCGAAGATACCGAAGGCACCCGCGATGAGGCGGTGCTCGACGCCGTCACGCTCGGTGTACTGGTTGGACAGGAAGCGAATGATTGCCTGCGCGACCGTCAGGCGCACGGTTCCCTTGTAGGCTTCTTTGCTCATGGGTAGTCCTCTCGGGTCTTTCTTACTTGTTCATGGGCAGTCGGGGGTCCACTTCCTGGTTTTCCCAGGTCGCGCGGATCCAGTGGTGCGCCGGGTCATCGGGGGCCAGCCACACGAGGTCCTCGTTCGGGCCGGCCATGACGTTCAGGTAGTACATGTCATAGCCGGGGGCCGCGACGCAGGGGCCGTGGTAGCCGTGGGGCACGAGGGCAACGTCGCCGTCGTGGACCTCGCAGCACAGGTCGATCGGGCGACCGGGGCTGCCGTAGGTGCGGTGCAGGCCAAAGCCCTTGGAGCCCTCGGGGCCGTCTTCGATCTCGAAGTAGTAGATCTCTTCGAGCTCGCGCTCGTCCTCGGAGTCCTGCTCGTGCTTGTGGGCCGGGTAGGAGGACCAGTTACCGCCGGGGGTGATGACCTCGCAGGCCAGCAGGTGGGAGGTGGTGACGCCCTCGACGGCCAGGGAGTAGTTGTTGACCTGGCGCGAGCAGTCGCCGGCGCCGCGCAGGTCGACGCGGACCTGGCTCTTGGGGTAGTAGGCGACGTCGATGTCGCGGGTAGCGATCGCGGAGGGGAAGGCGAAGCGGCCGCCCTGGGCAGAGGTGATGGTCAGGCTCTTGCCACGTCCGACGTACAGGTAGTCGGTGACGCCGGAAAAGACGCCGCGGCGACCCTCGAGCTCGAAGGTCTGCCCGTCGACCTCGACGGTGGCGCCGCCGGCGAGGGGCAGGATGAGGAGCTCGGCCGCGCCGGTCTCGACGACCTGGGACGAGCCGGCCTCGAGAACGAGAACGCGCAGGCCCGAGAATGCCCACCCGGCACGCTGGGGATCAATGTCGACGGTGAAATTGCCGTGGCCGGAGGAGCCGGCGGGAACGTAGATATCGGGAAGAGTCATCGTAGTCTCCTGAAAGTTGGGCATCGGTGCCGCTGGATGAAAAGGGGGACGAGGCTGGGGCAGGTCGGGTGGGTTACGGGAGGACCCCCGTTTCGACGAAGGTGTGCAGCTGCTCGTGGGTGGGCATCGCTGTCGAGCATTCGATGTGCAAACACACGTAGGCTCCCGCGGCCGAGGCGTAACGGATCGTGCGCTCGAGGTCCCATCCTTCGACGAGGCCATGGATGAGTGCGCCTCCGAAGGCGTCCCCCGCGCCAAGTCCGTTGACGACGTCCACATCCCAGGCGTCGACCCACACGCGCTCGTCGGCGGTCTTGGCGAGAGTTCCCTTGGGGCCTTGCTTAACGATCGCCAGCTTGACGCCCCGTTCGAGGAGGGCGTCGGCTGCTCCTTCGGGATCGGAGACGCCGACAGCCATCTCGCATTCCTGGCGGTTACCGACGGCGACGTCCACGCGGGACAGGACGGCTGCGACGCGCGAACGCGCCTGGGCCATTCCGCTCCACAGATTGGAGCGGTAGTCGAGGTCGAGGATCGTCACGCCATTGGAGCGATCGCGGTGATCGAGGGCGCGCAGGTGCAGGCCGAAGGAGGAGTCGCGCGACAGGCCGGTCACGGTGAACCAGAAGATTCCGGCGCGCTCGACGGCGTCCCAATCCACCTGATCCTCCCCCAGCTCCAGGTCCGGGGCGCTGGGCTCTCGATAGAAGTAGAGGGGGAAGGAGTCCGGCGGGAAAAGCTCGGCAAAGGTCACGGGGGTATGGAAGTCGCGCACGGTGACGACATGGTCGGAGGAGACGCCGAGGCGCTCCAGCTCCCGAGTCACGAAGCGACCGAAGGGATCGTCCCCCACGCCGGTGATGACGCCGGAGCGATGCCCGAGGCGGGCAGCTGCGACGGCGACGTTCGTCGGGCTGCCACCGAGGAACTTTCCGAAGGTTTCGACATCTTCGAGGTGGGCGCCAACTTGGAGAGGAAAAATGTCAATGCCGGAACGACCCATTGTTAGAATGTCGACATAGCGGCGCTCGAGAGACATGGCGCCTCCTTCCTCTCCATTGGGGTGGCCCGTAAACCTTTCGTTCCAAGGATGCACTATCAACAGGCAATCGTCAAACTTTGTCTGTACAATATATAACAGCGCGTCACTCTCGCCCTTTACATCAACGCTGATACTATGTAACCCTAAATATTTAGCACCGCTGTCGCGCCACACACGAAGGTTTGACATGTCCAAAGCATCGACCACTTCGGAGAACACCCCCTACGTTCCAGACATCACGCTGGACCGCTCCTCCCCCGTGCCGCTGTACTTCCAGATTTCAGAACCCATCGCACAGCTCATCAACTCCGGCGCCCTGCCCGCAGACACGCGCCTGGAGGACGAACTGTCGATGGCTGCGCGACTGCATGTCTCCCGCCCCACGGCACGACAAGCGCTCCAGCGCCTCGTTGACCGCGGCCTCCTGACGCGCCGCCGCGGCGTCGGTACGATCGTGTCTCCGCGCCACGTTCACCGCCCCATGGAGCTCACCTCCCTCATGCGCGACCTCGTCAACGCCGGCCACAAGGTTCACACGACGATCCAGCGCTACGAGGCGCGCCCGGCCAACGCTCAGGAAGCCGACATCCTCAAGATCACCGAGGGAACACTCATCGTCCACATTGAGCGCACGCGTTTTGCCAACGACGAGCCGATCGCCGTACTTACCAACTTCATCCCGACGGACATCGCACCGACCATGCAGGAGCTCGAGTCCGCCTCCCTCTACGACCTGATGCGCGAGCGCGGGGTCACCCTGGCCTCGGCCCGCCAGGTGATCGGCGCCCGCAGCGCGACAACAAAGGAAGCCAAGCTCCTGTCCGAGCACCGCGGCGCCGCACTGCTGACGACGCAGCGCACGACATACGACCCCTCGGGACGCATTGTCGAGTACGGCAACCATATCTACCGCGCATCGCGATACTCCTTCGAGGCTAGCCTTTTCGCCCAGTGACAAGACATTGACACTTTGTCCTAACAAACTGTTGACAGGCGTAGGTGCTCGCCGTAGACTTATCCCCGACGGAGAAAGTCGAAAGCAATCACAAAGGAGTGCTTCCCGCCATGTCCATCGAGTACACCCCCGGCCCCCTTCTGGACGCCGCGCGCAACACCCCCACCGCCCTGTGGAACGATTCCTCGGATCCCAATGAGCTGGCGCAGTCCATCTCCTTTGGCGGCGTTGGTGCCACCTGCAACCCGACCATCGCCTACACCTGCATCAACCAGCGTCGCGATGTGTGGCTGCCCCGTATTGCGGAGCTCGCCAAGGAAATGCCCGACGCCACCGAGTCCGAGATCGGCTGGCAGGTCGTGCGCGAGCTGTCCCTCGAGGCCGCCAAGCTCCTCGAGCCTATCTTCGAGGCCGAGAACGGCCGCAATGGCCGCCTGTCAATGCAGACAGACCCTCGCCTGGCTCGCTCCGCCAAGGCTCTTGCCGACCAGGCCGAGGAATTCCACAACCTCGCCAAGAACATCATCGTAAAGATCCCCGCCACCTCGGTGGGCATCGAGGCCATCGAAGAGGCCACCTACCGCGGCGTCTCCGTCAACGTGACGGTCTCCTTCTCCGTCGCACAGGCCGTCACCACAGGCGAGGCCATCGAGCGCGGCCTCAAGCGCCGCGAGGCCGAGGGCAAGGACACCTCCCAGATGGGCCCGGTCGTCACCCTCATGGTGGGCCGCCTTGACGACTGGATCAAGGAGGTCGCCGAGCGCGACGAGATGTTCCTGGATCCGGGCCACCTCGAGTGGGCGGGAATTGCCGCCTTCAAGCGCGCCTACCAGGAGTTCCAGAAGCGCGGCCTGCGTGCCCGCATGCTCTGCGCTGCGTTCCGGAACGTCATGCACTGGTCCGAGTTCGTCGGTGGCGACGTCGTCATCTCCCCGCCGTTCAAGTGGGCCAAGCGCATCAACGACTCGGACTACAAGATGGAAGAGCGCATGGACATCCCGGTGCGCGAGGACATCATGAAGACGCTGCTCTCGATCCCCGAGTTCGTCCGCGCCTACGAGCCCGACGGCATGACCGCGGAGGAGTTCGACACCTTCGGCGCCACCGTGAAGACCCTGCGCGGCTTCCTGCAGGCAGACGCTGACCTCGACACCCTGGTGCGCGACGTCATTATGCCCGCTCCGTGATCCACTCGGTGGCCCCACACGTCGCGTGTGGGGCCACCGCCGGTCATGGTTTTTCTGCTCTCCAGCACCCCCTCACCTAGAAAGAAGCAAAGATGCTCAACATTGCCGTTATCGGCGCCGGCCGCATCGGCCACGTCCACGCCAAGACCATCGCCGCGCACCCCGGCGCCACCCTCGCCCTCGTTGCCGATCCTTTCGGTGACGCCGCGAGCAAGCTGGCCGAGGTCTACGGTGCCCGTCACACGACCGACGTGGATTCCGTCTTCACCGACGAGGGGGTCGATGCCGTCGTCATCGGCTCGCCCACGCCGCTGCACATCCCCCACCTGCTCGCCGCCGCCAAGGCGGGCAAGGCCGTGCTGTGCGAGAAGCCGATCGCTCTGGACATGAAGGACGTCGAGGCCGCCCGTGACGAGCTGGGCGCTGTGTCCGTGCCCGTTATGTTCGGCTTCAACCGCCGCTTCGACCCTTCCTTCGCCGCGGTTCACGCCCAGCTTGAAGAGGGAAAGATTGGCGATCTGGAGAACCTGCTCATCATCTCGCGTGACCCCTCCGCTCCCCCGGCCGAGTACGTGAAGGTTTCCGGCGGCATCTTCCGCGACATGACCATCCACGACTTCGACATGGCCCGCTTCTTCCTGGGCGACATCGTCGAGGTGCACGCCTTCGGCCAGAACTTCAACGAGGAGATCAGGGAAGCCGGCGACTTCGACGCCGCAGTGGTCACCCTGAAGAACGCCGCCGGCGTCGTCGCAACCATCGTCAACAACCGCAAGTGCTCGGCCGGGTACGACCAGCGCCTGGAGGCCCAGGGCTCGACGGGCACGCTCAACGCGGACAACATCCGCGCCACCACCGTGCGCCTGTCCAACGCCGAGGTCACGGATGCGGCCGAGCCGTACCTGGACTTCTTCCTGCAGCGCTACGCGGACGCCTACCGCATTGAGCTGACCGCATTCATCGACGCCGTCGTCGCGGGCACCAAGCCCACGCCGTCCATCGACGATGCGATCGAGGCTCTGCGCCTGGCCGAGGCCGCCACGGAGTCGGCGAAGACCGGCAAGCCCGTGTCGCTGGCCTGACATTCAGCTGAATAATCCCGGTGGGGCGCCATGCGTCCCACCGGGATTGTCTTGTCCGGCGCATTGACCTCTCCGGCTTGCGCGACCGCCTCGGGAGTCGCCGCGACGATTCCCACCAGCCACGCCCTCGTTTGGGAGCACATTCAGCACTGACAAACCCTCCTGAGAAATCCCCCAAGCCACCCTCTTTGTCTGGACAATCGAACAGGATTGGGTAGAATGGTGACACCGGCACACATCGCCGACGGATATAACCGCGACTCATAGGAGAGCTGCAATGACTCACGTCTACGATCCCGCAACCGCGATCAACGACCCCAATGGCATTACCTGGGGCATGCACCCGATTGCGTGGCGTAACGACGACATTCCCGAGGTCGGCGAATGGAACACCATCGACGTCATGTTCGACGACCTGGCAGAGGCCGGCTTCGCTGGCACCGAGGTCGCCGGCTGGTACCCCTCGAAGGAAGAGACGAAGGAAAAGGCCGATGCCGCGGGCCTGAAGATCGTCGCCCAGTGGTTCTCCAGCTTCATCGTCCGCGACGGCGTCGACGCCGTCATCCCGGACTTCCGCACCACCTGCGAGTACCTGCAGTTCCTGGGCGCGACTCGCGTCGTCGTCTCCGAGCAGACCGGCTCGGTGCAGGGCATCCGCGACATCTGCATCTTCGAGAACAAGCCCGTCCTCAAGGACGAGGAGTGGCCGGTCCTGGCCGAGGGCCTGAACAAGCTCGGCGAGATCGCCCACGAGTACGGCCTCGACCTGGTCTACCACCACCACCTCGGCACCGTTATCCAGACCAAGGACGAGACGCTGCGCATGCTCGAGCTGACCGATCCGAACAAGGTGTCGCTCCTGTTCGACACGGGACACGCTTTCGTGGGCGATGGCGACGTCATGGGGCTGCTGCGCGGCGCGATCGACCGCATTAAGCACGTGCACTTCAAGGACGTGCGCCCCGCCAAGATGGAAGAGTCCCGAGCGGCCGAGCGCTCCTTCCTCGACTCCTTCCTCGCCGGCATGTTCACGGTCCCCGGCGACGGCACCATCGATTTCACCGAGCCCTACGCCTTCCTCGTTGAGCACGGCTACAAGGACTGGATCCTGGTCGAGGCCGAGCAGGATCCGAAGATCGCTCCTCCGCTTGAGTACGCACACATCGCGCGTGACTACGTGTTGAGCACGCTGCTGGGTCAGTGAGCAGCATCGCGCGGTTCCTCACCTTCCCGCGCGACACACGAGGGGTGGAAGCGACTCGTTCGCTTCCACCCCTCAGTCACTGCTGCACTTCGCCCCAGTTTCACCCGCGAAAGACTCGACGGGCGTCATGCTCGCGTGCGCGTGGGCGGGGCGACGGTGCCGCTGCTCGTATAAAGAGGTTGTCGACCATACCGCTACAGCATGCTCAATATGACTCCTTACTCGACAGATGCTTCCACCCACATAGCCAGGCTCATTCCCCTGTCGCGAAGCATCGTAAAAGGGTTGAGACACTCCACCCCAAGCGCGGCACATGCGTCGGGAATCTTGATCCGCCTCTTCGATCTCGGTGCTGACTTTTCATGCGTGACAACCACCCATCCATTAGCCAGTGCGTGCGCAACGATCCATGAGTCCGCAACGCGTTGAAACTCGCTGACTGCTGGCGGCTCATAGTTGTCTTTTGCCCACTTCATGACCTGCTGATAGCGGACCACCACGCGCGAGTCGGGTGCAATAAAGCGTTGCTTATACTGCTTCGCCCAGCCCATGAGAGGATCGTCATCGCCCGCTTCACCCAGTTCGTCGTACACCGACTTGATACTCACGGCGTGATGAGAGTCGAATAGCTGAACAAGGAAGTCCCAATATCCGGGAGCCAGATCGAACGCATAGTACGCGTTAGCCGCATCGATGAAGACGTTCGTGTCAAGGACGTACATCTCTCACACCACCTGGAGATGTCTCGCCAGTTTGTCGAACACCTCCCTCTTGTGTGTGCCGATCATACGGAAACTTTCCGTGAATCCCGTACGCCCCTCCAGGGTGGATGTGACGATCGCGGTCGCAAATGAACGCCCAAGACGTGCGGTGAGGGTGTTGTAATAGTTACCACCGCCACCGCGGCGCTTCTCGCCACCGTAGTCAGCGCGCACCGCTTCTAGAAGCTCACCGTAACGCTCCTCGTCGATCCGGCGAGCCCCGTGGAGTCTGTGGAGCACAACCTCGGCGGACACACCAAAGCGACGCGCGAGGGCACGGTAGTCCTGCACAGTCGTCGCTTCATTGAAAGCTGTCAGCGCCTCGTCAGGTAGCAGCACACATGCAGCGACGCGATTGCACCATGCCTCTTCACCGGATCCACCAAGCAAACGGTCGCCCCCAGACAACGCACTGTGTCCGAGGAGCAAGTGAGCAAACTCGTGCAGGAGGGTGAAGTTTTGTGCGCTAAACGGCTCGTCAGCGACATTGACGAAAATCAAGGGGGCAATGTCGTCGTAGAGGCTAAATCCTCGGAACTCCCGCGTAGAGAGCTTCCTCGTGTTGCTCGCACCGACGACGCCGCTCCTCATGACAAGCACACCAACACCTTCAAGCGCTGCGACGATATCGTGCCGCCATTGCTGGGTCCCGGTCGCCGACACGTGATCAAGTTGCAGGAGAGAGCGTACCCGGCGGGCAATGACCCGTGGGGAATCCTGCACGCTCGCAGACCCTAGGAATGAAAGTTTCTCCGCCCCCTGCTCACGAGCGTAATCGTGGTACCAGTCCTGGAACTGTTGATAACGGCCGATCGTGTCGAGCAGATTTCCTGATGGACGCTCAATGGCGGCACTCTCACGAGTACGCATGTCGGCGATAGGCAGTGTCTCATCGGGTGGTTCAGGCATGATGAGCGCACCCAGAGACACGTGTGTAAAGGATGCGAATTTCTCAAGCTCGCGGAGACTTGGCAGGCAGTCCCCGCTCAGCCAATCCCCGAACGTCGGAAACTTTTTAACCGTTTCTTCGTATGAGCGGTCAGCGCGCTGGAGAGCCCACGCCAGCACGGATTGAGTAACAGCAACATACGTGCTCATAGCGCCCCTCCTCCAGGCATATTTTTATACCATCATCGTACAGCGCTCCCTTGACATTTCTATCCCATCGCATAGTTTTCCACACAACATCAACCCACGCGGTGCAAGCTGCTTTACAAATGAGCCCCTGATTGCAGTCACGACGATCGTCGCGACTGTACCGCTGCTCCTTTAAAAAAGTTGTCGGCGCGAGCCCAGTGCCCGCGCCGACAACCTCGTTTCACGCCCGTGGGGCGGTAATGACCAGTGGCAGAGCATCGCCGCGGGCATCGCTCGGAGGCTGTTCCCCCGCCTGCAAGGTCAGACTCTGCCCATCCCACGAGCACGCCGCGCCCGGCGTCAGAATCGTGGAACGCGAGTAGTCGAATCCGCTCGGCAGACCCGACACCTGCGTGACGGACGCATCCGCCACCACTGCGACGTGGTCCTCGTGAACGAGGAGGCGAACCCAGGCCTCGTCCTGCGAGGACTCAGCGGTGACGGCCTCGGATTCCTGCGCCGACAGCGCTCGTACGCCGCGCAGCTCCGATCCATACAGGTCGTTCCACGCGCCCAGGCCCTCCAGGCACTCGCGCTGCTCGCGCGGGATCGTGCCATCGGCCTTCGGACCCACGTTGAGCAGGAGGCGCCCGCCGCGCGAGACCACGTCCACCAGGTGGCGAACAGCGGCCGCGCCACTGAGGTACTGATGCTCACCCTCGGCGCGGTTGTAGCCGAAGGACAGGCCGACACCTCGGCAGTTCTCCCACGGCTTGCCGCTCGTCTCCGAGTCGCCCATGTGCTGGTATTCGCTGGTCAGGTAGTCCGCGTGGACTCCGCCGTAGCGGTCGTTCGTGACGCCCTCGGGGCGCGCCGCGTAAAAGTACTCGAAGAGCGTACCCAGGCCGTAGGGGCCGAAGTTCTTACCCTCGTCCGGCCACTCGATGTCATTCCAGATGACGTCGGGCTGGTAGCGGTCGATCAGGTCGCGCACGTGCACGAAGCAGTAGCGCGCGTAGTCCGCATCCTTCGGGCGGCACAGGTCCTTGCAGTCGTCTTCGGAGAGAATCGGGCGGTGGGGGCGGTAGTGCCAGTCCAGGCCGCCCGAGTAGTACAGGCCAACCCGCAGGCCCTCGTCACGCGCGGCATCCGCGAAGCCGGCCACGAGATCGGTACGCGGTCCACGGCGCACCGTGTTGCGCGTACCCGTCTCGGGAGCGTCCCACAGCGTCACGCCGTCGTGGTGCTTGGTCGTCAGCACCGCGTATCCGGCTCCAGCACGGTGGAACAGGCGCATCCACTCGGCCGGATCCCACGCGTCGGGGTCCCACGCGTCCAGGAACGCGTCGTACGAGGCCGACCCGTACAGGTCCTTGTGCCGCAGCGCGGCCGGGGAACCCGGGATACGAATCGTGTTGAAGTACCACTCCGCGTAGGAGTTGTGGGTGAACCAGGCCTCCCAGTCCTCCTCGACGCCCAGCTCCCCGTGATCCTCGGCCCACGCGGGGACCGAGTAGGGGCCCCAGTGGACGAAGATGCCCAGCGGGGCGTCCTCGAACCACTGCGGGGTCGGGCGGGACAGCGCACTCCAGCGCTCGGTATCGCTCATCGTTTCGCTCATGATCGTCATCGTCCTCCGAAGGCGCCCAGGGTGACGCCCTTTTCCAGCTGCTTCTGCAGGAACACGACCAGCATGATCGACGGGATCGTCGTCATCGTCACCGCGGCCATCAGCGGGCCCCAGTCGGTGCCGCGCTCGCCCGAGAACATCTGCAGTCCCAGCGGGATCGTCGCCAGCGTCGAATCGTTGACCACGATGAGGGGCCACAGGAACGCCGACCAGTAGTCAATGAACGCGAACACGCCAACCACCGTGATCGGAGCCTTGAGCAGGGGCAGCAGGATCTTCGTCAGGATCTGCCAATCGCTGCAGCCGTCGATACGAGCTGCTTCCTCGAACTCGAGGGGCAAGGACATGAGGAACTGGCGGATCAGGAAGGCACCAAACGCGCCGAAGGCGAAGGGCACGATGAGGGCGAAGTAGGAGTTCACCAGGCCCATGCGCTGCATGCCGATGTACAGCGGGATCACGAGGACTTCCTGGGGCAGGACGAGCGTGCCCAGGAACAGCATGAACAGGTGATCGCGGCCCTTGAAGCGCAGGCGCGCGAACGCGTATGCGGACAGGACCGACACGACGACCACGAGGGCCGCACCTGCCAGCGAGACGATGAACGAGTTGAGGACGACTCTGCCAAACGGAATCGAGTTGAGAGCCGACGGATAGTTGTCCCAGGCGATCCTGCTACCCGTCGGGCTCAGGCTGAAGACCTCGGTCGTGGGCTTGAGGGAGGTCGCGACCATCCACACGAAGGGGAAGATGAACGCGACCGCGATCAGGCCCAGGAGGACGACCGAAATCGTCGTTGATACGCGCTTGTTATGCATCGTAATTCACCCACTTCTTCTGGCCAGCGAACTGCAGGGCCGTCACCGTCATGACAATCACGAAGAGCACCCACGCCATCGCGGACGCGTAGCCGAGCTTGTCGAAAGAGAAACCATTGCGGTACAGGGCCAGCACGATCGTGTTGGTCGCCTCGCCCGGGCCACCCAGCGTCAGGAAGTAGGGCTGAGCGAAAACCTTGAAGGCACCGATGATCGTCATGACCGTGCAGAAGAAGACGGTCGGGGAAATCATCGGGAAGACGACCTTGAAGAAGCGCTGGACGCCGTTGCAGCCGTCGATCGTCGCGGCCTCGAGAACCGAGGTGTTCAGGCCGTTGAGGCCAGCCGTCAGGACGACGATGTTGTAGCCCAGGCCCTGCCACAGGCTCATCATGAGCAGCGAGCCCATCGCGAGGGCCGGGTGGTTCAGGAAGGGAATGTGCTCGATCCCGAAGACGGCCAGAGCCGAGTTGACCACGCCGTTGTCGGAGAGCATGAGGCGCCAGATCAGCGCGTTACCGACCATCGGCGTGACGACCGGAATGAAGAAGATGACGCGCAGGACACGGCTGAGCCATTCGGGAACGCGCTGAAGCCAGTAGCTCAGGCCGATCGAAATCACCAGGTTCAGCGCCGTGTAGCAGGCGGCGAACACGACGGTGTTGCGCATGACCGTCCAGAACGCCGGGTCCTCGCCGCTGAGCATGCGCCGGTAGTTTTCCACTCCGATGAAGCGGCCGCCTCCGAAGATCGACCAGTCGAAGAAGGAGATCACGAGGGACGCGATCAGAGGCAGGACGATGAAGAGAAGGAAGCCCGTCATTCCGGGCGAGAGGTAGACGAGGGCGCGCAGGCCATCGCCCCGCCGACCCTCGGCGCGCGCGGAGTTTTTGCCGCGCTTGGAGGCCTTCGCCTCCCCCGCGTCCGCCGCGCCCGAGGACGCCTCGCGGCCGGGTTTCACAGTGTCAACGCTCATGAGCTATGCACACCTTTCGTCGAGTATCAGTGGGTTCCACAGTCCCGCTCACGCCACCGTTAGCGCTAACGGAAAGAAACCCACGAAACGAGGCCGGGGAACCGAGAAGGTCGCCCCGGCCTCGTTCATGGTGAGCTGGGATCAGCCAGCGGAGTTCTGCAGATCGGCGAGGATGTCCTGAGCGGTCTTGGTGCCGCGGAAGCCCTCAGGCGAGTACTGCTGGAAGGACGTGTTGATCTGGTTCCACGTCGAGGTGGTCACGAGCGGGGTGCCATTCTCGAGGAGGATCCGCACGGCCTCGGCGCTGTCCTCGGGCTTGTTGGCCGCCCACTTGTCCATCGCGGACTCGACGGAGGGAACGGTGCCCTGCTTGTCAGCGACGGTGCCGATGACCTCGGGGGTCACGAGCTCCTTCAGAACGTTGAACGCAGCCTGCTTGTCCGGGCAGGACTTCGCGATGCCGAAGCCGGAACCCTGGATGACCGCACGGGGCTGGCCAGTGGGGGTCGGCAGGACCGCGACGCCGAGCTTATCGCCCAGCTCCTTCTCGAAGGAGCCGTACATCCACGGGCCGTCCACGATCATCGCGGCGGTGCCGGAGGTGAAGGCGGTCTGCGCCGGGCCATCGTTGTCGGCAGCGTTCGGGGCAACCGCGACCTGCTCCTTGTGGACCAGGTCGAAGGCGAACTGGACGCCCTCAACGAACTTGGGATCCGTCAGAGTGTTCTTGCCATCCTTGGAGACCTGGCCGCCGAATGCGATGCCGAAGTCACCGGGGGCGTTGCCCAGGAGGGACGGCTTGACGGCGATGCCGTACTTGCCGTCACCAGTCAGAGCCTTGGCGTCCTTGAGGAACTGCTCGGTCGTGTAGGAGGTCGAGGGGGCCTGCAGGCCGGCCTTCTCGAACATCTCACGGTTGTAGTACAGGACGTCGGGCTCGGCGTCGTAGGGCAGAGCCAGAACATGTCCGTCCACCGTCATGCCCTGCATCATCGCAGCGTTGTAGTCGGAGGCCTTGATGCCGGCGGCTTCCATGTAGGAGTCGAGAGGCTCCAGCAGGCCGGACAGCTCCTGGGCGCGGGCGGCCTGCGTGGTGAGGATGCAGGGCGCGTCCGAGGCAACCATGCGGGTCTTGACCTTGGTCCAGTAGTCGTTGAAGGCCGGGCCGTCGAAGGTCAGGGTGAAGTTGGGATCCTTCTCCTTGGCCGCGTCAACGAAGGACTGCCACTGGGCGCGGTCGTTGTCGGTGGAGACCCAGGTGTACATCTGGTGGACCTGGTCCGAGCTAGCACCACCGCCAGAGCTGGTGCTTCCCGAGCCGCACGCACCTGCGAGCAGGGCGAAGGCCGAGGCGGTTGCACCGAGTGCGAGGAACTTGGAGATAGTGGGGCGCACGCTGCGCTCCTTCCTTGTCAGGGGCACTGGGGTTCCAGGGGGTGCACTGCCTCTCTGTAGCGCGTGGGTAGGAACGTTCCCGTATGTGCCGTCTCTCGTCATTGAAATTGACAGGACAACTATACCATCCTCTGAGCAGGGCACACAAGCGAGATTTTTGCATTCATCACATACTGCGATTAAGCCTGACTATCCTGTGAAGGCTTTTGAGAACGCGGATGACGGACTTTTCAAACGTTTTCGTCAAACTCTCATCAGCCTGTCACCCATCCAGTTTGATTAAAGAGGGATTTTAAAGATCCAAAACATCGCGCAGCGCCTCGTCCAGGGATGCGGCGCCCTCCCCCAGCATGGCCTCGAGGCTCTCGAGCGTGTGGTGCGAGGGGCCCGCCAGGAATGCGACCATCGCCCCCACCTTGGAGGCGTCCACGCCCATACGGGCCGCCCACGCGCGCTGGTACAGGCGCAACTGAGTCACGAAGTACGCGACCTTGTCCGGCTTGGTCGCGGCACTCACCGGGCGTCCACTCTTCCAGTCGACGACCAGGTAGCGGGGACCATCGCCGCGCACGCGCTCGAACACGGCATCAATGCGGCCCTGGACGGACACGCCGCCCACCTGAACTGAGAAGGCCTCCTCGATCGCGACGGCCCGGTAGTCCGACAGCTCGTTCGCGACAAAGGCACGGAAGTTGGCGCGCAGCCGCTCCAGGCGCTCGCGCTCACCGTCCGTCAACAGGGCCTCGTCCGCCGCGTCGTCACCGCCGGCCAGCGTGGCGTCCTCACCCGCGCTCACCTCGTTGCCCGTGGTGATCTCCGAGGCCGGATCCGCGCTCGCGAGGTGAAGCTCGCGCTCCACCCACGCGTGAAACACCGTGCCCAGCGCGGAGAACGAGCTGGGGCGAGCAGGCATGGGTCGGCGCATATCTCGCGCGAACTCATCCGCGTCCTGCAGGAGCGCCGACACGGACGTCGCGGGTACGCGCTCGGCCCACAGGTCCACGACCGGCGTCTCAAGCCCCAGATGATATTCCTCGATGAGTGCGACCGTATCGCGCACCAGTGGGTCATCCCCCAACTGCGCCAAGGCCTCGTACACATCCTGATCCTGCGCCAGGTCGCGAATCTGCGCCTCGACGGCCTGCGCGGCCGCGGCGACCCTCTGGCGCGAGGGGCCGGGCTCCTCCGGGAAGAACACCGACGCCGCACCGGCCCCGCTGTCGACGATGTCCTCGTCGCCGGGCTCCGGCGCGATCAGGCATACTCCGGCACCGGACACCGATTCGATCCCCAGGCTGCGCCAATCGCCCCTGGCCCACACGCCGCGGTCCCCCACGCGCACGAGCGTGTCGTCGACCAGGTCCGGCGCATCACCGAACAGCTGCGCGCGCGCCTCCATCAGGTAGCGGGAGGGCTGCCTCGTGGTCGAACCCGTCCGATAGATCCACGAGCCCACGAGGAGCTGGATGCTCCGAGCGCGCGTCATCGCCACGTACGCCAGGCGGCGCTCCTCGCGCTCCGCGTGCACTCCCAGGGAGCGCCCGTAGTGCCCCTTCACCCACTTCGAATACGCAGCAGAGGGCTTGGACTCCCCCTCCACGTCCAGCAAGAACGGCGGCAGATCCGCGCGATCCCCGCGCAGCGGGTGCGGCAACGCGCCCGCATCCGTCAACCAGGCAGTAGCGATCGGCGGCTCATCCAGCCACGACACAGTCTTGCGCTTGTCGTGCGACGGGAAGATGCCGTCACTCAACCCGAAGACGACGACGCAATCCCACTCGAGTCCCTTGGAAGCATGGACCGTCATGATCTGCACGGCGCGCGGATCCGGCTCCCCCAGGGGAGCCTCGAGTCCGTCCTCTCGCTCGTCGGCCATGCGCAGGTAGGCCAGGAACGAGCCGAGGGAAGCCCCCGGCGTATCCTTCTCGTAGGCCGCCGTCACCGCGATGAACTCGTCGAGGGCCGCGCGCCCGCCCATCGACAGCGGATCGGCGATCACGTCGTCCAACGTGCCCATGATGAGGATCGCCCTCTCGACCTGCTCGGTGACCGAGCGCCCCACGCCCTCGCGGACCTGCCGCAGGCGCTCGCCGAGGAGCCGCACGCGGCGCACCGCCTCCTCGCTGATCGCGGGCCGCCCCTCGGCCGCCCACCCCGGCTCCGGCGGAGAATCCACCGCATCCAAAAGGACCGCCTGGTGGGGGTTTGTCCCCTCCGTGCGGGCGAGGACGCGCGACCAGTCGCCCAGCGCCATCAGGTCCGTGGCCCCCAGGTCGATGCCCACCAGCAGGCGCGCCAGCCACGGGGAGGCCTCAACGTCATAAGCCAGCTCCAGCGCGGCGCGCACGTCCTGCACGGCGGGCTGGTCGAGCAGACCGCCGAGTCCCACGATCTCCGTCGGGATACCGGCGTCACGCAGGGCAGCGTCCACGTACGCGAAGTCCTTGCGGCGCCTGCACAGCACCGCGACCGTGCGCCGCTTGCCGCCCTCGCTCGCATGGGAGCGCACGCTGCGGGCGAAGTCGACGACGGCACCCAGCGCGGCCTCGTAGTCAGGGGCGTACGCGACATCGACATGCCCGGGCCCCGCTCCGTCTCGCGCGACCAGGACGGGCGACTGGGCCTTGAGGTGCTCTTTGCCCTCCTGATACGCGGCGACCTCACGCAGGGGCGCAGCCACGCGATTCGCCGCGTCCAGGATCGCCTCGTCGTTGCGCCAAGCCGTGGACAGGGTGAGCGTCTGGCTCTCCTGTGCTTCCCCCGTCTGGAATCGATCCAGGAAGGACTCCAGCGACGAGGCCGAGGCCCCCCTCCAGCCGTAAATAGCCTGATTCGGGTCGCCCACCGCGGTGACAGCGTGGTCGCCGAACAGCATGGACAGCATGTCCATCTGGATGACGGACGTGTCCTGGAACTCGTCGAGGAGGACCGCGCGGAACTCTTCGCGCAGCGACTCGCGAACCGCCGGGGCCTCGCGCACGATACGCGTGGCCAGGACGAGCTGGTCGGAAAAGTCCAGCACGCCCATGTCGCGCTTGCGCTTCTGATACTCCGCGATGGGGTCGAGGAAGGCGATGCGGCGGCGGTTCGCCCGCAGCAGGCGCCGTGCGTCGTCGTTCGTCTCGCGCACCTGTTCGAGCTCGCGGCCAAAGCCCACGAGGGCCTCGCGGGCGCTCTCCACCGTGTAGCCATGCTCGGCGAACTCGCCTGCCAGGTGCAGGATCTGTCCGACTGCCCCCAGGGGCGTGAGATCCTCGTCGAGGTCGGTGGGCCACGCCTCGACAATCTGCAGCATGAGGTCCAGAGCCCCGGCCTCGGAGAGCATCGAGAAATCGGGGTCGATGCCGATACGCATCCCGTGCTCGGACACGATGCGTTCGGCGAAGGAGTTGTAGGTGAGGGACACGGGGTCCTCGTCGAGGCGCTCGCGCAGCTGCGGCATCTCGCGTGAGAGAAGCCGGATGCGTTCGCGCAGGCGCTCCCCCAGCTCGCCGGCTGCCTTGCGCGTGAAGGTGAGGCCGAGGATCGAGGACGGGCTCAGGTCGGGGTGGTTGGCGAGGAGCCACAGCACACGCATCGACATGGTCTCGGTCTTACCCGACCCCGCGCCCGCCACGACGAGGAGCGGGCGTCGCGGGGCCTCGATGACGCGCACCTGCTCGTGCGTCGGGGTCTTCGTCGCGTCGACGATTGCCTGAATCTGCATGGCACTCAGAGCCATTGCACTGTCCTTTCCCACGTCACTCCACCACCTTGCGGCCGCGCTCGCGCGCCGGGCACAGCCGGTCGAATGAGCAGTATCGGCAGGCCTCCTGCGAGGGCCTCGCCTCGAAGTACGGGCCACGGGCGCTGAGTGCCACCTCGCGCACCGACTCGCGCCACCGCTCCAGCTCCTCGCCCTGGAGCGCAGGCTGATCGTAGATCTGTGGCTTGGAGCCGCCCAGCAGTGCGATGCGAGCCCCCGCGACCTTTTCGCCCGAGGCGAGCATGGCCATCTGGTAGGCGGCCAGCTGCGGGTTTTCTGCGACGCTGGCCTTCGTGTAACCGCTCTTACCGGTCTTCAGGTCAGTGACGCGAACGCCCTCGTCCACCTGCTCGAGTCGGTCCATCCGGCCCCGGATGGTCACGCCCTCAACCTCGGACGATACCGTCTGTTCCACCGTGACCTCACCGGGTACGCCGACGACGTAGGAGGCCAGGTTGTTCACGATCTCGCGCGCGTGGCGGTCGGAGACGCGACCAGCCCACGTGTCCAGGTTGTAGCCCAGCTCCTCGATACGCGCCTCCAGTGCCTCGGTGAGCTCCTCGGGGGTTCCGTGCGGATGCTCCTCGGCGACCGCGTGGACGAGGGTGCCGAGGCTGGCGGCCGCGTTCGACGGTGCATCGGCTCCGATCGTGGTGAGGAACCACCGCAGCGGGCATGCCAGCGCGCGTTCGAATTGCGACGGCGACAGGACGATCTGCCCGCGGTAGTCCTGCGCGCTGGTCGGCGTGCCACCCGCGCCCAGCCACCGGTGCGGCTGCGCGGAAGCAATCCCCTCGCGAGCCATGAGGGCCAGGAGGGTGGCGGCGAGCTGGGCGTCAGCCGGCTCGTCGGAGTTAGCCGCACGCGCCCGCAGGTCCGCGATGTGCCCGGACAGGGACAGCGGCGCCTCGACCGGATCCACCGGGACGATGTCGTTCTCTCGATGGGTGCCAGCCAGGTACGCCACCAGGTCGAAAAACACTGAGGGCGCCGCGTCCTCCGAGCGCACCGCGCCGGCGTGCACGATGCTGCGAGAGCGCGTCACAGCCGCGACGAAGAGGCGATACTCATCATCCAGCACCGCGCGACGGGCTGCTCTCGTCGAGTCGATGAGCTCCTCGCGCCCATCCTCTCCCACGGCGACACGGCCCGCGCCCACGTCCGCGAGGAGGTCAGCGCGCAGAATCCGGTCGCGCAGGCGCAGGTTCGGCCAGGCCCCGTCCTGCAGGCCCGCGAGGACGACGACCTGCCAGTGGCGACCCATCGCCTGCGCGGGGGTGAGGACCTCGACGCCGCCCGGGCGCACGCCCACGCGCGAAATCGTGTCGATGGGGACCGAGCCGGCCAGCAGCTCCGATGCGAAGCCCACGGCGGAGCCAGCGGGGTTGCGCTGCTCCCACACGTCGGCCACGCGCAGGAGTGCCACGACGGCGTCCAGCTGATCGTCGTACCAGCCCGACGAGTCATCCGACGCGATGGCCCGCGAGCGCCACTCGCCGGCCACCCCGGATGCCTCCCAGAGGGACCACAGGCGTTCCTGTGGGCGCACACTGCCGCTCATCCCCAGCTCCCACAGGCGCGCGGCGGTCTCGAGGGGCCGCGCGAGCATGGTGGCTGCGCGGGCGCGCTTGCCGCCCGCCTGCTCGGCCTGTTCGATGAACGGCCTCCACGTCTGCGGGTCACTGACGAGGTCGGCAGCCGTCAGCGGGATCGGCGCGGATTCGCCGCCCGCTTCCTCGGCAGCCTGGGCGCGCGCGGCGTTCAGGCGACGCAGCAGACGGTGGATGGCGAGGGCGTCGGCTCGCACGAGGGGCGAGGGCAGGAGGCGCTCGGCGAGTTCGCGGCGCTGGGCCACGTCCGTGTCGCTCGTCCCCGTCGGCATGGTCACCAGGTCCAGGAGCAGGCGCGTCGTCGGCTGGGTCGCGAAGTCGAAGGCACGTCCGCCGCCCGCGACGGGCACGCCTCCGCGCGCCAGATAGCGGCTAGTTTCGGCAACCATCGAGGAGCTGCGCACGATAACGACCTGATCCGAAAAGTCGATGCCGTCGTGCAGGTGGTGGGACCTGAGGGCTCGCGCGATGAGTGCCCCCATCTGCGAGGGAGTAGCGCCCAAGTGGGTGACCAAAGCGCCCTCAGGAGCGTCGTCCGCGACGCCGGCCTCGCGCCGGGCGGGCGAGCCGGACTGTGCGATGCGCGCGCATGCCTGGCGCGCCAGCTCGCGCACGGCACGGGACATGTCGTAGACCTGGCCGAGCTCCGCGATCTCGACACCAAGAGCACTGGCAAGCCTGCGGTCCAGGTGCGGCTCGCCGCCGCGATACCCAGCCACGGCCACATCGGAATCCGAGAAGGCAACGATCCGGGCACCCGCGCCGCGACAGGCTCGCAGCAGCCTCAGCGTCGAGGGCGTGCAATCCTGCAGGTCATCAACGATCACCACATCGGGCACCGGACACGGCGCCTGTACACCGCGCTTCGGCGCATCCTGCTCCCATGCGTCTATCAGATCGGCCGCGAGCGCCTGGATACGCGACAGGTCCACGCGCAGCGTGCGCGGATACTCCGGGGAACGCTCGTGCCCCTCCTCCAGCGCAGCAATAATCGCACCCGCGCCCTGCCACTCCGGACGACCGAACCGGGCCCCGGCCTCGGACAGGGAGGACGCGTCCATCCCGGCCTCGCCCGCGCGGGCCACCAGGTTGCGCAACTCCCCGCGGAAGGCCGGCATCGCGCGCATCTGCGGTCCAATGTCCTCGGGCCACGGTGCATCCACCGACTCCAGGGCCTCGGCGAGCATCTGGTCCTGGGCCGCGCCCGTCACCAGCTCCACGCCCTCCAAGGGCACGTCGCGCTGGGTGCGCCACGTAGCCACCACCTGATAGGCGAAAGAGGCAGGGGTACGCACCGGGCGCACCGCATCCGGACCAAGCGCCTGCGCGCGCGGGGTCAGCACGTCGGCACGCGTGCGATCGGGAGCGAGAATCAGCGCGGAGCGGCCCTGGGCGGCCGCCTCCTCAAACACGGCCAGGGCACACGTCGAGCGGCCCGAGGACGGGGCGCCGCGCGCAATCACGTCGCCCGAGCGCGCCGCGTCCACGACCGCACGCTGGTTCGCGTTCAGCTCCGGCAGACGCCACCAATCGGCGTTGCGGCTACGCAACCTGACCTTGATTTCGCTCATAACGCAATACTCCCAGACCCCACCCGCATCTGCGGCACATATGATGTCCATGACGATATTTACCAGCAAGGAGTCAACATGGAGATCTTCATCGGCATCCGCGACAACACGCGCCAGCTCGCCCTCGACGTCGACATGACCGAAAACGAACTCATGGCGAAGGTCAACGAGGCCCTCATCTCCGCCCACGGCGTCCTCGATATCACGGACACGAAGGGCCAGCGCACCCTCGTACCCGCACACGCCCTCGGCTACGTGCAGATCGCCAACAAGACCGAACGCCGCGTCGGTTTCGCAATCCACTGATTCGCGCCCAAACGAACGAGGCCGGGGAACCCGAGCGGTTGCGATACCGCCCGAGGAACCCCGGTCTCGTTTATACCCTGTGGCCTCAGGCCTTCAGGTGAATGTCCTTCATGCGCTCCCCGTGACGCTTGATCACGTACTCCGTGATCTCATCGACGTTCTCCGGGGACGCAGCCAGCGACGGGTAGGTGAACAGCGTCGCGCGCACCAGGCCGAGGGCCTCGCCCGCCACGCGGCGCCCCCACAGGGACAGGCGCGCAGACAGCTGCTCGTCAGCCTCGATCTGCGGGCCCAGGTGCGCGCGCACCCAGTGCCCCTGCTCGAATGGCCACACGTCCTCGATGCCCTCGAACAGGCCGTGCACCTTCGCGACGCGGATCAGCATGTCGCCCAGCATGCCGCGGGTAATGAACGTCTTGACAGCCCGCTCCGCGAACGTCGTCGGACGCGTGCGCGCATCCAGGTCGTCGTACGCTCCCGAGAACGCGTTACCGGCCGCCAGCAGATCAAAGCCGCGGTGCGCACTCCACACCTCAAGCTGCTGATAAAGCTTGAAGCACTGCGCGGCCATGCGCGCATGCTCCACGTGGGCCTCGAACGTAGGGGCCTGCTCACCATCCTTCGCCAGGCGCGTCATGAACGCGAGCGACGAATAGGCGAGAATACCAAGGACTTCGGCGTCGTCGGCGGGGACGGAATCAAACTCGTGTGCCATGACTCCAGCATAGTGCCTGACAAGCTCCACGGCCCGGCGCATGATTCCTACTTCTGTGCATTTGGTAGCCGTCTCTGTGACCAGCCCCTCCCCCGCGAACTCCTCACACACCATTACACTGAAAGGTGACCACCGGAAGACCGGTCGCATTCTTGACTACATAACACGTACGCGTGGACGAGAATCCCCGCCCCAGATAATGCGCGATCGGCACCGACCCCAACCCCGGAAAAGCCCGGGAGACAAGGTAGATCGTGACCAACACGAGCACTGAGGCAACTGTGCCCACCACCGACGTTGACACCACCGAGAAGGCCACCCCGGCCTCGTCCGTCGAATACTCCGCAGGCGTCGTCCGCCTCGGCAACATCAAGCCCGCAGCCCCCGAGGTCGAAGAGGCCACCCCGGACATTTCCGGCAAGGGCGAGGACCTCGACAAGAAGTCCTTCGCAGACTTCGGCGTCACCGACCCGATCGTCGACGCCCTCGAAGACCAGGGCATCACGCATCCCTTCCCGATCCAGGCCCTGACGCTTGGCCCCGCGCTGGAGCGCCACGACATCATCGGCCAGGCCAAGACCGGCACCGGCAAGACCCTCGGCTTCGGCATCCCCGTCCTCGAGGACGTCATCGCGCCCGACGAAGAGGGCTACGAGGACCTCCTCAACCCGAACAAGCCGCAGGCGCTCATCATCCTGCCGACCCGCGAGCTCACCAAGCAGGTCGCCCAGGACCTGCGCGAGGCCGCCAAGTACCTGTCGACCCGCATCGTCGAAATCTACGGCGGCGTCGCCTTCGAGCCCCAGATCGAGGCTCTCGAGCGTGGCGCCGACATCGTCGTGGGCACGCCCGGCCGCCTCATCGACCTGCTGCGTAAGGGCCACCTGCACCTGTCCGGCGTCGAGACCGTCGTCCTCGACGAGGCCGACGAGATGCTCGACCTGGGCTTCCTGCCCGACGTCGAAACGCTGCTCAGCCGCGTCCCCGAGAACCGCCACACCATGCTGTTCTCCGCGACCATGCCCGGCCCCGTCGTGGCCCTCGCCCGCCGCTTCATGGTCCAGCCGACCCACATCCGCGCGCAGGATCCCGACGACCAGAACCAGACCGTCAACACGGTCAAGCAGGTCATCTACCGCGTTCACGCCATGAACAAGGTCGAGGTCGTCGCCCGTATCCTCCAGGCGGAGGGGCGCGGCCGGACCGTCATCTTCTGCCGCACCAAGCGCACGGCTGCCCGCCTGGGCGAGGACCTGACCGCCCGCGGTTTCGCGGTCGGCTCGCTGCACGGCGACCTGGGGCAGGGCGCGCGCGAGCAGGCTCTGCGCGCCTTCCGTAACGGCAAGGTCGACGTCCTGGTCGCCACCGACGTCGCTGCACGAGGCATCGACGTCGACGACGTCACGCACGTCATCAACTACCAGTGCCCCGAAGACGAGAAGATCTACATCCACCGCATCGGTCGCACGGGCCGCGCGGGCAACTCGGGCACGGCCGTCACCTTCGTTGACTGGGACGATACGCCGCGCTGGTCGCTCATCTCCAAGGCCCTGGGCCTGGGTGTGCCGGATCCGCTCGAGACCTACCACACCTCCCCCCACCTGTTCACCGACCTGCATATCCCGGAGGGCACGACCGGTCGTCTGCCGCGCGCCAAGCGCACACGCGCCGGCCTGGATGCGGAGGTGTTGGAGGACCTGGGCGGTTCGTCTCCTCGCCGCGAGGGCCGAGGCCGTGGCTCGCGCGGCGGGTCCCGAGGCGCCTCTCGGGGTGGCCGTGGGCGTTCGGCGCGTTCGGGCGGCACTTCGGATTCAGCGCGCGGCTCTCGGTCGCGCGGTTCCCAGGACGGGGATCGCACGCTGAACGCCGGTAAGGGGGGTCGATCGGATCGCGGTACGCGTGGCCGTGGCCGCGGCGAGCACTCGCAGCATGCGGGTGAGGCGTCTGAGGGCGCGCCCCGCGCCCGCAAGCGCATCCGCCGCCGCAAGGGCGCCGAGTGAGGCTGTCAGCGTCGCACTGATACGACATGAGGAGGGGCCCGAGCCGAAAGGCTTGGGCCCTCCCCTGTTTTTTATTGTTCTCCGGCGCATCCCTGCTGTGGCATTGACGCACGTAGCTCCGGATCACGCACACGGGTGCGGTGAGCATGAGAGGCGTCCACGCCGACCCACGACCGTAGCCTGAGTCTGTCACTGACGCACTCCACGCCTGCAGCACTAGGTCCGCACGATAGACGCTGCACCAGCTATTGAAGCGCTACACCCGTTACGGGGCACTACACCCGAACAGAAGAGGTGTAATGCCTACGGATCGGGTGCAGTGCCCCCACGACAAGGGCAAAAGCGGGCTGCCCTGTGCCAACAGCTTGACAACGGTGCTCAGGCACTGCCACGAAGCTGTCGAAAACTCGGTGGAGCACCGCTCTGTCCCCCACATTCAGATACCACCGACCGGCGCACTGGCTCTATCCACCACCAGGTTGTCACCGGGAGGGGCCGATGCTCGGCTGCACTCCCTCATTGAGGTCATGCCTGCATCCCAGGAGGCTCCTCGCGCTGTCGGTGGGCTCACCTTCCGAAGTGAACGGCCGACACCTCCCGCTGCAGCATCCCTGCAAGAGCCTACCGAAGCCCCGTGCGGATCACTCCTCTTCCGACGCCGGCAAGATGCTCCTCTCGCGCTCGGTGAGAACCCGCTCGACGACGCCCGGCAGGCGCGTCGGCACTTCGCGGCGGCGCAGGGCGAGGAGGCGCACGCGCGTCCACGGGGAGACTCGCACGCTTTCGGGCCAGCGAGTTGAGACGTACTGGACCGCGTCCACCACCTCCAGGCGTCGCGTCGAATTGCCCACGCGCACCCACAACTCTGCTTCCCCCTTACCCTTGGGTCCCCTCAGATAAACGGGGCGGGGCGAAGGCGGGATGGTCACGCGGCACACATCTTGGCGTTCGTACCCATCCTGCGGGTCCGTGGCCTCGGCAAAGTCGAGCCTCGGCAGAGTGGCGGCATTGGTCCCCATTCGCTGGCCCCACAGGTCGCGGATCCACAGCTCGAAACGGTCAGCGTCCGGGGTCTTGAGGGTCGCATAGTCGGGGCCAAGCCCGATAAGCCGTCCCTCGTCGTCGACGCCGATGAGGAGAGTGCCGCCACCGGAGTTCATGAAGGCGGCGACGGTTTTGGCGATAACGGTCTCCATTGCATCGTCGCGTTTGCCGGAACGCATGTTCCAGCGGGCGCTCGACTTGAATTCGAGGGAGTCGGATTCGCCGTGCCTGGCAACCTCGGAGATGGGGTCGAGGCCGGGGCGCGGGTGCAGGTAGGCGGCGATCAGGGAAACAACGATGACGACGACGAGGGCAACCAGCGCGGCGACGCCGATCATCCCAGGTTTCCACAGGTCACCGGAGTCGAAGATCCAACCGGCGATCACCAAGCCACCCCACAGGCCGGCCAGGCCGGTCAGAGTTGCTGACGCGGTGGACATCGTCATGCGGTTCTTCAGGACCCGGCGCACTACGACGCCGATCAGCCACGCGATGAGGACCAAGACCTGCTGGATGAACACCATCCAGATCAGGTCCGGGCTCGCCGGGACGAATGAGCCGTTCGTTGGTTCCACGGGTGTCCTTTCGGGTTTCGACGCTTATCACTCCTAAGACATCATAGGAAACTGAACGAATCCTCAAAGCCCGGCGCACGTTCCCTCGAAGCCGCCCGCGCGCGCAGCGAAGCCCCGGCCAGCGGAGTCAACCGCCGGCCGGGACCACGCTCACCCCATGAGGTTGAACGCCGCCGCGGTTCCGACGAGCAGGTTCGCACTCGCGTGGAGCGTCCAGCCGGGCAGGATCGATCCCCCGGCCCCCTCCTCGTTGAGCCAACCGACGATCCATCCGCTGGCCCCCGTCAGGATCCCGATGGCGAGGAGCCGGATCGGGTTCGCGAAGGAGGCGAACATCGCGACATGCAGGATACCGAAGGCGATGGCCTGAGCGGCGTTGCCAGGGGCGAAACCCCACCTGGCGATGACCCGCTTGCCGAGGAAGCCCCGGAAGAATAACTCCTCGGCGAGGGAGGTCTGCACGATCGCGAAGAGCAGGACCGGGACGAGGCCGCCGAGGCCTCGCCCGGCGAAACGCGCGGCAGGCACGTCCCCCGACAGGGATTGGAGCAGCGCGGTTGAGGCCGCCCCGATCACCACCCACGCGAGGATGGCAACGCCGAGTCGCGCCCTTCTCCCGTCCCAGGTCGGCCAACGTAGACCGATCCAGGAGGCAAAGCCAACACTACGTCTGGCGGTGAATGCCCACCACGCGAACGGGATCACGAGGAACAGGCCGAGCTGGACGAAGGCGCTGATCACTGACGATAAGAGGAACATTGAAACCTCCTATGCTTGGCTCGCGCACGCGCGAGGACGGGCGCTAGCGCAGGGACGTGTGTTTCTCGATGGAACGAGAGGCCCACAGGCCCATGACCAGCGCAACCAGGGGCACGAGGACATAGGAGCCGGTGCCGATGACGTTCGGTTGCCCCTCGGTTCCCATCGTCGCCAGGTACGAGGTCCACATAATCTCGGTGGAGAAGTGTCCGTCGGTTGTAACAGACAGCGGAAGGAAGAACGTGCCAACCGTGGAAAGCACCTGGTTGACGATGTACAGCAGGACGAAACCGATGATGGGCGCGCCGAAACCCATGTGATTAAAGCGCCCTTCCGCGCCGATGGACATGACGGCACTACCCTGCACGAGCCACGACAACGACACGAGCACCTGCGCCACAATCATGATAGCGACGGTGGAGGTGGGAACTCCGGCTACGAGGGAACGCGGCCCGGCCGTATACTCAGCGAGGCTAATGCCGTCGCTCCACGCGGCGGCCGAAGCGACGGCGATAATTCCGCCGACGGCCAGGGCGAGAGCCAGGAGGCACTCGATCACCATCCGGGTGGTCTTCGCCCAGAAAATGGTCGTGCCGGAGACGGGCAGGCTCATCATGAAGTAGCCGCGCTGCCCGTACAGGGTCTTCCAGTAGTCGGCCATCGCCGCGATCGCGCAGGCGACCGGCGTGAGCGCACACAGGGCGTAGGCGAGGACAGCGGTGGAGCCGCTGATTCCCGGCAGCCCCGCGGCGACGATTCCCGACGCGGCGGCAATAGTGACGATGAACGCCCCGAAGGAGCGCGCGTCCGCGCGGTAACGCGAGCGAATCTCGTAGGCAAGTAGTTTGGCGTACATCAGCGGTATTCCTTCCGGAAGATAGCATCAAGGGAATCGCCGTGGGAGGCGCGCAGGTCGTCGGCGTCGCCTTGCAGGAGGACCTGCCCGTCCTTCATGAAGAGCGCATAGTCGACGAAGTGTTCGATGTCGGAGATGAGGTGGGTGGACATGATGAGCAGCGAGGCGGGGTCGAACTCGCGCAGGATGCCGTCGAGGATGACGTCGCGTGTGGCGGGGTCGACACCGCTGATGGGTTCGTCGAGGAGGAACACGCGGGCGCGCCGGGACATGACGAGGCTGATCTGGAGCTTCTCCCCCATGCCCTTGCTCATCTCGCCGAGGCGTCGGTCGGTGGGCAGTCCGAAGAAGTCGACCATCGAGGCCGCCTTGTCTGCGTCGAAGTCGGCGAAGAACGTGGAGTAGACGCGGATCGCATCCGCTGCCGTCCACTCGGTGTTCAGGAAGTCGGCGTCGGGCAGGTAGGAGACGATCTCCTTGGTGGCGACGCCGGGCGCATGCCCGTCGATGGTCACGGCACCCTCATAGTCGGAGAGGACTCCGGCGAGGATCTTGAGCAGCGTCGTTTTACCGCAGCCGTTAGGGCCCATGAGGCCGACGATGTGCCCGGAGTCCAGGCTCAGGCTGTAGTCGCGCAGGGCTGGGGTAGAGCGGTAGCTCTTCGTCAGGCCAGTGACCTGGACGAGGCCGGGGACAGCCGCGCTCGCGCCTGTGGGTTGGGTGGTCATGAGAGTATTTCCTCCTGGTTTACAGGTCCGCGTTCCAGCGTTCATCGACGAGGCCGTGGGCACCTTCAACATCGACGCCGAGGGATCGGCAGGCGCGGATGAAAGCGTCTGCTGCGGCGCGCGCATCCTCCTGGCGGAGGGCGTGGAGCGCCGTGTCGTCGGTGGCGACGAAACGCCCGGCAGTTCGCTTGGGGATCGTGAGCCCTTCCTCATCGAGGGCGGCGAGGGCTCGTTGGACGGTATTGGGGTTCGTTCCGGCCTCGATGGCGAGGTCTCGGACGGAGGGGATCTTCTCTCCCAGCTTCCACGTCCCGTTGGTGATGCGGGATCGGAAGGAGTCGGCGAGCTGGATCCAGATGGGGCGGGTGTCATCGATGCGCATCGATGCATCCCTCCTGTCTCTCTGTATTAATACACTAATACAATGACACAGATTCAGAATTGTGTCAACCCACTAATACACTTGGGTCGCGTGTCAATACCGATGCGCGCTCCCGAAACACAGGAAAGGCCCGGAACCTTGCGGTTCCAGGCCCTTCCCTACGCAAATACGTCAGGCGATCGGCTCACCCTCGATGTGCCACACATCGCGAGCGTAGTCGGAGATCGTGCGGTCCGAGGAGAAGCGGCCGGAGCGGGAGATGTTCGCCCACACGCGAGCGTTCCAGGCCTTCTGGTCGCGGTAATCGGCGGCCATACGGTCCTTGGTCTCGCGGTAGGAAGCAAAGTCACCCAGCACGTAGTACACGTCGGCGGGGTCGTAGCCGCCCTCGAGGATCGAGTGGCGGATGTCGTGGAACCAACCGGAGTTGGAGTCGTCGAGCGTGCCGTCGGTCAGGGCGTCGATGACGCGCTTGAGGCCGGGGACGTTCTCGTAGTGCCAACGGGGGTCGTAGTGGCGACGCAGCTCGGGCAGCTCATCGTCGGTCGCACCGAAGATGTAGGCGTTCTCATCGCCCACGGCCTCGAGAATCTCAACGTTCGCGCCGTCCAGGGTGCCCAGGGTGAGGGCGCCGTTCATCATGAACTTCATGTTGGACGTACCCGAGGCCTCCTTACCGGCCATCGAGATCTGCTCGGACACATCCGCGGCGGGGATGATGTGCTCAGCGGGCGAGACATTGTAGTTGTGAACGAAGACAACCTTGATGCGCCCATTGATGTCCGCGTCGTTGTTCACCAGCTCAGCGATAGCGTTGATGAGCTTGATGATCGCCTTGGCGCGGATGTAGCCGGGAGCGGCCTTCGCGCCGAAAATGAAGACGCGGTTGGGTGTGTCCAGCGTCGGGTCGTCCTTCATGCGGAAGTACAGGTCCAGGACGTAGAAGGCATTGAGCAGCTGACGCTTGTACTCATGCAGGCGCTTGATCTGGACATCAAAAATCGCATCGGGGTCAATCTCGACGCCCTCGCGCTCCTTGACCCACGCCGCGAAGTCGACCTTGTTGGCGCGCTTGATCTCGCCCAGGCGCTCAAGCACCTCGTCAGTGCCGGCCTCGGTAAACTTAGAGAGTTCCGTGAGGTCACGAACCCACGCGTCGGAGCCGGTCACCTCGTCGAGGAGGGCGGCCAGGCGCGGGTTGCACTGCTTGAGCCAGCGGCGCGGGGTCACGCCGTTGGTCTTGTTGTTGAAGCGCTCCGGCCAGATCGCGTACCACTCCTTGAGGGTGTCGCGCTTAATGATCTCCGTGTGGAGGGCGGCGACGCCATTGATGGAGTAGGAGCCGTAGCAGGCGATCCAGGCCATGCGCACGGTGTTGCCGGCGACGGGGGCCATGTAGTCGATCGTTGCCTGGTCGAGGCCACGCTCAGCCATATCGATGCGGAAGCGGCGGTCGATCTCGCGGACAATCTCGGCGATGCGCGGGAACAGGCGGTCGAAGATGTGGATGTCCCAGGTCTCCAGGGCTTCGGCGAGAACCGTGTGGTTCGTGTAGGCGAAGGTCTTGGAGACGACCTTCCAGGCATCTTCCCAGCCGAGGCCGTGCTCGTCCATGAGGATGCGCATGAGCTCGGGGATGGCGAGGACCGGGTGGGTGTCGTTGAGCTGGACGGCGTTGAACTCGTCGAAGCCGTTGAGGTCGGTGCCGTGGTGACGCACGTAGTTGGCGACGATTTCCTGCAGGGAGGCGGAGCAGAAGAAGTACTGCTGGCGCACGCGCAGGACCTTGCCCTCGAACGTGGTGTCATTGGGATACAGGACTCGGGAGATGTCCATAGTGCGCTCACGGTCGACGATGGCGTCGGTGAAGCGCTGGGAGTTGAAGGCGTCGTAGTCGAATTCCTCGATCGGCTCAGCCTTCCACAGGCGCAGGGTGCCCACGTTCTTGGTGCCGTAGCCGGTGATCGCGATGTCGTAGGGGACGGCGCGAACGGTCAGGTCAGCGTAGGAGACGATGCGTGCGCGCTCTTCGCGGCGAATGACGAAGGGATATCCCTCTTCCATCCACGGGTCCGGGTGCTCGGTCTGGAAGCCGTTGTCGAAGAGCTGCTTGAACAGGCCGTAGCGGTACAGGATGCCGTAGCCGCGCACGGGCAGGTCGAGGGTCGCGCAGGAGTCGAGGAAGCAGGCGGCGAGGCGACCTAGGCCACCGTTACCGAGGGCAGCATCAGGTTCCTCTTCGAGGACCTGGCCGAGGTCGAGGCCGTAAGCGGCGAGGGCTTCGCGAGCCTGCTCGACGAGGCCGAGGTTCGACAGGTTGTTGAGCAGGGCTCGGCCCATGAGGAACTCGGCGGAGAAGTAGTGTTCCTGACGACCCTTGGCGTAACGCTCCGTGGTGGCGGCCCAGTTATCGGCGATCTGATCAACGATTGCGGCGGACAGGCCCTGCCACACCTCCATCAGGGTCGAATCTTCAACGGGGCGTCCAGAGGTCGCGCGCACATGAGAGGGCAGCGACTGCGTCAGATCCAGCGTCATACGATTTCCTTTTTTGTAACTGCGCCGTGCCCGCCGCGGGGGCGAGCGCCCCAGGGTGGGGCTGGCCTCAATTCTAGAGGGTAGCGATTAACCACCACGATTCCATGCGCTGGCACGGGTCTGGGAGAAACCCCACCCTCAGCCACGTGACGGAGCACACCCGCCACATTGACTCTAAGACTAAAGACCCAGGTTGTCACCAACAAACACCAGCGAAAATAACCCCACCTGCAGCAAGTTGCGAAATACTCCTTCAATGATTTTTCGCAAACGTGAGACACGGTCAGTGTTCATGGACTAAGGTTTTCATGTAACCAATGCTGACCGGGCTAACAACAGCCCACACGGCCAGTGTTCTTGAGACTGAATCACCTTCAACACGAGGAATACGATGAAACTGACGCATAGGTTGACCATCACGACGGCTCTGAGCGCCACGCTCGCGACCGCCCTGATCGCAGGCCCGGCAATGGCTTCTCCTACCGAAGAGAACAAGCCCACCGGTCCCACGATTGCCAACGGCGACAACTCGACCGCGTGCCGCGCGAACTGGACCGCCTCGGCGATCCTCGACACGGACATCCTGGCCCACCACCCCGAGCTTGTATCCGCCGACGCAATCACCCGCAACGCCGACGGCACCATCAACAAGGTCGCCACCGGCTCGAACAACGGCTACACCTCGAAGGTGTCCGCCCTGTTCAATAACGACTCCTACACGGCACCGGGCATGTTCGAGGCCAACCACTGGATCTCCGGATCCCAGCAGAACTGGCGCTTCCCCGTCGCCACCAAGACCAAGCTGGCCGCCGGCACGACGATCACCGTCGACCTGCCCGACGACATGACCAACACCGTCTTCACCGGAAAGCTCGAGACCCGCGCAGGCCTGAACGCCTTCATGCAGGCATGGGGCGGCCAGGCCGCCACCTACACGTGGAACGACGGCGACTTCACGGCCACCCTGACCGACGCGGCGAAGAACATCTGGACCATCACGCTGAACAAGGGCCTCGAAGCCAACACTGGCACTGTCTTCCAGTTCACGGGCACCTTCCCCGAGGGGGCCGAGTCCTCGACCGCTACCGCGACGCTGACCGGTGCCCAGTTCCCGGCCGACGGCGCGGTGTGCGGCGACCTGCCCACCCCTGAAACCCCCGAGCTCACCAAGTGCCAGGTCACCACGGTGGACCGCACCGTGTGGAGCCCCTACTCGCGTGACATCAACGAGCGCTCGAAGTACTCCAGCTCCTGGGGTTCGGATGAGCCCAAGTGGGGCGAAGCCAACGCCGATGGCTGGTTCGTCGCCACCGGTACCGACCCAAAGGTCGGCGACTCGCGCACCCTGCGCCTGTACGGCGCCACCCACAAGGACCTCACCAACGCGACGCTGACGATCAAGGCCATCCAGGGCCTGAAGTTCGACGCCTCCACGATCAACACGATCTCCAACCCCGGCGCTGGCGCGCTCAAGGGTAACGGCTTCACGAACACCGTCGAGGGCCTGGGCGAGATCAAGGTCAGCGAGGACGGCAAGACCATCACCGTCACGATCAAGCACATGCCGGCAAACTCCGCCTTCTCCTTCAACATTAACGGCATCCTGACCGGCGAGACTCTCGAAGGCTCCCCGATCCTGGCCCCGATCGTCCTGCACAACTGGCTGACCGGCACGGACAGCGAGTGCACGGTTCCCACCGAGGAGCCGACCACGCCGGCGCCGTCGGATTCCCCGACGCCCGAGCCGACGACCCCCACTCCCACCCCGTCCGCAACCCCGAGCGGCAACCTCGCTCGCACGGGCGCTGACACCCCGATGCTGGCCGGTGCGGCCATCATGGCTGGACTGGCAGGCCTGGGAGCTCTGGCTCTGCGCCGTCGCCAGCGCTGACGGATCATCCCCCGCAAGGTGCGCCCCTGCGGGGGGCACGCTCCGCAGGGGCGCATAACAGGAAAGTGGCACCCCTCAATGGAGCGGTGCCACTTCCCATCACCGGTTCATCATGAGGGCTCAATTCATGGTGACTTTCGGTAGTTCCATTATGCATGTGATGCACGCATCATTTCAAGGCGAAACGATGACTTTTCGGTGCAAATTCGCGGTTTTTTGCTGCACGTTCGTGCACAACTATCGCGTGATCTGCGCAAACTAGACAAAACGCGGGCCCGCTCGGATCGAGCGGGCCCGCTTTATTTGTCAGGCGAAGATGCCTCAGTGGCGCTTGCGAGCAACCACGAGGGTCACGCCACCGGCCAGCGCGATAACGCCAGCGCCAGCGGCGATCGAAGCGACGGAGCCGGTGTTGGCCAGCGTCGGGTTCGAGGCGGCGGGGGAGCCGACCGGGGCGTTCGTGTTACGGATACCGCCACGAGCAGAGACGGGGGCCGGGCCGTTGCCGGTGGAGATCTGGCCGCGGGTGGTCACGCCGGTGGTGCCGACGGGGCCCGAAGCGGCGCCAGCACCACCCTGATCGGCGGCGGGAGCCTGGTCGACAGCGGGGGTCGAGGGCTCAGGCTGGCTCGGCTGCGGGTCCTGGCTCGGCTCCGGATCCGGCGTGCTCGGAGGCTGGGGCATGCCCGAGGGCTGGGGATCAGGCTGCGGGGCATCGTTGTTGTCCGCGCCGTTGCCGGGGGCCGGAGAGGTGGTCGGGGCGGCGGTGGGACCCGGAGCCGGGTTCGCGGACTGATCCGGCGCGGGAGTCTCGGAGGCGAAAGCAACGCCGGCCGAAGCGGCGATCAGGCCGAGGGCCGCGGTGGCGGCAAGCAGAGACGAGGTCGTCTTCTTCATTGTTTCTCCTGGAAGGAATGTGGTGAGGGATGAATGCGCGACCCTGACCAGTGCGGACTGTGTCGCGTCACGGCGTTCTCTCCCACCCTACAACACCTCCTGACCATTACGCATATATTTCCACATATCACCCGTCTACGAGTCGCACCCCACTATTTCTCAGGACTTTCATCGGCTCCACCACGCGGAAAAACAACCAGTTCAGGACAGCTTAGCGGTCGCAATGAACTGGAAAATGCCCTCCATGATGAGTTGTGTCGCAATGGCGGCCAGCAGCAGGCCGGAAATCTTTGTCAGCAGCATGATGCCACCGGGCCCCAGGAGCCGGGACAGCATCAGGGAGAAACGCATCGTCAGCCACATGACGACGTGCGCCAGTATCACAGCGACGATGACTGCGATCCACGAGCCCACGTTCGTGCCGGCCTGTCCGACGGCCACCATGACAGCGACGATCGAGCCGGGGCCCGCCAAGAGCGGAGTACCCAGCGGCACGAGCGCGACGTTCACGCCCTCGTCCCCCGTGTCTGGTGTCGATGAGTCGGTGCCCATGAGGAGCTCCATGGCGACCAGGAAGAGCAGGACGCCGCCGGAGAGCTGAAGGGCCTCCATCGAAATGTGCAGGAAGCGCAGGATCTGCCCGCCCAGGATCGCGAAGGTCAGGATGACACCGAAGGACACGGATGTCGCCTGGATAGCGGCCCTGCGCTGCTTGACCTGAGAGTATCGCGAGGTCAGCCCCAGGAAGATCGGCACGGTGCCGACCGGGTCCATAATGACCGTCAGCGTCGCGAAGGCGGTCGCAAAAAGAGTGACGTCGAACAGACTCACGGCTCGACCACCTCGATGGTGCCCTGCGCGATGACCTCGGCGATCACCTGCGGGTCCGTCGTGTTTTCGCCGATACGGTTCGGCTTGCCCGTCCCGTGGTAGTCGGAGGAGCCGAACATCGCCAGACCCATCTCGCGGGCCATGCGCTCGACGTCGGCGCGATCCTCAGGCGCGTGGTCGCGGTGGTCGCGCTCGATGCCGAAGAGTCCCGCCTCCGCCATGTCGGCGATGACGGCCTCGGGCAGCAGGCGCTGACGCTTGCGAGCACGGGGGTGGGCCAAGACCGGCACTCCCCCGGCCTTCCGCACGCAGCGCACGGCCTCGACCGGGTCGGGCGCCCAGTGGTGCACGTAGTAGGGGCCCGACGGGTGCAGGGCCTGAACGAAGGCAGCGCTGCGATCGGGGAAGGCACCGGCGGCGACAAGCGCATCGGCGATGTGCGGGCGCCCCACGGGGCCGCCCTCGGGCGCGAAGGCGAGCACGTCGTCCAACGTGATCGGGTAGTCGGCGGACAGGTTCTCGACCATGCGCGCGGCGCGCGTCTCGCGGTCCTCGCGCGTGCGTCGGAAATTATCGACGAGGCCGGGGCTGGCCGGGTCGAAGAGGTACGCCAGGAGGTGCACGGTAATCCCCGAGGACGAGCACGACATCTCAGCGCCCCGGATGAGGCTCACGCCGGTGTCCGCGACAGCGGCCGCGGCCTCGTCCCATCCGATCGTCGTGTCGTGGTCCGTCAGCGCGATGGTGTCCAGCCCGGCCTGCGCGGCGATAGCCAGGAGCTGCGCGGGCGTATCCGTCCCGTCTGAATACGCGCTATGAGTGTGGGGGTCAATTCGCTTCACCATTTGAGATTACCCCATTAGTCCCATCACACAACCGCGCGGGCGAACAACACCCGCGAGCGCCAGGAGGTCTCTCCAATGACCCGGTTTTGGCTTGTCTCGACCGCATTTTCTGCACGTTCTCCCGTTTCGAAGCCGCCGTTTTGACCACCGTCCCACCTGCAGCGACGATCCGTCGACTATAGGAAACTGGCAGTAAGCGGCCATTTGGCCTCCCTCAACACCGATTGGAGTACACGCGTGTCTGACAAGGATCAGACCCAGGTGTCCACCGCGACCGACGCAGGAGACGCCGGGTACAACAAGGCTTTGAAAAACCGACACATCCAGATGATCGCCATCGGCGGCTCGATCGGCACCGGCCTGTTCCTGGGTGCCGGCGGCCGCCTGGCTCAGGGCGGCCCCGCGCTGGCCTTCGCCTACGCGGTGTGTGGCGTCTTCGCGTTCCTGATGGTCCGGGCCCTCGGCGAGCTCGCCGTACGCCGTCCATCCTCGGGCGCATTCGTGTCCTACGCCCGCGAGTTTCTGGGCGAGAAGGGTGCGTTCGTCACCGGCTGGTTCTTCTTCCTGGACTGGGCGGTCACGGTCATGGCCGATATCACCGCGGTGGCGCTGTACATGCACTACTGGTCGATGTTCGAGTCCGTCCCGCAGTGGGTCATCGCCCTCGTCGCGCTCGCCCTGGTCTTCGTCCTCAACATGATGAGCGTCAAGGCCTTCGGCGAGGCAGAGTTCTGGTTCGCGATGATCAAGGTCGCGACGATCCTCATCTTCATGGGCGTGGCAATCTGGGCGATCATCACTCAGGCTCACGTCGGCGAGTACACCGCGGGCCTCCACAACATCTCCGAGTCCGGTGGTTGGTTCCCCGAGGGCCTGGCCCCCGTCTTCGCGCTCACGCTGGGCGTCGTCTTCGCCTTTGGCGGCACCGAGATGGTGGGCGTCGCGGCGGGCGAGGCCAAGGACGCCGCGACGATCCTGCCCAAGGCCATCAACTCGATGGTCGTGCGTATCTTCTTCTTCTACGTCGGCTCTGTCGTTCTCTTCGCCCTGGCGCTGCCCTACAACGCATACTCCTCGAATGAGTCACCCTTCACGACGTTCTTCTCCGGCCTGGGCGTGCCCCACGCGGGCGACATTATCCAGGTCGTCGTCCTGACCGCCGCCCTCTCCTCGCTCAACGCCGGCCTGTACGCGACCGGCCGCACGCTGCGCTCGATGGCGCTCGTGGGCGAGGGCCCGCGCTACGCCGCTCGCCTCAACAAGAACCACGTCCCCTACGGCGGCATCATCATCACCGCGTCGCTCGGCCTGCTGGGCGTCCTGCTCAACGCCTTCGTTCCGGAGAACGCCTTCAACATCGTCATGGACCTCGCGGGTATCGGCATCGCCGGCACCTGGGCAATGATCCTCATCTCGCACCTGGCGTTCCTGCGCAAGGTCAAGCGCGGCGAGGAACAGCGCCCCGAGTTCCGCATGCCCGGCGCCCCCTACACCAACTACCTGGCGCTGCTCTTCTTCGCGGTCGTCGTGGCTTCGAACGTGACCTCCGAGTCGGGCCGTTGGACCCTCGCGCTCTTCGCCGTGATCGTCGTCCTCATGGTCGCCGGCTGGTACTACGTGCGCGGGCGCGTCGGCAACCTGACCGACGAGGCCGCCGCCTCGCTGCAGGGCGAGGAAACCCTGGTGGCGGGCGACTGAGAAAGGACGAACAGTGCGTCTTCACGTCACGTATGCCGGTGGCACCATCGGCATGGTCGACTCCCCCGAGGGTCTGCGCCCCGGCGCTGACCTTCAGGGATGGTTCGGCTCACAGCTGGAGGGCATCGAGCTGGCCTCGAACATCACGATGTCGACGCTGGACCCGCTCATTGACTCCTCGGAGGCCACCCCCGAGGACTGGCAGGCCATCATCAACGACATCAACGCGCATGCGGACGAGGCCGACGCCTTCCTGGTCCTGCACGGCACAGACACGATGGCTTACTCGGCCGCGGCCCTGTCCTACGCTTTGGCGAGCATGGGCAAGCCGGTCGTCCTGACCGGGTCTCAGTACCCGCTTGGCGTCGTCGGCTCGGATGCGTCCGCGAACGTCACGGGCGCCCTGCGCGCTGCAATTTCGCATCGCGCCCGAGGCGTCATGCTGTTCTTCGGGCACAAGCTCCTGGCCGGCAACCGCGCCACCAAAACCTCGTCGTGGGCGTTCCGCGGATTCGAGTCGCCCTCCGTGTCCCCCATGGCGCGCACGGGCGCACCGTGGCGCTGGTACGAGGCGCCGAGCACGGGCACCGGCTGGCAGGATCCCAGCCCGTACAAGCGCCAGGATGTCGCCGTCATCGACGTGGTGCCCGGTATGAGCGCCGCGCGGCTGCGCGCCATGACGACGCCCCACCCGGATGCGGTCATCCTGCGCACCTTCGGTGTGGGTAACATCCCCGCCTCCGAGCCCGGCCTCGTGGATGTCCTGGCCGAGCTCACGCAGGCCGAGGTGCCGATCATCGTCGCCTCCCAGTGCTACCAGTCCGAGGTCATGCTCGGCCACTATGAGGCCGGCAACGCCCTGGCCCAGCTGGGCGCGATCGGCGCGCACGACATGACGCTCGAGGCCCTCTACGCCAAGACCGTCTTCCTGCTCTCGCAGGGCAAGCGCGGCGCGGACTTCAAGCGCTGGATGGACCTGTCCATCGCGGGAGAGCTCACCCTCCAGGACTGAGCCTCTTGCACCCGACACAGCCCCGGCCTCGTTCCCGGCGCAGCGCGCGCCACCTGGGAGACGAGGCCGGGGTTTGTCATGTCTTTCGCGCCCGTGAGCGCACAACGCGTGCGTAGAATAGCACCCATGAGTGAAGAAGCTACACAGTCCATGGCCGATCGCGGCGATAACCGCTCTCGTCAGCCCCAGTCCTCCGCTTTCCGCGACTTCATCGGCTCCGGTTGGGGACCTCGTCCCACCGAGCTTCCCGCGCGCGAGCGCGTCGCCGATTTCCTGAATGACCGCACCCTCAAGGCCGGTGCCCCGTTTCCGGGCGAGCGCCTCGTCGTCCCCGCGGGCCCCTACAAGGTCCGCTCGAACGACTGCGACTATCGTTTCCGCGCGCACTCCGCCTTCGCGCATCTGTCGGGCCTGGGCGGCGAGAAGGAACCTGACACGGTCCTGGTGCTCGAGCCGAACGACGATGGTACCCACACTCCTCTGCTCTTCTTTAAGCCCCGCGCCTCGCGTTCCTCCAAGGAGTTTTACGCGGACGCCCGCTACGGCGAGTTTTGGGTGGGCGCACGCCCCTCGCTCGAGGAGCTAAGCGCACAGACCGGCCTGGAGACCCGCCACATCGACACGCTGCGCGACGCGCTGGCGAAGGACGCCGGGACCGTGCAGCTGCGCATCGTGCGCGGCGTCGACGCCAACGTCGAGGCGATGGTGAACGAAGTGCGTTCCCAGGCCGGGCTGCCCGCAGGCGAGGAGGCCCGCGAAGACGACGAACGTCTCGAGGAACGCCTGTCCGAGATCCGCCTGACCAAGGATGCGTTCGAGCTCGAGGAGATGGTGCGAGCCGTCGAGGTGACCAAGGCCGGTTTCGAGGACATCATCCGTATCCTGCCTCGCGCTGTCGGCCACCGCCGTGGCGAGCGCGTCATTGAGGGCGCATTCCGAGCGGTCGCCCGCGAAGAAGGCAACGGCGAAGGCTACGAAACCATCGCCGCTTCGGGCAACCACGCGAATACCCTGCACTGGATCGACAACGATGGCGAGGTGCGCGAAGGCGACCTGGTGCTCGTCGACGCCGGCGTCGAGGTCGATTCCCTCTACACCGCCGACATCACGCGCACCCTGCCCGTCAACGGTCGCTTCACCGAGGTCCAGGCGCGCGTCTACCAGGCCGTCCTCGACGCGTGCGAGGCCGCCCTGGCCCGCGCCAACGAGCCGGGCTGCCGCTTCAAGGACGTGCACGACGCGGCCATGCGCGTCATCGCCACGCGCCTGCACGAGTGGGGCATCCTGCCCGTCACCCCGGAAGAGTCCCTCGCCCCCGAGGGCCAGCAGCACCGCCGTTGGATGCCACACGGCACCAGCCACCACCTGGGCCTGGACGTGCACGACTGTGCGAAGGCGCGAGACGAGCTCTACAAGGGTGCGCTGCTCGAGCCGGGCATGGTCTTCACGATCGAGCCGGGCCTGTACTTCCGCGCCGACGACCTGCTCATCCCCGAGGAGTACCGCGGGATCGGCGTGCGCATCGAGGACGACGTCGTCGTGAACGCCGACGGCACCGTCACGCGCATCTCCGAGGACATCCCGCGCACGATCGCGGACGTTGAGGAGTGGATCGCCCGCGTGCAGTCCCGCTGAAATGCGGGCGCAGAGCTGAGGTTACGCCTCGGTCTGGTCCTTTTCGGGGGACGAGGCCGGGGCGTCCTCATGTGCGGACGCCGCGCTCTCGGGGCTGTTCGTCATAGGGGCCGAGGCATCGGGCGCGCTCACGGGGACGTCGGTCCGGGCGGACGTGTCCTCGGGCGTCTGGCGTCCACCGGGCACCTCCCCGTCCTTGGTCGCCGCGCCGAAGCGGGGGCGGCCGTCGGGGAAGAAACCAACGGAATCCTTCTGCGGGCGCGCCTGCTCCGTACGCGGGCGCACGACGCGCGCGCGGTTGCCGGGGGTGCGCTGCAGGATCTGGTAGGCGCGGTCAATGTCGGCCGAGGCCAGGACCGCGTAGCGCTGGGCGACAACCTGCTGGGAGGACACGAGGTCGCGGCTGCGTCCGCGAATGATGAAGGACAGAGCGGACAGAGCCATGCCGATCAGGGCGCCGACGATGATGCCGCCAGCGACCCACGTTCCCGTGCCACCCGCGCTCTGGCCAGCGGACATGAGCATGCCACCCAGGGCTCCCCACAGGCCGCCGCTGGAGGCACCCGAGAGGGAGGCGCGGGCGATCGTCAGGCGTCCTTTGACACGCTCGACGAGGTGCAGGTCGGAGCCAACAATCGTGATCGCGGAAACATCGAAGCCGGCATCCGACAGGAAGTCGATGCCCGCACGCGCCTGCGCGTAGGTCTCGTACGAGGCGACCTCGGTGCCCGTGGGCATCTGCGGGTCCATCACGACAGCCATTTCTTCTCCTTCGTCCCGGCCTCGGTGGCATGGAACGCATTGTTCATGCGGCGACCGGCTCATCAGTACGCATCTGTGGTCACCAGCCTAAGATGTAAGAGTGAGCATCGCATCTATTGAACTAGGCACCAAGGGCCGCCGCGTCTACATCGGAAAGCTCGCTGGCACCGGTGTTTTCGACCCTTTGGGCGACCAAGTCGGCAAGATCCACGATGTCGTTGTCATCTTTCGGCTGAAATCCGAAGCCAACGTCATCGGCTTCGTCGTCGAGGTTGGCCCGCGTAAGCGTGTCTTCCTGCCGCTCACCCGAGTGACCTCGATCGAGGCCGGCTCGGTCATCACGACGGGCCTGCTCAACATTCGTTCGTTCACGCAGCGTCCCATCGAGACGCTCGTGCTCTCCGAGCTCTTCGACCGCGTCGTCACCATGAACGACGGCTCGGGCCAGGTGCGTATCCTTGACGTCGCGATGCGTCAGCGCCGTCCGAAGGACTGGGTGATCTCCACGCTGCACGTCCAGCGCGTGCGCACGTCCACCCTCGGTTTCACGCGCAGCGGCGAGACCCTCACGGTCGACGTGTCCGAGGTGTCGGGTCTGCTCAAGACCGACTCGAACCAGGCGGCGACCGCGCTGCTGCAGTACACGGAGGACATGCGCCCCGCCGACCTGGCGGACTTCATGCACACGCTCCCCCAGGACCGCAAGATGGCGGTCGCCATGCAGCTGACGGACGCGCGCCTCGCCGACGTGCTCGAGGAGCTGGGTAAGGACGACCGTATCGCGATCGTCTCGGCGCTGGAAGCCGCCCGAGCCGCCGACGTCCTGGACGTCATGCAGCCCGACGACGCGGCCGACCTCGTCGCCGAGCTGCCCGCCGCGAAGGCTCAGTCCCTGCTCGCCCTCATGGAGCCCGAAGAGGCCGAGGACGTGCGTCGACTCATGACCTACGACGAGTCGACCGCGGGTTCGCTCATGACCACCGAGCCCGTCATTTTCGGCCCCAACGCAACCGTCGCGCAGATGCTCGCGGCCGTGCGACGCGAGGACATCCCGGCCTCGATCGCGACCGTCGCTTTCATCGCACGCCCGCCTCAGGAGACACCGACCGGCCAGTACCTGGGCATGGTCCACATCCAGCGCGCGCTGCGCGAGCCCCCACAGACCCTGCTCGGCACGATCCTGGACCGCGACATTGAGTCCGTGGACCCCAACGCGCACATCGCGACCGTGACGCGTCTGCTCGCGACCTACAACCTGACGGTCCTGCCCGTCGTCGACGAGGACGGGCACCTGCACGGTGCCGTCTCGGTCGATGACGTCCTCGACGAGCTGCTGCCCGAGGACTGGCGAGACTTCGACGACGACGTGACCGACCGCATGATGGCAAGGAGCATCGATGGCTGATCGCCTGGACAACCCGATCGACAAGCGTCGGTGGTTCTTCCGCCGCTCTTCCGGTAGCGGCGACGGTTTCGGCCGCTTCGCGGAGGCCACCGCACGCTTCATGGGCTCCCCGAAGTTCGTCCTCTACATGACGATCTTCGTCATCGCATGGATCACGGCGAACCTGATGCTCGCCAGCATCAGCGAAGAGGCCGCGTGGGACCCCTACCCCTTCATCCTCCTGAACCTCGCGTTCTCGACCCAGGCCTCGTACTCGGCCCCGCTGATTATGCTCGCGCAGAACCGCCAGGACGCCCGCGACCGCGTCGTGGCCGAGCAGGACCGCATTCGCGCGGAGCGCAACCTCGCGGACACCGAGTACCTCGCCCGCGAGATCGCCGGCCTGCGCCTGGCCCTCCAGGACGTCGCCACGCGCGACTTCGTGCGCTCCGAGCTGCGCGACATGCTGGAGGACCTGCGTGCGGAGATCGCCGCGGACGCGACCAACGCCTCGTCGAACGAGGCGGAGGGCGAGGTCGAGGCCGACGGTGCCTTTCGTCCCCTAGAAGATGGGCACACCGGCCAGTAGAGTGGAGTCTATGCCAGTCACGCTTGAATCCGTCATGGAGGCTCTCGGCCAGGTCATCGACCCCGAGATCCGCCGCCCCATCACCGACCTCAACATGGTGACCCCCGACCTGGTCACGATCGACGGCTCCTCCGTCGCCGTCAAGGTCCTGCTCACCACCGCCGGATGCCCCCTGCGCACCCAGATCACCAAGGACGTCACCGAGCGCGTGAGCGCCGTCGAAGGCGTCGACAACGTCTCGGTCGAGATGGGCGTCATGGACGAGGCCCAGAAGAAGGCGCTGCGCGAGAAGCTCAACGGCGGTCGCCCCGAGCGCGAGATCCCCTTCTCTCGCCCCGACTCCCTCACGCGCGTCATCGCCGTCACCTCGGGTAAGGGCGGCGTCGGCAAGTCCTCCATGACCGCGAACCTGGCCGCCGCGCTGGCCGCGCAGGGCCTCAAGGTCGGCGTCATGGACGCGGACATCTACGGCTTCTCGATCCCGCGCATGCTCGGCGTGGACCACGACCCGCAGGTCATCGACGGCATGATGATCCCGCCCGTGGGCGCCGGCGGCGTCAAGGTCATCTCGATCGGTATGTTCGTTCCCGACGGCCAGGCCGTCATCTGGCGCGGCCCCATGCTCCACCGTGCCCTTCAGCAGTTCCTCGCAGACGTGTTCTGGGGCGACCTGGACGTCCTGCTCATCGACATGCCTCCGGGCACGGGCGACGTCGCGATCTCGATCGCGCAGCTGCTGCCCAACTCAGAGATCCTCGTCGTGACGACCCCGCAGGTCGCGGCCGCCGAGGTTGCCGAGCGCGCCGGTTCCATCGCCTCGCAGACGAACCAGAAGGTCATCGGTGTCGTCGAAAACATGTCCTTCCTGCCCCAGCCCGACGGCTCGCGCCTGGAGATCTTCGGCGCGGGAGGCGGCGAGTCCGTCTCGCAGCGCCTGACCGCGCAGCTGGGCTACTCTGTGCCGCTGCTAGCCCAGGTGCCCCTCGACATCGCGCTGCGTGAGGGCGGCGACCGTGGCGAGCCCGTCGCCGTCGCCTCGGGCCCTGCCGCCGAGCAGCTCACGGCCCTCGCCAAGCGGCTCTCGTCGGTGAACCGCGGCCTGGCGGGCCGCCCCCTCGGGGTCTCCCCCATCCAGCACTGAGCCACGCGGCTTCGCCCCGGCCTCGTCCCCATCGACGAGGCCGGGGTTTCGTATGCTTGCCAGGTGAATTTTTCGCGTATTTTCGGAGCGCCAGCGCGCCCTTGCGCATCCTCGCCTGTACCCTGATGCCTGGGGAGGCATCAACGCGCAGGCGTACCTCACCCAGGCGATCAAACACGAGTGAGGATACGGCGATGGCGGACAAGGCCCAGACGTGGGTGTACACCGAGGACTACGTGGCGGAAAGCGACGCGCTGACCGCCGCACGCGCCGTCGCTACCGAAATGGGCGCTTCCCCCGTATCCGCTGGCACCGGCGCAGCCCTGCGCATGCTGGCGGCCGTCTCCGGCGCCCGCGCGGTCCTGGAAGTGGGCACGGGCGCGGGTGTGTCCGGCCTGTGGCTGCTGGACGGCATGGCTGCCGACGGCGTCCTCACGACGATCGACTCCGAGTCTGAACTCCTGGGCCACGCGCGCCGCAACTTCGCTGCTGCAGGCCTATCCTCGCATCGCACGCGCCTCATCGCCGGGCGCGCTCTCGACGTGCTGCCGCGCATGGCTGCTCGCGGCTACGACATGGTCGTCCTGGACGGCGACCTGGAGGAAACCCCTCAGTACCTCGATCACGCGGTGCGTATCCTGCGCCCCGGTGGAACGATCGCTTTCGTGCACGCCCTGTGGCGCGACCAGGTGGCCGACCCCGCGCGTCGCGACGCGCACACCGTGGTCGCCCGCGAGGTGGTCAACTACCTGCGCGACTCCGATGAGTTCGTGCCCACGCTACTGCCCGTCGGTGACGGCCTGGCGGTCGCCGTGAAGCGCTGAGCTGCCCCATTCATAGACAAGCGGCGGAACAGGAGATCCTGTTCCGCCGCTTCGTCTCTATCTGTCAGATGGCCGCTCCGAGAGCTTCGGCGAGTTCCGCCGCCTCCTGCTCGTTCAGCTCAATGACGAGCCGACCGCCCCCTTCGCTGGGAATGCGCATGACGATACCGCGCCCTTCGGCGCTGACTTCGAGGGGTCCATCCCCCGTGCGAGGCTTCATTGCTGCCATGAGAGTACTCCTTCTCAGAGTTATGCCCGCGCCTCCTCAGGCGGGGTAACATACCTATTTTATCGAATAAGCGCCATTTTTCCTTAACACACCGCAAAGAGTAATCAATAAAAATAATCCAATCGATTAATTAGTCCTGTAACAAGTGGAGTTTGATAGAACATAGCACCCGCATAAAGGCTGCAAAACTACTAGGCACCCGTCGCTAGACGCACGGCCTCCTCCGGGTCATCCACGACGCGGAGCAGGTCCACGTCGCCGGGCGAGATCATCCCGGCATCGACCATCGAGGAGCGGATCCAATCGACCAGGCCCGACCAGTAGTCGGTCCCCACGAGGACCACCGGGAAGGAACGGATCTTCCCCGTCTGCACGAGGGTCGCGGACTCGAAGAGCTCATCCATGGTCCCAAACCCCCCGGGCATCACGATGAAACCCCGCGAGTACTTGACGAACATGGTCTTACGAGCGAAGAAGTAGCGGAAGTTAACGCCCAGGTTCACCCACTGGTTCAAGCCCTGCTCGTGGGGCAGCTCGATACCCAGGCCGATCGACGTTCCGCCGGCCTCCCATGCGCCGCGGTTCGCCGCTTCCATCATGCCGGGGCCGCCGCCCGTGATGACGGCGTAGCCGCGATCCACGAGGAGCTCACCGATGCGCTGGGCGCACTCGTAGAGGGGCTCGTCGGGGCGGGTGCGAGCGGAACCGAACACCGAGATGGCGGGGCCGACCTCCGCGAGGGCCTCGAAGCCCTCGACGAACTCGGACTGGATGCGTAGGACCCGCCACGGGTCCTCGTGCTTCCAGTCCGCGCTCTGGTCGGACTGGAGCAGCGATGCGTCCGAGGTCATGCGCGGGATCTGGTCGCCTCGCAGGACGATGGATCCGCGGCGGTAGGTGTGCGTCGGCTTGGTCATGGTCATGCCTCCCTGTGTGGTGCAGGCGTCGGTGCCGGCTGCGCGAGCACGAACGCTCGCAGCGTGTCGTGCACCTTCACGATATCGGATACGGGCGTATGTTCGTCGCGCGTGTGCGCCAGTAGCGGGTCACCGGGGCCGAAGTTCATGGCGGGCACGCCGGCCTGGGTGAAGCGCGCGACGTCGGTCCAGCCGACCTTTGCACTCAGCTGCAGCTCCTCACCCCGCGAGGCCGCGACCTGGCGGGCGACCGACAGGAAGCGCTGGGCGACGTCAGAGTCCGCTCCCGGCCTGGCCCCTTCGCACAGGTCATCGATCTCGACCGTGGCGCCCGTGCCCTCGAAGAGCCCGCGCACCCACTCCAGGGCATCGTCCGCGCGCGTGGAGGGAGCGAAGCGGTAGTTGACGGTCATCGACGCAGCCTCGGGAATTACGTTGTTGGCGATACCGCCCGCGACGCGTACGACCGAGAGGGATTCGCGGAATTCAAGGCCATCGACGGTAACGACAGGGTTTCCGTAGGCGGCGATACGCTCGATGACGGGAGCCATCGCGTGGATCGCGTTGACGCCCATCCACGCGCGAGCCGAGTGCGAGGCGCGCCCCGGGAAGTGTGCAATGACGCGCAGCGTGCCGTTGCAGCCGCCTTCCACCTGGGCGGCGGTGGGCTCGCCCAACAGCGCCAGGTCGCCGACCAGCCATTCGGGGTGGTTGCGCTGGACGCGCCCCAGGCCGTTCAGGTGGGAGGCGACCTCCTCGTGATCGTAGAAGACCCAGGTGACGTCGGCGTTCAGCGCAGCCTCGTCGCTGGAACGGAGGACAGCGCCAGCCTCGCACGCGAGCGCGAGTGTCGCCGCGCAGCCTCCAAGCATGTCGACAGACCCACGACCCCACAGGACCGTGGCCCCGTCGCGCTCCTCGAAGCGACCGGGGACATTGTCGGCGATGGGGACGGTGTCGAGATGCCCGGCGAGAACCACGCGCTGGTCGAGGCCGAGACAAGTCCGCGCGCAGACGGCATCACCGTCGCGCAGGATCTCCAGGGATGGGACCGATCCGAATCCGGCATCGAGCAGGGCCGCCTCGACGGCGTCAGCCAGGGGCCCTTCGTCTCCCGACACCGAGGGAATGTCGATCATTTGGCGCGTGAGCTCGACCGGGTCCGTCAGGTTCGTCAGCTGCATGGTTCCTCCTTCACGGATGCCTCCAGGATAGCCGTGCACTCCCCCACCTGCGTCCCTCCGCCGCTCCCCGGGAGCGAGCCCCGGCCTCCTTCCTGATACCCGTTTTTGCGCGAACCACCCAAGGTGTTACCCTCAGCACATGACACGCTGTGCTAACCCGTTGCTGTTTGCGGGTATCGCTTCTTTCCTGTCCGCGCGAACCGGGGGTCGTTTTCGCCTGATCATCGGCTACGAAACCCCTGAGAATCAGGACGCTGCGCGCGACGGCGCTGCGGTCGTCGAAGCGTCCGGCGGGCACGCCCTGCTCATGCCGCGTGCGCTCCCCGCTCCCCTGACGGCGTTTTCGGTGCGCATGGTGATGGCGGACGGCGCCGTGTACGTGCGCGCGTCGGGTGAGACCCTCATCTACCTGGGTGGGCGCGCAATCGATCGCTCGCACGAGGGCGCTCTGGCCCCCGATGCTGAGCTGGCCCTCATCGACGAGGCCGTGGCCGCGTGCGGGGACGGCTCGTCCCTCCCCCGTTCGCTGGGAGGCTGGGAGTCGGTGGGCGACGGAATGGTCGGCGCGTACGTGGACCGCTGCACCTCGCGCATCGCCTCCCTGGAGCCTTCCGGCGCACGCGGGACCTCCGTGTCGATCGACGAGGCCTCGGGGCTCCTGGCGACTCTCCTGGACCACCTGGGCGTGCCGGTCGTCAAGGAGGGCGCTGATCTCTCCCTCAGCGTTTCCTCGGATGGGCGTACCCTGAGCACCTCGGTGCCCGAGGAGCGGGTCCGCAGCGCGCTGGAGGATGCGCTGAGCACCTCTCCCGCCGTGCCCACCGACCCGGGCCTGTACTGCGTGGACCCGGCCTTCGTACTCGACGCGGACGCGCTGTGCGCGGGCGCGGCGCTGGCAGTGCTAGGAGTCTGAGACCGAACAGTTGTGCCCCGGGGACACGTCCCCGGGGCACTGCCGTCTATACCGTCAGCTCACACGTCGAAGGGTGTGGAGATGACCATGCCGCCCGTCTCGATCTGGCCGACCATGTCGGACAGGCCCAGCTTGAGCTCGGAGGACAGCATCGGCGTGTAGGCGCCGAAGCCCGTGAGGATCACGCCGCCCGAGGCCAGGGACACCGGGACGACGGATGCCTTCTCACCCGCGGAGGCCTGGGCGATGAGGGTATCCATCGCGGCCTTGTAATCCACGACGACGCCCGTCAGCACGGGAGCGCCGATGGCGGAGCGGACCTCGTCGGCGATCTGGATGTAGCTGAACGCGTCCGCGAATGACTGCGTGTCCACCTGCTGCGTCACCGACCCGCCGGACTGGCCGGACATCGGTGCGGTCTCAGCCGACTGGGCCTCGTCGCGAGTCAGGCCCTTCAGGTCGTTCTTCGTCAGGCCCGACCACACAAGGCGCACGGTCGGGTTGGCGGCCTCGGTGACGGCGCGCGCGGCGCCCTCGTTGGCCTCACCGGCGAAGGGGGCGATGATGTCGGCGCCTTGAGAGAGCGCGTCGGCGGTCGCCGTGCGCACCTCGTTGGCGCTGCCCGCGTACGTGCCGTCGCTCGTCACGGGGTTCCAGCCGAGCACCGTGATCGACGTGCCGTTGGCCAGGTTGTAGGCGTCCACGCCCTGGGAGAACGCGGACATCTGCGAGCTGGTGACGTTGTCACGCTCTCCGCCGATGACGGCGAGCGTGCCCGTGGTCGTCATGCCCGCGGAGGCGTAGCCGGCCAGGTAGGCGGCCTGCGAGGCGTCCACGTCGACGACCGAGCCGTTCTTCAGAGTGGTCGCGGCACCCTTGGAGTCAACGAAGGAGGCGCCCACGAGGGCGAAGCGAACCTTCGGGTTGGAACGTGCGGCCTCGGAGATCGAGGCGGCCATGGTCGAGTCCGCGCCCACGATCAGCGTGCAGCCGGAGGTCACGAGCGAGGCCGGTGCCTCCTGCCCGCTGGCCGACTCGAAAGCGACAGACGCGTCGTTCGCGGCGCTCGCGAGAGCGGTCGCGACGGGGTCCGTGGCGGCGTCGCCGTGGGCTCCGGAGATGGCGGCGCAGACTTTCGCGGAGGCTGCGGGGGTGGCGGCGGGCGTGGTCGAGCAAGCTCCAAGGGCCAAGGAGGCCGCGGTCGCGGTGGTTGCGAGCGCGGCGATGGTCCGCTTGTTCACGTGTGATGCCTTTCGTAGGGGCTTCTTGCTGCCCAACACGCTACCAGCCCCGTACCCCTGCGCGGCGGGCGGGGCGGCGCACCTCACCCGAGAGCGAACAGGGCGCGGCGAGGCCAGACCCCCTCGCGGGAGCGCCACGAGGGGATACGCCAGGCCGCGCGTCGGCGAGGCGTCAGAGCAGGTCGGAGCGGCCCCGGTCAGCGAGCTGGTCGACGACGGCCTTCACGGACTGCGCGCGGTCGCGGCGCGTCACGAGGATCGCGTCGGGGGTCAGAGCGACGGCCACATCGGGCACGCCGACGAGCGCGACGAGGGGCCCCTCGCCATCCTGCGTGAGGGAACAGAAGACCGCCGCCCCTTCGGATTCGACGCGCAGCGCCTCGCCCAGGTTGCCCGCCTCCGCGACAATGCCGGTGAGGGCCTCGAAGTCGCCGAGATCCGTCCAACCCAGCTCGGCGTCTGCGGGCACGACCGCCACTCCCCCGTCGGTGGCCACCGGCTCGGCGATCGCGTGGTCGATGGCGATCTTCGTCAGGTGCGGCCAGTTATCCGCCAGCACCTCATCGAACTCGGGGGTGCCCCACGCGCGCGCGACGGTCTCCAGGCGTGCGTGCATGTCGGGCAGCAGGCGGGCCAGATGGGCGGCAAGCACGCCCGCCGACACGATGAACATACCCGCGTTCCACAGGTAGCCCGCCGCCACGTAGCGGGCAGCCGTGTCGGCATCCGGCTTCTCCACGAACTCGGCGACCCGGCGAGCGCCGCACTCAGCGTCGGCTTCCCCGGCCTCGTCAGAGAGGGCCGGACCGGGTGCGATGTACCCGTAGGCGGTCGACGCCTCCGTGGGTGTCAGGCCGATCGTCACGACGTAGCCCTCGCGGGCGGCGCCGATCGCCGTCTCGACGGCGATGCGCAGCAGCTCGGGGCGGGCGATCAGGTGGTCGGCCGCGAAGGACCCGACGATCGCGTCATCCCCGAAGCGCTCGCGCACGACGTATGCGGCCAGGCCGATCGCGGCCATTGAATCGCGGCCCGACGGCTCGATGAGAAGCGTGCGATTATCCGACGAGGCGAACTCAGGCAGCTGGGCGAGCACGCCGTCGCGGTGCGCCTGGCCGGTCACGATGGTCACCGACGAGGCCGACTCCTCCAGGCGGTCCACCGTGCCCTGCAGGAGGGTACGGCCCGTGCCCGCCAGGTCGAGGAGGAACTTGGGGCGGCGGCGGCGCGACAGCGGCCACAGGCGGGTGCCAGCACCGCCGGCGGGGATGATCACGTGGAGGTCACTCATGCCCCCAAGTATCGCAGATACGACGAGGGGGCGAGGCATCAGCCTCGCCCCCTCGTGGAAAGCGTGCGTTACGCGAGCGTCACTCGGCGTCGCCCTCTGCGTCGCCCTCTGCGGCGGCCTCTTCGGTGGCTTCCTCAGCCTCTTCAGGGGCGGCTTCCTGAACGGCGACGATGACCGTCTCGGGATCGAGCTCGACCTCAACGCCGGCGGGCAGCTTCAGGTCGGAGACGTGCACGGCGGAGCCGGCCTCGACGCCCTCAATGGAAACCTCGAGGCTCTCGGGGATGGAGGTGGCGGGGGCCTTCACCAGGATGGTGAACTCCTCGACGGAGTGGACGGTGCCGGGGGCGGACTCGCCAACGACGACGACGGGGACCTCAACGTCGACCTTCTCGCCGGCCTTGACGGCCAGGAAGTCGGCGTGCAGGATGTCGCGGCGCACGGGGTGAACCTGAACGTCCTTGACGAGGGCCAGCTGGGTCTTGCCCTCGATCTTCAGCTCAACGAGCGCGTTCTTGGTGCCGCGAACGATGAGGAAGAGGTCGTGGCCGGGAACGTCCAGGTGACGGGGCTCGGCGCCGTGGCCGTAGAGGACCGTGGGGACCTTGCCAGCGCGGCGGGCGCGGCGGGCAGCACCCTTACCAAACTCGGAACGCTCTTCGGCAAGCAGGATGGGGTTGTCGCTCATGTGTCTTTCCTTCGTTTCTCAGGTCCGGCGTCGGTGTCGGCAGAGTGAAGGAAACGCGTGGCATTTCAATTCAGGCCCTGTCGATAACGGCAGATACGGATCCGCCCTCGCCGGAGCAACCCCAATAGGTTACCTCACGGCGAGGGCGGATGTGAAGCGGGAGGCGCTCAGTTAAAGAGCGATGTGACCGAACCGTCTTCGAAGACCTCTTGGATCGCGCGAGCCAGGAGCGGCGCGATGGAGAGGACGGTGAGCTGCTCGAAGCGCTTCTCAGCGGGGATCGGCAGCGTGTCGGTGACGACAACCTCGGCGGCGCCGGACTCGGAGAGACGCTTCGCGGCGGGGTCGGAGAGGATGCCGTGGGTGGCCACGACGATGACCTTCTTGGCACCGGCATTGTTGAGGACGTTGATCGCCTCGGTGATCGTGCCGGCCGTGTCGATCATGTCGTCCACCAGGACGCACTCCTTGCCTGCGACCTCGCCGACGACGCGGTTTGCGACGGCGACGTTGGGGCGGGTGGTGTCGCGGGTCTTGTGGACGAAGGCCAGGGGCGCGCCGCCCAGCTTCTTCGACCACTTCTCGGCGACGCGAATGCGGCCGGCGTCGGGAGAGACGATGGCGGTGTTGGTCAGGTCGACGCGACCGCGCACGTAGTCCACGAGGACCGGCATGGCGAAGAGGTGGTCGACCGGGCCGTCGAAGAAGCCCTGTTCCTGCGAGGCGTGCAGGTCGACGCTCATGATGCGGTCGGCACCGGCTGCCCGGTACAGGTCAGCCATGAGGCGCGCGGAGATGGGCTCGCGCCCCTGGTGCTTCTTGTCCTGGCGCGAGTACGGGTAGAAGGGAGCAACCACGGTGATGCGCTTAGCGGAAGCGCGCTTGGCAGCGTCAATCATGATGAGCTGCTCCATGATCCACTTGTTGATGTCGCCCTCGATGGACTGCAGGACGAACACGTCGGCGCCGCGAACGGACTCGTTGAAGCGCACGTAAATCTCGCCGGAGGCGAAGTCGTAGGCCGTCACCGGCGAGACCCCACATCCGATTTCCTCGCCCACGGCGTGAGCCAGGTCCATGTGAGCTCGTCCAGAAACGAGGACGAGGTTCTTCTCTCCGGTGGTCACCAGTCCGCTCATGCGGTTGTCTCTCCTTGTGTTGGATCAGGCGCGAGGCGCCGCGATCAATGTGCCGATGGTGCTGTATGGCGTGACCATCGTATCGGCTGCGACGCAGCCCTGACCGATCCACGCGGTGGGAACCACACTGCGGTCCCCAATTTCCGCATCAATCAGCGTGGCGTTAGGACCGATTTCACAGCTGGTCCCAATGGTGGTTGTCCCCCGCAGACAGGTGCCGGGGTAGATGGTGGTGTCGGCACCAACCGTCACATCAACGTCGATCCAGGTGGAGGCCGGGTCGACGATCGTCACTCCGGCACGCATGTGGGCCTCGCAGATTCGGCGGTTCATCTCGGCGCCGAGTTCGGCCAGCTGGACGCGGTCGTTCGCGCCCGCGCTCTGCCAGCGGTCGGTGAGCTCAAGGGCACCTGCGGTGCGCCCGGCGGGGGCCGCTGCCGCGAGGACGTCGGTCAGGTAGACCTCGCCCTGATCATTGTCGGTGCCCAGGGAAGCCAGGGAGGTGCGCAGGAAGTCCGCGTCGAAGGCGTAGATGCCCGCGTTGATTTCTTTAATCGCGACCTGCTCGGGGGTGGCGTCGCGCTGCTCGACGATCGCGGTGACCGTGCCCGAGGCGTCGCGGATGATGCGTCCGTAGCCGGTGGGATCCTCGACCCGCGAGGTCAGGACGGTGACCGCGTGGCCCGCGCCCTCGTGGGTGGCGACCAGATCGGCCAGGGTGTCCGTAGACAGGAGGGGGACGTCGCCGTAGGTGACGACGATGGTGCCGGAGACGGGCTCGACGGCCTTATCGAGGGCCTCGAGGCCGCACTGGACGGCGCGGCCGGTGCCGGGAATCCCGTCCTGGTCGGCGATGATGGCGCTGGGCAGCACGCGTTCAATCTCGGCGGCGACGACGTCGCGCTGATGACGCACAACGGCGACCAGATGCTCGGGGTCGAGGCCGTGGGCGGCGCGCAGGGCGTGTCCGATCATGGACAGGCCAGACAGGGGGTGAACGACCTTCGGGAGGGCAGATTTCATGCGCGTTCCCTGACCTGCGGCCAGGACGATGACGGCGGCGGGGCGAGACATGTTCCTCCTCGGGGGTCTGCGGTCCCATCGGGACCGTTCGCTCCGCCCCTAGGATTCGAACCTAGACTAAAGGCACCAAAAACCTCTGTGCTGCCGTTACACCAAGGCGGAATGCGTCCACTGTGATGATACCCGCACCCCTCGCACGCTTTCAAACGCGACCCCGCGCTCACTGCCCGGTCTGAGCGAAGTCCGACCCACGCCTCGTGTGATACTGGGCGCATGGCTGAGAAGAGGACACGAATGAGCGGCTTCGCGCGCCGCGAGCAGCTGGTGGCCGTGGGGCGTTCCCTGTTCGCCGAAAAGGGCTTCGGCGCGACCAGCGTCGAGGAGATCGCCGCCCGGGCGAAGGTCTCCAAGCCCGTGGTCTACGAGCACTTCGGGGGCAAGGAAGGCCTGTACGCGGTCGTCGTCGACCGCGAGGTGCAGGCCCTCATCTCTTCCCTGCAATCGTCCCTGGAGTCCTCCGAGCGCCCACGCCTCATCCTGGAGAACGCGACCCTGGGCCTGCTCGACTACATCGAGCGCAACACGGACGGCTTCCGCGTGCTCGTGCGCGACGCCCCCTCGGATCGCACGGCGGGCTCGTTCTCCTCGGTCATGGGCGACGTGGCGACCAGAGTCGAGCACATCATCGCCGAGCAGTTCAAGCGCTCGGACTTCGACACCACCTGGTCCCCCCTGTACGCGCAGATGCTCGTGGGCCTCATCGCGCAGGTCGGCCAGTGGTGGCTGGACGACCGCCGCATGAAGAAGGACGAGGTCGCAGCCCACGTCGTCAACCTCATCTGGAACGGCCAGCGCGGCCTGCGCCCCCACCCCACGCTGCGGGTGCGTTCGGGCGAGGGACGCTAGTTTTTCACCTTCTCAGGTACGACGAGGCCGTGGCGGGTATTCCCAGCCACGGCCTCGTTAATGAGTGAGACTCAGCGCGCCTCGAAGGAGAGGCAGTCAGCGGTGCCCGCACCGACCGAGATGGCGGCGGCGGTGCACTCGAGTGCGGAGTTGTGGACGCAGTCTGCCTTCTGGCAGGCGCCGACGAAAGTCTCGGACTTGGCGAGGCCGCCCTTGACGGTCAGCGGGATGAAGGTCGTGCAGGAGGTCGAGTAGCCGACGGTGATAGCGGCGGCTCCGCAGCTCTTCTCCTTGTTGTAGGAGCAGTCGGTGACGGAGCAGTCGAGGATGCGGGGCATATCTGCCATTGGAGTGTCCTTTTCAACGTGGACCCGTGGGTCCTCTTTGTAGCCGGTCGCGACCGGGTTGGCCGCGCTGTTGACTCCAGTGATACGCCTTTTCGCAACATATCCAAAACGTAGCGAGTTTTCGTTGCAATTCCAAGGGTGCTCGCACGCCTCTCGGGGGTTATTTTCGCATTCATACCATCACTAATTACGTAAATAAATGCGGCATTTGTTTTGCGTAATTCGGGTAGGTGAGCCTGCGCTACGCGGGTGTGGCAAACCTACCCTGATCGACTCTCACGCACAGAATCGCCCGCGCCGCCGAGTGGCAGCGCGGGCGCTTATGGGTCAGAGCCGGCACGTAAGAAGCACTCACGTCGCGGACCGGACTCGGCACTCTATCAGCGGCACCGCACCGGGGCATTCACCTTCATCTCAGGTAGGGATACCCCAACCACTGACGAAGCAGAGGCCCGCCGTCGGGCAGCATGTACGCATTGAGCAGCTCGGAGGGAGACACGTCGTAGAGCCAGGCAAGGGCCACACAGTAAGACGGAGCCCCTGCCTCGAAATCGAGACGCTCGCCATGAGGACCATCCAGTCGGTCGTAACGAGCAGCCGCCTCCTTATGCAAAGACCACCCCTCCGGGAGCTCCTCAACTTTTGTCGGAACACCCAACACCGGGAGCCCCAAACTATGCCGCAAGATCGAGACCGTGTAGTTTACCATCACCTTCTGCGTCAACTCGACCGACGCCGAGGCGATAATGCCACCCTTTACGACCTTTCCACGCTCTTCCTCATCGAAGCAGTATTGCCCATCCTCCAACCACAGGAGCATTCCCGATCCGAACCCCGCATCGATCGACAGGCCGGTGTGTCCCCGCTTGAAGCCGTTGTACACCTCAAGCCCGGTGTGCCGGTTCATGACCGCCGCATACTCGTCCAGGAAGGCCATCGGATCTTTCTCTTCCCCGGATGTCCCTCTCTTAAAGAACCGTCCCAACGCGTTCAACACTGTCTTCCTCCTCTGGGGTAGAAACTACAGATCTTCTCGTCTGCGACCCGTCTCGACACCGACGACGTCAGGAAAGCCACTGACGTAGAAACGGGCCACCTGATGGATCGATATATCCAGCGAGGAGTTCATCGAAATCAATTTGCATCACCTGGGACAGTTGATTGAGTTCCGGATGCACCGGGAAGATTGTGCGCATCTCCATCGGGATATATGCTCCGTCCAGGGTGAGCCGACCAGTGATAGGGGTCAGCTGTTCGAAACCCCACTGGGGCGATACGCTTTCAAGCCCCACAGGAACATCGATGCGCGGCCATCGGCGACGCCAACGCGCTTTTTCACCAATGCGCATGATCGCCCATTTCAACATGATCTCACCATAGTCGCTGATCATGGTAGGCACGCGCGGCTCCAGGTATTCGCTTTCACCGTAAAACGCTTGGGGGCGGGGAGAATTCTTCGTGTCCCACACGTGCTGCCAGCTGCGCCCTGAATCCCAGGTCAGGGCAATCCCATTGCCATTGTAGACCGAGGAGATGGCGCCGCTGTCGCACGCGAAGTCGATGAGGTCGGCGGTGACGGACATCAGTCCTTCCCCTTTCCTTCGAGGATTCCCAGTTGCAGGCATTCATTGGCGGTCAGCGCGTAGTCGCCCGCCAGGAATTGGACTTGCCGCGCTCCTCCACACAGGGAGAATTGCGGGATATTGATGCCGGTACGGATGGAGAATCCTGTCGGCAGCGTGAGGATGCGGTACTCGTAGTAGGGATCGTTCACCGCAAGAATATCGAGGGCTCGCTCTTCCAATGAAAAGGGGCGTCCATTTTCGGGCAGCTGCCAGAAGTACTTTCCGTACGGCAGTCCAAGCCGATCTACATAGTGGCCGAATGTCTTCGTATAGGCCAGAAAGCTTGTATAGGTCTTCACGGTGCTTCTATCCATTCGAGCGAGCACTGTTGGCCCATCCGGCACCCATTTCAAGACTCCCGAATTGGGGAAACTCGGCGAGTGAACATCAGGGATCTGACTGGCGCCCATCTTTCTATTCCTTTCTACTCCATTCACTTGCGCAAGCTTAGATACTCACGCATTTCATTGATGCTCATACGCATGAGACTCTCATCGAACATAGGGTCTCCCGAGCCACCGCCGAAGCAATGGGCCGCCGTCGGGAAGCATGTATGCGTGCAGCAGCTCAGACGGAGAAACGTCGTAAAGCCACGCTAACGGGACGCAGAAACGCTCACCAGAAGTCTCAAAATCCAAATGCTCACCATTGGGGCCATCAAGGGCAACATAGCGCCATATTGGCGCTTCTTGAAGCTGCCAACCGTTTGGCAATTGATCTTCCTCCATTGGTAGGCCTAGCCACTCAAACCCGAGAGCATGTCGCAGTATCGACACCGTGTAGTTCAGCATCACCTTCTGCGTCAAATCGATCGAAGGTGAATTGAACATCCCTCCCCTCCGCACCTCCCCACGCTCCTCTATATCAAAACAATAAACACCGTGGTCATACCAGAAGCGCATGTAAGAATGGTTACCATAGTCAATACAACATTGACACCCCTCCCTATGGGCACCCACAAATACCTTCAAGCCAGCATGCTTCTCCATAACATGCTTGTACTCATCGAGAAACTCCAACGGGACTCCCCTTTCCTTTAAGGATCTTGTGTTTAATCAAGTCATTGACTGACGCAAAACTACCGTCTTCCTTAATCACCTGCAGCTGCGTTGCCCCACCCGGCTGCTGCCCCCAGGGAGCGACCTTGCCCGACTTGATGGTCCACCCTTCTGGTAAAGGATTCTTAGTGAACTCATACTGGTAGTAGTGGTCGTTCACCGAGTCCGGGCGCAGGGAACGCTCCTCGAAGGAGGCGGGGCGACCGTCCTCGATGGCACCCAGGTAGTTGCCGTCAGGATGTCCGATGCGGTCCACGTCCCCGCCGAAGTCCCGGACGTATTCCTCGACCGAGGAATACACGGTCGGCTCCCCGTCGTAGCCGCCGTTCGGGGGCCAATCAATGATTCGTTCCTCAGTTCCATCGGGCATCACTTTGATATGTGAGTGAGCTTCCTCCCATTCGGCATACGTGCGCGAACTCCCATCCGGATTCACACCCAGGACCAGCTCGCGTCGGCGCACCATGTCCGCCCCCATCACGTCATCTACCAGCCCTTCAGTCGGCGTAGGCTTGCCATTCGACTGATGCGTATTAAGCGGCACCCTCGATGCCAGGTCGTCCGCACTTTGGGGAAGGACGCGTAGTCGTTTCTCCTTCCATTCATTGGCGAGATCTTCCATGCCGTGCGTGCGCAGATAGTCGTCCAGATGCGAAGATAACCTTCCCGCGGCCCCATCTGCACCAATACCAAGGCGACCCGCACCCTTCAGAGCAAGAGTGCCTAGCCCCATGCCCATGTCCCGCAGCATCGTGCCTTCTCCAATGATAGGCAGGGACTCAAGTACAGCGGCGGCACGAGCCGCATTTCCACCGCCAGCAGTAAGCGCAGCAAGAACTGCAGCCGGAACAAGTTCGCCGAGTGCGGCGCCGGGATCATCTTCCCATCCCTCAGCGTTGATCAGCGCGTCCCACATTTTCTTCGCGAAGCCTGCCGGGTCTGCCACAATCGCGTCACGCAGCGCAAACAAGTCCTCAAGTGAGATTTTGTTCTGGTTCTGCTTCGCCTGCAGTTCGTCCCAGGTGATCCACCCCAGCATGTACCGTCCATAGTCCCACATGCCTTCGAGAGCCATGCCATACTGCATGGAGAGTAGCCCCCAAACGCCATCAAAGACTCCAGATACCATGCGTTTCATGAAATGCACGGGGGCCCACGAAGGATCTGGGGACCGGTTAGCTTGCTCATAAAGCGTTTGCGCTAGCTCTTCTCCGGCAGTGTTTGTGTCACTCACTGCAGCGTCAAAATCAGCGATCGCCTGGGCCTTCTTGGCTTCGCCAGGTCTCGTATCCCGCTCTGGGTGATACGACAGATCTACCTCGGGTAGTCCGAATATACCGGTCTGCGGGTGGTCGGCTGCCCACTTCTGTTCCGCAAGAGCTGCCTCGACGGCAGCGACTCCTTCTTCATATGCGACTTTAGCTGCAGCAGCACGCGTTTGAGCTTGCTCCAGCGCTGAAGCATAGACTTCCCAGGCATCTGCGGCACGGCCGAAAGTCGCTGAGGCACACCACCAATTTTCCGGCTGCAGCTTGAAATGTTCATGAAACCGGTCAGCCGCCCGCCCACTCCAGCCAGACACTGAAATCTCCTGCAATGACCAAGCGATTCTCTCAAAATCGGAGGCACGATCGCGCATGACAGCGATCCGCCCGCGAATGGCAACAGGATCACCCTTGATCTCGAATGTTGGCGCACCTTTATGTGTCACACTCACGCTAAACCCCCTTGACCAGAGGCTCTGTGGAGATAGCAGCTGCTGCATCACGAGCGCGTGTCATCGCCTCATCACACGCAGTCATATAGTCAGAGTAGATCCCGGTAACCTTGCCGAGCCGACCGGCTGCTTCCGAAATATCTCGAAGCATTCCGTTGAGCCCCTGATCCCACTTGGTATTAAAGCTCTCCAGCGCCCCGGCGATAACGGGATTAGCAACCATTCCAGAGTTTGGCGTATAGTCCGCAACATCATAGGTTTTATTGCGTTCTTGCAGCTCGCTGAGCTTTGTAACCGCTGTGGCTAATGCCTCGAGATCAACTTCAAAATCATGACTTATCATCACAACCCCTAATCAACGGCAGCAAATGCAAGGGTTTCGGCGTGAATACCCGCCTCGCGAATCTCTTCAAACGCCGCTTTGAAGGCATCCAGGGCACTAGCCATTTCTTCGGCTCGATCATCAAGACGTTGCGCGCACTCTTTCTGTGCTTGACGCGCCTCAGAGGTATCCGACCACTCGACCAGCTCATGCTCCACGAGATCTGACATCTCTGTGCTGCCTTCGCGCAGCTTTGAAGCTGCACGCGCAAAATCATCCATCACGTAGTTCGCTGCCGTCTCATAAAACACAAGGTCATGACTACTCATTGCACGCTCCCAAATGCACCAGCGTCAATAATTCCTTCAGTCGCTTGCTCTTCCGCCGCGACAAGCGCCTCATCGACAGAGATCAGCGCCTGTGCGTAGCGATCAAGGTCTTCAATGTGTGCTTTGCCTGCTTCGCCCCACGCCGTCAGCGCTTCACCCAAGATCGACACATACGTTCCATTCACCTGCGATAGCTGCCCGGTAATATCTGTCTCGAGTGAGTCTGCGATTTCCCCGAGCGAGGTTTCGAAGTCGACCACATAACCAGCAGCCTTCGTTTGCGCACCAATGACAAGTCCGAAGCCAGGTCCACTCATAACACGCTCCCCCTTCATCGGATAGAGAGCGGCGAACACCACTCGTTCAACCACTTGTTCAGTTGAACATCGTATTAAATCACAATACGTTTTACTCGAGCAAATCCGCCGCCTCGAGCCAGGCCTCCTCCAGCTCGTCCATCTCGGACAGGATGTCCTGGTGGGCCGCCGAGACCTTCGTCAGCTCGGACACCGCCGCAGGATCCGTCGCCACCTGGATCGACAGCTTCTCCAGCTTCGCCTCCAGGGACGAGGCCTCCGCACGCAGGCGCTCCAGCTTACGTTCGATGCGGGCTACTTCCTTCTTGGCCGCGCGCCGCGCCGCAGCGTCACTCACGCCGCCGCGAGCGCTCCCCTGCCCCGCGCTCTCCTCGCCCGAGGAGGCGTCTGCGGAGGGTGCGACGGGGCGGGAGGCCGAGCCAGCCTCGTCGGAACGATTGGAGGAAGAGAAGGACCCGAAGTCGCCGGAGGCGCGCATCTGCAAGTACTGCTCGACGCCGCCGGGCAGCGCGCGGACCTGGCCGTCGCCGAGGAGGGCCACCTGGTGGTCGGTGACGCGCTCAAGGAGGTAGCGGTCGTGCGAGACGACGACGAGGGTGCCCGGGAAGGTGTCGAGCAGGTCCTCCATGGACGCCAGGGTGTCGGTGTCGAGGTCGTTCGTGGGCTCGTCGAGGAGCAGCACGTTCGGCTGGCTCATGAGCAGGCGCATGAGCTGGAGGCGTCGGCGCTCGCCGCCCGAGATCTCGCTGATGCGCGTGTAGGCGCGGGCGCGCGCGAACCCCATGCGCTCGGTCATCTGGGAGGCGCTGACCTCCTTGCCGTCCACGACGACGGTCTGGGCGACGTCGGCGACGGCCTCGACGACGCGCATGTCCGCCAGGGCGTCGAGCTCGTGCGTGTCCTGGGAGAGGGTGGCGACCTGGACGGTCTTGCCGCGCTTGACGCGCCCCGAGGTGGGCTCAAGGTCGCCGCGCAAAAGGTTGAGGATCGTCGTCTTGCCGGCGCCGTTGACGCCGACGATGCCGACGCGCTCGGCGGGTGCCAGACGCCAGGTGACGCCCTTGAGGATGTCCAGGCGCGAGCCGTCGGGGCGCGTGAAGGACACGGAGACGTCTTCGAGGTCGATGACGTCCTTGCCCAGGCGCGCGGTCGCCATCTTCACCAGCTCGACGGTGTCGCGCGGGGGCGGCACGTCGGCGATGAGGGCCTCGGCGGCGGCGATGTGGAACTTCGGCTTGGAGGTGCGCGCCGGGGCCCCGCGGCGCAGCCAGGCGAGCTCCTTGGTGAGCAGGTTGGCGCGCTTGGCGGCGGCCACGTCCGCCTGGCGCATGCGTTCGGCGCGGGCCAGCGTGTAGGCGGCGTAGGAGCCGTCGTAGATTTCGACGTGCCCGGCGATCTGCGGGCGGTCGCCGCCCGGGTCGACGCCGGGGACGACCTCCCAGATGTGCTCGCACACGGCGTCGAGGAACCAGCGGTCGTGGGTCACTGCCAGGAGCGCGCCGGACGCGCCGGGGCGGGCGAAGCGGGCGTTCAGGTGCGCGGCCAGCCATGCCACGCCCTCGACGTCGAGGTGGTTGGTGGGTTCGTCCAGGCACACGATGTCGGCGGTAGCCGCGAGGACTCGGGCGAGCGCAACGCGGCGGCGCTGCCCGCCCGACAGGGTGCCGACGAGGGCGGCGGGGTTGATGTCAGCGAGGAGACCGGCGTGGATGTCGCGCACGGCCGGGTCGGATGCCCACTCATATTCCTCCATGCCGGGGTGAACGGCCTGGATGACGGTGTCCTCCGGGTTGAGGGTGTCCGCCTGGGTGAGGACTGCGACGCGCACGCCGTCGCGTCGGGTCACCACTCCCCCGTCGGGTTCCTGAGTACCGGCGACGATGCGCAGGAGCGTGGACTTTCCGGCACCGTTGGGGCCGAGGATACCGACGCGACTGCCGTCGTCGAGGCCGACCGTGACCCCTTCGAGGAGCTTACGCGATCCGGCGAGGGCTCCGACATTTTGGGTTCCAAGCAGGTGTGCCATCAGATGGCCTCCGTCGATTCAATGCGGGCGCCGCAGGCTGGCCCGTGGGTGGGGGTCGCGCGCGCGACCGTGGGCGCGCCGCTGAGGGTGGCTGCGAGGGCTTGGGCGTGCTCGGCGTCGCGCGCGAGGGCTGCAACGGTCGGGCCGGACCCGGACAGGGTGACGGCCAGGGCTCCCGCATCCTTCGCGGCACCGATGGTCTCGGCCAGCTCGGGGCGCAGGCGCAGGGCGGGTGCCTGCAGGTCATTGACGAGGCAGTGGCGCAGTTCCACGGGTTCCCCGCACAGGGCGGCGACCTCCTCGGGCGTGGGTCCGGCGAGGGCGCGCTCACTCGCCGCGTCGACTCGATCGAACTCACGGAACACCTCGGGGGTGGACAGGCCCTCGTGGGACAGGAGCATGACCCAGTGGTGGCGGCCCTCCTCGTCCCCTTCGCGCAGGACGCTCATGTGGTCCCCGCGCCCGGTTCCCAGCGCGATGCCGCCCGCCAGGCAGGCGGGGACGTCGGCGCCCAGCGAGCGGCCGATCGCCTGCAGTTGCTCGGCGCCCAGGCCCAGCTCCCACAGCTCATTGCAGGCCACCAGGGCGGCGGCCGCGTCGGCTGACCCGCCGGCCATGCCACCAGCGACGGGCACGCGCTTGTCGACGCGGATGCTCAGGCCAGCGGCGGTGGACGCCCAGGGGCCCGCGGCGGCGAGGCGCTGGAGAACGCGCGCGGCGCGCACAGCCAGGTGGGTCTGCGGGTCCACGTCCGCCATGGCGCGGGTCGTGGCCTCGTCGATGCTGCCGTCGGGCAGGTACGCGATCGTCTCGACGCGTACGCCGGGCGTCTTGGAGGTGCGCACGGTGACGGTTTCGCGCAGGTTCAGGGCCTCGAAGACCGTGACGAGGGGGTGGTAGCCGTCTGGCGTGGGCGCGCCGACGCGCAGGGTCAGGTTGACTTTTCCGGGCGCACTGGCGCGCACTTCACGCATGGCGTTCCTTCTTCCTACCGCTTGTCTGACCGGCGGCCCTCAGCGGGCCGCGGTCGACGCCGCGAGGGTACCGTTCACGCGGGCCTCGATGACGGCGCGTCCCAGCTCGACGAACTCGTCGATCGAGAGGGTCTCGCCGCGGCGCGTCGGGTCAATGCCAGCGGCCGACAGGAGGGCCTCGGAGGCCTCGGGGCCGCCCGCCCAGTTCTTGAGGGCCGCACGCAGGGTCTTGCGGCGCTGGCCGAAGGCCACATCGGTGGCCTCGAAGGTGGCGCGACGCAGCTCGTCGTCGCCGCGCGGGGTCTCCAGACGTGTGAGGCGCACGAGGGCGCTATCCACGCCGGGCACGGGCCAGAACACGGAGCGGCCGATCGTCCCGGCGCGCTCAACCGAGCCATACCAGGAGGCCTTCACGGAGGGCACGCCGTAGGTGCGCGATCCGGGGCCGGCGGCCAGGCGGTCCGCGACCTCAGCCTGGACCATGACGACGACGCCCTGGACGGAGGGGAAGGCCTCAAGCATGTTGAGCAGAACCGGCACGGCCACGTTATACGGCAGGTTCGCGACGAGCTTCGTGGGGGCGGGCCAGTCCACGCCGAAGTCATCGATGCCGCTGATTTCCGTGGCGTCCATGGTGACAACGTGCAAGCGGTCGGCGGCCTCGCTCATTCGGGCGCGCACGGTCTGCGGCAGGGCTGCGGCCAGGGTCGGATCAATCTCGACGGCACGCACGCGCGCACCGACTTCCAGGAGCGCGAGCGTCAGGGAACCGAGGCCGGGGCCGACCTCGATGACCTCGTCACCCGCTTCGACGCCACCGGCTGCGACGATCTTGCGCACCGTGCCCGCGTCGTGCACGAAGTTCTGGCCCAGCACCTTGGTGGGGCGAATACCGAGCGCCTCGGAGATGGCCTTGACTTCAAGGGGACCGAGCAGGCCCGTCTCGGAGGGGACGGCTCCCTCGGGCAGGGTCGGATCGAGGCGGCGGCGCGTGTCGCGCTGGTTGCGTTGGGAGGATCGGCTCACGCTGGCAAGTCTAGTGCACGGGGCCGACGAGGCCGGGGCTGGGGGCACTGTGAGGCTCGAAGCGTCACGGGGCGGGGGCGGGCGGTAGGACGACGCGCACCTCGTACTTGCTGGCCTGCTCACCCAGAACGGCATTGACCTGCTTCTTCACGACGTCTTCCAAACGCCCCTGCGCCTTGTCAAGCAGACCCTTGGAAACAGCCTCGTCTGCTGCAGCAGCTTCCCGATCCGCCAGGAAGGTGGTGACCTCTCCGACCTCGATCTGGTTAACGATGGAGAAAGACTGGTCGTAGGTCTCGACCGAGGCAGGGTCGATGGACGCGGAGAGAATTTCGACGGCAGGCACGGTCACCGTCACGACGTGCCCCGTTTCGTCCACCTCGACCTGAATCCGGCTGACGTCGGCCACTCCGGCCTTCACTTCTCCCGAATAGGTGATGAGGTAATGGGCGCTCGTGCCCGGCACTTCCATGCCAAACACCTTGGTTCCCTCCTCAGAGTATTTCCCCACCTGGGTGAAGTTGTAGGACTCAGTGGAAAGTTCACCAATATCCGCGAAAGAGTTTTTCACAAGAGTCGTGTCAACGGTAACGACTGGTTCGCCACCCTGGTCCCCGGACCCGACGCCGAATACCGGGGCAGCCTTCATGCCACCGGCGAATCCTACACCTGCGATCACCACAGACGCAGCCAACTTAGCAACGGTGGAAAAACCCATGACGACCTCACTGACACAATTAGGGTGAATATTAAGTAACCCTCATGGGGATTGTACGGTAAGCGTCAAGTTGCCACAACCCCTACACCACGCGGATAGGTTATCGGCGTGCGGATAGCTTACTTTCCTATCCGCATGCGCCTAACCTATCCACATCTTCACAACCTATCCATATGCCGACGGCGAGCCGGGCGCCGCACGCATAAGCTTGCCAACACCCAGCTAGACACACTCCCCATTCTGGCGCAGCACGCATCCGCCCCCGGCACACGCCCGTAGACACGAACGAAAGCCGGGCCCGACAACCCTCGTTGTCAGGCCCGGCCCTCAGCATCTCTCAGGCTTAGTACCAGCCCACGGCGCTGGAGTGCGCCCAGGCGGAGCAGGGCGTGCCGTAGCGGCCCTTGATGTAGCCGATACCCCAGTTGATCTGGGTGATCGGGTTGGTACGCCAGTCAGCACCGGCCGAGGCCATCTTCGAGCCCGGCAGCGACTGCGGGATACCGTAGGCACCCGACGAGGCGTTCTCGGCGTACGGATTCCACTGCGACTCGCGGTTCCACAGGAGGACCAGGCACTGGTACTCGCTGTCTCCCCAGCCCTGGGCTGCGACGAGGGGCTTGGCCAGCGAACGCGGGTCCTCGCCGGAGTAGGTGGTCGGGACGGCGCCGGCGGCGGCAGCGGCAGCGGCGGCGGCAGCAGCCGTGGCGGAGTCAGTGTTCTTCGTGTCGGCTGCGATAGCGGCGATCTCTTCCTTCGTGGAGATCGTGCCGAGCTTCGCGCGGTAGCGCACGGAGGTCGTACCGTCCGCCTCGACCTTCTCCTCGAGGGTGGCCTTCGGGTCGATGCCTGCGGCGATGAGGGCGGCCGGAGTGGCCTCCTTCGTCCCCTCGCTGCGCACCTGGGTGACGGGCTGAGACGTGGAGTGCTCGGTGATCGGCACGGTGGTCAGGACCTCTTCGCCCTTCTTCTCCTGCCACACGGTCCACGTGGTGACGCCGTTGACGCCGACCGTCGTCACCTGGGATTCGCCGACGAAGAGGTCGGAGTTGGTCGTCGTCGTCTCACTGAAGGGGATCTCGACGGTCTCGGTGGCCTCACCGCGGGTCACGCGGCTGACGTTGATCGACAGCTCGCCGGCCTCGCCCGTCGTGACGTTCACGCGGTCGAGGGGGTGCACGGAGACGCCGGAGGCCTTGAGGATCGCGCGGGCATCCTGCCCGGGACGTGCGGCGACCTCGCGCGTGGTGCCATCCACCGTGACGACGACGTTGCGAGCGCGCGACACGAGCGGGGTAAGCTCGTCACGTGAGGAGGAACGGTCTGCAGCGAGGCTGACGGTCGAGCCCAGCGGAGCGGCGTCCGCGAGGATCGCATCGGCCGACGAGGCCGTGGTCCAGAGGGTACGGGTCTGACCGTCGACGGCCACCGTGTACGGCTTGGAGGTGCGCACGATGATCGTGTCGCCGTCGCGCACGGCCTCGCCGGTGCCGGGCTGAACGAGGTCATTGCTGCCAACACTCACGCCCGCGGCATGCAGCGCGTCGCCGACGGTGTTACCCCAGGAGGTCACGGGGCGCGAGACGCCGTTAACCTCGAGCATGACGGATGTGTGCGAGGAGGCGACACCGACGCCTGCGACGCCGAGGACACCCGCCGAGGCGAGGGCGGCGACGCCGAGGACGATGCGCGGGGAAGGCGCGAAGGAACGCACGTGGGCGCCCAGGACGTGCAGGGCGCTTGCGGCGGACGCACTCAGGGAGGTGCTCAGGTGGTGGTTCACGATTCTCCAGTTACTCGCTATTGGTATGCCGGTCAGCTTAACGTGCACGCACGCGGGCGCGCCAGGGTCTGGCCGCGCCCGCGTGCAATGTCACGTCAGACGAGGCCCAGCTTGTAGGCGCAGCCCCACTGGCCCCAACCGGAGCGCTGCTGGAGCATGCGCGCACGCATGGTCTGTTCTTCCACGGAGGCATCAGAGGGCAGGCCGGAGCCGCCCACGGAACGCCACGTCGGCAGAGAGAATTGGTACATGCCGTAGTAGCCGTTGCCCGTGTTGATCGACGGGTTGCCACCGGACTCGCACTGGGCGATGGCCGCCCAGATCGCAGCGTCGTCGCCGGAGACGGCGGCGGGAGCAGACGCAGACGAACCAGACGAGGAGGCACCCGAAGAATCGGACGAGGTGGACGAGCTGGACGACGTATCCTCGGCCTTCTTCGCCTTCGTGCCCTTGGAGACGATGCGCTTGGTGGGCTCGGTGCGGGTCGTGGACAGGACGGCGGAGACGGTGACGTCGCCGTCGATGGTCTCCTGGTAGGTCTCGGTCACCTCGGAGCCGGCCACGCCTTCCTGCACGGTCTTCTCGCTACCCTCTTCGGCCTCGGCGTCCTCACGCTCTTCGGTCTCGTACGGGATCTCGGTCGTGGAAGAGACGATGCCACGCACGACGCGTGCGACGCGCAGGGTGGCCTCGCCGCCGTTGTGCTCGAGGGTGACGCGGTCGATCGGACCGGCGCTGACGCCTGCCTTCTCGAGGATCGCGGTCGTGCCTTCGTCAGAGGAGACGACGACGTCCGTCGTGGTGCCGTCGGCGACGACGTGGACGGTCTGGCCGGCCTCGGCGATGGGCATCTCGGCGCGGGTGTAGGAGCGGTCGGCCGCCATGGATGCGGCGGAGGCCGGCAGGGCAGAGAGCACGCCGGAAATCGACGAGGCAGTGGACCATGCCGTGGTCTGGTTGCCGTCGACCGTCACGTCGTACTCGGTCGCGGTGCGCACGACGACGGTGTCACCGCTCGCGACGGTCTGGTTGGAGGCGGGGGCGACGAGGTCGTGGTCGCCGACGGTCACACCCGCGCTGTGCAGAGCATCGCCGGCAGTCGTGAAGAAGCCTGAGACATCGCGGGTCACGCCGTCAACTTCGACGGTGACGTGGCGATAGGAGGTACCAATGGCAGTGGCCGCGGTGCCGGCCACGACAAGGGCCGTCGCGGCTGCGACGGAAATGACGGTTGTACGAGAGGGCTGAAAGCTCACGTGTCTCCAGACTTTGTAGGTTCCGTTTCAGGGCCGCGCCGACGCATCCCCGCGGACTGCGGGCGCATCAGACGGGCAGGCCAATTCGGACTGACACACCCACCGTAACCAATTTGTTACCTTCGCGCGACCACTTTGACGCAATTCACCAGTCAGAGAACGCGCGCGGGAAGGTCGTGCGAGGCCTGATAACCCGCGCTCGTCACAGGAGAGATGCCCTCACCAGGTGCCGTAGACCGCCTCGGTGTTCGCCCGCAGCTGGTCGCACGCAGCCGCCTCGCTGACGCCCCACTGATCCGCAATGAAACGCACGGTGTGCGCCATGACGTAGGAGGCGTTGGGGCAGCCGCGCCACGGCGCGGGCGTCAGGTACGGGGCGTCCGTCTCAACCAGGACCAGCTCGCGCGGAAGGACCGCGAGCGCGGCACGCAGGTCGGAGTTCGCGGGGTATGTGATGGGGCCGGCGAAGGAGGCGTACCATCCGCGCCCGGCGAGGTGCTCGGCCATCGCCGCGTCCCCCGAGTAGCAATGGAAGACGATGCGCTGGTCCTCGCTCGCACGCTCGTCGAGAATCGCGAGGGTGTCCTCATGGGCGTTGCGGTCGTGGATCTGCAGGGGCAGGCCCGCGCGCTGCGCCATGTCGATGTGCGCGCGGAAGGATTCCTTCTGCGCCTCGCGGCCCGGGTCGGCCGTACGGAAATAATCCAGGCCGCTCTCCCCCACCGCGACGACCATCGGATCGTCCAGCCGAGCCTCGACGGCAGCCAGGGCCTCGTCAAGGGGCACGTGGTAGTCGCGCACGACGGGGACCAGACCGTCAGGCGAGGGGTCCGCACAGCCCGCGTGCAGGGCCGCGTCGTTGGGGTGGATCGCGATCGCGACGCGCACGCCCTCGTGAGCGCGCGCCAGCTCGATCATCGGATCGAAGTCGGGCAGCTCGCAGGCGCTCGAAATCATCCGGGTGACCCCCACCTCGCGGGCGCGGTCCAGCTGCTCCTCAAGGCTGAGCGCCACGCCCTCGCGCCGGGGGATCTCGCCGACGTGGGTGGGCAGGTGCGTGTGGTTGTCTACCACGGGCGCCGCCAGGGGCGCGGGCGCGTCTGGCCAGGGACGAGGCTTACGCGGGCTCATGCGAGGTCATTGACCTTTCGAGGAGGGACGGGAACGAGGCGGGCGCGCGTCAGCGGGAGAGCACGACGCCGCGGGCGACCTCATCGACGACGTCGTCGCCGAGGATGAGACGGACGATTTCGAGGCCGAGCTCCAGGGAGGTGCCTGCGCCGCGGCTGGTGATGATCTGCCCGTCGACGACGACCGGGTTCTCGTGGACGATTGCGCCGCCCTCGGCGATGGCCTTGACAAAGGCGGGGTTCGCGGTCGCGTGGCGGCCGTCGAGGACGCCCAGCTCGGACAGGATCGAGGGGGCCGCGCAGATCGCTGCGATGGGCTGGGCGGCGTCGGAGCGGCGCAGCACCTCGGCCTGGATCGCGGGCGTGCCCTTCAGGCCCAGGGTGCCGGGCATGCCGCCGGGCAGGAAGAGGACGGTGTAGGTGGACAGGTCCACGTCCTCGAGCATGAGGTCGGCGACGACGCGGATGCCGTGCGAGCTCGTCACGTGGCGGGCGTCGGTCACGGAGATCAGGTCGGAGCGCACGCCGGCTCGGTACAGGACGTCGGCGACGGCCAGGGCCTCGACCTCTTCGAAGCCGTCGGCCAGCATGATGGCGACAGTGGCGTCGGTGGCAAGCTTGTCGGGAGTGGGCATGATTCCTCTTTCGTCGCGGCTACTGAAACGAGCGTTACGTCCAGGTTAGCGCAGCCGCACGTGCCCCGTGGACGCGCCACGGCCTCGTCCCGCGGGACGAGGCCGTGTGCGTCACTCGGAGCGCAGGGCCTCGACCGGGTCCTGGCGCGAGGCGCGCGAGGCCGGGATGACGCCCGCGATGACGGTCAGACCGACGGATACCGCGATGAGTGTGAGGGCCGTGAGCGGCGAGAGCTGGGCAATGTTCTCCACGTTGAACGAGGAGTACGCGATACCATTCGCAACCGCACACAGCCCGTAGGTGACGCCCACGCCGATCAGACCCGCCAAGAGGCCTTCGATGACGGTCTCGGCGTTGAACACGCGGGACACGTCGCCCTTCGAGGCACCGATCGAGCGCAGGATACCGATCTCCTTGCGCCGCTCGAGCACCGAGATGTAGGTGATGATCGAAATCATGATCGACGAGACCACCAGCGAGATCGACACGAAGGCAATGAGCAGCCAGGAGATGATGTCGACAATCTTGGTCACCGAGCTCATGAGCGCGCCCATGACGTCGGAGTAGGTGACGACCTTGTCGGTCGCGCCCGCCGACTTATTGTCGGCGTTGTAGGCGTCGAGGGCGGCCTTCACCTTGTCCTTGTCCGCGAAGGACTTGGGGTAGATGGAGATGTTCGACGGGGAGGCGATATCCGCCCATCCCAGGTTCCTCAGGTTCGTCTCGAGAGTCGGCACGTTCGTGGAGAACATGGTCGCCATGAGCGCGGCGAGGGACTTCTCGTCCACGTTGGATTGGAAGGCCTCGGCGAAGGCCTGCGGATCCATGGAGAAAGCGCTCGACATGTTGGTGGCGAACTGCTCCATGGTGGAACCGATCTGCTCGCCGATCACGGTCGACAGCTGCGTCATCATCGAGGTCATCGCGTTCGTCATGGCTTCCTGCATGACCTGGCCGATGACAGCGCTCACGCCCTGCGTGAGGGTGGTCCCCAGCTGGGCGGCGATCTGCGTGGAGATCGCGTTCATGACCTGAGTGGAGATGTCGGTGCCGATCTGGGCCAGGGCGGGGTCCTCGCCGAGGGCCTTCGTCAGGTTGGCGGCGAGCTTGTCGGAGTCGACGACCCGGTCGGAGGAGACAGCCGCGCGCAGCTGCGCGAGCACCTCGGGCTGAGAGAAGTACGCCGAGGCCAGGGTCGCGAAGTCGGTCGTTCCACCCGCCTCGATCTGCTCGCGGGCGTAGTCCTGGAAGCCCTGGGCGATCTGGGAGGCCTGTGCGCTCAGGTAGTCTGCCGCGCCATCCTTGACGGCACCGTCGGCCAGGGCCGAGCGGATGATCGTCTGGAAGTCGACGTTGGCCAGCTGCGGCAGGTCCTTACTCAGCTCCCCGAAGTCAAGGCCGGACAGGTCGAAGGCCATGCCCGACTGGGCACCGGACTGTGCGCTCAGGGCTGACAGGTCAATGGTCGACAGGTCCAGGCCCGACATGTCGAGGTTGGAGAAGTCGAGGCCGGACAGGTCGAGGCCGGAAAGGTCCAGGCCAGACAGGTCCATTTGCATCTTGTCGGGGTCGATCTGGAAGGCGGCGGAGAGCTTGGACTCATCCACCGTGAACAGGGAGGACATGTCGAAGCCGCCGGACTGGCTCTTCTGATTGTCCGCCAGCTCCTTGAAAGTCTTGCCGGTGAAGACATCAACGTCGGGCTTGGCGCGCTGGGCCTTGACGATCGGGCTGGCCGCCGCCTCCTCAATGATCTGGTAGGTCAGGGCAGGCGTGTAGGCGATGCCCTGACGCAGGGCGCCACCCTTGTCGGAGTTGGGCTTGACGATGCCGGAGATCGTCAGCTGCTGGCCGCCGTCCACGAGCTTCTTCATGTAGTCCGTGTCGGAGGAACGGTCTGTCCACACCTTGTAGGTGTCGTCCCACGTGTACTTGTCGAAGGCGTTGACGCGACGGAAGGTCGTGCCCAGGATCGCGGAGTAGTCGTAGGTGGCGGTACTCGCCCCCGACTGCGCGCCCGACTGCGCCCCCAACTGGCTCTTGCCCCCGAGCGTGCCCTGGTAGTAGCTGCGCATCAGGTCATCGAATTCCTTGTGGTCTTTGAGACCCAGGGTGTATTCGAAGAGGTTGGGGATGTTGCCGTCCTCGTCGAGGACCAGGACGACCTGGTTCGCGCCGCTCGGCCAGGAGCCGGCGACCACGTCGTACGCGGAGGTGTACAGCGAGGTCGTGGCGGGCATCTGGTAGAAGGCATTCGTCTGCATCATCGACCCGAAGGCCCCGGCGCCGAAACCGGCTTCCATCTGCTTCATCGACTGGTCGGGACTGACCTGCACGACCTCTTTAGATGTGTCGGTTTGGTAGATCTGCGGGACGATGTCGTAGTCATACTCGATCGCGTTAACCATCGAGTTGATGTTGCCGCCGTTGTTGTCCAGGTAGGTCTTGAGCGAGGCCAGGTCGTTCGTCTTCGCGTCACGGATCGTGTCGGCGAAGGTGCGCAGCTTGGAGACGCCGACCTTGCCGTCGGGCGCGGGCTGGGAGTCTTTGGAGTCCGAGGCCGACACGGACAGCGCGGCGGTCATGTCGATGCCGCTCTTTTGGATCGTCAGCGGGTACGCGCCCAGCGTCTCCTCTTCCGTCTTGGCGATGTAGGCGTTGGTGCCGTTGGCCAGCGCGAGGATCGCCGCAATGCCGATGATGCCGATGGACCCCGCGAAGGAGGTCATGAGGGTGCGGCCCTTCTTCGTCATCAGGTTGTTGGCCAACAGGGACAGGGCCGTCAGGAAGCCCATCGAGGTGCGACGTGCGGGCTTGGCTTCACGCCGGTCCTCGGCGGCGGGTACGAAGGGATCGGAGTCGGCGACGATGGAGCCGTCGGCCAGCTCAACGATGCGGGTCGCGTACTGGTGGGCCAGATCGGGGTTGTGCGTGACCATGATGACGAGGCGGTCGCGGGCCACGTCGCGCAGCAGGTCCATGACCTGCACGCTCGTCTTGGAGTCGAGGGCGCCGGTGGGCTCGTCGGCCAGCAGGATCTCGGGGTCGTTGATGAGGGCACGCGCGATGGCGACGCGCTGCATCTGGCCGCCCGACATCTGCGAGGGCTTCTTGTGGACGTGCTCCTTCAGGCCGACCCGTTCGAGGGCATCGAGGGCGCGCTTGCGGCGCTCGGAGCGCGAGACGCCCGACAGGGTCAGGGCCAGCTCGACGTTCGCCAGCACGGTCTGGTGGGGAATCAGGTTGTAGGCTTGGAAGACGAAGCCGATGCGGTTGTTGCGGTAGGCGTCCCAGTCGCGGGCCTTGTAGTCCTTCGTCGAAATGCCGTCGATGACGAGGTCGCCGCTCTGGAAGCGGTCGAGGCCTCCGATGACGTTGAGCATCGTCGTCTTACCGGAGCCGGACTGGCCCAGCACGGCCACGAACTCGTTGTCGCGGAACGCCACGGAGACCTTGTTGAGCGCCACCTGCACGAGGTTGGCGGTCTGGTAGGCCTTGACGATCTCCTTGAGCTCTAGCACGCTTCATCCTCACATCTGCTGTTGATTCCACAGACAAGTCTAGGCGAGCGACCATCGCTCAAGACCGCCGCTGTTCACTGACTGATCCCTGATCATCCCCTGACAAACCCCTGAAGTCGTATCTCGCGCGTCACATCGAGCTCCCCGAAATCCAGCCCGGGCCTCGTTCATCGAACAACCTCCAGAGACGCGCGCAACCCAGTGGCTAGACTGATCCCATGATCGACCTCACCCAGATTCCCGTGCCCAACGAAGGGCCGATCACCGATAAAGTCAAGGAAATCTACGAGCGTTCCTTCCCGCCCGAGGAGCAGATTCCCCTTCCCGAGCTGCTAACAAGCGCCCAGATGGACGAGGTCTCCTTCCTCGCGTGGATCGATCCCTCCCTGCCTGCGGGCAAGGACGGGGCCGGCAACGTGGTTGCCCTGACCTTCTCCTTCGTCTTCCCCGACCTGTTCTACCTGGGTTTCCTCGCGGTGGACGGGCGCACGCGCAGCGCGGGCTACGGCTCGCGCATCCTCACCTACTTCCGCGAGCGCTACGGCGACGTTCCGCAGCTGCTCGAGATCGAGCCGGTCGTGCGCGAGGCCGGGAACTACCAACAGCGCGTGCGACGCCTAAAGTTCTACGAGCGCAACGGTTTCACGGTGACGAACATGCTCACGCACGAGGCCGACCAGAACTACAGGGTCCTGGTGCGCGACGGGATCGTGAGCCCGCAGCGCCTGGAGGAGGCGCTCAATTCGGTGACCGACGACCCGGCGTACGCGTCGCGGGTGACGACGGACTAACGCCCTCCCCGGGGTCAGTGGCCGACGCCGCTGCTGGAGACCAGGAGGATTTCCTCGTTGTCGAGTCGGGCGAGCGCACCTTCCAGGGCAGCCGAGGAGAAGATGCCTTCGTCGCGGGCCTGCAGGAGGGCGTCGCGCTGGGCGTGAATGGCCTCCAGCGCCAATTCACGGATCTGGTCGCGCGTGAAGGAGCGCTCAACCTCCTCCTCGCTCATGTCGACGGTGCCGTGGCCATCGTCATCCACCTCGCTCGCGGAAACGGTGGCCTGAGCGGCGGCGTCCTGGAAGATGTCCGTGAGGACGCGGTCAGCGGCGTGCGCAGTCCGCACTTGCTCACCCGTAGCCTCGTCAGTGAGCGCATGTCCCAGCCGGGACAGTGTGCGCGAGACGCCGGCGGAAAGCAGGGTCTTGCCGTCGACCTCGTGGATAGCCTGTGCGAGGGCCGTGTCGACCAGCGCGGAGCCCATGACCTTCAGGAGCTTGGCGCGCTCCTCCTCGGAGATGTCGCCCGTCGCCATCTTGGGCTTGACGAGGCGAATAAGGCCGGGCAGGGTCAGGCCCTGGATGACGAGGGCACCCGCCGCGATAAACAGCGCGATCGAGAGCAAGAACGCGCGCATCGGAGCGTGCGTCGAGATTGTCTGCGCGGCCGCCAGGGTGATCGCTCCGCGCATGCCCGCCCAGACGATGACGCTTCCCTCGCGCGGGCCCAGCGGCTCGTTCTCGAAGTAATCCAGGTCTGATCCGCGCATGGCGTTGCGGCGCGCGCGCCGCTTGAGGCGGCGACGATAGAGGTTGAGTGCCTCTTCCCAGCGTTCGGGGCTCAGGTCGCGGGCCTCGAGCATGTCGGCGTCGACCTCGCTCGCCTTGTGCATGCGCTTCTCGAAGCGATCGATGCGCGCGGCCTCGGCCTCGTAGCGCCGCTGTCGGCGCTTGTGTCGGTGGTCCAGCCAGGTGAACATCAACGCGATGAAGACAGCTCGAATGACCATGATGAGCGCGCCGAGGGTGACGGCGAGGAACGCGGCGAAGGCCAGGCCTCCGGAGAACGCGGCGGTCTCCTCGACGATGCCGAAGGCCTGCAGGCCCATCGCTAGGAAGATCCCGCTCTCCAGGACGAGGGTCATGGTCTGCCAGTTCTGCTGGGAGAAACGCCTGTTGGTCGCGGAGATGACGGCGGCGCGGCGACGCGAGACGACCAGGCCGGCGACGACGGCGGCGACGAGTCCGGAGCCTCCCAGGTGCTCGGCGGGGATCGAGGCAATGAAAGGCATCGTGAACGAGAAGACTGTATCGGCCGAAGGCTCCTTGATGAGGGCGCGCAGGCGCACGCCGACCTCGCCAACGACCCAGCCAATCGCAGCTGCGATACCGAGGGCGATGGCCACCTTGCCGATGAGCAAGCCCGGGTTGAGGGCGTGTTCGTCAGCGGCCAGACCGGCGCTCATCGCGGCGGAGAGCAGGACCAGCGAGGTCGCGTCGTTGAAGAGGCCCTCGCCTTCGAGCACAGTGATGATGCGGTGGGAGACGCCCGAGCGTTTCGCGATCGAGACGGCGACCGCATCCGTCGGCGACAGGACCGCGCCCAGCGCGACGCCCCAGGGCAGCGAGATCGCCGGAACCAGCCAGTTAATGACGAAGCCGACCGCGAAGGCGGACAGGAACACGAGGGGGATCGCGAGCATCGCAACCGCGTGCATCTCGCGCCGGAAGTCCATGGTCGGCATACGCACGGCTGCCGAGAACAACAGGGGCGGCAGCACGACCTCAAGGATGAGATGCGGCTCGACCTCGATGGCGCCCACCTGCGGCAGGAACCCGATCGCCAGGCCGATAACCAGCAGAATCAGCGGCGACGCCACGCCCACCTTGGGGGCGATGAATTGGCATGCCACGATGATGAGCATTCCGGCCACGGCAATAAGAAGGGGTTCCACAGGTCAATTGTATTGCGAGCAACCCCACCAGCGCCGTTGCCATCTCACCACAGCGGCTACGCGCGCCGCGAACTCGCGCGGAGCACCACACCCCACCCACCTGCCTTCCACACCGGCCCCAGATGTCAAACAGATCCACACGAGCAGAGCACGTGCTACAATTAACGAATAGGTTCAAGGAGGTTCTCATGACCGCTTACGACCACTCGTCGGGGTACACCTACGGCACCGATGCCGTTCCCTCGTCTCCACTCACGCTCGAGGATCTACGCCAGATCGAGGCCGCGGCGCACGTCCAGCCCGGTGACGCAGAGCTGCTCGCACGAGCAGAACCCATCCTGGCGCCGCATGCCATGGAAATGGTCGACACGTGGCGCGGAATTCTGGCTCAAAAGACGTATCTGGCAGCCCATTCCGCACACCCGGACGGGCAGCCTAACCCCGAGTACGCGCAGGCGTCAAAGCCGCGCTTCGCCCAGTGGATCATCGACATGTGCACGCGCGAGCGTGACCAGGCCTGGTTGGACTACCAGTATCTGATCGGCGCACGGCATATGTCCGCGGCGAAGAACGCGGCGGATGGGGCGGACTCGACGCCATTCGTGCCACTGCGCTACGTGCTCGCCTTCATCGCGCCCACTGTGGAGGTCGGTCACCGTCTCCTCGCGGAGGGCTTCGAGGGTGACGAACTGAGCGCCGTCCGTGACGCTTGGACTCGCGCTGTGACTGTCGCCGTGACAGTGTGGGCGTATGCCTACCGAGATCACCCCGAGCAGTTCTGATCCGGCGCTCGCCACCTACGACTCCCCCATCGGCCGCCTCACGCTGGCCGCTCGGGGCGGTGCGCTCGTTGGCTTGTGGGTGGCCGGGCAGCGATTCTTCGGCGCTCCCTTCGGGATCGACGAGGCCGTGGCGCGCTCCGCGCTCGACCTGACCTCGCCCAATTTCCGGGATGTTGTCCTCGCCGAGGCCGGGTGGGACGAGGCCGACGCGCAGGCTCTGGGCATGGCGGTGGCGTGGCTCGACGGATACTTCGCGGGCGAGGCCCCCTCCCCCGCTACCATTCCTCTCGCGCCTGCGGGCACGGACTTTCAGAGGCGCGTGTGGGAGGCGATGGACGCTATCCCCTACGGCGCGACGCGCACATACGGGCGTCTCGCGGCCACGCTGCGGGACGAAGGCGTGCCCGCGTCAGCCCAGGCGGTCGGCGGAGCGGTCGGACGCAATCCCCTGCTGCTCATCCGCCCCTGCCACCGGGTCGTGGCAGCCACCGGCCCGGGTGGCTACGCGGCGGGAGGGGACGTGAAAGCCTGGCTGCTTGCGCACGAGGCGGCCACGGCCTCGTCGGCCAACTAACTCAGCCGTTCGCCCGGTCGGCCTCAATCGCCTGTTCGACCAGGGCCTCGTCAACGGGCAGAGCCTCGCGCGCGTAGGCGGCAGCATCATCCTGAGTGTCGGCGATCTGCTCGGCGATCGAGTCGGCCTCGCGGCGCAGCTCGGCCCCATCGAGAACCGAAGCCCGGGCGAGGGTGCGGGCCTGGGCGCGGTGCTCGTCCGTGTACTCCAGGTCGTCGGCGTGCTTGCGCACGAGGACGCGGATGAGCTTGCGACGCAGGTTCTCCTCGCGCAGGACGGCGGAGCGCTCGCGCAGCCAGCCGACCGCGAGGACGACAAGGAGGGCGACACCCAACCAGCCGATGATCGGGTACATGCCGCCAATCAGCTTCTTGAAGCCCATGAGCGAGGCCGCATAGCCCACCGCAACAACGCCGACGAGGACGATGCGCATGCGGCCGGTCTCCCCACCGGAGAATCGGCGCGCCGTTGAGTAGAACAGCGAAAAGACCGTGTTGTAGATGAGCGCGAAAATGATGAGCGTGTAGACGAAAGCGAAGGCCGGGTGGATCGAGCGTGCGATCTCGAGGGCGGGAACGTTGACGTCCCAGACGCGATCCATGTTCAGGTACAGGCACAGGGCGTCCGCGCCGATAACGAGGGCAATGATGGTGCCGCCGAGGCGCCCCGCACGCCGGGCTTCACCGATGCGCAACACCGAGCCGCCAAGCACGAAGGCCATCGCGATGCCGTTGACGACGCACAGTGCGAAGTAGTTGATCGTGGAGAGCCACAGGTTTGGCAGCGCCGGGGTGACCTGGGTCGCGGCAGCGTTGAGCTCGGCGAGGCCCGGATGGGGCGTCGTGAGCGAATAGATGGTGAGGATCGTGATCGCGACAATGATCATGGGCGTAAACACGCCGATCACCTTCATGATCCGGTCGAAGTCCAGGAATGCTGTGAGAATGACGAGCACCGCGCACAGGGCACTGCCCGCCCACGCAGGCAGACCGAACTGCTGCTCGAGGTTCGCGCCCGCGCCCGCGAGCATCACGAAGCCCATCGCGAAGCCCGAGAAGACGAGCACCACATCGATGACGCGGCGCAGCGCCGGGTGGGTGATGCGCTCGAAGACCACGTCGTGGTGGCCGGATCGGTAGTAGGAGCCCAGCTGGAGCGCGACGACGCCGAAGACGACGTTGAGGACGCCCAGGACCGCGATGCCGATCAGGCCCTTCGCGCCAAAAGACAGGAAGTACTGGAGCAGATCCTGGCCGCTCGCCAGGCCCGCGCCAATGATGACTCCCACGTAGGCGAAGGCGACAGAGAGGTACTTCTTGGACATTGGGTCCCTCCAGTGGTGAACGTTTCACGAGGCCGAGGTCTCTTCCACGGTAGAGGCGCAGCCGGGAGGGATGCACGTCCGTGGGAAATTGTTCACGCTCACGATGAGTAACAGAGGCGCAGATGTGTACACAATGTATTAAAATAACACTATGAAGACACTCGCTACGACGCTGTCTACTCGAGAGCTCCGTGCAAACCTCTCCGACGTCCTCGGACGAGCCTCCTACGGCGGTGAACGAATCGGAGTAACAAAGAACGGCCGCCTCGCGGCAATCGTGATCGGCGTCGATGACCTGTTGGCCTTGGAAGAACTCGAGGATGCACGCGATCTCGCGGCCTTCCGCGAGGCGGTACGCAACGACGACGGGCAGCGCGTCAGCCTGGCCGACCTGCGCGCTGAGCTCAACGACTAGCGATGTACCGCGTCGAATTCACCTCAGCGGCGGCGCGACAGGTACGCAAGCTGGATCGGCCGGTGCGCGCCCGCTTGCTGAATGCCATCGAATCACTCGCCACTTCTCCTCGACCCGACGGAGTCAAGAATCTTGCGAGCACGGAGAACGCGTGGCGCATCCGCGTCGGCGACTACCGGATCATCTACTCAATTGAAGACGACGTCCTCGTCGTGACGGTCGTGCGCGTCGCACACCGCCGCGAGGTCTACCGCTCGTAGCATTACTTGCCTTCGAGGAGCGGGATCGGCGGGCGCGGGGCCTGCATCGAGTTGATCGGGGCCTCGGGATCCGCGTAGCCGAGCGCGAAACCGGTGATGAACCGGTAGCCCTCGGGGATTTCGAACTCAGCTTCGACAGGCTCGCGCCAGGTGGCGAGGATGCCGACCGGGCAGGAGTCGATGCCACGCGACTTGGCGGACAGGAACAGTGTCTGGAGCATGAGGCCGGCGTCCATGGCGCTCCACGGGAGCATGTCCTCGTGGACGAAGACGAAGCCCATGACGGGAGCGTCGAATGCCGTGACGTTGCGGCGGTTCACACGGTTGCGCCCCTCGATGTCGGCGCGCTCGATGCCGTGGATGCCGTAGAGAAGCTTCGCAACCTCGATCTGGGCGGGGCGAACCTCGTCCGGGTAGCGCTTGCGCACGGGGAAGTCGCCGTCGGGAACGGGAATCTCGACGTCCGGGTCCTCAGCCTTGCGCGCGTGGGCAGCTATCTCCTCGTCGAAGAGACGGCCGTAGTGTTCGCGCAGGCACTGGGCGCGCTCGCCCGTGGCCAGGGCGACGCGGAAGGCACGCGTGTTGGACCAGGACGGCGCGGTCGTCGCGTCGGCGAGGATCGCGTCGAGGACCTCGGCGGGAATCTCCCGGTCTGTAAAGGCGCGCGTGGAGCGGCGCGAGGCGGTCAGGGCCGAAAAGTCGTTCGTCTCAACGTTGAGTGTCATGCTCTGAGGCTACCCCCGTGATTCATCTGAACACTGGGACGATCCACCTACTGGGCGCGGTTATCCGACAATAGCCGTTGACAACCGCGGGCTCGGCGCTCAGCACAACACCTGAACACATGTAACATACAACACAGTTTCCCGGCATGACATCATCAGCCGTCATGACGTCTAACAAGTAGCGCGCAGCCAGCCTCACCGCCGGCATCACGCTGCCACACGTTCCAACGTCCGACCAGGAACACAATCACATCGTCGGACCCTCACGAAGGAATACATCATGCTGTCACTTATCGGAATGGTCATTACCGGTGCCGTCCTCGGTGCACTCGCACGACTCATCATGCGAGGCGAACAGAACATCTCCATCCTGTGGACCATCATCCTCGGCGCGATCGGCGCACTCATCGGCGGCACTATCGCCAGCTTCTTCGGCGTTGCCGACACCAGCGGAATCGACTGGATTAGGTGGGCCCTGTCCCTGATTGCCGCCATCGGCGCAATCTCGGTCTACCTCAAGCTCGCCGGTCGCAAGTGAACAACACTCACTGACACACCCCGAATAGCGACGCCACCAAACTCAGTGGCATACGCCACATAAGAAGGTCGTGAGGTTTTCATAGCCTGAAGCGTCTTCTTCATAACGCGGCAACCATGACGGGCAGCAAGACAAGTTAATCCGGCTACACACTGGCCGACTAAGGAAGCCACCACGGTGCCTGACTGACCACTTGCTGATCCGCGCACAACCCCGTCCAATCATCTCTCGACGAAACGAAAGAGGCTCACATGAGCAAGAACACCATCCCCCAGACCGGCCAGCAGCGCGAGCGCAATGAGAACGCCGAAGAGGAAAAGACCCTGCGCGGTCCCCTCCAGACCGAGCACGGCGTGACGACGATCGACGAGAACGTGGTCGCCAAGATCGCCGGAATGGCCGCTCGCGAGGTGCCCGGCGTCTACGACATGGGCAACGCCGTTCGCCGCGCCTTCAGCGCTGTCACGGACCGCATCCCCAACGCCCAGACCAACGTCGCCGGCGGCGTGAGCGTGCAGAAGGGTGAGACCCAGGCTGCCATCGAGATCACCATCGTCATCGACTACGGCGTCTCGATCGTTGAGGTCTCCAACGCGATTCGTCGCAATGTCATCGAGCAGCTTGAGGGCACCACGGGCCTTGAGGTCGTCGAGGTTAACATCAACGTCACCGACGTCCACCTTCCCGACGAAGACGCTGACGATTCCGAACCTGCCGACCTCAAGTGATTCACCCCGACGCTCTGATCTGAGGAATTTCTTATGAAGACAACGCACCTGGCCCTCCTCACGGGCCTGTTCCTAGGAACCATTCTTGCCTTCGGCTCTTTCGCCGACTTCGTTCTGGTCGCCCTCTGCGGCCTGGTCGGATGGGGAGTAGGCCTCTGTCTGGAGGGCCGGGTCGATGTCCGAAGCCTCCTGGATCGGCGAAAGAAGTGACGATGGCGACCGCGACCCAGCGCGCAATCGCGCAGCCGGGACCCTCCAAGGACTCTCACCCGTCCTGGGAGGACCGCGGCACCACGACCATTCCCTCCCGAGTCGTCTCCCGGATCGCTGCCGAAGCAGCCTACGAAACTGCGAACGTTGGCTCGAACGCAGGTGGACTCCTGGGAATCGGCGCGCGCCACAACTTCTATTCACGCCCCGATGCGACGTGTGACATCTACGGTCAGGTGGCCGTCATCCACCTGAACCTGGGCCTGACCTTTCCAGCACCGCTGTCTTCCGTTGTTGAGGATTTGCGCCAACACGTGTGCCGTCGAGTCGAAACGCTTACTGGACTGACCGTCGGCAAAATGACGATCGAGATCTCCTGGCTCCATCCGAGCAGCCACGTTAGGAAGAGCCTGACATGAGAACACCGGTTCCTTCACTTATCCGCCTCCCCTCCCGCACCATCCCGAGCATCATCCTCGCGCTGCTGCTCCTCACGGCCGGAGGGCTGGGCGCATGGATCACAGGACACAGGATCATCACCGGAAGTTGGCCGACACCCGCAGACACTGCACTGTCCGCTATCGGCTCCGCCACTGTCGGCTCCCCCGCAGCCCTTGCAGTCGCCTTCTTTGTAGCGCTAGGCGGCCTGTCGATGATTCTGTCGGCACTGTGGCCGGGACTTCCAGGGCGCCTCGAGATCCTTCCGGATGATCTTCCCGGGCAGACCGCGACGAAGCGCCGCGAGCTGGCGGACCTCATTCGCTCTCAGGTTGAGCAAGTTGACGGCGTCCACTCCGTCGCCGTGACCATTCGCCGCTCCCGCGTCGATGTCCTGGTCCTCAGCGTCCTGGATAACCTCGCTCCCGTGCAGGATGCCGCCCGTCAACAGACCAATGAGGCGCTGGCTTTGCTCGCACCCGTCGGCATTTCACGCAGCCGCGTGCGCGTCCAGCAGACGCGATGAAGGAGAAACCAACATGCGTTCAGTTTCTGGTGCTTTCAACCGGATCATCTTAGCCACCTTCGGTCTCGCTCTCGTCGCAGCGGCGTCATGGTTTGTGGCCTCGGGCCTCGGCGCTGGCCGCTACTGGCCGGACGCCGACCGTTACCTGGCACCCGCCCAGGATTCTTTCAGCAGCATCGTCGCGCCTCTCACGCATTCGAATTGGCTTATCCCGATCTGCGCATTGCTCTCGTTGTTCGCGATCGTCGCAGGAGCATTCGTGCTCATCAAGCAGATTCCTCGCAAGGCTGCCGCTTCTCCCCTGAGAATCACGGGTTCCGAGGGCTCACTTGTGGCCTCCCTGGCTCCCGATGTCCTCTCCCAGGCGCTGTCTGAGAGGGCACAGGAGATACCCGGCGTCGAACAGTGCTCGGTCTGGGTGGCAGGGTCCCACAAGAACCTGTGGGTTCAGGCAGACATCACTGTCTCTCGAGACAGTGCGGTCGAATGGGCTGTGTCTGCGCTCAGGAATCGACTCAACGAGGACATCGCAACGTCCCTCGGTGCTGCTCCTCGACAGATCGACGTCCTGATGAATCTCAACAGTCCGTCACGGTCGAACAGCAGATCAGAAGCCGTGACAGGACAACGCGCCCCAGTCATGGACGGGAGCAACCTTGACGCCTGAGGCCCAGGGCGAGGCAGCACCAATGCCTCGCCCTGTGCCTCATTCGCGCTACGATGCTGACATGACTACCCCGTCCGCGTCGCCTCACGATGACCGATGTCTCGTCCTGCGCGCTCAAGACGGAGACATCGGCGCTTTTGAGAAACTCGTCAATCGATATCAGGGCCGATTGTTCCGATCGGCCTACATGATCGTACGCAACCGCCAGGACAGCGAAGACATCGTCCAAGAGACACTCATTCAAGCCTGGCGGAGCATTCACCTGGTCCGCGAGCCAGCCGCTTTTCGAGGATGGCTCGTGCGGATCTGCACGAACAAGGCCACCAGCCTGATGCGAAAACAGCAGCGCCGAGCGACCGACCCTTACGACGCTGAAAGCCTCGACACCGTGAGTAACACTGCGCAGGCCTCTGCGAACAATACCGCCGATCCAGCTGACTCCAGCGAAGTGAACGCACAGATCAAAGCGCTGGCCGACATTCTAGCCTCTGTGCCTGCGAACCTGCGTATCGTCTGGGTACTGAGAGAAATTGACGAGATGACGTACGAGGAGATAGGCCAAACCCTCAACCTGACCGTTCCGACCGTTAGAGGGAGGCTGGCACGCGCCCGCTCTCTCGTGATGCGCAAGATGAAGGAGTGGTCCTGATGCGTGGCGCGAAGAAGCTATCCAACAACGTCCGGAACTCAGCGGCGTCAGCACGTTCTCTCGTTCGTTCCCACAAGCATGACGATGCAAACACCCAGAAGTACTTGCAGGTGATCGCATCTCTACACAAGGAATGGGATGAGTTGGAGGCGCAGGGCAGCTCATCAGTGATGCCCCGTCGCTCCCTCATGGACGCCATTGCGGCCGAAACCCGACACGGATCCCAGGTGGAGATGCCGGAAACGGATCTCGGCCCCTACAGCATGTCCGAGTTTGCATTGCGGGCACTGATTCGAAAGACCATCGATGCTGTGCCCGGCGCACGGGCATTGCGTTCATCTATGACGCACGCCCCCACCAGCAAGGAGCACCGAGGCCTCGGAGTTCCCGAGACCATCTCCTGCCGGATCTCCGCGCACATCAGCGTCGACAGCCTGCCGCTTCTCGCTCAGCAGGTCCGCGATGCCGTCCGGGCAGCTTGTCGTGAGAACCTGGGGGTCTCGCCCATTGTCCACATTCACATTGAGGATCTCCACGATGACGACTAGCCGCTCAGCCGCCGAGCTGGTCCACCTCGTTACTTCTATTCCCGGGGTGCGAGGAATCGAGCCGGGACTCGCCAGCACGTTAAAGGTGATTGGCAAACGCATGCAGCAGCAGAAGTCTCAGCAAGAACGTTTCGGCGTCATCATTGAAGAAGGTACGAACAGGGCGATCATCGAGGTCGGCCTCGACGAGTCTCGACCTGTCAAACAGATCGTGCGTGACATCCAAGAAACCGTGATCCGCTCCCTCACCGAGCCGGACGCACGGGACAATGAGGCTGTGAGCGACGAAGACTCCGAACACGTCGACAACCCTACGGGCCACCGGGTCACAGTGCGGGTCCAGTCGCTTCTCTAGGCTCTCACCCTCAGTGAAACGCTCTGACGAGCGGCTTGTGATCTGACTATCGGACGCGATGCCCTACCGTGCCAGGGCCTGCTCGAAGGCCACCACGTCCTCCTCGGGGGTGGCCCAGGAGGTGCCGATGCGCGCGAGGTAGCGGCCGTCGGGCAGGGTCTCCCAGATGCTGTAGCGCACCTTGTCCGACAGGCGCTCATGCCCGGCCTGGTCGAGGGCCACGAAGGTCAGGTTGGTGGGCGAATCCATGGTGACGACGTAGCCGGCGCGCTTGAGCGCCTCTCGGATACGCGCGGTCGCCTTGACGGCGGGCTCGCCGATCGTCAGGTAGAGACCGTCCTCGAAGAGCGCCTCGAACTGGACGCCGAGGAGACGCCCCTTGGCCAGGAGCGCCCCGTGCTGCTTCATCTGCGTGACGAACTGACGGATCGAGCCCCGGGTCGGGATGACGACCGCCTCGCCGAAGAGGGCCCCGCACTTGGTGCCGCCGATGTAGAACACGTCGGTGAGGCGAGCCAGGTCGGCCAGCGTCACGTCGTTCGAGGGAGAGGCCAGCGCGTATGCGAGGCGCGCGCCGTCGACGAAGAGCTTGAGGTCGCGCTCGCGACACACGGCGGAGAGCTCCTCGAGCTCCTGCAGGGAGTAGAGGGTGCCGTACTCGGTGGGCTGGGAAATGTAGACGAGGGCGGGGGCGATCATGTGGTCGCGCGCGCCATCGCCCTCCCACGCCGAACAGATACGCTCGACATCGGCTGCGTTGATCTTGCCGTCAACGGCGGGAACGTCCAGGATCTTGTGGCCGCCACGCTCGACGATGCCGGCCTCGTGCATGTTGATGTGGCCGGTATTGGGGGCGATGACGCCCTGCCAGGGCAGGAGGATCGCGTCGATGACGGTCGCGTTCGTCTGCGTGCCGCCGACCAGGAAGTACACGTCGGCGTCGGGGGCTTGGCAGGCCAAGCGAATCAGGTCGCGGGCGCGCTCGCAGTGCTCGTCGGTGCCGTATCCGCTGGTCTGTTCCATGTTGGTGGCGACGAGGGCGTCAAGCACCCGGGCGTGCGCCCCCTCCTGGTAGTCGCTAGAGAAGTTCGGCTGCACATGGGAAGAATTCACGCGGCCATTATTCCACGCGGAGGCCAACATGGTTGCCGATACACTATGGGTTCTGCTGCCCTGCTGGCACCGGGCTTATCCTGGCAGGGGTGGGCCAAGCGCCCAACCTCAACGAGGACCGCACGGGGAATAGGAAACATGGCGACACGAAGCAACGCCCGGGAAGAATCGATCAATCGCGACTCGCAGGCCTATTGGAACAAGCGGGCCGCGACGTTCACACGCAACGCGACCAGCGACTACGAGCGCTGGCTCCTGGATCTACTCGCGCTCAAGGCGGGCGAGGAGATCCTCGACATGGGGTGCGCGACGGGCACGCTCGCCGTTCCCCTCGCCCGCGCGGGGCACCGCGTCCACGGCTGCGACTTCGCCGAGGCCATGCTCGCGATCCTCGACGAGCGCGCGGCAGCAGAGAACCTGCCGATCACCTCCCACCTGCTCGCGTGGGAGGACGATTGGGAGGAGGCGGGCCTCGGGCATAACAGCGTAGATGTCGCCTTCGCGTCACGCTCCCTCATGAGTGGAAACGTTTTCTCCGCCGTACGCAAGCTCGACGCGGCTGCCCGCTCGCGGGCGGCGGTCGTCGTGCCCGACAGCCTGCTCCCCTCCCGCGACCCGCGTCTGCTCACCTACCTGGGGCGCTCGGCGAGGCACCCGCGCGTCGTCCGCGAGGTAATCCGCGTACTCGCATCCCTGGGACGTATCCCGATTTTCGCGACCACACGAACCTTCCGCCCGATGAGGTTTTCTTCCTTCGACGAGGCCCGTTCGGACCTTCGTCGCCTGGCCGGCCCCGAGCCTTTCACCGCGCGCGAGCAGCGGCTTTTCGACGCCTACGCAGAGCAGCACTTCGTGCGTGAGGATGCCGCCACCGCCTCGGAAAAGGCAGGGGAACAATGGGTCCTGGACTACCCTCTGCCCGTCACCTGGGTGTTTATCGGCTGGCACACCGACGGGCACGCGTGGGCGTAGGCAGCCCCGGCCTCGTTCTCCTTAGTCCGCGTCAGGGCGGCGCCTGCGTGCTTTGACCTCCGAGCGCCTCTTCTTGTCAGCGAGGCGGCGCAGCTTCGACCCCCGCGTTGGTTTCGTGGCCCGCCTCGGGACGGGCGGGACGAGGGCCGAACGCAGGATCTCACCGAGGCGCTCGCGCGCGGCGGCGCGGTTGCGACGCTGGGAGCGATGCTCGGCGACGGTAATCGTGAGGAGCGTTCCCGTCAGGCGATCCCCGAGAACAGACAGGGCACGCTCGCGCTGCTTGTCATTCAGCGCGACTGTCGCAGCAAGATCCAGGCTGAGCTGCACGCGCGAGTCCGCCGTATTGACGCCCTGGCCACCCGGGCCCGAGGCGTGGGAGAAGCGTTCGACCAACTCCCCCGCGGGCACGACGAGGCCGCGCGGGCAGCCGGGCCCAGCGGGAATACACAGATCGTCCATGCGTTCCAGTGTGCACCACGCGCCGCACCCCAGCCTCGTCAGGCGAGCAGAGAGGCGACGCGCGCTTTCAGGTCAGGCAGCACGTCGGCGGCGAACCAGGGGTTCTTCTTCATCCACATCTGATTGCGCGGCGAGGGATGCACCAGCGGAAAGTAGGTGGGCAGGTAGCGCTTGTAGTCGCGCACAACTTCGGTGAGCGAGGCCGACGAGGACAGGTTGAGGTAGCGCCTGGTGGCGTACGCGCCGACGAGGATCGTCATCTCCAGCTTCGGCATGAGTTCGAGCAGGCGCGGGTGCCACGTGTCGGCGAAGTCCTTGCGCGGAGGCAGGTCGCCGCTCTTTCCCGTGCCCGGGAAGTAGAAGTCCATGGGGACGATCGCGAGCTTCCCGGACTCATAGAAGGTGTCCCTATCGACGCCCATCCAGTCGCGCAGGCGGTCGCCGCTGCGGTCGTTCCACACGATGCCGGTCTCTTCGGCGACGCGCCCGGGTGCCTGACCGACGATCATGATGCGACACTCGGGTCCCGCGTAGAACAGCGGCCCCACGCCTCGCTTCGTGTACGAGGCGTTGGCCGGGTCTGCGGCGATCTCCTCGGCGATTGCGCGGACAGCTGGGTCGATGATCTCGGGTGTCATACCCCTAGGGTATGCCCGCCCCACGAGCGCGCGGCCCCCGGCGACTGGCAGGTCACACGCCGCGCGGAACCAGCCATGCCGATGTGTAGCAACAGACACACCGATTAGTGGAGGCGGCCCGACCGGGCATAGAGTTGAAGCCATGAAGGCAACCAGGTTGAGGCGAGGGCATTGACAACACGATTCATGCGCCGTTCCAACAGGATGGGCATTATCGCCGCGTCGGTTGCGATCGCGATCTCCCTGTTTGGCCTCACGGGCCTGACGGCGAGCGCCCTCAATCGCTCCGGCCACGGCCAGAAGGACCCCGCCCCCGTCTCTTACGAGGAGGACGGCACGACCTCCGCGCTCGCCACCCGGGCACTGGAGGGGACGATCCAACAGATCACCTACGACCAGGCCTACGAGGGCGTGACCTACGAGAAGGAGGCCCTCGTCTACGTGCCCGCGTCCTACACGCCGGGGGTTCCCGCGAACATCGTCTACCTGACGCACGGATGGTGGGGCACAGCCGACGGCCTGGCCGGGGGCGTGGCCCCCATCGTCGACCAGCTGACCTCCGCGGGGTCAATCACCCCCACAATCGTCGTCTTCGCGACCTACTATCCGGACCGATCGTTCGCGACTGAGGACTACGAGGACGACTACGCACTCAATCGCTTCTTCGCGACAACCGAGATCGACACGCTGATCAAGACGGTCGAGTCGCACTACACGACGTTCGCACGCGGGGACACCTCGGACGAGTCGTTGCGCGCCTCGCGCAGGCACCGCGCGTTCGGCGGTTTCTCGATGGGCGCGACGACCACGTGGGACGTGTTTGCCCTGCGCCCGCAGTACTTCTACAGCTACATACCGATGGCGGGCGAGTCGTGGATCGGGCGCGAGGAGGACGCCGACTCCGCGCAGATCGCACAGCTGGTGACCGCCGGGGCCGAGCGCGCGCACTACGGGCCGCAGGACTTCCGCATCTTCGCTTCGGTCGGCTCACTCGACCCTGCCCTGGATGACATGTCCCCTCAGCTGGCGCAGCTGCGAGCAGATTACCCCGACCTGATGACGGACGACAGCCTGCAGATGTGGATCGACGAGGGAGAAAGCCACTCCATGGCCTCGGTCGGTAACCAGGTCGCTCACGACCTGCCGCTACTGTTTCCGCCCGCGTAGGGGATTCTCCCCGTTCACCGACAGAGACAGCCCCGGCCTCGTTCCTTTTCTCAGGGACGAGGCCGGGGCTGGCTGACAAATAAGCGCGGCCCTTATGCGCGGGGCTGGCGCTCCGCCCACTCGCCGAGGCTCACGCGCGGACCCGTGAAGAACGGGGTGTCCTCGCGCACGTAGAGGCGCGCCTCGGTGTAGCGCTGGGCGTGCATGACGCCCTCCAGGCGGTCCAGGCTGTCCGCCTCGAACGCGAGCACCCACTCATAGTCGGAGAAGCCGAAGGCGGACAGGGTCGAGCCCTTGACGTCCGGGTACTGCGCGAAGCCGTTGCGGCCGTGTTCGGCCATGATGCGGGCGCGCTCTTCGGGGGCTTTGAGGTACCAGTCGTAGGAGCGCACGAAGGGGTAGACCATCGCCCAGTCGCGGGGCGCGACGCCGCCGAAGCAGGCGGGAATGTGGCGCTTGTTGAACTCGGCTGGGGTGTGCAGGCCCATACAGGACCACACCGGATCCAGGAACTTGCCCAGCGCCGACGCACGCAGGCGATGGTAGGCGTCCTGGAGGACCTCCGGGTCGTCGTCGAGCCACCACACCATCAGGTCGGCCTCGGCGCGGAAGCCGGATACGTCGTAGAAGCCGCGGATTTCCGCACCCGCACCCTTCACGTAGTCCAGGGATTCGGCGACGATGCGGCCGCGCTCGCCGTCCTCGGCGGGCAGGGACTCACCGAGTGCGAACACGGAGTAGAGGGCATAGTGCTGCTTGTTGTTGACCTCGTCGAAGTCGACGTCCGTCGCGTCGCGCGGGTCGGTGACGCGGGCGTGAGCGGCGTGCGAGTGGGGCGTCGCCTCGGTACCCGCGTGGCGGGCCTGGTGGCGCGCGGCGTGCTCACCGACGCGATCCGGCACTCCCGCGGGATGTCCCGGGTTTTCCGGGTTCTGCTCGGGCGGCACGACGGCGTGGGGATGCGGGGTAGACATGGAGTCCTCCTGAGTTGTAGCTGGTTGAACGGCGGCTCGGGCGGGCGCGCCGGAAGAATGAGGGGCGGTGCCGGGGTGGCCACTCGCGGCGGCGGGTGAGGGGTGGCCTGGGCGCGCCGGGGAGAGGCAGCAGTCGCTCGGGCAGACGGTATGGAAGGGGCCGGTGCCGGTCACGGTGACGGGCAAGGGATTCTCTCCTCGCGCCTGGGCCGCGCGCTCTTCGAGCACGTCGACCAGGGAGGACACGAAGGCCGGATCCGTCGCAACGGTGTCGGCGCGCTCGTAGGGGATCCCCAGGCGCGCGGCGGTCTCCTTCGCCTCGGTGTCGAGGTCGTAGACGACCTCCATGTGGTCGCAGATGAACCCGATGGGGACGACGACGGCGCCGGTCAGCGGGTTCGCGTCGGCCGCGATCTCCTCGAGGAAATCGTTGATATCGGGTTCGAGCCAGCGGGACTGCGGAGGTCCCGACCGCGAGCAATACACGAGGTCATAGCCCAGATACGCGCGCCCCAGGACGCGCTGTAGCTCCGGCATGATCGCCTCAATGAGGGCGTGATGCTGGGCGACGTAACTGATTTCAGTGGCCGGGGTTCCCGCGGTCGACGACGCCGCGCTCCCTCGCTGCTCGGCGCGTCTGCCCGAGGCCGCCACGGCCTCGTCGATCGAGGGATGGAAGGGGAAGGGCGAGGACCCCGCCTCCATGCTCACGGGGATGGAGTGGGTGACGAAGATCAGGCGAATCCCGGCCGGGTCGACGCCTCGCGCAGCGAGGGCCTCCCACGCACGCCGGACAGAAGCGATCTGCGCGCTCGCCATGCCGAGGGTCGAGTAGTAGGGGCGAACCTTGTCCAGGATGATGTCGGCGTCAGGGTTGTCGGCGCTGTCCTCGGCGCCCAGTTCGATCGTCCCCCACTTGTCGCGCAGGGCCTCCGCGGCCTCGGCGAGATCTTCGCGGTACTGGCGACACCCCGAGTACGAGGCATAGGCGGAGGTGGGCAGGACGAGGATGCGACGGGCACCCGCCTGGATGAGCTCGTCGAGGCCCGCGGTCACGAAGGGGTGCCAGTTACGGTTTCCCCATCCGACGGGGATATCGTGCCCGCGGCGAGCGAGCTCGGCAGACAAGTCCGCGATCAGGCGCTGGTTGCAGGCGTTGATGGGCGAGACGCCGCCGAAGCGCTTGTAGTGGGCGGCGACCTGAAGCAGGCGCTCGTCGGGGATCCCGCGACCGCGCGTCGCGTTACGCATGAACGGCAGGACATCGTCCGGGCCGTTCGGGCCACCGTAGGACAGCAGCATGATCGCGTCGTAGGTATCCATACCTGGCACTTTCAGTCCTCCTTCAGGCCGAGCGTTGACAGTGTAGGGCCGCTTCCCTCCCCCACGCAGCGACAGATTGTCAGAAAAACGCGGTAAATCAGCAGTTTTCCCCTGCGTGCAGCGCCACCTTGCACACATAAGTTAACACTGTTAACCTTGCCTGTGACACAAAGTTAACAGCGTTAACCGATGGGAGAGAACCGTGTCACATCCACACGCTCCAGGCCTGGACGCCCGGGGAATCCGCAAGAGCTACGGCGCCCACGAGGTCCTACGCGGAGTCGACCTACGCGTCGAACCCGGACAGATCCTCGGCCTGCTCGGACGAAACGGGGCGGGCAAGTCCACGCTCATCACGATCCTGTGCGGCCTACGCCGCGCCGACTCCGGCACCGCGTCAATCTGCGGGGCAGCTCCCGGGTCCCCCGAGGCCGCACGATCAATCGGGTACGCGCCGCAGGAACTGGGGATCTACCCGGACCTGAGCGTCGCCCAGAATCTGGCGGCCTTCGGCGAGCTGCACGGGCTCGGCCGACGCGAGGCGGCCTCGCGCGCCGGCGAGGTCATGGACCTCCTCGGGTTGAGCGAGAAACGCGGTCAGCGCGCCTCGCACCTGTCGGGCGGGCAGCAGCGCAGGCTCCACGCGGGGATGGCGATCATGCACCGCCCGCTCCTGGTGTTCATGGACGAGCCGACCGTCGGCGCGGACGTGGAGGCGCGCAGCCAGATCCTGGGAGCGGTGCGCCAGCTCGCGCAGGACGGCGCGGCCGTCGTCTATACCTCCCACTACCTGGCGGAGTTCGAGGAGCTCGGCTCCGATATTGCGATCCTGAACGAGGGGCGCATCGTCGCGAGCGGAACGCTCGAGGACATCATCTCGCGCCATGGCAGTGCCGAGGTGACCCTCGAGTTTGATCGTCCCGTTCCCCCGATCGACGGGTGGAGCGCCGACGGGACGACACTCCGACACATCGGGGACGAGGCCGACCCGGGCATCCGGATTGGTGAAGCCCTGGCCTCGCCCGCCCTCGAAGGCGCACGCCTGACCGACGCGCGTATCGAACAGGCAAGCCTGCACAACGCGTATCTGCAGATCATCAAGGAGAGTGACCATGTCGCAGCTTAAGCAAATCGGAGCCATGACCCGCCTCAACATCCGCCTGCAGCTCACTGACCCTGCGCCCATGCTCATCCTGACGGTGATCCCTCTCGTCTTGATCCCCTTCATGATGCCGGCGTTCAAGTCGATGCTCCTGGCCGACGGATACACCGGCGTGACCGGTGCGGAGCAGGCCGTGCCCTCAATGGCAATCCTGTTCTCGTTCCTGGCCGTGCAGAACATCATCAGCTCGTTCTTCAACGAGCAATCGTGGGGAACGTGGCAGCGGCTCGAAGCCTCCCCCACCTCGCGCGCATCCATCCTGACGGGTAAGGCATTGGTCGCCTTCCTCATGCAGACCGCCCAGATCGCGGTTGTCCTCGCGCTCGGCGCTGCAATCTTCGGGTATCGACCGACCGGGTCTCTCATTGCACTCGCCGCTGTCCTCCTGAGTTTCTCCGCGGTCCTGTCGGCGCTCGGCGTCGCACTCGCCCTGTGGTCCCACAGCCGCGACGCGGCACTGTCCCTGTCGAATATCGTGGGCATGCTGGCGGCCGGCATCGGCGGCTCCTTCTCCACGATCTCTTCGTTCCCCGATTGGGCACAGCACGCCGCGCGCCTGTCCCCCGCCTACTGGGCGATCACCGCGATTCACGAGGTGAGCCTCGACGGGGCGAACCTCTCCGACGTCGGGATGCGGATCGGGGTCCTGTGGGGTTTCTTCGCGGTGATCGCGGGGCTGGCACTGGTACAGTTCCGGTATCACAGGGAGTAAAGACCACCGAAGCGGAGAGTCCATGCCTCAGTCGAAGCAGCGCGCGCTATCGCGAGAGATCATCTTGTCGACCGCGCTCGGCCTGGTTGACGAGGAGGGACTCTCCGCTTTATCCCTGCGGTCCCTGGGAAAGCGCCTCGGCGTCTCCCAGGCCGCCTTTTATCGTCATTTCCCCGATAAGGCGGCGCTCCTGGAAGGCATCTCGGAGCAGGTCTGGCGCCTCACCTTCGAGGCGTTCCTGGCCCGCTTACAGGAAGGGAAGGTGGAGGTCCCAGGCGGTTCCACAGCAGCGGCGGGAGTCGGCGCGACTCCACCCTCGCGGCTAATGGCCTACATGCGCGAGTACGCACACTGCCTGGCAGCGACGTTGCGATCCCACCCGGGCACGGTGATGCTGGTGCTCACCCACCCAACCTCGACACCGGAGCAGTTTTCTCTTCTCGCTGGCGTGTTCGTGCAGCTGGCGCGCCACGGTATCGCACCTGAGGCCAACGTCCTGGCGCTCATCAGCGCCGTGTCGATCTATACGACAGGCTTCGTCGCCGCCGAGGTCGTTCCGCCGGTGGGAGGCGCCCCCGAGCGCCCCATCGACCTGTCAACCGCGAGCGCCGCACTCAGCCCGGACGATGCGCAGGTGCTGCGTCCTCTCGTTGAGGACGTGGTCGCGGGCCGCTGCGATCTGAGGGTGCAGTTCGCCCAGGGCCTGGAGGCGATCCTGCGCGGCTGGGCCTAGCTGATCAGTTTTTCTACCTCGCGCACAATGCGCGCGGCTCCGCCCAGCGAGGACAGTTCCTCGCGTAGCCCTCGGATTCCCGAGGTCAGCGCGGGTTCATCGAGGAGGGCACGGGCGGCGCGTGCGATGAGCGCCGGCTTGGGCTTGCGCACGGTCAGGCCGCAGCGCGCGCTTTCCACGGCCTCGGCGTTGAATTGCCGCTCGAAGACGCGACCCGGGACGATCAGCTGCGGGACTTCGTAGGACAGGGCATCCATCATCGAGTTTTGCCCGCCGTGGTGCACGAAGACGCGGGCGCGCGGCAGGAGCTCGGAAAAGTCAAATCGGGGCGCACAGGTCACCGTGTGACCACCTGAGACCTGGACGGCCTCGGGCGCTCCCGCGACGTACACGTCGCATCCGAGGGCCTCGGCAATCTCTCGCCCGGCGCGCACGGCGACGCCCGCGGGGACGCTGCCCGCGCCGAGGTAGACGAGCGCGCAATCGCGAGGCGTCGGCGTCAGGGCGGGTGCCTCGTCCAGGAACCCGCAGTAGACGGCCCGCTCCCCCGCCCGCGGTTCCAGGGTCGGGCAGCTCGGAATGAAGCGGCGCCTCATCCCCTCAAAGATCGTCAGGGACGAGGCCGGGGCGGGCATACCCATCTCGCGCAGCAGGCGTCGAATTCCCGCGGATTTACGAGGGTTGGAGGCGTAGGCGGCGGTCGTCGGCTGCGAGGCGCTGCCCACGCACGGGATGCCCTCGGCGCGGGCGACGATGACGGCGGCGAGGCTGAATTCGGAGTAGACAACGTCGGGGCGCGCGGTGCGCATGTGGGCGCGAAGCGTATCAACGGCCGCGCGCGAGCAGCGCTCGTCGAGGGCACCGGTCAGCCAGAGGACCTCCTCGAAGCTGCGCACAGGCTTGCGGCCCATGAGGCCGAGGCGCGAGGCCAGGGGGAAGGTGTGGCGCGCGATGGCCTCGGGAAGGCCGAGAGGTGAGGGCACCGGAATCTCGAGCGTCGGAGCGATGGGATTGGCACAGTTGCCGTCGTCTCCCCACGCGAGCACGGCCTCATGGCCAGCGTCCTGGAACGCACGTGCGACGCGCTGCGCGCGCGACCACGGCCCGCCCATCCGCGAGCGGGCGACCATGGGAACGACGAGAACCTTCACGATTCAAGGGTACGCCGCTCACAACCGCACGCCCGCAGCGCGCCCACGCATCGACGCGAGGAAGGGCGCCCCTGAACACCAATAAGGTCGAGGACGTCGCCTGATCGGCGGCACCTCTACCGGTTCACGCGTTTGACGAAGCGGAACATGTAGTCGGCCTCGCCCATCAGTTCGTCCGCCCCACGGGGATGCGAGGTGTCGGGGTGATGTTCGTTGAAGAACTCGACGATGTGGAAGCCGCACTTGTTGACGTAGAAGTGGATGTTGCGCACCTCGAAGTATGGAGTTTCCAGGGTCCATTCCGTGACGTGCGGATGGGCGGCCTCGATGGCGAACCAGGCGCGCGTCCCCACTCCCCTGGAGTGAACCGAGGAATTCATGGCGAACAGGAGAACCTCGCCTCGTTCCCCATCGACGGTAAGGATCACGTTGCCCACGCCATTACCGTTCTCATGGATGCGATAGGCGAGCGCTCCCGGAGCATTCAGAGACTGCTCAATGTCGGACAGCGGAAGAATCGGCTGCGCAGTCACACCGCCCTCGCTGGGTCCAGCAGGAGGCTGCTCGCGCGCGGCAAGACGCTCCCCCACGAAGGAGCCCTGCGGGTTGTCCTGGAAGTGCTCGAAGGAATCTTGAAAGTCCGCGATCAGCGCAGGACGCTCGGCATCAGTTAGGGGAACAAGCGTAATCGTCATGGGTGCATCGTATCTGTAGACTGCTACACATCTAACAACAGGGGCCACTTGCCGCCGTATCCTGGGGGAGGGCCTCAACGACGTGAGCCCCCGAGAGCCGAAGGGGTACACATGGAACGCCTGTTCACCATTTCATTCGTCATGCACATCATCAAGGTGCCCCACTCGTTTCGACGAAAGGAACTGGGGTTCTAGGCTCCTCAAGCTAGACACGTAACCGCCAGATACCCTCCGGGGCGCTACAACTCCAGCCTCATGTGCACGAGCTCCTGATAGCCCGAGGACGCAGACCGGTAGCCTCGTGGGTTGCGCCCATACTCCTCGAACCCCGAGCGCCGGTAGAGGGACACCGCGCGTTCATTGTCCGCCACTACCTCGAGCTCGAGCTGGGTGTAGCCCGCCCGGCGCGCACAATCGATGCATGATTCCATCAGCATCCGGCCGATTCCCATCCCCCAGTACTCCTTGAGAATGCTGATCCCAAAGCGCGCCCGGTGCGCCACTTTGCGCCTGCTGCCCGCCGCCGTGACTCCTGCGCTTCCCACGATCCGCCCATCGACGACGGCGACGAGCTCAACCTCATTATCACTGCGTTCCGTTTCCACCAGCGAGCGAGCCTCCTGTTCATCGTCGGCGCTTTGCTCGTCCGGGTAGGACAGCAGGTAGTCGGTCTCCGCATGCGTGCGCTTCATGATGTCACGCAGCGCGCGGGCATCCGACGCGACGGCGTTCCTCACGAGGAGCTCCACTCCATCCTTCAACACCACCGTTTCGGCGTACCTCATCATCGGATTCCTTTCCCCCTGACGGCTGCTCTTCACAATAGTGCGAATGCCCCTGCGCATACTGTCAGCCTGAAAGAGCTACACGCTCGTGGCCTTTAGCCCACCCCAATGACCGAACAGTGTTGACTACACCCATCGACCAGAGACAATATCGTTCAAGCAGTATCGCCCGCTAGGGCCAACACCATTGCACATTGACACCAGGAAGAAGTAGAATACGTTGTATTCATCACCGGGAGGTCACCATGCCCACCATGACCATGCGCCTTGACGAGACCGACGCCGAGGTCGTGCGCAAGTACGCCGAGTTTGAGGGAAAAACAATCTCCGACTTCGTTCGAGATGCCGTCTTCGAGAAGATTGAGGACCAGCAGGACCTCGCTACTCTACGCGAGGCAATCGCAGCAGATAACGGCGTTCGCTACACCCACGAGCAGGTACTCGCAGAGCTGGGCCTGTAAATGTCCTACCACGTCGAGTACAGCGACACAGCCCTCAAGCAACTGAAGAAAATGGACCGATTCGAAGCGCGACTCATTACGTCGTGGATCGGCAAAAACCTTGAAGGCTGCTCGGACCCCCGCATCCACGGCAAAGGCCTGACCGCCAACCGATCAGGCGAGTGGCGCTACCGTATTGGCAACTACCGCGCCCTGTGCATCATCGAAGATGACCGCCTCATCATCGAAGTCTTTTCCGTCGGCCACCGCCGACACATCTACCAGTGATCACGCGGCCACAACATCGTCACCCTGCATTACCGCCAGATTTATACCGCCACTGGCGGTGATCGAATGGCAACACCTAGGCGGCGCGATCAGCGCGACGCACACGAGGGTGCGTGGCCGTACCCTGGTCCTGGGAACGGGAATAGCGACGCCACGAGGAGGGAGCACCCATGAAGCGAAGCCAGCAGCACTCACTGTTCGAGGAGTCCGGCGAGGACACGCGTCCTCTCGCCGACCGGATGCGCCCCACCTCCCTCGACGAGGTGGTGGGCCAGTCGCACCAGATCGGGCCGGGCAAGGCCCTGCGTTCCATGATCGAGGCCGACCGCACGCCCTCAATGATCTTCTGGGGGCCTCCCGGGGTCGGCAAAACCACCCTGGCGCGCGTGATCGCCCGCCACACCCACGCCTCGTTCATCGATTTTTCCGCGGTGACCAGCGGCATCAAGGAGATCCGCGAGGTCATGAAGCAGGCCGACGCGCAGGCGTCCATGGGCAGGCGCACGATCGTCTTCGTCGACGAGATTCACCGCTTCAACAAGGCCCAGCAGGACGCCTTCCTTCCCTTCGTCGAGAAGGGATCAATCATCCTCATCGGCGCGACCACCGAGAACCCGTCCTTCGAGATCAACAACGCCCTCCTGTCGCGCTGCAAGGTGTTCGTCCTGCACGGCCTGACCGAGGAGGACCTGGTTGACTTGATGCGCCGCGCCCTGAAGGACCCGAGGGGCTTCGGCGGTCGGGAGGTGCGCATCGAGGAGAAGCTGCTGCGCGCAATCGCCACCTTTGCCGACGGCGACGCGCGCGTGGCCCTGTCCACCCTGGAGATGGTCGTCCTCAACGGCGTGGAGGACGGCGGAGTGACGACGGTCGGCCCGGAAACGGTCCGGCAGCTGACGTCCACCAAGAGCCTGCGCTACGACAAAGACGGCGAGGAGCACTACAACATCATCTCGGCGCTGCATAAGTCGATGCGCAACTCCGACCCCGACGCCGCCGTGTACTGGCTGGCGCGCATGCTCGAGGGAGGCGAGGACCCCCTATACGTCGCGCGGCGCATCACGCGTTTCGCTTCCGAGGACGTGGGCCTGGCGGACACGAACGCCCTGAACGTGGCGATCAACGCCTTCCAGGCCGCCCAGTTCATCGGCATGCCCGAGTGCTCGGTTCACTTGGCGCAGGCCGTCATCTACCTGTCGCTGGCTCCCAAGTCGAACAGCTCCTACGTCGCCTACGAGCACGCGAAGAAGGACGCGCTGCACACGCTCGCCGAACCCGTGCCGATGGCCATCCGCAACGCACCAACCCGGCTCATGAAGGACCTGGGATACGGACGAGGCTACCGGCTGGCGCACGACGAGGCCGACAAGGTGGCCGCCGACATGCGGTGCCTGCCCAACTCCCTCGCGAGCGCCGAGTACTACAGGCCCACCGAGGAGGGCAACGAGGGCCGCCTCAAGGAGCGGCTCGCGTGGCTCAAGGGCATCCGAAGCAAGGCGAGAGCCGTGAGCGTGAACAGACAAGAGGCACCCTCGAAGGCGATGGAAACGCTTATCCATTTCTTCCGCGCGGAGAACAATCGGGAGTGGGAGGCGTACAGGGCTTTCTTACACCCGGACGTGGTGTGGCACCTGCACGGCGAGCGAGACAGGACGATCCGCGGGGTTGACGAGTACCTGCAGACCATCCGGGACGCCTACGCGGGATCCGATGCACACTTCCGAGTGGAGGAGGCGCACGAGGCAGCCGACGGACGCCGCGTCCTCGTCCTGCTGGTCGACAACTCCGGGAGGAGATCGTTTGAGGTATTCGATGTCGAAGACGGCCTGATCCGGCGCGAGTACGAGTACCTCCTCGGGTGAGGAAAGCGACAAGCAGCGCGAGCACCCTCACATCGTGACATCGGCGGCTTTCGACGCACGGAATGGTTGACGGCCGGGGGCGGCCTCAGCAAGGATTTTTCCTTGTGTTGACGGGAATTTTTCTCTCCGTTATCGTCGGTGGAGGGCAGTGAGCACCGCCCGCCCCTCCCCCACCTGCCCCGCGCACGCAGTCTCATAGGAGGGACGAAAGGCGCGGCTTGCGCTGTCCCGGCCTGAGAGTCGTCGCGCGCAGGTTGATTCAGATACGCGCACATAGCGAGGAGAACGCATGAGCATGTACTTCGGAGACGTGTCGCTGTGCTACACCAACTCCCTGACGATGGCACTGGATTCTTACGGGTTCGATGTGCGTCCCGAGCACCTGGAGGCGCTCATGGTGATGGGCAACGGTGCGAGCATCATGAAAGACGCCCCTCGGCATCCGCTCGTTTTCTTCGACAACGGGGAGCCCGACGTGTCCATCAGTAACTGCCTGCGCATGCTGGGCTTCACGTGGGAGGACTTCTTCGTCGAAGGACCCGCGGTCGACCTCGCCGAGGCCCACGATCGGCTCGCCCGCATGCTGCAGAGCGGCCCGGTGGTGGCGGGCCCCCTGGACATGGGGCTGCTCACCTACAACCCGAACTACCGTGAGCTTGGCGGGGTCGATCACTTCGTCTGCATCCTCGGCCTTGACGACGGTCGGGTGCGCCTGCACGATCCAGCGGGATTCCCCTGCATGAGCATGGAGTTCCAGGACTTCGCGAAGGCCTGGGAGGCGCGGGCAATCTCCTACAGGAGGGGGTCGTTCTCCATGTGGGGCGCCTTCACGCGGGTAAGGGAACCTACGGAGGAGGAGGTCTACCGGGAGGTGTCCTCGATCATGAGGAAGCGTTACGAGGCCGGCGAGCAGGGCGTCATCCATGCCTACGCCAGGGCCATCGGCAGCAACGGAATGAGCTCGCAGCAAAAGCAGATGCACCAGTACTTCAGTTTCCGCTTGGCCGCAGCGAGGAGCATCTACGCTGCCCGTTTCCTCGCCGACCACGACCCGGAGCGCGCGCAGCTCAAGGAGCGGATCGCCTCCCTGTTTGGGCAAGCACACCTGGACAACCTCGCGGGGGACAACGAGGCCCTGGCCCACACGCTGGAGGGAATCGCCGACCTTGACGACCGCTTCAGGGAGCTGTGCGTCCTCAGGGGCTGACGGCAAGAAGCCGGGCGGGGCAGCGCCGCTCCACAAGGCCTCGAATCCGATATGGAAGGGATAGTGAGAGACGATGACGAGAGTCCGCGTCGTGCACGAGGCCGACCTGCCCTGGTCGGTCTCCCAGGTGTGGCGTGTTGTCACCAATGTCGATCAGTGGCGGTGGCGTTCGGACCTGGAGAGATGCGAGAGGGTCGGCGAGCACGACTTCGTGGAGTATCCCAATGGCGCCACGCCCATTCGTTTCACGACCGTGCGCCGAGAGGAGGAACGGGTGTGGGAGTTCACCATCAACGGGGAGTCCCTGAAGGGGTCCTGGCAAGGCGTTTTCACGTCAACGGCTTCCGGCTGCCTCGCGCGTTTCACGGAGGACGTGGTTGTGCGGGGCAGGTTCGTCCCCCGATGGGTTGCCAGGCTGTTCCTACGCTCGTACCAGGCCCGATACTTCAGGGACCTGCGCGCGGAGTTGCGTCGCCGCTACGGCGAGGCCGGGGCGTGAGTCACGGGGGCCGGCGAGCCGCTCGGACTCTTGTGCCGCGCGCTGGCGCGGCATGCACCGCGGCCCTCGGCTAGTCGCGCCTCGCGCACGCCCTTCGGTGGGCGCGGAGCTTCTTGAGCGCCCAGTCGTAGTGGGAACTCGTGGCGCTCACGAAGTAGGAGCCGAGCGTCGTGGTCCCCGTCCAGTCGAATCGTCCCCTGTCGAACAGGTCCTCGTCGGAGAACCTCTCCGCCAGGGCTATGACCGCACTGTGGGACTAATCCAGCAGGTCGCGGGCCTGTTCCAGGGGCGTGTCCTGATGCTTGCGCCACAGGGCGACGTTCATGTCGCCGTAGGTCCGCCACGTGTAGGGTTCGGGCAGGAATGGCCGCTTCTCCCCGACCTCGTTGGCACCCACCCAGTCCAGGAGGAGCCGGTGCCACTCGTGGAGGTGAGCCAGGACGTCGCGCAGGTTCTTGTCCCGGCTCCAGTGCGCCTCCTTCCGGCCCTTGTCGGCGGAGAAATCGAAGGGGGCCACCAGCTCGTCTTCGGTCATGGAGGCAGCAAACTCCGTGAGCTTCCCGTACCCGCATGCGGATGCGGCGATCAGCTCGTTCTTGCTCGTCGGTCGCGCCACGACACGGCCTCCTTCATGTCCTAGGCAAAGGAGTTCCTGACTCCTCCCATTCTAGGGCGGGGGCGACCGACGGGGCGTGCGGAGGTCCAGGGGGAAAGAGGAACACTCCCCACGGGAACGCTGTGATCGGCTCATTCAGCCTCTTGGACGGCTTCGCTTTCGAGGCCGGTGACGCTGGAAACGCCGCGCATCAGCAACCATGCCGTCGATAGTGCGATCGCTATGAGCATGGGGATCGGCTTCACTGGTTGCCCGAAGTAGGTGCTGAGGATCTGCGCCAGCCCAATGACCGCCCCGCTGTACTTCCACAGGGGGCGCCAGGACGATCCGGCCCAGGAGATCATGAACACCCCGAGCATGATGTCGCACAGGTGCCACGCCCCGTATATCTCGGCCACAGCCGCCTGGAGGCCGTCGTCGGCGATGACGGGCAGCCCATTGACGGGATAGACGAGCCTGCCGGTCCCGAGCACGACCACCACCCATGCGATCATCATCAGCGCGAAGCTCGCCACCGCGAGCCCGGTTAGCGCCCTCCCACTGCGGAGGCGCGATCGAAGCGCGTTGTAGAAGGCCCACCCGCCCAGGACGGCTGAGAGCACGAGCAATTCGTCCATGGCCGCGAGCAGACCGCTGTACTGGTCGACGGCTTGGCGCAAGGAGGCCGCCGACGCCATCTGGAGGCTGAAATACAGGAAGCCAATCCGAACGGCCGCGTACACCAGAACAGCTGCGACGAGCACCCCTTGGGCCAGTCGATACCTTCTCTTCTGTTCAGAGGACCGACCGCCCATGTGTTCCTCCCTCGGATTCCCGGCTCGCCCTCTCACCGCTCCCCTGCCCCGGCTCTCGATCCGAATGCGGTGAGCGCGGCGCTCAGCAGGAGTGCCACGGCAGCCACGCAGAACGCCACCAGGACCGCATGAGCGTAGGCGCTGCTTGCTGCGGCGCGCACCGCCTCCGCCTGCGGCGCCCCTTGCGCGTCGGCAGCCTCGAAGGCGAGCGCTACGGAGCGGAAGCCCTCGGCGGCGGTTCCCCGGCACGACGCTGCGTAGGTTGAGCCGACAAGCGATCCGATGGCACCGATTCCGATGAGGCAGCCGAGCTGTTGGAAGGTGGAGATCAGGGCGGATCCACCGCCTCGTTGCTGCTGGAGAACGCGTTCCATTCCCCATCCCTGCATGACGGGCAGTCCCATCGCCATGCCCAGCCCGCAGGCGCACTGCCCCACGACCATGAGTGGATATCCCACGACCGCCGTCGAGACCCCCATAACCGCCAGACCAAGAGCAATGAGGACGAGGCTCGCCACGCAGGCGCGCCTTTTGCCCAGCTGCTCCGCGACTCTCCTGGTAACGGCGGCCCCCACCATGGCGGCGCCCACCATGGGCATGAGCATGAGCGCCCCCACCAGCGCGTTGTTCCCCAGCGCCGTCTCCACGTAGGCGGGCAGCACGAACATGATGCCCGAAATCGCGACGTTGAGTGCGAGCAGGGACAACGAGGCGGCGGCAAAGGAGGGGATGCGCAGCAGACCGAGTTCGGCCAGCGGGTTCGACGACCGGGTGTCACGGCGGACGAACACCGCGATCACCACAGCGCCAGCCACCATCAGGCCCCACGAGTCCGGTGAAGTGGCGGAAATCTGCGCGTTGATGAGTCCCGCCGAGACCAGGGCGAGTCCCGCGAGGGCGAGGAGCGCGGACAGGAGGGGCAGCCGGGCACGGGCACCGGTGGTTCCACGGGACTGGCTCCGATCCGGCGGCAGGAGGAGGACATCGAGGAGGAGGACGATGAGGAACGCCGCCAGGTCGAAGGCGAAGATGGCTCTCCAGTCGGCGACGTTGACAAGCAGGCCCCCGATCACCAGGCCGAAGGGGGCGCCGAGGGTCATGGCGACGGCATTCATCGTGAGGGCGAGGACTTGCCTGTCGGATTCGAACAGGCGTGTGATGAGCGCGAGAGTCATCGTGATGGAGAAGCCCGCGCCGAAGCCCATGACTCCTCGCGCGACGATAGTGGTCGCGGCACTCGTCGCGAGGATACCCGCAGCAGAGGCAGCCGCAAAAGCGCCAGCACCGACCAGGAGCGTCCTCTTGACGCCCCACCTGTCGCCCAGGGAACCCGCGAGAAGCATGAACGCGCCGAAGACCAGGTTGTAGGCCGACACCATCCACTGCTGCTCGACCTGGCCGGCGCCCAGCGAGACCGAGATCGCGGGGAGGGCGATGTTGAACGCGGTCGTGTTGGTGAAGCACACGAACGTTCCGAGGCACAAGCCAGCCAGCGCCCGCCAGGCCCGTGTGGCCTCGTACGCGTCTATGCCGTCACAGTCTCCTGCGGGCATGCGAACCATCCCCCCTGTACGTTCCCGCACTCCACGCTCATGTTGCAGTGTAGGACTCGTTGACGCGGGGACGCCGCTGAGTCTCAGCGATCCGTCGCCCCATCGAGCGCCTTCGGGTCTGTTGGCTGCGGCGCCCCACGCTTGGCGGCTTTGGCCGAGGTGGCGAAGGGAACGACTTCGAGGCTTCCATCGACCAGCTCGGCGAGGAACACCTGCTTGACCGAGGAGTACCCCTGCTCCTTCAGCTGCTCCTTCACCCACGCCTTGTCCTTACCGGCCAGGGTCAGGCCGTCGGGCACGAGGTGCCATCGCTGACGAGCGGCAGGAGTGCACGCTTATGCTCGGAGTTGCGCTCCCGGATCGTCAGGGAACCGTTCGTCTCCATGACCGCAGCCTCAACATCCTCGAGGCTGGTAATCCCCTGCTCGCGCAGGCTTCGACTGAGTCCCTGGGCGGTCAAGCCGACCTTCGCGCAACGGGCGATGTCCACCTTGCCGTCGCGGACAATCAGCTCGGGCTGGGAGGCGGTGAGGCTCTTGAAGGTCCTGCTGGTGTCAATAAGAATCTTCGTCACGATGACGACGAGCGACCACATCAGGATGATGAGCAGGAACTGCAGGACGGAAATCGACGAGTTGTAGATGACGCCGCCGATGATGCCGCCCAGCACGTAGTTCTGCACCTGGTTGAGCGGAGTGTTCACCGAGAAGTCACGCTTTCCCAGGATGTTGATCTGGAAGATCATCATGAGGATACCCAGCGCGAACTTGATCGCGGTCAGCGTGTAGAAGTCCATGTCAGTGCTCCCCATTGACGTAAACGTTGTGGTCGATGATGTGGGTGCGTTCAAGCGTGTAGGAGTTGTTGTCGTCGCCCAGGTGGACGAGGTAGTCCTCCTCGTTGAAACGCACGATGATGCCGTCTTGCAGGGAGGTCGAGTTCACCAGAACCTCGCTGGTTGACACCCCCGTGGTCCGTGGCGAGGCCCTCCACGAAGTGCACGAGACGCTGGGACTGGGACAGTTGGTTGCTCACCTGGAGGTACTGCTCAGTCTGAATACCCAACAGCACGAGGGAAAGCACGAGGAGGCCGACCCCGGCATCCCGCCATCGGGTTCGCGCCTTGTCGCGCAGGTAGAGGACGCTGAAGACAAGCGCAACCAGGAGCAGGATAATGATTGCGACGACGCGCCGCGTGGAATCGGCATTCTGGTGGGAGACGATGTAGTCGAGGGTGTAGAAATCCATGCGCCTTCCCAGTTCACGCACACTATGAAACGACACAACCCTAGCACCGGGATTCACGCTCACTGTCGGCAGGTTGTCCCCGCTGGCCCCGCATGATCACTCACACTGTCGCGCACGGGTGCACGAAAGCCTCGTCAATTGACGAGGCCTGCGTTGAGAGTGCGCGAAACGCTCAGTCGACCCCGTGGAACACCCAGGCACGCCCCCGCACGCCGCGCGCGATGTAGCTGGCACCGGCAAGGCTCAGGGCGAGACCGAGGCCCGTGTAGAAGAATGCGATAAACCAGTCGGGGAAGACGCCCGCGGCGCGCATTCCGATACCAAACGACATCATGATCGCCATCATCATGTAGCTCTTGCGATCAAAGAAGCGGACGACGTGGTGGCGCTCCCCCTCCAGGTCGGCGATGCGCTGGGTGTTCTTCTGAACGAGCTTGCTGAACATGGGATGGAAGGCGCAGAAGATAGCGACGGCACCGCCCGCGAGTGCGAGGAGGACAATTGCGGCGAGGCCGCGCAGGTCGATGGCCGCGCGCACACCGAGGATCGCAACGTTCAGGCCGGCGAGCAGCCAGACGATGCCGGCGACGGCGATCAGGGCCTGCTTCTTGATGCGGAATCGACTCATTTCTTAGCGTCCTTTTCGTCTGCGGGGTCGTCGTACAGGGAGGCATCGAGGAGGGCGAACAGCGTCTCGCACTCGCCGCCGTCCATGAGAGAGGCAAAGATACTGCGCAGCACGTAGCGACACAGGGCCTCAGCGCTCATGGGGCCGACGAGCCGGGAGCGAACCACGGCCTCGTCCGCGTTGAGGACACGCGCGAGCCCGCACTCGATGTGGGCGAGCATGGGGGCACGCACGGCCTCGAGAGCTTCCTGTTCTGCGCTGGGGAGGCGGCGCATCTCGGCGAACCAATCGACACTCATGTCGGAGCGCACGGCGCACAGGGTCTCGCGAAATCGCCTCACATAGGAGGTGAAGCGTTCGCCGGGGCGCACAGCGCACAGCTCGCCGGAGAGGTTCTCTTCGAAGAAACGGGTGAGCACGGCGGCCGTCAGGTCCGCCTTGGTCGGGAAGTAGCCATAGACCGAGCCGACGGCGATGCCGCACGCGGCGGCGACCTTGCGCACGGAGAGCGCGGAGATGCCGTCGCGCGAGGCGATGGCGTAGGCCTGGCTGACCAGCTTCTCCGGGTCGATCACTTGCTTGCGCATGATTTCCTGATGTCTTGCTACCTGTAACAATCCATAATGAATAGTGTTCAGTATAGGGTGGCGCAGCCCTGTGTCAACAGAGGAAACTAGGGATCACACCACTCCCGACGCCAACTCGTCGCATGTCACACGCCTAGACGCGACCGCCGCCAGGCATACCTTCCCGGGATGACTATAGGCTGACAGTCCGAGGAGTCCGCGCAGTTCGGCTACCGCATTGCCGTTCCAGCGCACGCCTCTGATGAGAACGAAGGAGTTCACATGGACCACATCACCCTGAACAACGGCATCACAATCCCCCAGGTCGGCCTCGGCACCTACCTGCTCGAGCCCGATGATGCCCAGTCGGCGGTCACCTACGCACTCGACAACGACTACACGCTGATCGACACAGCGAACGTCTACGTGAACGAGCGCGCCGTCGGGCGCGGAATGCGCGCGTCCTCGAAAGCGCGCGATGAGATCTTCCTCGAGACGAAGCTCTGGCCGTCGTTCTTCGAACGTGCCAGCGCCGTCGAGGAGACGCTCGAGCGTCTGGGCACGGACTACATCGACCTGATGATCCTGCACCAGCCCGCCGGAGACACCGTCGCGGGGTACCGCATCCTCGAGAAGGCGCATAAGGAAGGCAAGATTCGCGCAATCGGCCTGTCGAACTTCGACGTCGCCCAGACGCAGCGCATCCTGGACGAGTGCGAGGTTGTCCCCACGATCAACCAGGTCGAGTGCCACCCCTACTTCCCGCAGACCGAGCTCAAGGCGCTCCTCAAGGATCACAACATCACGCTGCAGGCGTGGTACCCGCTCGGCGGGCGCGGCAACGACTCGATCATGAGCGAGCCCATCGTCCAGGGCCTCGCCGAGGAGCACAGTAAGTCCCCCGCCCAGGTACTGCTGCGCTGGCATATTCAGCAGGGACACATCGTCATTCCGGGATCGAAGACGCCGTCGCACATCGCTCAGAACATCGACCTGTTCGATTTCGCGCTGACCGACGAGGACATGGCCCAGATCGATTCCCTCGACAAGGGGAAGCCGTTCTTCGAGCACAACGACGAGGTCTTGGCTGGGTTCCTCGCGTACGTGCCCGACGTGGAGGGCCAGAAGTAGTCCCGCTACCGCACACTGAGCCGAACACACGACTGTTTCGGTGGCGACACCAGGAGCACATCACGAGGCCTACCTTGCTTGGCAGGGTAGGCCTCATTCCGCGACAGCAAGGTTATACTCGCCACAAGTCAACGAAGTCCGATGGAGAAAACCCATGTCTCGAGTCGCATCCCTCGTCACCACGTTCTGCTTCGTCGCAACAGCCTATGCGGGCGGGCCTTTTACCGTAGTTTTCTATCGTCCCTACCCGATGCTCCGGATCGACGTCTGGTTCCCCGCGATGCTTGTTTTCGCCGTGGCGACTGTCGTCTTCACCAATATCTCGCGCAACAGGCGCAAGCCCCGCGAACTGGCGTTCTGGGGACTCTTCATCAAACTTAGCTTCCTCCCCTTCTTCCTTATCACGTGCTTGTTGCTTCTCTTCCTGGGACAATATCTGTTCGCTCCAGGCGGCCCCGCCCCTCACGTGCTCTTCCTCCCTCCCCTACTCCTGGGGAGCTACATCATCATGATCGTCACCTCATCCCACGGGTTCGCGGCAATCGTTCGGGCGCGCAACGAGCAACTAATCTCCCCTGAAACGGCGAAGCAGCACAAGCGATGGCATGCCATCCCCGTCGCCGACCTGGTCTCCTCGATCAGGCTCTACGCACTCCTGCGTCGACTGGACAGCGCCGCTCCGGCCAGCTCTCAGGACGTCTAACCCGCCATTTCCGCCGAGGCCACCCCATCAGTCAGGGATCCGCACACCACGACGCAGTGGCCGAAGAACATATCGTCGTCATCGAAGTAGGCGGAAAATGAAGCGTCCGGATCCATGGCGATACTGGTGAGACCTAATCGCCACGCGAAGCTCTCTTCGGTGATCTCGGGGACGTCCTCGTCGGCGGATTCGCGCCACTCAGACGCGAGCTCGGTCAGCTCACGCGCGGCGCTCGCTCGCATGTCGCGGTCCCAGCGATCCTGGTCCGCCAGCATCGCCTTCATCGCTTGCCTGGCCGCGGTCCAGCTGTCCTCGCTTGCCGCATCGACCTCAAGCGACACGTCGATCTGCTCACCCTGCCACAGGAGATGGCCTTCGAAGACGTCATAGTCCTTGTCGAGGGTGAGCTCTCCGAGCACCTCATCGGCCACCACGACCGGTCTGCGGTATTCGGCCAGAACCTCTTCGAGCGCGAGGCACGGGGGGCGCTCTTCGAGGACCTCCACAATCAGGAACTGGTTCTGCACGGAGGCGGCAACACCCTCGGGAACTTCGTGGGGAACTTTCTTGCGCGCCTTCACGCGATAGATCGTCTCTTGACCGAAGCGGTCGAGGATGCCTCCAGCATCATGCTCCTCACTGCTGACGGGATAGACGATCCGGCCGTCCCCCGTGTACAGTGCGCCGGTCTGGCAGTCCACATACGCGATGAAGTAGTGCTCGACCTCCCAGAATCCGTTCCTCTTACTTGCTCCCTGGCCACCGGCGAGCAAAACGAGGATCTCCCTGGCATCTTCCTCGAAGGTACGCTCCCATTCGTCCTGAGTCATGGCGTTTTGTGAACGCATGTATTTCAGTAGATCCACGTGTTGTCCTCCTTGAACGACAGGACCAGTTCACGAGGACATCGTCCCCTCGTCTCGCACACCATCCAAGCCACCGAAGCGAGCAATCGCCTTCGAATGGATGGCACACACATCGTCCCGCGAAAACGCGAAAGCGTTCACTTCGCGAGCTCTTCAAACACGTCCGCGTAGGCATCCATGAAGTCAACAGCAACATCGACAGCACTCTCAGACTGCTGCGCCGGTTGAATGACCACCCAAGGCCTGTTGTTCTTGAGGATCGTGACAGGCTTCCCCGTCCTGTTCACCTCTGCTGTCACCCGCGAAAAGTTATTCTTCGCCTCGGCGAGCCCCATAGTCAGTGTCGACATACTACCCCTTTCATCACTAGCCATAATTATGGCCAGAATTCGATCTCCGATCAAGCGACTGGCCACTCCAAAGCACGGAAGATCTGACACTCGTCGCACTTTCGATAAACAAACCCCGGCCTCGTCCCACGAATCAGGGACGAGGCCGGGCTATCAGTCTGCACACTCAACTCTGGATAAGAGTCACTCCCACTCGATGGTGGCCGGGGGCTTGGAGGTCACGTCAAGGACGACGCGGTTGACCTCGGGCACCGAGTTGGTGATGCGCGTGGAGATACGGGCCAGGACGTCGTAGGGCAGGCGCGTCCAGTCGGCCGTCATCGCATCCTCGGAGGAGACGGGACGCAGCACGATCGGGTGACCGTAGGTGCGGCCGTCACCCTGGACGCCCACGGAACGAACGTCGGCGAGCAGGACGACCGGGCACTGCCAGATCTCCTGATCCAGGCCGGCCGCCGTGAGCTCCTCGCGGGCGATCAGGTCGGCGGCGCGCAGGATGTCCAGGCGCTCGCGCGTGACCTCGCCGATGATACGGATGCCGAGGCCGGGACCCGGGAACGGCTGACGGTTCACCAGGTAGTTGGGCAGGCCCAGTTCACGGCCAACCGCGCGTACCTCGTCCTTGAAGAGAGTGCGCAGGGGTTCAACCAGCTCAAAGGTCATGTCCTCGGGCAGGCCGCCCACGTTGTGGTGACTCTTGATATTGGCTGCACCCTCGCCTCCGCCTGACTCGACGACGTCGGGGTACAGGGTGCCCTGGACGAGGAACTTGACCTCGCCACCAGCGGCGCCCACCTCCTCGATGACCTGCTTCTGGGCGGCCTCGAAGGAGCGGATGAACTCGCGGCCGATGATCTTGCGCTTCGCCTCGGGCTCGGTGACGCCAGCCAGGGCGGACAGGAAGCGTTCGGACTCGTCGCACGTGATGACGCGGATGCCCATGCCGCGCGCGTAGTCGTTCTCGACCTGCTCGCGCTCGCCCGCGCGCAGCAGGCCGTGATCGATGAAGAAACAGGTCAGCTGGTCGCCGACAGCCTTGTGCACGAGCGCCGCCGCGACGGAGGAGTCCACGCCCCCGGATAGTGCGCAAATGACCTGCGCATCGCCGACCTGCTCGCGGATCTTCGCAACCTGCTCGTCCACGATGGAACCGGCGGTCCACGTCGGCTCCAGGCCGGCCCCCTCGTAGAGGAAGTTCTTCAGTGCGTCCTGGCCGAACTGGGAGTGCCCCACCTCGGGGTGCCACTGCAGGCCGTAGAGGCGACGCTCACGCGACTCGAAGGCCGCAACTGGGGTCTCGGTGGTGGAGGCGGTAACGGTGAAGCCCTCGGGCGCACCCTGGACGGCATCGCCGTGGCTCATCCACACGATCTGGTCGTCGGGGGTGCCCCCGAACAGGCAGGAGTCACCGGAGACAGAAGCCTCGGTGTGCCCGTACTCGCGGGTGCCCGTGCGACCGACGGTGCCACCCAGGGCGTGTGCCATGGTCTGGAAGCCATAGCAGATGCCCAGCACGGGCACGCCGGCCTCGAAGATCGCGGGATCGACGGAGGGAGCACCCTCCTCGTACACGGAGGACGGGCCGCCGGACAGGATGATGGCGGCGGGCTCCTTGGCGAGCATGTCCGCCACGCTCATAGTGTGGGGGACGATCTCGGAGTAGACGTTAGCCTCACGTACGCGGCGCGCGATCAGCTGGGCGTACTGAGCGCCGAAGTCGACGACGAGGACGGGATGCATGTCAGAAGCGTTCACCCTGCCAATGGTACCCGCGCGCGCCCCGCCCCGTCGTGCTCCATTACGCATGTCACCACTGCGGACGCCGGATACGGCGACGGCCCCGCCCCCGGGTGGGGACGAGGCCGACTCACGTTGCGCTCGAGCGCGCGGCTCAGCGGAAGATGGAGCGCAGCACCGGGAAGGCGCCGGTGGCCACGGCGGCCTTGACCAGGTCGCCGATGATGAAGGGCACGAAGCCCTTCATCAGACCCTGTTCGAGGGTCATGTGCGCGAAGGGGATCATCCAGGCCAGGCCAAGGATGTACACGGAGAACAGGGACACGACGGCGGTCGGCGCCATGGTGGCAATGCGACGGTCGGCGCCGCGCTGGGCCGCCACGCCGGCGATCGCGGCGACGAGGAGGTAGCCGAGGATGTAGCCGAAGGACGCGAAGGCCCAGCCGACGTTCGTGCCGGTGAAGACCGGGACGCCCGCAATGCCGAGGAGGGCGTACGCAGCGACCGAGACGAGGCCTCGGCGCGCGCCGAGGGTCGTGCCAACCGAGAGGGCGCCCAGCGTGCCGAGCGAGACGGGCACAGGCGTGAAGGGCAGCGGGATCGAGATGCGGGCGAGGACGATCATGGCGATCGTGCCAGCCGCCACCAGGGCGATCTCGCGGGCGATCGTGCCACCGAGGCGATCGGCGAGAACGCGGTTCTCACGCGCGGCGACGGGGGAAGCGGTCAGGGTGGTCATACGACACCTTTCAACAGGGCTAACAGCCTTTCATTCAACAATTGAACAATATGCTGTCCACCACTCCCTGTCAAGCACACGGGCGCAGATCTCAGGGGGCGAGCGCCACACCGGCGCTCGCCCCCTGGTGCCCATGAGCGGGAATGATCAGTGCGCGAAGTGGCGCGTGCCCGTCAGGTACATCGTGATGCCCGCAGCGTTCGCCGCGTCAATCGACTCCTGGTCACGCACCGAGCCGCCGGGCTGAACGACAGCCTTCACGCCCGCATCGATGAGCACCTGCAGGCCATCCGCGAAGGGGAAGAACGCATCCGACGCGGCGACCGCGCCAATGGAACGCTGCTCGGGAGCATCACCCACGACCTCGGAGGCGCGAGCGCCGCCCGCGCTGTCCACGTTGGACGCCGCCGCGTCACCCGTCGAGCGCGAGCCCAGCGTGTTCGCACGCTCAACCGCCAGCTTGCAGGAGTCCACGCGGTTCACCTGGCCCATGCCAACACCCACCGAGGCGCCGTCCTTGACCAGCAGGATCGCGTTCGAGCGCACCGCGCGCACCGTGCGCCACGCGAACTCCAGGTCCGCCAGCGTCGCCTCGTCGGCGGGAGCACCTGCCGCAAGCGTCCAGTTCTCCGGGGAATCGCCGGGCGCGTCAATATCGTCGCGCTCCTGGACCAGCAAGCCGCCGCTGATCTGCTTGAACTCGTACGAGCCGCGAGCCGGGGGCTCAACCTGCAGAACGCGCAGGTTCTTCTTCGCACTCAGCACCTTGAGCGCACCCTCCTCGTAATCGGGGGCCAGCACAACCTCGGTGAAGATCGGGACGATCTGGCGGGCCAGCTCCACGCTCACCGGGCGGTTCACGGCGATCACACCGCCGAACGCCGACACGGGGTCGCAGGCGTGCGCGAGGCGGTGCGCCTTGGCCACGTCGTCAGCCACCGCAATGCCGCAGGGGTTCGCGTGCTTGATGATCGCGACGCAGGGGCGCTCATGATCGTAGGCGGCGCGCAGGGCGGCGTCACCATCCGTGTAGTTGTTGTAGCTCATGGCCTTGCCATGCAGCTGGCGCGCATTCGCAATGCCCGAGGCCAACGCCTCGTCGTCGGCCTCCTCGTCCTCGAAGGACTCGTCGATCTCACGGTACACGGCCGCACCCTGGTGCGGGTTCTCGCCGTAGCGCAGCGACTCCACGCGCTCGAACGCGTCGGCGACGAACACGGGCATGCCCGAGGCCTGCCCCTCCTCCTCCTCGGGGGCCTTCACCACGTAGTCTTCCTCGGTCTGGTAGCCCAGCGACTCCAGGAACGCAGCGTCGGAGGCGTCCAGGTGAGTCTCGGCGGCATCGTCGAGGGTCTCGCGCACGTCCTCGAGGTCCAGCTCGTCAGCCAGCCAGCCGGCGATCGCTAGGTCGTAGGTCGCCGTATGGGCGAAGGCCTCGGCGGCCAGCACGCGGCGCTGCTCGAGGGTGAAGCCCTCCCCCGCCACGGCCTCGGCCACATCCGCGTAACGCTCCGGAGAGGTCACGACCGCGACCGACGGATGATTCTTCGCGGCGGCTCGCACCATGGAAGGGCCACCGATGTCAATCTGCTCGACACACTCGTCGAAGGACGCGCCCGACGCAACCGTGTCCTGGAAGGGGTACAGGTTGCACACGACCAGGTCAAACGCCTGGATACCGAGCTGCGCGATCTGCTCGCGGTGCGCGGCCTTACGCTGATCGGCCAGGATGCCGGAATGGATGAAGGGGTGCAGGGTCTTCACTCGGCCCTCGAGCACCTCGGGGAAACCGGTCACGTCGTCGACCGGGGTCACAGCCACGCCAGCGGCCGCGATGCGGGCAGCCGTGGAGCCGGTGGAGACGATCTCCACGCCGGCCTCGCCAAGGGCGCGAGCAAGGTCCTCCAAGCCCGTCTTGTCATACACGGAGATCAGTGCCCGCTTGATGGGGCGCACGTCGATGGGTTCCAGGTTGTCCAGGGAGACGGACATAGTTCCTCCAGGTTGAGACCAAACCCAGGCGCCCAGGCGGGCGACGCCTCGCGGGAAATGCGGCCGCTCCCCGGTGGTCATCCACCCTCGCCAGTCGCGGCGTCTCCCAGTCTAGTTCAGGCCCTCGCGCCGCGTCGCCTTCGTCTCGGGGTCTTCCGCGTCACCTTCGGCCTCGACCGCTTCGCTGCCCGCAGCGTCATCGGCGGCGGTTTCGCTGGTCTCCTCGGGCTTCTCGTCCACTTCTCCCCCCATCGGCCACCGCTTCGAGATCCTCAGCCCCGGCCTCGTCGGCGCTTGCTTCCGTGTCGCCCACCTCAGCGGGATCGGAAGCCTCAGCCCAGGCCTCGTCCATCGTCGAGGCAGCGGCTCCCACGCGGGATGCACGCTCGGCGGCGCGGCGGCGCAGGGCCTCGCCCTCGTTGCGTACGCGACCGGCGCCCTCGCCGAGGAGGGCACGGGTCGTCGGGTGGGTCGCCAGGGCGATGATCAGCGCGGGCAGGGCGATCTCGAGCACGAGGGCGAGCGTCGCCCACCCCACGCGCGGGCCCATCAATGCGAGGCGCACGGAGCCCATGCTCATCGTCGCGCTCCACATCCACAGGGCCGTCACCGACGCGGTGATCAACGAGGCCAGGACCCCCTGAGCGGTCTGGTGCAGCAGGTGCTCACGACGGAACCAACGAGCCGCGACGAAACCGAGGCCGATACCCAGCGCGATCGGCGCGAGGAGCACCCACATACCGGGAGCGGTCTGTGGGACGGCACCCAACAGCGGAATCGGCGGGATCGGCCCGGAGCCGACAACCATCGGCGAATGCAACGAATCCGTCGCCGTCAAGAAGCCTGCGCCCGACCACCAGGAGGCCACCCACGCCATGATCGTCGGCGCAAACAGCGCCTGCCCGCCGACGATGAACGACGTATCCACGGCCGATGACGCACCCAGGAGCTCCAGAATGCCCGCCATACGGCTCCACCCCGCGACGAGCGCAATGACCGAGGCGACGAATGAGGCGGCCGCGAGGACCACCACAGACAGGCCACCCAGCTTCAGGCCACCCGAAATCCAGTGCTGCATCGACGGTGCCTCATGGTCGCGCGAATAGCCCGAGGCGACGAACCACACCGAGCCGATCAGCGGGATCAACACGCCGCCGATCGTGCCCGTCCACCAATGCGAATGAATACCGGAAGCCCCCGCCAGGAGCCACGAAGTCAGCAGGAAGCCAGGCACGGCAAACAGCGCGGCACTGCGCGGATAACCCGCCGTCGTGCGTAGCAGAATCCGCACCAACACGACCAGCAGAGCACCCATCAGCGTCGGGATCGCGCGATAGTGCACGTCACCCACGACCGACGTGCCGCCAATGACGGCGGCCCACAGGTCCCCGCCCAGGCCGAGCGCGTCGCGCGGCGTCGTGTCATTCATCCACGAGTTCGATCGCAGCGTCAGATAGGCGATCATCGTGAACACCGTGATCAGACCCCAGCCCGCGAAGGCCGCCTCAACTCCCGCGAGCACACCGCGCGCCCACCCCTGCGGGACAGCCACACGGATCGTCGCTCGATCCGCCACGTACGTGGTCGTGGTTCGCCGGGGACTGGGTACTTCTCTGATGCGCTCGCTCACAGGCCCATAGTGTCAGAATCGGCCCGGGGCCGCGACGCTGCGCGCCGACCCCGGGCCGATTTGTGCTGTGACGTTAGCGCGAGAGGATCTCGCGCGCGATCTGCGCTGTCTGCGAAGGAGTGCGCCCCACGCGCACGCCCACGGCCTCGAGCGCCTCCGCCTTCGCGGCAGCGGTGCCGGACGAGCCGGATACGATCGCACCGGCGTGCCCCATGGTCTTGCCCTCGGGGGCCGTGAAGCCCGCGATGTAGGCGACGACGGGCTTCGTCATATTCTCCTGGATCCAGGCGGCCGCGCGCTCCTCGGCGTCACCGCCGATCTCACCAATCATGATGACGAGGTCCGTGTCGGGGTCCGCCTCAAAAGCCGCCAGCGCGTCGATGTGGGTGGTGCCCACGACCGGGTCGCCGCCGATACCCAGGCACGTCGTGAAGCCAAAATCGCGCAGCTCGTACATGAGCTGGTAGGTCAGCGTGCCCGACTTCGAGACAAGGCCGAGGCGTCCCGGTCCCGTGATGTCCGCCGGAGTGATACCCAGGTTCGCCTGCCCGGGCGAGATGATGCCGGGGCAATTCGGGCCGATCAGGCGCACGCCCGCCGCGAGCGCGCGCTCGACGACGATCGTGGAATCCTGCACGGGGATGCCCTCGGTGATGAGGACGATCGTTTCGATGCCCGCGTCGATGGCCTCGAGGGCGGCTCCCTTCGCGAAGGCCGGGGGCACGAAGATGACGGAGGCGTTCGCGCCGGTGGCCTCGCGGGCCTCGGCAACCGTGCCGAAGACGGGGACCTCAACCTGGCCGTCGGTCACCTTGTCGGCGCCCGGGCCGTAGCCCTGCACGTCGAAGGTGACGGTCGTGCCGGCCTTGCGCGGGTTCGTGCCGCCCACGATGGCCGTGCCGGCACTCAGCATGCGCTGGGTGTGCTTGCGGCCCTCGGCGCCAGTCATGCCCTGGACGATGACCCGGGTGTCAGAGTTGACGAAGATAGTCATGGTGTTCTCCTGCGATTCTCGGGTCGTTACTTCGACGAGGCCTGGGCTGCGAGCTCAGCTGCACGCCGGGCCGCGCCGTCCATTGTTTCTTCCATGTGGACGAGCGGGTGCGCAGCCTCGGCGAGAATCGCGCGGCCCTCCTCGACCTTGTTGCCGTCAAGGCGCACGACGAGAGGCTTCGAGGCCGCGTCGCCCAGCGTCTCGAGCGCACCGATGATGCCTCGGGCGACCTGGTCACAGGCGGTGATGCCACCGAAGACGTTGACGAACACGGAGCGCACCTGCTCGTCGCCGAGGATGATGTCCAGGCCCTTCGCCATGACCTCGGCAGAGGCGCCGCCGCCGATGTCGAGGAAGTTCGCGGGCTTCATGCCGCCGAACTCCTCGCCGGCCATCGCGACCACGTCGAGCGTCGACATGACCAGGCCCGCGCCGTTACCGATGATGCCGACCTGGCCCTCCAGGCGCACGTAGTTGAGCCCGGCTGCCTTCGCGGCGGCCTCGCGCGGATCCTGCGCGGCCACGTCCACCAGCTCGGCGTGGCCGGGGTGACGGAAGCGGGCGTTGTCGTCGAGGGTGACCTTGCCGTCAACCGCCCACACGGAGCCGTCGGGGCTGGAGACCAGCGGGTTGACCTCGACCAGGGTCGCGTCCTCATCACGGTAGACGGTCCACAGGGTTTCGAGGACGGGGGCGATGGCCTCGGCCGTTTCCTCGTCGAAGCCCGCTTCCTTGGCGATGTGGCGGGCGACCTCGGCGTCGATACCAACGGTGGGATCGAGGGGGACGCGCGCGAGAGCCTCGGGGCGCTCCTTGGCGAGGGTCTCAATGTCCATGCCACCTTCGCGCGAGCACATCGCCAGGTGGCGGCGGTTCGAGCGGTCCAGCAGGATCGAGAAGTAGTATTCGGCGGCAATGTCCGCGCCGGACGCGATCATGACCTTCTTGACAATGTGGCCCTTGATATCGAGGCCGAGGATCGCCTCAGCCTTCTCATAGGCCTCGTCGGCGGTGTGGGCGAGCTTGACGCCGCCGGCCTTGCCGCGGCCGCCGGTCTTCACCTGCGCCTTGACGACCAGCAGCAACGCACCGTCCGCCAGGAGCTCGCGCGCACCCTCGCGCGCCTCTTCGGGGGTTGACGCCAGGCGATAGTCGAGCACGGGCACGCCGTGCTCCTTGAACATCTGCCGGGCCTGGTACTCGTAGAGATCCACCTTATTCCCTCCGTTGAACGTGGTGTGGTCAGCGCAATAATTCTAACGTGCGACCGGCGTCAACGCGCCATTTCCTCCCATTATCAAGGCTTGTCACAACCTTGACCGTAGAGCCACTTCCTTTTGTCAACGCTTTGCGTTGCGGGGTCAGTTGCTGGGGTCGGTGGGACGCGCAGGGCGTCGTAGCACCAGCGGTGCACCGCTTTTCGCCCGCTACGCAGCTGTACGACACGAGCGGCAGGTCCTTCAATCTCGGCGAGCATGGACGTAGCTCCCATATCCGTGAGGCCCAGTGCGTGGCGAATCGACACACTTTGTCGCGCACGTTAACCCACCTGGTGGAGCGTGGGCGGCAGCGCCCAGCCGCCACCAGGTGGGTTTAGCTGTGCATTGAAGGGTTAACACTGCCAGTAGATGGGCCCAGCAGCCGGGACCGAGGCGAGCATGACACCGTGCAGCACCGCAACAATCAGCCAACGCAGTGACGCCCACCGATTCCGCCACAGTGCAGACCCATTGCACAAAACAGCCCGTTATCAGCGTTACTCGCCCAATCGGTCCGCAGTTTGGCGGCCACACCGCCACCAATCAGGGGAAATTACGCCATTCAAGGCTCCGACACGCCGGCGACACGCCGCTAGAAGGCTCCGCATGGCGCAAAACCCCCACTGCCACGCAGCAAGCAAGCCGGCGGGCTGGCACACACCACCAAACTGGATAGGAAACAGCAATCTGGATACGCTATTGCGTTCTGGATAGGTTAATAAGCTATCCAGAAGCACCGTTCCTATCCAGAACAGAGCTTCCTATCCAGAACACGCACACCATAGGAGGGCGTCGGAGGGCCTGGCTGCGGAGCCCGTGGGCGGCGGCAGGGCCTGGCCGGGCTTCGAGACGACGCGCCGAGCCGAAGGCTCGCGGCGCGGACGGCTCGCGAGCAGGCCGCCGCCCGCGGGTGCATCAAGCAGCCCGGCCCACGAGACAGGCCACATGGCGCCCGGAACACCCGCGGGGCCACAAACAAACCGAGCAGTGCTGGGCACTAGCCGGGATACGCTACGAAATCTTCTGCATCGGAGCCATGCGCACGAGCAGGCGCTTCTCGCCCAGGCCGAAGCGGATGCGGGCCACGGTGCGCGGCCCCTCGCCTTCGATGCCGGTGACGGTGCCGGCCCCCAGGGTTGCGTGCTTGATGCGGTCGCCGACCTTGAGGGAGAGCACCGGCTTATCCTCGGCAGGCTTGGCCGCAGGAGCAACCCCCATGCGCGTCACCTTGCGTACGCCGGCGGGCTGGGCGGAGGCACCGCCACGGCCGGAGCCAAAGGCGCCCGTGTCGGTGTCGCCCCACGGGTCGCGTCCCTCGGAGCGACGGGAGCGCCCATAGGAACCCGAGCCGTACGATCCGGACCCGTAGGAACCGCCGTAGGACGCTCGCATCCGCTCCCCCGACGTGGCCGCACGGCGCAGGTCGAGGAGCTCGGCAGGGATGTCGTCGAGGAACCTCGAGGGCGGCATCTCCTGCGGAGTCCCCCAGGCGCTGCGTACGGCCGCGCGCGTCAGGTACAGGTGTTCGCGCGCACGCGTAATCGCAACGTATGCCAGTCGGCGTTCCTCCTCCAGCTCACTCTCGTCGCCGAGGCTGCGCTGGTGCGGGAAAGTGCCGTCCTCCATGCCGGTGACGAACACGACCGGGAATTCGAGGCCCTTCGCGGTGTGCACGGTCATGAGGGTGACCTGCCCACCGCGCTCGCCCTCCGCGGGAACCTGGTCCGAGTCGGCCACGAGGGCGACGCGCTCGAGGAAGTCCGCGAGGGTTCCGCCGGGAGCGTCGGCTGCGAAGGCACCCGCGACCGAGTGCAGTTCCGCCAGGTTTTCCACGCGCGAGGCGTCCTGCGGGTCCTCGCTGCGGCGCAGCTCAGCCAGGTAGCCGGTACGATCCAGGACCTCTTCGAGGATGTCGGCCTGCGATGCACCCCGCGCCTCCGCGGCGCGCAGCGTCTCGATGAGTCCCCAGAATGCAGCCGCCGACTTCGCGGCGCGCGGGGTGATCCCGAGGACCTCGGGAGCCGAAGAATCAGCCGAGGCCTCGTCCGGGGACGTGGAACGAGCGAGCGCATCGACGTCGATCCCCTCGCCCTCACCCGCGGGGCAGCCGGCGCGCAGCCACAGGTGGCGCAGCGCCGCGCCAAACGAGATGCCGTAGTGGGCGGCGTGCGCGGCGATCGCCTCTTCGGCCTTCGCGCCGATGCCGCGCTTGGGGACGTTGAGGACGCGGCGGGCCGCGACGGTGTCGTCGGGGTTGGAGATGACCTGCAGGTACGCCAAGGCGTCCTTGATTTCGCGGCGCTCGTAGAAGCGGGTGCCGCCGACGACGCGGTACGGGATGCCCTGGCGCACGAGGAGTTCCTCCAGCGCGCGGGACTGCGCATTCGTGCGGTAGAAGACCGCGATGTCACCCCATTCGACGCCGGAGTCCGCGAGGCGGTCGATCTCGCCGACGACGAAGCGGGCCTCGTCGTGCTCGGAATCGGCGGCGTCCAACGTAATGAGCGCACCATCGCCCGAGGCCGTCCACAGGTTCTTCGCGCGGCGCCCCGTGTTGCGGGCGATGACCGCGTTCGCGGCCGACAGGATGTTCTGCGTGGAGCGGTAGTTTTGCTCGAGCAGGATCGTGCGCGCGCCCGTAAAGTCGCGCTCAAACTCCTCGATGTTGCGGATCGTGGCGCCACGGAAGGCGTAAATCGACTGGTCGGAGTCACCCACGACCGTCAGCTCGGCGGGCTCCACGCCATCCTTTCCGTCCCCCACGAGGGCGCGCACGAGGACGTACTGCGCGTGGTTCGTGTCCTGGTACTCGTCCACGAGGATATGGCGGAAGCGCCGATGGTAGTGCTCGGCGATCAGCGGGTTCTCGCGCAGTAGGTCGACCGTGCGCATGATGAGGTCGTCGAAGTCCAGCGCGTTCGATGCGCGCATGCGCTTGTCATACTCGACGTAGGCGTCCGCGACGATGCGCGAGACCGGGTCCTTGCCCGCCGTCTCCGCGTAGCGCGCCGGGCCGATCAGCTCGTTCTTCGCGTCCGAAATGCGCGCCGCCACCATCTTTGGGGTGAAGCGCTTGATGTCGACGTCCATGGCCTTGAGGACCATCTGGATGAGGCGCTGGGAGTCCTGGGCGTCGTAGATCGTGAAGGATGAGGACAGCCCTGCCGCCTCGTGTTCGTAGCGCAGCAGGCGCACGCACGCCGAGTGGAAGGTCGACACCCACATGCGACGCGCGTCGTCACCCACGAGGGCGCCCGCGCGCTCGCGCATTTCGGCCGCCGCCTTGTTCGTGAAGGTGATCGCCAGGATCTCCCCAGCCCGCGCGCGGCCCCTGGCCAGCAGGTATGCGATGCGGTGCGTGAGCACGCGCGTCTTACCGGAGCCTGCACCAGCCAGGATCAGCAGCGGCGAGCCCGCGTGAGTGACGGCCTCGCGCTGACGATCGTTGAGGCCGCGCGTCAGCGACTCGGGGTCCACGCCCGGGCGCGCGGGACGCTCCCAGCCGGACGAAAAAGCACCCGAGGACGCGGGAGGCTCCCACGCCGACGGCGCACCCGATGCCCCACCCGGCACGGCGATCTCCGGCCACGCGTCGGAACCCAAGGCGTCCTCCACATCAAAGGCGGGCACCTCCGGCGGCACGTAGTCGTCCTGGAAACCCCCGTCGGGGCCGATCAGGAAACCAAGGTCAGGCAAAGAAGTCGAGTCACTCATCGCCTCCAAGGGTAAACCGCCCCACCCTCACCTGCGACCCCCGCCCCGGGTGGCGCCAACCACGAAAGGCGGCACACAACGAGGCCGGGGCCTCCCCGCGCTGATAAGCGATGGAAACCCCGGCCTCGTCGAAGCGATTACTTCTTGCGGTACAGCGACTTCGTCGCGTACACCGGCTCCGTCGTCACCTGGATGCCCAGCGAGCGGAAGATGCCCTCGTCGACGGGCCCCAGGATGACCGACTCGTGCACGTCGCAGCCGCGCAACGAGCTCAGCTTGTCCAGGGCGCGGCGCGCGTTGTCGTCGCCGTTGGCGCTGACCGCGAGCGCGATGAGGACCTCGTCGGTGTGCAGGCGCGGGTTGCGCGAGCCCAGGTCGCGGGTCTTGAGGCGCTGGATCGGCTCGATCGACTGCGGGGACAGGAGCTGGACCTCGTCCGGCAGGCCGGCGAGCTTCTTGAGGGCGTTGAGGAGCATCGCCGAGGAGCAGCCCAGCAGCGCCGACGTCTTGCCCGTGACGATCTGGCCGTCGGGCAGCTCGATCGCGGCCGCCGGCTCACCCGTGGCCTCGGCCAGCTCGAGGGCCGGACGCACGACCGGGCGGTCCATGCGGCCCACGCCCACGCGGCTCATCAGCAGGGAGATGCGCGCCGACTGCACGGGCTCGCTCATCTCCTTCTTCTCGGTCACGAGGGCCTTGTAGTAGCGGCGGATGATCTCCTGGCGCGAGGCTTCCTTGCAGGCCTCGTCGTCGACGATGCAGTGGCCCGCCATGTTGACGCCCATGTCCGTGGGGCTCTTGTATGGGGAGGATCCGAGGATCTTCTCGAAGAGGCGGTTCAGGACCGGGAAGATTTCGACGTCACGGTTGTAGTTGACCGTCTTGATCCCGTACGCCTCCAGGTGGAAGGGATCAATCATGTTGACGTCGTCGAGGTCGGCGGTGGCCGCCTCGTAGGCGATGTTGACCGGGTGATCCAGCGGAATGTTCCAGATCGGGAAGGTCTCCCACTTCGCGTACCCCGACTCGATCCCGCGCTTGTGGTCGTGGTACAGCTGTGACAGGCAGGTCGCCATCTTGCCGGAGCCCGGTCCAGGCGCCGTCACAACGACGAGGTTGCGGCTGGTCTCCACGTACTCGTTGGCGCCGTAGCCCTCGTCCGAGACAATGCGCTCGACGTCCGAGGGGTAGCCGGGGATCGGGAAGTGACGGTAGACGCGGATGCCGAGCTTCTCGAAGCGTTCCTTCACCTCGGCGGCCGCCTTGTTGTCGTCCGTCCACTGCGTAATGACGACGGAACCGACGTACAGGCCGCGCTCACGGAACTCGTCGATCTGGCGCAGAACCTCGTCGTCGTAGGTGGTTCCCATGTCTGCGCGGACCTTGCGGCGCGCGAAATCCTTGGCATTAACGGCGACGATAATCTCGACTTCGTCGGCCAGTTCGCGCAGCATACGCACCTTGTTATCGGGCGTAAAACCGGGCAGAACACGCGACGCGTGCATGTCGTCGATCAGCTTGCCACCGAACTCCAAATACAGCTTTCCGCCGAATTCGCTTCGTCGCTGCGCAATGTGTCGAGACTGCATCTCGACGTACTGATCACTATCAAAACCGATGCGGTGCATGCATCCTCCGAGGTCGCGGAAATAAAGGGGCCGTCCGTACGGGGCGGTCAGGCGCTGTCACGCTCTCGGGATTCCATTGTAGGCACGCATGGGCCGCGCGCTCCGGATGGGGCGCTCGAAAGGGGTCCGACCTCACACGATGTGTCGCTGCATCGCCCAGCGCGTCAGCTCGTTGCGGTTGGAGAGCTGGAGCTTGCGCAGGACCGAACTCACGTGGGTTTCGACGGTCTTGATAGAGATGAACAGGTCGTGGGCGACTTCCTTGTACGTGTAGCCGCGGGCGATGAGGCGCATGACCTCCTGCTCACGCGCGGACAGCAGGTCCAGCTCAGTGTCGGTTGTGGACACCTCGCCGGTCCCAAAGGCGTCGAGTACGAAGCCGGCCAGGCGCGGGCTGAAGGCGGCGTCCCCGGCAGCGACGCGGCCGATGGCCTCGACGAGGTCGGGGGTGGCAATCGACTTCGTGACGTATCCGCGTGCGCCCGCTCGGATGACCTGGACGACGTCCTCGGCAGCGTCCGAGACGGACAGGGCCAGGAAATGCAGTCCCTCGATGTCACGGCAGGTGCTGGCGACCTCAGCGCCACCTCCACCATTTCCGCCGGGCAGGTGCACGTCGAGGAGGGCCACGTCCGGGGTGAGCGCGCGGCAGGCCGCGATGGCGCCCTCGACGTCGGAGGCGTCGCCGACGACCTCCAGGTCGGCCCCGGAGTTTTCGAGCTCGGCGCGCACGCCTGCCCGAACCATTGGGTGGTCGTCGATGACGAGGATGCGGATGGTCACTGGGTCCTCCCGTTGGGCGCTGTTTCTTCCAGGATATCCGAGCGCGGCACGCTCAGAGCAACTTCGGTTCCGCGGGCGAGACGCCTAATCGTGGCGTTTCCCCCGGTCCTGCGCATGCGCCCGACGATGGAGTCGCGCACGCCGTGTCGATCGGCAGCGATCGAGGCGGGGTCAAAGCCCTCGCCGCTGTCTTTGATGAAGGCCTCCACGGCCTCGGGGCGCACTTCGACGTAGACGGAGACGGGCGGGGCGCCGTGGCGCACGGCGTTCTGGCAGGCCTCCGCGAGGGCCGCGACGAGCGCGAGTTCGCCGGGGCCCGGGCGCATGTCGCCGACGACGACCACACTGATGGGCACGCCGTGGCGGCTCTCGACGCCCACGACCGCCTCGGTGACGGCAGCGTCGAGGGAGTCGGCGGCCTGCGCGTGGCCCGTGTAGAGCCAGGCGCGCAGCTCGCGCTCCTCAGTGAGGGCGATGGCTCGCACGCGGGCGGGGTCCTCGGCAGATGCGCGGATAAGAGTGAGAGCCTGGAGCACGGAGTCATGCAGGTGGGCGGCGATGTCGGCGCGCTCAGATTCGCGCACGCGCTGCGCCTGGGCCTGGGACAGGTCCTTCGTCGTGCGCACCCACATGGGGACGAGGGCGAAAAGCACGCCCGCGACCAGAGCAGCACCAATGAGGCCGCCACGCAGCAGAATAATCGGCGGGTTGTCGCGCGAAGCCACCATGACGACGCCGAGGCTGAGCAGCACGATACCGCCGAAGACAGCCCCGACGAAGCGCAACGACCGCCAGGAACTCACGTTACGACTCTGACTCCACACGAGCGAGATACCGGAAACGATCGTGATGATCGAGCCCATGTCCCGCCAGTCCAGCGTGTTCGTCGCGTTCAGGATGGTGCCTGCGATCGCGGCAACGATCAGAGCCACGCCGACAACAATCATGCGGTTACGTGACACCTGGCTGGCGCGTTCCTCGCGGAGTCGGACGAGGCCGGGGCTGAGTGTCCCGTTGTCGGTTCGCTCGGGATTATCTTCGGGGACGCTCACCCACAGCCACAGGTAGACACCGATACCGATGCCCACGACGCTCAGGCAGGCGACGACGATGCGCACGAGCGCGACCGACACTCCCAGGTGAACGGCGAGACCGGAGCACACGCCGCCCATCCAGGGGGCCGGCATGTCCGGGCTCGCGACTATCGCACGCACGAGCGGAGGCCTGGCCGGAGGGGCCGGAATGGGCGGCGTCCAGCCCGGGTGCGGGGATTGTTCGGGTCTGCTCACAATCCCATTGTGGCATGTGCCGGGGGCATTCTCCGGGCTACCCCCAGAACAATCAGGGGCGGTTCAGGGGGTCCCCTACTTTCGGGACGACCCGTCATTTTGGTTGAGTAGTGGTATCGATCCACGCCGTGTGGATCCCATCGAGAGGAAGTGCATGATGAGTTGGCCGAACGGCACAACAGACCCCGGTGCCCAGTACCAGCAGCGCCCGCCCCGCAACAGCTTCTTTGACGCGGTCCGAGGCTCGGGCTGGTACCGCGCTCAGAATCGCACGATCGCCGGCGTATGCTCGGGCATCGCTGCTCGCCAGGGCTGGGATCTGTCGCTCGTGCGCGTCCTCATGGTGGTCGCTACGCTCTGTATGCCCGTCGTGGCAATCGCCTACGGTCTTGCCTGGCTTCTCCTCCCCGAGGCCGCCGACGGTCGCATTCATGCCGAAGAAACGCTCGAGGGGCGATTCGACGTCGCGGTTATCGGAGGCGTGTTCATGGTTCTCGCCGGTCTGTCGTCGGCACTGTCATCAATCGGAATTGTCAACGGCGTGGGCCTCGGCTGGTTCCAGCTGCTCGCGTCGGCGGCTGCGATGACAGCCATCGTCGTGGTCATCGTGAGCATAGCGCGCTCCGCTTCTCAGGGCGGCCCGCATCGCCACGGCGCGGTGCCCCCGTACGGAACGCCGCAGCACGGTGCCCCCCAGTACGGCAACCCGCAGTACGGTACGCGCCAGCAGCAGGCGTCAGCGGCGGGAGCCTCCGTCCCTTTTGGGCACAGCGCCCCGGGTGCTAAGGACACGGGCTCTACCATGCCGCAGCAGCAGAACACCCAGGCCCCCGAGGGTTTCCCCGCCTACGGCGTCCCCGCAGGCAGCGCAGCTAGCGCGGGCACCCCACGCGCTGATGGCGCCACCTCCGCCGCCCAGGGCACGAACGCCGGGCCGCGCCCGGCCGCCCCTCGCCCCACCCAGCCCCACGCCGGCTGGACGACTCCGCCCAGCGCGCCCAGGCCTCGTCAGTGGACCCCGCGCCCAATGCCGACTCATCGCCCGCGCACCGTCTCCAGTCGCGTAAACCAGGCGATCACGGGCCTGCTGATCCTGGTGGCGGCCGCCGTTTTCGCCGGTATTTACATGGTCGATAAGGGACCCGCGATCCCCTTCATCACCGCGGAGACCGCGGATCAGACGGTCGCCCGAATCATCGCGATCGGCGGCGGCGTATGCCTGATCATCGTGGGTCTGTCCCTGGCGATTGCCGCCCTGCGCGATCGTCGCGCCGGCTGGCTCACCGCCCTGTCCATTATAGGCCTCATCTTCGCGGTTCCCACGGCTGCGTTCGGTACTGAGGGCGCACACCGGGCCAACCTGCACATCAACACGAACGTTGGCGCTATCGGCAACCAGACGACGCTCGACTGGACGGTTGATACCGTCAGCGGCACCGATCCGACGGCCACGACCATTCTCGACCTGACCGGCGCTCCCATCGGCACAACCAAGACAATCACGGTCGACTGGCGAGCATGGAAGCGACTCACCATTCAGGTATCCGAGGGACAGCCGATACAGATCGTGTGCCAGTCCAGTATCGACACCTTGTCCACCAACATGGACGACGACGGTTGGGCGGCTGACCTGGACAACTGCTCCGGTAAGACCGTGTCGTCCCCTTCCTGGGGCAAGCCCAACCTTGGTGGCCTCACGGTACTCCTCGCCGATACGGCGAGGATGGACACACTGACGATCATTCAAACGCCCGACGCCGCTCGAAAGTGGACGTCCGCGCCGGATGCAACCCCATCGCCCACCCCCTCCGAGACGCCGACCGACACCCCCACCGGCTCTCAGTCCGGTAACTGAGGAAGGAACACGACCATGACGCCCTCAAACGACGATAAGACCACCCAGATGCCCAGCATCGATGAGACGACGGCGCTGCCGACCACTCCAAACCTGGATGCAACGGTCGAGATGCCGACATCCTCTCCCGAGTCCTCCTCGGACCCGCTCGCGATCTTCCGTGAGGCCCCAACGACGCAGATGCCTGCCGACCCCTTTCGGGCAGACGCTGGCGCTGAGAGCCAGGCGGGCGCATCGGGCGCTCAGGGTTCACAGGCGCAGGCGGGCACTCCCGCTGGCTCTGTAGGAACGGGCGGACGCACCGCCTTCGATCCGGCCTCCACGGGTGAGTCGACTCCTCGGGGCGACGAGGCCGGGGCTGCCCCCGGCACTCAGGCGAGGGCGGGCGCTACCCCCGCCCCGGGTACCCAGACGTGGAGCGCTCAGCACAGCCTGGGCACTACCTACCCGCTGCCCGAGGCACCCAGCAGGGGCGTGCGCGTCGGTTCTTTCGTGTGGGCGCTCTTGGTGTGCATGGTGGGCGCTTTCCTCATTGCCGAGGTCTACATCACGAACCTCAATCTGCCGGTCCTCGGCATCAGCGCAGTCGCGCTCCTCGGCATCATTCTGATCTTCACTGCTCTCTTCTCGGGTCGATCCAAGAAGACTCCGAAGCAGGGCGCGGGCACAGCGGCCGCCCCCAACCCGGCCGACGCAATCCGCAGGGACTGACGCGGACGTACAACACGCACACAAACGGGGTGGGCCCGGGAACCAATTGGTTCCCGGGCCCACCCCGTTTGCTTGTCAGAAGCGCCGAATCAGAGCAGATCCAGCATCGCGGGAGCCACCAGCTTCAGGACGTTCTCGCGGCCTTCCTTCGCGCTGGGGGCATCCACCGCGAAGGCGGCCATCTGCTGGCAGGTCGCCAGGTCGTGCATGCGCAGGGCGGCGCGCACGGCGTTGACCTTCGAAGGAGCCATCGACAGGGAGGCGACACCCAGGCCCGTGAGGACCAGGGCCAGCAGCGGATCGCCACCGGCCTCGCCACACACGCCGATCGGCTTGCCCGTCGCACGACCGCCGTTGCAGGCGTGGCGGATCATCTCGAGGACCGCGGGCTGCCACGGATCCAGGAGAGACGCCAGGTTACCGTCCAGGCGATCGGCAGCCATCGTGTACTGCGTCAGATCGTTCGTGCCGATGGAGGCGAAGTCCACGATCGACAGGAGCTGCTCGGCGCGGAGGGCGGCCGCGGGCACCTCAATCATGATGCCGACCTTGGGCAGGCCGTAGCCGCGCGCCTTGTCGGCGAACCACTTGGCCTCAGCGGCGGTCGACACCATGGGCGCCATGACCCACAGTTCCGCGTCCGTCGCCTTGTGGGCAGCGGCCAGAGCCTGCAGCTGCGTGTCGATAAGATCCTCTCGCACCTGGCACAGGCGCAGGCCGCGCACACCCAGGGCGGGGTTCTCCTCGGCACCCAAATCCGCGAAGTTCAGCGGCTTGTCGGCGCCCGCATCGAGGGTACGAACCACCACGCGACGCGACCCGAAGGACTGCAGGACCTTCGTGTAAGTGTCGGTCTGCTCCTCCAGCGTCGGAGCCTCCGAACGCTCCAGGAATAGGAACTCCGTGCGGAACAGGCCCGAGCCCTCGAGATCAAACTTCGAAGCCTTCATCGCATCGTCAACCGTGCCGATGTTGGCTAGGAGCTTGACGCGGTAGCCGTCGTAGGTCGCACCCTCGCCGGTCGAACCGGCCAGGGCGAGCGCGCGGCGACGCGAGCGCTCCTTGAGCAGGTGCACCTCGTCATCGGTGGGGGCGACGATGACCTCGCCGACGCCACCGTCGAGGGCCAGCATCGTGCCTTCCTCGACAGTCATGATGCCCTCGGCCTTGACGATCGCGGGGATGCCCAGCTGTGCAGCCAGGATCGCCGTATGCGACGTAGGGCCGCCGACCTCGGTAATGATCCCGAGAACGGTCTCAGGGTTCAGGGTCGCGGTCTCGGCGGGCGCCAGGTCGCGCGCCACGAGGACGACGGGGCCATCGAACGCCGGCACGCCGGGCTCGGGCAGGCCACGCAGCTCGCAGATCGCACGATCGCGCACGTCGTACAGGTCGGTCGCGCGCTCAGCCATGTAGCCGCCCAGGCTGCGCAGCATCTGCGCGTAGTCCTCGACGGCGTCATGGACGGCCTGGGTGACACCGAGGCCCTTCCTCAGCTTCTTATCAACGGCCTTGGCCAGGCCGCGGTCACCCGCGAGCTGGGCGGTGGCCTTGAGGATCGCCTTTGTCTCCTCCGGCGCGTTCGCAGCGCGGTCGCTCAGGCGAGCGGAAACGGCTGCGAGCGCCTCACGGACACGCGCGCCGTCGGCGGCAGCGTCGACGCTGCCCGGCTCCGTCGTGTCGACGCCGGGGGCAGGCTGGACGATCGCGGCGGGAGCTGCAGCGGTACCGGCGGAGACGCCGATGCCGTGCAGGACGTCGTGCGTCGCCATTAGCTCACTCCTGGTCAAGGTCGCGCGAGAGCAGCTCGACGAGCGAGTCGAGGACCGCGCCCGCGGAATCATCCTCGGTGGACAGGGTGACGACGTCGCCATGCTTGGCGCCCAGGGTCATGATTTCGAGGAGCGACGCGGCGTCGGCCTCCTCGCCATCGAAAGCGATGGTGACCTCGACGCCGGAGTCGTCAACGGCCTCGGCGAGGACGGAAGCGGGACGTGCGTGGAGACCAACGGAGGAACCAATTGCAACGGTGCGGGAAATCATGGTCATTCCTTTCAAATGCGGGTATGTCCATCGTGAGACACAGGTGCCCGTACGGCCCATGGTAACGGGCTTAGATACCCACGCAAAACCCGATATCACAGACAGTGACATGGGATACATCACCCTTATAAATGCCGAAAAACCATAGATTTGACGCGACTCGCTCATCCCATGACGACACCCACGCACACCAACCACCCCAGGCCTCGCCGATGTGACGATCGACCGCCTCCCACCCCACCAACTACAATGGAGAAGTACCGAGGGAAGGAAAGGAGAGCGCGCATGAGTTCACGCGAACCCACGCTGGCCGACGTCGCCGAGCTGGCCGGAGTGAGCCTGACGACCGTATCTCGCGTGCTCAACAACCGCGGCTACCTCTCGGAGAAGACAAAGAAGAACGTCGCCGACGCGATCGAGACGCTCGGCTACCGCCCGAACTCGCTGGCTCGCGCCCTGCACGGCAAGCGCACGCAGACGGTTGGCCTCATCGTTCCCGCCGTGTCCCTGCCCTTCTTCGGCGAGCTGGCCGTCGAGGTCGAGAATGCCCTCGCCGACGCCGGCTACCGCATCCTCATTTGTAATTCCATGGGCCGGGCGGACCGCGAGCGCGAGTACCTCTCGCTGCTCGTCGGCAATCGCGTGGACGGGATCATTTCAGGCGCCCACAACGAGGGCCTGGGCGAGTACGACACGATCCGCATGCCCCTGGTAACGATCGACCGCGAGCTGAGCCCATCCATCCCCAACGTGCGTTGTGCAAACAAAGAGGCGGGCGCCATGGCGACGCGCGCGCTTATCGAGTGCGGCTGCCGCCATCCCCTGCTGCTTACCTCCCGTTCGGGTCCGCGCAATCTGCGCGAGGCCGGCTACCGCGCCGAGATCGAGCGCGCTGGCCTGACCCCTCGCGTGGTCACCGTGCCGTTCGATACGCCCACGCCGCAGCGTTTCGCGATGGTGCGCGACGCCCTGGACGAGGCCCGCGCCGCTGCTCCCGTCGACGGGGTTTTCGCGACCGACGATCTGGCGGCTGCTGAGGTCCTTGAGTGGGCACGCACGCGCAACCTATCGGTCCCCACTGACCTGTCTATCATCGGCTTTGACGGCACGGAGACGATGCGCCGAGCCCTCCCCCACTTGGCGACGATCCGCCAGCCCATTGAGGAGATCGCCCGGGCTGCGGTGTCGATCCTCCTCGATCAGATCGAGGGCAAGGCTCCGCGTTCTTCGTCCGACGAGGCCGGGGCTCCACACGCTCAGACAGTCGAGTTCTCGGGCACGCTGATCCAGGGGCGCTCGATCAACGCCTGAGCGCGTATCACGCGGCGGGACTATGACCGCCCGCGCTGCCCCAGGTTATTTTCTTAACCCCTAGGAACCACGGATGCGCACGCGGATAGGTTATCCGCATGTTCGCCCCTCTCTACATGTTCGGTTCGTATTTTGGAGCTCCTCACCTATCCGCGAGCGCGCATCACCAAGCACATCGCGCCGGTGCGCACGCTAACCCGATAGATGATGCCTGAGACCTTCAATGCGCACGTTAACCCGCTAAGTGGAGCGTGGGCACCCCTGCCCGCGCTCCACGAGTAGGGCCCAGCTGCGCATTAGCGGGTTAACACGACCACCTGAAGGGCCCAGGTGTCGGCACCTCCGTTGACACAAGGCCCCACTGCTCAATCAGTACACCACAAACAACCCTCATTGCGATTGCCGACTGTATCGCCTACAGCCAGTTCCCATTGGCGAGGGGCACGACAGACGGGTGGGCGGCACCAGCGCACTGCTGGTGCCGCCCACCCGTGACGTCAGGAATGACTCCCGATGAGCTCAGGCCTCCTTGGGGGCCACGTCAAGCAGCGCGTCGCCGCGCTGGATCTCGCCGCTGGCGACCGGGGTCACCGCGCCGAGCTTCTTCTTGTTCGTCACGACGACGGGCGTGATGGTCTCGTAGCCGGCCTCGCGGATCACGTCAAGGTCAACCTCGGCGAGGACGTCGCCGCGGCGCACGACGTCACCCTTGGCGACGCGGGGCGTGAAGCCCTTGCCGTCCAGCTTGACGGTGTCCATGCCCACGTGGATGAGGACCTGGACGCCGGAGGCGGACTTGAGGCCGTAGGCGTGACCGGTCGGGAAGGCGACGGTCACGGTGCCATCGAAGGGGGCCACGACGAGGCCGTCGGCAGGCTCGATGCCGATGCCGGGGCCGAGCATGCCCTTGGCGAAGGACTCGTCCTTGACCTGCTTGAGCGGAACCACGGTGCCCGCGAGAGGCGAGGCGACGGAGAGGTCAGCCAGCGCCTCGTCACTGAAGGACGGCGCAGGGGTGGCAGCCGGGGCGGCCGCGGGAGCCAGAGCGGCGGGGGTGGCCACGGGAGCGGCAGCCTTGGCGGCGGGCGCGCGGCCCTCCATGTCGGCCTTGCCGCGCGTCATAGCGTAGGCGAAGGTGAAGCCGAAGGACAGAACGAAGACGAGGACCTCAAGGGCCAGGTACGCGGGGATCGACGTGGGGATGATCGACACGAAGCCGACGAAGCCCGCGGCGCCGAGAGCCTGACCGCGCACGTTCAGCAGGGCGACACCCGCGGAGCCGATGGCAGCAGCGGCCATGGCGCAGAAGAAGGGCCAGCGCAGGCGCAGGTTGACACCGAAGATGGCGGGCTCGGTGATGCCGAAGACGGCGGAGGCGCCACCGGCGCCGGCCAGGCCTTTGAGCTTGGCGTCGCGGGTCTTGAAGAAGATGGCCAGGGCGGCCGCGCCCTGTGCGACGTTCGCCATAGAGGCGACGGGGAAGATGAAGTCACCGACGCCGCCGTTGACGGGCAGCAGCGGGATTTCGATGGCGGGGAAGGACTGGTGCAGGCCGGTCACAACGATCGGGCTGTAGACGAGGCCGAAGAGAAGACCACCGAAGACGCCGAGGGTCGAGTAGGTCCAGTTAATGCCCCAGGTCAGGTACTCGGCGGCCACGCGGGTGACCGGGCCGATGATCGTGAAGGCCAGGAAGCCAGTGACCAGCATCGTGATGAGCGGGGTGAGCAGGAAGTCTGCGGTGCCCTTGAGGACCTTGTGCAGGCTCTTCTCGATGAGGCACATGACGTAGGTGACAGCCAGGGTGGGGATGACCTGCGCCTGGTAGCCGATCTTGGCGACGTCCATGCCGAAGATGTGCCAGTACTCAACCGAAGCCTCACCGGCGAGCGCCGCGCCCGTGTTCCAGGCGTTGAGCAGGTCGGAGGAAACCATGGCCGCGCCGATCGCGGCACCGAGGTAGACGTTGCCGCCGAAGCGCTTGGCCGCGGAGAAGCCGACGAGGACCGGCAGCGAGGCGAAGGCCGCGGAGGAGACCATGTTGATCAGAGCGGCGTAATCCGCGATCGCCGGGTACATGGTGGTGAGGGACTGGTCGCCGAACAGGCCCTCAGCGGTCATGACGTTGTTGATGGCCATCATCAGACCGCCGGCGACCAGCGCCGGGAGGATCGGGACGAAGATGTCGGCGATCATCTTGATGAAGCGCGAGAAGAGGTTGCCGCCCTTTTCGGCTTCTTCCTTGGCCTCGTCCTTGGAGACCTCGCGCACGCCGTGGTTTGCGACCATCTTGGCGTAGACCTGGTCAACATCGCCGGGACCGACGATGATCTGGAACATGCCGCCGGCGGCGAATGTGCCCTTCAGATCTTCGTTGTCATCGAGGGCCTGCTGGTTGATCTTGGACTCGTCCGCGATCACCAGGCGGAGACGGGTTGCGCAGTGTGCTGCTGCGCTGATGTTGGATGCGCCGCCGACTGCTTCGACGACCTCTCCTGCCACCTTGGCGTGATCCATTGCCGACCACATTCCTTTCTCAAAACCCCACGCGCAACGCCATTGTTACGCCGCGCTGGGCAGTGTGTAGCAATCGATTGACATACTACGGGTGACAGAGTCCTCATCGCAAGGTGCGTCGGGCATCGTCTCAGGTCAGAGCATGAGAGACCGCCCACATACGACGAGGCCGTGGCCACTGTGAGCAGCCACGGCCTCGCAGGCGGGTCGCTTTAGTCGGCGCGCGCGGCGCCCACGAGCGTCACGGAGGCGGCGCCCACAAGCGTCACTCCTGAGCCCTCGCCGTTCAGGAAGCTACGGGTCGTGAAGACGCGCGAGCCGTCGCCCAGGTAGATCTCGGTGATCGATCGGTCGTGAAGGATTTCCACGCGCGAGGCCTCCCCCGGCGACGCGGTGACGACGCGGCGGCCACCGTGGGGGTAGCGCGTGCCGCTCAGGTCGACGGTCAGACGCCCCTCTTCAAGAGTGATCGCCAGGCCAGAACCTGAGCCAATACCCACGGACAGGGCTCCCTCGTAGGAGGCATCGAAGGCAAGCCTCCACGAGCGTGACCCAGCGAGCTCCACAACGCGCGCCCCGGCCTCGTCCCCGGGAGCGCCCTCAAGCGTGGCGGGCGCGAGGGGCAGGCCCGGCAGGTACGGGCGAGCGATAACGCGGCCGCCGCGCAGGGTGAGGGCGCGCGGCGCGGTGAAGCAGTGCACCCAGCCGCCGGTCTCGATGGAGGGCTGGTCGTCCTCGCCCGCGTTGCCCGCCCACCCGAAGAGGACGGTCGGTGCCCCCGGGTCCGAGGACGCGGATCGCGCCATGATCTGGGGAGCGTAGAACTCGGTGCCGCGGTCGAGCTCCTCGAAGGAGCCGTCGGCACTGCGGAACTCGGTGCCCACGAGCTCGCCGACGATAGCGACGCACGGGAAGACGTTCTCGAATCCCTCGCGCTCGGGTGAGATGCCCTGCGGGCAGAAAATCAACACGTCGTGGGCCTCACCCGAATCCTCGTCGACCAGGCGCACCAGGTTGGGGCACTCCCACATGTAGCCGAACGTGTCGAAGGCGCCACCGGCGTCGGGGAAGGTCATCTCACCCTCGCACTCCCACGCACGTAGGTCAGTCGAGCGGTAGAGCAGGGCCGCGCCCGTGAGGTTCTCGCGCTGGACGCCGAGCAGCATCCGGTAGGTGCCATCCGCGTCGCGCCAGACCTGCGGGTCGCGGAAGTGCGCCGTGTAGCCCTCGGGCTGGCGGCCGATGATCGGGGGTACCTGCTTGTCGAAGTGGACCATGTCGGCCGTGGTGACGACGCACTGGGTGGCCTCCCGCTCCCCCGTCTCGGGGTCCTTGTAGTTGCCGGTGTACCACAGCTCGACGTGGTCCCCGACGTCGATGGCCGTGCCCGAGTAGGCGCCGTTGGCATCCTGATGGGTGTCGGGCAGAATCGCGGGGGCGTGGTACTCCCAGTGGGTCAGGTCGCGGGAGGTGGCGTGGCCCCAGTAGACGAGGCGACGCGGGTGCTCGGGGGTGTACTGGAAGAAGGCGTGGTAGGTCCCGTCGATCTCAATGAGGCCGTTCGGGTCGTTCAGTCGGCCCACCGGGGGTGCGACGTGAAAGAGCGGGTAGTCGGGATCTTGCGGGGCGCGCGACGAGGCCTCGGCAGCGAGGGCGGACGCGAGAAAATCTTCGGCCATGACCTCACGGTAACACCCCGGGACAGACGAGCGCGCGGGCGGGACGCATCCGTCCCGCCCGCGCGCTGTCAAACGTACGTCACACTCATCACGAGTGGCGTCGTGCCAGGGAAAACCCTAGATCAGGCGCCCGTCACATCATCGGGGTGAGCGTCCGCGTAGCGGGCAAGCTCCTCCTCGACAATGGACTCGTCCAGCTTCACGAACACCGGCGTGGGCTTGGCGATCGGGGTACCGACCGTGATCGGGTGACGTTCCCAGGTCGGCACGTTCGTGTAGTCACCCGTGATGATCGGGTAACCGTCACGGCCCTCGAAGTCGGCGGGCAGGACCTGCGGGTCAAGCTCCTCGACGTCCTCGATGTAGGGCATCGGCGCGATCTCGCCTGCGCCGCCCATGACGCGGTCGATGTCGTTGGCCGCGTGGGGCAGGAACGGGGAGAGCATGAGGTTGAGGTCCGTGACCGCCTGGGCCAGGGTCCACAGGACCGTCGCGAGACGCTGCTGCTGCTCGGGCGCCTTGAGCTTGAAGGGCTCGGTGTCGGTCACGTACTTGTTGGCCTCGCCGACCAGGCGCATGGCCTCGGACAGCGCCGCCTTCTGGCGGTGGTGGCGAATCAGGTTGCCGACGGTCTCAAACCCGGTCTCGACGGCATCCAGGAGGGTGCGGTCGATGTCCTCGAGCTCACCGGGGGTGGGGATCTCGCCGAACTTCTTGGCGATCATGGACGCGGTGCGGTTGACCAGGTTGCCCCAGCCGGCGACGAGCTCGCCGTTGGTGCGGCGCACGAACTCAGCCCACGTGAAGTCGGAGTCCGAGGTCTCGGGGCCGGCGGCGCTGATGAAGTAGCGCAGGGCGTCGGCCTGGTAGCGCGAGAGGAAATCACGCACGTAGATGACGATGCCGTGCGAGGAGGAGAACTTCTTGCCCTCCATCGTGAGGAACTCAGAGGACACGACCTCGGTGGGCAGGTTGAGGACACCCAGGTCACCGGGGGCGCCACCCTTCGCGCCCTGGCCGTTGTAACCGAGCAATTCGGCGGGCCAGATCTGCGAGTGGAAGACGATGTTGTCCTTGCCCATGAAGTAGTAGGTCAGGGCCTCGGGGTCGTTCCACCACTTGCGCCACGCCTCGGGGTCGCCGGTGCGGCGCGCCCACTCGATGGAGGCGCTCAGGTAGCCGATGACGGCGTCGAACCACACGTACAGGCGCTTGGTCGGCTGGTCTTCCCAGCCGGGGACCGGGATGCCCCAGTCGATGTCGCGCGTCATGGCGCGGGGGCGGATGTCCTCGAGGAAGTTCTGGGAGAACTTGATGACGTTGGGACGCCAGGTGCCGGACTTCTCGCGCTCGTCGAGCCAGGCGGACAGGGCCTCGGCCAGGGCGGGCAGGTCGAGGAAGTAGTGGGTGGACTCCACGAAGTTGGGGGTTTCGCCATTGATGCGCGAGTGCGGGTTGATGAGCTCGGTCGGGTCCATCTGGTTGCCGCAGTTGTCGCACTGGTCGCCGCGCGCTCCTTCGGCGCCGCAGATCGGACAGGTGCCCTCGATGTAGCGGTCGGGCAGGGTGCGGCCGGTGGACGGGGAGATGGCGGCGCGCGTGACCTTCTCGATCATGTAGCCGTTGTCGCGCACGGTGGCGAACATGTCCTGGACGACGCGGTAGTGGTTGCCGGCGGTCGTGCGGGTGAAGAGGTCGTAAGACAGGCCGAGCGCCACGAGGTCCTCGACGATGAGGCGGTTGTTCTGGTCTGCGAGTTCGCGGGCGCTCACCCCGGCGCCGTCGGCGGCCACCAGGATGGGGGTGCCGTGTTCATCGGTGCCGGACACCATGAGGACGTCGTGGCCGGCCATTCGCATGTACCGGGAGAAAACGTCGGAGGGGACACCGAATCCCGCAACGTGGCCAATATGACGGGGGCCGTTGGCGTAGGGCCATGCGACGGCGGACAGAATACGACTCATAGCCTCTAACAATACTGCGTTGGTGTCATAAACGGGCAACCGGCCGCATTGCGAGGAGTTGAAAAGTCCTTGGACGAGTATGACCCGGGTGATATTGTTGAGGAAATTACTGAATTATCTGGGAGGTCCCATGCCCCGCGCTCTCATCATTGTCGACGTTCAGCCCACATTCTGCGAAGGTGGTGCCCTCCCAGTGACGGGCGGTAACGCTATCGCCGAGGCCGTGGCCGCCTACGTGGACGCGCACCGTGACGAGTATCAGCTGATCGTGACCACGCAGGATTGGCACATCGATCCGGGCGCTCACTTCTCCGAGACACCGGATTTCGTGGACACCTGGCCCCCGCACGGCGTCGCGGGCACGGCCGAGGCCGAGCTGCACCCTGCGCTCGCGCACGTGAACGCGGACGTGACGATTAAGAAGGGCCAGTACGAGGCCGCCTACTCGGGTTTTGAGGGCACGACTGAGGACGGGACCACGCTGGAGCAGGCCCTGCGCGCTGCCGACATCACGGACGTCGACGTCGTGGGCCTCGCCGAATCGCACTGCGTCGCGTGCACGGCGGTCGACGCCGCTCGCGCGGACTTCAAGACGCGTGTGCTGGGCGAGCTGACGGCTCCCGTGACCGCTGAGCTGGGCGCGGCGGCCCGCCAGTGGATGACGTCGGAGCGCGTCGAGATCGTCTGAGACTCCCCAGCCTCGTTTTTATCGCGCGGCGAGAGCGGCCTTGTAGAGGTCGTTCTTACGCGCGCCCGTCGCCGCGGCCACTTCGGCTGCGGCGTCCTTGAGGCGCATGCCTTCCGCCGCGAGCGCGAGGACGGCACCGACGTGGTCTTTTGCGCGTGCGCTTCGCGTGTATCCGGCGACAACGATCGTCACCTCGCCGAGGACGTCGTCGGCACCCTCCGCGAGCTGCCCGAGCGTGCCGCGGCGCACCTCTTCGTAGTCTTTCGTGAGCTCGCGGCACAGCGCGGCGGCGCGGTCGGCGCCGAAGACCTCGGCCATGCGCGTCAGCGTGGCGGCTGCGCGCCGGGGCGATTCGAAGAAGATGAGCGTGTGCGGGTCCGTTGCGAGGTCCTGCAGGTAGCGCGTGGCATCCCCGTCCTTGCGCGGTAGGAATCCCTCGAAGGCGAAGCGATCCGACGGCAGGCCAGACAGGGCGAGAGCAACGAGTGGCGCGGAGGGACCGGGCAGAACGGACAACGGAACACCCGCGTCGATGGCGGCACGAGCCAGCCGGAAGCCGGGGTCGGAGACCGTGGGCATACCCGCGTCGGACACGAAGACGACGCGTGCCCCTCCCCTGGCGGCCTCGACAATGCCCGCGGCCTTCTCAGCCTCGTTGTGGTCGTGCAGGGCGACGAGGCGACCGCCAAGCTTAATGCCTATGCGCGAGGCCAGGGCGAGCGCGCGGCGCGTGTCCTCGGCGGCGACAATGTCCGCCCCCTCGAGCGCGGCGACGACGCGGGGCGAGGCGTCACGCACGTCCCCGATCGGGGTGGCTGCGAGCAGGATGGTCCCCGCCTCCTGGCGGTAGGGTTCCTGCGTGCGGGCGTCCTTGGATGTCGAGGCAGCCTCGGGGGCGTTGGTCGTGTCGGTCGCTGCTTCCATGCCCGTATCGTCTCACTGGTTCCCTGTGCGCGCACAGCGCGTCCGCCTCGCACCCGCCACCCTTTGGGGGACGCGCGAGGCCAGGACGCTCGCGGCGCACAGGAGCGCGATGGTTCCGCCTGCGCTGAGCCGCGCGGGGACGGCGATCGCGAGGCCCGCGATTCCGAGGAGCGCCCCCAGGACAGGAGCGCCAACGAGGAATGCGCGCGAGCTGCGCACGAGAGGCGCAAGCGCGGCAGCCGGCGCGGCAATGAGCGCGATCGACAGGATCGTGCCGACCGCCGGGATCGCCACGGTGACCGACGCGAGGATGAGGCCAAGGATGACGAGTTCGTGACGCCCGGCGCGCGAGGCGGCGGCCGGATTGGCGGGGTCGAAGCAGTGAGCAATGAGCTGGCGCCCGCCCAGCGTCACGACAAGCAGCGCGGCCACGAGCACGCCACCCGCCCAGGCGACGTCGGCGGGCGAGACCGTCATGACGGATCCCGTCAGGAAGGAATTCACCGCGAGGGGCAGGGGCTTGAACCAGGTCGCCAGGAAGTACCCGGAGGCAAATCCGGCGGTCAGCACGATGCCGGCGGCTCCCTGGCTGGAAATGCCTGGGATCGTGGCGAGCCAGCGCATGAGGACGACGAGCGGGATGGTCCCGAGGAACGCGCCGACGTAGAGCGCCGCCGACATTCCGGAGTGCCCGAAGCCGAGGGCGGCTGCGATGACGACACCGAGGACCGCGCCCGGGAACGTCCCGTGCGTGACGGATTCGGCGAAGAAGATGCGTCGGTCCAGGTAGGCGAAGGCGCCGATGAGGCCACCCAGGGCCCCGATGATCGTCACGTGAAGCGCGGGGTACAGGAGGAGGCTGGCAATCACGAGGCCTCCCCTCCCCCGGCGCTCACGGTCGTTTCACGCGACGTTTCACGCCCGGCAGTGACCGTGCACGCGCGTCGGGCACGGATCTCGCGCAGCGCCAGTGCGGCAGCAAAGCAGAGGAGGACCCCCATCGCGACGCACGCCTGCGGGGACAGCGGGCGCGGTGCGCGCAAGAGGGAGACGCCGAAGCCCGCCCATCCTCCAACGAGCGCACAGGCGCCGGACAGGAGCACCATGGAGCGCGGGCCCGCCGCGAGCAGCCGACCGAAGGCTCCGGGAACGATGAGGTATCCGACGACGAGGAGGACTCCGACCGCCGTCGAGGCCGCGACCACGATCGCACCGAGCGCCGCGTTGAAGGCGATGTCTATCCACGTGACGGGGATACCACTCACCCGTGCGGCCTCGCGATCGAAGGCTACCGCAACCTGCGCGCGCCAGGTGGCAGCGAGCAGCTCGGCGGCGACCACGAGGACGAGGGCGCTCGTGGCCATGCGCGACAACGTGATATCCAGGAGACGGCCGAACATAAGGGATTCGAGCTGCCCAGACATGTCCCCGATGCGCAGGGAGATAACGATGCCGAGGGAGAAGAAGGCGGTGAGCAGGACAGCGGTCGTCGCCTCGGAGTGGCGCTGTTTGCGGGAAGCCACCGTCAGTGCCGCCGCGACGAACGCCGCGCACACCGCGCCACCCGGGATGATGGCCTCTCGCCCGCCGACCGCCATTCCCACAACGATTCCGGGAAAGACGCCGTGGACCATCGTCTCGGCGCTGAATTCGGCGCGGCGCAGGTTCACGAGCGTCGAGGCGGGTCCAACCGCCAGCGCGAGGAGCCCCAGGACGATGATGGGGCGGGCCAGGAAGGGGGCGATCATGACAGTGCCGCAATCGCCTCGTCCGCGCCCGCCCCGTAGGCACGCGCCAGGACGGAGGGGGCAAGGGCCTCGTCGACGCTGCCGAGGGCGACGAGGTGCGAGGCGAGCACGCAGGCACGCGAGCACACGTCGCGCGCAAGGGAGAGGTCGTGCGTGGAGACGACGACGCCGACACCGTCCGCGGTCAGCTCGGCGATCAGCCGCGTCAGGATGTCGCGGCTGGGCGCGTCGAGGCCGTTGAAGGGCTCGTCCATCATGACCAGGTCCGGCCGGGCGACGAGGGCCCGCGCCACGAGGACGCGCTGTCGCTGCCCGCCGCTGAGCGTCCCGAATCGGCGCGACGCGCGATCGGAGAGGTTGACCCGTTCGAGGGCGGCGCTCACCCGCGCGCGCATGTCGGCGTTGATCCGCTTGCCCCACCCGGCCTCGGCGATAAGACCCATGGTGACGACCTCGGCCGCACTCACGGGAAAGGTGAGGTCCAGGTCGGCGCTCTGGGGCACGAGGCCGATGCGCTTGGCGTCCACCTCGACGGTCCCGGAGAGGACCTGGCAGCCGCCGGCGATGCCGCGCATGAGAGTGGTCTTGCCGCCACCGTTGGGACCGACAAGGGCGAGGGCCTGGCCCCCGAACACGTCGAGGGTCAGGCCGGTCAGCGCCGGGGTATTCCCATACCCCAGCGCCGCGTCTCGGAAGGAGACGAGTGTCGTCATCACTGGTCCTTCAGGCGCTCGGGCAGGTCCGGGACGGTGCCGCCCCACGCCTGGGTCACGGCACGCACGTTGTGGATGATCGAGCCGACGTAGGTGGCTCCCTCGGACCCGTCGGGGCCCAGCGAATCGCCGTACATGGCATCCTCGCCCACGATGGGGGTCACGCCAGCCGCGCGGGCGATCGCCTCGATGGACTTGGAGTTGTTGGAGTTTTCCGCAAAGAGCGCAACCGCGCCGGATTCCTTGACGGCCGCGACGGCCTTGGCGATGTGGTCGGCGGTGGCGTCCTGCTGCTCGTTGAAGTCGGACAGGGCGGCGCCGATGAAGCGGATCCCGTAGTCCCTCGAGAAGTAGCCGAAGGCGTCGTGGGAGGTAAAGAGCACGCGCTGTCCCGCAGGGACGGTCTCAATGGCCTCGGCGGTCCACTGATCGAGAGCGTCAATGTCCTCCAGGTACGAGGCCGTGGCCGCGTTGATCGACGATGCTGCGTCCGGTGCCGCGGCCGCGAGGCCTGCTCCGAGGTTGGCAACCTGGACGTGGGCACCCTTTGGCGAGGTCCACACGTGCGGATCGAAGCGGAACTCGGGGGCTTCGCCCGCTTCTTCCGGTGGGAAGGGCCACGGGGCAACGTTCACGCGCTCGCTGCCGCGGTCGATCGTGTAGGCCCCCTCAGGGTCGGGTGCGCCCGGGTTGTCAATGTCGGCGGCGGTCAGGACGCCCGAAGTGACGACCATGCGCCCCTTGAAGCCCGAGGAGACGACAGCATCGTCGAGGAAGTGTTCGAGGTCGACGCCGGAGACAGCCATGACGTCGGCCTCCGAGAGTGCCTTGGTCTGGGCAGGGGTCATCTCATGTTCGTGCGCGGAGGCGTTGGGGGCGAGCAGGCACGTGAGGCTCATGGTCAGGGCGGCCCCCTCGGGGGCGGTGCCCACGTGTGTGCTCTGTCCTGAGGCATCGGTCTTGGCAAGGGAGATGTCGGTGGATTTCGCGGCGATCTGGGTGACGTAGTCGCAGATCTGCGTGGTCGTGGCGACGACCGCGAGGCCGTGGGCCGAGGAGGAGGGCGCGCACGCAGCCAGCGAGGCGGTCGCCATGGCCAGCCCTGCGGCAGCGGCCAAGCTGCGCATTGTTGGGGAAAACATCATTGCTCCTATACAATTTTCGGGTACACGAAAATTATAGTCACAAGCGAGAACAATTCTCAAGAGACACAAACTGAACATTCTCTCCACGTGCAAGAGCGGATGTGCGCCGCACTCCTTTCAGCACGATTGGGCCGCTAGACTCGGATGCGATGGATACCGCGAACGCACACAACGACACGATCGACAAGACCGAGAACCTCCTCGAGCAGGAGGCGACAGGCGATGAGATCGCCAGCAAGCTCCCCGAGCACGAGCCGGCAACCGATGACGAGGCCCCCGCGCAGCCCGCCGAGGCCTCGCCCGCTCCCCCGACCAACGGATGGACACAGCGCCTGTCGACGCCCGCAGCGGGGTGGGTAGCGACGGCGATTGCGACGCTCATCGCCACTCTCATTCGACTGCCAGGACTGGGTAACGTTCGCACGCTCATCTTCGACGAGACCTACTACGTGAAGGACGCCTGGTCACTCCTCACCCTCGGATATGAGGGAACGTGGGCGAAGGATGTCGACACCGCGTTCGCCAATGGGGACACCTCCGGATTGTCCGCGGTGGGCGGCTATCCCGTTCATCCGCCGACGGGCAAGTGGCTGATCGCGATGGGCATGAAGTTCTTCGGCCAGGCGGATCCAGTGGGATGGCGCATCGCGGCGGCGATCTGCGGGGTTATCACCGTATTCCTCCTGTGCCGCCTCGCGCAGAACCTATTCCACTCCCCCGCCATCACCCTCCTCGCAGGCCTATTCCTGGCGACGGACGGCATGGCGATTGTTATGAGCCGCACGTCCATCCTCGACGGATTCCTCGCGATGTTTGCGCTGGCTGCATTCCTGTGCGTCGTAAAGGATCAGCACATGGCGCAGCCCAAGCTTTTGGCCAAGCTGGCGGCATGGGATGGACTGGGTGAGCCAAGGCAGGGGTGGCACTCCGCCTGGGCACACCTGACGCTGCGCGATCAACGCCCCTTCACGATCGGCCCCAATGCGGGAAACCGCCCGTGGCTTTTCGCGGCCGGCATCTGCGCAGGGCTCGCCTGCTCCGTCAAGTGGTCCGGCATTTACGTACTTGCCTTCCTCGGACTATTCGTCGCGCTGCGCGAGGTAACGTGCCGTTGGCGCGCAGGACATCCAACGCCGATCCGCGGAGCACTCCTTGCAGACGTGTGGTGGGCGTTCGCCCTCATGGTTCCGACCGCGATTCTCACATACGTGGCATCCTGGTTCGGCTGGTTCACACACTCCGCCGCACACGGACACGGCCGTTCCGGCATCGCTGGATTCGCCGGACAGCTGGCCGACCTGTGGCTCTACCACAAGGAGATGTGGACGTTCCACAACGGACTGAACACACCCCACAAGTATCAGTCCAGCCCGTTCACGTGGCTCGCTCAGGTGCGCGCGACATCCTTTTACTGGAACAACGGCGAGGCCATGACCGGCTGTCGATCAGGCAAGTGCGCGAGTGACGTCGTCGCCCTCGGCAATCCCCTCCTCTGGTGGGTGGGCATCGGAGCACTGCTACTCGTCATCCTCGCGACCTTCTACTACCGCAATTGGCGCGTGGGCATCATTACCCTCGGCTACATCGCACTATATGTTCCATGGCTCGCTTATGCGCATCGCACGATCTTCATTTTCTACACCGTCGCATTTGCACCTTTCGTCGCCCTGGCAGTCGCATGGATGATTGGACTCCTCGCGGGGTGGGCGACAATTGACGGCTCAGCCGAACCCTCACCGACCAGCCGCCGGACTCAGATCACCGGATGGGCGTTTGCTGCACTCGTCACGGCCACAATCCTCGGCTGCGCCATCTACTTCATGCCCCTGTGGCGCGGGGACGTCATCGACTACGACTTCTGGCGCGCCCACATGTGGGTGCAGAGCTGGATTTAAGCGTCCAGCAAGAACCCGACAGATAAGGGTGTGGCCCGGCAGCTTCCTGCCGGGCCACACCCTTACTCTGAACGGCTGCTTCAACGAGCCACCAAGCGTTCAACCACGGTCACGCGGCGACTCACAACGCGCATACTGGCGCGCAGCGCCACAATCACACGAAAACCGCTTAGAAGCCTTGCTCACGCCAGCGACGCAAGCAGTTCACGGATCTGCACGCCAAGCTCCTCGGAGGGCGTGAAAACACCGTCCTGGAAGTCGGAACCCAGGTTGATGCCAACCTGCTGCTCGCGCACGTCGGCACCGAAGGTCGACACGATCTCGCGCAGGTGCTCAAGCGGCTTGACCGCGCCGTACCAGGAGTAGCCGACCAGACCAACGGCCTTCTCCTTCAGCGTGGCCGGAGGCAGGTAGTCGATCGCGTTCTTCAGGGCTGCGGGCACGGAGTGGTTGTACTCAGGCGTCACGAACAGGACGGCATCGTTTGCCTCGAGGTTCGCACGAAGACGAACGGCCTCGGGCAGCTCGGGGGCCTGCATCGAGGGCGGCATCTCCTCCGCAAAGAGAGGAAGATCGTAGTCGCGCAGATCGAAGAACACGGTCTGCACGCCCTCAACCTGACGAGCCTGATCCTCAATCCAGCGAACAACCTGATCGCCGGCGCGACCGGGACGGACGGAACCAAGAATGATGGCAACGGAAGCCATGACATTTCCTTTCGAAAGCTTGTTGAAACATCAACTACTATAGCTCACCACGAAGCTTGACACAAGGACGATCGCTGTCGTTTAAGACACAAGTGACATGGTGCAGCAGCGCTACGATTCCTCTGGTTAGTGTGCACACGCAACGGGGGAAAGACTCGCAGCATGATGCGCGAAGGGCCTCATCCTTATGGATGAGGCCCTTCGACTTGAGGTGTGTTGTGGCGGTGTCCTACTCTCCCACAACCTGTCGGTTGCAGTACCATTG